>Ga0307379_10000005_pt1 | contig 493666 bp, 495 predicted proteins | sample UN2MG_FD_202237 | JGI IMG/M metagenome (GOLD analysis project Ga0307379, IMG submission 202237) | Soil microbial communities from Risofladan, Vaasa, Finland - UN-2 | ecosystem: Environmental > Terrestrial > Soil > Coastal area > Acid sulfate soil | place: Finland: Risofladan, Vaasa...
GATGACCGCAAGTTACTCACTCGTTTGTATTGAAACGAGGAAGCATTCTGCTCGACCCTTCTCGGACCCGAAGACGTCGCCGTCTTTGCTCGAGTCGTCATACATGTTCCCGTCTCTGGAGGTCGATACTTCATCCAGAGGCCAAAGCCTCAGTCAGATCGTAGCCGCCGTCTGCCGACGGGGTGCGATTACTCGCACCACCCTTTCCTCAGCGTAAAGATAAAAACGTTATGCTTTTGAGATGCGAAAGCTTAAAAAAAGCCGATAAGAGGCGGATGCAATCTCATGTTTCAATATATAGGGTCACAGAATCTAAGAGGCTGTGACGAGTTTTCGACGTTAATTCATTAGAATTTATTCAGGCAAATTTTCTTGATCCAGCTGATCTCTTTCACTCTTCCTCTTCTTAATCCGCTCAAGCTCGTTATAGAGGAACTCCTCATACTTTTCCTCGAAACTTTGTTGGGCCTTTCCGGATCTTTCAGTAACCCGGTCCCACACCGAAGAGGTGACGCCGCTGATCCGGTTTATAGCCTCATCCGCCACGAACTTCCCCTTGGAGTAAACGGAGAGACCCAGCTCGTTCACGAGCTCAAGCTGCCGCTCAAGCTGTCGCTGGAGCTTGGTGTACTGTTGTAGGGCCTCTTCCCCCTTCTCCGTGATGGTGAAGCCTCCTTCGTCTGTCTCAGTTATTAGACCATCCCTTACCAGCCTCCCGAGGAGCGGGTAAATAAGGCCGGGGGATGGGATCCAGTCGCCCCTGCTCCGCTCCTCAGCCTCCAAAATGATCTCCTTGCCAGTCATGGGTCGCTCTGTAAGAAGGTGTAGAACATAGAATCTCGTGAATCCTCTGGGTACTTTTCCTGATATCTTTGACATCGAATCACCGACGGTTAGTCGTATGTGAAACAGCGTCGGAGAGATATAAGAATATCGCTAGAGATATGGTGGCGGGATCTAGATAACGGGTATAGAGGAACCAGATAATGAAAAAAAAGGTAAAAATCGTAAAAATGATGAAATCACCACATTAAATAAATATCCCGGGGAGTATTTTTTAGGGATTTGAATTGTATAACCTAGATTCAAGTCCAGAGGTAAGTCTGGGAGACGAATTAAACGTATTAGTACTAAAAGGCAAAGGAGATAGCATTATCAGCCGAATGAAAGACGGCAGAGTCATTTTATTCAACAGGGAGAACGTTTTATTCAACGAACTCGAACCCGGGATGACGGTACAGGCCAAGGTGAGCTTCATAGCACAGAACTACATAATAGTAGACCCCGTATCTCCGCCGGAGCGGGGCATAGGGGCGATCAAGCTAGGCTTACAGATGGTCTCTGACACAGAGAACTGGGAAAACGCCGTTATGGCGAATGCATTACTATATGTAATCGAGCTGCTAGAGGAAGGAGTCTAGACCCAGAGTCTTTTTCTTCTATTATTTTAATTTAAAAACGAGTCTCAGGAAAGAACTGAGAAACACGAGGCCCTCACGAAGACTGAACTTGCTTTCACCGTCGGCTCTCTCGTAAAACGTTATGGGCACCTCGCGGACACGGTACCCCTGTTTCACTGTTTTGTAGAGACTCTCGAACTGGAAGTCCCACTTGTCGCAGTGGACGTTAGGCATAACGTCTTCCCAGAGCGCTCTTCTGTACACCCTCAGCCCACTCGTCCAATCAAAGACATCCTTACAGGTAAGAAGCCGTATGACGCTGTTTGTCACAATACTCAAGCAATCCCTCCAGAAGGACCTGCCCACGATGCATCCGCCGTCGATGAGCCTACTCCCGATGACAAGGTCCGCCTTCTCTGCGGCTTTCAACATCCCCGGAAGATAACACGGGTCGTGGCTGAGGTCGCTGTCTATCGACACGATGTAGTCGCCTGAGCATAAACTGTAGCCTTCTTTGTAGGCGGTTCCAAGGCCCTTCTTCGAGCTTCTGTGCAGTACCTTGACGTTTGGGAAAAGCTCTGCGAGAGAGTCGGCTATCACGCCGCTTCCATCTGGGCTGTTGTCGTCGACTATTATTATTTCGTGGGGGACGCTTCTAAGTGCCTCCCGGATTCTTTGTATATTTAGTTTCAAAGTCTTGTTTTCATTATAGACTGGGGTAATGACTGAGACCTTTCCATCCATGAAGACAGCCAGTATGCATTGAAGAGGTTAAAAGAATTAAGAATACAGTATCAGGGAACTGCATGTTAAAGTTACACCCCTGGAACTGATACAGAGACAAGCCACTCAGAGGGACAGAAAGCTCTACAGAATTCGACCCGATCTCACCACGGGGAACTGCGTTACGGATCGCGATAATCCATATGGGGTTCTTCTATAACGGCGGAGGAGAACGCACAGTACTGAACCAAGCACTCGAGCTCGGGAGAAGAGGGCATGAGGTAGAGGTATTCGCACCAATAGTAAACGCCGACTGCTTCCCTGAACTCAGAAAAGAAGTTAGACTCACCGAGACGAGTTCTCTGCTGCCACCGAGTATGCCGCTGCGGAACGCCCTAGGGATGATACACTCAAGTGTACTGGTTCCAATGAAGAGGCTAAGCGGCTTCGATACCATAGTGGCTCACGGCCAGCCAAGCGTATGGATGGCCGTAAACGTGAAGAAAAGGTATGGAACTCCCGTCATAGCGTATCTTCACCAGGTAAACAGGTTCTTCTCTCCAAGAGACGTCGACAAGGATACAGGGTGGACGACCGACAATAACCTACTAATACTCGAAGCATTGCACAGAGGGAATCTGATTCTAAAGAAACTCGACTCGTATAGCGTGAAAAACTCAGATGTCGTGCTTACGAACTCTGAATGGATAAAAAGGAAAATTATTGACTACTACGGGGTTACCCCTAACGTATGTTATCCAGGCGTAAACTCGGCGAAGTTTAGAAAGAGTAACAGAGGACGCGGAGCAGTCTATCTGCTCAGTACAAACAGGCATTATCCACAGAAGCGCCTCGACTATTTACTGCATTGCATGAGGGCGCTCGTAAAACATTACCCCAACCTCATGTGCTACATCACAGGGGGCTTCACGAAGCATACAAGATACTTGATGAAAATAACTGAACGATACAACTTGGCTGGAAACGTGGTCTTCACCGGGAACCTCCCCACGGGTGAACTGATAAAACTCTACCAGAACGCGTACACCTACACCTTCACGTCGCCTGAAGAGGACTTCGGGCTCGGTCCCATCGAGGCAGCTGCATGCGGAGTGCCCTCTGTGGTCTGGGACAACGCGGGCCCAAAAGAGACGGTGATCCATGGAAGGACAGGGTTCCGTGCAACCCCTTACAGCGTCAAGGAACTGGCCTCGTTTCACAGGCAGCTAATAGAGAACCCCGCTCTACGCGACGAAATGGGGGAGAAAGCGTACAAATATTCTAGGAAAAAGTTCACTTGGGAAAAACACGTGGACGTCTTAGAGGATTTTCTATTAAAAGTATGTTAAAAGACGCTTCAGAAGACGATTCTCTATTATAGTAGTTGTCCCCCAAACAGGCGGGGCTTGATACATTATTGTTTATTAAAGTTAAAAAATGATATTGTGTGGGAAACGCAATGGAAACAACATCAAAACTAGACATTGGTAAAAAAATCGCTACAATACTAGCTATACTGATTCTGTTAACGTCTTCAATAATCCCGATGGCGTTCTCACTGACACCGCCCACTATGCCGGGAAACGAGGAATACATGAACGACGAAGGAGTGCTACACTCCGACACATATGTACTATACCCATACGAAGAAAAAAGCATTAACATAGGCTTCAGCAAGTACGGTGAACTCATAGACGGCGAAGCAGGCGTTGGACTGGAGTACGACGGTGTGGATGTCTTCGCGAACCCCGCTGTGGCCGAATGGAAGTGGAGCAACGGCTGGGTCATGGAGATACACTACACCGAGCAGAACAAGCTAAGAAGCGTCTGGGCCTACGCCCTATATTCCGATAACAGCGGCTTCGGTGGGATAGGCGGCGACTGGAAACAGATGCAGCAGTCCAAGGACGGCAACAAGATCGGAGACCAGCACGGCGGAAGAAGGACGAGCGGCTGGGCCGAGACGGACGACATCCGCCTCATCTACGACGGGCCGAGGAAAGCCATCTATCTGCTAAAGACCACCATCTACGACAAAGACCCGGGAGGGACCGGGAAGAGCCTTGTGGAGATAACCATCCAACTGGTCTTCAACAAGGTGAAGAAGTACGTCATGGAGATCAAGGACGTCAAGCGAATCGATGACAACAAGTTCGACGGACCATTCCAGATAGAGTTCAGCCAGAGGGGCGAGTGGGACATCGGCACAGAGTCCAACAACGAGGCCTGGGCCGAGTTCTACGACGGCTTCGAGACAAAGTACTGGAAACACCCCTTCTACTACCCGTGTCCGGAGAGGGACCCCGTTGAATTCGACGTGTGCCAGATGATCGATCAGGACGAGACAGTCGTAGGATTCGCGGCCTTCTGGCCCAACCTCATAAGCAAATGGGTCACAAACGTGGACAGCATCGACCACCTAGGCGGAGACGACATACCCGGAAAGCTTGAGACCATGGAGACCGAGGAAAAGTACATCGACGTACCGACGGCCCTGCCACCAAACGTACTGTGGCCCAACTACCTGTGGCTCGAACCAACGCCTCCAGCAACCCCACCAATATACACATTGGTGATCGACCTGCAGGACGAACTCGTGGAGTACCCGAGAGGGGCCTGCGAGTGGAGCGACGAGCCCTGGGTGTTCAAGAAGAATGCTCAGGGAGAGTACATAAAACTCGTCCCAGGCTTGCACTTTACGTGGGATGGGACCTACCTGAGAATCAATTCTAACTACTGGACCCCAGGCAACCAATTCTGCATAGTGTACAAGAGGGTCATGAAAGGCCATGAGGAGCATGCAATAATTGCAAAAGAATGCAACGAGCTTCCTGCTGACGAAATCTCGTACGGCATGCTAGAGGAGCCGAAGGTGCCCTACGTGTTCGCCGAGTGGGACTTCGACCTAGACTTCGACCACCCCGAGAACAGCACACAGCAGTTCAGGTGCGTCTCAGTCTACGGCCTCACCGACTACAACAACGCCATAGACCCGGACATGCCAGACGAAATGGGCGAATACAGGATAGACGCGGAAGTCACCTACCAGCTCAACGAGATCTTCAACCCGTGGGACCTCAAAGACGCAGCCAATAAGGACACATTCCGATGGGCCCAGAAAGGCACCTACGATGGAGAGCCCGTAGAACTTGCATCCCACCTACACGACAAGTACGGCAACATAAGAGACTGCCTCGACGAAGACCACGGCCTAGTGCAGTATCCAAAGTGGGGCTACTACTGCCACGACGACGAGAAGGTAATTCTCTACGACTCGACCGGCACGCTAGATCCACTGCTGCTTGAGAGAGGTATCCCTGAACCAGAGAAAGAGAAAGACTACTTGATCGACCCCACGACATTCACGTTGACGTTCTTCGAGGAATTCCCCGGCTACGACCTCTACAAGGTGCTCTACAGCACTGAACTAGTGGCGTCCCCGCCGGAAGGAGCAGATTGGAGCGTCGGCCGATGGGAGTGGATCGTCGTCGGCGAGACAAGCCATGCCTCTGACAGCATAGGCACAGGCATGGTTGCAGCCGCGTGGCTCGACTGGAAGAACGCGGAGACCTGGTTAAGCGGCCTAGACGTCGAAGCAGACGTCTACGGACCAGCCATCCCGTACGTACTGAGGCCAATGGACGGCGACTATAAGGACAACCTAGGGAGACTGCACTTCAAGGACGACTGGAGCACACCTGACGATTGGGCAGGCGAGGAGATCTACCCATACGCCATCAGCAGCAGCAACATCATCGTAGTAGGCGGGCCCCTGGTCAACCTAGCTGCAGAGTACTACAACGACTTCACCGACGCCTTCGTGTTCTCAGAGTACGGCGACGGGTTCTACGCGCCCGGATGCTGGGCACGAACAACCCAGGGACCTTACTGGGAGGGAATGGACCCGGTCATGGCCCCCGACGACGAACTCTGGTACGAAAGCACGGTAATAGACGACAAAGTCGGATACGCCATAGTATCCGCGTACAAGGACCTCAACGAGACCAAAGGCTTCATCATATACGGGTACACTGCCGAGGACACTTACTATGCGTGCTACGCCTTACGCGGAGGAGGACTGGAGTGGCTCCAGTACGTCCAGGACGGAGTGACTGCGATGGTACTCAGAATAGAGTACGACGAGTTACACCCGGTGAGATTCCACGTGGAGGAAGAGCTCGGGCCCTTCACCGAGTGCACAGGAGCATACACCAACTTCAAGACAAGCCAGTACTACATTAACTACAAAATAGGTAAACAGATGTTATTGGACCGTGCAGCTGAGCTAGGTATCTGCTACAAGCTGGTAGACATAGAACATTGTTCACAGGTTCACCCAGACCCATAAACACCCAACCCCCTTTTTTATTTCAGTAACGTTTTTCAGCTCCCCAAAGACCATTAAAGGGGTAATCATTTGTCGAACAAGCAGCTACTGGTAAGCAAGATAGAGAACGGCATAGTCATCGACCACATCCCCGCCGGGAAGGCGTTCCAGGTGCTGAGGCTCCTCAAGCTACCAGCCGACGCCAGAGCCCTCATCGCCCAGAACGTCGTGAGCGGCAGCATGGGCAGCAAGGACCTCATAAAGATAGAGGGCACATACCTCACCAGCAGCGAGATAGACGTCATCGCCTTCGTGGCGCCGGACGCCACCCTCAACATCATCAGCGACTGGCAGGTCAAGGAGAAGCGCAGAGTCTCCATCCCGGAGACCCTCGAGGGTACCTTCAACTGCCCCAACACGCTGTGCCCAACCAACGCCAGGTACGGGGCGCCCAACACCAGGTTCCGCGTAGAAAGGGGAGAGCTGCTCGAGGAGACCAAGCTCCACTGCACCTACTGTGGGAGCATCACCTACTACGGCACCATAAGGGACAGCATCCAGAGCGAGAGCTTCAGGATCGAGCGCCGCGGCCTCGTCTCCAGGGGCAAAATAGAGAGCGTGTTCCTCGACGTCCTCATCAAGGGCGGCGCCCTAAGGTTCCTCTCGAGTCCCGACCGGCCCTTCATGCTCAAGAGCGGCCGCCCGAGCCCCTACTTCGTCAACCTGGGCGCCCTCACCGACGGCGAGAGCCTGGGCAAGCTCAAGTGGGCGTTCGCCAGCTACATAGCGCTCCTCGTAGAGGAAGGCGAGATACCCGACTTCGACTACGTGTTCGGGCCAAGCTACAAGGGCATAAGCCTCGCAGCCCTCACATGCGAGGGCCTCAACGAGCTCTACGGCATGGACAAGAGGTACATGTACGACAGGAAGGAGGCAAAGGACTACGGCGACCTGACCAGCGACCAGGTCCTCGTGGGGGCCGGCTACTTCAAGCCCGGCCAAAGGCTCCTCGTCGTCGACGACACCATCACCACGGGCATCACAAAGGTGGAGACCATCGAGAAGCTCAGGATGCTCGGCGACCACGGCGTCGTCGGCCTAGTCATAGCCGTCGACAGGCAGGAGCGGCTCGGAGACAAGGACAACGTCGAGGACATCAGCGCCGTCCAGTACCTGGAGCAGGAGCTGGGGCTCAAGGTCCACAGCATACAGAACATACAGACCATCTACGGCCTCATCAAGGACAGCCTGAGCGAAGAGATGCGCGGCCTCTGGCTGGACTACTATCGGCGGTACGGCACCATGAAGCTGGACTAACCCCCGGTTTTTATTCCCCCGATCATTCATCAACCCATGGAGAAGTACGACGCCATCGTGGTAGGCAGCGGAAGCGGCATGATGATAGCCGAAGCCGCCGTGAGCCGCGGCATGAGGGTCGCCCTCGTCGAGATGGACAAGCTAGGCGGCACATGCCTCAACAGGGGCTGCATCCCCAGCAAGATGGTCATATACCCGGCCGACCTCGTCAACCAGATAAAGCACGCCGAGCGCCTCGGAGTACACGCCAAGATAGAGAGAGTCGACTTCGAGCAAATAATGAGGCGCGCACGGGAGTTCGTGGAGCACGACAGGAGATCTATGGAGGAGAAAATACCCAAGGTCGAAGGCCTGACCTACTACCCGGTGAGAGGCGAGTTCGTCGGCGACTACACCATGAGGGTCGGAGACAAGCATATCACCGCGGAGAAGATTTTCCTCGTGACCGGGAGCAGGCCCCATGTACCGCCCATCGAGGGCCTCGACGAGGTGGAGTACGTCACCAGCAGAGAGGTCTGGGACATGGACCGCAGGCCCATGAGCATGATCATCGTGGGTGGCGGGCTCATCGCGTGCGAGATGGCCCACTTCTTTAACGCCATGGGGACCGAGGTCACGGTGCTTAGCAGAAGCCCCAGGCTCATCAAGCAGGGAGAGCCGGAGGTCTCGGAGATACTCCTCACGAGCCTCAGGGAGAGGATGCGCGTCGAGGTCGGGGTGGAGGTGATAGAGGCCAGGAAAGTCGGCGGCCAGGTGGAGGCGACGGCGGAGGACGGCGACGGCGACACGAAGAGCTACAGGGCGGAGAGGCTCTTCATAGCCGCCGGGAGAGCCAGCAACGCGGACACGCTTAAACCGGAGAACACCGGCGTCGAGGTAGACGACAGGGGCTACATCAAGGTAGACGAGAACTACCTGACGACGAAGCCCGGGATATACGCGTTCGGCGACGCCATAGGGAAGGCCATGTACAAGCACGTCGCCAACAAGGAGGCCGAGCTGGTGTGGCACGGCTTCACGGAGGGACACGTACACCCCCTGGACTACGACAAGGTGCCATACGCGGTCTTCACGTGGCCCCAGATAGCGTCCGTAGGCATCACGGAGAGGGAGGCGGCGGCTAGGGGCCTAGACTACCTGATCGGAGAGTACAACTACATCGACACCGCCAAGGGCGCCGCCATGGACGAGGAAGACGGGTACGTCAAGGTCATCCTCGAGGACGAGAGCCACAGGATACTGGGAGCCCACATCGTCGGCCCCTATGCGCCCATCCTCATACAGGAGATCATCAACGTGATGAACGCAGGCGACGGGTCGGCTTGGCCCATAGCGGACGCCATGCACATACATCCCGCGCTCCCCGAGGTCGTGCAGAGAGCCATCTACAACATCAGGACCTCCGGCCACCGTCACTGAGGTTTAAATAACGCCGCACGTCTTCCACAACCAGTTTCTGGTGAGTCAAAGTGACAGAGTTAAAGATAGGGGACAAGGCCCCCGAGTTCTGTCTACCCGACGCCGAGAAGGGTCGGGTCTGCCTCAAGGATCACCGAGGGAAATGGGTGGTGCTTTACTTCTACCCCAAGGACAACACCAAGGGGTGCACCATGGAGGCCTTGGAGTTTACGGTAGCCGAGGACGACTTCAACGCCAGGGGCGCCGTAGTCATCGGCGTCAGCCCCGACAGCCCGGAGAGCCACATCAAGTTCATCGAGAAACATGACCTAGGCATCACGCTGCTGAGCGACACAGAGAAAGAGATACTGACGGGCTACGGCGTCTGGCAGAAGAAGAAGATGTACGGCAGAGAGTACATGGGGGTAGTCCGCAGCACCTTCCTGATAGACCCCGAGGGAAAAATAGCGTACATCTGGCCCAAGGTGAAGGTGGCCAGCCACGCCGACGCCGTCATGGAGAAACTGGTGGAGCTGCAGGGCTAGGGAACGCATTGAACGTAACCGACGGCATCCACGCGAGACGCGCGTACAGGAGCCTCGAACCCATAGAGATGACCAGGGAGCTGGTAGAGGATCTGGCCACACACGCCGGGCTGTCGGCGAGCTGCTTCAACAACCAGCCCTGGAGGTTCATCTTCGTCTACGACAGAGAGAGGCTGGAGGAGATGTGGGGCGCCCTGAGCAGGGGCAACAAGTGGGTCGAGCTCGCTTCCATGATCGTCGCCGTCTTCAGCAGGCCCGAGGACGACTGCCGGATAAGGGACCGGGTCTACCACCATTTCGACGTAGGCATGGCGACGGCGAACCTCATACTGAGGGCCACGGAGCTGGGGCTGGTCGCCCACCCCATAGCGGGGTTCAGCCCAAGGAAGGTGAAGCAGATACTAGGGATACCCGACGACTACCAGGTCATCACGCTGGTAAACGTCGGCAAGAAGTCTGACAGCGTTCACCCCTACCTTAGCGAGGACCAGGCCCGAGCCGAGAAAGAGAGGCCGGAACGCCTCCCGTTAGACAGGTTCGCGTTCCATAACAGGTACACAGGCGAATAAAGCCATCTTATCGACGTGCCGGTCACTAACGCCTAGAAAATACTGGGTCTCGTAGATAAAAAAACAAGAATATTTTACTTGGTGGTCAGCGTGTACTTGACGCCGAGAGGCGCAAGCACCTCGTCGATCTTCTCGATGAGGTCCTCGACCTGAGCCACGGTGGGCTTGGTGAACCACTCGAAGAAGAAGTCGTACTCGCCAAGGCTCTCACCCGACTTGCTGATTAAGGTGTCGCAGCGCTCCTCGCTGATGTCGTCTACCCCGAGGAACGCCATCACCCCCTCGGCTGTGTCGAAGGATATGTCTGCTGCTCCGAAGCTCGAGCCAGGTATCTCGGGGGCACCTACAGCGGCCTGGATGGTGGTGTCCATGATGCACACCTCCGGCATGTCGACGGCTACCTTCTGCAGGGCCTTCAACGCCTTAAGCAGCGGTGGACCATAGATCTTTACATAGCTTATCATCTAAAATCTCCATGCGGGTGTGAGAAGGCACGGTTATTAAATGTTTACGATAAACGATGCAGACCAACGACGGTAAAATCCGGATTGTTTAGGCCTTTTTTCAGGGTAAGAACCGATGGTGACTGATAATTTAGGTGAAATTTCTCATTGCCGCACAAGATACATGTTTTTCTGCCATGTGTTGGTTGACCCTGATCCCTGTTTGGTCAGTGTATAAAAGACGGAGGGAAACCGATTTAACCCGATTACATACACCCAACCCATGCCAAACCCAGAGGCTATGGGAGCTATCACCTTCTTCTACTACAAGGACCTCGCCAAGGCGGCGGAGTTCTACGGGAAGGTGATGGGATTCAAACTAGTCCAGGATCAGAGGTGGGCGAAGATCTACAGGGTCAACGGGGACGCGTACATGGGGTGCGTCGACGGCAACATAGGCTACCACAAGCCCAGCGACCAGAAGCCGGTGATGCTCACAGTCGTCGTCGACGACCCCGACGCATGGTACGAGCACTTCAAGAAGCACAAGGTGGAGACCCTCAACGAGCCCCACGACGACGAGGAGCTGAATCTTCGCATATTCCTTCTGAGAGACCCCGAGGGCTACGTCATAGAGATCCAGAAATTCTACGATCCCCTTCAATAGACGCGTTAAAATACATTATTTTTAGCGTAGGCAGCAGGAGTTTATAAATGAAACATTGCTGGAATCGAAAACCGCTTATACTGGATGAAAGTCACCTTTTTTAGTCAATAAGAGGATTCTAAACGCCATTTGGAGTATCCGATGATGGATCAACTTGAACAGAAGATCAAGACCGAGGTAGAGGGATGTGAATGTGACGCGGTCTTGGCGTTCGGGGTGGACAACTTTAACTACCTGACACGCACCGTCCTACCCTTCGCAGAGCATTATCCAACACGTAGAGCGGTGGCCGTGCTCCCGAAGGAGGCGGCCTCGGTGGTCATCTGCCCATACGACTGGTCTCAGGCGATAAAGGACCAGGGCTGGAAGGGAGAGATCGTCGCCTACGACGAAAACGAGGCCGTCGGCATAGAGGCCATGGTGAAGAGCCTGGAGGAGCTGCTGGTCAGCCTCGGCCTGGACGGAAAGAGGCTGGGCCTCGACGGCTCACGGATCACGAAGGCACTGATGGACCAGCTGAACATAAGGTTCCCCAGGGCCGAGTGGCAGCCCGTCGACCCGTTGCTTAGAGACATGAGGATAACGAAGACGCCGAGGGAGATCGGGTTCATAGAGAGGGCCTGCAAACAGGCAGACAGAGGCATAGTGTACGCCCTGATGCACCTGGAGGGAGCCGCGGAGAACCCGGGATACACCATCGCCGAGTTCACGGAGAGGATAAGGGTCCATGTCAACGAGAACGGGGCAAGCGGAGTCGGGTTGCTGAACACGGCGTTCGGCATCGACGGCCAGATGTATTACACGCCTCGGAGGGGTTGGGTGAAGAGCGGCGAGCTCTTCAGGATGGATGTCAGCGCCCACTACATGGGTTACTGGACAAACCTGGGCAGGATGGGCGTCACAGGTAAGCCCACGGCGGAGCAAGAGGAAGCCTATAGAGAGAACCTGAGGCTCAAAGCTGCGGCCCACGAGATGCTGAAGCCGGGCGTCGCCGCCAACGAGGTCTACGCCCACGTGGCCAGGGCCGCCGAGAGGCAGGCGATAGGCTTCTGGAAGGAAGCCAGCATCGGACACGGCGTAGGCGCGAGCCACTACGAGCCGCCTTACCTGAACCTGAGCAGCAGCACGGAGCTGAGGCCCGGTATGGTCATCGCCCTCGACATCTACACCTACGGGCCCAGGCAGGAGCTCATCCACAAGAAGGACGTCTACGAGATAACCGAGGAGGGAAACAGGAAGCTGAGCTGGTACCGGAGCTGGGACGAGCTGTACGCCGTCACAGGCTTCAGGGCCACCCACTAGGAGGGGATTGAGATGAGAGACGAGTTGAAGAAAAAGATCGCGGAGAGCGTCAAGGAGTCCCAGTACGACGCGGTAGTCGTCTTCGGGGCCGACAACGTACAGTACATGTCGGGCGCCTACCTCCACTTCCCCCCGACGTTCCCGGACAGGTACATGGCCGTCTTCTGGGCCAAGGGAGAAGAGCCCATATGCATAGTGCCCCCTGAGTGGGAGAGCAGCTTCCTTCACATGGCCTGGGTGAGTAAAACCAAGACATACACTGAGAAACCGGGCAGCCCGACCGGAGTAGCCGAGGCCGTCGCGAACCTGGCGCGGAACACGGTGAGGAAGACGGGAAAGATAGGCGTGGACGCCGAGAGGACGGCTCTGAACCTGTACAGGCGGCTCGAGGCGGCGCTCGAGGACTTCACCCTCGTGCCATGCGACGGCTGGCTGCGCGAGTTAAGGGTAAAGAAGACCCCGAAGGAGCTGAGGCTGCTCGAGACGGTGGCTTCGATGACCGACCACGCCATAGCAGGCCAGGCCCACCACATCCTAGTCAAGCAGACGGCCACAGAAATGAGCAACACGGAGAACGTCAGGATCCACGCCATAGAGAGGGGCCTAGACGAAGTGGGCCACCACGCCGTCGCCCAAGTGACAGCCGGCCCTAACACAGGCAAGTTCTGGCCGGGCGCCCCCATGTACGGCATAGGATTCGACCGGGTCCCTCAGCACAGGGAGTTCATGAGGCTGGAGCTCACCGCCACCCTGGACGGCTACTGGAGCAACGGGGCGAGGATGCTCACCATGGGGGAGCCCACCGAGGAGCAGAAGGCTGCCTACCAAAGCCTCGTCGCCCTACGCGAGGTGGCCCTCCAACACATGAAGCCGGGAGCCAGATGCAAGGACGTCTACACCGCGGTGAAGCAGGCCGCAGACGAGAAGGGCATCCAGCTGGTATCCAACCTCGTCATCGGTGCAGGCGTGGGAGTCACCAACAACGAGCCCCCGTACATCTCGGGGGCGGACGAGACCGAGCTGCAGCCGGGGATGGTTATTGTGCTGAACCCTGTGGTAGAGGCGCCGGGTGGTGAGCTGCTCATGGGCGAGGACACCGTGTTCATCACCGAGAACGGCGCCAAGGTTGTGGGCTGGTTCAAGGACTGGCGCGAGCCCTTCATCTGCAACTACACGTACTAACCCAAATTTTTTCTAGCTCCCACCTCCTCCAAGATACAGAGTACACATGTCTTTTCACGTAGCGGACGTCGAGGTCAAGCCCGGGGAGAAGCACGCCGGATACCTGAGCGTAGGCTCAGCTTCGACCCACGAGGTGAGGATGCCCTACATCGTCGTGAACGGCGCCAAGCCGGGGCCTGTCCTCACAGTGCTCAGCGGGGTCCACGCCGTGGAGTGCACCCCAGTGGAGGCCGTGCTGAGGCTCGTCAAGAGCGTAGAGCCGGCGGACATAAGCGGCACCCTCGTACTGGTGCCCGTGGTCAACACCGAGGGGTTCCACGCCCGGAAGCCCTACAGCAACCAGCTGGACCACCTGAACCAGAACAAGGTGTTCCCCGGAGACCCCGAGGGCTCCATGACGCGCCGCGTCGCCCACGCCGTCTTCGACAGCTTCGTCAGCAAGTCAGACTACCTAGTGGACTGCCACAGCGCGGACCTGGGCGAGGACGCGACCCACGGCATGTTCGTCTACAGGACCGACGACATGGACCTGACCCGTAGGATGATCGAGATGGCAAGGTGCTTCGACTGCGACTGCATAGAGACCACCGACATCTCAGGGAACACGGGGGAGGCCGTAAGGCTCTACGGCATACCATGCATCATGACCGAGAGCGGGACACCCTACCTCATCAGGGAGGACGACGTGCTCTACCACTACATGGGCCTGAGGAACCTCATGCGCCACATAGGGATGATGGACGGGGAGGCCGCCCTAGGCGACCAGCGGGTCGACCCCCCAAGCCAGCGCTTATGGGCCAAGAGCGGAGGGCTCTGGAGGCGGAAAGTCGAGGCAGGTCAGCGCGTCAAGGAGGGACAGCTACTCGGCACAGTCTCTGATCTCCACGGGGAGCCCCTCCAGGTCGCCACAGCGCCACTCAAGGGGGTGGTAAGCTTCCTCAGGGTCCACTACAGCGTCAACGAGGGCGACACCCTCTGCTGGGTCACCGAGATATAGATGGACGCAAAGCTTTTTGACTATGTAGACGCCCATAGCTGGCCATATTTAGCCGACGCGACGTATTCAGTAAGTCTACGACATCGGTCTCAACACCATCGCCCAGTTCAGCAGCAGGATTATCAGGGCCGGCACCGTCGTCGCGGCCGCACGGGTAGCCGATCTCTTTAAAAGCCCCTCATCCGATACGGTTTTCGCTGGGACCGTGGTCAAGCTTGGTTAAGATACGCGGTTTGGGTCCGCGTGATCCCCGGTTCGAATCCGGGCGGTCCCACCACTGTGACCGTTCCCCGAGAGTGAAGGGATCGGGGACACTTGGTTAATTTTCACTGGGTTCGTGATGCACGAGGGAGGTCATGCCCAGCACGAAGCGTGTCGCAGGAATCGCTTTAATCTCTCTGATCATCGCACTCATCTCCAGCCCAGTGAACCGTGTTTCGGCGGCTCCGAGCGGACAACTCCTGTTTGAGGACGGCGATTCCAGCGAAGACAACCAGATCGTTGTGGGGGGAAGCGCCTCCTTCGAGGTAGTGTTCAACAACACCGCCGGGGCCCCTCTGTCCGACGTGGCCTCCACGATCCAGTATATTACGCTGGCCGCGGCGAACCTGAACCCCACGAGGGCCGTCATCCAGATGGGGGCAAAGTGGAGGATAATACCACCCGGCCTAAGCGCCGCGAGGACCCAGGGCACCGTGACGGGGCTGGAGACCTATGAGGTGTTCGCCCCACATAACCTCGCTGAACCCGTACAGATGGTGACGTGGAGCCTGGGGCCGCCAAGCGGCTCCCTAGAGCAATACACTTCACCGGGCGACTTCTCCTCGGACCTGAAAATACTCAGGCCGGGGGAGACGGTCGTACTCGAAGTGACCGTGCAGTGCCTCGGAACCGTCGGCGACACGAGGATATGGCTCTTCTACAGGGCGACAGAGCACACGCCCACCGTGACACCCATAGGGGAGCTGTCGCAGATACAGGCAGAAAGCAGAAACAACCTGTACTACTCCAAGAGGCCTGGGCCAAGCGCCACGCCTTACTGGTGGCCCCTCCACAACAGCTATGACCCATACGACCCCGACATCAACTCGGGCCACAGCTACGGGCAGCACTCGTGGGAACGCATACCCACGATCAGGGCATACGCGAAGGCCAACAAGGACGTCCACCAGACCCCCGCCGCGGACCCCTCCTCCGTCATCCACATCTGTGGCTTCAAGTTCACCGACACAAACATGGACGGGGAGATGAACGCCGGCGAACAGGGGATCAACGGCGTGGGCGTCACCCTCCTAGGCCCCGACCGGGAGACCCCCGCCGAGCAGGCGTACCCAGGCAGCTTCCAGTACCCGCCCCCGGAGACCAACCCCACACACTCGGGGGAAAACGACCTCCAGGGGTCCTACTGCTTCAACCTGGTAGACGTCCTGGACGGGGACTACGTCTTCTACGTCAAGGCCGACGAGGCGGGGCACCCACGCAGTACGACGAGCCTGCTCAGAGGCCCCATCGCCCTGACGGCGGAGGGAGGCCAGGTATATATTGCCACAGGCAACGACTTTGGGAACATGCCCAGCGTGGTGGTGGGGGGAGAGCTCCAAGTCCCGGAGGCGAGCCGGGTGACACACGTGAGCCTGTACCTGGCCCTCACCGCCGCGGTGATCCTGTCGTTGACGCTAAGGACCCCAGGGCGAGAGGGTCGGCAGAGCCACACAAAGCAGGGGCCCGGCGGCGTCGAAACATAAAGGTTAAAACTTGTGTCTCGCCTAGAGTTGATGCGCGCCGGGTTGGCTGAGTGGTTTAGGCGGCCGCCTGCAGAGCGGCTCCACGGGGGTTCGAATCCCTCGCCCGGCTCTCAAACTTTTATGAATTGGGCAATTTTTTTGTTTCAGTTTGTTTATGCCCTAGATTGCCTCCCCTTCCCTTTTTATTATCAAAACAAGGCTCAAAACTACCAGATTTTATTTATTATCTTGTTTAATACTCCTTTTTTTATGAGTGCTCTGATATCATCATAATATTTTGGGTTACAGAAAATAAAGGATCTTTTATTATTTAATAAATATTGATTTAAATTATCAATTTCTGATGTCGGAGATTCGTATTGACCAGTTTTATAATCATAAAATTGAAACCCATCTAATTTAGCTACGGCACGATAGGATATTGGTGTAGATTCCAATAAAAGGTCATGTTCTTCCATATTTGGGATATTTCCTCTTAATTCTTCTACAAATTTATTAGACATATCTATTTGTTCCTGATAATTTAAATCACTAACATTTGTAAAAAATTTATGAATAGTCCTTTTTCTAATATGATGTTGATGACCATGATAATGGACATACGCTGGCTTATATAGTATCCTATTCTTATAATTAAATGGCTCAATTAGCCTTCTAATTTCTTTTTTCTTTTTATTTAAGTTATATAAAGTAGACATAAACATAGAATCAGGTAAATAGAAGTATTTAGATTCTAGTTTATTTACATTAATAAATCCTTCTTTAATGCCTTCATAAAAATATCTTTTAAACATAGCTGAGCAAGCCCTTACAGTTTTATGCCAATATACCTCCTGATACATTACAATATTACTCATTAACATAGCTGAAAATGATGATCTTCCTTTTTCAGATAAACATATTCTATCATGATTTTCATTAATCCATAATGATCCAATTAATCTATCTACATCAAGGGATACGCCATAAGGAACACCACAATGAGAACTGTCTCTTTGTAAATAATCTATTTTATCTACATCAATATCTGAATCAACAATCGAATTCAATAATTCCTCTCTATTAGTTACAGGTTTACCAGAAATTATTCTATAGATAGGTTCAGGATCAATATTCCAATCCTTAATAATAATTCTCTCTATCATACCTTTTTTAATAATTTGTTGTGCTCTAACTTCATGACCGTCAAACTCTTTTTCAAGGGGTAATCCAGATATTTCCTCAATCCAATGTGAGTAGGGATAATGTCCAATATCGTGTAATAAAGCTGATAACACAACTAATTTTATTGATTCATCAACTGGTTCAATAGCTTGGTAAAAATCCTCATTTTGAAGGAGAGTTCCTAGGTATTTTAACGCTAAATTGTATGTTCCGAGCGAGTGTTCAAAGCGAGTATGCATTGCACCAGGATAAACATATTGCGTTGGGCCTAACTGAAATACACCACGAAGTCGTTGGAAATGTTTAGAGTCAATAATTGTTAAAACTTCATCGAAGAAGGGAATTGACCCAGAGAATGGAATACGCAGACGTGTATTAAAAAACCCAAATCTGGCTTCAGGTATTAAAAAAGACCCAAAGTTAAAATCAAAATATTTATACGGATATCGATGTAAGAACGGAGAGATCGCTTGAGCAAATTTAAATAAATCCGAATATCTATCTTCTCGTTTAGGCATGGATGCTTTTTCAAGACAAGATTTAATTCCATTATATTCTCTTGAGGTATAATGGGATTCAAATAAGACTAATATTTCTAGCAGCATAGAAGCAAAATTATGTTGATCTATAAAATGATCTACTTTTCCAGATTGTATACTATCTATATCTAAATAACGTTGTCTTCTTATCATCTCATATTTTTGTATTTCATCCTTCGTATAATATTTAGCAAATCCAAAATCAACTATAATAAAATTATTGTCGTGTCTTGAGTATATTATATTATCTGGCTTAATATCCCTATGTATCACTCCATTTAAATGGTAATAATAAATAGCTTCGCTAATTTGAGAAATCATCTCCTCATATATCATATGGTTTGAAGAAGTGGATTTAGATTTATCTATTTTATATTCTTTATCATCATCATTTTTTTTATCATAAAAAAGTGATGCTGAGTCTTCTCCTTGAATGAAGTCCATAATATAATATAAAATTTCTTCAGCAACATCGAATTCATTTTTTAAAGACCAAATTAATGTGTTTTCATCAAACCTAGCCGATCCAGCTTCAATAATATTCACTATGTTTTTGTGTTTTAAATTGAGTAATATTTTTGCTTCTCTAACAAATCTTTCTTTACTTCGATTAAGGATCTGAGTATCTTCGTCAGTTGGCGCATAAAATTTAATCGCAAAGTATTTTCCATTGGGGTTAGATGCTTTTAAGACCATTCCTTGCTGACCATGACCTAAAATCTCAAGAATTTGATAACTCCCAAACTTAAGAATTTTGCTTTCTTCTTTTTTTTCAAGTGCCTTTTGGATTAGCTCAACAACATCAAACATTAGGTATCAATTCTAAATGGAAGTAATAACGTTTTAGATTCGTGCAGAAAAATGTAAATGTCTAAACATAAGTTTTTTCAAATGTGTTAGAAAATCAAACTGAACTTTTTTCTATTTCTTATGTACGCCATTCATTTCGGCTCTAACATACATTGAAACGGAAGCAATTCCTTCAAAGCGTCCTTCGGGTGCAAGAAGAACGGGCATAGCTCCTGAAGAAAATGAGATTTTCTCGACACTTACTTCGGTGAAATCAATCTTCTGAGCCTCCAAGACGTTTCTAGCTTCGAGGCTATGTGATGATTCATCTGTGATAAGTACTCTCATTTTCTCCATATAAACAAACCTTCTTTAATACCTTTATGAATTCCCGGTCTTTATATTTTTATCTATCTTATGGATTTACGTTTCTGGTTCATATCTTCTTAAATTCTCAAGAAGTTCTTCTATGGTTCCATGTGCTTCACTTCCGCCTTGAAAGGGTGATTCATCAATTTCTCCGTCTTCTTCAGGGAAATACATTTGACAATGTTTGAACAGTACATCTCGTGTATATTGCATTTCGGAAAAAACGCCAATTGATAATCGTCTACCAAGATTTGGTCTATAAGCGACCATGATGTCACTCTGTGATATTAGTCGATAATCTCTACTTCGGATTTGATCATCGATTGCCTGCATTACAGAGATTATTTCACTCGCTTTGATTTTAATTGGAAACAAACTTTGAACATTTTCACATAATATCGGTTCATGATTTATTGGCCATCGATCTTTATAATTCAATGTGATATCAAATTCAGCTAATTTACCATTACTTTTTCTTTCCCAATCAGGACATTGACTTTTAAGTGAATAAGTCAATAATCTTTCATCTATGGTTGTTGGGTCAAAAACTGTAAATTCTCTGTGAATTTTTGATTTAAAGCATTCGATCTCACGGACTATTTCAGGATTCTGTTTCGCTACTGTAATAGGATGCCCAATATACATTTTTAATACATTAGACTCAAACATCAAATAATCGAGCGTTGTAACTGGTTGTTTAATTGATAAAATCTGTGTAGACAATGGTTTTTTTTCCTCAAAAACAGAAGCTAAAAATTCAGCTTGGTGGTATTCTACCGATCTCCATGCAATTAAATCCCTAAGACAAACATCTGTTGACGTTGGCGATTCAAGATTTCTTTGATCAATTCTTTGTTTAATAAGATAAATGTCATCAATAAAACTAATAATTCCATCAAGTGAAAATTCTTGAATTAATTTAATATTCATAGGAGAGAAAAACTGACTGCATCGAAAATATATCAAATGCGCACATAATATCGAATATTCGCTATCCTCACTGTGAAATATGTCTTGAGCAATATTAAATGCTTTACGCCATGCAACTTTTTGAGCATCTCTGTTATAACTATTTAGTATTTGAGTGATGTCTTCTGCCCCTAATTCTTCTTTCAGCAAATCTTCGAGGTCGACAATTGTAATTGTCTTATCAGGATGTTTCTTTTTGGAGTGTTCTAGAAATACTGTGCAAATATATTTTTTATCAATTCCTGTGGTCCCAGACCAAATAAAATTCAATTTTATTCATTATAAATTTTATAAACTAATATTTAAAACTCATGAAATAATATAATCGACACTAGTGATGTATATGTGTAATTATACAAAATATAATTTTAATAAATGTTAGTTTAAATTCGGGAAAATTATGGACATCACACACTAATTTTCGTCTTTTATCATTAATTTTGTTAAAGGTATTTGCTGTAATCTGATTTTCTAAACTTTGTCTCTTCATCGAGATTCTAATTTTTTACCAGTGTTTTCACTGTAACATTATGGACAGTTTGGTAGACGATATCAATCTCTCTCTGATTATGCCAAGAAACAATGTCTATAAAAGCACCATTATGAGGAGCCAACTCGTCAACAAAACCCTCAAGATCAAAGAAAAACCCACAACACCTATTAAGCGGCCGTAGGCCTTCTCCCACACATCAAGAAAAACCCTTGTACAAACCAAACTACAAACACCAACCACATACTCCATATCAACTAAATAGAATATATTTACATATAATTGCAAAATACAAGCAAGAAAAACACAATAATTGTATATTTACGATAAATCTAAACGAAAAAGTGTATCTATCGCCCGGCTCCATCCTAGAACCCTTGACTTCTGAATTGATAAAAATCAGTCTCGGTATGCAGCGTCCTATCCCTCTGATTCCAACTTCTTCCTCAGAGCGATGAGCGAGATGAACTCGTAGACGATGTTCGCCGCCAGCAGCGCCGTGATCTGCGAAGGATCGTACTGGGGCAGGACTTCGACAAGGTCGAAGCCGACCAGATCCAGATCCCTCAATCCCCTCACCACCCGCAGCGCCTCCCTGCTCGTGAACCCACCCACCTCGGGGGTGCCGGTCCCTGGGGCGTACGCCGGGTCCACGAAGTCGATGTCGAAGCTCACGAAGGCCTTAGCTTCCCCGGCGCGGTCGCGGATCCGCCGGATAAGCTCGTCGATGCCCCGCTCCTGGGCCTCCACTGTGGTGACGAGGTCGAACCCCATCTTCCGCGCGTCGTCTAGGCTGTTCCGGGAATAGACGGAGCCCCTCATCCCGGCCTGGATGGAGTGGTCGACCAGGATCAGCTCCTCCTCGACCGCCCTCCTGAAGGGCGTCCCGTGGGTGTACCTGCGGCCGAACCTCTTGTCCCCCGTGTCCGTGTGGGAGTCGAAGTGGATGAGGGCGACGGGTCCGTGCGTCTTGGCCATGGCCCTGAGCTCCGGGAGGGTCACCGAGTGGTCGCCTCCAAGCATTATCGGGGTCACCCCGCCATCAAGTATGGGGAGGAGGCCATCCTCTATCATCTTGTACGAGTCCTCGATGTAGCCTGGGTTGACGGGCAGATCGCCGTAGTCTACAACGGAGCAGTGGTCGAAGATGCTCACGTTTAGGACTTCGTTGTGGTGGCGCAGCAGGGCCGAGACGCTCCTGATCGCTTCCGGCCCAAACCTGGCACCCACCCTGTAGGAAGCCCCCGTGTCGAAGGGGACGCCGACGATGGCGACGTCGACTCCCTCGGTCGTCGTGACATGAGGGAGGCGCATGAATGTCTTGATGCCGGCGAACCGCGGGGACTCCCGGGGATCCACAGGTCTATACTTCACCATGTGGTAACGCTCACTCTCTAGAGGGTCGAAGATCTATAAGATTCTACGCGCGAGGCGTGATGGTTGGGGGTTCTGGCGGCCGCCTGCAGAGCGGCTCTACGGGGGTTCGAATCCCTCGCCCGGCTCCATCTAAGCCCTGCATATGTCTTATATAACTCTGGAAACGATGGCTTTTGACGGCTTCATGAAGAGGAACTACCTGCCCATCACGGTGGTTGTGCTCGTACTCGGGGCAGGGCTGTCGGTCATCCCCCAGACGGTGGAGCTCAGCCAGCCAGATGAGCTGATCACGCTCTACAACCAGACAGCAATAACGAAGGGATCCATCGACGGCGCCACGCAGGAGTTCTCGTTCAGGACGGGGCGTGTAGAGATGGTGGACGGCTTCAGTCCCACGTTGATGCTCACCAACTCGGCTGACGGGATAATGAACGCCACCGTCGTCAACCTCGACCAGCCTGACGGCTATATAGAATCCATAGACGAGTCGCGGAGCTTCATGGTGTACGAAATAGAGGAAGCGGGCTCCTATGACCTCGAGATAACAGGGCGGGTATACGTCGACGAGCCCGTGGATGTCACCGCGGCGTTCATCTACTACAGGCATATGCCGGCCGAGCACTACACATACTACCCATATAGGTACTTCGGGCTCGGCGTGGCGTCGGTGGGAATAGTGGCCACAGCCATCGCCGTTTACTATAACAAGAGGATCGTGGGAATTCCGCCTAAATAGTTCTCACAGTGGCAGCGTCACAGCGCCTCGTTCACTTGAACGAAGTCTATGAACACAAGTAGACCTATGATCGCGGATACGAAGGCCCCAGGTAAGCTGGCGAATTTGATCCTCAGCAGCTACATCCTGGGATGCGAGGAAGAGGAGATAAAGGAACTGCATGTAGTAGTTATGATATTAGCTGGAAAAATTGTGTACAGAGAAGAAAGTTAGAGGGATCTACTTGTCTTTTTCCTTCTTCGGCTTTTTCTCCTTGTCCTTGTCGTTGCCGTTGCCGTTGCCGTTGCCGTTGCCGTTGCCGTTGTCGTTACCTTTACCCTTGTTCTCTTTATGATCGTTCTTGGCTTTGTCGATGTTACCCTTTAGCTGGTTTATCAGATCATCCTCGCCGGAGGTGTCTTCGCCTTGGGCGGCTTTCCGCTCCTTCTTCTCGATCATCTTCTCGATCTTTGCCTGAAGCTTGGTCGCTGTCCTGAACAGCTGGGCTGAGTGGGGGTCATCCATGTCGCCGAATCCGTCGTCGAGGTCGTTGCCTGCCCCCTCCAGGTCGTCGATCGCGCCTTCGTAATCGCCCGCATCGATCCTCTCCTGTATCCGCAGGAGCTTCTGCTCGGTGTGGTACAGCGCGTTGTAGGCCTTCATGGCGTCGTCCGGGTCCAAGTCGTCCTCGACACCGTTATAGAACTGGAACATCGCTGTTACTGATTCCCTGAATCTCTCCTGGAACCTCTTGACCAGCTGCTCCTGTATATCGGTTAACTCCGCCTCAGTGGGATCCGGGGGGAGGTCGTCCTCGCCTCCATCCCCAGTCTCGTCCGGAGGTTCAGTCGTATCATCTACGATGTCCGGGTTGTCTTTCTGGTACTTCCTCCAAGTGTTCCTGAGTATCTTCATGACCCGTAGATGCTGCTGTGCAGCCGTCTGCAGGTTTTCTCCCTCCATCTCAGCGGCCTGTTTCATCTCCATCCATGCGTTCATGAGCTGGTTTCTTAGTTCAGGGTCTAAATCTTCTGGGATTTCGGGGCCGTCGTATTCGCCTGTTCCGTCACCGACGCCATCACCGTCATCTTCGCCACCCTGCTGGCCAGTGTAGAGATAGTAGAGATTCCACCACCTTGCTTCAGTGTCCTCTTTTATCTGCTGGTAGACAAGGGGATCGATGTTGCCATCTCCATTAGTACCGTCTCCAGTATCATCGTCACCGGTAGTGTCCTGGGCGTAGACTACCTGAGCCAACGGAGCCGACAGGAGCATAAGCAATAGTGCAAGAGCAAGTAACTTAGTCTTCATCTTTTCACTGAGGTATATGCCCACAGGTTTTATTATAAGAACACGTTGGAACGTTTTGGAACACTTAATCCAAAATTTACTTGACATACTCGTCCCGGACCCGCACAAGGCTCTGGTTCCCTATCTTCCTCTCCTCGACGATGCCGTTGTTCACGAGCCGCCTTATCAGCCTCCAGGCGCTGGAGCGAGGAATCTCGAACCTTTCCCGTATTTCAGAGGCGAAGGCCTCGCCGTTGGACTCCGCCAGGAACCTTATGACCTCCTTATCCTCCAGCCGTAGGTCCTGGTTTTGCCAGAAGATCAGGTCAAGGTCGACCTCCCTCGGCTGGGACGAGTCCACTGGGACGTCAGACGGTGGCTCTTTGGCCATTATTCTCTGCGTATAGTAGTATCCTCCGCCTCCCAACCCGGCCAATAGGAGTATACCTGCGTATAACAATGAGTTACTTTTAGGGGCGATCGCCGTGACCGCCTGCTGGTAAGCCTGCAAGGCGTATGTCCTCGCCTCTACGTAATTTCCCTCGCTGTAATGGGTGGACGCAACCTCGAGGCTCGACTGGGCCTCATCCAGCCCGTCAGTCCTTCCGTCGCTACTTGCCTGACTCACCGCCTCGGACGCCCTCCCTATGTCCTCATAGGCGTTGACGGCGTCTTCCACGGTTTCGTCGGCCGTTGCTACCGCCAGCTCGGCCCTGTTCTTCGACTCCACGTACTGGTCCGAGTCGTATAGGTCCTGAGCCTGGCTTAGGATGGAGCGCGCCTCGGTGAGCACGTAGCCCATCGACTCCAGGTCACCGAGGTGGGACTCTGCCTCGGTTAGAGCCTCCTGGGCGTCGCTCTCCACGTCCGGTAGGCCTATCATGTAGTAGACAGAGAGGTCGCCGGGCTCAAGCACGATGTACTGCCTGCCCCCGTCCAAGCCTATGTCGGTCGGTATGTCGCTCATGTCGAATATCGCGGCCCCCTCGGGGAGCATGATCCGTGTAGAGACGGGTGTTGACACGTTGAACGTCCAGACTATGCCCTCCTTGGTGGTGAGGCTCATCGTGAGGTACGTGAAGGTCAGCTCCAGCGCGCCCAGGCTGTCCACCGTGACGTTCGCCTCGTCAGTACTGTAGACCAGGGGGTTGCCTTCGTCGTCCCTTATCACGAGGTGGTTATAAGGCGGCCCGAAGAGCTCGACCTCGACGCGGGCCTGCAACGCGTCGGACTCCACCAGGTACTCAGTCCTGGCGGTGCCGTCGGAGTAAAGGGTGAATGTCAACGAAACCGGGGTATAGTCTTCTTGGGCCCAACTGAGGGGGATCGTCGAAAGGGATAGTGAAAGAAATGCGATGAAAAAAAATGTCCGTCTCATGGGCCCCATAAACATACAATTTGGTAGTTATAAATGAATGATTGTCTGTTCAGTCTTTTATACAATATCCGCGTGATTCAATTTGTGTCATAATGAACTCTATAATGATCATTGGCTCGGCGGGCAGCGTCGGCCACGACATGATGTACCAGATAGCAAGCATGGGGAAACCCGTTAAGGTGATAGGAGCTGACATAGACGAGGAGAAAGGAAGGTTCGAGATAGAGGAGGCCCTCCACACAGCCCACAACTTCAGCCACTATCCTGACCTCAGCTTCACCAAGATAAACCTCTTCGAGATAGGCGAGACCGCGGAGCTGTTGAAAGAGCTTAGGCCAAAGGTGATATGCAACCTCGCGAGCCTCGGGAGCTGGTGGATTACTCGTCTGCTTCCTCCGGAAGACTACAAGAAGATTGGCCCAGTCGGGCCCTGGCTGCCGAACCACCTCACGTTAGCCCACAAGCTGATGCTTGCCGTCAAGAAATCAGGGATCGAGACCATGGTCGTGAACGGCGCGTTCCCCGATGCAACCAACGTCGTCCTAAGCAAGCTTGGCTTGGAGCCTGTCTGCGGCGGAGGCAACATGGACCTCGGCCTAGGCAGGGTGAAGCGTGTGATCGCCCGGGACATGGGGGTGCCGTTCAGCAGCGTCCAGATCTATGGGGTTGGCCATCACGGCTCATACTACACGGCCAGGATGGGTGGGCCATACTGGGTGAAAGTGATCGTGGAAGGCGAGGATGTATCCGAGAAGTACCCTAACGAGAAGATAACGAGGCTCTACTGGGACGCGGGGTACGGCGTAGTCACCCAGTACAAGAGCGCACTCGTTGACCAGATGAGGACCGCTAGCAGCTTCCTGAAGCACGTGCTGGCGCTGTACTACGAGACCAACGAGGTACACACCGCGGTGGCTGGCGTCGAGGGGTTGCCAGGGGCCTACCCAGCGAGACTGGGCACCAACGGGGCCGAGATAGTGTTACCCGGAATCAGCAGGGATGAGGCCATAAGGATCAACGAGGAGGGCGGCAGGATCGACGGCATCGAGGAGATCAAGGACGACGGCACCGTGGTGTACTGCGAGCAGAACGTGAAGTACATGAGGGAGGTGGTGGGCTACGAGTGCGAGGAGCTCAAGCCCTCGGAGTCCGAGGAGCGGGCAAGGGAACTCAACACGCTGCTGAGGAAGCTCTACGACAAGTACAACGTGGAGGCCTAGCCCCCCCATTTCTCCGTTAGGGTAAGAGAGCTACCTCGTTTTCATCTGCCCACGCGACGCCGGAGCGGTAGTCTCCCCCACAGACGTCACGGAGAAGCCTCTCAAGGTCATGGAGGGCATCCTCGACGGCCGAGCGCGGAACACCCTCCGGGCCGTCGGCGAAAAGCACCGCGTTTTGGGTCCCCTCGGTTATCTTGGTCACGTCGCAGTCCCTGTAGTTCCACCGCCGGGTAAGTATCCTCTCGTCGTCGGCGTACACGACCTCGCCCACGTAGGTCAGCTCTGTCTTGTCAGATCCCAAGGGCGTGAACTCCTCGCCGCCGCCGGAGAACCGCAGCCTGATGTCGCCGGCGACGCGGTCAAGGTCGAACCCGCCCATGGGTATCAGGTGCCGTACGGAGACGGCGTTGTACGCGTCCACGGCGGTGTTGATGGACGGGAGGCTACCCATCTTCAGCGCCCTCCTGACGAGGGCCTCGGCGGACGGCCTGTAGTCCCCGGGCTTGGTGCCGAAGCTGCGGTACATCTCCCTCCACGACGCGATGAACGGGTGCCGCGTCGCGGGCTCGCCGCCGATCTTCTCCTTTGCGGCTGTCAGCGCCGTGGCCTTCACCCTCTCCAGGCCCGGGTCACTGTGCGCGACTTCTATGTCTTCTGCCACCAGCACCCCTATGTGGGCTTCGGGGTACCTGTCGAGGACCTCTACGATGAAACTCATATGCTTCACTCCACCGTGTGAGTGTAAAAACTTGTCCTAGAGGATCTTCACCTTGGTGGAGTTGAAGACAGGGCCGCCGCCGATCAACTGCGGCACCCCATTGGTAAGGGAGTTCTGAGCGTTCCCGTCCAAGTCTATCAGCTCCCTAGGCGCCCAGAGCACTCCTCGGGGGACCCGGTCCGTGACTGCCGCCGTGAGCCTGAGCCTGCCGAGGTCGTTGAAGAGGGTCACATCGGCGCCTTCCTGGACGCCGTGCCTCTCCGCGTCCCATGGGTTTATCCAGACTTGACGCGGTATCTCGCCGTACACGTCCCTGAACTGGGTGTGGGTGTACTTGGGGACGCTGCTACTTATGAGAATAAACTCGTCGGAGCCGAGTGTGAACTCGATCTGTCTGGGCAGCGGTGACACACCGTCCCCGGCCGCCGAGGAGTAGAACTCTATCCTGCCGGAGGGCGTCTGGTACTCGTCGGCGGGCCTCATGCGGAGCCTCAGCGTCGAACCATTCATCAGGTCTTCGAAGCCTCCGTCGATGAACGCGTTCGCCAGAGTGCGTCCAGCCTCGGCCCACGGGTCGTCGTAAACCCACCTGTCCTCTACTCCAACGCGACGAGCAAGCTCCCTCATGACCCACACCTCGTCCCGGCTCTTTCCCTCGGGTTCGACGGCCTTCCGTGCCTTCCTGACGTATGGGTGGGAGTCAGATAGGACGATGTCGTCCTTCCCTAGGTAGGTGGGTGCGGGGAGGACGACGTCCGCCAAGCGGCACGTCTCGGTAAGGTGGGTGTCGTGAACCACGAGGAACACGTCGTCACGCTGCAGCCCCTTCCTGATGCTGTTGGAGTCCGGGAGGGTGAGGGCCGGGTTCATGTTCTGGACGTAGACGAACCTGAACTCGCCGGCTGCAAGCCTGTCGCCAATGGAGATCTGGCTTACCACCCGGTGGGCTCTGCTCGTAAGCGCTGCGCCCTCCATGTCCCCGGAGAGGTACCTGCCCCTGCTGTTCGTGTAGTAGAAGCCGCGGTGCTCCCCGAGGAGGGCGGGGATGAGGGAGACCGCCCTAACGGACTCGGCGCCAGAGAGACTCTTGTTGAGGCCGATCCCTATCATGAACACGGGGTCGCCATACTTGACGAGGGCGTCGCCTAATGCCTCGACGCCCTCCCACGACACCCCGGTGACCGCCTCGACCCGCTCTGGAGTCCACCTCAGGGCCTCCTCCATGTATTCTTCGTAGCCGGCGCAGTGTTCCTCGACGAAACCTGTGTCCACGTGGCCATTGGTGACTAGGTGTCGCGCCAGCCCATAGCAGAGGGCGACGTCGGTCCCCGGCCTCGGGTAGAGCCAGAGGTCTGCCATGGACGTGGACTCGGATTGACGAGGGTCCACGACCACTATGGCGACATCGTTCTCCCTCCGGGCCTTGAGCGCCATGGCCCACATGTGGGGGGAGCTGTGCTTGGCGTTGAACCCCCAGAAGACGATGATCTTCCTGCCCAGGAGCGCCTCAGGCTCCACGCCGTAGCTGAGGCCGTAATGGAGCCTCAGGGCCGAGTGGCCCGAGGAGGCGCAGACGGCCTCGTCGGTGCGTGAGGCGCCCAACGCGTTCCATAGCCGCCTGCTGAAGCCGCTTGACAGGAGCCCGGTGTTGCCGTAGTAGTCGAGTAGCAGCACCGACTCGGGGCCGTATCTATCAAGGGTCTCCCTGAGTCGTTCGGCGACGAGGCCTAAAGCGTCGTCCCACGTGGCTAACCCAAACCTCTGCCCTTCCCTTGTCTTCCTGATGTAGGGGTTCAGGACCCGGCCTATGCTGTAATTCCTCTGGGGGTCGCCGAGGGCCCGGGGGCACGTGATGCCGGCTGTGACGGGGTTCTCGCTGCTCACCCTCACGGAGACTATTACGTCGTCATTGACCTCGACGTCGAGAAAGCAGGCGTCAGGGCAGTCCCGCGTGCACATGGTCTTTACGAGGGTCAGCGTGGAGCCTCCATACCTAGTGACCCCGTCGGTGAAATAAAATATCGATGAACGCCCCGTTGCATTTTTAAATAAATTTTCAATCCCCGTTAACCCAAAGATATATTAAGCGCGTAAACGAGAAGGGTCTCTAAAATGGTGTAAGGAATGAGTTTCCGTTCAAAGTTTGAAGACGCGGAAAAAGCCCTCACCTTCAACGATGTTCTTCTTCTCCCTGGATGGACCACCGTCGAGCCCGATCAGGCCGACGTGAAGACCAGGGTCAGCCGGAACATAGAGCTCAACATCCCCCTCGTGGCTTCACCGATGGACACCGTCACCGAGGCCGAGATGGCCATAGCTCTCGCCAGGGAGGGAGCCATAGGCGTCCTGCACAGGAACTGCAGCGCAAAGGAGGAGGTCGCCATGGCGCGCAGCGTCAAACGCGCCGAGGCACTCATCATCAGAGACGTCATCACCGTCAACCCGGACAACACGGTGGAGGAGCTGCTGAGGCTCATGAAGGAGCACAACATCAAGGGGTTCCCCGTCGTGGAGAACGAGGACCGGCTTGTGGGCATAGTCACCTGGAGGGACGTCCGCCTAGCGGAGAGCAACCTCAAGGTCAAGGACGTGATGACGGAGAGCGTCGTCACGGGCACGGAGGACACGAGCCTGGAGGAGGCCATGAAGATCCTCCACGAGCACAGGATCGAGAAGCTGCCCATTATCGACGAGGACAGGATGGTGAAGGGACTCATCACGATGAAGGACATCACCCTCAAGGGGACGTACCAGGACGCCGTGCGGGACGAGGAGGGCCGGCTGACCTGCGCCGCGGCGATCAGCCCCTTCGATCTGCCTCGGGCGAAGGCTCTGGACAGGTACGTGGACATACTGGTGCTGGACGTGTCCCACTTCCACAACAGTAACTGCTTCGACGCGGCCAAGGAGATACTGAAGGGGGTGGAGGCGGACGTCATCGTCGGCAACATAGGCACCTATGAGGCGGCCGAGGACGTGATCACGAAGCTGGACGGCGTCGCCGGACTCAGGGTGGGCATCGGCAGCGGAAGCATCTGCAGCACCAGCGTCGTCACACGCGCGGGCGCCCCCACCCTCTACGCGACCAGCAGGGTCGCCGACGCCGTGAAGAAGTACGGCGCAGACATCCCTATAATCGCGGACGGCGGCATGAGGAACCCCGGCGACGTCGCGGTAGCCATGGCCGTCGGCGCCTCGTGCGCCATGATGGGGAACGTCTTCGCGGGCTGCAGGGAGAGCCCCGGCAGGCTCGTGGCCATGGAGGGACGCTACTACAAGGAGTACTACGGCATGGGCAGCGAGAGGGCCCGCAAGAAACGGTACGCACAGGACAGGTACAGCCAGCCCTCCAAGTCCATAAGCGAGGGCGTCGAGGGATGGGTGCCCTACAGGGGACCCGTGAAGGACATCCTAGGCGAGTTCACGGGCGGCCTCAAGGCGGCCATGGGGTACGTGGGCGCGAAAAACATACCACAGATGTGGGAGAAGGCCAAGCTCGCCCTCATAACGGAGCGGGGAGCCCAGGAGGCGGCGCCCCACGACATAATGCGCCCCGGCCCCGGCAGAAGCCTCTAACACCCCTTTTTAGTTAGTTTTACATCCGCGGCCGCCGACTTACTACCCAGGTATCGGTTTTGAACAGGTCATGGCTTGGATGGGCGACGATTGAGCCCGACTCGGATGTCTATACCGGGAGCATGGTGACGTGGACCCTTGTCTACCACGTGGGCAGGTACGGGATAGACGACGGCGGCAGCATAAGGGTGGCGCGCAGAAGCGTAAGCGACGAGGAGAACCCACAGCTCAGCGAGCCCGGGAAGTCCGGGTACACCACCGTAACAACGGACAGGGACGTTAGTCTTGAGTTCTTCTTCAACAGTCGCGGCCACATACGACCCTTCAGAGGAGCCCTCCAAGTGGACGTACGGGACGGAAGCCTCTGCGAGGGAGACATGGTCACGATCGTCTACGGGGACAGGGGCCGCGGCTGCCCCGGGCTCAGGGCCCAGACCTTCAGGGAGCAGGAGCACATGTTCAAGGTGCTTGTCGACCCCTTCGGCACCGGCAGGTTCGAGGAGATCGAGGAGTCGCCTCACGTGAGCATAATAGGTGGTCCTGTGGAGACGATTGAGGTGGCGGCTCCCTCGGGGGCGGGCTCGGGAACGCCCTTCGACGTGGTGGTCAGGGCCCTCGACAGCTACGGAAACAGGAGCGACGGTTACAGGGGAACCGTGAGCTTCGAGGGACTGGGCGTGGAGCCTTACACGTTCAACGAGGAGGATAGAGGGGCACACCGGTTCAGTGTGACCCTCGGCGGCGATGGGCTGCAGACCCTGAAGATAGTTGACAGCCTCGGCCACACGGCGGAGTCCAACCCCATCACGATCCATGAGGAGGAGCCCAAGTACAAGCTGTACTGGGGAGACATGCACGGCCAGACCAAGCAGACGGTAGGCACCGGCACGGTGGACGAGTACTTCTCATTCTTACGCGACGTGGCAAACATGGACTTCGGCGGCTGGCAGGGCAACGACTTCCAGATCACCAAGGAGCTCTGGGAGGAAGTGAAGGAGAAGACCAAGAGGTACAGCGAGCCGGGAAAGTTCCTGCTGTTCCTGGGCTACGAGTGGAGCGGCCTCACCCCCGCCGGGGGAGACCACAACATCTACTTCCTAGGCGATGAAGGAGACCTCCACCGCAGCGACCACTGGCTCATAGAGGATGCGTCAGACGCGGAAACCGACAGGTACCCCATAAGCAGGCTGTGGGAGGAGTTCAGGGGAAGGAGGGACGTCATGGCCGTGGCCCACGTAGGGGGCCGCCACGCCAACCTAGACTACTGGGACCCCGAGAGGGTGCCTCTCATAGAGGTCCACAGCCACCACGGGACCTTCGAGTGGTTCCTAGAGGAAGCCCTGACCCGTGGACTCAAGGTGGGGTTCATCGCTACGAGCGACGACCACACGTGCAGACCCGGCCTTACACTCACCTCCGAGAACTTCACCACGAAGGGAGGGTACACGGCGGTCTACGCGGAGAGCCTCTCCAAGGAGGCGCTCTGGGAGGCGTTCTGGTCGAGGCGGACGTACGGAACCACCGGTGAGAGGATGATAGTCGACTTCAAGGTGGACGAGCATATGATGGGGGAGGAGTACGGGGCGGAGGGGGCTCCAGCCATCAGCGTCAGAGTGAACGGGACGAAGCCGCTGCACGCCGTGGAGGTCATGAGGGGGACGGAGACCATCTACAGGCACCCTTTCGCCGCCCCGGAGGGAGACGACGGGCTGATAAAGGTCGAGTGGATGGGCGCCCGCGTGAAAAGCAGATCCAAACGGGTGAACTGGGACGGCGGCCTCAGCATCGACAAAGGCAGGATACTGTCTTGCAGCGGGTACGCGTTCGACTACCTGGACCAGGGAGTACGGCAGGTAACCAACCAGCGGCTGGAGTGGACCAGCACCACCGGCGGAGACCCGGACGGAGTCATAATGAAGCTGGACGCCCCACCCGACGCCGAGGCCACCTTCTACAGCAAGCCCGTAAGCTTCACCTTCCGGCCGGCCGACATCGGGTACGAGCCCACGGTGATCGAAGTCGGACCCGTCAACAGACGAGTGAAGATACAGGCGATCACCGACAAGCCACTGCCGAGAGACCTGGAGTTCACCATAGTCGACGAGTGCATCGAGGAGGGTGTGAACCCCTACTGGGTAAAGGTAACCCAGTGCGACGGGTCCATGGCTTGGTGCAGCCCCGTCTACGCCGCGTACAGCCCATAGTTTCCCTCTTTATGCAATTTTGCAGCCTCGCGTAAGGCAAACGCTATAGCCCCAGCGCCTCTGCGTAAACCCATAAGGTGAGCCTATGATAGAGAGGGCGTTGATAAGCGTCTACGACAAGAGCGGCCTTGAGGAGCTGGTGGAGGCGTTAGCCGGCTACGGCGTCGAGATAATCTCCAGTGGGGGCACCGCCAGACGGATCAGGGAGATAGGGTACGAGAGGCTGGTGGAGGTGAGCGAATACACGGGCCACCCCGAGAGCCCCGGCGGCCTGGTCAAGACCCTGCATCCAAAGGTCCACGGCGGCCTCCTCCTCGACAGGGACCGCCCCGACCACATGAGGTGGATGGAGGAGAACGGCGTCAAGCCCATCGACTTGGTGGTCTGCAACCTCTACCCCTTCGAGAAGGTGGTCGCCGGGGGAGCCGACCTCGCCAAAGCCGGCGACAACATAGACATAGGCGGACCCGCCATGACTCGATCAGCCGCTAAAGCGGCGCTGCTATACGACAAGGTCTGTATAGTGACCGACCCAGCCCAATACCCCGAGGTCGTGGAGACCCTGAAGGGGAACGGCGGAGAGCTCACCACCGAGCTGAGGAGGAGGTACGCCCATCTCGCGTTCAAGCGGACGGCGGGCTACGACTCCGCCATCGTAACCTACCTGGAGGAGAACCTATGAGCAAACCAGAGTCCATGAGGAGAAAGTACAGGACGGCCCTCGAGGAGTCGTTCCCTGAGGAGATGAGGATCATACTAGGCGACCACGAGACGGTGTACAGGAAGAGGATGAGCCTGCGCTACGGCGAGAACCCGCACCAGCCGGCCGCGTTCTACGCGCCGCAGGGGATGTCTCTCACCGTCGGCGACGTCAAGATACTGAAGACGGGGAAGCGGGGTCTCAGCATGACCAACGTTGAGGACGTGAACAACAGCCTCCGCATAGTCAGCTACTTCGAGGAGCCCGCCTGTGCCGTGATGAAGCACGTCAACCCCAGCGGCGTCGCCGCCCGCAACAGCTCAGGCGAGCCGCTGAGGGAGACCTACGCCAAAGCGAGGGACTGCGACACCCTGGCGGCTTTCGGCAGCATCGTGGGGTTCAACACCGTCGTGGACGCCGGCACGGCCGAGGAGATAATGAACAGCTACGTCGAGGGCGTGGTAGCTCCGGGCTACGAGGACGGCTGCATGGAGCACTTCGAGCAGAAGAAGGACATCCGCATCATGCAGGCCGGCGGCCTCGACGCCGTAAGCAGGTACGTGGGCGACCCACTGGAGCCGCTGGACATCAGCGTCCAGATGGACGGAAGCATAGTGCTCCAGGCCCCCATGCTCACCAAGATCAGGGGCCCAGACGACCTGCGCTTCGTGACGGAGCGGAAGGCCACGCCCCAGGAGGTGAAGGACCTGTTGTTCAGCTGGTACGTCTGCATGAACGTGCGCAGCAACGGCGTCGTACTCAGCAAGGACAACGCGGCCATCGGCGTCGGCACGGGGCAGCAGGACAGGGTCACAGCCGTGAAGCTGGCCTTGGAGAAGGCGGCGATGCGCGGCCACAGCGACGAGGTACCCGGCTCGGTGCTCGCCTCGGATGGGTTCTTCCCCTTCAGAGACAGCATCGATCTCCTGGCCGAGCACGGGGTCACGGCGTGCGTCCAGCCCGGCGGCAGCGTCAAGGACAAGGAAGTCATCGAGGCGTGCAACGAGAACGGCATCGCCATGGCCTTCACCGACGAACGGTGCTTCCGCCACTTCTAACACACTTTAAAAATCTAGTTCCATGTAACTAGGAATGTTTTTCCATAATCTTCAGCCACCGAGAGGTTTCACCAATAAGAGAACAGGTGAAAAACCGGACCCCATGCACCCATGATCATTTTAATTGTGGAGAGGGTAGGACCGATAAGCCTTAAACACGGCTCCCATAAATAAAAGGGCGGGGAAAACGCCTCGTTTGGAACCCAATGTAGGTAAAAACGCGGTCCTTTCCATACAAAAACGTGGACTTTGCTAGCCGTCCTCAAGTACCGCCGGAGCTAACCCGAAGATCGAAAAAGCTTGAACACATGCGTAGTCTTATTTCTTCATCGGCTCCAACTTTCAATGAAATGATCGATCTTGCTCAGATGACGTCCCCCGAGATAGGGGCCGCCCTGGAGAAGGGGTTCGACACCGTCGTGTTCGCAGTGGGGAGCAACGAGCAGCACGGCCCATGCCTGCCCGTGTCCACCGACACCATGCTTGGGGACACGTTGGCGCTCTCGGTGGCCGAGAGGCTCGGGGGCGCCTTGAAGGCACCGACCATAAACGTGGGGTGCTCCGAGCACCACATGAGGTTCCCGGGAACCATAACGCTGAGCAAGGAGACCCTCCAGCGGGTGGTCAAGGAATACGTGGACAGCCTATCGAAGCACGGCTTCAAGAGGATCGTCGCCCTGCCCTCACACGGAGGCAACTTCGGGCCCCTGGGGGAGATCGGGAAAGAGCTGCAGAGGTCACACCCAGACATCAAGGTAATCGTGTACAGCGACCTTCAGGGCTTCGTCGGGGTGCTGATGAAGACCAGCGAGAGGCTCGGCGTGTCCCCCGAGGCCTCGGGGGCTCACGCAGGCGAGTCCGAGGTGTCGATGATAATGTGGGCTAAAGGTGACCTGGTGAGAGAGGAGCGCATCCCCGACGCCAGGGGCTTCATGGGGGAGTTCGACGAGGAGACGGCTCAGCGGATATTCGACCACGGCATAGGGGCTCTATCACCCATAGGCGTTCTGGGGGACCCTAGCGGGGCAAGCGGCGAGCACGGGAGAGCCTACATCGAGGGCCTGACGTCAGCAATAGTCAAGCACATCAACTCCCAATGATCGGGTATGCGGGCTGTTCCTAGCCTGTCTTTAATTTCACGGGCCGCGTCTCTTGAGGCGGCTGTTGACGATGCTGTACGTCTTGACGCGCCTCTTATTGAGGAAGTTAGAGAGGGATAGAGGGCTACGCGAGACGTCCCCATTCGGATAACTGTCACTGGATGGCCCTGTCAGTCTTAGACGAATCACCCGAACCTCGTCCATCTCGCCGGCCTCCATCTGCCTCACCGGATAAGCCACAGCCTGATCCTTATAATAAGAACCCGGATGAACGCAGCGAAACCACCGTTCCACATAGATGTGGCCCCCTGAGAATATGGGTCTGCACGGTTTTAACAGCCATAATATAGATGATCAGTATGGACGGGGAGAAGATGGAGAATAGGCTCTAGATCAGCTTCACGAGCTTCCCTGCCCTGCCCACGTTGAGCTGAAGTATCCCCCGATACGACGAAACGTACCCGTTCTCGACGCGTATCCGGTCGCCGACCTTCACCTGCTTTATCTGCTCGTTCCAGAGGGTGAGGAGGACTCGGCCCGAGGCGTCCACGAGCCCGGCCTCGGTCACCGACAGGGTCTCGCCCCGCCTCCTCGACCGAACCATCCGAGCCATGGCCTTCTCCTCTACCTCCCCCTCCACGGTGACGTTCCTCATCCCGTCCCTCAGCTCGCCGACTGCGTGGAAGTTGACGCCCTCGCCTAGCTCCTTCTGGTACCAGCGGCCCCTGCCTTCCGCCTCCACCGTCCATCCCACCTGTGTGAAGCCCAGCTTCTCGACGAAGCTCTTGGTCCTGGTGTTCCACTCCGGCGTGCCCAGGGTCCAGAGCTTGACGTCCGGGTAAAGCGACATCACCAGCTCCATGGACCTGAGGCCAATGCCCTGCCGCTGGCTCTCGGGGTCCACGAATATCCTGACGAGCTCCCTGTGGCCCTCGCCGTGGTGCGCCGTCATGACGCCGCCCACGGTGTAGTCGTCCAGCGTTATCCTGTAGTAGTCGAAGTACTCCATGTAGCGTACCTGGTCCTTGTATGAGTCGTAGCCGGGGGGCCCGCCCGGCTCCTTGGCCCCAACCTCCACGTCGCTCTCGAACGCCCGCTTGGATGTGTCGGCGAGGAGGTAGGCGTCGTCCTCGACGGCCTCGACGAGGCTCACTCTATCTTCTATCGACAATTCTGTACACCATGTATTACGCGGGCTAGGTGAAAAGCGTTGGCGAACGGCTCGCATCATTATTATACCGCCGGACCCCGATACGCGTACAAGTGGTTCAGATGGAAGCCAGCTCAAGGCGAGGCGTGAGGGTCAGGCAAGTGGACCAGCCTCCCTACGTCGTGGACGAGTCACGGATCGAACGATATGACCAGGCGAACCTCATATTCAACAGGGTAGGCAACGACCCGAGCTGGGGCGGCTACCTCCGCGACGAGGAGGAGTCAGGCCTCAGGAACATCCGCGAGGCGAAGCCAGGGTACGACAGGGTCGACTACGCCCTGGCCGAGGCCTCTTGGACGGTCCACGACGTCTGGACACAGGCCTTCAGCTGGGATCGGCTGGAGCGCCCCGGCGGCCCCAGCCTCATGGGGGACAAATGGTACAAGACGCGTTACGAGGTGGATGACGTCCCGGAGATGACGAGGAAGTTGAAGAAGGCCGCCAGGTTCTTCGGGGCCAGCCTCGTCGGCGTAGCCGAGACCAACATGAACTGGCTGTACGCCAACCACCGCCACAGCCTTGAGCCCCTGGAGCTGCCCGAGGGCGTGAGGTACGCCGTGGTCGTGGCGGTGAAGATGGACGAGCTGGGCATAGCCACGAGCCCTGAGGCACCGGCGGCCGCCGCGACCGGCGTCGGGTACAGCAGGCTCGCGTTCATAGCTTCGTCTCTGGCCGAGTTCATCAGGAACCTGGGCTACGCGGCTGTCCCCGCCTCGAACGGCGTCGGCCTCAGCGTACCCCTGGCGGTGGACGCTGGGCTCGGCGAACTCGGCAGGAACGGGCTGCTCATCACCCCCGAGTACGGGCCCAGGGTACGCCTCTGCAAGGTGTACACAGACCTCCCGCTTGAGAAGGATAAGCCCATCGAGTTCGGCGTGCAAGGTTTCTGCAGGACCTGTAAGAAGTGCGCCGAAGCCTGCGAGGTGGAGGCCGTAAGCTTCGAGGACGAGCCGAGCTACGACGGGGTCTGCAAGAGCAGCAGCCCAGGCGCCCTGAAGTGGGCGGTCGACGGCGAGAAGTGCTACGAGTACTGGTGCGACAACGGCACCGACTGCAGCACCTGCATCAGCGTCTGCCCCTACAACACGAGGCGGACGGAGGCCCACGCCGACGAGTTCTGGGCGAGCCCGTGACCTGCTAGGGGTCAGATCTGTTTTATTTTTTTAGACGAGGTGTCCGTGGGCTACCATGGCGCATCTTCCGCCGACGTTGACCTCTATCTCGTCGTCGCCTCTCTCGGCGGCTCTGAGGTAGATGAGACTTGGGCGGCCGACCTCCACGCCTTGCTCGACCCTCACGTCTATGGTGTCTGTGTCGAGGTACCTGTGTTTGACGAGGTAGCCGACGAGGCAGCCGTTGGCGCTGCCTGTGGCGGGGTCCTCGGTGAAGGTGGTGATCATCCTGCACTTGAGGTGGTTGCCCGGGTCCATGGGCTCACGGCAGAACATGTGGGGCCATTTGGCCTCGGTGTCTTCTGTGTACGTCTTCAGCTTCTCCATGTCGAGCTTGACCCGCTTCAACGCGTCGCCGTCCCTGAGCGGTACCATGAAGAAGGGGACCCCCGTGCTCACCTCCTGGACAGGGTAGTCTGGGTCGACGTCCTCGGGCGTGAGCCCGATCATCTCGGCTATGGGCTCCGGGGGGTGGGTTCTTCCGAAGACGGGGTTGAGCTGCCTCATCCAGAGGACGTCGGGCTCGCCGTCCACGTAGCTGAAGGTGACGGGGATCTTGCCGGCCTCGAGGTCGAGGGTCAGCGACGGTGTTTCCTGCCGTATGATGGTCTGCTGGATGACGTAGGCGGTGCCCAGCGTGGGGTGGCCCGCGAAGGGAAGCTCTGACTCGGGTGTGAATATCCTGACCCTGTAGACGTGGTTCTCTTTGTCGACGGCGGTGATGAACGTGGTCTCGCTGTAGTTCATCTCCTTGGCTATCCTCTGCATAAGGTCCGGCGAGACGCCGTCAACGTCATTGAAGACGGCGAGCTGGTTGCCCTGCAGCTTCTCCTCCGCGAAGACGTCCACGATGTGGAATGGAAGTTTCAACGCGATCAGGAAGGGATACACGGCGAGGTTAATTTAACTAACCATGGAAGGATACTACGTATTAAAGAAAAATTTTGAAGATAGCCCTTCGAGCCTGAGCTATTTCTTGGCTTCCGCGCTCCTCTCCAGGGACTTCTTTATGTTGGGGATCTTGTTGTTCTGGACGTTGACCCTCACGTAGGGGCTGTCGTAGACGTCGTCCCTGTTGTAGAGGGCGACCGCCTGGTTGAGCCTCTGCTCCACCTGGTCGATGAGGTCTCCGAAGGCCTTGATGAAGTCGTTCAGCTCGTTGATCATCCCCTGGATGTGCTCCATGTACTCCGGGGTGAGCTCGCAGGTGACGCACCGGAAACCGGCGACCGCGTCCTCGAAGTCCTTGAGAGCGTCGTTGATGCGGTCTATGAGTTTCTGCGCCTCGTCTATGCAGGTGTGGAGGGTCCTGGATGTGTATCTCTCGGTCCGTGCGAGGTTGTGGTCCACCCAGCTCTGGAGCAGCGTGCAGGTCCGCATGGACTCCTTCCGTATGTCGGAGGCCTCCTGCTTGGGGTCGATGCCCGTGATGAGCTTGGCTATGCCTATGCCTATCTCGCTCATGGCCCAGCCCTCCAGGCTGAGGAGGTCTTTCACCGTCTGGCTTACCTCGCTGGCTATGCCCTTCCCGACCTCGGTGGCGATGTGCTTGCCCATCTCCTTCATAGCCTCCTCGCCGCCCTTCTTGAACGCCGTCTTGCCCATGCTGGCGCCCGGCTTCACGATGGCGGCCACCTTCTGCACCTTCTCGGCCTCCTCACGGATCTCCTCCTCGGACTTGGTCAGGCTCTGGATCACTGCGTAGGCGGTGTCCCACTCCATGAGGAGGCGGCCCACCTCCCTCATGTCCTCGTGCCACTGATCTCTGGCCGCGTCGAGGTCTTCCTCGATGGGGCCTAGGGCGTCGTCGAGCTCCCACATGGCTTCCTCGCACTTCTCGTTCTCCTCCTCCACGACCTCAGGGTGTTCCTCGCAGAAGCCCTTCTCTTCTTTCGGCTCCTCTTTCTTGCCTTCGTCCTTCTTGCCGCGTCTTATGTAGTCGTAGATAAGATAGCCGCCGAATCCGAAAAGCATCACGAGGGCCACCAGCAGGGGGTCTAACCCGGGCTTGGGCTCTTCCTCTCCGTCGGATACTCCGGTCCCTGACGGCGTCACCTGTACACCCTTTTCGTCTGTGGCCTCGGCGCCGTCGTCGTCCGTGACGGTGAGGGTGACGGCGTAGTCGCCTGCGTCGGCGTACGTGTGGGTGACCTCGGCACCTTCCGCGGTCTCGCCGTCGCCGAAATCCCAGCTGTAGGTGAGCTGGTCTTCCCCCAGATCCTCGGCCTGGCCTGTGAACGTCACCTCTTCACCGGCCTGTAGTTCGCCTGTCTGGCTGAACTCCACGTTGAACGGAGGCGTGTTGAGGACGGTGATCTCCTTGGTGTAAGCGGAGCTGAAGCCAGCCTCGTCGGTGATCCTTAGGCCGACGGGGTAGACGCCGTCGTCCGCGAACTGGAACGAGATGACGGGGTCTGGGTGGCTCTCCTCATACACTGCGTCACCGTCGAGGTCCCACTCGTATAGGCTCACGGCGCCGTTCCCGGAGGAGGAGGCTGATGCGTCCAACTCGTAGGAGGTTCCCTCGTTCACAGTCTCGGGGGCCTCGAAGTAGGGTTCAGGTATGTAGTGGAAAGTGAACGATATGGGTGGATCGCCGTAACTGGGGGCCATGTCCAGCCCTCCCTCGGTGATTAGATACACCGTTAGCCCTGAGTTGAGGAGGGATCCTAACGTGTCGACTGGGAAGCCAACTATCACGGTTCTCTCCACGATGTCGGCAGTGGGATCAGCCACCGTCACCCATTCCCCGGCCTCGTAGCGGTCCATCCAGACCGACGCAACTGAGCCCTCAGACACCTCGACCCCCACGTCGTAGTCGACCCCAAGCCCGTTGTAGAAGCATCCTGGGCTACTGGCACCCGTCGTTGGATCCATGTCCACGTCTATGCCAATCTCTATGGTGTACGACTGATACGGCAGGGGCGGAGCGTTTAACTTGACCTCGACGTTGAGGGTCACGTCTCCGGTGTCAAGCTCCTCCGCGGGGGTCACCGTGACCGACTCCACGTCCATCGGCATGGGCATCGGGACGATGGTGTCCATGTAGAAACACATGTTGAAGTCCACTCCGTCGCCCAGCTCGTCTGTGTAGGGCGCGGACTCGAAGCTGTGAGCCCCCCACGCCAAGGGAAGACCAGAGGTCAGGATAGTCAAAACGACAAGAAAAGGCAGAAGCCTGCGTCTCATACAAACCCCCCTGAACTGTTTAAGGTCAATTAGTGTAAAAAACTATCCATTAGTTAACGGTAACTACAGAAGAGTCTGTGGTAATAACGCCGGTCATCGCCACTCGGTGACCTCGGTCTCGGTCATCTCCCTGACCTGCTCCCAGAGGGAAGCCTCCTCGGGGGAGACCAGGGTGATGGAGACGCCCTTCTCGCCCTTCCTGGCGGTGCGCCCGATGCGGTGGAAGTAGACCTCAGGGTCCTCAGGCACCTCGTAGTTGATGACATGGGTGACGCCCCTGATGTCGAGGCCGCGCGACGCCACGTCGGTGGCTACGACGTACCTGATCTTACCAAGCTTGTAGTCCCTGAAGACGGCGTTCCTCTGGCTCTGCGTGAAACCGCCGTGCAGTGCCTCCACGAGGTAGCTCTCCCTCTTTAGGGTCTCCGCCAGCTCGTCAACGGTCTCCCGCGTGTTACAAAAGATGATACCTCTCTTGGTGTCGAGGGCGTTCAGCACGCCGTAAAGCCTCTCGACCCTGCTACCTTCGACTGGGACATAGTACTGGGCTACGTTGATCTGGGCTACCTCGTCCCTCGACACGAGGACCTTCCGTGGGTGCCTCATGTACCTGACTGACAGGTGGAGAACCTCTGGGCTCAGGGTGGCCGACCACAGGCTAGCCTGCCTCACGAAGGGCGTGGCCCCCAGAATCCACTCGACGTCCCTGATGAACCCGAGCTCAAGCATCTTGTCTGCCTCGTCCACGGCCACCACCCGTACCCGGGACAGGTCCAGCGCCTTCCTCCTCATGAGATCCATTATCCTGCCGGGGGTCCCCACCACGATGTGCGTGGGCTTACCCAGCACCTCGATCTGCCGGTGCACGTTAGAGCCGCCGTGCAGAGTCACCACCCTGGTGTCCATGTAGCGGGCGTAGCCCCTGATGTGGCCGGACACCTGCTCCGAGAGCTCCCGCGTGGGGCAGAGGACGAGCCCCTGGGTGCTAAGCTTAAAGGGGTCCACCTTCATGAGCATGGGGACGCCGAAGGCCGCGGTCTTACCGGTACCCGTCTGGGCCTGCCCCATGACGTCCCTGCCCTCTAGGAGCAGCGGCATGGCCGCAGCCTGGATGGGCGTTAGACGCTCCAGCCCCATCCTGTCGAGCCCCCGAAGTATCTCTGGGCTCAACGGCAGGTCAACGAACGACATGGCTTCCATGGGGCTTCACCGGGGTGTCATATATTCGGCGTCACGGGTATATAGGTGGCTAGTAGACGTGATGGATGTACGACGGCCTCTTGGGGAACAGCGCGTCCACCAGCTCCCTGCGGCTCGGGGCGACCCTGACGTCGGGGTAGGCGTACTGCAGCTCCTCCCTGCTCCTGTATCCGAGGAGCAGCTGAGGGAAGACGTAGGGGTTCAGCCCGATGGTCCTGTCGGAGCAGTCGCTGCTCAGAGATACGCCAGCCACCTTCCCGGATTCGAAGACCATGTCCACGCTGAACCTGCGGAAGTTCAGGTTCAGCCTCTCGCAGAGCCCGCTGAACCTCGTTCCGGCGAGCCTCGACTCCAGCAGCGGCGCGATCTTCTCCAGCAGCCTCAGGTTGTCCACGATCTTGACCTGCCAACCGTACGGCAGCGACTGCTCGGCGCCGAGCTCAACCAGGAGCTCCGAGAGGGGGTCCACGTACCCAAGGGCGGAGACGAGCGTCTCAAACCCGTTCTCCACGCAGTGCCTCCTCAGGAACGCCAGCACCTGCCTGTGGGCCCCGGGCACGGCCCCAGCCTCCTTGAGGACGAGGGTCTTGTCCCTCAGGCGGGGGTGAACCCTCACGTATGCCTGCACCTCGCCGCCCTCGTGAAGCGTGTAGCCCTCGTAGGGCTCGCCGTTGTAGATGCCCGTCATGTGCTGCATCCTCCATACAGGCGCTGTTCGGGGGCAGTGCACCATGTACCTGCTGTGGTAGGAGTCGAGGAGCTCGGCGGCAGCCGGTATGTCGGCCTCGGCGAACCCCCGGGACTCTAGGCTCTGCTGCGTGTCCTGCAGCTCGTTCACGGGTATGAGGGTCTTGTGGTCGAGGTCCAGGGAGTACTCGTACCCGAACTGGCGGTAGAAGAAGGGTATCCCGGCGAGGGCGCAGAGGTCGTAGCCCCCGTTCCTGGCGGCTTCGTCGAACCTCTCGTTAAGCATCCGCTGCAGGCCCCTGCCCCTGTGGTCCGGGTGTGTGGCGACGCAGCCCATCTCGGCGACCTTGAGCTCCACGCCGTCCATTACCCAGGTCTGGGGTATGAGCACGAGGGAGGCGACGGTTTCATCGCCATACGTGACCGCGAACAGATGGTCCAGAGTCATGGGCGGGTAGAGGCCCAGGAGGCGCCTGACGATGCCGTCCACGTCCTCGTGGGGGAAGACGATCCTCATGAGCGCGTATACCTGTTCGACTTCAGCGTCCGTGCGTGGCTTCTTGAAGATGTATCCGCTGTCTCCCATGGTGTTCCTCATGTGGAACGGATTTACTTGTATAAGCGTGTGGGTGCTTGCGAGGCCGCCGCGGAGCCTTGTCATCAACCTTCTCTTCTTCAATTGTGTTTACGGAGACGGGCAATCATGAAGTAAACCGTCGACCCGATGAATATCGCTGCGTAGCTAAAACCCGGGATGCCTCCACCCTGATCCGTTGGCTCATCACCGAGCTGCGTCCACTGACTCCAGCCATGAAGATTACAGTGAGCCCTGACCCGGATACCCGTGCCTGACGACTCAAGGATGTGCCCCAAGGTAAAAACGGTACTAGACTGTTCACCCAGGTCTTCGATTGTAAAGACTTCTCCGTCAACCTCGACCTCAACGGAGTCAATGTAATGCGATGATGACGGCGACGCATGGCTGACCTCGATGATCAACACGTCGTCGTCTCCCCGCCTCACCTCTTCAAGGCTCAGAACAGTCGGCACATTAGCATGGATCACAGTTAATGGAGTGAGACATGACAAAACGAGTAATAGACCCAAAACAGAGATGCTTCTTATCTTCAAATCAGACAAAAAACACAGGTGAACCACTGAATATAAACAAGAATGTGAGGTGAGTTATTGACTCAGGCAACCTTTATTCCAACCTGAGTCCATCTCTCTACGTGTCGAATCTTCTATGGACAAACGCGCCTCTGTCATCGGATATCAGCCTAATCATTCAGGTGGCAGTCATCCTGGTATTGTCGGGGGCGGTGTACAGGGCTAAAGGTAGGCTCTTCCTACAGCACGCATACCTGATGCTGGCGTGCACCGTCCTGAACACTGCAAGCGTCGCACTCGTCATGATACCCGTCGCGTGGGCTCTAATCCGGGGAGTAGCCCTCTCCGGTTTCATGGTCCTCGTGCTGGTTCACGCCATTACAGGGATCATCGTCCTCACAGTCAGTTACTATCTCATGTGGGTCTGGAGGCTCGGTAAGCCGGGGCCCTGTTTCAAGCAGAAAAACAAGATGCGTCTACTAGCTGCAGCCTGGGTGGCTGAGGTCTTCGCAGGGATCGCCGTCTACTACCTCCTGTACCTTTAAGAGAGGCTCATATACACGCCCTCACTGCCTTGTGGAAGAGGCGGGGAAGGCTCCAAAACCATAAATTGAATTATCAGTGCCCGTGACTCAGTATCTATCTGAGGGTACACCGTTTTGCCCGGAGACGAACCAGACGAGGAAAAATGCCTGACTGAGGAGTTCGAGAGGCGTCTCCTAGAGGAGATGGGCGACATCTCGTCCGAGCTGGCCCACGACCTGCGGAGCCCCCTGCAAACCATCCAGAACGCCATCTTCCTCCTCGAACGCAGCCCAGAGAACCCCATGTTCTACACCATGATACGGGAGAGCCTCAAGCAGACGACCCAGATACTGGACAGCTTCAGAGACTTCTACAAGGGGCACCTGCTTAAGATGGTCGACGCCGACATCGTCAAGGCCTACGAGCTAGGGATCAGCGAGCTCGAGGTCCCCGACGACGTGGAGTTGACTCTTGAAGCCGACGAGATCGAGAGGTTCAGGATGGACCCCGTCAAGGTGGCGCTGGTCTTCAGGAAGCTCATCAAGAACGCCGTAGAGGCCATGCCCGGAGGCGGCGTCGTAAGAGTCGGCATAGAGGACCGGGGCGACCACGTCGAGGTGAGGATAAGCGACACCGGGTCAGGCATCCCCGAAGAGGTGGTGAAGGTGATCTACAAGCCCTTCATGGCGAAGAGGAAGGGAGGCAGGGGCCTGGGTGTCCCCGCCTGCAGACGGATAGTGGAGGCCCACGGCGGAACCATAGGCTTCGAGACATCACTGGGCGAGGGCACCACCTTCACGTTCACCATCCCCAAGGGCTAAGGGTTTTTCTCTGCGGAGCCGTCCATATCCCCAGAGCAGGATGAACACGGCATCCAGCCGCCTGATCCACAGGAGCCTGGAGGAGCCCGCCGCCTTGGAGACGTTCAGGCTCCTCGAGAACGACGGCGAGGTGCAGAGCTACCTCCGGATGGCCAACGTCATGGCGGTCAAGAGGCTCAATTACAACGACCACGGCCCCGTCCACGCCAGGATAGTGGCCGGCAGCGCCCTGGAGATATTCAGGCTGGCGTCGGAGGCCGTGGAGCCCAGCTGCGTGGCCAACGGGATAGGCGACTACGAGAACGCGAAGATAATCGTGCTGTGCGGCGCATATCTGCACGACGTAGGCAACGCCATCCACAGGGACCGCCACGAGCAGAACGGCCTGGTGCTGGCGGCGCCCATACTCGAACGGGTGCTGGGCCGCGTCTACCCCTACGACTCGGAGCTTGTCTACCGCCTCAAGTCGGAGGCGCTGCACACCATCTACGCCAGCGACGACAAGGTGCCCTGCCTCAGCGTCGAGGCCGGGGTGGTCACCGTCGCGGACGGCACCGACCTGGCGGAGGGCCGGTCAAGGGAGCCCTACAGGGGAGGCAAGAACGACATCCACTCGGTGTCAGCCCTAGCCATCAAAAGGGTGAACATCGGCAAGGGGGAGCAGAAGCCCGTCAAGATACAGGTGGAGATGGCTAACCCCGCTGGCATCTTCCAGATCCAGGAGGTCTTGGGCAGGAAGCTGAAGTCCAGCGGCCTGGAGGACCTGGTGGAGGTCTCGGCCATCATGGACGGCGAGGAAGTCAAGACCCTCTAGGGCTTCTTCACGGTGTGTAGGGGTCCCTGGGCTCCTTGGGGAACTCCAGCTTTTCCTCGCACCACGCCGCCACCTCGAGCAGGTCCAGCTCCCCGTGCGGTCTCCCTATGAGCTGGAGGCCGAGGGGCATCTCGTCCTCGCTGAGCCCTGAGGGCACGGTCACGGAGGGGAGGCCTGTGAGGCTCCACGGCGCGTTGAAGGCGGGGCTGCCCGTCCACTCCAGGCCCCTAGGCGCCGTGTCTACTGTGGAGGGGCAGACCAGGCAGTCGTAGTCCATCATCAACGTGAGTATGTCTCGGATTATGACGCCCCTTATCCTCTGGGCCCGCAGGTACGCGGTAGCTGGGACGAGGAGGCCGCTGGAGATGAAGCCCCTGATGTACTCCCTGTACCCGTCCGAGCTGACCCTGAAGACGTCCTCGTGGGCCGCCGAGGCCTCCACAGACATAATCACCCTGTGCACGCTGGGCACCATCCCGAGGCTCGGGGGTAGCGCCACGTCGATGAACTCGGCGCCCTCGCCCCACAGCCTGCCCACGGCCTGCTCGAAGCCGAGCCAGACCTCGTCAGACGCGTTCTCCTTGAAGTAGCCGCCCAAGAGCCCCATCTTAGGGGTGTCATCCATGCCTTGGGCGGGGGTCAAGTCCCTCTTCAAGGTCTTGAGAGTGATGGTCGCGTCCTCCACCGTGCGAGTCATGTAGCCGACGTGGTCGAGGCTCCAGCTCAGGGGGAAGACGCCTTCCCTGCTGAGGAGGTCGTAGGTGGGTTTGAAGCCTACGACGCCGCAGTAGCTGGCGGGCCTGACGACGCTGCCCCCCGTCTGGCTGCCGAGGGCCATGGGCGCCATGCCGCATGAGACCGCCGCCGCGGAGCCGCTGCTGCTGCCCCCGGGCGTGTGGACGGTGTTCCAGGGGTTCCTGGTGGGCGCGGGGTCGTGGACCGCGAACTCGGTGGTCTCCGTCTTGCCGAGCACCACCGCCCCGGCTTCCCTGAGGGTCTTGACAACGGCGGAGTCGTGGTCAGGCACGAAGCCCGAGTAGAGTTGGCTGCCCATGGTCGTCCTCATGCCCTCGGTGTAGTAGATGTCCTTGACGCCGAAGGGGACGCCGTGGAGGGGGCTCTTGATCCGTCCCTCCTCGGCCTCCCTGGTGGCGGCCTCCGCGGCCTCCATGGCGGCCTCCCGGTCCACGGTCACCCAAGCCTCGACGACGGGCTCCAGCCTGTCTATCCTGTCCAGGAGGGCCTCGGCGAGCCGCGTGGGGGTAAGGCTCCCATCCCTTATCATGCGGGACGCCTCGGCCAGACTCAGTCTGTACGGCTCCATCACCTGCCCCCCGGCCTCATCCTGGTGACGGGCTCGACGTCGGGCTCCAGAGGGTAGTTGCTCACGGCGTAGACCGCCGCGGCGGTGCTCTCGATGTGGTCGCCGAACTTCTCGGCCGACTCCGGGCCCCACATGGCCTTAGCCGTCTCCTTCACCATGTGGATGTACTCTCTCTCCCCGTCCCCGCTCAAATTCTCCACCTACATGAACAGGGCGTCTACATTGATTTTACGTTGACGCCTAGATGGAAGTCTTAATTCCCCCTTATTACACCTTAGCCTGCATGATTGACGGCGAAGGCGAGCTTAAAAACGTCTACATGCTGGGGCTGGTCAGCTTCTTCACGGACTGCTCCAGCGAGATGGTGTTCAGTCTCCTGCCGGTGTACATCTTGGGGCTGCCCGGGGGAACCATAGCCTCCCTAGGCCTCGTGGAGGGCACGGCGGAGGCTATGAGCTACGCCTTACGCGCAGTGTCGGGTTTCTTCAGCGACAAGTTCCGGAAGAGGAAGCCGTTCATCCTCATCGGCTACGCCCTGTCTAACATCGCCAAGCCATTCTTCGCCGCCGCCACGGACGTGTCTCACGTCATGGTCATAAGGGTGGTGGAGCGGATGGGTAAGGGCATCAGGACCACTCCTAGGGATGCACTGATCAGCGCCTCGGTTCCCCCGGGGAGGTGGGGCGAGGCTTTCGGCCTCCACAGAGCCCTGGACCGGATGGGCGCCATCGTCGGCCCCCTCACCGCGACGGGGGTGATGGTGCTCTTGGGCTGGACAGTCAAGGACGTGTTCTGGCTGTCCCTGGTGCCTGGGACCGCCGCCCTCGTCGTCATCCTCTTTGGCATCAAGGAGATCGTGGGAGAATCGACGCGTGAGTTCAGGTTCCTGGATGGTCTGAGGGAGGTGGGGCGAGGAGACTTTCTGCGTCTCCTCGTGATAGTGGCGCTGTTCAGCTTGGGCGCCTTCAACTTCAGCTTCATACTGTTGAACGCGCGACTCATGGGCGTTGGCGACCCTATGATCCCCGTCGTGTACGCGGCGCTGAACGTCACCCACACACTCGTGGCTCTTCCCGCGGGCAGGCTGTCAGACAGGATAGGGAGAGCCAGGACCCTAGGCATCGGGTACCTGGTCTTCGTCGCCTCGGCGGCGCTCCTCTACTTCTCACCCAAGGCGGTGCCATACGCTTACATGATAGCGGCCGTCTATGGGGTGTACATGGGGGTGGTGGAGACCGTCCAGAGGGCCCTCATCCCGGGCTACGTCGAGGAGGCGTTGCTTGGCACCGCCTACGGCGTCTACTACCTGGTCGTGGGCTCGGCGTTCTTCGTATCCAACACCGTGGTGGGGCACCTCTGGCAGAGCCAGGGGCTCTGGGCGTCCAGCGCCTACAGCGTAGCCCTCTGCCTGGCAGCGTTCCTGGGTCTCACGTTTTTCACTAGGGGCTCGTAGGCGCCACCCGACTCACAGTTTGCTCATAACTTCCAGTCCAGCTCGGGGCTCCCCCGTCTCACCAGCACATGTATAAGGCTCATGACGGTCATGAGGAACCAGGCTGGGTTATAGAAAAGGAAATACGCCGTGTACTCCACCACGTTGAACCTGTAGCCGAGACGCCTGGATGCGACGTAGAAGGCGACGCCCGTGCCGACGAAGCTCATAGTCGTCGCCGTCATGACCTTGGCGACCATGAGGGACAGGGCGATGGCGTAAACGGGCGGCACCAGGAGGACATGGCCCCCGGAGAGAAGCATGAGCACGAGGGACAGCAGCTTCATGTATAAACCGTTGGGGAGCAGGAAGCTCATCACGATGAGCGGCGCGCTGGGGAAGATGACGAGCAGCGCCGCCACGAAGACGTGGGGGTTCCTAGCGGCGTTCACCAGCAGTGCCCCGATGTGCCCCGTGATCCAGTGAGCCAGGCCGATGCCCCACCGTCGCCTCTGCACCACCCAGCGCCCGAGAGACGGGTCCACCGCGTTGTGGACCTCGATGTCCTCCGCGAAGCGGAAGCTCACCCCGCGGGTGTACGCGGCGAACGCCATCTCCAGGTCCTCGCATATCGCCTTGGGGAAGCCGCCGAGGCGCTGGAGGGTGCCGCGGCGCACCGCGAAGGCGGCGCCGTTGAGCTGGGGACTCCTCCCCAGGAGACTGCTGAACAGGAGGTTGGTGAGGCTGCTGCTCAGGTAGTCGTAGCTCACCAGCCGCGCGAGCGGCGAGTCCCTGACTATCATCTTCTTGATGTCCACCAGCTCGTACTCGTCCAGCGCCTCGACGACCCGCCCCAGGAAACCGTCCTGACGGACCTCCACGTCGGCGTCCAGGAAAAGCAGGTATTCACCGTCTGTCTGCGGTACGGCGCCGTTCAGCGCGTCGACCTTGCCCACGCGCTCCTCGTTGAAGATGAACCTTGTCTCGGGGTGCCTCTCCGGGAGTCCACGGGTCTCGGGGAGTGGGGCATCCGCGACGACCACCACCTCCTTATCGGGGTAGGGGTCACGGCGCAGAGCCTCAAGCAGCGGTTCGAGTTGCATGGAGCCCCTGTAGACGGGGATCAGGACGCTGAGACGGGCCACCCTATATCACTAGCGATAATGGACGTGGTATGGTTCGCGGGACCTCCATTTAAAGCATGCTATAAGGAAAACGGTGAGACGCGTTTTCATGGCCTGAGACCCATGCGCTTGAGGTCGGCCTCCGCGGCTATGCACCCGAACCCCGCCCACCCCTCAAAGGAATAGTATCTCCCGCAGCATCCCGGCAGCCTTCTCCTTCAAGCCGTTGTAGCTGTACCAGTTGGTGACACCGTAGCCGGTGGTGACCAGCCCCAAGGCGCCCTGTACAGCTTGGTCTGCTGGTCGAGGGTCTCGGGACGCAGCGGCGTCCGGCAGAGAGGCCTACCATAGAGGCTGAAGGCCTCCGGCTCCCCAAGGAGGATGCTCACTCATGTCGGAACAGGGAAATCAGGCGGCTCCACGAGTTATAAGGCTCTGGGAATAACCCTATTAAAGCGGAAGCTCAGTAATTGGGGTACCGGTGAAGGTGAAGCATGGAGCAGATTAACAGGAACAGGGCCGCCGTCGCGCTCGCGGTCTTCTCGTTCATAATGATAGCGGCGATGGCGGTGATATTCATGTGGGAGCCGGGGTCCCCGGTGACAGTCAAGAAGAAGGGGACCATCGGCGTCATAGAGATCCAGGGAGTCATAGAGGACACCGAGTACGCGGGTATACTCTCCGCCGCGGTGCACGAGGCCATGGAGGACGACGGCGTCAAGGCCGTGGTGCTTGAGATAGACTCCCCCGGCGGCACAGCGTACCTCATAGAGCAGGTCTACTTGGACCTCCTGAAGCTTAAAGAGAAGAAGCCCGTCGTCGCGTCGGCCTCCATGGCTCTGTCGGGAGGCTACTATCTGGCGGTGACGGCGGACCAGATCTACGCCCAGCCAACCTCCATGGTGGGGAACGTCGGCGTCATAGGCGTGGGTCCAGGCTTCTTTGTGCCCAGCGAGTTCACCTTCGAGTCGGGGCCCCAGAAGATCACGGGCTTCAGCCCCGCGCTGTTCCCTTTCAACATCACCAAGGCCCTTGACAGCTTCGCCTCCTCTGTCAGCGAAGGCAGGGGAAGCAGGCTCAACCTGGCTATGAGCGAACTGAAGAGGGGCGGCGTCTACTTGGGCGGGGAGGCTGTGAACCAAGGCCTCGTCGACGAGATAGGGAGCAGGCAGTCGGCCATCAGCTACGCCGCCGAGCTCGCGGGGCTGGATATATACACCGTCGACAGCCTCGTGGCCAGGGTGGCCAACACCACCGTGACCATCAACCTGAAGTACCCCAGCATCGGGGAGCTGAACGAGGCCAACCCGCCACCGGCCCTCTACTACCTCTACATGCCCAGGGACGTGATCATGGGGAACGGCGGCGAGGAGCCCGAAGGCAACGTGACGGAGAAGGTGGAGACCGTCGGGCAGGTGGTCGTGGACAGGAGCCACGGCAACAAGGTGAGCCCCTACGTGCTCGACTACCTGTCTGCGGAGCTCTCCAAGCGAGGCGTCTTCGTGGGGTACAGCAGCGACTGGGATAAAGTCGAGGCGGCCCTGGGTAACGCCACGTGCCTCTTCATAGTCGCGCCGACGCAGGGCTACACCTACGAGGAGTACACGGCCATCAAAGAGTTCGTGGAGGGCGGTGGCATGCTCGTGTTCCTCAGCGACGCCAGCGTAGAGTTCCTGGACACATCCGTGATGCAGGGAGCCATCAACAGCCTGGCCAACCACTGGGGCCTCCACTTCGGGAAGGGCTACCTCTACAACATGGTGAACTACCACGGCTTCTACAGGAACGTCAAGGTGACCCAGTTCGAGGACACGTTCCTCACCGAGGGGCTGGAAGAGCTTGTGTTCTTCACATCCACCTACCTGAGCACCACGGACGCCGACGCGGCCTACGCCTCGTACAGCACCTACAACTCCGTGTCGGAGCAGACGAGGGTCTACGCCACCGTATCCGTCATCGACGCAGGAAACAGCACCGTGGTCGCCTTCGGGGACATCACGTGGCTCATGGAGCCCTGGATATACACGGCGGACAACCAGAGGCTCGCCATGAACCTCGTCGAGGCCATAGGGGAGCTCCAAAAATAGGAGGAATTGACTAGCCCTCGGCCAATCGCAGGGCCAAAGCGACGTACACCTTGGCCGTCTTCACCAAGCTATTCACGAGGACGAACTCGTCCGGGCCGTGGGCCCCGAACCCGATGGGGCCGAAGCCGATTGTCTGTATCCCTGCCTGCCTGTAGAGGCGGCCGTCGGTGCTGCCCGCCCACTCCACGTATAGCTCGGGCTCGACGCCGAGGGCAGCCGGGACGGCGTCCATGAACGCCTTGCCCAGCTCCGAGTCCGGCGGCGTGTAGTTGGCGGGCGTGTAGACCCAGTTGCCTTCCTCGTCCTTGGGGGCCACTATCTCCCAGCTCCAGTCGGGGTCCCCCTCCCCCGCCTTGTCCAAGTCGGCCGTAACCTCGGCGACGACGTCGTCGGCGGTCTCACCTATGACGAGACGGCGGTCCACGGTGACGGTGCACTCGGCGGGCACCTGGTTGCTCACGGTCCCCCCCTCGATGATGTTGACGCTCTGCATGGGGTGGCCTATCCACTCGTGGAACTTGTCGATGTGGTGCTCCAGCGCCAGCACGCCCTTGGACGCCTTGGCGATGGCGTTGATCCCCATGGTGCGCGACGCCGCGGTGTGGGCGGCCCTGCCGTAGAACTTGACCTGAAAACCGAACATGCCGCGCTCCGCCACCCTGACCTTGAGGTTACTCTGCTCACCGATTACCACGTAGTCGGGGCGCCTCATCTCGCCCCTCGTGATCTTCTCGACCAGCACCTTGGAGCCGAAGGTGGCGCCCCTCTCCTCGTCGGGAACCAGGTGGACTCCTACGCTTAGGGGCAGCCCCATCTCCTTCAGGATCTCCAGCACGTGGATCATGACGGCGCAGCTGCTCTTCATGTCGCTGGCGCCGCGGCCGTAGAGCCTCCCGTCTTCCAGCACGGGGTCCCAGGGCGCCTTGGTCCAAGCATCCTGCTTCGCTATGGGCACGACGTCCAGGTGGCCGTTGAACACCAGCAGCCTCTCGGCGCCAGGGTTCACCACGGCGCTGATTATGGGCCGCTCCTCGATGCCGTGGAACTCGGCCTCGACCCCGATCTCCTCCAGGAGCCCCCTGGCCCGGTGCATCACCGCCCTCTCCTCCCCGGAGACGCTGGGCACCCTGACCAGCTCCTTGGCCAGCTCCACGATCCTCGCCTCGTCTATCCTCGACAACGCTTCGCTGAGAACAGTTTGATCCATTTGACTCACAACAATGAATGACGGCTGGGGCACATAAAAATTCTCAGGGAAGCGTCAATGAGCCGAGCACAACCATCCTGCCGGCGCCGGTGGCGACCGGCAGGTTACACGGCGTCCCCATCACGTGCTCGTTCGCCAGAAGCGCCATCAGCAGCGCCTCCTTCGCCTCCGACGGGTAGCCCAGCCGCGAATAGTCGTATATCGGGGCACTCAGCCTGCGCCGCAGCCCCTCCACGAGGCACGGGTTCCTAGAGCCGCCGCCGCTGATGTATACCTCGTCCACGGGGCCGGGAAGGTGACCCTCGTAGGCTCGAGCTATGGACTCGACGGTGAGCTCGGTGACGGTGGCGACCACGTCGACGGGGCTCAGCCCATGGGCGTCGGCTCGGCTGAACACCTCCATGGCGTACTGCTCCCCAAAGACCTCCCGGCCTGTGCTCTTGGGCGGCCTCCTGCCGTAGTAGGGATGCCTCAGCAGCTCCTCCAGCAGAGCCTTGTTCGGTTCCCCACGCCTCGCCAGCGCCCCGTCCACGTCGTGGCTCAGGCCTGCGTAGCGCCCGGCGGCGGCGTCTATTACCATGTTCCCGGGGCCCGTGTCGAACGCCACCACGTCGTCGAACCCGCAGCCAGCCGGGAGGTATGTGAGGTTGGCGATGCCGCCGATGTTCTGCAGCACCCTATGAGCCGTGGGTGACCTGTGGAGAACCCAGTCCAGGTACGGCGTCAGTGGCGCCCCCTCCCCGCCGGCTGCTATGTCGGCCTTCCTGAAGTCCGCCACCACGGGCAACCCGGTCCGGGCGGCGATGACCGCCGGCTCTCCGATCTGCATGGTGGACCTGTAACGGTGACCCGCTGCCTCCTTTAGCCATGGCTGGTGCCAAACAGTCTGGCCGTGGGAGCCTATGAGATCGATCTCTCCTTGGTCGAGTCCCGCCTCGCCTATTATGGCTTTGGCGGCGTCCGCGAACAGGTGCCCGACGATCATGTTCAGCTCGGACGCCTCGCTGAGCCCCGAGACGTCGTCCTTGAACAGGGTGAACAGCCTCTCACGGACCGCGGCGGGGTAGGGGTACGTCCTGTGGGCGATGAGCCTAACCTCAGCGTCTACGCCTGTGCCGGTGATCTCGGAGACAGCGGCGGTGACGCCGTCGGCTGATGTCCCCGACATGAGCCCCACGACGACGCGCGCCTGCTTCTCGCGGAGCCTCTGGACGCGCTCGTACCCCATCACGTGTCGCTCCTGTACACCGTGTCGCCGCCCACGATGGTCTCCTTGACGTTGAAACGCCAGTCCATTATGGTGACGTCGGCGTCGGAGCCCTCCGCGAGCCTTCCCTTGCCTGGGGTCAGCCTCAGCACACGGGCCGGCGTGTTGGACGCCATCTGGACGGCCTCCGAGACCGAGAAACCGGCTTCCTCGACCATCACCCTGACTGCGTCGTTGAGCCTGATGGAGCTGCCGGCGATGACGCCGTCGGGCAGCCTAACAATGCCGTCCCTGAGCATCATACGTCTGCCCCCATAAGTGTACTCGCCGTCAGGCAGCCCCGCTGGCTTTATGCTGTCGGAGACAAGGACGGTCTTGGCTGGGCCCTTGCAGAGGGCGGCTAGCCGCAGTGCGGCTGGGTGGACGTGCAAGCCGTCGGCTATGAGCTCCACGGAGACCCTCCCATCCGTGAGGGCGGCGCCAATTATCCCGGGCTCCCTGTGGTGGAGGCCCCTCATCCCGTTGTAGAGGTGGCTCACGTGGCTCAGGCCGTGGCCGAAGGCCGCCAACGCGGTGTCGTAGTCTGCGTCAGTGTGACCCGCCGAGGCAACTATCCCGTGGTCAGTGAGCCAGGTTATTGCCCCCAGCGCCCCGGGGGCCTCGGGGGCGAGGGTCACGATCCTCAGCAACCCTCCGGCGGCTGCGTGGAGCTCCCTGAGCTCTTCAGTGTCGGGGGCGCGTATTGCGTCCACGTGCTGGGCGCCCCGCCTCTCCTCGCTTAGGTAGGGGCCCTCCAGGTGGAGGCCAAGCAGCCTCGCCCCACCGAGCCCCGTCTCCGCGGCTTCGACTATGCGTTTCACGGATTCGAGCAGGTCTTTCCTGGACGTGGTCTGTGTGGTGGCGAGGAACGCTGTGACGCCGCCAGCCGCCAAGTAGCCTGAGATGCCGTTCATGGCCTCTGGGGCGTCGTCCATGGCATCGTACCCGGCTCCGCCGTGGACGTGGATGTCAACGAGGCCTGGGCAGATGAGGTCGTCGCCGTGGTCGAAGACCTCCCCGTGCGGATGCCTCCTAGGGCCGGCGTACAGCACCCTGCCGCCGGCGATCTCCACCTGGCCGTGGGATATGAGCTCGAACGGGGTCACCACTGTGCCCCTCAAAGTGTACCCGCTCATCTGGAGCCCTCCCCATACAGCAGATAGGGGCTGCGCTCATCCCTGAAGCGCTCAAGCCCCGGCTTCCACAAGGCGACGATCTCCTCGACCGCCACACCCTCCACTAGGCTGAGCCTTAAGCGGTCGGTCCCGGCGAGGAGGTCGAAGTGCCGCCTCTCCTCGTAGGTGGGCTCGTTGAACCTGAAGCGGCCGGGGTATAGGTTCATCAGGGTCCTCAGCAGGTGGACGCCGGTTTCCATGGGCTTGAATGAGTCGCGATCCGTGACATGCACCTGTACGCCGCCGCAGCTCTCGCCTCTGTACCGCCAGAACGTGGGAGTGAAGAAGCAGGCCCTGAACCCGACGCCGGGGAGGCCGAGGCCGTTGAGGGCGGATGCCCATTCTCTGCCGTCTATCCATGGGGCTCCGAGGTACTCGAAGGGCCTGGTGGTGCCCCTGCCCTCCGACGGGTTGACGCCCTCGAAGAGGCAGGTCCCGGGGTACACCGTCGCGGTGTCCAGGGTGGGCAGGTTGGGGCTGGGCTGTACCCACGGGAGCCCCGTCTCGTCGAACCACATGCCCCTGTCCCAGCCCGTCATCTCTACCACGCTGAGGTCGCACCCGATGCTCCGGTTGATGAACGACGCCAGCTCGCCTATGGTTAAGCCGTGGCGGACGGGGATCGGGTGCAGCCCGATGAAGGACTCGTAGCCCGGCTCAAGTATGTTCCCCTCGACTGTCTCCCCGTTCACCGGGTTGGGCCTGTCCAGGACGACCATGGAGACGCCGTTCTCGGAGGCGGCCTCCATGCAGTACGTGAGGGTGGACACGTAGGTGTAGAACCTTGCCCCGCAGTCCTGGATGTCGAACACCATGGCGTCGACGCCGTCCAGTGTCTCCGGTGTGGGCTTACGGTGGTCGCCGTAGAGGCTGTGCACGGGCAGACCTGTGTACCTGTCCACGTGGGACTCGGCGCCTAGGGCGTCCTGTACGTCGCCCCTGGCCCCGTGCTCGGGGCCGAACGCAGCCACTAACTCGATCTCTGGGCTCGCGTGGAACGCGTCGAGGGCAGACTCTAGGGTATGCGTCACCCCTGTGTGGTTGGTGACGAGGGCCACAGCCTGTGAGCCTAAGTGCTTCGTCGGGTCCATGAGCAGCGCGTCAAGCCCTGTCGTGACGCTCAAGGGGCCGCATCACTCCTGTCTGATTGTGTTCCATGCTCGGCGTTCATGTCTTAGAGCCTCTTCTCTCCAGTATCTCCCTCAGCGACACCCACCCGTCGAGGGACAGCCTCGCCTCGTCTGGCGTCATGTCGGTCATCGCGAGGAGTATCGCCACGCGGACGTCGCCCTCGGCGGCTATGAGATGGTTCTCGGCTTCGATCCTATCCACGCCCGTTATCTCGGTTAACATCCCAATGCTTCGGTTGACGAGTTTCCTGTTGCTGGCCTGGACCCCCACCATGTAGCCGTCGTGCACCAGCCCCAGCTTCACCATGGAGGCGGTGGTCATCATGTTCAGCGCCATCTTCTGAGCCGTACCCGCCTTCATCCTTGTCGAGCCAGCCACCACCTCGGGGCCCACCACGGCCTCGATCGCCACATCGACTAACCCCGACAGGGGCGTATCCTCGTTATTAGTCACGCCGACGGTGCGGACCCCCAGGCTCCTCGCGTACTTCATGGCCCCCAGCACGTAAGGAGTGGAGCCGGACGCCGATACACCAACCACAAGGTCGGCCTCCCCTAAACCCAGGCGAGCTAAATCCTCTTCTGCGTCTTCCGTTTCGTCCTCGGCGGCCTCCACCGACCTGAAGACCGCCTCATGGCCCCCGGCGATGACGGCCTGGATTTTCTCCGAGGGTAGCCCGTAGGTTGGAGGAATCTCCGCGGCCTCAAGGACGCAGAGACGGCCGCTGGTGCCGGCGCCGACGAGGAAGACGCGGCCACCTCCCCTCAACGTCGAGACCATTAACTCGACGGCTCTCTCCACCTCAGCTAGCTGCGAGGCCACGACACCGGCTACGCGGGAGTCCTCGCCGTTGATTATCTCAAGCACCTCAGCTATCGTCTTGGCGTCGATGCCCCGTGAGCGGGGGTTCAGCCTCTCAGATACCCTACTCATCGGCCTCACCGAGCCCCCTATAGCTCTTCTCCACCCTCTGAAGCAGCGCCTCGTCTATGGTCACCCCGAGGGACTTCAGAGCGAGGAGGCCGGAGCCCAACAGCGGCGGCATCCGCGGCTTGATGAGCGCGCATTCAGAGGCCTCGCGTCTCACCACCTCCTCGAAGGCGATTATGTATACGCTCGGCTGCTTGAAGACGCCGCCGTTAAGGGACACGGGGAACTCGCCTGACATGCCCAGCCGCCTTATCACGGCGTTTGCCACGAACCCGAGTTCCGCGCCTGCCTCCGCCATCACCAGCGCGGCGGCTTCGTCGCCCTCGGCCTCGGCCTCCCTGACGAGGGGGACTAGGTAGGCGACGTCCCTGGGCTCCCGGCCAGGCTCATAGACCCAGTCTATGATGTCCTCCATGCCCCCGAGCCCGAGGTGGCTGACTATCTTCTGTTTAAGCACGGTCTCAGGGCCTCTGCCGTCGTGAGCCCTGAGCGCAGCTATGATAGCCTTCACGCCTATAGTGTAGCCGCTGCCCTCGTCCCCCAGCCTCCAGCCCCAGCCGCCGGCGCGCGCCGTCTCCCCCAGCCGGTTCTCTCCGTACGCTATGGAGCCGGTGCCGGCGATGACGACCACGCCGGGTCTACACCCTGTACCGCCCGCGAGGGCCGAGGCGGCGTCCGAGACTATCGCTGTGTCCCCGAAGGACTGGCGCATGCCGTCGAGGAGCTCCTGTCTCAGCCTGGACCTGTCTGTGCCTGCGACACCCAGCCTGCTGGCCAGAAACTCGTGTACACCGCACCGGGCCGACGCCTCGTCCACCGCCTCAAGGATGTTGGCCAATGCCCTCTCCGCGCCTATGGTGATGGGGTTAGACGGCCCCCCTTTGGCCGTGGCGAGCACCTCGCCCTCGGTGGACATTATGACGCTTCGTGTCGCGGAGCCGCCGCCGTCTACGCCTAGAACGTGTCCCTTGGGCACCGGGTTTCACTGATCCTTTGGCGTGTCGAAGGCTTAAAACGTCTGTTGTGCGAGCCTCTCGCTGCGGCGCACCTCGGCGCCGTCTCCCTGAGCCCACCGGGATATGAGGTGGAAGTTCTCCTCGTACCGCCTGTCCAGCAGCCAGTAGTGGCACCAGTCGTCGCGGCCCCTGATGCCGCGGCCGAGGCTCTGGTTCGCGGCCCTGTACGCGTCCATGGTGTACCACTTGTTCCCGAGGCCCCGCCTCAGCCGGTTGTAGTACCCGATCTGGGCCTTGACGAGGGGGTCGCCGTAGTTGGCGTAGGGGACGCCCACCAGCATGATGCCCCTAGCCTGGTCGCCTGGGAAGTTGCTTCCCTCGCTGTTCCTGCCCCTGAAGACGCAGCAGAGGACGGCGCCGCCGACGCCCACCGCCATCCTCTTGTACATCGCCACCACGTCCCTGTTACGCTTGGCGTCCGTGCCCTCCCTGTAGAGCTGCTTGCCGCCCAGGTAGAGCCTGCCTCCCAGCCCCTTCACGTACCCCTTGGACGCCCAGGCGTCCAGGCAGGTGTTCATGAAGCCGCGCTGGGTGAAGAAGAGTAGGACGCCCTGATCCACGGCCTCCACGGCCCTGGACACCACCTCTCCCATTCGGGCGATCATCTCGTCTGTGCGTTCACGGTAGGCGGTGGTCACCCTGGTCTCCACGACCATCCTTATCCGTTTGCTTTTCTGTATGCTGGGGTACGACCTCTGGACGGCGTCTCCGAGGCCGATTATCTCGCTGAAAGTGTCCAGGGGGCTCAGGGTGCCGCTCATGACTATTGTGCCGCTGGCCTCCTCAACCACGGGCACCACGGCTAGGCTCGGGTCCAGGCACCTGTACTCTATCACCGGCGCCCCGTAGTAGCTCTGGGTGTAGACTCCCACGTACTTGTCCTTTACGCTCGTCTGGAGGAGCTCGAAGAACCCGAGGAGCCCGTTGAGGTAGGAGACAGGCGGGTTCCCGCCCTGCATCTTCTTCGCCCTGACAGCGTCAACGAATACGGCGTGGCCTTCGATGAACGCGTCTACGTCCATCCCGAGGGCCAGCTCCAGGTCCCGTTGAAGCGTCTCCGCCGACACGAGGCGAGGCTTACCCTGGTCGCTCTTGAGGAGGTGCTCGCCGAGGCGCTCGATGAACCACGGCGACTCCCCGATGAGCCTCATCTCCTCCGCGGCGGCGCTTAACCCCCGCTCCGTGATGGTGTCGCTGAGAATCTCCTGGCCCACCCGGTCCACGTTGTGGCCCTCGTCGAGGACCAGCACCCGGCCCTCCAAGTCGAGCCCGGTGGTACGCCTGATCATGGGGTTGAATATATAGGGGTAAGGCGCCACCACCACCCGTGACTCCTTCATCATACGCCTGGCGAGGTAGTAGGGGCATATCCGTCTACGCCGCCCCTCCTTCACCAGTATGTCCCTAGACAGGATGCTTGGGAGGCCCCTAGGGGGCTTGTCCAGGTCGCTGACGTAGGGGCATTCCTCGTTCTTCCGCAGTATGTTGCAGAGCTCCTGGGCCTCGTTCCTCGGCAGGTCCCTGCACTCCGGGTTCACGCAGAGGTGTTCCCTGCTGGCCAGGTTCACTGCCGTGTAGCTCTCCCCTGACTTATCGTTGATCTTCTCCAGCTCGAGGAGCACCTGGCGCACCTGCTCGTGGGTCCTGGTGCCGTATATGATCCTCTTACCCATCGAGAGCAGGCAGCTGAGGACGCTCACGGTCTTCCCGAACCCGTTGCACGCCTCGGCCACGAGGACGCCGCCCCTACCGGCGGTCTCCCGGATATCCCGGATGAAGTCAACCTGCGGGGGGTAAGGCTCGTAGGGGAACAGCCGCCTCCACCCGTCGCTTCCTCTGCCCGATCCTCGCCCTACCTTGAGGAGGCTGCCGCAGGCCCTGCAGAACCTGTCGTCCTCGTACTCCTCCACCGTGTGCTCTCTGCCGCAGCCTGGGCACGTGATGGAGGGCATAGCAGTACCATAATGTGGGATCCTGATTTAAACGAAGTGATAACAAGCTCTTGGTCAGGGGTGACGAACCTCACTCCGCGGTCAGAAGGTTACGGAGAGTCACCCTCAGCCTGCGCAGCGAATCCTTGACCCCGCGCATGGAAACTTCCTTCCACTTGATGGCCATTATCCCGTTGGGCTCTATCGCGAGGATGGTGAACAGGAAGACTATGGGGATGAGTTCCTCGTAGCTGCCCACCCAAGTCCCGAAGGTCTTCATCAACGTATATGTGAGGCTCTTCTTCGCCGAGGCCACCAGAACCCCGCCGACGATGGCGCCCGTGATGCTGGTGAGGCCGCCCAGAACGCTGCCGGCCATGACGTTCACCAGGAGGGTGTCGCTGTAATCGATTCTGGTCCCTATCCAGAGGGGGATTATGGCGCCGGCCAGACCAGCTAGGGCCCCCGAGAGGAACCAGGAGGCGATGTGGACGCGATGGACGTTCACGCCGAGGCTCGCGGCGAGGCCCTCGTCCTCGGCGGTGGCCCTCATGGCGATGCCGAACTTCGAGACGTAGAGGAAGACGTTAAGCGCGGCGACCAGAAGCAACACGGTGACGGGGGCCACGAAGCCGATGCCCGGCAAACCATTCACCCTGAAGTCGTAGTTCCTGAGCATGAACCCTGACGAATGAACCCCCTTGCTCACGAGGAGCCAGTAACTGAAAATCGCCAACACCATGGAGATCACATGGGACATTATGTAGAACGTGAACGTTAACGTGATCTCCCTCATGCCCTGCGCCTTTATGGGACGGACGATGCCAACGTAGAGCAGTACGCCCAGCAAGCCGCACACGAGCACCGCGACGGGCCACGTCTGGTAGGGGTTGAACCCGTAGAACCTGACTAGGTAGAACGCCACCACGGTGCCGATGCTCGCGTAGCTGGTGTGCGCGAAGTTCGGGAACTTCTCCATCATAAACGTAAACGTGAAACCGATGCAGAGAATGACGAGCAAGCTGATGTTAATTACGGTGTTAGAAACTAAAGCTAGACTCATCAAACGAAACCTCGAACGGCAGTATAAAAGATGAACCCGAGAACCCGCTGCTCGCCTCCTCTCATATAGTCACGTAGACTCATTCTCGCAGTGGAGCAGAGTTGGCGGAACATGTGTTGATCAGGAACGGCAGAGTGGTGGATGGGACCGGCAGCCCCTGGTTCAGAGGAGACGTGGCCTTCAGCGGGGGGGAAATCACGCTGGTCGGTAGTAATGGGATTCGAGGGAGACCTGAAACCCGTAAATTTCATCTAGGAACGGTAAAATTGCTCACACGATGAGTCGCGATTCCTCAGAGTCGCTAAAATAAAGGAGATCTAATACATACGCCTAAGATAGAATGTTGGTATTCATTCCAGCATACAGCACAATTTAAATGGTTAGGGTAAAGCAGAGTTAGTATCAGGGGCTAGCACAGTGAAGAGACTCGCATTGTTAATGGTTGCTCTCCTTCTCACCCCAGCGTTGGCGGTGGAGGGAGCGGACGGCACCCACTGGATAGAGGAGTACCAGATCAAGGACCTCACAACGGGCAGGCTCGTGCTGAGCCACGACGTCGTAGACGACGTGTTGATCCAGAACGCCCCCGTGTTCGCGGGGGAGGAGTACAACCTCACCTTCAAGCTCAACGTGAGGCAGAACATTCCTTTCGCTGTGCTTACGCTGAGCCTGTCAACCAACCTGTACAAGCCCACGGTGGAGGACGTCTTCTGGGACATACACACCCTGGAGATGGATCTCACGGAGGACTACAACCCCGCCGAGAGAACCATCATGTTCAGCCAGAACCAGGGGGTGTACCACGTCTCGGTGTTTTGTCTCATAAAGAGCGACATCACGACGCCGTCGAGCAGCCAGGGAGTCACCATCCACAGGCCCGTGGACCTTAAGATCCTGAGGCTGATAGGGCCCGACGAGACCGAGCTGGACAGCGTCACCGTGAACGTCATCGACTCCAAGATAGACGACTACAACATCCTGCTGAGCCAGAAGGAGGCTGAGCTGGCGGAGTACAGGACCAGCAACGTTGACCCGGCGTACGTGGAACTCTTCGAGAAGTTCGTGGAGTTGGCAAAGGATGAGACTCAGCTAGGACTCGTGGACTCGGCCATAGAGCTGCTTAACACGTTAGAGGTCGAGGCGCCGCCTGCGCACACCGGGCCAAGCTGGATGGAGCAGTACTTCCTGCCGGCGGTGGGAGGGCTCGCGATCCTGTTCATTCTAAGCGTCGCGCTGTTCATGAAGACGAGGAGCAGGCTAGGCTTCGTGACGATGATAGTCGAGGACCAGATAAGGGAGATGGAGGCCCTCCAGATGCGAGCCAGCAGGATAGACAGGAATTTAGCCCAGAGACTGAACGAGATAAACGAGAGACTCAAGGAGGCGGAGAGAAGCTAAATGTCAGAGCTAGGATACTCGAGCATCATACACCTGGTGGGGCTGGGAGGCGCCGGCACAAACGTAATAGAACACTTCCTGAAGACGGATAAGACCATGGAGCTGCTGGGCAGCGGAGCCACACGGCTCAGCCTCCTCGCCATGGACATCGCGGACCCGGACATAAAGAGCCTTGACGACACGTATAACAGGATACTCGAGCAGATGAGGCGGAAGGGCATACCCCAGGAGCGGGTCAACCTCATCGCCAAGAGCGTCAAGTTCCCGTCCGCCGAGGCCATGTTCGACTTCGTCCAGAACAAGTTCAAGGAGCACCTCGTCAACGACGGCATCAAACTCAAGGAGTACAACCCTTGGCTACCGAGCACGGTGGCGATACCGCCGCTGGCGGGCGGCGCCGGTAGGCGGAGGAGCCTAGCCAAGGCCATCTACAACCTGAACTACTACCAGCTGGGCATCATCAAGAGCTTCACCAACATGTTCAAGGACAACGCCTTGAGCAGCATCAGCAGTCCAATAATACTGATTGTTTTCGGGCTGGGAGGCGGCACCGGCAGCGGCATGGCCATGGACTTCGCCCGCCACCTCCGCCAATCCGTGGGAAGCGGCGTCCCCATCATGGGTCTATGCATACTGCCGTGCCCAGGAGACGACCCGCCCGCCAAGGGATACTCGGCGTTCAACGCCATCAACGAGCTCAGCCTCCTCATCAACCGTGAGAAGAACGCGCTCATCACCGAAGGCCTCGGGGAGGTCTACAGGAACCCGTTCAACACCGTCATGTTCCTGCCGCTGATGCCGGCGTACAGCAAGACGGGCAACATCATCAGAGCACGCGACGAGATCGATAAGATGATCGTGGAGATGATCTACGTCCTCATGGACTTCGACATGGCTGACCTCATGAGCGGAATCGGCACAGAGGTGGGCCTCACCGAGGACACCATCCACACTTTGAGCATGGTCAAGGTCAACTACCCCGTCGACGCCTACGTGGAGGCCTTCAAGAGCAACCTGGAGAAGATGCAGCAGCTAGCCGAGATCCGTAAAGAGAAGCTAGAGGTGCTGGACAGGCTGCAGAAGGTCCTCGAGCTCAAACGCGGAGAGGTGACCGAGATCTACAAGGACTACCTCATCAAGACCAACGCCTACAACGCCGAGGAGTTCGAGGAGAAGTTGGAGCAGATAATCCACAGCAGCCCCCGATTCGAGGAGGACTACAGCCTCTACGTCCGCGGCATCGAGGACCAGATCAACAAGTGGATCGACGAGGCCATCCAGTTCATGAACACCATAAGGCTCGTATCCTCGGAGGGCACCATAGAGGACAGCGTCAACAAGCTGATCCTCGACAGGGAGGACGCGATGCCCATCGACAGCCTGGAGGGGATGATGCGGAACATCAGCCGCATCCACCCAGAGTTCTCGGAGAGGAAGACCGCCATGTTCGAGCGGCTCCAGCAGCTAGTACCCAGCAGCCAGAACCTCACCATACGCCAGAAGAAGCTCGTGGATGACTTCATGAACCTCGCAGACATCACGGAGAAGGCGCTCCTGATACTGAGACTCTACAACGAGAACAGGCACCTCATCGACGCCATCATGCGGCGCTACGAGATACTGCCCGAGGAGGAGAAGCTCAACATAAGCTTCAAGGACATGAAGGCCGAGCTCACCACCATCTACCACCTGCTGCAGCTCATGATCAAGCAGAGCAGCGACGAGGTGAAGATGATAGACGAGCACCTCACCTACCTGCAGGCCCTCATCGTCAAGTTCCGCACCAAGCGGGAGGGCCTGGAGAACGAGCTCATAAGGCTCGAGGAACGCAAGAAGCGGATGGAGTACGACCGCGACAAGTACGCCAAGGAGAGCAAGGGGTTCAGCCTCTTCGGTAAGAAGAAGTACGCCAGGGACAAGCTCAAAGAGCTGGAGCGGGAGCTCAGAGGCATAAACGAGGAGATGATACACTTCAACTCCCAGATCGGCAACAACGACACCCTCATAGGTTTCTACCAGGACCTCAGCAAGAAGCTGGAGGTGACCAGCGAGTACAGGAAGAAGCTCAACACGGTCCTAGACCTGACGAAGGACTACCAGGAGAAGCTGCAGGGAATCATCAAGAGAAACAGGTTCTACGAGCGGACGACGGAGCTCACGGGCGACGAGCAGGGCAAGATCATCTACAAGATACTGGCCGAGCAGGAGGACCAGCTCAACCGTGAGGGCATCCTGGAGGAGATCCTCGACGTGGACCACTTCAAGGACTACATGAGGAGCATCATCAGGATCTACAGGACCCCCAACATCATGGGGATGAAGAGCACCTACCGCAGCGACTACCTCTGGGTCACCGTCCAGACGCCCACGGGGCTATGGGACGAGGACCTCACCCAGGAGCTCTACACGGCGCTGGCCGCCTACGTGACGGGCGACGTATCCAAGACCATCACCGTCAGAGTGGTGGAGTGCAGGGACCCCTGGGTCATCAGGATGGTGGTCATCGCGGGCCGCGGGAGAATCGAGGACCTGGCGCCCTACGACGAGATGGAGCGCCTCAACAGGAAGGCCAGCGAGTTCGAGAGCGGCCTCAGCCGCAGCTTCCTAGTCGAGCACAAGGGAAGCGTAGAGGAGATACTCAGCGAGCTAGGGGCCAGGCAGGTAGTCTAGTTCCCCGAGGAGCTTTTTCTTTATCTCGTCCCACAGCCCTCTGTCGTAGAGGCCCTGCTCCAGGTTCATGTTGCTGAAACGCTCGATTCGCCTATAGATGTCTCTGAACATCTTCTTGGTGTCGAAGCCGCCCACCAGAATCACCACGTCCACCCTGTCTCCGAACTCGTCGACGAACACAGACTCACATATCTGGGGGATGTCGACGCCCAGGGACTCGGCCAGCCACTGGGATACCTCGTACTCGATCTGGCCCTTGGTGAACTCGTCTCTGTAGTAGAGGGGCGCCCTGACGAGCACGTAGATCATGGTGGCCGTCGAGATGTCGAAGTCCATGAGCGGCTGCTCCAGCGTGACCTCCAGTATGTTCCTGAAGCTCTCGTATATACCGAGGCTGCACCCGGTGGCCATCAGGACCGAGAACATGCCGATGTCGAAGTTGCGGGAGAGCTTGTAGAGGTCCCTGATGAAGCCCCGCTTGTCCAGCAGAAGCTCCACCAGGTAGTCCACGACGTCCAGTTCCTTGAGTATCTCTCCTGCGCGGTGGACCCCCACGTAGTCCTCGAGCTTACCCTGGTTGATGAGGAGCAGCGGGGTCGAGCCGTCGATGGAGACCATGCCCAGCGAGGCGAAGGAGTTGAAGAGGGCGTCGGAGCTGTGGCTCATCGAGGGCACTATGGCGACACCGAGGACGTTTTTCTCTCTCTTGGCGAGAAACCGGTGGAGGAGGGGGTAGAGCCCCGACGAGGAGCCCTCGGAGAGGTTGACCAGGGTGAGTATCTCGTCGTGGTAGTCGTAGACCCGTTTCCCGAGCATGTCGTCGAAGGCCTCGGCGTCCACGTGCTCAAGCAGATCGAACCAGTAGTGGGGCTCGTATAGAGTATCTATCTCTACGTCGGATTCGGGATCTATGTATACTGTTTTATGTTCCAAATCCTTCTTATGGTGCACCCGGATGATATCAGTTAGACCCTCCTCGTCGATGCCGGGGGATTCGAGGGCGTCCAACGTGTACTGTCCCACCGTGATCACGGCTCTGTCAGGCAGCAGGGACTCGATGGAGTCTATGTTCTTCTTGATACTTGCAAGAAGTTTTAAGTCGGAGTCGCTCAGGCTCAACGGGGTTCACGGTTCCATATGTTATATTAATACATGGTGGTAGATGAGGGATATGAGTTTCGCGCTCTTCATGGACGGCGACTTCAGCGAGCGGACGGGTAAGCTCGTGACATTCGTCGTAACCATGGCGAGCATGGCGTTGGGGTTCACGCTTATACCGCTGCTGCCGAGCCCGCTGCCGATTATAATCGCTTTCCTGGTCGCATACGCCGTGTTCAAGGACAAGATCTACGGGGCCATGGCGGGGAGCCTAATCATCAGCCTGGGCCTGTTCTACCACCTGTCCAGGATCGGGTTCTTCCAGCTGATACAGGACCCCGTGAAGAACACGGTGCTCATGGCGCTGATCATCGCGCCATTCGTCATATGTCCGGCGATGTTCAACAACAACCTCCAGATCATAGCCATGGACATGGGGATAATAGCGGTCTCGCTTCTCTTCTTCAGGTCCACCTTCTACCTCGCCATCCCGCTCATACTCGTCTTCGCGACGATCTACAAAGGCAGGGGGATAGCCTACACCTTCGTCTACTACGCCTCGATCTCGCTGCCTCTCCAGATAATGCAGTACCTGAAGACCTTCGAGGAAGGTATGCTGCCGCCGCTCTACACGCCCCTCGACCTGATCTACCACGACATCCAGAGCCAGCTGACCACGATCAGCCTCGACACGCTGAAGCGTGTGTTCAACACCATCACGGGCATAATGCCGCCGGACATGGTGATAAACGGAGAGGCCACTGCGTTCGCGAACTTCATAAACTCGATCCCTGGGATGATATTCTTCTTCATTATCATGAGCGGCCTCATCTCGGTGATAACCATCATGAACATGAGGATGCCCGACCCGGTGAAGAAGGCGGCGATCCCGGGCAAGTACGTGGACGTTCTCGTCTACATCCTGCCCATCGTGGCCGCCGCAATCACCAACATCGTCTTCTTCCTAGCGATCGACAATCTTCAGGCGCCGCTCGCGTTCCAGGCAACCGTGGACCAGTCGATCCTCGTCGGCTCCACCACGTTCACCATACTTTTCTCGGCGCCTGTGGCGTTCTCCAAGTACATCCTAGACCTGAAGGAGGTGCGGTCATCCAGGTCGCATGCCCTGATCGAGGAGTCCGGTAAGCTGCTTGAGAGAATCGAGGAGTATAACGTCATCATCGATGGCCTAGGGACCTCCGTCCCCGAGAACCTGATGGACCTGAAGACACGGATGCTCATAGTCGAGGACGAGGTGGAGGAGATAGAGCAGAACGCCGGGGAGTCGATCCAGGACCTGTCGGAGCTGGACGTCGATCTGAGGCGGATCTACAACGAGTTAAAGGTTGACGTGGAGTCCTTCGAGACCCAGCTGGACGTCGCGCTGCGGGACTTTTACATCAAGATCAAGTTCGAGTACCTGGAGTCTGTGGGCGAGATAAGGGAGCTGGGGCTGGACGTCGACGCCCCCGAGGTGCCTGAGCTGGATATGGACGCTCCTCTCATGGAGAAGGTGGAGCACATCAACCACATCATCGCGTCGGGGAGGATCCTCGTGGAGAAGCTCATAGACACCAGCGACAAGATATACGAGATCATCAGCAGCCTCTTCGAGCCCAACCTGCCAAGGGACAGCGCGACGCTGCAGATCTCGCGGCAGAAGATCGATGAGGACGAGCCGTGGGTCATCATCAAGGCGATCCTGGTGTCGCTGAAGAACTGGGAGAAGCAGTACTCGGCGGACATACTCAACGCGACCAGGCCCATCAACGACAGCATCGAGACCATCATACAGCTGAGCAAACGGAAGAGCAGCCTCATGCCTCTGCTGGGCGACAAGTACGAGCTCATACAGAACCTCTCGGAGCAGATGACCAAGCGCAGCTTCGCCGAGGAGGATGAGAACCTCAAGGTCCTCAAGGTCATCCTCATCAGGGACACCATCCTGTCGACGGTGAACGTCGTCGGCCGCATCATAGGGCTCCTCTACTACCACCTGCAGGACCTGGAGTTCAACATCAACCTCCTGCTGCCCAGGGAGGACTACGAGTGGAACAGGAACATGACCCTCACGGAGCGCATGAACCAGAGCCTGGAGGTCATAAACAACTACGAGAGGTACGGCATCGACGAGATAATCACCCACCTCTACAGGGTGCTGAGCTACATCGACGAGGCCGTGGACACCATAGAGTACTACAACGAACGCAAGGAGATGCTGCTCAACTACCCCGTGTTCCAGAAGAAGATCACCCGCATCCTCGACGAACAGGGCGAGGTGAAGCTGGGGGACCTGGGCGTGGCCGAGAAGTACGGCATAGAGTACCTGAAGATGTACCACAGGACGACGTACTCGCCCCTGACTCTTGAGGAGACCACGGACTCGCTCAGGAGGAACCCCGATGCCTGAGGCAAGGGGCAGGCTCTCGAAGGGGCAGACGGCCAGGCTCGAGCTGAGCGAAGACAGGGTATCGGTGTCCGTCCTGAGGGGTTTCATCGGCAAGAAGATGGTACCGTACAAGGACATCCCGCTGGGCGATGTTAACAGCGTTGAGCTCCTTGAAGGCGAGAAGCCTTTCACGGGCTCCCAGAGGCTGCGGCTGATGTACACGGCCGAGGACGGCGGCGACGAACTCAGCTTCTATGCTGCCCAGGAGGACCAGATCAGGGAGATCTACGGCCGGATCAGCGAGGACATAGCCAGGCGGGAGGAGCAGCTGCGGAGGCAGATGAGCGAGTACGTGGAGACGCGGGAGCTCCAGCTTAACATGCTCTACCAGGACCTTGAACTGGTTGACAGCCTCTTCGACTTCGCGGCTCACACGGGGGGAGAGATAGACTGGCCCTACCTGTACGATGCGCTGGGGAGGATGAGGACGGTTCAGCTGGAGATGGAGGCCCTCGGCTCCAGCCACTACAGGTTCAGCTTCGACGGGCTTGAATCGGAGCTCGGGAGGAGGCACGTCGAGGAGATGAAAGGCGAGGCGGCTGGGCTGCTAGAGGTGGCGCTGCAGGGGGTCACGGAGGCTTCGTCCAACCCTGTAGAGTGGTTCAACGTCGGGTACCACCACCTCTTCGTATCGACGTTGTTCCTATTGCGTAACAGGGAGCTGTCCGGGCTCACGGGTGCCGTGGATGACTCCGAGGAGAGGCGTCTGGGTCAGCAGGTGGAGGCGTTGATGGCTCTCGTGGGGTCCGAGTGCCTCGAACTGGAGGACTTCGGCGCCGAGGGCTTCGACAGGGCTCGGCTCTACTCGCTGGTGGATCTCCTGGTGGGGGTCCCATTCGAGCCGAGAAGCTAAGCACAGTAAGCTCTGTTTGTGGAAGAGAATAAAAATAAAAGGGGTTTTTTTGGCTGTTTAGCCTGCGATCCTTCTGCTTATCTGCATGAGGGATACGATTGCTGCTAGTGCCGCATCTAGGCTCGCGCCGATGGCGCCGTAGACGAATAGGGTCAGGCCGTTGGCGGCGTTCTAAACACCTCTTTATCCCCGCCTGTGAAGTGTTCTCAAGTTTATGTTAAAATATGTAGCCTTCTTTTCTAGGATTGGTGCAGATATGGCTGAGAGGGGCCTCCTCACAGATGAAGACAGAGCGCTTCTGCTCCGGGTCGAGGAACTACTTGAAGGCATCATGGAGACTCTGGAGATTCTTGAGGCTGAGAGGGCTGCGGCGTCTCTCCGTGAGGCCGAGGAGGACGTGAAGGCTGGTAGGGTAATGGATTACAGGCGCCTCGTCTGACTTCAGTTTTATACCCTCTTTCAACAACGTTATCCATGCTAGATTGTATGTGTGGTGCAATGGGTTAACCCAGCCGTATAAAACGATATATATCATAATGTGCTAAAATATGGTACATTGTGATATGAATGAGTGTGCCTCTGCTGCTGAAAAAGCTCCGCCTCGACGGGAAAGAGTTCGTGAAGAATGACGAGCTTAAACGCTATTGTGAGGCTATGGATGTCGACTACACAGCTACGGTCAGGTACCTCACCACCCAAGGCCACTTGATCCGCGTATTTCGAGGCATATTCTATCTGAAATCGCTTGAAGAGGAGGAGCTGGGAAAGTCCCGTTACACCCATCTTGAACTCGTGGCCAAGGGGCTGGAGCTGAAAGGCGTGGAGAACTGGTACTACGGCTTATACAGCGCCCTGAAGTTGAACAATATGACCCATGAGCACTTCTCCGTCGACTATGTCATTAGCGACACCATGTTCAGGGCGAAACCCATCAACATAGCCGGCTACAGGTTCAGGTTCATGAAGCTTGCGCCGAGGCTCTTCGGGTTCGGCATAAAGACTGATGGCGTACGGTACTCGGACCCGGAGAAGACCGTGCTAGACTTTGTCTACATCTGGCGGTACAACGGGGTGCCGAGGGAGAAGATATTGCTGGACATCGAAGAATGGATGAGCGTGGCGTCATTAGAACGCTTACACACATATCTCGACCACTACCCTAAAACGGTGCGCGGCATAGTGGAGGCGACAGGTTGAGACTGTCCTTCGTCAATGAGGCCTCGAAGAGGACAGGCGTCAAGAGGGCAGACCTCATCGAGAAAGACCTCCTGCTACACCAGATATTGACCGACCTTTCATCCGACACCTTCTTCTCAGACAACTTCCTATTCAAGGGCGGGACGTGCCTGATCAAGGGATATATCGGCTATTATCGTTTCTCCGAGGACGTCGACTTTACGTGGCGCGACCAGTCGGTGTTTGAGGGCAAATCTGGGAAGGAGGTACGCCGGTACCTTTCCACCCTCATAGATGACATGGGAGAGTTGTTCGAGGAGGTGTCGGCCCAGCGCGGATTCGACTTCAGGTGTGATAAGCGGGACAGAAACTATGTTGAGCGGGGCGGGAGCGACAGGATGTGCACCTTCAAGCTGTGGTACGACTCCGAGACCCTCGGGCGGAGGAGCTTTATCAAGGCTCAGGTCAACTTTGTGGAGAGGCTGCTGTACCCATCCGAGACGATTATGTTGAGGAGCCTGTTGACGGGCAAGGATGCAGATACGAGACGGGAGATGGGGCTGCTCTTCCCTGAGCAGTCCGATTATCTTAGGTTGATCCCCTTCAAGGCGTATGAGGTCCGTGAGATACTAGCCGAGAAGATACGTTCTGTTCTCACGCGAAGAGGGGTCAAGGCGCGGGACTATGTGGACGTATATGTTATCTGGAAAAGGTTTGGTCACAGGCCTGAAGATGTGATCGACCAGGCGTTGGAGAAGATGCGGTTCACTCTAGAGCTGTATAAGAAGTATCGTCGCAACCTGGATGCCCGGAGAGCCCTCCTGGGTGTAGAGCCCTTCACGTGGGGAGAGGAACGCGAGTTACTGCTTGAGGAGATTGATGAGGCCGATTTCTACGGGTTCGTGGAGTCGTTTAACGGATTTATGTTGAAGATGGTTGACGATCTCGGTTAGGGCTGTTTGGGTTTAGCTGATATTTCATTTGAGGGAAAACGACAGCTCGTGGGAATAATGTTAAACGTGTTTGTATACTTACCTGATTTACTGCCTGGTGAGGCGAGTCCATGTTTACAGCTTCAACATATCTACTTTAACCAAGTTGACATAAAGTATCCTCTGGTTTTTGAAGATTAAAATAAAATAAAGAAAGGGGTTTATTTTGGCTGTTTAGCCTGCGATCCTTCTGCTTATCTGCATGAGGGATACGATGGCTGCTAATGCTGCTACTAGGCTTGCGCCGATGGCGCCGTAGACGAGTGTTGTCAGTCCGTTTGCCGCGTTCTTGGCGTCGGTTGCTGCGTCAGCTGCGTTCTGGGCTGCCGTCGCTGCGTCTCCGGCTGTCGCGGCTACCGCGTTGACTGCCTGGACTGCTGCGTTGGCTGCCTCGACGGCCGCGTTCGCTGCCTGTACTGCGCTGTTTACGTTGCTCTGTACTCCTGCGACCGCGTCTGTGACGGCCGAGATGTCGCTCGTCAGGTCATCGATGGCGCTGTTGAGGTCCTCGATCTGCTCGTTGAGAACATCAGCGGCTGCTGCCTCGACGTTAAATATTCCTTCCTTGATGACATCTCCATCGTCCTCCCGCCACTTGTAAGTCCAAGCACCTAGTGGTGCATCGTCAAGTAGCATCATTGGGTTGTTGCCGGCGGTCTGTGAGGATATTGGAGCGAGGTAGTACATTCCTACCTTTGTCCATGTAATGAGTGGGTCACCGTCCCAGTAGAGAGTACCGTCTGGGTCGTATACCCGAACATCACCGCCCTCGACTGGAGCTCTGTTTCCAAAGCTGTGCTGTAGAACGAGTGAAACGGTGTCACCGATACGGAAGGTAGCCTTTCTGGGTTGAGCAACTACATGCTCATCACCTACAGTAAAGGTCAGCTGCATGAAGAAGTCTTCTGTGTCGTCAGTTACGTTCATGTAGTAGACCCCCTTATCAAGGTCGTCGCCACCTGGCATATAGGCCTCCCACCATGCCTCTATCACGCCATCTTCGTCAGGTCTTACGAATGTCGTAGCCGCTATTGTACCACCATGTTGTAGTATATCTCCCTCTACATCCCAATCGTCTGTATCGTTGAAGAGCGTGAAACTGAAGGTCGATGTTGGATCTTGTATCCAGCTTTCACCGTATATTGATACGTTGAACCCTGTTGGCATCACATAGGTACTAAACTCTAGCGTCGTTGTAGCTGTTACCTCAAAAAGTACAATAATTTGAATTTCAGCTGATTCGTCCCATACTATTATGTCGTATTCTCCAGACGATACTTGTGGTACATAGAACGCAGGGGTGAAGCCCCCGTCGTCCAGTAATCCGTTAGCTGTTACGCCTCGTGTGTCGAAGAGTTCGATGTCTCCGAAGCTAGCGTTCCATTCTCCGTTATCCGTGAATCCGCTTCCTGTTAGTATTACCTTCATACCCGATGGCCCGTCGTCGTCGGATAGAAGTACAAGTATTGTACCTATCCTAAAGTCGGCGTCGGCCTCTATGTTATAGAGTACCAGAGGTGCATCGTCGTACTCAGCGTAAGCAACGATAGAATATTCTCCGTCTGGCTGTGTTGGGATGCGGAACTCTCCCTCGAAGGTACCATCTGAGTTGGTCTCGTAATCGTCGATGTCAGCAACCCAGCCTAGGGTATCGTGTAGCTCCACTAATATGGTTTCACCTCTTATTCTTGGGAAGTTCTCGCCCGAAATGCTGGTTCTACTTCCTTGTGGACCATATTCTGGACTAACCTCGATAGAGGAAAGGGCTGTGATTTCTAGGTCGGCCTGCGCGTTTTTCGCGGAAGTGTCCTCTATGTATAGGTAGTAGTCATCGTCTTTCTTTGGACCGTCAGGCATGACGACTTGGATATCGAAAGAACCATCAGTTCTTATATCAATTTCATCGTCAAGGATAATAGCGTCAGCAATTTTGCCTACACCAGTTCTATACAGTGCACACTCGGCGATATCGGCAAGGCCACCGGTAGTGAATCCTCTTCCTTCTACAGTCAATAGTTCGCCTGACTTTACCTCATCTTTGTCTACTTCGATCACCGATCCGATAGAGAACGACTTGACAGCATAGTTAGCCTTACCGTCGTACCCTACGATGTAATAGGCTCCTTCACTTGCAGAGGGAATCGTCACCCTCTTGCCGGTCAGGGTACCTATGGTACTGGTTATGCCTGAGGTGCTCAGGATGTAGGTGTCGTCTACACCCTCGCTGAAGTAGTCGTAGATTACTGTAATGGGATCAGCGGGGACAGCCCCTGCGGTGACTTCGAACTCCCAATCACCTGTGACGTAGTTAATCTTGCCATCTCCTGTGAATCCTGCCTGTTGAACCAGGTTTCCACCACCGTCGTCCGTGAAAGCTGCAACGGCGTTGATGTAGATCGTGACGGTGCTGCTAGCGATTGGTATATTCGTGATTGTTCCATCATACTCCGTTTCACCGGCGGATATTGAACCCAGTGAAACTGGTCCTACAGACGTAACGATCCATGTCCCCATGACACCGGAGGCAACGAACAGGGTTGCCATTTCCTTGTTATTCGCGTATCCATAGAAGTCTACAGTGACTTTCTCGGCAGCTAGTCCTGAATTGGCACTCAGAGACACCTTTGATAGAACAGCAAAGGACATGGAATCTGTATTTCCAGATGCGGGTGCTTTTATCCATAGCCAGTGTGTACCTATAGTGGCCTCTGGGACGTCAAACCAGATCTCCCAATCTCCACCAGAGTCAGCAGTGGTACTGTTTAGCTTTCCTTTTACGCCGTTCCAGCTTATGGTCACGTCGTCCCAGTAAAGTTCAACAACGTACCCTGCAGGTACGCCGGCACCTTCTACGACGATGGTATCTCCTTTAGCCCCTGATGCGGGGGTAGCGGTGTCTATTGTGACATCCGCGTGTACTACGGGGATGATCGATAGAAACAGTGTTGTTAATACTAGTAGCGTTATTAGCTTTTTACTATTCATTTTCCTTTTTCACCTTTTTCATCGCTGGACAGGGCGATCAATAACGCTGACCCATCCCTGTCCTTCGATCAGGCTTCACAACAGAGGTTTCATATATTAAGGTATGTCTACAAGGAGGCGGACGATGTATACAGAAATGAGATAAAAATAAAGATCACTAGTGCATATACTAGTGATTAAACACTAAATATGTATTCGATTATTGAACTTTGAAGCTAATTTTAGGAAAGTGACGACGAATAAAGCAAGCATATTCGAAAAAAAGGGTTAAAATACACCACTACGAAAACAAATTTTATCATAAAAATGTTATTTGTTCCATCTTCTTCAGAAACTTCATCATGACGAGGCCGCGGAGGACTTCCCTGTCGTTCTCGCTGTACCCGATCTCCTCCATGAGGCCGACGAGATAGTGAACCAGGAGATCCGTGAGCTCCCTCGACATGCCGAACGATGTGCAGCGTATGGAGACGATGACATCCTCCCGCCTGATCTCCGCCTCATCCAGGTTCCACATGACCAGCAGGTCCTTCTCCAGAAAACCGAAGACGTCCTCCCCGTTCAGCTTCGTGAGCAGATACGACCCGTACCATCTACCGGACTCGTACCAGATGCCTGACAGCCCCTCCGCGTCCTCAAGGTAGAGCCTCTCGACAAGCTCCTTGAAGTAAGCGCGGTTGACACAGATGCTGCCGGCGCCCCTCTGGACGGTGAAGAGGCGGTACGTGTCCACGGCCTCCTCCAGACTGGAGCCCATCTCGTCGACCCTGAACGCCTGCGTGAACACCTCCTCCGCGTACCTGGCGGCGCTGCTCCCCAGCCTACCCGACACGATCCTGAGACGATTCGCTATCGCCGCCGGGACCACTATGAACTTCTTATCATCAAGGAGCTCCTCGACCACCGGGTCACCTCCTGAACTCCATCTTCAGTATACCCTTACGGATCTCCTTGCCGTTCAACTTGAACCCCAAGACCAGCAGGATCTCCTCCATGAGGACGCTGAACAGCTCCGTGTAGCCCGCTGAAAGCCTCTCCCCTATGAAGGAGAGCGTCAGCCGCCTCGAGGTCTGCTCGAGGCTGTACTCGGTGTTCCCCAGGCAGAACAGCTCCAGCGAGTCCCTGAGGGCGCCGATGGGCTCGTCGTGCTTGGCCTGGAAATACTTGCCGTACCAGTGCCCCATCTCCTTGAAGATGCCGGTGAACCTCTCCGGGTCCTCCTCGTAGGCGGCGTCCACGATCCGGTAAATGAGCTGCTCAATGGTGAATGTGAACCCTATCTCCTGGGCCCGCTCCAGCATCCACCTCTCGTCCACCACCTGCGTAAGGCTCAACCCTATGCCCTCCACCCTCAGCGCCTGCTCAAGGATATCGTTAACAGTCTGGTAAACCGTCATATCCTTACGGTTAGCCAGCTCCACGATCTTGTTGGCGATGTCCTCCTGGGCGGCCAGCATCTTACGTTTCGAACTCGACATCTAAGCCAGCCACCTCACACCCTTTCACCCAACAGACCTTTACATTTTTTTAGGCAGTCTAAGATATAAATGCTCAGTAAAACCAATGCTTACAGTCCCTAATGAATACTATGAACCAGCAGACGAATTATAAACAAGTGTTTTCAACACCCTGAAACGAGTATTACCAGGTGATTCGATGGGAATAAAGTCTCTGAAGATGACGACCCTCGCAGACAACCTGGTGCTACAGGCAGGCCTCCACGGCCAGTGGGGCCTCTCGTACCTCCTGGAACTTGTGGACGGGAAAGGAGACGAGAGGAAGGTGGTCTTCGACACGGGAAACGACAGGGAGCCCCTGCTCCACAACATAAAGGAGCTAAAGGTGGACCTCGGCGACGTGGACGCCGTCGTCCTGAGCCACGGCCACAGCGACCACACCGTCGCCACGGTGGAAGTAGTGGAGGCAGCCGGAGGGTGCCCCGTCTACGCCCACCCCCACTGCTTCCTGCCCCGCATCTACGAGGACAGGCACGGCAAGAGGACGAGAGGCGGCGTCCCCGAGGGGCAGGGAGTGGAGGACATCGAGGCGGTCGGCGGGGAGCTCGTCATCTCCGACGAGGCCATGGAGGTCGTGCCGGGGCTCTGGACCACCGGCCAGGTGCCCAGGGTGACCGGGTTCGAAGAGATCTCACCGCCCACGGACGGGGGAGGAGGATAGTGGTGGTGGACGGCGAGGAAAGGGACGACAAGATACTCTGCGACCAGGCGCTGTGGACGGACGTGGAGGGCGTCGGACCCTGGCTGATAACCGGGTGCGCCCACTCCGGCCCCGTGAACACTGCGCTGCACGTCATGAAGCTGGGCGATTTCAGCGGCCTCCACGGCCTGATCGGGGGCACCCACCTGATAGGCCGCGACGACGCCTACATCGACAAGACCATAGAGGGACTGCGCAGACTCGGCCTCAAGTTCCTGAGCCCGTGCCACTGCACCGGCTTCAAGGCCATGGCCATGCTCTACAACGCGTTCCCCACCAGCTTCGCGGTGAACTACTGCGGCAGGGTTTTCGAGGCCGGGAAGGAGCCGAGGCGCAGACTCGTCTAGCTACCAGGGGTTCTCCTTGAGCCTCAGAAGCCACGATATGTAGTTCACGATGTAGTGTATGGGCACCGTCAGGACGAGTATAACCAGCATAGCCTCCGGAGACGTGCGCTGGACGGGGTAGCTCAGCAGGACGGCGAAGGTGATGAAGTCAAGCTGATCCACCAGCGGCATGCTCTCCCCTGGCCTCAGGTTCCAGCGGCGCTTGAAGAAGCTGGCCACTATGTCGCCTGCCACTGCGCCGACGGACTGGAGGGCGCCGCCCAGGGGGTTCCCCTGCAGGACGCCGACCACGGCGCCGACGGCGAAGCCGAGTAACGTCCCCTTGACCGTCTTGTGGCTGCCCAGGAAGGGCTTGCCGTCGAGCCACTTCCTGCCGCCGTCCAGGGGCTCGCCGCCGCCGAGGATCACGGGGCTGCCGTTGGCGAAGTATGCGGGGAGGAAGAGGTAGACGGCGGCCAAAACTGTCTCTAGGTTCATGGCTGCGACGCCGACACCCCTGTCTCGGTTATCCAGATGTTTATGGCGTTAGGGCTGGTTATAGGTTTCTCCAGCGTCGCCTGCCGCCTCCCCTGCTCAGGCGTCTTCTCAAGCTTGAGGACGGTGGAGCTCCAGTAACTCAGAAGCCTGGGGGCCACAGGCTCAATCTGCGACGTATCCATCACGCTGCGCACCTGCCCCGTCAGCAGGAAGGCCGCACCGCTTCGTACCGCCATCTCCGATATGTACCCAAGCTGGCGGTTAAGTTCTTTGTTGACCCGGTACGTCATCTCCTCGTCCACCGTCTCGCCCCTGTAGAGCCCCGTCACGCTGTCAAGCACCACAAGGTCCATGGGGTCCAGCTCCGGCATCTGCTCCAGGGTCGCCTCCTGCTCACGGAAGCTCAGGGGCGTGTGCAGGTGAAGCCTCCTCAGGAGCCCCTCCCCCCGGGGCTCGGCGATCTGGGTCAGCCTCCCCGTGTTGAGCTTGTTATCCGAGTCTATGTATATGGTCTTCGCCGCCCTGTGCTCCCCGAGGTGGTTCAGCGCGGCGGTCAGGGAGAGAGTCGTCTTGCCCGTGGTGGCCTCGCCGTACACAAGGCTCACGGCGCCGCAGGGGAAGCCGCCGCCGAGAAGCTTGTCGAGGGGCTCCAAGCCCGTCTTCACCCTCCCCGCCCTCCTGATGGACACCTCAGATCTCCTCCACGGTCGTTGACTCAAGCAGCCGCGCCGCCTGCTCCCTGATCAGAGAAGATGTTTCCCGCCGTGTGACGGCTGTCGTCGCCCCCACCCCGGTGACGCAGGCGGCGCCCGCCGCCTGTCCCCGGAGCATCAGCGTGGTGAGCCTCTCCGCCTCCAGCGTGCTGAGCTGCCCTGGGGACACCCCGTCATCGATCAGCGCCTTTATCAGCCCCGCGCAGAGGGCGTCCCCAGCCCCCGTCGGGTCCACCTCCTCCACCCTGAACGCCGGCATATGGACGAACAGGGACTCGGTTGAAGCGTAGAGCCCCTCAGCGCCGTCAGACACCGTCGCCAGCCGTACACCCCGCGCCACGAGTTCTCCGAGGAGACGGGTGGGCTCACCGGCTCCCAGCATGCCCCTGGCCTCCCGGAGGTTGCAGGGGAAGACGTCCACGCCGCACAGCGTGTCCATCAGGCTCCCCCAGCCATCCGTCGGCGGGATGACGTCCACAAGGGTCATTGAGCCCGCAGCCCTAGCCACGTCAAGAACCTCGTCGAGACATGGATCGATGCGTCTCAGCCCGCCCACCGTTCCCTGGTAGAACACCGTGGGCCTTAGGCCTCTGATGAGCGTCTCCACGTGCCCAGGCTCCAGGAGGGTGTTGGCCGTAAGCTCCGCGATGAATCTTCTATCCTGATTTTTCACTATGAGAGCTATGTTCTTGGCCGTGGCGACGCCCTCCGCCACCTGGGGATGCACCTGCACCCCATGATTCCTGAGGAAGTTGACGATGAGCTCCCCGACGGGGTCGTCCCCTACGCAGCCCGTCGAGTGGACCTCCCTCTGCCCGAGCTGCACGAGATCCAAAGCCACGTTGGCGGAGTGGCCCCCCGGCGACATGTGGATCCCCTTCGGGGCGTATACAAGGCTCCCCGGCGCCCCGATCTCCGGTAGGTCAGGCACGATGAAGTCCGCCAGGTAGCTGCCCGAGCAGAGGACGCTCATTTGTATAAGCTGGGTTCCCCTCGGTTTTTGAGGTTTCCCTGATCAACACTCAAAACGAGTAGACGCCGAGTCTCCGAGGAGTCGGCTACTTACTTCACCTAGGGGTAACCCCTGGGGGGATGCTGGGGCTGGCCAAGAGCAACCTGTCCACGTTAAGGGACGGGGCCGTGACTCAGCCCTAGAGGTCCCGGGGTATCTCTTTTCCGCAGGCTGTGCAGTACTGGGAGTCGCTGGGGTTCTTGCCGCCGCACTTTGGGCAGTAGACGGGAGCCGATCTCTTGACGTCCCAGCCCTTAGCCTTATCGACCTCCACCCCAATCTCGTCGGCCGCCCGCTGGAGGCCCTTCTTGGCCGCCTCGAAGGCGTCCTCCATGAGCTTGGCGGCGTTGCTCAGTGCCGTCTCTACGTCCCTCTCCCACCCGGGTCGGGTCGATATAGGTGTCTTGACGTCGGCTTCTTCTCCTGTCTCGGTTCTAAGCCCGCACTTGGGGCAGAAGTATGCTTTCTCAGAGACCTCGTCTCCGCAGCCTCTACATTTCACCATGAGATCGTTTTTACGCTAGCGATATAACAGTGTTGTGGTTAGCCGTCACCACGCCCTCAGAGATATCCTCGCGTCGTGAAGGATCGCCCAGACGTAGGAAGGCCCCCTCACCAACGAGGCGATCTCGCTCGGGCCCTCCAAGGGCACCCTAAGGTAGGCCTTCATGAGGTCACCCTTCGACAAGCTGTAGTTGATTCTGTTGAGAACAACCCGGTCTCCCTCGACACCATAGGTGAACCTGATCCCTGTCTTGGTGAAGAAGGCCTCGCCCGCCCTCTTCCGTATCCTCACCCAGACCTCTTCGAAAGACGGTTTATCGGACATGGGACACATTCATATTTATCGATATGTGACGATAAATTTTGCGACGTGAGGGGACGTTGTATGCCACATAAAAAGGGACTATCTAGTTAACAACATGGGCTGTATTCCTTCCGTGCCCACCCTGAAGTTTTACGGATTCGCTCTCACACTAGATATCCGAGATCTCTCAGGTACCGGCGTACTGCAGACTTAACGAAGTCTGGGATGCTGGTGTACCCGTGGTTGCCGCTCTCGATGACTTCCTCTATCTTCTTCGCAAGGCTCTCAGGGAGATTCACAGTGTGGTACTTGTACTTCCTTTCAGGCATCCTAAACTTTTATCAGCTTTTTCATTTAAAAAGCTTTATTTTTATAGGCAAATCCAGAAAAACAAAACTAAAAAATCTCCAGATTCATGGATCTCTAGCAAGCACATGTGTGAAACATCATCGCGGATACGCTATTAAGAAAAAAACATCTGATATTTAGTTACCCCGGCGGTGGCCGAGAGACGTGTCAAGGTCCCGGAACCAGAGGAGCAGCTTCCTGTAACCCTCGTACACGATGTCACTCACGTTTTCGGGGGGAAGATCGGAAAGGTAGAGCTCCTCGGTGATGTTGGAGACAGCCTCAGCGAGCCTGTCTCTCACGTAGTCGATGGCCATGAGCTCAAGCTCCATCGTTCTCGCCAAATAGTAGGAGTCCGGGCCTTCGTAGCCCCAGAGAACGTTCTTACCGTCTGCCCCTTTCACGTAGATCTCGTCCTCCATGACGAGCACGATGGGCGTCACATGACCCTTGTTTTGCCGCCTGGATTCTCTCGCCTTACTGTTCTCAACCTTCCGCCTGATCCTGCCTGCTAGTTTCTCATAGCCATCTAGATTGTGTAGGATTTCGAGTTCGTTCTGTGGAAAGAGAACGACAGGGATAGGTGGATCGTGTGTTAACTGAAAACCTATGATGTCTCCTACGCTCGGCGACTCCATAGTAGATACTATGCAGTCGAACTTCTTCGACACGATGAGCCGTCGGAGTGCTCCTATGTTCGAGGCCAGTTCCACCCGGAAACCGTGGTCACATCTCTCAAGGCATTGTTTCACAGGCAGAAGGGTATCTGTTTCAACTAAAGCAATTATGTCTACTTGATCACCCACGCATCACGCCCCCATGGGTTCTGATATAGAGTAAAGAAGATGAGAATAAAAAAATAGCTATGATTTATAACATTAAAATATTGTAATTTTTAAGTGAATATATTAACATGACGTATTTTTATTTTTTATTTCTGGATAAATAAAAAGTTTCATAAAAAGATGGTTATGGGCCATACTCTCTCTCAGCGTAGGGGTCGGCGACGTGCCCGTGGGTGGGTAGGTCGCGGAAGAGCATGTCCCATATGTCCTCCTCGGTGATCATCTCCCGTTTGAGGATGGCCTCGAGGAAGGACTCCAGGAACGGGTGGTGCATGAGCTCGTCCTCGTAGATCTTGATGAGCAGCTTCTGGACCCGCTCGTCTTTCACTTCGTCGATTAACTGCTTGGCGGCCTCCAGCATCTCCTGCTCCTTCTCGATGTGGAGCCTGAGCTTCTTCTCCAGCGCCTCGTACTCCACGTCGGTGATGGCTAGGCTTCTGCCCTCCACGATGTAGGCGGCGGCCTTGTAGAGGCCGGCGTGCTTCTTGGAGTCCACCATTATGGATAGGATCAGCTCCCTCACCACCTCGTTGCCGTAGCCCCTGTACTCGCGGTCGAGCTCCACGGCGTACTTCTCTTCCAGATCTGAAAGCATCCTGAGTCGCTCTGCGATTGACATGACAACCATGGTGCCCAGTGAAGCATGTATAATAAACGTTTACAGCTCGGGCGTCGATTGCTCTTCTTGTGGCTGAGGCTCAGGCCTGGATCTTGTGCTGTAGAGCCTCAGCTGCTTCACCAGCGTGGGCATGGTGAGCCCCTGGAAGACGTTGGACCCGAGGACCAGCCCATAGGTGAGCGCGAACATCGTCTCTGTGTTGGGGAGGCCTAGGCCAACGATGCCCAGGACGAGCACCACGGAGACGGCCCCCCTGAGCCCGCTCCAGGTCATGCCGACACGCCAGTTCTGGGGGATGCGTTTGCTGCGACGCTTCTCGAGGAACTCCGCCACAAGGGACACCATCACGTACCTGAATATGACGCTGAAGAGGGACAGGCCGAGTATCGGTAACGCGAAGCCTATCAGTATGGAGGGCTCCAGGCTGACGCCTATGAAGATGAAGGCGAAGCTGGAGGCTATGAAGCCCACGAACTCCCACATCACCTCCAGGCTCTCCTCGTCGTGCTCCGAGATGCCTCCACTTGTCTTGCAGCGGTAGTTCAGGATCAGCCCGGCGATGACCACCGCGATGACGCCGCTGGCGTGGAACTGCTCAGCCAGCCTGTAGACGCCGAAGGCGACTATGAAGGTGAGCAGGATCTCCACGAAGAGGTCGTCGGTCCAGCAGAAGATGAGGTGGACTATGTACCCGGCTGCGTACCCGAGGAGGACGCCGCCGAGCACCTTCATCATCGTTATCTGCAGGACCTCGAAGCTGGATATGGTCCCCGCCTCGATGATTATGAGGAGTATGCTGTAGACTATGATGGCGACTCCGTCGTTGAACAGGCTCTCCCCGGCCACTATGAGCTGGAAACGCTTTATCACGCCGAGTTGCTTGAACGTGGCTATGACCGATACAGGGTCGGTTGGGGCCACTATTATCCCCAGCATGAACGACTCGATCCAGGTCAGGTCCAGTATGTAGTGGGTGTACAACCCCACCGCGGCCACCATCAGCGCAGTGCCCACCACCGCGTATGTCAGTATGATGTCGCTGTCGTCTATCAGGCCCTCTATGTCCAGGGTGAGTGTCTCGTTGAATAGAATGGGCGGCAGGAGGATGGTTAGGAAGATCTCTGGCGAGAGCTCAGGCAGGGTGAGCCTCGGCACCCAGGCCGCCAGCAGCCCAGCGAATATGAACGCTATGGTGGACGGGAAGTTGATCTGGCGGGCCACGAGGGAGATCACCACGACCAGAATGAGGATATTGTATATCGCATCAAACTGACCGAGCCCAACCTCCATAGGTGATCAGTCTTCTAGAAGATACCGAAAATAAAAGCTATACGCCATATTGTTCTATGTTTACAAGCCACTGAGCGAGACAGCCTCGAAAAATGAGTGAAAAAACGTATAAAGCGCTTATATCACGGGGTAGAAGCTCATCCCATCGTTTACTAGCCCTCACATAGCAGAGAGCAGGGGAAAGGAGGCTAAAGAGGATAAAACACCCGTTTCTACGCTTTTTAGACGCGGAAAACCCGTTTTTTGTCTTTTGATCTGGTTTGGGGCGGAGGGTTGTCGAGGTGCAGCCCAAGGATGTCTCCGGGATGGGGGAAACCGTCTTATGAACATGCACCGGAGTTGGATTCATGATGTTCGGGCGCACGAGGGTCAGGCTGGTGAGAGGCGACATCACGCGCCAAGAGACCGACGCTGTGGTGAACGCCGCGAACAACAGCCTGATGGGCGGCGGAGGGGTGGACGGAGCCATACACAGGGCCGGCGGCCCAGCGATCCTCTCGGAGTGCATGGAGATAAGGAGGACAAGGTACCCGGACGGGCTCCCAACCGGGGAGGCAGTCATCACCGGCGGCGGCAACCTCAGGGTCCGGCATGTTATTCACACCGTTGGTCCGGTGTGGCGGGGTGGAGACAGCGACGAGGAGAAGCTGCTGGCCGCCGCCTACAGGAACTCGCTCAGGGTCGCCCAGGAGAACGGGTTAAAGACGATCGCCTTCCCGTCCATAAGCACCGGCGCTTACGGGTACCCGGTGGAGAAGGCAGCCAGGACAGCCCTCGCAGCGGTCAAGGGTTTCATCGAGGGGAGACCCTTCCTCGACGAGGTAGTCTTCGTGCTGTTCAGCGAGGGGGACTACGAGGCATACTCGAGGGCCTTGACGGGGCTATGGTAGAGGTTTAAATTCGGCGTGGGTTTAATGGTGTAAAACCGGAGAGCGCTGACTTGGGCGAGGACAAGCTTAGAGGACCCATCATAACGCTGGGCGCGGTGCAGCTCGTAGAGTCGCTGGCTGTGGCGCTTCCGTTATCGTTTTTCCCCAACTACGTCGTGGAGCTTGGCGCGTCCGTGGCCAGCATAGGGCTGTTCACCAGCAGCTTCATGATCGCGTTCGCGGTGCTGAGCCCGAAGATGGGGAGCCTCTCGGACAAGTACGGCAGGAAGAGGCTGATGATGTTCGGCGTCGCCTCAGACGTCGTCCTGGGGGTGCTGACGGGGCTCGTGCCCAGCTGGGAGTGGCTGCTGGCGATAAGGATGCTCAACGGAGCGGTCTCCAGCGCGGCCATGCTGGCCTCTGAGACCCTTCTCATCGACCTCGTGGACCCCAGACGTAGGGGCGAGGCGTCGGGGTTCATCATGTCCATGAACATGGTTGGCAGGAACCTGGGCCCCATGCTGGGCGGGGGAATACAGTGGCTCGCCGTGGGTAGCGGGTTCAGCGTCCTTATGAGTTACAGGATACCCTACTTCGTGGACTCGTTCTTCGCCTTGGTGGCCCTCGTCATGGTGTGGCTGCTGATCAGGGAGCCCGAGCAGCGGTCCGCGCCGAGGAGAGGCGTTGGGGCTAAGGAGGCGCCCCGGGTCGTTTTCACGACGCCCCTCAAGCTACTCATGGTCAACAGCTTCGTGAGTGGAATAGGCGTCGGTTTCATCATACCCATAATGGTGCTCTTCTACACGGACCGCTTCGGCATGAGCCCCGTGGGGATAGGGACCATCATCACAGTAAGCGGCTTCATAGGGCTCTTAGCCAGCTACGTCGCGGGGAGGTTCTCGGACAAGGTGGGGAGGAAGCCCCTCATAGGGCTCGGCAACTACGTCTCCCGGACCGCGGGCGGCTTACTGCCTTTCACGCAGAGCATAACCCAGGCGGGGGTGGTCGTCAGCTTCAGGAGCCTAGGCTTCAACGTCAGCATGCCGGCGTTCAGGGCCCTGAGGGCGGACCTCGTGGCCCCCGAGGTGAGGGGACGGATGTTCGGGCTCTTCGGCACGGCGTTCACGGCGGGCAGCGTCATCGGGCCCATCATCGGGACATGGATCTACAGCACCTACAGGTTCACGACTTTCAACGTGCTGGGCCTAGACGTGCCTGGGTACGGCATACCCTTCATCATCGAATCCGTGCTGGGACTTCTATCCACAACCATGATAATGCTCCTCATCGAGGAGCCCAGCGACGAGGAGAAGGCGCCCCAGTTCAGCGTGGCTAGGTCCGACGGTTAGGGACGCCACTCGCCTCTCATCGCCTCAGGCGTGTAGCCCTTCAAATCTCCGGGGCTGAAGCCTAGCGTCTTCTCCTGCTCCGCCGACTTGTATGGGACATCAAGAGCTTAGGCGTCGGCCTCGTAAGGGACGATGGGTATGAGGCCCTGCTCGGCGGCCTGCTTCTCCACGAATTCCCCGCTGGGCGGCACCTCCGCAGTATTAGGAGGGAAAAGAGTGTCTGTGTTACTTGAGCCCATGTTCGATTCATGTTAAACGGCCGGTAGGGCTAGAGCTGGATCACTTGGTCCATCTTTGAGCCGAGGCGCATCAGGAGGGTCCTCTCGCGCCGGTATACGCCGGTGCCCAGGTCGTCTCCCAGATCGGAGCCCATGCAGCCCGTGAGTACGACGGTGTCCACCTTCCTGATGACGTCCCAGAGGGTCTGTAGCATACCTCTCTGCAGGTGAAGGTGGACGTCGTTTATTAAGAGCGTGTCCGTCATGCCATTGAACTGTTCTAGTAGCGCCTCCGTTATGTTGCGGTTGTACTCGGCTAGCCTGACGAGCTCCTCGGGGGTCTCGGCTGTGATCCTCGGGGCTTTCATCAGCTTGCTGCTTAACACCCTGACCTTGGGGGAGTCGCCGTTGTACAGGCGGCCGCCAACATGGGCGCCGTCCTTTGTGCGAAGCGAGGGCGAGAAGTCGATGACCGTGATGATCCCATTCGGCTCCTCTATGGCTTCCTCTAGGAGCCTCCTGGCGTATTCGATCTTACCCGAGCCTATGCTCCCCGTGATCAGGGTCTTCCTGCCCTTGAGGTCCGAGTAAGAGTACTCCATGCTTCTACATCCTATACCAGAGCCTGTGGCGTCTATTCATAAGGAGAACGGATCAACCTTTTCCCTCCGCCAGAATTACCTGGTTCAGGTTCCTCGGGTCGACCCGATTCCTCTCAGCCGAGCGCCGTCCAGCTCCCCTGTGTTTCAGCATCGTAGCTTATTTAAGATTTAAGCCCCGGGGGGCTGGGTGAATGCGCCACGTTTAAGGGGCGCCTGCTGTCTAACACCATCGTGTCTGGAAAGAGAGCCCTCCCGATTTTCGTCTTGGCGACGCTGGCCCTGCTCGCCTCTTTCGCTTATGCGCATATCCCTCTGGAGGCTGAGGGCAGGGAAAGCATAGGGTCAGCCTACGTCATACCCACTCCCTCTAAGTCGTGGACGCTCTACGAGGAGCTCCATGGTCCGGGGGAGCCCCACTACTACAGAGTGGATCTTGGTGAGGGGGAGAGGCTCGTCGTCAGCCTCTTCGTACCGTTGGGGGAGGCCTCGTCGTTCACGCCGAGCCTGGCGGTGATGGGGCCCGACATAGGTGGCGGTGAGATGGCTGAGGTGTTGGAGGTTCCTGAGGGCTACGGCTTGGAGCTGGTCGAGGGAAACAGGTCGCGGGGGCCAGAGTATGAGCCTTTCACGCCTGCGAGCTACATCTACCTGGCAGAGATCCGCCACGAGCCAAGGGAGCCCGCAACTTACTACTTCGCCGTCTACGAGCCAGAGGAAGGGGGGAGGTACGGGCTGGCGGTGGGCTACGTCGAGGAGTTCACAGCCCTGGAGTGGGCGAGGGTGCCTGTAGACGTTTTCGGTATCAAGCTCTGGGAGGGGCAGAGCCCCATCCTGGTATTCGGGCCGCTGGTGGCCGTCGTCGCCGTGGGTGTCTGGTATGTCAAGGGCAGGGAGATGATCAAGGGGGCTCCCATGTGGCTCGGGCTGGGGGCGTCGATGCTCTACTTGGGGACCGCCGTGAACATGTTCACCCAGATGGTGTTAGCCTTGGCCGCCTCCGGGTTCAGCGGCGGCAGCTTCATCACATCGATCTTCATATCGGTTCAGCTGGGCCTCGGCTACGCCGTCCTCCAGAAGACGCTCAGGGACCGCAGGAAGAGGGACACCAAGAACAGGCTGATTGTCGTGGGCTACGGCGTCCTCGGCTTGCTGGTCTGGGCCGGGGTGCTCGTCGGGCCGGCGCTGCTGCTGGCCTCAGCGGTGTACCCGGACAGTTAGCCCTGATACGCAGCCACTCGTTTTAACAGGGGCACCTGAAACACGTTAACCCGTTACTGAATCCGGAGCCGTGGATCTTAGTCATGTGTTTGACGCCGCCTTAACGAGGCGAATAGGCTTGACAACGCGTATGAGACGGTGCCGGCGACGATGAGCAGCGCGAAAAGGAGCCCCATGCCGATGCCCACGGCCAGCGCCCCGCCAAGGTCCAGGGGCCCCGGCATGGATAGGGTCACGTAGAGCCTCCCAGTGGCCTGTAGGACGCCGAACAGGACGGGGAGGCCGAGGAGGGAGACGAGGAACGAGGCCCAGTTCCTGTCGATGTGCCTGTGTAAGAGGTTGTTAGCATGGTAGCCGGCGAAGACTGGGACGATGATGAAGTGGAGAGGCGTACCCAGAGCGAGGAAGGCGGTGACGGCGGCGAGAGCCGCCCTCTTAGGGCTCTTCTCCCTTACGTAGATGAACGCTCCGACGGCGAGCCCTGACACGATCCCCAGGGCTACGGCGGGGTTCGCTGCCATGTACCCGGGTTGACTCTCAGCATTTATAGCTGTTCGGGGCTACTCAGAGGTGTGACTGAGCAGAGCCTCCACAACCAGCTCAAGGAGCGGTACACGGGGGAGGACGCGGTAGTGGAGGCCACCGTGGACGGCTACGTCGTGGACGTGGTCAGGGACGGGCTGCTCATAGAGGTACAGACGGGCAACTTCTCGGCGATAAAGGACAAGCTGAGGGACCTTCTGGGGAACCACAGGGTGCGGCTGGTCCACCCGGTGCCACGCATCAAATGGATCATAAGGCTGGACGGGCACGGGGACCAGATCTCCAGGCGCAGGTCCCCGAAGAGGGGAAGGGTCGAGGAGGTCTTCTACGAGCTCGTCTACATCCCAGAGATCTGTGAGACGCCCGGTTTCGAGCTGGAGGTGGTCATGGTGGACGCGGAGGAGTACCTCATCGACGACGGGAGGGGCAGCTGGAGGCGGCGGAGGTGGAGCATCCACGACAGACGGCTCGTCGACGTCGTCGAACGCCAGACCTTCAGGGGTCCAAAGGACTACCTCGATCTGCTGCCTGAGGGGCTGCCACCGGAGTTCACTGCGCGGCAGCTAGCGAAAGCATCGAGGCTCCGGATCAGGCTAGCCCAGAAGATGGTTTACTGCCTAAGGCGGATGAAGATTCTTGAGGTCAGTGGGATGAAGGGCAGGTCGAACCTCTACAGGGTCACCCATTGAGCACGAGCCGCGTCGGCTCCTACAGCATCCCTCTCCAAGACGGCTCCTTTCGGTTAGAAGCGTCATACATGTTCCAGTCGAAGAAAAAGGGAGCGATCTCCAGAAAAGGTTGCTTAAAAAAGAAAAGTGGGTTTAGGCCTTGGTGGCCCAGTGGCCGTGGAGGTTGCAGTACTCCCTGGCCTGAAGGACCTTGTCGGCGGTCTTGAACACAGCCACGGGCTCCTCGCCGGGCTTCAGGTACTTCCTGAGGACGCCCTTATCCGTGTCCAGGGCTATCCACTCGATCCAGTGCTTGTCCATCATGGGGTGCGGGACGTGGCCCACCTTAACGGTCACGACGCCCTTCCCGGCCTCGATCACCGGGAGGTGCTTCTCGTAGCCGCCCTCCTCGGTCCTCTTGGCCTCCATGAGCTTCATGGGCTGTCCGCAGCATACAAGCTGCCCAGCGCCCGTGTGGAGCACCTCGACGATGTTGCCGCAGATCTCGCACTTCCAGACTTGGTTCAACTCAGTCACTTGATTCACCTAGAAATGACGGTATTATCTCCGGAGCTGAGGTTAATATACCTGACTGCGAAACGGGTTTAAGCGCCTGACGCGTATCTGGAGTATGCTTCAGGGAGTCCAACTCATCATATACGACCTCGACGGCGTCCTCATAGACTCCACGGAGGCCATAGTCGAGGCGTTCGAGCTAACTTTGAGAGAGATCGGTGTGGAGTACGAGGAGGACAAGCTGATGCCCCTGATGGGCCACGGCCTCATCCACATACTGGAGGAGGTGCTGCCAGAGGAGCACCGCGGCAAGGAATGGGAGCTCCGGGAACGATACATACACCACTTCCAGAAGTCAGACACTGGGCTGACCAAGCTGCTCCCCGACGTAGAGGAGACCCTGAGGCATCTCAAGGAAGAAGGCTACAGGCAGAGCGTCGCCACCAACAAGACCAGCAGCGAGGCGAAGCGGATACTGGAGCTTCTAGGGGTGGACGACGTCTTCGACCTCGTCGTGGGCTTCCTCGACGTGCCCAACGCCAAGCCCGCCCCCGACATGATCCTATACACTCTGGAGAGGCTGGGGGTGGATAGGAGGCACGCGGTTTTCGTGGACGACACGGCTTTCGGCCTCAAGGCGGGGGTGGAGGCGGGAGTCAACACCGTGGGCATATTGACGGGCTACCACACCCGGGAGCAGCTGGAAGAGGTGCAACCCGACTACGTCGTCGATAGTATGCATGAACTCAAGCGACTGTTAACCAAATAATGAGAGCAACAATTTACTTATTCCATGTAACTAGGAATTAGTGTTTTCCGGGGGCGTCTTGCGCCCTGGTATGCGTGTGGCGCTGAGGGTTTTAGTCGTCTGAGTGTGATCAGGTAGCTGGACGCGTTTTTATGTCAGCTTTGCAAGGACAGGAAACTCTTCTACTCGGTTGTAGAGGAGCGCGGCCGTCGTAACCTGTCCTGGTTAAACAATTGAGTCAACTTGAAATGGATAAAACGGAGGGCTACTTGTTGACAGCCGAAATAGAGAATCGACCAAGATACCAACAGAGAACATGCTCACAACACACACCCCTCCATCCTTAGCAGAATTTAAATAAAAACAATATATTTTAAATAATTAACCGATATATCGGTCACCGGAAAAAACGCTTATAACAAGTAACCAATTATAAGGGAAAACCCAAGTCGTCAACCCAGCGGCCCCCAGCGCACCCCGGAAAAACGCTTATCGTAAGTAACCAACGATAAGGGAAAAATCAACTCGTCGCACAAAAAAAACGCTTATAGTAAGTATTCAACTATAAGGGAAATGCCGAGTCATAGAATCGTGACCGCCGCGCACCCAAAACCCCCCACCCGGGGGATAGACGAGGAAAGGTGAACAGACCCCCCTACCACCGAAAGCAGCCCCGGAAACACCCCTCCCAGACCCAAACATATACAAGAACATCGTCCACCAAAAACAAAAACGCCGCCCCAGAAACCCTCCCCACACGTAACTTGGATATGGTTTCTCTGTCCTTACCTTGAGTCAAGGCTTCCGTTGACGTGTGGGCTCTGGCCACCATCATTTCATGTGACTGCCGCGTTGCTAACTTAGGATTAAAATGGTGCGACTGCCGGGATTCGAACCCGGGCCGTCTGCGTGGCAGGCAGAAATCATACCTCTAGACTACAGTCGCTGTAACCCATAAACCAATGTGCCGGATATATTTCTTACTCTCGAACGTGGATCACCGATCTCGAAAAGTTATACGTAGAATCCCTACACAACATTGTGCCATGGTATCCTTCCCCGACGACCACTTGACGTGCCCCAGCTGCAACGCCGTAGTGCCTTGGAGCCATGCGTGCATCAACTGCGGCCACGGGCTGCCGCCAAAGCAGCATGAGGAGGACCCCTTCGACGTCCTAAGGGAGAACCTCAGGGACGAGGAGAAAAAGGAGAAGGCCGCTGAGGAGCTGGAGGCGGTGCTCCCAGAGCCTGCCCCCGGAGAGGAGCCGGAGGGCCGGCTCGCCCAGCACATGCTCCGGCGGCTGAAGATCCTGGAGATGGCTGACCGGGGAGAGATCAGCCACGAGGTGTTCAGCAAGCTCTACACGGAGTACATGGAGAAGACCGAGGAGCTCATGGACGAGTACACGGACATCGGGGGGAAGGCGAACGAGGCCGCCGAGATACTGGTGGAGACCAGGAACTTGGTCGAGCGGAAGCAGGGCCAGCGGGAGAGGGGCGAGATCAGCGGCGAGGAATATGCAGAGGAGCTCGACAGGCTCCGGAACGTCATAGACAAGATCCAGGACAGCATCATGCGGCTGAGGGTGCAGAGGGACGCCCTGGGGCTGGGCGGCGGCACGGAGGAGGACGTGGCCAAGCTGAAGGAGCTGCAGAGGAAGCTGCACCACTACAGGAGCTACCTCCCCGTCATGGTGACGTCGGATTCGGTACCCAAGTCCATGCAGGAGACGGTGTACGGGGACCTGTGCCAGGTGGTGGAGATCTTGGACTCAAACGTGGACTGGGAGTACGTGCACGAGGAGCCCATATACGAGGTGGCAGAGGAGCCTGAGGACGAGCATGAGAAGCCCGTGGAGCAGGGGGCGGCGCGGGCCGAGGACGACGACACATTCAGGGAGCTCGTCAAACACGTCAAAGGCCACGACTACGAGATAAGGCGGATCCTCAGGGCGATCAGGATGAAGGACAACGTGCTCCTGCTGGGGCCCCACGGGGAGGGCAAGACCGAGACCATGCTCCAGCTCCAGAGGATAATGGGCGGCGTCTACCTTCACTGCAGCGAGGAGGTCACAGAGAGGGAGCTGGTTGCGGGGTTCAACCCCAGCGCCTTCGTGGGAAAGGACCCGGTGCACAACGGCGTCCTCATGCAGATAGTGCTCAACGAGGGAAAGGACGCACCAATAGTCTACATCGACGCCGTCACGAAGCTCCGGCCCAAGACACAGGCCACACTCTTCGAGGCCATGAACAACAAGACCTTCACCAACCCGGTGGATGGGAAAAGGTGCGGGCTGCCCGACGGGTTCTGCGTGGTGGCGACCAGCGACCTGGACCGCGTCGTATTGGACACGCCTGACCCGGGGCTACTGGACAGGTTCGGGAAGACCATAATGTGGGGCGAGACCCCCATAGAGAGCATCCAGGGACTCGTCGCCAGGCACGCGCTGCCCGCCCACATATTCGACTTCATAATCTGGGTGAAGCTTGAGGTGGACAAGATGAGGTACATGACGCCCATCAGCGTCAGGAACCTCATGAAGTTCGCCAAGGAGTACCACGCCTACCGCGACCTATACCAGAGCCAGGACGAGGCCAAGCAGCTGGCGGTGGACAGGCTCCTCAAGATGCGTGTCCTCAACCCCTTCGGCGTCGAGGAGTATGAAGAGGCCCGCCGCAGGATCATGGAGTACACCTGGGAGTAAACATGAGCATACTGTTCAGCGACGAGTACCCCGTCGTGGTTCTCGCGTTCAGGGTAAGGAACCGCGGATCGACTTGGCTAGACGGAAGCCCCACCGGCCGCATATACATCGAGAAACGGGACATGGAGCAGCAGGTTAGGGAGCTAATCGAGGACGGAAAGCTAACCCTAGACCCGGAGGGCAGGAGGAAGCCCGTGCTCGTATCCGTGAGGGGCAGCGGCGGGTTCTACGCAGCAATACTGGAGGACCCAGAAGCAGAAGAGGCGCAGGTAAAGCAACCGGGAAAGATGCGTCCAACTCAGCCTTCCATGCAGCCAGTCACTAGCTACGACGAGGAGCGGAACATGATCCGGCTCATAGAGGAGAACAGGTTCTACGACTTCGTCGAGCTCCTAGAGACGTACAAGCCGATGATCGATGAGGAGGATCTAACCGAGTTCAATGGAAGATCCACCCACTCCATGACCACTAGGACGCTGGTCACAGAGATGAAGGCATACAGTAAGGGGCATAGACCTCGCATGGATAGGGAGGCGCGCACCGTGGTGCTCCTGGACAGGGGCGTCAGCATGGCTGACCCGTGGAGCCTATGGGAGCAATACCCCAAGATCATGGTGGCCAGGTTCCTGGCGAACGCGGTGGCGGCGTCCCACTCCAACGCAGCTGTCTACAGCTTCGGGGATAACCTGAGAAGGGAGCACAGCCCGGAAGGCGTGGAGCCGCTGGACGAGGAGACCAGGCTGGACGTGGCGCTGAGACACGTGTCCCTGCTTGAGCCCGAGCGCCTCGTGATACTCACCGACAGTAAACCCGTCTGCATCGACGGCGTCGACACCGACGAGGACAGCGAGAAGGCAGTAGGGCTGTTGGACGCGTTAGGCAGATCAGGAGTCCAGACGCTGATATTCACGCTGGGCCAGAACAGCGAGATGGAGAGGTTCTACGCTAGGCTTGGGCACACGCCGGGCACACTAGTCTCGCCGCTTAGGATCGGCGGCGACGTGGTACGCATGATGCGTAGGCTCGCTGAGTGGTTCTAGTCTAGCTTCGCGATCCAGCCGGGCAGGGACTCGACGAGACGCCTCATGATGCTGTCGGCGGCCTCGATCCAGACCCTGGAGTCGCCGTAGGCGTCCCCGCCGACGGGGCCGACGAGGTCAGAGACGCCCCTGAGTATGAGGAGCCTAACTCCGTTGCGCCGGCAGACCCAGGCTATGCCACCTGACTCCCAGTCCCCGACCACGGCGCCGTAGAGCTCATGAAGAGCCTCCACCTCGCCTGGCATGAGGTCGCGGTCGCCGCTGGCTATTGTAGCCCGGGTGACGGGTATAGGCGTGTCTCCGCCCAGCCAGCTATTGTCGATCTCCGTAGCTAGATACCTGATGACGGCCTCCTGGTCGCCTATCTGGTTGATGACGTCGTAGACGACCGTCTTCTCCACGAGTATTATCTCGTCGTTCTCGACGTGGCCTCTGAAGCCGCCGCAGGTGCCCAGGTTGATGACGAGTTCGGGGCTCCACGTCTATGGCGTACTGGGCGGAGGCGGCGGAGGGTATCTTGGCCCAGCCGCCGTGGAAGAAGACCACGGGCTCACCGGCTACTGTCTGATTCATCCACAGGCCGTACGGAGAGTCACGGTACTCGGCGTCCGGGAACATCTTTGGTATCGTCCTCCACTCGCCATCGGCGGAGACTACAACAACGACTCGAACCATTCCAGCAGATGAGAAACGGTAAACGATATAACGTTGCGGATACTGGCGGCTTCCAAGGCTTCCCCTATTTTATTAGACGGAGCAAGGTGGGGAGCTGGTTGACCGAGGCCAGAACCATGGCGCTGCCCGCCTCGAGTAACGCGCTCCTGGTCTCTTCCTTCGCCGCGACGCAGCCGAAGACCCCGGCGAAGAGGAAGCCTTCGCCCGCGTTCTCGGTCATCAGCTTGTCGGCCATGGTGTCACCCACGTAGAGGACCCGGTTGTACGGCCTGAAAGGCTCGGAGGCCCTGAGCAGGGGGTAAGGGCTGGGCTTGTGGAGGCTCCCCCCTACCTCCCTCTCCGCCGCCGCGACGTCGTCGTGCCACACCTGGGCGGCGGGGTTGAACCGGCTTAGGGTGCCTCCGAGGACGTGTCGAGCCGTGTCGGCGAGGCTCCCGGAGGCTATGCCGAACCTGGGCCCCCCGATGAGGTCTTCCAGCCAGTCCAGCGCCTTGTCCGCGATCACAACCTTCTCGTTTTCCACGTAGCCCACGTGGGATTCGTTGAACTTGGCGGGGGTCTGGAAGGTCTCCTGGAACAGCGTCGCTCCTAGAAAGAACTCCTCGAACATCGTGGATACCATGCTCTCCCCCACGCCCCCGGGGTGGCTCAGCGCCCTCTTGACGCCCTCAAGCTCTGGAAGCAGCTTGGCGTCCACCGATGCGACCCCCGTCTCGTCAACCACCATCGAAAAGTCCATGAGTTTACCGTGCAGCCCGGCGGAGTCTATCTTAGCATCGACTCTGTTCTCTTTGATGAAGTTGTACCTACCGTGGATGTCGGGGCATCTCAGGGACTCCAAGGCAAGCCTGTTTATGCTTTCAGCATCATGGGACTCCGCGAGGATCCGCATCAACAGAGCGTAGGCAAGCGTCCAGTCGTTGTTGAACCCTCCTCTCTGCTTGTACGCGGAGTTCAATGTGCCGTCGAATAGGGGCTCGGGCAGCGTCGTACCAGTGAACGCCTCCACAAGGACGCGCGTCGTCTTCGCCACGGCCTTGACGTAGGACCCGCTGATGTCGATGAGCACGCCGTCGCAGTCGAAGACGATGACGTCGATTCGCCTGATCTCGCTCAGTTTGTCGGCGCGGACGTAGGCGGACTGGCTGCCTAGCCGGTACTCGATGTAGTTGGGTTTCAACACATCACTTCACTCAGGGTCTGCAGGGGATCAGTTGCCTGCTTCCTAGGCACCTTATGGCGTACAACTACTTTACCTATTTCACGCTTCAAGCCGTATGGCGTTGTCTCCGGTTGACGCGATCATCCCGCCGGTCATTGTAGCGTCAGGGTTTGGAAAACCTTTATACGCATAAACGCTGTTTAGAGGGGTGCATTAGGCGGCTCTAAACGGAGCAATGATGAAGAAAATGTCCAAGAGAACAGTGATCGACGGAGACAGCCTCATACTGGGCAGACTGGCTAGCATGGTCGCCAAGAGGCTTCTCGCAGGCGAGGCCATAGACATAGTCAACGCCGAGAAGATCGTCGTATCGGGTAAACGCAAGATGATCATAGACACGGAGAAGGAGTTCCTCAACGTGGGAGGGCACGGCAAGGGCCCCATCCACTACAGGCAGCCCCACAGGATGGTGCGCAGGACCATCAGGGGGATGCTGCCCCGCAGGAAGAGCCACGGCAGGAACGCATACAGCCGCCTCAGAGTCCACATAGGCGTACCCAGGGAGCTGGAGGCCGCCGAGAAGCAGAGCATCCCGGAGGTCCACTCGAGCAACCTGAACCGCAGGTTCGTGACCGTGGGAGAGATCGCCGAAGCCATCGGCTGGAAGAAGTGAGATAGATGTCAAGTAGAAGAAGGTCTGTTCTGGCCGTCGGGAAACGAAAGACGAGCAAGGCGAGGGTCGTCATCTCGGATGGTAAAGGCAGGGTAAGGATCAACAACACGCCGGTACACCTAGTCGAGCCCTGGATAGCACGCGAGAAGATAATGGAGTCCTTGAGGCTTGCGGGCGACTACGCTGGTAAGGTGGACATAAAGGTCAAGACGCACGGCGGAGGCGTCATGAGCCAGGCAGAGGCGGTCAGGATGGGCATCGCCCAAGGCCTCGTCAAGTATACCAGGAGCAAGCGTCTCAGAACCAGGTACCAGGAGTACGACAGGACGATGCTAGCAGGCGACGCCCGCCGCAAGGAGGCCAAGAAGTTCGGCGGCCCAGGCGCGAGGCGCAGGAAGCAGAAGAGCTACAGGTAGTTGCGTATGGTTCGAATGATCTCACCCACCGTGGAGAGGAGGGACAGGGTCCGCGAGGGCAAGGGCTTCAGCGGCGAGGAGCTGAAAGCCGTGGAGCTGACACCCACAAAGGCCAGAAGGCTTGGCATACCGTACGACCCCCGCCGAAAGACCAGCCACGAGGAGAACGTCGAAGCCCTCAAGGAGTACCTAAAGGAAGCTGAGACTGCGGGGCTAGGGTTCAGGAAGCCGAAGCAGACCGGCAAGCCACACGTCGGAAGAGCTTACAGGGGTAGGACCAGCGCCGGCAAGAAGATGCGGAACCTCAGTCACAAAAAATAGCTTATTTCATTGACACTGTTTTATACCGACGAAAACGTTTGACTGTGTGTACCTCGGCGTGTTACGAGAGGAAAAGATCCTTGTGGAGAGCGTCAACGCGGTCCACGGAAAACAGTAAACATTAATATAACGCTACAGTGTATTGTAGCGATTTAATGACGCGCCGAGTCCACGTTATAAAAGACCCCGAAGTAGCAAAGCTGCTCGCGGACGAGACTAGGAGGCAAATCCTGAACAAGCTAAGACACGACGAGCACTCAGCGACAGACCTCGCCAAGGCTTTGAACAGGAACCACAGCAGCATCGTCCATCACCTCAACCAGCTGCTGGATGCGGGGCTCATCGAGGTCACCCGCGAGGAGAAGGTGAGGAACATGGTTCAGCCCTACTACAGGAGCGTGAGCTCCAGCTTTCACGTGGCCTACAGCCTCACCGAGGCGCTCAGCCAGGACCCCGACTACTCGGCCTGGCAGGAGGAGTACATCGACAGCATGCTCCTAGCCCTGAACGGGTACGGCATCTCTGTCCCCGAGGAGCGGAGAGGGGAGGCGAAGACCCTGCTTCAGACGTGTTACCTCGGCCAGAAGAAAGCGTACGAGGAGAGGATTACTAAGAGAATCAGCGTGCCTGAGGTGAGTAAGTATGCGGCCCGTAACACGGCTAACGTACTCAGCCACATACAGCTCATGAAGGATAAGGAGTACATGGACGCTTTGCACCGTCTGTCAGAGATCATGGAAGAGCCCGAGGAGGATCAGCAGGGTTAATGTCGAGGGACAGTGACCCAGAGCCGCGGAAGGTCGAGTGGAGCACATTCAGGCGGCTCTTCAAGTACATTCTGCCCTACTGGGAGCTGAAGGCCGTGGTGCTGCTGGCGGTCGTGACGACGGTTCTAAGCGTTCTCTCCCCGGCCATCATAGGAGACATAGTGGACCTGGTAAGGGACGTCGCTGGGGGAGCCGAGATAACCGTGAGTACGGGAGTGGAACGCTACGCATACGCGGTGCTCCTACCTGTGGCGAACTGGCTGGCCGCCTCGATGGCGATGCAGCCACGCTATGCGTCGCTGCTCGTGTTCAGCTTCAGCCTCATAGTCATCGCCGCCCTAAACGGGTACCTGAACTACCTCACCAGGTACGCTACGACCCTCATCAGCCAGCGAGCAGGGTTCGACCTGAGGGACGGCATGTACAAGAGCCTGCTAGAGAAGTCGTTCAGCTTCTACGACCAGCAGCGCACGGGTCAGCTCATGGCCAGGGCGACGGGGGACATCAACATGCTGGAGCGTTTCTTCAACTTCGGGTTCAGGATGGCGCTGGGAAACCTCCTGCTCCTAGTATTCGTCGTCTGGTCCATGATCAGCCTCGACCCGGGGCTGACCCTGGTATCCGTGATGGTTCTGCCGTTCCTCATGTACTCGACGCTCCGGTACAGCAGGATGGTTAGCCCCATGTGGAGGGAGGTCAGGGAGCAGAACGGCGTCATCACCACGGTCCTCCAGGAGAACCTCACCGGCCTCCGGGTGATCCGCGGCTTCAGCAGAGAGGACTACGAGGAGGAGAAGTTTGCCGTCGAGTGCAAGAAGTACTTCGACATCAACGTGACCATGGCAAAGATCAGAGCCTTCTTCATGCCCCTGGCCAGCCTCTTCTCCAGTATAGGCATGGTGCTCATCATCTGGTACGGTGGCAACAGGGTCATCACCGGCACCCTCAGTATGGGTACCGTCGTGGCTTTCTACTTCTACCTGACACGGCTCATGGGGCCGGTCCGTATGCTGGGGTTCATGACCAGCATGTTCGTGAGGGCCAACGCAGCCGCCGAGAGGGTCTTCGAGACCATAGACGCCGAGGTTGACGTCAGCGACGCCGAGGACGCCGTGGAGCTGAAGGAGGTCGAGGGAAGGATAGAGTTCGACGACGTCTGGTTCAGCTACGACGGAGAGAACATGGTCCTCAGGGACATCGACCTGACGGTGGAGCCGGGGCAGACGGTAGCCATACTGGGCGCCACGGGCTCCGGTAAGAGCAGCATCATCAACCTGGTGCCCAGATTCTACGACGTCTCGCGGGGAAGCATAAGACTGGACGGCAGAGACAGCAGGGAGCTAACCGTCAAGTCGCTGAGGCGGCAGATCGGCATAGTCCGGCAGGACCCCTTCATATTCGGGACATCCCTCAGGGAGAACATCGCCTACGGGGTGAGCGACGCCACGCTTCCCCAGATAGCCGAGGCGGCGAAGAAGGCGAAGATCCACGAGTTCATCGAGGAGCTGCCCCAAGGATACGACACAAAGGTGGGTGAACGCGGCGTGACGCTCTCAGGCGGCCAGAAGCAGCGCGTCGCCATAGCACGGGCCCTGCTGAAGAACCCCAAGATACTGATTCTGGACGACAGCACGAGCAGCGTGGACACCCAGACGGAGTACGAGATACAGCAGGCCCTGGACGAGCTTCTGGAGGACAGGACCACGTTCATCATCACCCAGCGGCTGAGCAGCATCAAGAAGGCGAGCTATATAATCGTGCTCGAGGACGGCAGGATAGTGGAGGAGGGCGACCACGACGAGTTGATGGGGCTGCGGGGCATATACTACAAGCTCTACCAGACCCAGGTGTCCGCGGCCAGAGGAGGCATGTTCTAATGGGCTACCACATGAGGCGGCTCGCCGAGGCGGATGACGACTACCAGCGCACCATCCCCGACTGGGTGCTGTTCAAGCGGATGATGAGCTACATATTGGCTCATAGGAGAGAGAGCACGCTGCTGCTCCTTGCCATCATCGGGTCCACGATCATCAACCTGCTACCTCCCTACATGTATAGCGTAGCGATAGACACCTATATCATCGGTCTGGACACCCGGGGGCTGCTGCTGATAAGCGTGGGCTTCGTCGCCGTGTACGCCGTCGTCTTCGTGACCCAGTTCGGGCAACGGTACCTCGTGGACTGGCTGGGCAGCAACCTGGAGTACGGGGTCCGCATGGACATCTTCAGGCATCTGCAGGCGCTGGGCCTAGACTTCTACGCCAAGCGGGAGGTGGGCAGCGTGGTGAGCCGGGCCACCAACGACGTGGAGAAGATCACCGAGCTCATCTCCTCGGGGGTCGCCAACGTGGTGGCGGACATGCTGACCCTGACAGGCATCGTCGCCATAATGCTCTACATGAACTGGCGGCTGAGCCTCATCACCTTCAGCGTAATACCCGTGATGGTCGTCTTCCTCTACTTCTGGAGCAGGCGAGTCCGCACCGTCTACAGGGAGACACGCAAGACCATCGCCAGCGTCTCCGCCAAGATGGAGGAGAGCGTAAGCGGCATGAAGGAGATCCAGAGCTACAACAGGGAGGGCCAGACGCGTGAAGAATTCCAGCAGATAAACAGGAGCAACATGGAGGCCAACGTCCAGGCAGGCCAGATCATGTCGGCGTTCTGGCCCGCAGTGCAGGTGTTCACGGCAGTCGGCAACTTCCTGGTGCTCTGGTTCGGCGGCGCCGCAGTCATGATGGGCGAGCTCAGCGTCGGAGTCCTCTTCGGGTTCATGAGCTACATGAGCCGGTTCTTCATGCCCATACAGGACCTGAGCGCCTTCTGGAACGAGACTCAGTCGGCGTTGGCGGCGGCTGAACGTGTCTTCGGGATCATGGACACGCCCATAACAGTCACCGACTCACCCGACGCGGTGAAGCTGCCACGGATCGAAGGCCGGATAGCCTACGAGGACCTGACCTTCGGCTACGAGCCTGGGCAGACCGTGTTGAATAAGATAAACCTGGTGATAGAGCCCAACTCGACGGTGGCCCTCGTTGGGCCGACGGGCGTCGGTAAAACCACCATGATAAACCTGCTCTACAGGTTCTACGACCCTGATGAAGGCAGGATAACCGTGGACAGATACGATCTCCAGAGAGTCAAACTGGCGTCGCTGCGCCGGCAGATGGCTGTGGTGCTCCAGGACAACTTCCTCTTCTCGGCGAGCATCATGGAGAACATCCGCTACGGGAGGCTCGACGCGTCGGACGAAGAGATAATCGAGGTCTCCAAGGCTGTGGGGGCCCACGAGTTCATAGAGAAACTACCCGAGGGCTACGAGACGGACGTCCGCGAAAGGGGCGGACGGCTGAGCGTGGGCCAGCGACAGCTCATCAGCCTGGCCAGGGCGCTGCTGGCGGACCCCAGGATACTGATAATGGACGAAGCCACAAGCAGCATAGACGCCTACACGGAGCTCATCATACAGCGGGCCATGGAGAAGGTGCTCAGGGACAGGACCAGCATCATCATAGCCCACAGGCTCAGCACCGTCAGGAACGCGGACAGGATCACCGTGCTGGACGAGGGCAGGATCGCCGAGACGGGCACCCACGCCGAGCTCATCGAGATGGGGGGGCTCTACAAGCATCTCTACGAGATGCAGTTCAAGTACGAGAACGGTGAGGAGCCCCCTCACGAGCCCGATGATACTCCAATGTGACAAGGATATAGAAATTCTCAATATGACTTTGGTGAATGGAAACATAGATTCTCGTCTATTTGTGGGGAGTGGGGGTCTAACCTTCCATGAAGTGGAGGTGCGGGGGGCCCTCGGGGAAGTTGTGTAGGGTCACCGGCGGGAGCGTTTATCGTGGTGAGCGGGCGACGACTTTGGTTTTCCCTTATAGTTGGTTACTTACTATAAGCGTTTTTTCGGGTGACGAGTTGACTTTTCCCTTATAATTGGTTACTTGTTATAAGCGTTTTTCCGCGGGCTTGGTTAATGTTTTTTAGCTATTTTTTCCTTTTATTGGTTATATTGCATGTGGGTTCTTGGCCACATAGAACCATCCGAGAATACAACCTAAGCATGCATGTATTGGGATTGTATTTATTCCATGTAACAAAGAAAAATCGATCCGTAGGGTCGCCGAACCCATCCTCACCCAGGGGAGGGGGTAAATGAAATAACCCGAATAAGCGACGCTTCCACTGAAAAGAGGCCCAGATACGCCCCTTGTAAATCCAATTATATATAAAAACGTCATCCACCGAACATAAAAACGCACCAAAAACGCCTATTTTGTAGAGTAATCTAAACTCGTCTCCTCACAGCCACCAGCCACTCACAACATAGACTAGCCCACAGGGTATAATACATAAAGCCTAAATCAGATCACCCTGTATTCAGACAGGATGGTCACTGGCGTAGGATTCTGTGGGCGAATAGGGAGACGGAAAAGAGAGAGGCAGTTCAAGGAATTGAGCGACCATCCGGAGAGGTTCCACTTCTACCCGCCGCCGAGACGGAGACAAAGGAGACTAGTCATCACAGGAAAAGACGGGAAAAAGACGGTTAAACGTCTGTAACCCCGTGAATGCCGTTAAAGAGCTGTACTTTACGCGTAATAGTATGTGTGTTTGAGGGGCTCAGGTTTCCTTATTGACGTACAGCTCGATGCAGCCGCATTCACGGCGTCTTCGCCCCTTCACAGCCATAGTGCGTACCTCGTCGACCTTTATCAGGAACCCCGTCTTCCACCCAGTCTTCTCACGCCATCTAAGCCCAGCTTCCCGTGTTACACTACGCGCCCCACATTGATTCCAAGCATAATCATCATTCCTCCCATCGCTGGGTTGACAGAGGGGGCGCTGACGTTCACATAGACCTCTCCGACACCGCGCCCAACCACGAAAAAAATTTTCGCCTTATATCAAGTAACTTGATACATACAAGCAAAAACCAATACAAGAAAATTTTTTCCCGAGATTACAACCTACTTGAAACAGGTAGAAGAGAACCCTCATCAATTAAACCTAGGCTCATCTGAAAAAACGCTTATAACAGGTAACCAGTTATCCACGCCTGAAAAAAGATTATTCCACGTAACAAGGAATAAGCCACACACCACCCCACCACCGCGAAATTTTCCCGTAAGTATCAACAGCAGAAACAAACTTCTAAAAACGCTTATGGCAAGTAACCTTAGCCAAGCCCCAAAGGAAAAACAAACGCTTATTCCAAGTAACAATTAAGTCTTTACGTAAAGGATTTTGGTGTTGAATGAACTGTCGATAAGTTATTCAGAAATTTTTTTTCCCGTTATAATAGCTAGGTTGTTACAAGCATAAATCGTTACAAGTAAATGAGTACTAAAAGGTGGGTTAGAAACCCCCCGGGGCTCAGCCCCGCAGCTTCTCCAGCTTCGGGATGACGCCCTCGATCCTGTCGAGGGCCTCGTTCATGATGCCCTTGCTGGTGGCGGTCAGTATCCTCATGTGACCCTGGCCCGACGGCCCGAATGCGGCGCCCTTGTTAAAGCTCACCTTGGCGTCCTTCATGAGGATCTTGTCCAGCTCGTCGCATGTCAACCCGTAGTTGAACTTGGGGAACATGAGGTAGGTCGCCTCCAGGTGCGGTATCGTGAAGTCACCCATCTCGTTGAGCCTCTTCACAACCAAGTCACGCACCTCGGCGAGGTACTTGTTCATGTCATCGACCCAGTAGTCGATCTTGCCGCTGCAGATCAGCGGGGTGATGGCCTTCCCCAGGTTGTTGGTGCCTCTCAGGACTCCTCGGGCGATCCGCTGGATGTTGTCGAACATCACCTTGTTGGTGCAAGCCAGGTACCCCGCCTGTAGGCCTGGGACGCTCCACATCTTGCTGAAGCCCCAGCTTGTGACGGTGAGGTCGGCTACCTCGGGGTTCAGGGAGGCGAGGCTGGTGTGCTTGACGCCGTCGTACCGGATGTCCTCCCAGAGCTCGTCCACCATCACGTAGACCTTGTTGTCCACGGCGACGTCCGCGACGCCCTTGAGCTCCTCCCTGGTCATGGCGCGGCCCGCCGGGTTGTGGGGGTTGCAGACGTAGATGAGCCTCGTCTTTGGCGTGATGAGCTCCTTGAGCTTCTCGACGTCGAACCTGTATTTCCCGTCAAGGTCTAGCTTCCAGTAGACGGGCTGGGTCTGCGTGACCTCGGCGCTGATGAAGAACGGGAAGTACATGGGGTCCGTGACTATGACCTCGTCGCCTGGGCGGCACGCGTGTCTCGCGGCAAGCCACATGGCGGGGTTAACCCCCTGGGTCATCATCACCTGATCGGGGGGTACCTCAACCTTGTTGACCCGCTTCAGCTTCTCGGCTATAGCCTTCCTGGCGTCGGCGTCGGAGCCGTAGACCGTGTACTCCTCCTCTATCGCCTTCCTCAGCTCGTCCTTCAGCTCGGGGCATAAGGGGTAGTCCTGGTCAGCCAGCCAAAGGGGGATGACGTCCGGGGGGTCCCTATGCCACTTGGTTCCGCGAACAGCCAACCTGCTCTCGATGGTCGGCTTATCGAAAACACTATTCTTAGGCATTCTAATCACTAAATCGTAGAAGGGTAGATCTGATGTCTAATATCTATTATGATTGTGAGGGAAGCAGCTACGTTCAGCCGCAGGAAGCCCTAGCTAGGCGATAAGGATATATGGGTGTTCGGGTACGTCATGGGGACTAGCGGATGAAAATTCTGTTATACTTCGACTGGGCGGGTTCACGCAAGGAGCTCAAAGAGCACGACAAGAAGATGCAGGAGAGCTGCAAAGAGACAGGAGTCGGGCATGAAGGACTATACGGCAGCATGAACGCCAAGTGGAACTATGTCTGGGTGTTCGAGGCCAACGGCTTCGACCACTTCCTGGAGATGTCTAGAAAGGTTCCGCGACCATTATACATGACCCACTACATCACGGAGCTGCTGATACCCATCAAACTTTAGCACAGCCTTCCCTGAGGCTCCAAGACATTCTGTTCATCAAAGTAGGACGGTTCCTCCGGAGTCCACGCCACATGCCACGGGGTAGGCGTCACTGACTCTTTCCCGCAGCAACCCGAGTATAGGCTCGACATCTTCCCTGTGCTGTAACGTGAAAGCCACCTCGCCGAACATCGCCATAGTGAAGGTGTAGCCCTCCGGGTCGGCGGCGTCGAAGACCCTCCTCAGCCTCGGCGTCACGAGGCCGACGTGCTCCGTGAACCGGCGGCTGTAGCTCATGAACCTCTCGGGGGTCAGCTCCCTGTGGAGCTCGTCCACGTAGCTGCCGCCCAGCTCGTTGACCCTGCGCCGCAGCCCGGGGTCCCCTAGGGCCTCCCTGGTGGGTATGGGCCCGTAGTGGAGGTAGATCACGGAGAGCTCGTCGCTGCCCTCGTAGAGCATGCCCTCGCCGACGCCTGGCGCACCAGGTTTGTAGAGGACGCCGAAGCCGCCGACGTCCGCTGCGAAGACGCTGCCGAGGCCGGTTCCGCACTCGATCTCGGCCACGTGAGCTATCTGGGCGGCCTCCACCCTGGTGAGCCCAGTGCCGAGGGCCTGGTTGAGGGCGAGGCTGAAGCAAAGGGCGCCGCCGCCGCTGCTGCCGAACCCCGCGGTGATGGGGGTCTCAATGGTGTGCTCGACGACGATACGGTGGGGCTCGGAGAGCATGGGAAGATACTTGCTGAGGACGTTCTCAGAAATCACCGCGTCCCTCATCTCCTCGCCGTTTATGAACACCCTGTGGCTGGGTTCCTCCGAGGGCTCAGCCTTGACTGTCGTGTAGGTTCCCTGGGTGAGGCTCACACCTGATCCTCTCGCACCCTTCAGTATGGGGTCCTCCAGCTCGACGCATATCTGGAAGAGGCCCGTAAGGTGACCCGGGGCGAAGGCTCTGGCTGTCCTCATGGCGTATCCGGGAAAAAGCGAGTTTGAGTAGAAAAGTGTTGTGAGAGTCTAATGGGTGACGGCGTAGGTCGTCTGGGTTATCCACAATTCTGGCAGCTGTGGATGAAAGAGTTAGAGGAGAGACTTGTAGTCGAAGGGCTTGTTGGGGTCGACCACGGGGGCGTCGACCTCGAAGAGGTCCGTGTATTTGAGGCCGGAGCCCGTGTTGAAGAGCACGACCCGCTCGTCCCTGTCGACGTCGCCGCTGGCAAGCATCTTCTTAAGCGCCGCCAGCGTGGCTGCTCCCTCAGGGCAGGCGAAGAGTCCCTCGGCCACGCTTATCTGGCTCACGCTGTTCATTATCTCTTGGTCGGTGACGCTTATGCAGGCGCCTCCGCTCTCGCGTGCTGCCCGCAGCACCAGGAAGTCGCCCAGCGCCTTGGGGACCCTGATCCCCGCCGCCAACGTGTGGGCGTTCTGGAAGTACTCGCTCTCCTCCTTGCCCTCCTCGTATGCTTTTACGATGGGTGCGCAGCCCTCCGCCTGGACGCTGATCATCCTTGGCCGCTCGTTGCCGATCCAGCCCAGCTTCTCCAGCTCGTCGAAGACCTTCCACATGCCGATGATGCCTGTGCCGCCGCCCGTGGGGTAGACTATGACGTCCGGGAGCGCCCAGTCCATCTGCTCCGCGACCTCGATCCCCATGGTCTTCTTGCCCTCAATCCGGTACGGCTCGCCGAGGGTGGCGACGTTGAACCACCCCATCTCGTCGTTGCCTGCCTTCACCAGCTTCCCGGCGTCCGTGATGAAGCCGTCGACGAGCACCACCTTGGCGCCCACTATCTGGCTCTCTATCATGTTCACCTTAGGCGCGTCCTTGGGCATGAAGACGTAGACCTCCATCCCGGCTCGTGCACCATACGCGGCTATGGCGCCGGCGGCGTTTCCAGCCGAGGGAAGAGCGACACGCTTGATGCCCAGCTCCTTGGCCTTGCTTATGGCCATGGCTAGGCCGCGGGCCTTGAAGCTCGCCGTCGGTATTATGCCCTCGTCCTTGACCCAGAGGTCCTTGAGGCCGATCCGCTCGCCGAGCCTCGGTGTGTGGACGAGGGGCGTCCAGCCCTCCCCCAGACATACGACGTTCCTCCTGCTCTTGACGGGGAGCAGCTCCCAGTACCTCCACATGGTGGCCTCGCGGCCCACAAGCTCCCGCCTGGTGACCGCCTCCTTGACGGCCTCCAGGTCGTACCGGGCGAACAACGGTTTACCGCACTTCTTGCATACTGTCTGAACCTTGGTGGCGTCGTGCCTCTCTCCGCACGCCGTGCACCCCAGGTGCGTGAAATAACTCATACAGGGTTCCTCATGTATGTGGGAGAGGACACGGAGATAACTGTTAAGGTGGCGCGGGGAGCCGAGCTAAAGATATAACACCCAAGCCGGAGATGAGGTGGCCCGAGATGCTCAAGGGGGTAAACTACTGTATAGGGCACCCCCTGTACCGCGCCGATAGCCACGGCCTCGTTGAGCCCCTCGAGTTTTGCTGAGCCCTACCGGTACTGGAGGCCGTGCCTCCGCTCCTTCGCCGTGTAGCCCCTGATCTCTGAGCCGTCCGCCGCCCTCTGCCCCATCTGCCTGGCTATCTCGGCGTAGCCGGTGCTGAGCCTGTACTCGGGGTTCATGCTGAACCTGGTGGGCACGGACGCCGTCCCCGGCTGCTCCAGGCCCTCTGTGACCCGCGCTATCTGTTCCCTTGGGATGGTGAATATCATCTCGTGGTCCTGGGTGCCCGCGTAGCCTCTGTCACCCCTGCAGGGCACGGAGGCCTGGCACTCTCCCTTCAGCATGGAGGGAACCACTGCGTAGACGCATGCCGAGTGGCCGCCCAGCACCGTCTCGATGTCCCTGCCGTCCTCGTAGGCGAGCCCCAGGAGGAGCCTGAGGAGCTGGGCAGAGTCGCAGTAGATGACCGCGACGTCCGGCTCGAAGCTCGCCGTGGTCAGCGGAGCCGAGACCACTCCCACGTACTTGCCCACCTCGAACCGGGGGAACCCCCGGGCCCAGTTGGCGCCCGCCTCCAGCGACCTGACGCCGTCCGGGTACCGGGTCCTGCCCTCGTAGAAGTACTGGGGCGGCTCGGCGAGGCCGAAGCCTATGACGGGCTCGGGGCACCACATGTCCTCGAAGAGCTGAGCCACGGTCTCGCCGAACCGGCGGGACAGGGCGAAGGTCTGGCACGTTGACATGCACTTCCCAAAGTCCCTGACCGGCCTTAGGGCCTCCTCCGGCACCTCGTCGGGACTTCTCAGCATCCTCACGGCCAGGGGGTGGCTGTTGGGTCTGATAAGGTTCTCTAAACGTCTGCCATACTCGTTGTAATCGGTCATGGCATCACGGGTGTATGATTTACTCAAATGAAGATAACACTAGTGGATAGGGATGTGACCATACTTGCCAGGATGACGCAGTCAACACCTTCGTTCGCCTTCGCCTTGATTAAGAGGCTCGTCAAGGGGGAGAGGGTGAAGCCGTTTAGTGAATGGACGCAGCACGAGACTCTGATGAACACAGCCGAGATACAGACAGCCGTATTCGTATAATTATTTCATCGTGTCTGTAGAGGGTACGGGAGTAGTAAGCTTTTTATTCCATCCCCAAGCCCTTCATGGTACCTATCTACTGGAGACAATAAACATGGGGTATCGCTTTGTCAGCCCCCCGCCGGAGGGGGAGTAAATGGGGTATCGTTTTATTCTATCGTAAGCCCCGACGAATGAGCCACGCAAAGAAACGAGTTTCTAGCGTCAACGAACCAAGACACAGCGGCGCCTTGACAGGGTACCGCGTGAGCCGCCTATGGGAGATGGCTAAACATGACTGAGATGATCGGCGCCAGGGCGTTCGTACGCAGCCTCGAGAGGGAGGGCGTCGAACACATCTTCGGCATCAGCGGCGGCGCCGTCATCCCGATATGCGACGAGCTGCTGGACAGCGACATGCGGTTCATACTGGCACGCCACGAGCAGGGGGCGGCCCACATGGCCGACGGCTACGCCCGGGTCCTCAACAAGGTGGGCGTATGCTTGGCCACCAGCGGCCCAGGCGCCACCAACATTGTTACCGGCCTCGCCACGGCCCAGATCGACTCAAGCCCAGTCGCGGCGTTCACCGGGCAGGTGAACAGGGCCGTCATCGGCAGCGACGGCTTCCAGGAGTGCGACATCATAGGAGTCAGCGCCAGCGTGACCAAGTACAACGTGCAGGTCAGGGCGCCCGAGGAGATCCCGCACGCCGTCAAGACGGCGTTCCACATAGCGAACACCGGGCGGAAGGGAGCCGTCCTCGTAGACATACCCAAGGACTGCACCACCCTCAGCGGGGACATAGAGTTCCCTGACAAGGTAGAGTTCAGAGGCTACCGACTGAACCCTGAGCCAGACCCCCACGAGCTCGACTGGGCTGCCAAGATACTGGCTGAGGCCCAGCGGCCGCTCATCATGGCGGGCGGCGGAGTCATAGCCTCCGGGGCAAGCCCCGAACTCGTCGAGCTGGCAGAGTTCCTCTTGGCACCCACGGCCACCAGCCTCATGGGCAAGGGAGCCATCCCCAACGACCACCCGCTGAGCCTGGGGCTCTGCGGCATGCACGGCACCATGGAGGCCAACATGATGGTCCCCGAGTCGGATGTGCTGCTGGTGGTGGGGTCAAGGTTCAGCGACAGGACCACGGGCAAGATAGCCGACTTCGCGCCCAACACCAAGATAATCCACGTCGACATCGACCGCAGCGAGATAGACAAGAACGTGGAGGCCATGACGAGGGTAGTCGGCGACGCCAAGCTCGCCCTACAGGGGCTCACGGAACGCGTCAAGAGGCTTAGGACGTGGGAGTCGACCACCGAGTGGAGAGACAGGATCACGGAGTTCAAATGCGTCTACGACGCCGAGAACGAGAAGAACGGCCCCTATCTGCGGGCCCCGGCGGTCATCAAGGCCCTAAGGGAGGAGCTCCCGAGGGACGCGATAGCAACCACGGAGGTTGGCCAAAACCAGATGTGGGCTGCCCTCCACTTCGACGTCTACGCGCCGAGGACGTTCCACACCAGCGGCGGCCTGGGCACCATGGGCTGGGGGTTCCCGGCGTCGATAGGCGCCAAGGCTGCGAAGCCCGAAGTCCCCGTCGTCGACATCGCCGGCGACGGCAGCTTCGGTATGACGGAGAACAACCTGGCCACGGCGGTCGAGGAGGAGCTCCCCGTGATCGTGGTGGTGCTGAACAACAACGTGCTGGGCATGGTGGCCCAGTGGCAGAGGCTCTTCTACGATAGACGGTACTCGGCGGTGAAGCTGAAGGGAAACCCCGACTTCGTCAAGCTGGCCGACGCCTACGGCGCCGAGGGCGTCAGGGTGGAGACCATGAAGGACTTCAGGGCAGCCGTCCGGAGGGGCATCAAGGCGGACGTGCCCACGGTCATCGATGTGCCCATCGACCCCGAGGAGAACGTGATGCCAATGGTGCCGCCGGGGATGGGGCTGAAGGACACGGTGATGGAGGCGGACTAGGTGCCCCCGAACACGGTGAGCTTCCTGGTGGAGAACCAGCCGGGCGTCCTATTCAAGGTGAGCAACCTTTTCAGGCGCAGGGGCTTCAACATCGACAGCATCACCGTCGGCGCCCTGGAGAACAGCGGCTACAGCAGGATGACCATCACCGTGGACGCAGACGCCAAGACGCTGCACAACCTCATAGAGCAGCTGGACAAGATGCTGGAGGTAATCAAGGTGAAGCGCCTGGACCCGCTGCGCACCGTGCGCCGCGAGATGCTGCTGGTGAAGCTGGAGACCATCGACCCCATGGCCCGGGAAGACGCGCTACGCTACATCAACAACCAGCACGGGCTCATACTGGACATCGACGACGAGAACATCATCGCCGAGATCACGGGTGAACCTGAGGAGCTGGACCAGTTCCTAGGTTACGTAAGGGGAATAGGCATCGTCGAGATGTCGAGGACAGGAGTGACCGCCATAGAGAAGGGGCGGCTAATGCTAGGTGAATGAATTTGGTGAAGGTATACCACGACGAGGACATAGACGAGTCGGTCCTCAAGGGAAAGACCGTGGCCGTCGTCGGCTACGGCAGCCAGGGCCGAGCACAGGCCCTCAACATGAGAGACAGCGGAGTCAACGTAGTAGTCGGGCTCCGCCCAAGCGGAAAGAGCTGGAGGAAGGCAGAGGAGGACGGGTTCAAGCCCATGACGGTCCTGGAGGCCGCCGAGAAGGGCGACATCGTCCTCATGCTCATCCCGGACATGGCTCAGCCCATGGTCTACAGGGAGGAGGTGGGGCTTGCCATGAAGAAGGGGAAGGCGCTGCAGTTCGCCCACGGCTTCAACATCCACTTCGGCGAGATCAAGCCGCCGAAGGACGTGGACGTCATCATGGTGGCGCCCAAGAGCCCCGGCCCCGAGATGAGGCGCCAGTACGAGGCGGGCTTCGGAGTGCCGTCCCTCGTGGCGGTACACCAGGACGCCTCGGGGAAGGCGCTGGAGAAGGCGCTGGCCATAGCCAAGGCGCTGGGCTCGGGACGGGCGGGGGTCATCGAGACCACCTACAAGAACGAGACCGAGTCTGACCTCTTCGGCGAGCAGGCCGTGCTCTGCGGAGGCGTAGACCAGCTGATCAGGCGCGGATTCAAGGTGCTCACAGAGGCCGGGTACCCACCCGAGCTGGCGTACTTCGAGGTCTGCAACGAGCTCAAGCTCATCGTCGACCTCATCTACAAGAGCGGCATCGGAGGCATGTACAGGGCCGTCAGCGACACCGCCAAGTGGGGCGGCATGACCGTCGGCCCCATGATCGTGGACGACCACGTCGAGGAAAACATGAGGAAGGCGTTGAAGGCTGTCCGTGACGGCAGCTTCGCCAAGGCGTGGATAGCCGAGAGCAAGGCGGGTGCCAAGAAGTTCGATGAGCTCATGGCCGAGTGCGACGACCTGGAGATCGAGAAGGTCGGCAGACAGGTCCGCAGGATGAGCGGCCTAGAGAAGTAGGCGCCCATTCTCAACCCCTTTTATTGAGGTTAAAATAAATCTGATTGTTCAGATAAAAAAATATTATACATCGTCTCCAGATACTCAACCCTGTTTAAGCCTACATACATGGAGTCCAGACCCTCCATCGACTATGCTAATATTCAGCCGAAGATAACCCAGACCGGTTGAAAATGACCCAGAAACAGAAGCTGACTCTCGAGAAGCTGGACGAGGAAGCCAGAAAGAGGCTCGGTGAGCTCAAGAAGGCTGGGGCAGAGGCGTCCGTCCAACTGGTGGAAAACCTCGGAGACCTGAAGAAGTACACTGACGCGGCGGCGAGGAGGCTCGGCGACGGCGGCTCCAAGATGGGTGACAGAGCCAGGAAGGGGTGGACGGGGCTCATGAGCAGAGCCAGGGAAGCCCAGACCAGCCTCCAGGAGTCGGTGGAGAAAAGAAGGAAAGAGTAGACACCAGTTTTTTAGTAGCCAGCGAAGAAGGCAGACGCCTCGAACCCGGTTCTGTATCCCAATGAAGGATTCAATACAACGAAGACTGGAATTTGAGGACCGTCATCTTAATGTTTCACGTGGCTCTAAAATATTCGTAGAGGATGAGACGCGGTAGATTGGCGCTGTTCGTCTTCGTTGCCGGCTTCACCGTCATAGCTTTGCTTGGCATCTTTGGCGTCATCAACTCCCGGGCAGCCGTTTTCCTGTTCCTTGTCCTCATAATAATAACAGCGTATTTGAGAGACGGAAGAGAACCACCATACCGTGAACTCACGGACAACATCGTCTAGAACATGATTCATGAGGCCGAGGGGCTCGAAACGGTAATATCCTCTCCCCGTCGTGGATCGCCGTGACTGATGTTGATTGCAGAGAAGACCTTTGACGCTGGGGAGGTTGCGCTCAACTACGCCGAGGGCCCGCCCAGCGGGCCTCCGTTGCTGCTGCTTCACGGAACGGCTAACAGGTGGCAGGCGTTAACGCCGCTCCTGCCCCACCTCTCGGCGAGGTGGCACGTCTACGCCCTGGACCACAGGGGGCACGGGGGGTCCGGGCGAGCCAACCGGTACGGCTTCGGGTTCTACTACGGGGACGCGGTGAGCTTCATCGAGGAGGTGATCCGGGAGCCCACGGTGGTCTTCGGGCACTCCCTAGGCGGCAGACTGGCCCTCAAGATGGCTGCCGACAACCCCTCGACCACGAGAGCCATCATACTGGGGGACAGCAGCCTCAGCCCCCCGAACCCCGCCCCAAGGATGAGCGGCTTCTTCATGGAGCTGGCGAAGACCATCGAGGAAAACGGGACGGTGAAGAAGATATACGTGGCCCTGAGGAGAAAGGCGGGGGAGGGCTTCGACCCGGTCCACGGGCTCACCAGAGCCAAGAACCTGAGCATGGCCGACCCCTTGATGCTGAGGAGCATAGCCGAGCACATGGCGGACCTTGACTCGCCCTACAGCCACTTCCACGGCTACAACCCGGACGAGCTGCTGCCCAGGATAAGGTGCCCCACACTCATACTCCAGGCGGAGAAGGGGATGCTGAGCGACGAGGAAGTCGAAAAGGCGCTCAGCATACTCCCCGAGGCCTATCACGTCAAACTCGTCGGTATGCCCCACGAGTTCCTGGCGCAGCAGACTGAACCCGTCCTTAAAGCCGTGACAGCCTTCCTGGAGACCCTTAGGTGAGCCTCAGAGGAAGACAAGCGAACCCAGCCCGGCTCACAAAAAAAATTTCCCGTTATATCAAGTAACCTGATACAACTCGGCTGCATGTGCAACGGGCCTTACTGACAACCTTTTTATTCTCTGCAACGGCTATTCGCCTTACGACCCATCAAGGAGAGACAAAAATGGGGTATCGCTTTGTCAAGCCCCCTGAAGAGGGGCGCTAAGAAATGGGGTATCGCTTTCTCAGGTAGCCCCAGCGAGAGACACACAGACGGACCCGGAAGGTCCCGTGAAGAAAGGATCACAAATCTAAGCGGTTTCAACGTCAGCCGCGTCCTGGAGGCGGAGAGACATGGCTAACATGACCGGCGCCAAGGCCTACATAAAGGCACTGGAGAAGGAGGGAGTCACCCACGTCTTCGGCATCACAGGCGCCGCCCTCATACCCATTTGCGACGAGATGCTGGGCAGCGACATAAGGTACATACCCGGGGTCCACGAGCAGGGGAGCGCCCACATGGCTGACGGCTACGCTAGGGCCTCGGGGGGGCCCGGCGTGGTCCAAGTCACCAGCGGCCCCGGCGCCACCAACATCGTCACGGGTGTCGCGACAGCACAGCTGGATAGCAGCCCGCTGGTGGCGTTCACCGGCCAGGTCCCCATGAGCATGGTTGGCACCGACGCGTTCCAGGAGGTGGACATCATCGGCGTCACCGCCAGCATCACCAAGTGGAACCACCAGGTGAGGGAGGCTGGGCGCATCCCGTGGGCCGTAAAGGCCGCGCTCCAGGTCAGCAACACCGGGCGTAAGGGAGCCGTCCTCATAGACATCCCCAAGAACGTCACCACCGACGAGGCGGAGATGGACTTCGACGCCCCCGTGGGGTTCCCCGGGTACCAGCCGCGGATGGAGCCAGACCCCACTGAGCTCGAATGGGCCGCCCGGTTGCTGGCGGAGGCGGAGCGGCCCGCCATCATCGCCGGCGGCGGAGTAGTCGCCTCCGGTGCGGCGCCGGAGCTCACGGCCCTGGCCGAGCTGCTCAACGCGCCCACCGCCACCAGCCTCATGGGCAAGGGAGCCATCCCCAGCAGCCACCCCCTCAGCCTGGGGCTTCTGGGGATGCACGGCAGAACCGAGGCAAACTACATGATCCCAGACGCTGACGTGCTGCTCGTCGCCGGGGCCCGGCTCAGCGACAGGACCACGGGCGCCCTGGCCGGGTTCGCGCCGGACGCCAAGATAGTGCACCTCGACATCGACAAGAGCGAGATCGATAAGAACGTGGACAGCGTCACCAGGGTCTGGGGCGACGCCAAGATCAGCCTGGGCCGCCTCGTCAGACAGATCAAGGCCCGAAGGATGCAGAACGGCAACGGCGACTGGGCCAAGCGAATAGAAGAGCACAGGAAGAGCATGGAGTGGCCCGACGACGCCAGCGACCTCACGGGCCCCAACGTCATAAAGGCCATCAGGAAGGCGCTGCCAGGCGACGCCCTGGTCACCACGGACGTGGGCCAGCACCAGATGTGGGCGGCCATCCACTTCGACGTCTACGAGCCGGGCACCTTCATGACCAGCGGCGGCCTGGGCACCATGGGCTGGGGCACGCCAGCCGCCATCGGCGCCAAGGCTGCGAAGCCCGAGAGAACGGTGCTGAACATCTCGGGGGACGGCAGCTTCGCCATGACCGAGAACAACCTGGCGGTGGCCGTGGACGAGGATCTCCCCATAGTCGTGGTGGTGCTCAACAACAGGATGCTGGGCATGGTGGCCCAGTGGCAGCGGCTCTTCATGGCGGGAAGGTACTCGGCGGTACACAGGGACTACACGCTGGACTTCGCCGAGCTCGCCAAGACCTATGGGGCCCACGGCGTCAGGGCGGAGACCATGAAGGAGCTGAACGCCGAGCTCAGGAGGGCGGTGGACGCCGACTACACGACGGTCATCGACGTGCAGATCGACCCCGAGGAGAACGTATACCCCATGATCCCGCCGGGGATGGGTTTAAAGGATATATTGACGGAGGATTAGCCATGAAGCCGCTCAACGTCATCAGCTTCCTCGTGGAGAACAAGCCCGGCGTCCTGTTCAACATAAGCAACAACTTCAGGCGCAAGAACTTCAACATCCACAGCATCACCGCCATCGCGGGCGAGGACGAGGACACCACCCGGATCACCATCACGTCCCGGGGCGAAGCCCATGAGATCACCAAGCTCGTCGAGCAGATGGACAAGATGGTTGACGTCATAGCCGTGAAGCGCCTGGACCCCCTGAGGACCATCCAGAGGGACCTAGCGCTTGTGAAGCTCCACACCGCGGACCCCATGGCCCAGGAGGAGGCCCTGGAGACCATCAACCACTACAAGGGGCTCATTCTGGACATCAAGCCGGACACAATAATAGCGCAGGTGACGGGCTCCGTGAACGAGGTGAGCGAGTTCATGCGGGACGTGAAGCACATAGGCATCATAGAGGCCGCCCGCACCGGCATCACCGCCATCGAGAAGGGATGGATAACCCTCGAAGAAACCCACAGTTAATAGCCGATCACGTTTTATCCATTAAGCATGTGCTAGCTAGCCGTCACGATACCCCGTGTCCTCTGGTCGGCGTCCTAACCCTTCAAGTGCCTAAGCAATAGAAAGAAAGGGATTGACAGAGGGTACAGGCGCCCTATTTCAGTACTTTCTTGAAGACCCTGAGGTCGTTAGCACCCAGTATCTTCCTGATGTCCTCGTCGGAGTAGCCACGGGACACCATGCCCTCAGTGAGGCTTGGGAACTTGGTTACGTCGTCGAGGCCGGGGAACCCGCAGCCTCCGTCGAGGTCGGACCCTATGCCCACGTGGCTTGTGCCCACGAGCTCGACGGCGTGGTCCAGGTGGTCCAGCCAGTCCTGGACCGTGACCTTCTTGATGGCCTCGGGGTCGCCGAAACCGACGCCGTCCTTGATGAAGCCCGCGCAGAAGCTGAGGTTCATGACGCCGCCTTTCTCCGCCAGCGTCTTGATCTGGTCGTCTGTGAGGTTCCTGTGGTGGCTGCAGAGGGCCTTGCAGTTGCTGTGGGTGGCGACGACGGGGTCCTTGCTGAGATCGATGACGTCCCAGAACCCTGTCTCGTTGAGGTGGCTGATGTCCACTAGCATCCCGAGCCTGTTCATCTCTTGAACCACCTCTCCGCCGAACTCGGTGAGGTGGCTGCCGGAGTCCGCCCCCGAGCCGTCCCCCAGCTCGTTCCGGGGGAAGTGCGTCAGGGTGAGGGACCTGACCCCGAGCCTGTAGACGGTTCTCAGGGCTTCTACGCTGCCTTCGAGGGGCTCCCCGCCCTCAACGGTGATCACGGCCGCGATCTTACCGTCCTTGACAGTCTTCATTATCTCCCTGTGGTTGGTAGCCACCGCTATCTGGTCGGGGTATCTCTCTACCTCCGTGGTGAAGGCGTCGAGCATCTGTATGAGGCGGCGCAGCCTAGCCGTGTACAGGGGGCTGACATACATGGCGAAGAGGAGGCAGTCGACGCCCCCCTCTCTTATGCGGGGGATATCTATCTGCCCGTATTCCGATCTTTCCCCCAGCGTCCTCCTGGGCGCAGGGGAATTAGTTTCGGACGTGATGAACGGAGGGGACTTGATCAGGTGAAGGATGGTGTCGTTGTGAGTGTCCACGACCAACGAAGCCGTGTGGAGGACTCTCGCTCTATCTGCCTGCTCCTTGGTTAGCTTGAACATGAGACTCTATTGACGGCACGGCAATATATCAGGATCGAGAATAATGGAAAAAGGATGGTTTAGCCCTGTATGGCGTTCTTGATGCCACGCCGGGCGAGGACGTTGTCCATGGCCTTCTGGGCGTCCCCCACCTTGAACCTGTGCGTCACTATCTCGCGGAGGGGCAGCCGGTCCACGCTCAGCTTCATCAGGTCGAGGCAGGTCGCGAACTGGGTCGGCGGGTACGCCCAGCTGCCCAGGATGTCCATGTCCTTGAAGCAGATTGTGTGTGGGTTGATGGGCACGGGCCCCGGGTTGGTGTAGTGACCCACCTCCACGAACTTGCCGCCGCGGCGGGTCATGTCGATACCCTCAGGCACCGCCGCCGGGACGCCCACGCACTCGATGACCACGTCCGCGCCAAGGCCGCCTGTGAGCCTGTTGACCTCGGCCACCCTCGCCTCGGCTGACTTGTGCTGCCTCATGTCGATCACGTGATCCGCGCCCAGCCGCTCCGCCATCCTCAGCCTCTCGTCAACCATGTCGACGCTGATGATGTTGCCGGCGCCTGCGAGCTCGGCGGTGGCGACAGCCAGAAGCCCTATGGCCCCCGCGCCCTGCACGACGATGCTTCCGCCCACCCTGAACCCCTCGCCGTAGGTGGGAAGCCCTGGGGCGACGGCTCTCTCGAAGGCCCGGCTGCTCACCGCCATGGGCTCGGACAGAACCGCAACCTCAGGCGGCACCTCGTCCGGCACCTTGTAGACCCAGAAGTGCTCGGCGTCCACGTACACCTTCTCGGCCCACCCGCCCAGGAGGTGGGGGGCGTCGGCGCTGGTCATGTTCACGCCGAGAACCTTCCTGTTGGAGCACAGCGTCGGCTTGTGGGGCATGAAGCGGCAGCCGTAGCAGTCTCCGCAGAAGCGGTTGGTGCCCGGCACCACGGCCACCCTGTCTCCGATGTCGAGGGGCTGGCCCCTCGCCTCGTAGCCTTTGGCCTTCTCGCCGATCTCTTCCACTACGCCGACGAACTCGTGGCCGGGTATAACGGGGAATGGGAGCGCCATCTTGCCGCCGTACATGTGCATGTCGGTTCCGCAGACGCCGCAGAGTTCCATCTCGAGCAGTATGCCGTTGGCCTCGACCTCGGGCGCAGGGTAGTCGGTTAGGGATAGCTTCTCGATACCCTCAAGAATAGCTGCTTTAACCATACCTAGAACTGTGTCCTAAGGAATTAAACAGTTAGGGGTAATCATATAAGACCCAGTTCCAGAGTTGATTGTGCTATGCCAGACAAGCTTAAGATAACGGTGTTGAAGAGGCAGGACCCGAAGGACATCTTCGACGAGTACCCAGTAGCAGAGCGGGACTGGTTCGTACCCTGCGAAGTCTACGAGGACGGCCAAGAGTTCATACTAGACGGCCTACAGGTGCCCGAAGGCTTCTGCGGCAGCGCGTGGCAGACCATATACCCCAACGTTAGGACCCTGGCCTTCGGGGGCAACCTTCCCTACTTCGAGGAGGAAGGCGTCTCCATCACCTGCTGCGCTGACGGCATGAGGCCTGTCATCTTCAAGATCGAGCGCATCGAGTAAGCCCCCATTTACTTTTCTTTAGACAAGACCTTTAAACGGTCATCCCCACCCTGTCTGATCTATATGTGTCAACTCGCCGCATACGTCGGGGATAGGTCCATCGCGCCTCTGCTTCTGAACGCCCTACAGTACCAGGAGCCCTACTTCGGTGCCCACGCCACCGGCATGGGAGTCCTCAAAGGTGACATGATCGACGTAGTCAAGGCTCCGGGCCACGTCGCCTACGTCAAGAAGGTCACGGACATCGAGAGGCTCAACGGTACCTGCGCCATCGCCCACAGCAGGTACAACGCCTCCGCCAAGGAGGACGCCCGGTACAACACCGTCGGGATGTCCCACCCGTTCCTTAGCGACGACGGTAGGCTCGCGCTGATGCACAACGGCGGCATCTCCAACTACAAGGATCACTGGGAGAGGCTCAAGGACAGCCACGAGTTCAGGAGCTATAGCCCAGAGGTCGACGCCATCACCGACAGCGAGGTCGCCGTGCACATGCTAGCGGACGAGGTCGCCCAAGGAAAAACGGTTGGAGACGCCTTGAAGAGCATAGCCGCAGAGTGCACCGGCAGCTTCCTGCTCGGAGCCATAAGCGTCGAGGAGCCTGAAACGGTGTACATCGCCAACTGGCATCAGCCGTGCTACGCTGCGGTGGGGGACGACGAGGCCATGTTCGTCAGCAGCAGGGCGGGCCTCAGGGACGTCAAGGACGAGATGACCAGCATATTCAGGCCGCCAAAGAACAGCCTCATCAAGCTGACCCGCGGCGGCGCCGAGATCAGCGTCCTCGACAAGGGCAGGAAGATGCCCGACCTGCATCTGGACATGAACCTGCTGGCTGAAAGGTTCGAGGACGTGCTCCGCGAGAAGGGGCGCAGGGACTTCAGGGAGATGTGGTACGACCTTAACCCTGACGGCTGGGCCGAGGCTTTCGGCCTCTCAGTTGATGACTGGAACGCGCTGAGGAAGGCCGGCGTCAGCGTAGTGAACCCGTACATCGACGTGGTTGACATGCTGAAGCATGAGTTCAGGGTTGTGGAGTCGATCGACCCCCGCGTGGAGGGGGGTGTGGCCGAGACGCCGCGGTTCAGCTACGTCCTCGCGTAGCCTTCAACAACATTTATATAATTTAGGCATACCTAAATTTAAGATGGGTTTGGGCAGCGAAAGCGTGGAGGAGTACCTCGAAGCCATCTACGACTTCAACGAGCAGGGAGAGCTAGCCAAGAACCAGGAACTGTCCGAGAAGCTCAAAGTGAGCCCCCCCAGCGTGACCCAGATGATCAAGCGCCTCTCGATTGAGGGGCTGGTCGAGTACGAGCCGTACAAGGGGGCGTACCTCACGGGGAAAGGCATGGCGCTCGCCCAGAAGGTGGTCCGGAAGCACCGGCTCATCGAGAGGTTCCTCTACGACTTCCTGAAGCTACCCCTAGAGAAGGTCCACGCCGAGGCCTGCCGGATGGAGCACGGCGTCTCGGATGAGGCTGCCGTCGCCCTCTGCAAGGCCATGAACAACCCCGAGACCTGCCCCGACGACGACCCCATACCGGAGTGCCCCCTCGACGTGGAGAGCTGCGGCGACTGCGAGGAGGCGCGGGAGGCGGCCGGCCCAGAGCACCCCCTCACGACCCAGCTGAGCCACCTGAAGCCGGGAGAGGAGGGGAAGGTCACCTTCATAAGGGGAGGCAGGCAGGCAACCCAGAGGATCATGGACATGGGAGTAACCCCCGGCACCTACGTCAAGATGGTGAAGGCGGCGCCCTTCAAGGGACCCGTAGAGGTCGAGGTCAGGGGCACCAGCCTCGCCCTCGGAAGGGGCCTCGCAAACCACGTTTTCATCAACGTCGAGGACGAGGGAAAGCCCTGGCAGAGAGCCCACCCCCACGGCCCACACCACGGCAACACCCCGCGTTGAAGTGAGAGAGGTTGTCTAAGAGGAAGCTGAGAGTCGCCCTAGCGGGCAATGCGAACGTGGGTAAGAGCGTCGTCTTCAACCAGCTCACGGGGCTGCACCAGCACGTGGGCAACTGGCCGGGGAAGACCGTCGAGCGCGCCGAGGGCACCCTGTTCTTCGGCGACTACGAGGTCGAAGTCATCGATCTCCCGGGCATTTACAGTCTCAGCACGTACAGCATGGAGGAGGTGGTCAGCCGCGAGTACATAGCGGTTGAGCAACCCGACGTGATAGTCAACGTGGTCGACGCAGGCTCCCTCGAGAGGAACCTGGCGTTCACCGTTCAGCTCCTGGAGCTCGAGTCCCGCATGGTCGTGGCCCTGAACCAGATAGACGCAGCTGAGGGCAAGGGCGTCACAGTCTACCCTGAGGAGCTGAGCAGGCTGCTGGGTGTGCCTGTGGTGCCCACGGTGGCGGTCAAAGGCACCGGGCTCACAGAGCTCATGGAGATAGTGGTTGAGGCGGCGGAGAAGAGAGAGAAGGCGAAGCCCCTCGAATACGGACCTGAGATCGAGGAAAGGGTAAACATGATAGTCTCCATGCTTGAGGCGGAGACCCCTTACCCGGGGAGGTGGGTCGCGGTGAAGCTCCTGGAGGGAGACGGGGAGATAACGGCGGCTGTGTACGGACACCAGCCGAATCTCCGGGCCGAGGTCGACGACGCGGTGGCCCGCATAGAGGAGATCCACAGCCACGACATCAGCAGCGTGATAGCCTCCGAGCGTTACGCCTTGGCCAGCGCCTTGGCGCACGAGTCCTCCAGTCACGTCGTGCCTGAGAGGGGGCTGCGGGAGGCTCTGGCGGACGCGACCACTCACCCGGTCTGGGGCTACGTCTTCATGGTCGCCAGCATACTCACCACGTTCTTCGTGATATTCAGCTTCGGGGGCTGGCTGGCCGGGGCCCTGGACGAGGTGTTCATGTGGGTGAAGGCCGCGTACATCAGCGTTTTGGGGTCGGGGCCTGTGGTGACTTTCATCTGGGACGCGGGGGTCGACGGCTTGATCGGGGGGGTCGTGGTCGCGCTGCCCTACATCGGCCCCTTCTACCTCGTGCTCTCGGTGCTGGAGGACTCGGGGTACCTTGCCAGGGTCGCGTTCCTCATGGACTCCGCGATGCACGCCATCGGCCTCCACGGCAAAGGCTTCATCCCCGTCATGCTGGGCTTCGGCTGCAACGTGCCAGCCGTGCTGGGGGCCCGCATAATGGAGACTGAGCGGGAGAGGCTCATCTGCGCCTTCGTCGCGAGCCTGGTTCCCTGCGCCGCCCGCAGCATAGTGATCATGGGGCTAGTGGCCTCCTACGTGGGGTTCAGGTGGGCCCTGCTGCTCTACCTCATCGACTTCGTGTTGATCTTCGTCCTCGGCAGGATCGCGTACAGGGTGGCGCCCGACGAGCCCGTGGGGCTGATAATGGAGATACCGGGTTACAGGGTGCCGTCGCTGAGGACGACGGCCCAGCGTACCTGGTTCAGGCTCAGGGGCTTCGTCTTCGAGGCGTTCCCCATAATGGTGGCGGGCAACTTCGTGATACAGGTGGCGGCGATCCTCGGCGTCCTTGGAGTTATCGAGCGGCTGATGAGCCCGGTGACAGTGGGCTGGCTCGGGCTGCCTTCGGCCGCCGGCGTGGTCCTCATCTTCGGGGTGCTCAGGAAGGAGCTGACCCTCATACTGCTGGGGACCCTGCTGGGGGGGAACGACTTCTCTCTGTTCCTGTCGCCCGTCCAGATGTTCGTGTTTGCTTTCGTGGTCATGGTCTACGTGCCCTGCATCTCGACCATAGCCGCGCTTGTGAAGGAGTTCGGGTACAGGGCTGCGGCGGTGATTAGCGCCGCCGAGGTATTCACCGCCGTGCTGCTGGGCGGAGTCATATTACGGGTATTACTGGTCCTAGGGCTGCCGTAGTAATACTCTGGTATTAAGCGGGTAGAAGAGCTACAGCTGGGGGTTCATGTAGGTGATCCTAGGGTTACGGGGATCGTTGTTGTCTATGACGATGTCCGCCTTCCTCTGGGGCGCCGAGTGTATGTGGTACAGCTTCTGGCCGGGGATGTACCTGTTCATGTAGAGCTCCTCGACGTCGGAGCTGTTACTCGCCTCCCTCTCCAAGCCACGGCGCAGCGACTCCTGGAAGGTGACGTCGAGGTATATCTTCAGGTCCCACAGGCGCTCAAGCTCAGGCCGGAGGAGGAAGACGCCGTCGAAGAGAAGGATGGCGTCGCTGCTCGCCTTCTTGAAGGGCACGTCGAGTCTCTGGTCTATTCTGTAGTCGAAGGCCCTGTCCATGTAGACCAGGCTTCCGCCGGGTCCTAGAGGCAGGAGGAGGTAGTCGAGGAGCACCCTGTAGTTGAAGCTGTCCAGGTAGTAGCCCTCAGGGTCCATCCTCCCACGGACGTGTCTCAGCCTCCGGGGGTTGTGGAACCAGTCCATGCTTGACCGGATGACCTCGCGGCCCCTCTCCTCGAGCATGGGATGAAGCTCGTCGGCGAAGGCGGTCTTCCCGGCGGCGTCGACGCCGTCGACCGCGACCCTGACGGGGTGGCGTCGCTGGATGCTGTTGATCATCTCGGCGATCCCCTTGAGGAGGGTCTCTCGGTCCACCATCGCTGCTCCTCTACCAAATATTCAACGGTCTATGTAAAATCATTGTAGTCAGGGGCTTTATATCTTCAAACGTTGTCCGGGTTTAGGGTCGGTACCGCACTCGGTTGTTCATCACTTTTATCCGGCTGTAGGGTATTATGGTTGGATCACCCTTGGAGAATTACTACGAGACTAATAGAAAGCGCTGGGACGAGCTGGTGGACATACACGCCAAGTCAGACGAATACGACCTTGATGGATTCCTCGCCGGGAATAACAGCCTCCACGGCGTCGAGCTGGAGGCTCTGGGGGACGTCGAGGGTAAGAGTCTCCTGCATCTTCAGTGCCACTTCGGGCTTGACACCCTGAGCTGGGCGAGGCTCGGCGCCAAGGTGACGGGCGTGGACTTCAGCGAATCCGCCATCGAGCTAGCCAGGCAGATAGCCGCGAGGATCGGCGTCGAAGCCGAGTTCATCTGCAGCAACGTCTACGATCTCCCAGAGGTCCACGAGGGGGAGTACGATATCGTGTTCACCAGCATCGGGGTCCTGTGCTGGCTCCAGGACATCCGGGGGTGGGGCCGGATCATAGCCCGCTTCCTGAAGCAGGGGGGCGTTTTTCTGCTGGTAGAGTCCCATCCATTGATGTGGGTCCTCGACGACGAGTTTGAGGGCCTCAGGATCAAATACAGTTACTGGCACAGCGACGAGCCTCTGAGCTGGGAGCAGGATGGTACCTATGCTGACGAGGACGCCAAGGTGACAAACAAGAAGAGCTACGAGTGGCAGCACACCGTCGGTGACGTCCTGAACAGCCTCATCGAGGCGGGGCTGCGGATCAAGGAGGTCAAGGAGTACCCGCACCTCCCGTGGAAGTACCTGGAATGCGCCGAGAGGGGGCTGGACGGCTACTGGAGGATGCCGGGGGACAGGCTGCCCCAGATGTGGAGCGTCAAGGCAGTTAAGGTCACGGGTTAACCGGGTTTATTAAAAAGAGGTGTAAGACTCTCATTGATTAGTGGTTAAACGTGCGGCTTCGCGTCTACGACGCCGCCGTTCTTGCTTGCCATGGCTTTCCAGCCACGGTTATTCATCCATGTCATGGATCTTCCGTTCAACGGGTTCATGAATATGCCCGGGATGGTCGACGGCGACTTGTCAGGGTACGGGTTGCCTGTGAATGAGGTTTCACCAATGTTTTCAAGCTCTACATGCGCTTTGTTGACAGTAACCATGGGTTGTGGGCCGCGTTTTTGTGGTCGGTGGAGTACGTTATTGTATATGATTGGATCTGAAAAGGCTTGTTTTAGGGCTCCTTTCGGTTAAAGACCGGCGTTTTCTCGTCTGACGCGTATACCCTCTATGTGCTGACGACTGGGTCTATGTTGTTCATGGAGCCGTGGGCGTCGCAGACGGTGGTCTCGGTGTCTGGGTGGGCGCTGAGTGTTCCCTTTATGGCGGCGTTGGTGTCAGGTGTCATGAGTTTTCTTCCCCTCTCGTAGTCGCCCTGCTTCCTGCTGACCATGGAGCCGTCGACGATGCCGCTGATACCCTCCACGTCAACGCTGAAGAAGGACTGATAAAGTAAATGGGATTTTAAATATTAAGACTACGTTGAATTCCACTTTTGTATTAACCTAATAAAAGGTCAAGAGTGTATTTGGAAATTTAATCGTTAAGACTAATCATTTTCTTCACGGAAAATATACTAGATCTTTTCCTTGTAGACCTCGTGGTGTTTTAGAGGTTACAGAGTCAACTCGGATTTTACCGTCTTTCCGAAGTATTTTTAACGCTTTCCTATAGTCTGTGTCAATATATTTTGAGATTTGGTGTCTAGAAACAGGATACAATTCATCGCAAATATCATCAAAAGTGACAACTCGTCCTTGAAAGTAATCTAGCAGATATCTCTCAAAATCAAAAAAATCAAATCTTTGCTGTCGTTTCAATATATCGTCTTCCGGACCTAGATATCTAAAAATTCCAGATCCTTCTTTACGCATTATATTCTTCATCACTCGAAGCCCTTTGATGTGATGAGTTGCATGTACGATGTAATACTTGGTACGTTTTTCCATATCTGAATCATTTACACCAAACGACCAAACAAATTTAGCGTCAGTATCGTTTTGAAGCTTGTCCTCATAAATTTGAACTAGGGCTTGATGTCTTCGCTCTTCTTTGTATTTCGTAGCCTCTTTCCATTCATCACCACCAAACAACTCGGTTAAACTCTCAGCATGATATGGACTCTCACACCAGCGTGCCATTTCATAAGTCATTAGCACAAACAGTACTTCACTAAATCTATGCGATAAAATACGTTTGATGTCATCAAATGAGATTCCCTTCCACCCAAACGGATCAATAAAATACAAGACTGGGATCATGAACTTGCCCTCATACTGGTCTAGAAAGTCAGTAATGACTTTATCAAAATCACCATGAAGGGCACTACATTCAATATCATTACAATTTAACTTGTATTTGGTAACCTCTTCTTCTAAAGATACAAAATTTCCTTTATTATTTTCAATAAATGCACAATTGAACTTCTTAAGATTGGAGAGTCGATCAATTTGTTCTTGAGCAGCATTCATTACAATTATGGGGGAGCCAGGTTCACCATTATTATAAACTCCTCGTCCAGCAAAACAATCAAAGTAACCCATTTTTTCATTTCTTGAACTTAATATTGAGATCCAAGATCGGATGTATTTTTCGAGAATCTGATGTTTTACTTTAGTATGTTCCTCAAGTTCCCATTTTTCAGGTGCGTTGTCTGGTCTAGTCAAACACTCTTTCACATCCGGTATGTGCAGTAACATCCGACTCCAGCGTATTTTAGTTTTATTTTTTTCCACACATTAATAATTTTTTACATGTAGTGATAATGCCTTAATATTTTAGATTCGTATGATAATATTGAAAGAAAAAATGGTTTAGTTATTGTTAAATATTATTAGTATAGATTTTAAGATGATATAATGCCTTTAGATTTCGTTGGTGACGCGATAAGTCTGAGTGGATTAACAGGTACTAAACTAAAGTGCGATGTTATTGGTCAATATTATGGTTTATGGTGGAATATCACTTCAGGAGGCCCTAATAGAAGATATAATTTCCCAACAACATTTGTTGAACTTGATGCTGCAACCGGAGAAGTATATATCAAAGAGACTGGTGAAACCGTTTTAGGTTCTGCGGGACATGCTCTGAATTTAAAATACACTAATCCAAACACTCATAAATTAAAAGTTATTTTAGTGGAAAAACATGATGGGTGTTATGAAAAGTTAAAGAACGTAATGAAAAAAAAGTGGAAAAAGGCAGATATTAGCGAGGCGGAAAGGCCGGTCTCTGTAAATAAAAGTAATGTTTTCCTGCTAAACCTTGGTTTTAATGAAGCATTGGACGAAATAGAAAAAATAGAATTAGGAAATTCAATGTTTTTCTTTGATCCCTTAAGAAGTGTTACTTATGAATCAATAGAAAAAGTCGCAAAGCGAAGGATGACTGATTTCTATCAAAATGGGACAGAGTTTATTATATTTATATTTACTTCTGATTGGTTTTTAGGACGAGACAGTTTTTCTCCTCTGCCGGACACAGGTAATAAAGAAGATTGGACTCTCGAAGAGAAAAAAACTGTTGAAGAAGCTAATTCTCTATTTGGACATGACAAGTGGCATGACGCCATATTAACAAAGGATACGATTGCTGAGAAAGAAAACAAGCTAATTCAACTTTACAAATACCAATTGAGGGATTGGTTTCGATACGTGCTTCCTATGCCATTCAATCCAAAAGGTGATCAATTATTCCATCTGGTACTTTGTTCAAATTATGAGGATGGTGTCAAAGCAACACGTAATTTTTACTCTGATAGAACAGGAAACCCAAGATATAAACCAGATAACAGGAAGGCATATCAAAAATTTAAGAAAAAACATCCAGAGTTATTACGCGGCTTGAAAGGCAATCAGAGACCATTGCAGTGGCGCATTCTATGGAGTACAATTAAATCTCACGAAGATGGGGTCTGTGATTATCTTTGCATTGATTATTCTCGGGAGAAAATTGGCATGAATAATAATGAACGTAAACTTTTTCTTCAATGGCTTGAGAACAAAGGATATCTCAGGATAATTGACAGAACAAATGCATGGAGTTCAGGTATCATTCAATATGAATTGGATTGGATAAATTTGAAAAACAATTTAGGAGTGGATCCTCCCTATCAATTAAGACCGCTATCTGTTGAGATGCTCAAACGTGACGAATAAAAAACGAATCGGACGTAAAATAACTGAAGGTACACGCGAATGGGCAGATTTCAATGTTAATTGTATCAAAGGTTGTGGAAACGATTGCAGATATTGTTATGCAAAGATGATGGGAAAACGATTTGGTCGTTGTACTGAAGAAACATGGAAAGATATGAAAATTAGAGAAGATATTCTCGATAAGAAATTCCGCAAGTTTGATGGAAGGGTTATGTTTCCAAGTTCACATGATATATTTGATTCCCCAGAAATCAAAGAAGCTTGTTACAAAGTCATTGGAAATTTACTTGAAGCAGATAATGAATTGCTGATTACTACAAAACCAAGCCTCAATGTGGTACGTGATATAATCGAGAAATACAAGGATAAAAAAGATAATATACAATTTAGATTCACGATTACTTCAACAGATAACGACAAGCTTACCTTTTGGGAAAGAAACGCCCCACGGTACGAAGAAAGAAAAGAAGCATTGATCTTAGCTTATAAAAAGGGCTTCAAGACAAGTGTTTCGGTTGAACCATTCCTTGATGAAAGACCACAAGATCTGATCTCTGAAATCGGACCATACGTGACTGAATCAATATGGGTTGGACCTATGAATTACGTTCCAAGAAAAGGGATTACTGAGGAGGAAAAACCCTATTATGATAAAATTCGCTCGATAAGCGAAAAATCAAATCTCCAGAAAATATATGATGACTTGATCAATACCCCAAAAATCCATTTTAAGGACAGCCATACAAATCGATTAGGAATTACCTAGCCCTCACATTTCATGCAGCTGAGAGGTGAGATGTCCTCGGCTGTTATTCCCTCCTTGTTCCTGCCGGGTATGGCGTCTATGAAGTGGTCACCTATGCGTTGAAACTCCTCGGCTATGACGTGCTCGTCCATCCCGATAACCGGACCGTCCTCGACAACAGTCTTACCATCAATAATCACCCTGTTCACGTCCTGGTCATGGCCCCGTAGACCAAGTTCCTGATGGGGTCCCGTACGGGGCTCATGTAAATGGTTTCAAGATTCACCAGTACCAGGTCAGCCTTGGCTCCAACCTCGATCTTACCTAGGTCCCTCCTGCCGAGGGCATTGGCTCCATACACGGTAGCTAAATTAAACAAGTCAGGGGCCGTACCAGCTACGCTGTCAATCACTGGGCTTCCTGATTAAAGCTTTAAATCATTTTTGATACCTTCAATGTGACCTCCATGATCAAGAGAGAAACCATCTACTACGAGGACGGAGGCGCCGAGCACACGGAAACCACATTGAAAGCCGTTCTCGACGCAGCCAAAGAGCTGGGAATCAAGACCGTGCTCGTCGCCAGCACAAGCGGGGACACCGGAGTAAAGGCAGCAGAGATCTTCAAGGGCAGCGGTGTCCAGCTCATCGTCGTCGGCCACCAGACGGGGTTCCCAGCCGCAGGCGTCCAGCAGTTCAAACCCGAGAACTGGGAACGCATCGAGGCTCTCGGAGGCGTCGTGAACCTCGGCACAGACGTGCTCACCAACAGCATAAGGCAGCGACAGCGGCTGGGCAATAGCCCCATGAGCATCATAACCCAGAGCCTCATAGCGATGAAGGTCAAGGTGAACGCGGAAATAGTCGCCAAGGCATGCGACGCAGGTCTAGTGCCCCCAGGCGAGCACGTCGTCAGCGTCGCGGGCAGCCACAGGGGAGCCGACACGGCCGTCTCGTTCCTAGCCGCGGACAGCCCCAACATCCTGGACCTGAACCCCCAGTACATCATCGCCATGCCGCTGAGCCACGAGAAGGCCGACGCCGACTACATGGCGAGGCGCCAAGCAGCGATGAAGGACGGGTAACTCCTAAAAACAGGGGCAGCCCATCATTCCCCATGAAGCCTTTCCCAGTTCTACTCACATTCGACCTCGACGGCGAGACAGCGTTCGAGGAGACGCACCCCGGAATCCCTTACTGGGTGACCCAGGGAGGGTACGGGCCTAGAAAGGGGGTCTACAGGATCATGGACCTCCTGGACGAGTACGAGATCAAGGGCACCTTCTGCGTCCCAGGCCTGACGGCGGAGCGGTACCCCGAGGCCGTCGAGACGATAGTGTCCAGAGGCCACGAGCTCGCCTGCCACGGCTACACCCACAGGGGCTACAACGCCCTGGAGCCGGAGCAGGAGCGGATGTGGATAATCAAGAGCAGGGACATCCTCAGCGGGTTCACGGACCAGCCCCTGCTGGGGCACAGGACGCCCCGGTGGAGGCCCAGCATCCACACCCACGGGTTCCTCAACGAGATGGGGTTCAGGTGGAACAGCGACTACATGGGCGCCGAGGAGTGCTTCTGGAACATAGTCGACGGCAAAACATCCAGACTCCTGGAGATACCCGTCGCCTACAACCTGGACGACTGGACGTTCTACTACGACTGGGGGATGACCGTCGAGGAGACGGTGGACGTGTGGCGCATAGAGTTCGACGCCCGCTACACGGACAGGAGCCTCTTCTGCCTCACCAACCACCCCCAGGTGACTGGGAGGCCGTCGCGGCTCCTCTGCCTCAAAGGCATCATAGAGCACGCGTTGAGCTACCCCGACGTCGAGTTCATGCGGGCCACAGACTACGTTGACCGGTACTGGGCAGCGTCAGGCTAGGTACACCTCGGCCTGCTTATCCGTGGCCCGACGGTACCTCTCCAGTATCTTCTCGGTGAACTCGCCGACGTAGCCCGCCTCGACGAGGTTCACGGTGCAGCCGCCGAAGCCGGCTCCAGTCATCCTGGCGCCCACCACCTCGTCCATGTCCATGGTGGCGTCGACGAGGGCGTCCAGCTCCTCGCAGCTCACCTCGTAGTCGTGGCGGAGGCTGTCGTGGCTGTCGTACATGAGGTCCCCGAAGCCCTCGGCGTCTCCCGCCTCAAGGAACTCCACGGCGTCGAGGACCCGCTTGTTCTCGGTGACGACGTGCCTGGCCCTCCGCTGGATGACGTCGGGGAGCGTGCCCCAGTGCTCCACGAGCGTCTCGGGGGATACGTCCCTGAGGGCCTTCACCTCGGGGTCATGCTTCGAGATGATGCTGACGGCCTCCATGCACTCTGCCCGCCGCTCGTTGTACGCCGAGTCCGCGAGCCCTCTCTGAACCATGGTGTTCACGATGACGAAGCGGTGCGTGGGCTGCATGTCGATGAGCCTATGCTCGTTGGTCCTGCAGTCGATGAAGAGCGCCCGCCCGTGCTCCCCCAGGCAGGCGACGAAGTGGTCCATGATGCCGCACTGGACGCCGACGAACTCGTTCTCGGCGCGTCTACCGAGGATCGCCGCCTCCACAGGGTCCAATTCCAGCCCGTTCATGCCCTGGAGTGCGCGCAGGGTGGCTATGAGCAGCGCGGCGGAGCTACTGAGCCCCGCCCCCAGGGGCACGTCCCCCGTGACGACCATGTCCGCCCCCTTTAGGCTGTGGCCTTCCTCGCGCAGCGCCTCCACCACGCCCTGCACGTAGTTGCTCCAGGGGCGATCCGGGTCGGGCCTCGTGCCTGCGACGGTGAACTCCTTGCGTTGACGGAAATCGGCGGCGTACACACGGAACCGGTCGTCCGTCCTCGGCTGGGCAGCCACGTAGACGTGTCTGTCGATGGGGGTGGGCAACACGTAGCCGTCGTTGTAGTCCGTGTGCTCGCCGATGAGATTGACTCGACCCGGCGCCCTGTAGACCACTGGCTCCCCTCCGTAGACCTCGGTGAAAAGCTGTCTGGCCTTAGACTCCATTTTCACATCTTCTCAACGGCCGGATGAGTATTTAACACCAGACTGCCTTGTACGAAGCTGTTGAGGCTCAGCCGCCGGCCCTGAGTGGGGCCAGGAACCTATCCACGGCGTTCAATGCTTCTTCCTCCTCCGTGAAAACAAAAAGCTCCAGGTTTTTGTTGCCGTTGAGCATCGCGGAGGGTTTGCGGCTTGGTTCTTCCCGGTATAGCAACAGTATAGGCTTGCCCCACTCCTCGGCCTTGGCGATCTCGTACCCGACGCCTAGGCTCGGCGCCGAGACCTCGGCCACGAGTGCGTCCGCCTCCCTGAGCCAATCCATGTCCCTCTCGTATATCCACGTGTCGTCGAAACTGATCTCCTCGTCGATGGAGTAGCCGAAGCTGTGCTCGGTGAGAACCTTCCCGTGTCCGGAGACGTGCCGTATGAGTCTCTGGAACCAGTCCCTTTCGGGCTCGCCGCCCCGTATGCTGCCGGCGAAGTAGACCTTCATGCGTACTCGGGGGACGTGAAGACAGATAAAGTGAGTGAAAGAGGGGGGCTACCACTTCTCCCTGTGGACCTTGGACTCGTCGTACCTGTTGCCCGGGGGCTTCTCCTCGGCGGGGTAGCCGACGGAGACGATGCACAGGGGCGTCACGTGGCCCGGTATCCCGAGGAGCTCCCTGGTCTTGCTCACTGGCTCCTCGCCGGGGTGGACGCCGAGCCAGACGGCGCCGAGGCCGAGGGCGTTCGCGGCGACGAGCATGTTCTCGGTGGCGGCGCTGCAGTCCTGGGCCCAGAACTCTGTTGTCTGGACCTCGTTGTCGCCGCAGACCACTACTGCGAGGCTCGCCTCCCTGAGCATCTTGCTGTATCGGTGGAACTCGGGTATCCTGTCGAGGGTCTCGCGGCTCCTGACGACTATGAAGTGCCAGGGCTGGCGGTTGTGGGCGCTGGGGGCTGCCATGCCGGCCTCCAGCAGCCTCCTCTCGAGCTCGGGGCTCACCTGCTTACCGGTGTACCGCCTTATGCTCCTCCTAGTCATGATGGCTTCCATCGCTTCCATGGTTGCATCGAGATCAAGAGGTGGTTCATGTAACCTAAGCTTTACGTCTCAACCTCGGGCGCTGGGTTCAAGTTTTTCTCCAGCGGCCTTAGCTCGAATGTCAGCGTCTCCAGTACACCTGAGAAGTAGATTAGCCCGGCCAGCGCCGCTAGTAAGACAACCCTTGTGACTGCCATGCGCACACGGTTACCGTTCACCGATCAAAGCGTGCGTAGGACGATTATGGTGTTGGTCTTCTCTACGCCCTCGATCTTGCGGATGTCCTCTATGACCTTGTTGATGCCCTCGATGCTGCTGCCGCTGCTCACCATGATTATGTCGTACTCGCCGGTGACCTCGTATATCTTCTCGACGCCCGCCAGCTGGTTCACCATCTTGGACACCTCGTAGGTGGGCGTACCCGGGTTGACTGCGATCATGGTGAGAGCCCGTACGCCGTGAGTCGACGACTTCTCGATGGTGAAGCGTTTGATGACGCCCCCGGACACCAGAGCCTGGACGCGGTTCCTGACGGCGCCCTCGCTCAGACCCACGGACCTCCCGATCTCGACGTAGGTCATGCGGCTGTTCTCCTCGAGGAGCCTCATTATGCGTTCATCGATCTCGTCGACCATATATCAAAAAGAACGGGATGCGTTTATAGGGGCTGCGATGGGGCCCTACCCCTCGAAGCCGCAGATGTCCAGCATCATGAGCGCGTATATCTTGGCGAAGCTGGCGAGGGTCTCAACGTCGGCCCACTCGTCCGGGGCGTGGGCGTTGCCGCCGCCTGGGCCGAAGGCCATGGCTGGCACGCCCGCCAGGTTGGTGAGGTAGCTGGTGTCGTTGCTCCCGCTGGCCCCCAGGAGCCCCAGCTTGTAGCCAAAGACCTGTTCTGTGGCCTTGGCTGCCGACGTGTACAGCGGGTGGTCTAGGGGTATCTCGCTGGGCGGCTTGTTCAGAGGCGACGTCACGGTTACGTCGAGCTCCGGGTCGGTGGCCTTGAGCCCCTCGACCACCGCCCTAATATCCCGTAATACCTGCTCAGGGTCCATCCCGGGGACGGTGCGTACATCGCACACGGCCTCACAGTCCTCGGGGATTATGTTGTCCTTGGCGCCGCCGCGGATGGTGGTGCCCGGGGCTATGGTGGGGTCCGGGAGGAGGCCGTGCTTAGGGAAGCTGAACTCGGTTTCGTCGATGGCGAGAAGCACCTTGCTCATCTTGAGCACGGCGTTGACGCCCATCTCCGGCCTGCTGCTGTGGGCTGACCTGCCCTTGACGTGTATGTTGACGAGGGTTCTGCCCCTGACGGCTGGTCTTGCCATGACGACGGCGCCCCGGGTTGATGCCTCCCCGACGACGGCCGCGTCCACGTCCTCGACGTACCCGTTCTCGCAGAGGTACTTGGTGCCGTAGCGGCCGAAGAACTCCTCGTCTGCCACGGCGTGGAGGCGAAGGTCTCCCCTAAGCCGTAGGCCGAGGCTGTTCAGGGCCTTCGCGGCTACCATGGCTGACGCTATGGCGCCTTTCATGTCGCCGCTGCCCCTGCCATAGATCCTGCCGTCCTTGACCTCGCCGCCGAGGGGGTCCACGGTCCAGTAGTCTAGGTTGCCCACGGGGACTGTGTCGTAGTGGCCGTTCCAGAGCAAGGTCTTCCCGCCTCCTGCGCCCTCCAAGACGCCGAGAGTGTTCACCCGGTCCGGCCTAGACTCCACCTGCTCCACGTCGAACCCGAGAGACGCGAGCAGCTCCGAGACGTATTCAGAGATGTCTGTCTCGTCTCCCGGTGGGTTCTCGCTGGGTATGCGGACCATGTCCCGCGTAAATTCGACGATGTCGCCGCGTAGCCGATCAACCTCATCCATGAGGCTCCTCTCGACGGTCATGTCTCCGCCTCCATGCCGAGGGCCCCGACTATGAACGCCAGCTCGTCTGTGTACTCCTCGATGACCTTGGCGGTGGGCTTACCGGCGCCGTGGCCAGCCTTGCTCTCGACCCTAATTAAGGTCGGGGCGTCGCCCCTCTGGGCGTGCTGGAGGGCGGCGGCGAACTTGAAGCTGTGGGCCGGGTAGACCCTGTCGTCGTGGTCGGCGGTGGTGACCATGGTGGGCGGGTACCTGTTGGGCTTGAGGTTGTGGTAGGGGCTGTACGTCAGGAGGGCCCTGAACTCGTCAGGGTTCTCGACGGAGCCGTAGTCGCTTGTCCAGCCCCATCCCACGGTGAACTTCTCGAACCTGAGCATGTCCATGACGCCGACGGCGGGGACCGTGGCGCCGTACAGCTCGGGGCGCTGGGTGAGGCAGGCGCCTGTGAGGAGCCCGCCGTTGCTCCTGCCGCTTATGGCGAGCCTCGGCGTGCTCGTGTAGCCCTCGGCTATCAGGTGCTCGGCTGCGGCGATGAAGTCGTCGAAGACGTTCTGCTTAGCCAGCTTGATGCCCTGGTCGTGCCACGTCTTCCCGTACTCGGCTCCGCCGCGGAGGTTGGCGACGCAGAGTAGGCCGCCCATCTCCATCCAGACAAGGTTGCGGACGTTGAAGAACGGGGTGAGGCTTATGTTGAAGCCTCCGTAGCCGTAGAGGTAACAGTAGTTGTCGGCTTTAGGCTCCAACCCCTTCTTATGGGTGACGTACATGGGCACCTTGGTGCCGTCTCTGCTCGTGTAGAAGATCTGCTCGGTTACATAGTCGCCTGTGTCGAAGCCTAGCTTGGGCTCCCTGTAGACGGTGTTCGCCCTCTTCTCCAGGTCCACGCGGTATATGGAGCCCGGGTGGGTGAAGCCGGCGTAGTGGTAGAACGCCACAGTGTCGGTTTTCCTGCCGGTGAAGCCGGTGACTGTGCCCATCCCCGGCTGCTCCACCTCCCAGAGGGGCTCCCCCGTCTCTGAGTAGACCGTCACCACGCTGTGGGCGTCGTGGAGGTGGACCGTGAGGAACTGGTCGTTCACCATGCTCACGGATTCGAGGGCGTCCTCCTTCTCAGGCATTACTTCCTTCACCTCGCCGGGGTTCCGTGTGTCCATGGCTACGACCCTGCCCATGGGGGCGTCCAGGTCCGTGAGGAAGTAGAAGACGCCGCCGTCGTTGGCGACGAACCTGCACTTGTACTCGAAGCCCTTCACCAGCTCCACCACGCCGCAGTCCCCCGTCAGCTTCCTGTAGAAGACCTGGTTCTCTGGGTAGGTGCCCCGGGTCACGGTTATTACTAGGTAACCGCCGTCCTCCGTGACCTGTCCGTGGAACCTCCACTCCTTCTCGTCGTCCCGCTTGTAGACGAGCTCGTCCACGCTCTGGGGGTCGCCGACCCTGTGATGGTAGAGCTTCTGGTAGTAGTTGGCCTCCTTGAGGGCCTCACCCTTGGGCTCATCGAACCTGCTGTAGAAGAAGCCCCGGTTGTCGTGGGTCCAGGCCGCGGCCGTGAACTTGGTCCACATGAGGTGGTCACCCAGGTCCTCGCCTGTCTCGACCATCCTGATCCTCCACTCCTGCCAGTCAGAGCCCGCAGTGCTGACGCCGTAAGCCAGCAGCCGCCCGTCCTCGCTCACGTCGTAGCCCGTGAGGGCGACCGTACCGTCCTCGCTGAGCTTGTTGGGGTCCAGGAGCTCCCTGGGCTCCCCGTCGGGGCCCTCCATCCATAGGAGCACCGGCTGGTTCCTGAGGCCGTCGTTGTACGTGTAGAAGTACCTCTCCCCCCGCCTGAAGGGGATGCCGTACTTCTCGAAGTCCCAGAGCGTGGTCATCCTCTCCCTGATCCGCCCCCGAGAGGGGACCTTCTCCAGGTAGCCGAAGACGACCCTGTTCTGAGCGTCTATCCAGGCCCTGGTCTCCTCGCTGTCTATGTCCTCAAGCCACCTGTAGGGGTCGGGCACCTCGACGCCGTGGATCACGTCGACGTGGCCCATCCTCCGGCTCGGAGGATAGATGAGCTTAGATTGTCTAGGCAAAAACACCACCCATGAGATAGGTGGCTGGGGGATTCTTAAAACAGCATCCTAGACGCTGAAGGGGGAGACGAGGGCCTTCTTCGCCGCCTCTCCGCCGGAGTACGCCATGGGGGCGCCGTCGGCGCGCCAGCAGGCTCCGCCGTGCATCTGACCCCGCTCGTCCACCATGACGCCGTTCATGCCACCGGCCACCTTGGGCATCTCCATGATCTCGTGGCCCATCCTCCTGAGCCCCTCAAGGGCGTCTTCGCCGAAGCCGGGCTCTACCTGTAGCTTCCCCTCCGGCGTCCCGGGGACGCCCATGGTCCAGACTCGGGGGGCCTCGAAGGCCGGCTGTATGCTCATCCCGAAGTCTATGACGTTAACCAGGGCCTGGCAGATGGCGGGGAATATCCTCGTGCCGCCGGGGGTGCCCAGGCAGAGGAACGGTGAGCCGTCCCGAAGCACGATGGTGGGCGCCATGCTGCTGAGCATCCTCTTACCGCCGGCGACGGAGTTGGCCCTCCCCGGCCGAGGGTCGAAGAGCCCCATGCAGTTGTTGAGCAGCACCCCTGTGCCTGGCACCGTCACCGTGGAGCCGAAGAGGGCGAACAGCGTCTGCGTGGCGGCGACGATGTTGCCCTCCGAGTCCATCACGGAGACGTGGGTCGTGTCCTGGCTCTCGGCCTGATACCTGCCGGGGTCGCCGAAGCCGTAGCTCCCCGCCTTTTCACCGACCTCCTTGACCCTCAGCGCCGCGTACTCCTTGGATGTCAGCCCCTCCACGGGCACGGGGACCCTCCACGGGTCCCCCATATAACGCTGCCTGTCCGCGAAAGCGATCTTGAGGACCTCGGCGAAGAGGTGGACGTGCTCGGCTGAGCCGAAGGTCAGTGCCCCCACGTCGTGGTGCTCAAGCATGTTAAGCATCTGTATTATGTGGGTGCCGCCGCTGCTCCCCGGGGCCATGCTGTACACGGTGTACCTGTCCCTGTAGGTGCCGTGTACGGGGGGCTTCTCGGTGAGCTCGTAGCCTCGGAGGTCCTCCATGGTCAGGATCCCGCCGTTCGCCTCCATGTCATCCGCCACGGCCTTGCCGAGCTCCCCGCCGTAGAGGAGCCCCGAGCCGCATCTGGTTATCTCTTCGAGGGTCTCAGCGTACTCCGGCATAACCACCTTGTCCCCGGGCCTGAGTGGCTTCCCGCCGGGTAGGAAGGTCTTGGCCGTGTCCTCGTGGAGCCGGAGGTCGCTCTGCATGTTCCCGACGTTGAAACAGAGGTACGGCGTGGCCCTGTAGCCGTCTCGGGCGAGCCTTATGGCGGGCGCCGTGACCTCGCCTAAGTTCAGTTTTCCGCGCGTTTTCTGGATGTGCTCCCACGCCTTTAGGCTGCCCGGGGTGGCTACGGCGAGGTGGCCGATCATGTTCCTGCGGCCCACGGCCTCGAATATGTACTGGTCCGGCCTCCGCTCCTTCACCGGTGTGTACATGGTCTCCGTGGCGGCCCCGGGCGCGACGGCGTAGTTGTCCAGAGTCGATATCTCCCCCGTCCCACCGTCGCGGTAGACGAAGAACCCGGCGCCGAATATACTCACCATCATGGGCTCCGCGACTGTCAACGCGAAGAGGCTGGCCACCGCCGCGTCGAAGGCGTTGCCGCCCTTCGCCAGCGTCTCTAACCCGGCCGAGCTTGCGAGGGGATGGTTCGCCACAACCACGCCTCTGCTGCCGACCACCTCCTGCTTGAACGTCTTCAAGTACCTCTCAGGAACAGGCATCGTTAAACACCGTAGAACGCTTCCAATATCATCTGTTGAAAGTATAACACTTACCACGCGGGCACAGAAACGTGTAAACTCTTCTCCCACCACCTCCATTTACAATAAGCCTTCCCCCCACTCGCTAGGCGGATATACACCGGCGACGCTCAGGCCGACGCCTTCGACGTAGCCCGCCTCCTAGCCAAGGAGGAGATAAAGGTCCACGTCTTCAACACCAAGCACTCAAGCCGGGAGGAGGAGCAACCCTTCAAGGAGAAAGGGAAGAGGATCAGGCTGACGCCCACCCAGTTCCTGAGGGAGCTGGCCCGGGTCTCGAAGGGCGAGTACGTTGGGTTGAGTCTTCAGAGACGTGAACAATAACTAGTCTCTCGTAGTCTTGAGGACCTGGACAAGGTCTCATCTACTTGGACTTGCGTGAAGAAGTTTTCAAGTGGTTTAGTGCCGCTGTCCGGGTCTCTGCGAGGAACTCCTCCATCGATCCCCTGGAATGGGTGTGACTGTGGGTCACCTCGAGGTTGGGGGGTTTTCTGATGCCGTCTATTAGCCGGTTCACCTTCTCCCAGTCCACGGTGCCCCAGCCGGGGGGCATGTGGCTGTCATCGTCTCCACGGTTGTCATTGATGTGTGTCACGGTGAGCCTGTCCCTGAACCCTTTTAGCTCGTCCAGGTTCCCGTGTATGTTGGCGTGCCCCGTGTCTAGGCAGAAGGAGACGATCTCCTCTGGGAATCTCTCCATGAGCCGCCGCAGAACGTCGTGGTCGCCCCGGTAACAGTTCTCGAAGGCCAGTGTCACCCCGAGGACGCCGCAGAGGGGCGCGACCTCGGCGACGGCCGCCTCGGCTCTACTGAGCCGGTTCTCGAGGAGCGGCTCGTGGTACCTCGGCGGATGCACCACGACGGCGTCGCCGCCTACCTTGCTGCAGAACTCTATCCTGTTCTTGAGGAGCTTCACGTAAGCGCTGTGCCCAGCCTGGTCGTCGGCGTCGATCCGGGCGGTCTGCGTGGCGGTGCCGTGGACGTCGAGGCAGGTGAGGCCCCGGTCATCCAGCAGCCACCTGTAGAGGTTCATGTCTTCGCGGCTGTAGAGGCGCTCGTTGTCCCAGTCGTCACACCAGTGCACGTAGTCGAAGCCGTGGTCCTTGAATAGGCGAAACTTCTCCTCCATCCGGGGCTTGTAGGTGTAGTTGAACATGTCGGTGGTGACGCTGAACTCCATAGATAACCCATGCCCGATGCCCATTATAAACAGAGAGGAGAAACGCAGACGGAGGGAAGATGGGTGTTAACTGATATTCTTCTTCGCCCCGCAGCAGCTGCAGACGATGAAGCCCTGCTTCAGCCTGTCCTCGATGAACGCCTTGCATTCCTTTTTGTCGAGGAACAGGGGCTGGCCGCACGCGTCACACATCTCGTCGTGAAGCTCGGGTTCAGGCATCTCAAGAAACGATGGGAACACTGGTTAATAAACGGGGGTGGCTTAGGGTAGTCTAGCCCTCGATGAGCTTGAGTATGTCCTCCCTGACGAATGCTATGTATTCGTCCACGGTGCTCTTGCTGAAGTTGGTGACCACGGCGCTCCTGGTGACGCCCACCGTGTAGCCCTTCGCCAGGCTTGTGAACACCACGTACCAGATCATGCCGTGGTCCATGTAGTCCTTGTAGAGCCCCGTGTCGGCGATGCCCTCGCCGCTGAGGCACAGCTTGTTGACGCTCGGGATGTCCACGTTGTCGAACCAGATGAGGTTCGTCGCCTTGGGGTTGCCCTCGTGGAGCCTCTTAAGGGTCTCGCTGGTGATCCTGCTCTCACGGATGTCGACGTTGAGTATCTCCCCGATCTTCACCGCGACGTGGTTGCTCAGCATCTTCTTGACGCCCCTCGCGACGCTGGGCGCCATCACGACGAGGAAGTACCTACCCTCGTGGGGCACTATCCAGAAGGGCGCCTCCTCGGTCTCCGGCGTCATCCGTGTCCGGCGCCGGTAGACTCGCTCCCTCATGAAGTCCCGGGTGAAGACCCCCGTGACCGTGTCCTCGACCTGCTCAAGGTCAATCACCTCGGTCACCAGCTGGGTCTCCTCGTCCTCCAACTCCTTGACCTCTCTCCAGCCCATCAGCGTGTCCCTGGGGTCCCCCTCCAGGCCCCGGACCTCGAAAACCTTCACTGGAAGAACCATTTAACCACCAGGAAGCTACACGGCTCACAGCTTAAAAACCCAGCCCAGGGGATCACACCTTAAGCTCCAGACGGGCCCACCAGTCCCTGAACTCGTCGTCCAGCAGGTCGCTGTTCTTGAAAACGAAGTATACCAGGCCCTGCAGCACGGGGAAGAAGTATTCGTCCATGTTTGTCTTGAAGATCTCCAGGACGTTCCTGTGGAATCGTTCCTTGCCCTCGACTTCGTCGAAGTCCGTGGAGACTATGATGTCCAGGAGGAACTTTATGAAGCCGTAGAGCTGGTAGACGCTGCTCTCCCATATGTCCATGAAGGCTTGGCTCCGCTCCAGACCCGTGGACTTGGACTTGAGGAACTCCCCGAACACGTAGCCCGCGGACGTCGCGTCCTGGGCCTTGGCCTGTATCTCCTTGCTCCTGCTGAGCAGGTCGAGCCTGTCCCAGTCCATTTGGGGGTAGAGGTCGGCTACCCCCAGCTCCTTCTTCCCGTAGTCTTGGGCGTATAGCTCGCGGCTCTTCATGGCGTAGGGAAGCCTGTAGAGCCCGGTTTCTATGTCCCTGACTATGAAACCTATCTTGAGGAAGCTCCGGAGGCCCTCCGCGAGCTCCTTGTCGCTTAGGCCCGTGGCCTCACGGAGCTCCGGGAAGGACAGCATACGGTCTGACGCCGTGATCAGCTGCCAGATCTTCTTTTCCCCGGGCTTCATGGTAGACACTACGTGCGCGCTTTGCTGGTTTCACAACGTGCTCTGACGCAGGATATAAAGAGTTGATGAATTATTGACCCACAAAACATTGGGTCGGATGACTTGTATGCGTTAAAATACCTTATCTCATGCTCCTCAAGGAGAAGATCACAGCGGTAGAAGCCCCAGAGACAGTCGAGCCCACGGAAGAAGACGATGAACAGGCACCAAACATGGGTGAAACAGTGACACCAGCCACCCGAAAACGCTTATTCCATGTAACTAGGTACAACGCATCCACGCGGTTATATTCACGGACACCAAACATGACCCAGACATGACCATACTGGTGACGGGGGGAGCCGGCCGCCTCGGGTACTGGACGGCCAGACAGCTCACCGAGGCCGGGCACAGCGTCAAGGCGTTCGACCTGCCCCACGTCAACTGGAGCCAAGTCGAGTCGCTCCCCAACACCACCATCCACAGGGGAGACATCACTGACCCGGAGAACGTGGAGAAGGCGTGCAGAGACGCCGAGGCGGTGGTGCACCTAGCCGCCGTACTGCCCCCCGTCAGCGAGGCGAACAGAGAGCTGACGCAGAGAGTCAACGTACGGGGCACGCTGAACATACTGGAGGCGGCCCCACCCGAGACGCCCATCGTGTTCGCATCAAGCATATCCACCTACGGGGTCACCCACCACGAGACGCCGCCGATGAAGGAGACCCACCCCCAGACAGCCCACAACAACTACTCGGAGTCCAAGATAATGGCCGAGAAGGCCGTCAAGATGTCTGGGCACCCCTACGCCGTCCTCAGGCTGGCCCCGATCAGCGTCGCGGACCTGCTGGAGCTGCCCGACGAGGTCGCCTACAGGGCGGACCAGAGGGTAGAGTTCATCGTCGTCGAGGACGCCGCGCAGGCAATAGTTAGATACCTGGACGAAGGCCACAGGGACGCAGTCTACAACGTGGCGGGGGGCGCCAGCTGGCAGATGAGGGGAGAGGAGTACCTCACCCGGTTCTACGGGGCCCTCGGCGTCGAGGTCGAGCCCAACTACCCGCCGAGCTACACCGCGGTGGACTGGTACGACACGTCGAGGAGCCGCCACCTGGGCTACCAGAGAACAAGCTTTAACACGTTTGAGGAGAGACTAGTGGCGTTGGGAGAGGAGCTGGGGCTGAGATGAGTCAACCCATGAAGTCGGCGAAGGAGACGCTGGACGCCGTAACTGCGCATGGCGGGCTCCCCGAGGAGCAGGCGGAGAGGGTGAAGCGGGCCTCCAAGATCGTGGGCCAGAACCTCAACAAGATATGGCTCAGAACAAAGGTGGGGAAACCCATGGCGGAGTCCATGCAGGAGGCGGCCATGGACGCGCTGACCAAGCTGGAGGCCGGCGCGGGCCAGGAGGAGATGAGGACCGCCGTGGACGCCGTGGAGGCCAAGGCGAAGGAGATCGACGAGGAGAGCCGCCGCCGGAGCATGGTCGTCACCTGACTGTTGGGCTTTAAATAAGGATAAAACCAATTCATATCCAGTTTCTGGAGACCATGGACATGAAGAGCAAGGTCTACCATATGGACGACCGCTACCGCGGCCTCCCATCGAGCATACCCGCCAAGGCGCAGCAGCTTTTCGACCACGCCGAGCTGGGCGAGTGCTTCGACCCGGGCGACACAGTCGCCGTGAAGTGCCACATGGGTGAGTGGAACAACTCGGCGTACCTCCGCCCCATCCTCGTGAGGGTCATCGTGGACAAGGTGAAGGAGCACGGCGGCAAGCCCTTCGTCACCGACACCACCACGGCGCCCTACTACTTCTACGGCGGCCGCAGCACCGCCGACCTCCACCTCGAGACGGCGGCCCGGAACGGGTTCACGGCCCAAAGCGTGGGGTGCCCCATCATAATAAGCGACGGCATGTACGGCACCGACGACGTCAAGGTGGACATCCCCGACGGTCTCCTCCTCAAGGAGAGCTACATGGCCAAGGGCATCGCGGACGCAGACGCCATGATAGTGGTGAGCCACTTCAAGGGCCACGGAAGCGGCGTCTACGGCGGCAGCATCAAGAACGTCGCCATCGGGTGCAGCAGCAAGCGAGGCAAGATCGACGTCCACCTCTGTCTCCACCAGACCGTGGGCTGGAACACCTGGAGCTTCAACGGCGACAACTGCCTGGGCGAGGAGTGCCCGGACCACGTCCTATGCAGCAACATGTGCCCCGTCGGCGCCCTGAGGATAAAGAAGGACCACGCCGAGTGGGACGCCTCCGCCTGCATCGGCTGCTTCGGCCACCAGCGGCCCCTCTTCAGGTGCGACCTCTGGGGCCGCGAGAAGTACGATGACTGGCGGACATGGTTTCTCGTCGCCATGGGAGACGCCGCCACCGGCTACATCAGGCACATGGGCCCGGAGAACGTCGGCTACATAACCTACGCCATGGACATCGCCCCCGCCTGCGACTGCGTCCCAGGCTCGGACAGGCCAGTCATACCCAACCTCGGCGTCCTCGCGTCCAGGGACATGGTGGCCATCGACGTCGCGGCCCTGGACATGTCGGTGCAGGCTCCCGGCATCCACGGAAGCATGGCCGACGAGAAGGAGGTCATGAACCCGGGCGACGAGAAGTTCACGGGCATCGTCGGCATGAGCCAGTGGATCACCGCCAACACATGCAGCCGCCTGGGAAGCGGCTCCATGGAGTACGATCTCGTCGAGCCCCCCGTCTCGGAGGACGAGGCATCCTTCGCCCACCCGCTGTTCAGCCCCGAGACGCCGTCAGGCTATTACCTCGCCAAGGGGCTGAGGAAGTTCGGGTCGTGGACGCCCCCGGGGGGGTTCAAGTACAGGGACAGGCCCAAGGTAAGCATAGAGGAGCTCAGCAAACGGTAGCGCCTCCTTTTTTTACACTCGATCTGGGTAGTCGGAGATTATGCCGTCGACGCCCATCGCCTTAGCCCTGGCTATGTCGCCGGGCTCGTTCACCGTCCACGGATAAATCTTCAAGCCGAGGCCGTGGGCCATGGACACGGACTCCAGGCTCATCCTCTTGTGGTAGGGGTTGACCGAGTAGGCTTCAACCCTCTGCGCGAACTCGAGGACCTTTCCAGGTGCATCGCCCACGAGGACACCGAGCCTCACGTCGTCTGAGAGAGCCCTCATCCACTCTAGCATCCCCAGGTGGAACGAGGAGACGAGAAGCCTGTCAAGGCTCAGGCGGGGCCCACTCAACTCGTCGGCTAATACCCTGTAGACGCCGTCCACGCAGCCGAGGCCCTTGAGCTCCACGTTCACACCGACGCGGCCAACGAGGGCCTCGAAGACCTCCCTGAGCGTCGGCACCCTCTCACCGTCCCCGGCGTCAAGCGCCTTCAGCTCGTCGAGGGACGTGTCTCGCACCTTCCCCGTGCCGTCTGTGGTCCGGTCCACGGTGTCGTCGTGGATTACCACGGCCTCCCCCGAGGCGCAGAGGTGCACGTCGAGCTCCACCATGTCGGCGCCCAGCTCCACGGCCTTGAGGAACGACTTCAGGGTGTTCTCCGGGGCGTGGCCCGCCGCCCCCCTGTGGCCTATCACGTAGACCATGGGACAGTCTGCCCTTCAGCGGTATTAAACGCTTAGATATCTGCAGGTTAGAGGAGATGTATGACCTGTTACGGGTCAGATCAGAAAAAATTTTTATCGGTTAAACTACCAGGTGATGTTCTTAGAATCTTTGGCGGGTCTGGAGGGATTCGAACCCTCGGCCAATGGCTTAAGAGGCCACCGCTCTGACCTTGCTGAGCTACAGACCCTCAGCCTACGAACAATGCACGAGCCAAATTAAAAATCTTTCACAAAGGCAGAGCATATATAGGAACGCATCCATTTTTGAGTGATAAAAATGGTGAAGATAGAAGGACACGACTTCCCGGACGACCTCTACTACCACAGGGACCACATGTGGGTCCGGCTGGAGGCCGGAAAGGCCCGCGTAGGCTACAACCAGTGGGCCTCAGAGGCCTCCGGCAAGCTCGTCAGCATCAAGACCCGCCCGGCGGGCAAGACGGTGAAGGCAGGCAAGACCCTGGGCAGCATCGAGAGCGGCAAATGGGTGGGAAGCCTGAAGATGCCCCTCACCGGCACAATCGTCGAGATCAACCCGGGTCTATCCGACAAGCCGAGCCTCATCAACGAGGCCCCGTACGGCGAAGGCTGGGTAGCCCTGCTCGAGCCCGAGAACCTCGACGCCGACCTCAAGGAGCTCATCCCAGGCAGCGACAAAGCCGCCCTCGAGGCCTGGCTCAAGGAAGAGATAGAGAAAGCCGGAGTATAGCCGCTTGGAGAAGTGGCGGCTACTAGACCTGGGGAAAGCCGAGCCATACACCGCGCAGACGTTCTACGAGGCCGTCGCCGAGGCTGTGCACAGGGGCATTTGCCCCAACACCCTCATACTGGTGCAGCCGGCCTCGCCCTACGCGTGCATCGGCTACCACCAGGACCTAGAGAAGGAGATCGACCTAGAGTTCACCGAGGCTGAGGGCCTGCCCGTGATCCGCCGCAGCCAAGGAGGCGGAGCCACGTACCTCGACAGCAACCAGGTCTTCTATCAGCTCATAAGCAGAGACAGCGAGGCTGTGCCCCGCAGCGTGGACCGTCTCTTCGAGAAGGCTCTCAGCGTCACCGTGGAGGGTTACAGGCGGCTTGGGGTGCCAGCCGAGTATAAGCCACTCAACGACGTTGTGGTCGGAGGCCGAAAGATAAGCGGCAACGGCGCCGGGATGCACGAGTCTGCCAGCATCCTCGTCGGCAACTTCATCATGGACCTGAACTACCCGCTCATGGCGAGGGTGCTCCGGGTGCCCGACGAGAAGTTCAGGGACAAGATGGCCAAGAGCATGGAGCAGTGGGTGACCACCCTCAAGAGAGAGCTGGGCGAGAGCCCGCCGCCGGAACACATCAAAGAGGTCTACGCCGAAGCCTTCCAGGAGGTGATGGCGGTGAGGCTCGTCCCAGGGGAGCCCACCGAGGAGGAGCGGCGAATCTACACGGAGGAGACCAAGCCAAGGCACACCAGCCGGGAGTGGCTCTATATGGAGGCGCCCCGCGGCAAGCCCGGGAGGGCCGTGAAGATCGCCCACGAGGTGAAGGTCGTGGAGGCGGACCACAAGGCCGGGAAACTCATTAGGCTCAGGGCCGAGGTCAAGGGAACCGAGATACTGGACCTACGCGTCACGGGGGACCTGTTCGTGATCCCCAAGGAGGCGGTCAGTGACCTCGAGGCAGAGCTAGTCGGTGCCCACCTGGAGGAGAGCGAGCTCCTCGAGAAGATAACGAGGTTCTACGAGGAGAAGAGCCCCGAGAGCCCCGGGGTGACGCCGAGGGACTACGTAGACGCGTTGATGAAGCTAAAAACGCTTCTCTAAAATTTTCTTTAGACAATCGTAATAACTTGATTTATGCAGGATATTAGGAAATATTAGGTAAGCTACTTCATTATACGGATCTTGCTGGGCTCGACGCCCGCCTCGAGGAGCTCCGTGAGTGTCATGGCCTCGCCCTTTGCCATGCTTATCTTCTCCATGGCTCCTTCGCTGAACTGGAACGCCGCCACCTTCAGGGGCTTGCTGAGGCTGCCCGCCGCCAGCACCTTCCCCGGCACCGCCACGACCTCCCCCTCCTCCGCGTGTCTGTCGATGCGGCTCAGGTTCACGGCGACACGCCTCCGCTTGGGCTTGTCCAGCTCCTCCGCGAGCGCCCTCCAGATGGCTTTACCCGTCTCATCCGAGGCCTTCATGAGAGCCTGTATGGTGTCTTTGAGTGTCTGGTTCTTCATTACGCTACGTCATCTCCTTGGAATTCCTTGTCTCCTTCCTCGTCTTCATCGTAGTCTCCTGAGACCACGCTGTAGAGCTTGCCCTCGTCGATCTCAAGCAACTCGAAGTCACTTATCTCGTCGTGAAGCTCGTCTGCCTCGATCTTGCCGCCTAGGGCGCTTAGCTTCTGCTTCAGCATCTTCACGGCCTCCTTCACTATGCGCTCCGGCGGAAGCCCGCCGTTGGACTCAACGGTGAAAAGGAACTCGTCCTGCTTGAGGCCGCTCATTATCTCCTCGTGACTCACGAGCTCCCTACAGTGGCAGCATCTCTCGAAGCCCTGGATGTCGATGACTTTTAGCATGCCTCCCTCTAGGACAGCGACGCCGGCTCCACACGCGTCTAGGCATTTTTTCGTGGCTGACTCGTTACCTACTTCGACGAGAGCCACGTTCTGGTAGACGCACATCGAGACCGGGCTCCACTTGGCGTGCACCTTGCCCTGACCCAGCTGAGCGTACGCCTCGAACTTTATAGCCTGCCCGGGCGCCAGCTTCGCGAGAGGAATGCGCTTGCTAGCGGGGGCAATAGACGGATCCTCCGGGACCAGGTCGCCGCTGTAAACCGTCACGGTGTCGTCCTTAGCCTCGACGTCCATGGTCAGCACGGCCCTGCACTTGGGGCACCCTAGCTCCGCTTTGCAGTCGCACTCCTCGGGGAGCACGTAGCTTTCGAGGTCTGTCTTCAGGGGCACGAGCCCTATGCGGTGGGCCAGCACCTCGTCTGGCACGAGGCTCGAGTTGTCGAAGTAAAAGATGTCGTCGATGGTCATTATAGGGACCTCGGCGACCATTGTGCGTCGCAAGGAGTTCGCGAAGGCGTCATTCACGCCGGCCACCAAGAACCTTATGGTGTCCTCGCTCAGGCTGACTACCTTAGTCTTCAAGGCTCCCCGGGGCTCCTATGGCCTTCTGCCTCTCCTTCCACCCGGCTTCCTTGTGCCGTCGTGGGGGATCGGGGTGGTTTCCTCGATCCTTCCGATCCTGAAGCCGCTTCTGGCGAGTATCCTGATGGCCGACTGCGCCCCGGGTCCAGGGGTCTTGCTCCCTATGCCGCCCGGCGCCCTCACCTTGATGTGGATTGCGTTGACGCCCTTGTCCTTGGCGATGTCGGCGATCTGCTGAGCCGCCTTCATGGCCGCGTAGGGGCTGGGCTTGAGCCTGTCCGCCTTGACGAACATGCCTCCGCTGGCGATGCCGAGGGTCTCGGCGCCGGTCAGGTCGGTCATATGGATGATCGTGTTGTTGAAGCTGCTGAATATGCGGACTATGGCCCATCTCTCACCTTCACTCATCTGGCTTTTCCCTCCTCCGCTAAAGCTTCCTCGACCCCCAGCGCCCTCCTGAGCGGGTGCTCAGGGTTGTGGTAGGGGCTGGATAACGCGTAGTCGAGGGTCTCCTCGTCGTCGATCTTAACCTGGTAGCTGGGAGAGGTCACTTTCTGGCCGTTGATGGCTATGTGGCCGTGAGAGATGAGCTGCCGCGACTGGAACAGGCTTGAAGCCATGCCTCTCCTGAATATGTATGTCTGGAGTCTCCTTTCCAAAAGGTTTTCGACGCTCAGGGTTAGAACGTCCTCTAGACGACCGTTCTCCATGACCAGGCCCCGCTTGAAGAGCTTGTAGGTGAGCTCCTTCTCCCTTCTATCACGCTCAGTGGCTCCCAAGCTCAGCAGGTCCCTGGCTCTGCCTCGCATGTGAGATAACTCCGTGTGGGCCTTCCATAACTCGCGCTTGTTCCTGAGGCCATATACGCCTATGGTGCGTAGCTCTTCTTCTAGGGCGGCTGCGACGTAGGGTCGTTTAGGGGTGTTGTAGGTCTTGTGCTTCTTCTTTGGGTCACCCATCTATTTCACCTATCTCTGCTGCTGCTGCTGCTGCCTTATCCTGCTGCGGCTGACGCCTACGCTGCGGCCCTTCCTGGCCGTGGTCTTGGTTCTCTGACCCCTCACCTTCAATCCTTGGGCGTGGCGTTCGCCTTTCCAGCTTCTCGTCTCCCTCATCAGGTCTATGTCGTCTTTGACCCTGAGGTCTAGGTCGGATGCCAAGAGGTGCAGGTCGTTTCCCGTCATGGGGTCTTTACGCCTGTTCAGCATCCAGTTTGGTAGTCCAACGCTCTGAGGGTTGTCGACGGCTTCTTCAAGCCTTCTGACATCCCCGTCGCTTAGACTGCCGAGTCTCTCGGTCGCGTCAAGCCCCAACTGCTTCACGATTGCTCGAGCGAGTCGTATGCCTACACCTTTTACCTCGGTGAGGGCATAGGGCACCATCTTTGTACCATCTATGTTGGTGCCGTGGAGCCTGACAATGTAGTTGAATTCTCTGGACACTCTGAGATCTCCCTATCAGTGTAACAGGGCTATGGCGATACATCTTATTAAAAGATTATGTTAAACTTGGGCGCGACGTCCCCCCTTGTTTTTGTCAAAAGAGGGGTCAGTTTAGGTCAATGCTGCCGATGGCGGTGTCGGCTGATATGCTTATCTGGATCTCCTTCGCGTCGTAGCCCACCGTTTTCCCGTTCTTTGTCCGCGCCTTGTCCACGTCGTAGCTCATGTTGGGTAGGTTGACGCCGATGACCCCGACGCTGGTGTCCAAGTCTATGCTGTACCCGACGTTGGAGCCAGTGGGTAGGCTGAGGTCTATCGAGCCGTTCGTGGTGCTGAACTGGTGTTCGCCCGACGCCGTCCCTAAGGTCATCTCTATCCCCCCGTTGGTGGTGTGGAAGCTCGTCGACGACGAGGTAACGGTTCCCGTTATTGCCCCGTTGGTGGTTTCAACCTGGATAACGGAGGACGCCACATCCATAAGCGTCACTCTGCCGTTGGTTGTGTCGATCATCAGTTCCTGGGGCGACAGACCCTGAACACTGATCTCGCCGTTTGTGGTTTTGAGGCTGATCTCGTCGGCCACGCCCTCGGGGACGTATACGTCGACGATCACGGCGTACTTGCTCCACTCCGACGACGTGATGGGGAAGTTTAGTGAGATCCTCTGCGTTGTTCCCGACACGGAGTCTTTTAGGCTGTGCGTGAACCGGTCTAGGTTCGCCTCCGCTTCGGCCGTGGTGCTGCCTCTGGCCTTTACCTCGATGTCAAACTTGACGTGGTCGCCGGACCACGAGGACACGTCGATTCCGCCGTTCACGCTTTCAACTTCCAGCGCGATGCTCTCCGCTGTCACCGGGGTGTCCAGCGTGTATGTTCTCGTCGCCCTGTAGGTCCCCAAATTTACGTCGGTGAACTCGTCGGTGATCTCGTTTATTATACCGAAGCCTTGGGTGATGAAGAGGGCTAGGAAGAGTCCGCCTACGAGTCCACCGAAGAGCCCCTTTATGGGTGAGCGGCGGCGGCCTCTTGACAGAAAGGCGTTTATTATGATGCCGGCGCCCGCCAGTATAAGCAGATAGCCGATCATGTCCACGTCGGCTGTTATGTATCTAAAGACGTACCATCCGACGCCTAGGCCTAGGAGGAAGCCCCCGAAGCCCATTCCTTGGTCGCTCATCTGGCTCACTTATGGTTCTGTTGGGGGCCTTCAATATATTCTTATCTTGATGATGAGGGGCCCAGAGAATCTTCGTGAAGGGGGGTTCAGGAGATAATGTGTCTCTGGCCCTCAATTGTGATTCAAATCTATGAATATTTTGTTTTACTGTAACCTGAAAGAGGTGGGGGGTGGTTACTCGTTTATCACTGGCTCTCCGTAGGTGAGCAGCGTAATGGTGCTCTTCACATGATCGAGACGCCGGACGTTGTTGAACACGACCTCCTTGACCCTGTCCATTGAGTCGGCCTCCATCTCGATGATGAGATCATAGATACCATAGAGACTGTGTATTTTTATGATCTCCTTGACGCCTTGCAGAGCGTCGATGATGGAGGCTTCCTGCCCAAGCTCAGCGTTCAGAAGAACATAGGCCTTCATCTTAACCAAGAAACCAGTGCTTGCACATACTATATCTGTTTTTTGAAAAATGAGGCTAGAACTCGCCTTTGACTAGGTAGAAGAAGAGCCCCGAGAGCAAGGCAAGCACCACGAAAACTAGGAACGCGAACCTGTAGCTTCCAGTGACGTCGAACACGTAGCCTGCGAAGACGGGGCCCACTACGTTGCCTATCATTTTGAAGGAAGCCATGACGTCCGATATGGTTGCGAAGGGTTCACGGCCGAAGAGCTCGCCCCTGAAGGCCATTAGAAGAGGGATGGCGCCACCGTAGGCCAGCCCATAAATGACTGGGAACGCGTATACGTGAATAAGGTTAGACGCATAAGCGAACACCAGGACACCGAGAGCTTGAGTCAACATGAAGGCGGTTAACAACAGGCGTTTGCTGAAGAAGTCGCCGAGCGTGCCGAAGACGATGCGGCCGGGAATGCTGAGGAGTATCATGAGGCCTAAGATGGCTGCGGCGGTCTCCTCATCGATGCCTATGGTCATCAAGTGAGGTAGTCAATGTCCTGAGCCAGTTTCCCAGCGACGCTATCTCCTTCAGGGAAAGTCGTGTAACTTTTTTACCAAGGGTTTCGACGGGGACGCCTGACTCGGCGATAAACGAGACAGCCTGCCTCTTGGTGTCACATATCCCGGCCCGTATCAGGGCCTCCCTCAACGCGTTCTTGGCGAGTTTGTCGCCCTGCCTGAAAAGCTGCTTGAGTGCTTCATCCGCGACCGTGGATGACTCTCTGGGGATCAGGGATATGATGAAGGTCTCGGCCCTCGGTTCAGGGAGGTACGCAGATGGCGGCACCTCAATGTGGACCCCTTGGTCGTAGAACAGCTGTGCCTGTAATGACAGCTTCGAGTATTCTGGTTCACCTGCTCGGGCTTCAAGTATCTTGGCGAAGCCGCTGGGCACTATGAAGGCCGCCGACTTCATCTCCATCCTGAACGTCTTCTGGAGGAAGGCTTCACATATCATGTAGGGCAGGTTGGAGACCACCCTGTCGGAGCTGGGCAGCTTCTCATGGAGGGCATCCCCGAGGACGACGTCGAGGTTAGGGTGATGTTTGAAGCGCTCCCTGAGGACTGGGATATATTTGGGGTTCTTCTCGATGCAGATAACGGTTTTCGCACGCCGTAGTAGCCCCTCGGTTATGTTCCCCACGCCTGGGCCAACCTCAAGGACCACGTCGTCGCCACCCACCCCGGAGAAGTCTATGAGGTTGGCTATGACCTCCTCGTCTATCAGCTGCTGCTCGTCGCGGGAAGGGTCTAGGATGATGCCGTGTTTTGATAATAACGCCTGGGTCCTGTCTCTGAGCATGGCTATGCGCCTAGAGGAGGTAGCGTGGCTCCCCCTTGATGGCCTTTATCAGCTCCAAGGCCTCCTCGACTTCCTCGTCTATGCCTTCTACTAGTATCCTGACAGAGCCTTCGGCGCCCGCAACGCCCCCCGCGGAGTACATGTACGCGTCCACCCCAGCCAGTATTGCCATGGCCTCTATCTCGGTAACTATGCTGCCGGTGATGGGCCACATCCGCGGCCCCTCGTAGTCCTCCTCGGATGCGAGGAGGTGAAGCTCGTTGATGTCCTCGTAGGTCAGCTTCTCGAGGCCGACGGGGATGATGAGCTGTATCTGTTTGCCTATGATGTGGCCGATTGTGTTGCCTATGGTGGCGCCGTCCATTCCGCCTATGAGTATCCCCGCCACGTTGTCGTCGTAGTTCAGGGCGTTGGCTCCCTTGATGTAGACGTCCCCCTTCTTCATGTCCTTGACGGCGTTAACCCGGTCGTATTTGGGCTCCACCTTTCCCTTGACGAAGACCACGTCAGGTATCTTCTCGCCCGGGGGCTCGGGGCTCCTCTCGGGCTCGTCCGGTGTCGTTATGCCGCTCCTGTAGCAGCGTTTATCGATCTTCCTGCCCCAGAGCTCCTCCAAGACGTAGGCGTTGGTGGTGCCTGTGGCGACCACGACGGTGCCCTCCTTCATGGCTCTCTGGACCTCGGGTAGAGCCGCGACGGCCTTGGCTATCAGCCTCTTGGACTCGGCTACCGTTAGAACGAACTGTCGTTTCATGTATCTTGTAGAGACATTGGAGATAATTAAGCTGAATCATAAACCGGATAAGAGCCGCGGATGTATGGGTTAACGATGCTTGAGCAGGCCCTCCAGCGTGTCAAGAGGAACCTGGACGACTGGCGGAGGAGCCTAGAGGACCCCGCCGGCGCCCAGGAGACACTGTACGAGTCGCTGCTGGACGACTACGCGAAGACCGAGTACGGCCAGAGGCATGGGGAGCTTCCCGTAGCCAAGTACAGCGACCTAGAGCCGTGGATCGAACGTGTGAGGGGCGGAGACCATGCCTCGTTGCTGGCTGAGAAGCCCATCACCTGGGTCATTACGAGGGGAACCACGGGGAACAGCAAGATAATCCCGGTGACGCCCCGGCACCTTGACCACATTGTGAGGGGCGGCTCAAGGGCGGTGCTGAGCCACGCAATGGGGGAGGGAGGGCTGGAGACCCTCACCGGCGGCGTGCTGAACCTCCAGTTCCCCAGCAACGTGAGGGCGATGACTGTAGGCGGCGAGGAGACGATCTATGGCTTCAGCTCAGGCACCTACGCAAAGCTGAACCCCATGATGGCGGGGCTGCGGCTTGTCCCCCGTCAGGAGGAGATCGACGCCCTTGACTCGGACCTCTCCGAGGAGGGCTGGGAGAGAAGGTACGAGTACATCTACCGGCAAGCCAAGGACGCGGACATCGTGACGGTCATGGGCGTTGCCCCCGTCCAGACTGGGTTCGCGCGCTACCTTGAGAAGAGGCGCCGCGTCCTCCCTCGGGACCTCTGGGGCCTGAAGGTGATCTTCAGCACCAGCGTCGCAAAGATCCAGACCAGGTACGCTCCCTGGCTGAGGAGGCTGTACGGCGACTGCCCCGTCGTGGAGATGTACACCGCCACAGAGGGGGCTTTCGGCCAGCAGATGAACACCCTCCCCTACTGGGTGCCCAACTACGATCTCTACTACTTCGAGGTGAAAACCAAGCAGGGTGTTAAGATGCTCCACGAGCTTAGGCGCGGCGAGTGGGGGCGCCTCATAGTCTCGACCCCGTTGTTCCCGAGGTATGAGATAGGGGACCTCGTCGAGGCGATGGGGGGCAACTATTTCAGGGTGTTCGGCAGGGACCGGCCAGTGACGATGCTGGAGCACCTTCTCTACAGGGTTGCCTTCGGCTGGGCTCTAGGGTAACGGGTTCTCGGATCTCGTCATCAGGGCTCTCACGACGACGATGAGCCCCAAGGCGATGAGGAGGACAGGCCACCATTCATCCAGGTTGAAGGCTATGCCGGCGCCTATGAGGGCGACGAAGCCGCCTCCCACGACGTACCCGAAGCCGTGTTCGAAGACCCCCGACTGGCTGTAAGCCCACAGCCCCCTGAATACTATGATGAGTCCCAGCCCAAGCAGGAAGATGCCTCCGAAGTCGGCCCAGCCGAGTACGCCCGCGTTCTGGAGGAGAAAGATCAGGCCGAGCCAGATCACCACCAGCCCGCCCATGATGGCGGCTTTCTCGTCTTCCTCCTCGCGTTTCTCGTCTTTCTCATCTTTCTCGGCGCGTCTACGGATGGACCTCACCGGCCTCCCTTTCAGGGAGTACCTACACTTGGAGCAGTACTCGTCATCCTCGCTGATCTCTTCGCCGCAGTTTGGACAGTATGGCATGTGCTTACACCCTAATGAGACTGGATCAGAACACTGGTTTATTAAGAATTACCAGAACCGGGCTTCTCCGGGGCCCTCACCAGGCTGAGGAGGCCGACGCCGACGAACATGAACGCGGAGACTGAGAGCCATCCGAGACGGTAACTCAGGGTGTAGTCCCTTATGTAGCCAAGGGTGTAGGGGAGCACTAGGGCGCCGAGGGACGCGAAGGTGTTGTGCACCCCTGAGATGCTGCCAGCGGCCTCGGTGCCGAATACGTCGGGTATTATGGTGAATGATGGGCTCCTGACGAAGTTGATGAACCAGCCCAATACGAGGATCGCGAGGTACACCCATAGCCCGGTCAGCCGCCCCGCGAAGAGCAGCACGTCCAAGCCAAGGAAGGCGAAACTGGCCATGAGGACGTTCCTCTTACCTACCCTGTCGGAGACCACGCCGCCCAGTGGGTTCGACAGCATGCCGGCTAGGTTGAACAGGGAGAGGGCGCCGCTCGTCGCCACGATGCTAAGACCGTACTCCTCTTTGAGGACCAGGGGCAGCCACGCGATGTAGGTGTAGTAGCTACCGAGCCTGATGAACTGGGTGAAGGCCAAGAGCCAGAAGTCCCTGTCCCTGAAGGGTAGGCTTAAGAGGTTTAGCCCTCTGTTATTGGGGTCATCCCTGTCCCTTAGGAGTAGCCACACAGCTACTCCCGCCGCGACGCCTATGGCTCCGGCGGACCTGATGGTTAGTCTCCACCCGGCGTCCAGGCTTATCAGCGGCACCGCCCACGAAGCGACGACAAGTCCCACGCTGCCCCCTATGTTCAGCACCCCCAGAGCCGTTCCTCGTTCCTCGGAGTTGAACCACGCCGAGACGAGCCGGACGCTGGGCACGAAGATCCCTGCGCCCAGAAGACCGGAGAGAAACCTTGAGGCCATGGCGAACACCACGGTGTGGCTCAGCCCGAACAGTATAGTTGACGCAGAGACCCCGAGGACGCTGAGTGTAATCGTGGGCCTGCTTCCCCTGCTGTCGGCCAGCATGCCCCAAGGTATCTGGCCCAGCATGTACCCCACGAAGTAGGCTGACATCAGCGCCCCGGACTGGGTGTAGCTGAGCCCCATCTCGGCCTTTATGGTCTCGAGGACGTTGCTGTACGCGCTGTTCATGAGGTTCAGGGTGGCTAGGGCAAGGAACCCTCCGACGATTATCCTCCTGTGCCTTAGCACCCCGGTCAATCACGTATCCTCCAACCCCGTCGTCAAGACGACGGGCGACGCCATTATCCCATCGAATAAGGAGGCCATTGTATAAACTTGATTATAAAATATAGAAAAAGGGGTGGGCTTAGATGATCAGTCTGCCCATCTCGTCCGCCTTGAGGAGGTTCTCCCAACTGGCGGTGGCGGTCTCCTGGATGTCGGCGATCTCTTCCTCGGTCACGTGGCGGAACCTCGCCTGTGGGCTGAGGTACTCCGTCACGGGCTTCAGCTCTTTGGGCTTGTAGTTCAGCTTGAACTTCTTGCCGTCCATGATCTCGTATAGAGGCCAGATGCCGCTCTGGACGCTGGCGCGGGCTATCTCGATGGTCTTCGCGGGGTCATACCTCCAGCCGACCGGGCACGGGCTCTGGATGATGAGCATCCTGAAGCCCTCGATGGTCTTCATGTAGTTGACCTTGGCTATGAGGTCCTCCGGGAAGCCTACGCTGGCGGTGCCGACGTATGGCACGTAGTGGGCCGCGAAGATGAACGGGATGTTCTTCTTGGGCCTCGGCTTTCCCCTGCTCCTGGGGCCTATCGGGTTGGTGCTGGTCCTGGCGTACTTGGGGGTGGCGCTGCTGCGCTGGTTGCCGGTGTTCATGTAGGCCTCGTTGTCCTTGGTGATGACGATTATGTTCTCGTTACGCTCCGCGGCGGCGCTGAGTCCTTGGAAGCCGATGTCGTATGTGCCGCCGTCGCCGTAGAAGCCTACCGCGAGGACGTCCTCGCGTCCGATGGCCTTGAGCCCACGGCTTGTGCCTGTCAGCTGGGCGCCGCCGCCCTCGAACACGGTGCTGACTCTCGGAGTCTGTGTGACCGAGTCTGGGCAGCACGGTACTCCATGTCTGATGACGTTGGGGCCTAGCGCCTTGAAGGCCAGCCTGGCGGCCAGAGCCGCCCCACATCCCTGGCACGCGCTGCCCGGGGTGATGGTCAGCTCGCTCATCGGGATCTGGGCCCTCGTGATTCTTTCACTCATTCTCATTTCTCCTCCATCGTACCTCTTAAACCCATGTCACCTGCTCCACTTTGCCTCCCTTGGCAGCCTTGAGTATCTTATCCCCGACCATCTCGAAGTCGTGTACACGGACCTCTTTGCCGCCTAGTCCAGCGTGGAACTGCAGCGTCACGGGTTTTTCCTCTAGATCGTATAGCGAGTCCCTCAGCTTGCCGAAGACTGGGCCGCCCTTGCCTGGGCAGATGCTTCTGTCGACCACGGCGAAGCCGTCAAGCTTATTGGACCACTCCTGGAAGTCCTTCACCGGGAAGGGTATGTAGCTCCTCAGCTTGATGAGGCCGACCTTCTTGCCCTCCTTCTGCATCTTGTCGACGGCTGCCTTGCATGTCCCGGCGATGGTGCCCATCGCGATGATGGCGCAGTCTGCGCCCTCCATCTTGTATGTCTCGATCATTCCGTTACCGTAGCGTCGGCCGAAGGTCTTCTCGAAGCTGTCCATGGTCTCCTTGAGGATGTCCTCGATATTCATGATGGCCTCGTGGTGTACCTTCCATGGCATCTGGGGGTCTCCGCCGCCCCAGCCCCTGCTGAAGGTGGCGGGGTCGACCTCGTCGGGCAGTATGCTCGGCATCGCCTTGTTCGGTGGCAGCCACTTGTCGACGTCCTCCTGCGCAGGGATCTCGACGGGCTCAGCGGTGTAGCTCAGCACGTATCCGTCGTAGCCGACCGCGATGGGTATCCTGATCCTCGGGTCCTCGGCGACCTTGTACGCCATCAGCAGGCTGTCCAGGATCTCCTGGGCGTGCTCAACGTACTGGTGACCCCAGCCTGTCCACTCCTGGCTCATGAGGTCGCTGTGGTCGGGCTGCATCCCCTTGTAGCCCCTGTGGACCACGGCCATGACTACCGGGAGCCTGCTGCTTCCTGTGGTCTGCATGGGGTGATGCATGTATAGAAGCCCTGGGCCGCTTGTGCAGGTGAAGGTTCTCGCGCCTGTCCTGCTGGCGGCCTGCACGACCACCTGGCTAGTGAGCTCGCCCTCGACGTTGACGAAGTCGAAGTCCCACTCGCCCGCGGCGTACATCTCGCTCAGGTACTGGGTGATCGTCGTCTGGGGTGTGATCGGGAAAGCGCTGGCCACCTGCACCTTGGCTAGCTTAACCGCGGTGGCGGCGGCCTTGTTTCCTACCATTACTTCGTATGACATTTTCTTATGCCTCCACTCTCACCATCTCGATGGCGTTGACTGGGCACTCGTTGGCGCAGAGGCCGCATCCCTTGCATGCCTCGTACCTTATCCAAGGCTTGTTCTTCTCCTCGTCCCACTGTATAGCGGTCTCGGGGCAGAAGATCCAGCAAGTCTTACAGCCGATGCACTTGTCGACGTCGATCTCAGGTGTGAATAAACGCCAACTCGAGACGTCCTTAAGAACCCCGTAGCCGCCTACGTGGATGTCCGCCTTCTCCGGGGGCGCGTCCTTGACCACAGCCTGGATAGGTCCCTTGACCTCCTCGTAGCTCCGCTTGACCGCGGCGATGTTCATGTCGCCGAGCCGGCCGGGGAAGTACTTCTTAATGGCCTTCTCGATGGACTCTACCTTAAGTAGACCCGTGATCTTGGCGAACGCGCCCAAGATGGCCGTGTTGGTGATGGGCCTGCCGAGCGTCTCGAGAGCGATTGTCGTGGCGTCTACCGTGGCGACCTTGAAGTCTCCTCCTAGCTTAACCTCCTCGGGAGAAATAGCCGTGTTCAGCAGAACGAGGCCGCCTGGCTTGAGGTTGTCGACGACCGCCTGCTGCTTAGCGATGAGGGGGTCGAGGACTATGCTGATCTCGGGGTTGTGGACTAGCTCCCTCTCCCGGACGCGAACGTCATCGATCCTTACGAAGGCAGTAAGCGGTGCCCCACGTCTCTCTGTGCCGTACATGGGGATGGCCTGGGAGTACTTGCCTTCCTCGTAGGCCGCAGTGGCGATGATCCTCGAAGCGGTTACCGCTCCTTGGCCGCCCCTGCCGTGTAACCTTATTTCGATCAAAGTGTTCCCTCTATTGAATCGTTACTCTACCTCATATCGGTTTAAAAGAATAACGATTTCACATCAAACGATAAACACTGGCATTTAAAGTGTTCTAAGAATGCCGTGTGTAACCATAAATAATCTATTTACCTGGTTTTATCCCTTAAAATTGCGATACCTTTAGGTTAGTTGTTTAACCTTTTTATTAGACGATATACTAAAGTGTTGGACTAGTCATGATGGCTGAACGGGAACGGGGCTTCCGTAAGATGCTTGAGAAGAGCATCGTCGAGAACATCAAGATAGAGCACCAGGTGGTGCTCAAGGGACAGTACCAGAAAGCCTACGATCTGCTACGTGACAGCCTGGACACCGGGATAACGCCTTGCCTCGTCGGGCCCCCCGGCGTCGGTAAGAGCCTCATAGCACGCAAGGTGGCGGAGGACACGGAGCGCAGCTTCCACGAAGTCTTCTTCGACGAGAACGTTACTCCTAGCAGGCTCATTGGCTCCTTCGACCCGGCGCTCGTGGTCAGGAACGGCCGCAACATCAGCAGCTTCGAGCCGGGGCCCCTCATCAGGGCCATGGTGGAGGGCGGCCTCTTCGTCGCCCAGGAGCTCAACAGGGCCACCGAGTTCTGCCAGAACAGCCTCATCAGCCCCCTCGAGGAGCGGCACTACCACCTGTTCCCCCTCGGCATGGTGAAGGCCCACGACAACTTCGCTTTCGTGGCCACCCAGAACCCCATCGAGACCGCCGGCACGTACAGGCTGAGCAAGGTCCTCGTGGACCGCATGGGCTGCTGGATCAGACTCGGTTACCCGACCAGGGAGACTGAGATGGAGATCATAGTCGAGAACACACCCGCGTTCAGCCTCCCCACGAGCGCACTGGAGAAGATATATGACATCGTTGACGAGACGAGGCACACCTCATCCCTGGAGATCCCGGCGTCGCCCCGCTCAGGCATCTTCTTGACGAGGCTGGTGAACCGTTACCTCAGCAGGTTCGACGACGAGGACGCCGCCATCAGGTTCTTCGCCCCGGCCGTGCTCAGCAAGGAGATGCGTGTCAGGGACGAGGGGAAGACGATCTCCATGGTCGTAGAGGAAATAATCGAGAGGAGACTCGCGTAGGTGTCGGACAACGCGTACATGAGGTATCCCTTCAGGTACGCGCACTATTTCATCCCCGAGTTCATCACTCGGATGCGTGTAAGCCGCGAGTGCGAGGTGAAGCCAAGCCCGCGGCAGGGAATAAACATGGGCAGGCTCATGCTGCCACCGTACCTGCGGCAGGGCTACCTCAGCTTCAACGATCTCCTGAACACGGCTGTCGTGACGTCTAACGTGGAGTGTCAACGAGTCGCTGAGAAGATAGCGGCCGAGATACTCGTCAACCTGGAGCACGAGGAACAGGAGCCCGAGTACGACTTCACCGGCGAGGACTTCCTGAGCCTCCTAACCAAGAACGTGCAGGAGGAGGTCTACGTGACGCCGCACGGCATCGGGCAGGAGAACGACTTCGCCGCCGCCTACAACAGCACCGTCGACCAGTTCGAGAGCTTCCAGAACAAGCCGGACATAGGCGTCGGCCCCGGCGAAGACGAGATCGTCAAGACCGGGGTAAAGGGGATGAAGAACACCAAGAGCGAGGAGACCCGTAAGATACTGGCGGATCTCCTGAAGGAGAGGCTGCTGAAGCTTGGCCGCGAGTTCGAGAGGAAGGAGGACTGGGCTAAGCAGCGCAGCCTCACCCCGTTCCAGCAGGGGGAGGACCCTGACCTCATCGACGAGGAGCGTAGCCTCGAAAACATCCTGGATCTGGGGCGTAGAATAGAGGAGATCAGGTACGACGACTTCATGATGAGGCAGCGGGACAGGCAGAAGCGTACCATCATCTACATCCTAGACATCAGCAACACCATGTTCTACGACCTGGAGGGCATCAACAGCATAAGCTACAGCGTCCTCAGCATGGTGCCCCTGATGTGGGGGCTGCGCCGAGAGAAGTATGGGCTCTGCCTCTACGAGTCCAACAGCCACATAGTCAAGGACCTCTACGAGGAGATCAACATCATGCCGGCCCTGGAGGACCTCATAAGCATGGTCACCTTGACCACCACGGAGATGGAGAAACGGTTCAGCGGCGGCCTGTCTAAGATGACGTGGGGCGGCACGGTGCCCGGGAAGAGCCTCCAGTGGGCCTACGACCAGATCACTGACATAAACGACCGCAGCGACCGGATAGTTTTCATCTTCAGCGACTTCGTGCTCACTCAGCCCGGTGAGTTGACGGAGGAGAATGAGCAGAACTACCACATACTTGAGCGTATGGTCGACTTGGGTGTCCGGGTCTGCGCCTGCGTCTCGCCGCTGGCCCACAAGTCGATTTTCCGGCCGTACACCAACGAGTCCCTCAATAAGATGAAGAAGATAGGGATCCATCGGGTGGATACTTATAAGCCGAGTTTGTTCCTCGAAGAGGCTCAGAGCTTCATAGAAGAGCGATAATTCACCTCTCATTGAGAAAGACTTTAGTTGTTTTCTTTTTATGAGAGTTTTATTTTTCTGCTTCGTCGAAGCCTTGCCAGTGTTCATCTCATTATAAATTAATAACTATTAAAAAATTAAAGTAAAATATGGGTCGCTCTCATGTTGCACGGATAATCCAACTGAAACTCTTACGCGTTGATGATAAACCGTTGTCAGTTTCTCCCTGAAAAACGATGGATTCCTCCATTGAGTGAAGAATCTACGTGATTATGCTACACTTGACAGTCATTTCATCAACGGTATCCCTGTTATCTATACAGCGATCAACGTCATAGAGCATACAGAGCCTTCAGAAACGTCTTCAAGGGTAATCTTTGGAGTAAGTTAGTCTCATGTAAAAACGGTTAAGGTGTCTTGATAAGGCAAACGAGGCCACCGAACTGAGTCAACCGAGCACCGGCAGCTGTATCCGTTGGGACTATACTTGTTTGAGTGCTCCTGTTGGCGACGACCTGGAGGAGCCGATGAGTCCTTCTACTATGTCTCTCATGGAATTGGTCGGTGACGAGCATGTACTCGGCCTCGCCGCCACCGTATATATGTGACTCGATTTCTTCTAAGCTGAACAGCAGTGTCTCTATGCCGTCTGGGTCGTTCAGACGCTCCTCAAGAACCTCCATGACGTGCCTCATGTCCACGCTTGATGCCTCTGACAGCCTCTTCTTGAAGTCGTTAGTATTCAAGATTTCACGGACCTGACGTTCATCCATCGCGGCCATGGGCACATGCTCGAATGTGGCCTTGTTTAGCTCCCATCCTTTGAGGAGCCAGCCTTGGTGTCTCTCTACGTGACTCATAAACGAGGCGTAGTCCCTCTCGTCGGTGGACGCGACTAGTATGGTTTTTACCCCTTGCTTGATCTTTGGTCGCACAGCGTCAACTATGGACTCGTAGAGCCTGTATGAGGAAGTCTCGCCGATTTTCTGCCCACGCTTGACGGACTCGCTGTAGACCTCCCAGGTCACCGCCTCCAAGCCCCGGATACCTATCATCACCGCCGTTGGATACCCTCGCCGCCGTCTTCGTCTATGCACGGGGATGAAAACGTTCGGGGTGTTTAAAGCGTTGAGGTGCGTTGATTGCTTCTCTCGGGAGCGGTCATGAGGTACCCGAGTGGGAGGACGAGGAGCGATACGCCTACCAACAGAGTGTACATCGTTGATGCGCCGTAGACGTCGGCGATCAAGCCTCCGACGAAGGGGCCGATGAACATCCCGACGCCGTAGACCCCCTCATGGAGCCCCATGGCTGAACCCAGGGCCTCCTTAGAGGTACGTTTGGCTATGAAGTCAAGGACCACCGGCGTCATTATGCCTGACCCTACGCCGTAGAGGAAGAGAGGCAGGGCGAACCCCATCAGCCCCGATGCTACTCTCGCCAAGAACATGGATGCGGCGAGCAGAAACGCTGCAGCGGAGATAGACTTTCTGGTGCCCCAGCCCACGAAACGACCCACATACATGAACATCAGCCCTCTCACGCCGTTAGTCATGGATATGAGAAACCCGATCAAGGAGGACGACAGCCCCACGATGCTCATGTGGCCGGGCATGATGGCCATGTAGATCCCCAGGACGAGGGTGAACGGCAGGAGCGTGGCGTAGGACAGGAGCAGGTTCCTGAGGCTACCCAGGTCGATGGACCCTGTCTTTGACTCGGTGCGGAGCTCCACCCTCCCGCTGAACCAGATCGCTATGACGATCAAGCTCATGTATAGAATAGACGCCAGGGACGCGAAGAGGGTTCGGAACCCATAGGCTTTGGAAACCACTCCACCTACCAGGGGGCCTACAGTAAACCCGGTGATCCACGCAAGGTTGTAGCGGCCCATAGACTGGGTTAGGGTCCTCTTGGGAGATATGTCGGCGGTCAACGTGCTGGCGGAGACCCAGAAGGTGGCCGAGAAGACGCCGAGGAGCCCCCTCATGAGGGTAAGCTGCTGGATGGTCGACGTAAACACGAACAAAGTTATGGTCAACGCCGCCGCGAACGTGAAGACCAGGTAGAGCCGGACCCTCTCATACTTGTCGAGGAGCAGCCCACAGGCCAGGGTTATCACGGTGTAAGCGACGTTTCCGACTGCGCCTATGACGCCCAGATCGGTGTACGACGCCCCCAGGGCTTCGGCGAACACCGGCAGCAGGAAGGTGCAGGTGCCGAGCCCCGTGGCGTTGAGGAATATGGTGACGTACAGAATCCTCAGAAGACTTTGCTTCTTCTCCTCTTCCATTGAGCCTACTAGTTGTGGTTTGGGGATAAATGATCTCTCTACCCTGAGGGCTTGAACCCCGTCAACTCGAGGATGTTCCCGTAGAATATCCTGTGGACGTCCTCGTCCGTCAACACGCCGTCGGCTACAAGCTCCCTGCAGGCGCCGTGCTGGGCCTCAAGCACGTTGAGTCTCCAGCCCCGGGGGAAGAACGTGCTGTCTGTGCCGAAGAGTACCTTGTGGCTGCCGCCCGCCTGCACCGCCTTCCTGAATATCTGCTTGAGGTCCAGGTCGTAGGGCATGTATCGCATCCAGCTGTTGCTGCCGCTGCTGTCCATGTAGACGTTGTCGGCCTGGTACTGCATCAGCAGCACCTCCCTGAACCACCCCGCGCCGAAGTGGGCTATGATGAACCTGAGGCCGGGGAAGTCACGTGAGGGGACCTGAATGTCTATGGGGTTCCCGTTCCTGAGGTCGGCCTGGCCCCCGATGGTGATGCCGAAGTGGAGGAAAACCAGCAGGTCACGCCGTAGACACTCCTCGTAGACCGGGTAGACAGCCTCGTCGTAGACCTTCACACTACGCCACGACGACGGGTACAGCTTTATTCCCTTGAAGCCGTCCCTAGCAGCCTTCCTCACCTTCTCGGCGGCGTCGGGATCGGACGGGCTTATGTTTGCGTATCCTATGAAGCGGCCGGGGAACCGTTTCATGGTGACGAGGAACTCGTCGTACGCCTCCGTGCCCACCATGACACCCAGGGCCTCTACTCCGTACTTGTCCAGCTCGTCCACCCACCTCTGGGCGGTGTCCCCGTTCTCGTCAGGAAGCTCTATGCTAGTCATGTCTGTCCTGGACCTGGTGCGGTTGCTGAAGCTCTCCAAGGTCCTGCCCCTACTTAGCCACGACCTCATGGTGTCTGCGGTGAAGTAGTGGCTGTGGGCGTCCACCACCGGTATCCCTACTCTTGACAGCATTGGTTCCCGAAGATCGTTTAGTTGCTTAAAAACGATGCGAGGAACCAACATAGGATGTTGGCGCCACTAAGCAATATATTGATAGCTCCTAAGTTGATACCGGGCTTGAGGTCGACCTTGACCAGGAACCGGTTAACCGAGAGATTAAAGGAGTCGTTCTTCCTCTTCGGCTTAACTTGCCTCGTCTGGTACGTCGTCAGGACGGGCACCAAGCCTTCGCGGGCGTCGTATCCCTGCCAGAGAGCTGCGGCATTCAACGCTAACATCTGGGCCGCGACCTACGTGTTTCCATTGCTAAGAGTCGACACATGGGGAGACTATTTGAGAAGGTGGAAGCCTCTAGCCGTCATACTTGTAGCCGTCGTCCTATCTGTTGGGTATATGAGCACCCGAGACGATGGTTTAGGCGATGGTCAAATGAGTCCGGACATGTTATCGTTGACGCCCATGACGGCGTCAGAGACGCCTCAGTCAGACATCTACGCCGTGACTGGCACCGACGGCGCCGACGGCGGCGTCCAAGTCCTGATGGAGCTGATGGCTGAGCACGGCCAACCGTTCTACAGGTCGGCGGAGGAGGGCGATCTGCAGGGCCCCTCGGGGCTCATAGACGCCGGCGACGTGGTGCTCATCAAGGTGAACAGCCAGTGGGACGAGAGGGGCGGCACCAACACCGACCTGGTGAAGAGCCTCATCGAGGCCCTGCTCGCCCACCCGGACGGCTTCAAAGGCGAGATAGTGGTAGCGGACAACGGGCAGGACCAGTACGGAGGCGCCGGGTCGGGCGGCAGCCTCGACTGGGGCCGAAACAACGCGCTGGACCGGGGGCAATCCATCCAGGCCGTCGTGGGCACATTCAGCGACGGGCACAGGGTGAGCACCTACCTCTGGGACCGTATCACCACCAACGTGGTGCAGGAGTTCGCGGAGGGCGACATGGAGGACGGCTACGTTGTAAGCACCAGCGTGATCACCTCCACCGGCACCATGGTCTCTTACCCCAAGTTCACGACCCCCTACGGCACACGTGTCAGCTTCAAGCACGGAGTATACGTGCCGGAGAAGGACGACTACGACGTGGAGAGGCTCAAGGTGATCAACGTCCCTGTGCTCAAGACCCACATGATCTACGGCGTCACCGCCAGCATCAAGCACTACATGGGCGTCCCCTCAGACAAGCTCACCAGGGGCCTCGGCTACAGGGCCCATGACACCGTGGACGAGGGAGGCATGGGGACGTTGATGGCCCAGACGCGGGTGCCGGCCCTGAACATTGTCGACGCCATATGGGTGAACGCGCGACCCGGGGACGGGCCCCGGTCAAGCTACGCCTCGGCCACGGAGGTGGGTGTCGTGGCCGCCAGCACCGACCCCGTGGCCTTGGACTACTGGGCCAGCAAACACATCCTCTGCCAAATATGTGGCGAAGTCTTCAAGGCCGACGCTAGCACAATGGACCCGGATAACACGGCCTCCGGAGGCTTCGGTGACTGGCTCCGGCTCTCCATGCAGGAGCTCAACGCCGCCGGACACCGGTTCACCTGCGACGAGAACCGGATGAACGTCTACCTCTCAACCACGGGCTAGACCCCGGGTGCAGTCTAGGAGGCTAGGAATGAGAAATCTGGAACGTTTTAAGAGTTTCTGGCAGCTGGGTCAATCTGGTTATTATTCGGTCGGGCTCTGCAACCATCGCCTGGTCGCGGGTCTTTAGCCACACCGTCTTCATCCCCGCGTTTTTTGCGCCTAACACGTCGCTCTTCACGCTGTCGCCGACGTGCACGGTTTTAGCCGGTTCCACGCAAAGCTCATCCAGCGCGGCCATGAAACGCCTTGGGTCGGGCTTCACGTACCCCACCTCGTCGCTGAACGCCAACGCCTCGAAGTAGCCCAGCACCCCCTGCTCTTCTAGGATGCCGCGCATCAGCCTTCCGGCGCTGACACCGGTGACGCTGACTAGGCCCAACCTGTACCTGCCATACAATGCGGCCAGGGTCTCCTTAACCCCCTCCTTCAGCCTCGGGGGGCCCATGAGCACCGCCTCCTCGTACCTCCGCACAATCTCGTCCCTGTTGGGAGGGTCGACGAGGCCCCCCTCCGACAGCACCCTGTCCACTATCTCCGTCGTTTGTACGTGCCTGTTGCCTTCGGTCCTGATGACATGGCTGCTGTGCCTCCACCCGGCCATGTAAGCCTCGTTGAGCTCATCATCGTCGAGGAAGACGCCGTTCATCATCAACAACCTGTTCAGCGCAGGAAGCCTGAACTCGCCATAGTTACGCGTGTAAACCAAGGTATCCTACAGGTCGAAGGTGACGGTCTCGATCAACTTGAGCCTCAAAAAATAGACCGTGACCCAGTATATGAAACGTGGAGGGGTGGTCTACCTAGTGTAGGTGCCCGTCAGGGTGCCAGTAGCCAGTGTGTGCCCCGCCATGGCCGCCAGGAGGTCCACCCGCGTGGTCCCCGTTTTGAGGTCAAGGAGAGTGTCAAGGGCGTAGACCGTGAACGCGTATCTATGGGTCTCGCCCGACGGCGGTGATGGTCCGTCGTACCCGACACCCTTGTAGTCGTTCACTCCGTTCATCACCATGTTCTCGAGCACGGGGAACGTCGGCGTGTTTTCCGGTAGCTCCGTCTGGCCGAGAGGTATGTTGAAGATGACCCAGTGGGTGAAGCGGCCTCCGGGGGCGTCGACGTCGACGCATGTCAACGCGATCGACCTGGTTCCCCCGGGTACGCTGCTCCACGCGATCTGGGGCGACACGTTGTTCCCGTCCCGGGTGTACAGAGCGGGGATGGTCCCCCCGTCCTCGAACGCGGCGGACGTCACCACGAGGGTCCCCGCGTCCTCGTCGCTGTGGCCCCCCATGAAGACGATGTAGTATGCAGCCGACATGAGTATTATGACGGCTCCCAGAGCTAGCAGGCTACGCCGACTCATGACACCACCTGATCATGTACCCCGCCTATAATCGGTTTCGACGGCGGTTGGTGCGACCGCCGGGATTTGAACCCGGGTCGTTGGCTTGGAAGGCCAAAATCCTAACCGCTAGACAACGGTCGCGCGAGCAAACAAGGTGAGTGTGGAGCTAAAAAACGTTTACTCCTCGACCTGGATCATGATCTCGGTTCGCCAGTGCTCCGGCGTGTCCTCGTCTATGAAGCTGCCGTAGCTGAGCCCGTACTCGTCGGGCTGGTACACGGCCTCGATGCTGCACATCTGGGTCCCCGGTTTCAGGCCCTGCTCCTCGATGTACGTGTACAGCCTCTCATAGTAGTACTCCACGGGGTTCGCGGTGCCTATGAACACCAGGAAGGCCACCTTGATCTCGGGCATCGTCTTGGTGTCCACGCCCTCCACCTCCCTGTCGACGGGGATCAGCACCTCCCGCCTGCAACCGGGCTCGTCCTTGGGGTCGTAGAATAGAACCATCGTCGGGTCCTTAGGCCGGGCCCCCTTCCTGTAGAGCTCGCTGTTGAGCCTGGCACACTCCGTGACCTCGTTCTCCCCGGGCTTCAGCTCCCTGTACGCCACCAGCTCCCTGATGGTCGTCTTTACCCCGATTTTATCGATCATACTGAACCCTATCGAATACGGCGGCTAATAATGGTTGTCAGTAGAGCCTGATGGGCTTCTCGAGCCTACTAAGCAGAACTATGTTGCTCCGCCTGTGTTCATCGACTATGTCGTAGCTTGACGCGGCGGCGAGGTCCTGCGCGAACTTCTTGATGTCCTTGAACCAAGCCATCTCGTCGTAGCCGAACCTTTCTCTGGCCGCCCCTACGCTCATCGCGGCTTTCGGCTCCATGTATGTGGCGTTGGCCCGCTCGGCGAGCCGTGCGTAGCCCTCCGGGTTATGCATGTTCAGCTTCGGGGCCAGTGTTTGGCGGAGCACCGTGGGGCAGCTGAAGCTGTCGAGCAGCTCAATGGTCTCCATGACTCTGCCCCAAAGGTCCGACGAGGTCGGTCTACACGTCCTCCTGTAGGTCTCCTCGTCGGGGGCGCAGAGGCTGACGTAGAGCTGCGTCGGCTCCACCCCGAGGCTACCAAGCACGTCGGGCCTCGTGCCGTTTGTGACTATGAAGACCGAATTGAACCCCCTATCGTAGAAAGCGTCCACGAGTTCCCCCAGCACCGGGTAAAGCGTGGGCTCGCCTTCGAGGCTGATGGCTGCGTGGACTGGGTTCTTCGCCTCACGCAGCATCTCCTCATCCACGTTGGGGTTGCCGCCGAAGCCGCTCAGCGCCCTACGGTTCTCCCTTAGGCATCCCTCGATTATCTTCTCCGGGTCCTCAGGGTCCTGTATGGACTGTGTCTGGTCCCACGAGACCCCCAGCGTCTCGGGGGTCGCCCTCCAGCAGAAGAGGCAGCTCTGGGTGCAGTGGCCGAGGCTCGGCGTCATCTGGAGGCAGCGGTGGGTGGGTATCCCGTAGAACCTGTTCTTGTAGCAGTTCTCCGCTCCCCCGGTGTTTAGGCTGCGCCTCTGCCAGTGGCATGTCTTCACGGCGCTGTGTGAGCCCACCAGCCCGTACTTCTGTCTACGGTAGGACGCCCTGAACTCCTCTGGGAGGCTCATCGTGGAGGGAAAGAGGTAAGGGCATAATAATAATGAAGCTATGGTGAGGCGCCTTGGGCCACTGGAAAGTTCTAGACGAGCTGGTATGGAAGGAGGTTGGCTAGTAGCCGTAGATGGCGCCGAACTTGGCTTCCAGGTAGTCGATGAACGGCTTCACCACGAGCCCCTTCCCGGTGACCTCCTTCACCAGGTCCTCGGGATCGTAGAGGTTGCCGTAGCCGTAGACGTTGTCTGTGAGCCACCGCTTGGTCTCCTTGAAGCTGCCGGCTTTTATCTGGTCCCGCCAGCCGGGTAGATCTTTGTCGAGCTTCGTCAGCCAGACGCCGTCGTAGATGTTGCCCAGCGCGTAGCTGGGGAAGTACCCGAAGCTGCCGCCGGCCCAGTGGGTGTCCTGCATGACGCCCTCGCTGTCGTGCTCCACCTCGACGCCCAGGTAGTCCTCGTACTTCTGGTTCCATGCCTGGGGCAGCTCGTCGATGCTCAGCTTACCGCTGAACAGGTCCCGCTCGATCTCGAACCTTATCACTATATGAAGCCCGTAGGTTACCTCGTCTGCCTCGATTCTGATCTTGCTGGGGGTCACGTAGTTGACGGCGCGGAGCATCTGTTCGTATGACACGTCCTTGAATGTCTCGCCGGTGATTTTCTTCATCACGGGCAGGTAGTACGCCCAGAACTCGGGGCTCTTCCCCACCATGTTCTCTATGAACCTGCTCATAGACTCGTGGATGCCGTAGCTTGCGCCGCCGCCGACGGGCTGGTACATCCAGTCCATGGGGAGCCCCTGCCCGTAGAGGGCGTGGCCGCCCTCGTGGAGGATGCTGAAGATGCTTGACTCGAACCTGTCCTCGTGGTAGTGTGTGGTGATCCTGACGTCCGTGTAGTAGCCGGTGGTGAAGGGGTGCTCGGTGGTGTCTATCCTGCCTCCGGATTCATCCGACTTCACGTCGTACTGGATGAAGTCGGCGATGCTCTCCCCGATCTTGATCTGGGTATCCTCAGGTACGGGGCGACTAAGGAACTCGACGTCCGGCTTACCCTGCGCCATAATCTTTTCCATTACCTTCCTGAGGCCATTCTTCATCTCGTCGAAGATCCTGGTAATGTTGTCCGCCGTCATCTTGGGCTCATAGTTGTCGATCAAGGCGTCGTAGGGGGTCTTGGCTCCCTTGACCTCCATGAGTATCTCCGCCTCACGGTCCTTCAGCGCCTTCATCTTCTCGAGCTCGGGCTTGAACATGCCCCAGTCCTTGGCTGCCTTCGCCTTCTTCCACACGTTGACGCCGACGGTGGACTGCTTCGATAGTTCGACTACAAGCTCCTCCGGTATCTTGATGGCCTCGTCGTACGCCCTCCTCGTGAGGTAGACGTTCCGCTTCTCCAGCTGGCTCAGGGCGCCGTAGTCCTTGTCCTTCTCGATGGCGTCCAGCGTCTTCCCGTTCTCAGGGTCGGTGAGCATCTGGTGCCCAATCTTCTGGAGCATGGCGAGCTGCTGGCTCTTCAGCTCCACGGCCCGGGGCGGCATCTTGGTCTCCATGTCCCAGTACAGTATGGAGACCGCCGAACCCAGAACGGCCATCTCCTTCGACTTCTCCAGCAGCTTCCCGTACTGCTTCTTCAAGTCATCCGGCATCACAATCAACAGGTACTTTGTCGCAGGTGAAGGGAATATATGTTTCTAAAACTTGTTACAGATTATCTGTGTTCATAGAAATAGCTACCACCTGGGGCCGGGTAGTTGTTTCTAAATCCCTGAACGGGTCACGATCGATGTAAAAAACGTATAGGTAACGGCCAATCACGGCAAAAACGCCTAGAACATGGGCGGCGTGAACACATCGTAGACGACTAGCTCCTCCTCGACGTCGAATGTTCTGTGCCTCAGCCCCTTCGGCACCACCACGAACACCCTCGGCCGCAGCGGGAACACGCCCCCGTCCTCCACCCACATCGACGCCTTCCCCCTCACAACGTATATGACGTCCACTTCTCCTCGTGGACATGCTCCTCGATCTCCGAGCCAGCAGGGCACCTGACTACGAAGCAGGTCAAGTCCCCGTCGTCATCCCGACGCGAGTAAAGCACACGCATATCGACGCCACTCAGAAAAGGGTGAGCCGTCTTAGATATGTCGCCGAGGCTTCTCACGATGCTCATGGAAAATAGATGTGCATGGTGCCGAAAGAGGTTTATTCCAGCATCTTCTCGACGCCGCCCCTGATCAGCCTCCTCCGTCTACGGTGTCTTGCCAGGAACCTGTTCACGGTCTCGGCGAGCCGCGCCTTGCACTCACGGCAGTCGATGCCTCCCTCGAGGCAGTCCAAGTATAGCTCGCGGGCCTCATCGTCGTCCTCGGTTAGCAAGAGGTACCTATACTGGTACATGGGGCAACGGGCGGGGTGGCCCCCCGTATAGGCCTCCGCTATCTTCCGTTCCACCAGCTCGGACACGTCCGAGGTGTAGATCGCGGTCAGTGGCTGGGACGACGACATCTTCGCGCTCCCCGTCAACCCGGGAAGCATCCTGCCGTGCACCTGAGCAGGCTTCGGGTACCCCAGCTTCCGGGCGACATCCCTCGTGATCCTCCAGTACGTGTCCTGGTCGATGCCCGCGGGCACCAGGCAGGGCACCGGCTCCCCCGCCCGCTCCGACGCCAGGAAGCATGGCGCCGCCTGCATCGTGGGGAAGAACATCATCCCCAGGTTGGAGTCGTCGCCGAACCCGAAGACCGCTTTCATGGTTGAGCAGGTGATCCTTCTAGCTATCTTCAGGGCCAGCGGGTAGAGCTCCGATGCGTGCCTCGTGTTGACGATGAACTCGGTTCTCTCCGGGTCGAACCCCAGCGCCATGACGTCCAACGAGTTCTCCAGCACCCAGTGGCCCGCGGCCTCCTCGTCGATGTCGTCCCTGATGAGCATCCTCTCGTCGTCGGTGAACTGGAAGAACAGCTTAGAGCCGAAGGCCTCCTGCAGGTGCCTAGTGAACGTCCACGGGACGAGGTGCCCCAGATGCACGGGCCCCGAGGGTCCCCTCCCAGTGTACAGGACGAACCTTCCGCCGCCCTCGTAGTGGTCGAGTATGGCGTCTAGGTCTCTATGACTGTAGAACACTCCCCGCCGGAGCATGTAGTGGAGCCTACCGGTGTGCCGCCTGATCCTCTCAAGCAGCTCGGGGGCTATGGGCTCTGTGCCGAACCGTTCCATGAGCCCGTCGTAGTCGATCTCCCCCTTTACCTCCCAGGGGGTGACTACAGGGGCTTCCTTACCTGCCACAATAGAGCGTCGCCACCTCACTCCACCGGCTTGATGAGGAAGTCGTCCAGGACGTCCTTGGCCTTCTCCCGCTTCGCCTGGAAGTCCACGAGGAACGCCTTCACGCGCTCCGCCAGCTGCTTCTTGCACTCCCCGCACAGGATGGAGCCCGACTTGCAGGCCAACTCGCGCCCCCTCAGAGCCTCGTCGTCGTCCTCGAAGAGGAAGTAGTAGTAGGCATAGACGTTGCACACCTCGGGGCGGCCTCCCAGCCGTTTCTGCTCCTCGACCGTGTCCCTGCCGCCGGTGAAGGCGCTCATCACCTTCTTGGCCGCCACCTTCGGTGGATCTGTAGTGAATATAGCGGTCTCGGGCTGGCTTGCGCTCATCTTGCCGCCTTCGGCGAGACCGGGCAGAAACTTGGCGTGGATCTGCGCCGGCTTGTAGTAGCCCAGCTTCTCGGCGATGTCACGCGTCATCCTCCAGTAGGGGTCCTGGTCTATGGCGGCGGGTATGAGGCACGGTATGTTGGCGCCCTCCCTGTCGCTCTGGAGGAAACACGTCATGGCCTGGAGCGCCGGGTACCAGATCATGCCTATGTTGTCGCTGTCCTGGAAACCGAACACGGCCTTGGCGGTACTGTAGGTGACCCGCTTCGCCACCCTGAGCCCGATCTTGTAGAGGTGCTGTATGTGCTCGGTGTCGCTGAAGATGTGGGTCTTACCTGGGTCTAGGCCGCAGGCTATGACGTCCAAGGCGTTGTCGTAGGTGTAGCCTATGGTCTGCTCCAGCTCAAGGTGGTCGTTGAACAGGTACTTCTCGTCGTCCGTCATCTGGAAGTAGAGGTCGGCGTCGAAGGCGTCCTGAAGATACTTGCAGAAGAACCAGGGCAGCAGGTGCCCCAGGTGGACGTGCCCCGACGGCCCCCGGCCTGTGTAGAGGCCCACCCTGTTGCCTTTCTCGTACTCGTCCAGCCACCAGTCCGTGTCCCTGTGACTGATGTATACTCCCCGCCGGAGCTGCATGTGCATATACCCGGCGTGTTTGGCGATGCGGTCCGCGATGCCCTGGGTCATGGGCTGGACACCGAACTGCTCTATGAGTTTGCCGTAGTCGATGTCGCCGCTCACCTCCCAGGGCGTCACCACCATTTCCTGTTTGTCCTGGTTTGTCATGCCTGGTTCTCTCCAACAAGATCCAGCGTCATCGCTGGGTCCGGTTTTTGGTTGGGGCTGGGGTGGTGCTTAGAAACGGCTTCCTCCGCTAGGAGGATCCTGTCCAGTCCGAGTGATACACACTCATTTCCCTGTCTCCGTACAATGAATGGTGGCCGAGGCTTTTAAAAAGGTATTCGTCACCCGGAGATCCGCTTGTACATGGAGATGCAGTCAACGTACTCGCCGCGGTACTTGATGCCCCCCGGGAGCCTGCCGTGCTCCAGGTAACCCAGCCTCTCGTAGAGCCTCATCGCAGGGCTGATGCCGTAGACCTCAAGGTACAGTATCTCTATGCCGAGCGCCCCTGCCTGATTCTCTAGCTCCCTCATCATCTCCGAGCCTATGCCCTGGTCTCTGTACTGCTTCCTAACGAACACACCTAACCCTGCGGTGTGTTTGAGGCGACCTCTCCGTTTCCTCGCGTTGGATTGCCCCACAGCCTTCCCATCTGCCTCAGCTATCACCACCACGGCTCGGCCGCTCTCCACGGCCTTCATCATCTCGGCGTGGCTGTCGACCTGCTGATCTCTGGTTCTCTTGGAGTCGCCGCCGATCATGGCCTCCTCCTCGATCAGCTCGTTGTGCAGTTCAAACAAGTCATCTATGTCACCCCACGTTGGCGGCCTGAGAACGACCTTGAGCCCCCTCTCTGAAGTGAAATCTGTGAAGAATGTTATCGCCTCCCCAACTTTATATAAATTTCAGTGGTATTAAACTAAGATGAGTAAATATCTTTGAGCATGTAGAGGCCGTCCACGTACTCTCCTTTGTATTTGACCTCACCCGGGACGCAGCCGACTACCCTGTAGCCCATCGTCTCGTAGACGTGGATGGCCCTGTTGTTCGTGGCGAAGACCTCCAACATTATCTTCTCGAGCCCTAGCCTGCCGGCGTGCCTCTCCGCCTCCCTCATAAGCTCCTGGCCTATACCAATATCCCTGTAGCTCTGCTTCACGGAGATGCCGAGGGTCCCAACGTGGCTCTTCCTGCCGGAGCCCAGCGCGACCTCGCACTGAGCCACCATCCTTCCATCCACCTCTGCCACGACCCTGACCTGTCTGTCCTTCTCCATGTTTGAGAGAGCCCGTGCAAGCCAGTCCACCTCCTGGTCCCGCGTCTGCTTGGTCTCCATGAGGATCATGGCCTCCTCCTCGACGAGGCTGTTAATGAAATCCAGCATGTCGTCCAGGTCCTCCCACCCGGGGGTCCTCAAAGTGACCTTTCTGCCGTCTCGAGCCTCGAACTCTCTTAGAATGGTCCCTGCCTTCATCTCTAACTATGAAAAGAAGAAATGGGCGTATTAAAGGCTGGCTCAGCCCTCGAAGATGTCCAGAAGGGCCTGCTCTAGGCTCTTCCCCTCGGGCGAGTTCTCGATGATCTCGCCGACCACCTCGCCTTTCATGTCTAAGATGGCCATGTGCGGTATCTTGACGACGTCGAAATCATCGACCTCGGGTGGGCTCGGCGGTATACTCCACCTTCGATTATCGTTTTTAGCGTCCCGCATGAGGTGGCCAAAAACCCTGACCTCAAGCCCCGCCTCCCTGCTGAGCAGAGCCAGTATGGGGACGTTCCTGTGGCAGTCTGGGCACCACTCGGCGCTGAACACCACCACGAGATACCTGTCAGAGTGGCACCTTATCTTGGCGACCGTCTCCCCGTCGAGCCTATAGGTCTCGTACTGCTCGTGAAGCCTCGGCGCCTTCTCCCTGCAGGCCTCCACGTATTCAAGAACCGGCTCAGAACCTGCTCTGATCTCATCCAGATTATGCATCCCTCCCGTAGCGGTACCGGCCCATATAAACCCAGACGCCTGTTGTATATGCAATAGACTTATAAACTAAGATATACGGTGGCTCTGTTCTGAAGCAGTGTGAGATATCTGGTTCGCCGCGTCTTGGTTATTCTATTGTTTTCCATGCTTTTAGCGCCGTCTGCATACGCGGAGGAGGACCCCCCGAACGTCATACTCATCTCCTTCGACGGGTACCAGAGGAACCATCTCTGGGAACAGCTGGAAGCCGGGGAGATGCCCAACCTCAAGAGATTCATGGAGGAGGGCGTCTACCTGGAGCTCAGCCAGATTGACTACAAGACCCAGACCAAGACGGCTCACGCCCAGATGCTCTCAGGCTACCAGGCCAACGTGACGGGTGTCTACGCCAACCTTCTCGTCTTTCACCCCCTGCCCACCGGGTACACCCTCCTGGAGCGGGCTGAGGACCACTTCGGGAGCGGGAACGTGGCGACCGGGTTCATCGCGGGCAAGACCTCCAACATCGCCCCCGCCTTCGCCGACATGGAGGGAGTCGACTACGTGTCCATCGTGGACGAGTACCTTGAGGACGAGACAGGCGGGACCGGCGAAAAGTTCCTGAGGTTCATCGACGACCACCACGAAGACCACTTCGTCGCATTCTTCCACACGAAGGAGCCTGACAAGCTGGGCCACCTCTACGGAGAGAACAGCCCAGAGTACCACGAGGGCGGGCTGAGATGCGACAGATACCTCGGCCTCATCCTCGACAAGCTGGAGGAGCATGGCCTAATGGATGAGACGCTCGTCTACATCTGCACTGACCACGGCTTCCTCGAGGACGGCTTCGAGCACCCCCAAGAGCCGTTCACATGGCTGGTCTCCAACGACCTCAGGCTCGAAGCCAACGTGAACGAGACGCGGCTCTTCCTCCCCGACATACCCGCGACGATATACAGATCCCTCGGCATCACAGTCACAGAGCCGCCCCTGGCGGGGTATCCGCTGCAGAGCCCTCTGCCCCCCGAGGCGGAGCAAAGGATGGCCATATGGGAAGACACGGAGCCACCTGAACTAAGGCTAGACATCTTGAGCGAAGACACGGAGTACTTGGAACGTGGGACGCCCCTCGAGCTGAGTTGGACGGTGAGGGACAATCAAGGCCTCACGAGAACATACCTGGTATTGGAAAGGCATGGCGTAGACTACTTCAACGGCTCCGTGGGCGATGTTCTCTACGAGTCCGAGCAGATAGCCGGCTTGGAGGCGGAGTTAAGCTACTCCCTCGACCTGCCCTTCGACGAGGGCATGTACGATATTACCGTCTACGCCTTCGACGAGAGGGAGAACCTCGCAACTGAGACGATCACAGTCGGGACGGACACTCTCCCTCCAACGATCGACTCAATCAGCTTCAGCGAGAACCAGACCATCTTTAATGACTATAATCTGTGGTTCATCGTCTTCGACAACGCTGGGCTATCCTGTGCCGAGCTGCGGCTCGACGCAGAGACCGTTCAATCCTATAGCTTCAACTACACCAAGACAGGAAGGGTGACTTACCTGCTTGACGTGTCGGAGGTTCCCAACGGCGTCCACTCAGTAACAGTCCTAGTCAACGATGTTAACGAAAACGTCTCAGAGGAGACTTACTCACTGACAGTAAGTAAGCCCAGCTTCTTACTCCAGATAATAGCATGGATCCTGGCGTTCATCGATAGAATCATCTCCGCGCTTATAGGCGGTTAGAAGCCCTAGGCTTTGTCTAGGCCGCCTGTATCTAGGGCGTCAGCGAAATCCGCTGGAAGCCGCGCCTTGGTGGGAGAACAGAATAAATAAATTACTTACATAATATAAAGAAACGACGTTAGAGTATGATATAACAATATATCTATATATTTTTTATATTTCTAGCGTCCTCACCCAATATTCTCGATAAATATATTTACTGCTGGCTGTGATATAGCGTCAAGTGAAACAATATTGATGAGAAGAAGCCCCGGCGAGGAACTACGCAAGGTACAGGTGACAGGCGGCTCAACCTACATCATATCGCTGCCCAAGGCTTGGGTGGAGCAGATGGGGCTACAGAAGGGGAGCGTCGTACGGATAAACCAGAAGGACGACCTCACTCTATGCCTCCAGCCCCAGGGAGCCGAGACCGGGGACGGCACACGTAGAGTCATCATCAACCCTAAACAGGAAGACACGCCCGAGAGCATAGTACGCAGAGTCGTCTCTGCCTACCTCATGGGCTACAACATCATGCAGCTGAGGACCAGCCATCAGAGGATCGACAGCGGCCAGAGGTTCGCAGTCAAGGACTTCACCCGCAAGAAGCTTGTGGGCACCGAGATCCTCTCAGACCTGCCCCAAGATCTGACGCTTCAGGTGCTGCTTAGCTACGCCGAGCTATCCGTCAAGGACGCGTTGAGGCGTATGAGCGTCATCGCCGCAGCCATGCACAGGGACGCGATAACCGCCCTGGGCACGGAGGAGTCCACGCTGGCGCGGGAGATCATCGCCATGGACGACGAGGTGGACAGGTTCAACCTCTACATCATAAGGCTCCTCAAGGTAGCCGTGACCGACGGGCACATACTCAAGGAGAGTGGCCTCAAGTCGCCCAGGGAATGTCTAGGGTACAGGCTCATAACCAAGTCCGTCGAGCGTATGGCCGACCACGCCGTGAACATCGCCCACAACAGGCTCGAGCTCACCCTCAGCATAGTGAACCCCGAGATACTTCAGGAGCTCCAGAAGCTCAGCGAGTTCGCGCTAGGGATTTTCGAGAGCGCGATGGACGCGGTCTTCGATGAGGACTACGCCGAGGCGGACAAGGTACTAATTAAGGCTCAGCTGGGCCGTCAACAGGAGATGGAGGTCCTATACAAGATAGTTAAGCACGCTCCGCCGGAGGAGGTGCCGGCCCTCAGGATGATCGTGGAGAGCATTCTCCGTACCGCTGAGTATGGCACGGATATCGCCGAGACCGTGCTGAACATGACCGTGAGGGACGCGGTCATAGAGGCCTAGCATCTAGCCCCGATTGAGAACCTTTTTTAAGGCTTGGCGCGTCGGTCTTATTCCGCTGGGACCGTGGTCAAGCTTGGTACGATACGCGGTTCGGGTCCGCGTGATCCCCGGTTCGAATCCGGGCGGTCCCACCACCGCGTATTCAGGGAAAAAGGGGTTTTTAGAAGACAACTATCTTGGGCGTCTTTTCCTAACTCGGCGACAAAGTCTTCAGAGACATCCAAATCAGGCTTCTCGTTCGAACCTTCCCAAACACAGTGCCCCAGGTCCGCGCAAAGGCGGTCTCCAAAACTTTTCAGGCAGGTTCTGCATGAATTCATCAGGTTACCTGAGGATTAGACATAGGAGCCACGAATCTACAACATTTATGACACATTTGTCATATCCAAGAGCTTCAGTGTACCATTTAGCATATAATAAATTCCTTCAAGGGTCCTTCAGGCTGGGACGCAGAGAAACTCTGCACAAATTCCATCTACCCGGGTAAGTGTTATACCTCCCCACGATTCAATCCATTTGATTCAAGTTGATTTTACTCACAGATGAGACCAAGAAGCTCATCAAGGAACTGGAGAAGGGCATCGATAAGGGGCGGATGCAGGCGAACTGGGAGGAGATGATGGAGTTCGCCCCCATGCACGCGGGTAGCCCCGAGGAGAAGCAGGCCATCCAGTTCATGAAACAGAGGTTCGAGGAGTATGGCCTCGAGACTAGGATACACGAGTTCGAGGCATACCTCAGCGACCCCCAGTACAGCAGCCTCAGGATAACCCACCCGGTCGAGATGGAGATCCAGACCACGCCGTACAGACAGGTGGGCACCACCACCCCTGAAGGCTTCGAGGCCGAAGTGATCTATATCCCGCCGGAGGAGCTTGGCTACGCAGACTGTAAGGACAAGGTGGTGCTCTGCGAGCAGAAGACCAGCGGCGACTGGATGGGGCTGAGGAACGGCTTCCTCCTCAGGCTCCAGAACATGGGCCTCAAGGGGCTAATAGTCATCGAGCAGGACGACTACATGCCCACCGTGGTCCACCAGAGAGCTGATTTCAGTGTAAGCGGAAACCCGACCCCGGATAACATCGACCAGATACAGACCATCCCAGCCGTCCTCCACATAAGCAACAAGGACGGCCAGGCCCTCAGGAAGCTGGTCAAGCAGGGAGGCGTAAAGGCCCACATAGTCAGCGTCATGGACACCGGGTGGAAGACCCTCAGCCTTCTGGAGACCGAGATCAAGGGCACGCTGGAGCCAGAGAAGTTCATCCTGGTCAACGCCCACGTGGATACCCCTCCCTTCAGCCCCGGCGTCGTGGATAACCTCTCGGGGGACGTAGCCGTCCTTGAGCTGGCTAGGCTATTCAGCAAGCACAGGGAAAAGCTCAGGCGGAGCATCAGGATAGCGATCTGGCCAGGCCACGAGATAGGACGCTACGCCGGCTCCACATGGTACAACGACGCCATGTGGCACGAGCTGAGACACCACTGCTTCTGCAGCCTCAACATCGACAGCCCGGGCACAGAGGGGGCAACCGGCTTCAGGGCCGTACAGGTGACGGAGGTCATGGACGCCGCCCAGGACACCATAGAGGCGGTGCAGGGCCACAAGGTGGAGAACCTCCGCTGGGCGACCCGGGCGGGGGACGGCAGCTTCTGGGGCATCGGCATGCCTCACGTAAGCATCACCACCAGCAGACCTCCCGAGGACTATGATCCACACGTCAACTACAGCGGCGGAGGGTGGTGGTGGCACACGCCATACGCGACGATGGACCACGGGGATGTCGACGTACTGGAGATGGACGTCAAGGCCGAGCTCGGGTTCATCGTCAGGATGACGAACTGCCCGGCGCTGCCCTTCAGCTTCACCGCCTACGCCGAGCGGATGGTCGAGATACTAAAGGAGATGCAGGGCAAGGCCGAGAAGGTGAAGAGCTACTTCAACATCCACCCGGTCATAGAGAGGGCGGAGGAGTTCGCGGCGCTCAGCGCCGAGCTGGAGAAGGCCATCGAGGCCAAGGCCGGGAAGCTGTCCGAGGACGAGACCAAGGAGCTGAACACCGCCCTCATCTGGGTTTCCCGACACGTCAACCCCGTCGCTCACAGCAACGCGGGGCCCAGCGAGCAGATGACCATGGAGACCTTCGGCGCCCAGCCGTTCCCAAGGATATCCGGCATCGTCGACCTGGCGAACATGACGCTGCACCAGAGCCACGCGTTCAAGCTACTCAAGAACCACCTGCTCAGGCAGAGGAACATCGTCGAGGAGGGCTTCGTCCAGGCCAACCGGCTCATCGAGGAGACCCTGGTCGATCTGAAGTAGCCGAGATGACCAATCCCCCTCTTTTCCGCGTCGGGCTGCTCCTGACCGAGAGATGCGACGCAGCGTGCCGCCACTGCTGGTTCAGCTCATCCCCCGACAGGAATGCCTCCATGACGCATGAACAGGCCAAGAGGTACGTCGACGAGGCCGCGGCCAACGGCGCCCGCTGGGTGAGCTTCACCGGCGGCGAGCCCTTCCTCGTCTACGGCCTCCTCCGGGGCCTCACGGCGTACGCCTCCAGCAGGGAGCTGCTCAACGAGGCAGTCACCAACTGCAACTGGGCGACCAGCAGGGAAAAGGCCCTTGAGCTTCTGTCACCCCTCAGGGACACCGGGCTGGACACCCTGAACATGAGCGTCGACGACTTCCACCAGGAATGCATACCCTTAGAGCGGGTGAGGAACTGCTACGAGGCGGCTAAGTCGCTTGAGCTCAAACCTGTGTTGATGATCGCCGTCAAAAAAGGTGGCGTCATAACCGCCGACAGGATCGTGGAGATCTTGGAGGACCCCAGCATCCAGGTGCTTGGCGGGGAAAGGGTGCCGAACCCCAGCGCCATCGCCATGGAGACGCACTTCACCCCTGTCGGCCGCGGCGAAAAAATACCCAGACACGAGTTGAGACACGCACACATCGAGAGTGAACCATGTAGACAGTTGCTCACCGACATCGGTGTGCGGCCCAACGGCGACGTGATGCCGTGTTGCGGCCCCCTCGGGGCTCAAGGAGACGCCGTGATCGGGAACCTCGAGGAGGAGAGCCTACGCGAGATACTGGAGATGGCTTGGCTGAACCCCAGGCTGCGGGAGATCTACGAGACGGGGCCCTGTCAACCTGCTGGTTCGTACGTGAGCCGCTGCCACATGTGCGTCGAAGCATACCGGAAGGATTAGTGGAAGGAAGGACCCTGTTAAGGGTCACAATGGCAATGCTTGTTTGGCTTGGCCCCGGTAACACCCAAGGGCTTGAAGACGTACATGCATCAGCCTGTAAAAGATCAAGTGTGTAGCCGCTCCCTACACATTACCCTGACTCCAGCCTCTGCCTCAGGAACCCCACCTTGCCTACGTAGGTGCCGTCGAGGGTGTAGACGTCGAAGTCGTCCATGTTCACGGCGTCGGTCCTGAAGAGAGGCCCCAGGAGGCTCTTGGGTGACTCCGTGTTCACCGGCAGCCCGCCCAGGAGGTCGTTGAACATCGGCATTATGATGACCTCGGGGCTGCCCGGCTCGACGAGGTAGTTCTCCTTGAACGCCTCGAGCGGGTCCTCCTCCGTCTTCACGTTGTCCTGCTCCAGAAACGCCTTGGCGAGGCTCTCGGGGTCGCATCTGCCCCTCACCCACGCCCTCTCCGTCACCCTTATGCCTAGGGGCGTGTTCAGCATCACCGTCGGATGGTTGTGGGCCATCACGACGCAGTCCACCGCCATTATCTCCGGCGGGGGCCAGGCGTGGCCGTGGAGGCACGCCACCCGGAAATCGTCGCCTATTATGACGCCCTTCGAGGAGTGGAGGCTAACCTCCTCCGGGAGGTACCTCTGTATGTTGGCGTCGTGGTTGCCCCTGGTCACGTCTACGCGGTCCACCGCGTCGAGGAGGGCCTCGAAGAACCTGGGTATCTCCCGCTTCTCCTGGAAACTGGTGGCGGGCACACCGTGCTTGACGTCGCCCACGAGTATCAGCCTGTCCGGCTTATGCTCTTCGAGAAGGAGAAGTAGCTCCTCCAGCATCCTCGTCCACTGATAGGGTATGTTGATGCCCTGCTTGGCTAGGTCGTACTCTATCCCTAGGTGCAGGTCCGCCACCAGCATCACACGCTCCCCTGACTCGACCATCAACGCGGGGTGAGGCGTCAGCAGGCGGATCATACGCGGATCACCATGTGCAGCGGAGTTTAAAGGATTCACGTGCCACCAAGTGGACGCCGGGGGTGCTTAAAAATAAAGAGTAGTAGCCCCCAATTCATAGTGATGTCCGCGCCGCTGAAGGAGCACCTTGTGCTGGAGCATGTGCTGGGTGAGGTCAGGACCCGTAGGGAGCTGTCCAGGTTCAACTGGAAGCGGCTCATGGATGCCTTCGGCGACAGGTTCACGCGGGCATGGAGGCTGGTGACGGAGCGCCGCGTCAAGCGGTACGTCTTCAGGCCCAGCGGCAGGGAGATCTGGATCGCCGTGGGCAACAACGCGGAGTACATGATCTACCCCCGCGCCGGGTACTGCAGCTGCAGCGACTTCTACTTCAGGGTTCTCGACCAGGAGGTGGCTGTCTGTTACCACGTGCTCGCCCAGAGGCTGGCGGAGGCGCTGCGCCACTACGACACCGTCCTCGAGGACGACGAAGCGTACCAAGAGCTTATAGGGATCTGGAAGGAGTACGCCGTCGCGGACTAGAGCTAAACCTTTAAGGAGAGACGCTTTCTAGTGTTGCTGATGACCATAAAGGTGCTCTTCGACTTCGTGCAGAAGCTCGTCTTCGTGCTGGGAGTCACGGCGCTCGCCCTAGCGTTCATGTACATGTACAGCGCCGAGACGGGTAAACGGGTCGAGTAATAAACTTATACGTGTCACTCCCATTCCATTCTGAACCCCATGTCCATAGACGACATCATTAAACGCATACTCGGGCTCAAGCCTAACCTCACCGAGGCCGCCGTGAGACAGTTGATAGACGAGGAGCGCGCCAAGGCGGCGGGCCTCCTAACGGAGGAGGCAGCCGCACACCTGGTGGCGAGCAACCTGGGCATCAACGGCGCCGGGGAGAAGATAGAGGCGAAGCTCAAGATAGGGGACCTGACGGCCGGGCTCAGCGACGTGAGCTTTACGGGCCGAGTCATCCACGTCTTCCCCAGTCACACCTTCGACCGCGACAACCAGCGCAAGGGCAAGGTGCTGAGGCTCATCATGGGCGACAAGACCGGCGTCGTCACCGTGGTGTTCTGGGACGAGAAGGCCGACCACGTGGAGGCCAGCAAGCTGGCGCCAGGAAAGATCATCCGTGTCCTCCACGGCTACAGCAGGGAGCGCAGGGGCAACATAGAGGTGAACATGGGTAACAGGGGACAGATGTTCATGGAGCCCATGGACGCCGTGGACGAGGACTTCCCCGCCTTAGACACGTTCTTCGTGACTCCCGCCGGCGTCTTCAGAGAGGGCACCGTCCACATCCAGGGCGTGGTAGTGGACAGCTTCCCGGTGAGCACCTTCGTCAGGCAGGACGGCAGCGAGGGACGGGTGAGCAGGCTCGTCATCGAGGAAGGCGGCGCCAGGATGAACCTGGTCCTCTGGGACGACAAGGTCGACGAGTACGGCGGCGTCGAGAAGGGCACACGCATAAGGGTGGTCGCCGGGAGCGCCCGCACCGGCAACACGGGCAGCCCTGAGATCCACGTGGGCTGGGACACGAAGATAATCGAGGTGGAGCACGGCGTCAAGCCCGACGAGCCCTTGCCCTTCTGGACCAAGATAGGCGACCTCCGGGAGGGCGTTGGCAGCGTAAACGTCGCGGCTCTAGCCACCCAGGTGGGGGAGCAGAGGGAGTTCGTCAGGCGGGACGGCTCCGAGGGCAGGGTCGTCTCTGTGCTGCTGGAGGACGAGACGGGCACGGTCCGGCTCAGCCTCTGGGACGACGACGTGGATCTGGTCGACCAGATAGAGGAGGGCAGCGTAGTGGTCGTCGAGAACGGCTACACCCGGGCCGGCTACGGCGGCATAGACCTCAACGCCGGCCGCAGCGGACGCGTCCACATCGACCCTGACGACCTCGAAGTGGATCTTCCCGAAATAGAGCGCAAGATCACCCGCATCGTCGACCTCAGGGAGGGCCAGAGGAACGTCACGGTCCGCGGCCAGCTGCTGGACGACCCTGTGCAGCGGGACATAGAGACCGTGCGGGGCCCAGCCACGGTCACCAACTTCCGCATAGACGACGGCACCGGCGAGGCGAGGGTGAGCCTCTGGAGGGATCACGCCGAGGCCGCGATGGACCTGACGGCGGGCGCGGAGATCAGGCTCGAGTACATGAACGTGCGGGAGCCTTTCGACGGCTTGATCCAGGTCAGCAGTGGGACGTTCACCAAGATAATAGTTGAAAGAGAGTAAAACGTTTAAAAAAAGGGGGGGTTACTTTCCCTTCTCGATCTTTGTCAGGCTCTTCTCGAAGATCTCCAGCGCCGGCTCAACCAGGTCGCTAGTTATGGTGAGGGGCGGCATCCACCGTATGACGTTGATGCCGCAGTTGACGATGGCGAGGCCGTTCCTGAAGCACTCCATCATCACGTCCCCGGTCTCCTTCTGGGCGTACTCCTTCGTGGTCTTGTCCTTGACGAGCTCGACGCCGACCATGAGGCCCTTACCGCGTACGTCCCCTATCATGGGGTGCCGGTCCTTCATCTCGTTCAGCCTATCTTTGATGAGTTTGCCCTGCCTCTGGGCGTTCTCAAGCAGGTTCTCCGTCTTGATGATGTCGAGCACGGCCAGCGCGGCGGCGCAGCTCACAGGGTTACCGCCGAAGGTGCTCGCGTGGCTGCCGGGTTTCCAGTCCTGGATGTCCGCGCGGGAAGCCATGACGCCGAGGGGCATGCCCGCGGCTATGCCCTTGGCCATGCAGACGATGTCGGGGACCACGCCGAAGTGCTCGATGCCGAACCATTTACCGGTCCTTCCTATGCCTGATTGAACCTCGTCCGAAGCGAACAGTATGCCGTACTTGTCCAGAAGCTTCTTGAGCTTCGGGAAGTAGCCGTCCGGGGGCACGACGTAGCCGCCCTCTCCCTGGATGGGCTCAGCGATGAGCATCGCCACCTCCTCCGGGGGCACGTAGCGGTGGAACAGGTACTCGTCGATGTAGTCCACGCACGCGTAGCCGCAGCTCGGGCACTCGAGTTTGAACGGGCACCTGTAGCAGTACGGGTAGAAGATGTGCTCCACGCCCGGGATGAGCGGCGCGAACCGCGCCCGCTGGTAGGGCTTGCTCGCCGTGAGGCTGACGGCCCCCAGGGTCCTGCCGTGGAAGCTGCCTATGTAGGCGAGGTAGCCTTGGCGGCCCGTGTGCCAGCGAGCCACCTTCATGGCCGCCTCGATGCTCTCCGCGCCGCTGTTACCGTAGAAGAACTTCTTCTTGTGGTCACCAGGCACGAGGTCATGCAGCTTCTCGCCTAGGTCGACGTAGTCGTCGTAGTAGAAGTCGGTGTAGCTGTAGTGGATGAACTTTTCCGCCTGATCCTTGATGGCCTTGATCACCTTGGGGTGGCCGTGGCCGACGCTGCACACCGCCAGCCCGGCGTTCATGTCGATGAACTCGTTTCCGTCCACGTCGACGACTATACATCCCTCGCCGCGCTCAATGACGAGCGGGTATGCCCTGCCGAAGCTCGGGGAGATGACCGCAGAGTCCCGCTCGACGATCTTCTTCGCCTTCGGGCCCGGCGGAGTTACCTTAATCTTTGGATAAGACAAATTGAATCCCTTCGGTTGAAGGGTGTACTGTCAGCCTTAAAAAACTGTCTTCTCGGCCGCCAGCGTGATCTCTATGATGGAGACCGGGGCTTCTCTGCCGTCGTCCCGCGTCAAGGTGTCGGTCCCCACCCTTATGTCCTTGATGACCGCGTCCTTGAGGAAGACGCTGCGGAGGAGCTGCACCATGTCGACGGCCTTGTTTATGTGCTTGCCCCGGGCCCGTATCAGCACGGTCTCTGCGCCGTCGTTGAACAGGGTGAGGCATGCCACCACGTAGTTCATGATGGGCTTAATCCCCATGATTACGAGGTTACGTTTCTTGGGCTCAGGCACCGATCCACCCCCATAATTTACGAGAACCTGTGGATATTGAGGCCATAGAGCTGCGCGGGCTGTCACAAGATAAGCGTCTACAGAGGCACGAATACACGGGCTAGAATCACTGCCGCGATCAGTAATGCCGCCGCCCCTACGACGAACTCTGGGGGTATCTTGACCCCGTTGGTCTCGTCCTGGAAGAACCTCATTAGGCCCGCGCTGCTCTGAGGCATCCCAGGCGAGCTCTTTTGCTTTTTCTTGCTCATCCTTTGTTCGCCTCCTCATACTCATGAGTGCAATAATAACCTTTCCGAGCCTCAACGCTTCTCCTTTGGGCGCATGAAGTCGGTGAGGTTGAACTGGGTTTGCTCTTCCTCCGGCGCCTCCTCGCCGAATATGGAGTCTATCTCCTCCCGCACGAGCCTTATCCTGGCGCTATAGTACTCCCCCAGGTTATACGTCTCGACGATGTTCTCCGCGGCCTCGATGTACTTCTCTATGCCTCCTTTATAGACGGTCATGAGTATGGGGCCGCCGCACCGGTCGCAGCTCCCCTTGAGCGGCGGCCGCCTGAACTTCTTGTTGCACTTGCTGCACCTGAAGCCCTGCCTGGTGAAGGCGCGGAGGTTGCCGACGATGTCCTTCATGAAGTGGCTGTTCAGTATCTTCAGCGCCACGATCTGGCTGTCCACGGCCCGCAGCTTCTCTGTGAGGTCCAGCTGGCTCTCGAGCTTGTCCAGCATGGTGTGGAGCCTGTTATACGCCCCGACGTGGCTGCCCAGGTTGATGTCGCTGCACTCCTTGGTGTACTTGAAGCCCATGTACTGGGCTGCGGTGCCGAGCCTGCCGCCGAGGGTGTCCACAAGGGCCGCGAACTGGGAGGGAGAGGCGCCCTCCATGCACATCGTGTAGAACTCTGGCGGGTAGCGGCCGATGACGTCCACGTTGTGGCTCTCCTTGTCCACCTCAGAGGGGTTCAGGTTAGGGATGACGAACAGGGGCGCGTCCATGAGGCCGCCGCTCTGCTCCGGCAGGTACTTCTTGCTGAAGTTGAGCAGCGGGTCCAGCGCCATCATGACCGCGTCCTCGTCTCCGTCACAGTTCCTGCGCTTGGCGGCGTGCCAGTAGGGGTGGGCGTAGCAGTTACGGACCTTGCTCCACCCGATGAGGCGGCCGACGATGGCGGCGCTGGTGTGGGGCGCCAGCCCCAGTATGATGTGGCCGATGAGCTGGTCCCTGTGGTCGACGCCGTAGTAGGGCTCAAGCTTGTAGAAGTCGCGTAGCTCGTCGTCGAGGAACCTGGTGGCTTTGACGAGGTAGTCGCCGCACGCCTCGGGGAGCACCACGTCCTGGACCATGAGCTCCAGCATCTGGTCCGGCCGCGTCAGCGGCTCCCCCTCCACGTCGATGGTGTACCCCATCTCCCGCAGCTTCTCCACGGGCACCCCCACCTCCTCCGGCTTGAAGTGGGTGAGGGGTATGTCAGTGAGGTCGAAGCGGAGGGTGCCGTCCTTGAAAACGCTGAGGTCGTACCTGGCGCGGAGGATGCCCTTGCCGAGGTGCTCCGGCATGCGGCTCTCGTTCATGAGCCGCTTGACGCACTTGATCCTGTCCGGGATGATGCCGCCGATGTGCCTGCGCGCGTTCTCAAGCTCCTCCCTGAGATCGATCTCCGCCCAGTCGTAGCCCACCGTGCCTATGTTGCACGCGGGGCACGTGTCGCTGTCGGTGAGCCTCTTGCAGCGCGGGCACTGCTTCTGCATCACCGTGACGGCGCCACAGTTACCGCAGAGAGCCGTCCTGGACGGGTAGCCACACTCTGGGCAGTCCAGCCTCACCAGCTCGACCCTTATCCTGTCGCCTCGCTTGGCCCGCGTAATGTCTCTCTGGGGGCCGCCGGCGTTGCCGACGGGGAAGATGCTGTGGACGTAGGGGCTCATCTTCCTCTCCTTCGCCTTCTCGGGCCTCCCCATGCGGGCGCCCACGTAGACGTAGGCTTTCTCCTTGACCGTGAAGCCGGCCCAATGGTTCACCTGTTGGAGCGGTGCATCGGCCTCCGCCTCAACGTATTTCTTGTCCAGCGCCAGACAGCGTTCGAGGATGGCCTCGGCTTCGCCGAACTTGACGGCGCCGACCTCGACTCTGTGGGGCACGAGAAGGGTTTCAAGGGTCTCCTTCTCCTCTGGCCCGAGCCTTATCCCCTGTTCGCGCTGGCTCCAGCTCTCCGCAAGAGCGTTTCTGAGTCTCAGTAGCCTATCCAGGGTTGTCTTTGACCATTCGTACGTGTATCTTGGGTGTAGCGGCGCGTCGATTCGGGTGATCGCGATGGCCTCCGAGGGCGTCGGAGGATTCCACGGGTCCGCCGCCAGCTCGATGATCACGTCCGCGGGTAACCCCGTAAGCTCCTCTGCCGCCTGACCGCCCACAGCCTCCATGGCGTACTCGACATCGAGGCGCCACTGGTCCTCGTCGTAGCCTGCGGGCAGCAAGGCGTGGTTGAACTGAAGGAAGTCGCCGGCGTTGATGAGCACGTCGCCGTTGAAGAGGATCCTGTCCACGTCATCGTAGATCTCCTCGGCTCTCTCCACGGTGTCCACCCTGACAACGGAGCCGTCTTTTAGCCTCACCACCGGCGGCTCGATGGTGTCCACCGGGCAGATGGCCGCAGACTTCCCGGGGAGCTCTATCCTGAGCTGCAGCCCGGTGGTCATGAACCCGTTCAGCGTCACCATGGTGGCGGGGTGTATACCGCAGGCCGCGAGCCCCGTTGTGCGGGCTCTGCCGTAGCGGAGCCTGAAGCCGCCGGGGGTGTTGGGGAACGAGAAGACGGGGCGGCCGACGATTATCTCTTCCATGAAGGCCGCGGTGGGCTTCTTCTCGCCGTTGTCCGTGTTCTTCTGGTTGAGCTTTTTGAGCCAGTCCCAGCCGTCGATGCCCATGCTGTCGCAGATGCCGCAGAGCTTCCTTGCGCGGCCTACTACGCCGTCCACGACGACTATGAGGGCACCCCCCCGGAGCCTGTTGGTCTCTATCCCGGGGACGTCCCGGTAGTTGCTGGCCTCGTAGGGGTCGGTGGATACTCCGGTGGCCTCGACGGGCAGCATCTTGAGCGCCAGCTCCAGGTCCTCGTCGGTTACGTGGTACTGGAAACGCCTGACGCTCCTCTCGTAGATCCTTACCTCCTCGATGAACCTGTTCACGGCGTCCTCGCTGGGCTGGTACCTGTCGAGGCCCAGCGCCTTTCGGACCACGTCTGCGATGACGAGGGTCAGCGCCTGGGCTGTGCCGCCGGCCGGCCTTATGGGTCCGGCGAAGTAGAGGCTCAGATACTCGGTGCGGTCGGGGTTCTGCTTTATCTTGATCTCCGGGATTCCCTGGATCGGGGCGATGGTGACGCCCTCCGTCATGATGGCGAGCCCTGTCCTGATGGCCTGTTCCGCGGCATGCTCCTTCTCCATGGACCCATAGCGGCCGAGGGCTATCTCCTGGGCTATCTTGAAGCTCATCTCGCGGCGGTCCATATCCTTCAGCTCCCTCATCCGCTGCGTGATGCCCCTGGGGCCTATGAGCTTCTCTACGCGTTCAGCGATGTCGGTGGTGATCTCGGGCTCGGGCCCCAGGGTGGCGTCCAGACCCTTGGCCCGCGCCTTACTGGCAACCTCGTACAGCTGGTTCAGTTTGTCCTCTAGCTCCTCGAAGTACCTTTTGTAGGTCGGGGGCATCTCGACTTCAATCAACTTGGGGCTACCTGTCCGGGCAGTGGATGCTGCACAATATTGTGGTGGCTCGCTGTTCTTTACTCTTACCGGTGGTCTCGTTGCACACGATGCGGAGCCGCTCATCGTCTCCACGCAGTGTCCCTAGTCTCTTATCGCGGACACTATTTCTTTGATCTTTTCCCTTAACAGGCTCTCTTCCTCGACCATGTTACCGGTCACTATGGCGTCAGCGCCCGCGTTCTTCGCCGCAAGCGCTGCCTTCGGGTCCCTGATGCCGCCGCCCGTGATCACGGGGATGCTCACATGCTTCTTCACCGCGGTTATCATCGCCGGCGGGATCGGTTCATTGGCTCCTGAGCCTGCTTCTAGGTACACGAACCTCATGCCGAGGGTCTCCGCGGCGAGGCTGTAGCCCACCGCGAGCTTGGGGTGCCTGTAGCTGATGGGCCTAGCGTAGCCCACGTAGCCGGCGGCACAGCCCTCGCCACAGATCACGTAGCCCATGGGTATAGCCTCAAGTCCGTACCGCTTGACTAGAGGCGCCGACAGCATCTGCGCATCTATGATGTAGTACGGGTTCTGGCAGTTTAAGAGACTCATGAACCATATGGCGTCCGCGTACCTGCTCACCCCCATGGGGCCGTTGGGGAACAGGATCACCGGCACCTTCACATCTTTCTTTATTCTCTGGATGGCGTCGTCCAGGTCCTGGGACGAGGCTAGGGTCGAGCCCCCTATCATGATGGCGGTAGTCCCGCCTTTCTCAGCCTCATTAGCTATGTCTGCGCAGTCGTACCCAGATGACTTATCGGGGTCTAGAAGGGTGAAGTGGATGCAGCCCTGCTCGGAGATTTTGTCCTTGAGGTACTGCTCGACCTTGCCTATCATTGGATTGGCGGCTCCTCGACGCCGTAGTACTGGTCTACGAAGATGCAGTATGCGTCCACGGGATCCGTGTTCTCCGGGACTGGGAACTTTTCCTTGAGGGAACAGCTGGAGCAGATGATCCTAGCATATCCTTCTTTATTGTGAAGTATGACTCCGACGGTGTTCATCCCGCAGCTGGGGCACAGATACTGGTCTGGAAGCTTCTTCTTATTGATCTTGACTACTTTCTGTCTTTTTCGGCCCATCCGACTCCCTCTTTTTGCATAAGCAGTGTATTAGCCTAGTCTTAAGATTAGTGGAAGCCGTCGTTTATGTTCATTTGCATTGACGCGCCTCATCACAGACTCGACGAGGTCCTGCGATATGCCTAGGTCTTCGGCTATCATTGATGCGTCCGAGCCCTTCTTCCACGAGTATAGTATCAGGTCCAGGGTCGTGTAGTCGATCCCGAGCTCGCCTTCGTCTGTTTGCCCCGGGTAGAAGCCGGGGGAGGGAGGCTTCTCTATGATGTTTTCCGGTATCTTCAGGTGTCTAGCGAGCTGTCTGAGCTGAGTCTTGTACAGATCTGCCAACGGCATTAGGTCCACGCCGCCGTCCCCGTACTTGGTGAAGAAACCTGTGAGCAACTCCGTCTTGTTGGAGGTTCCCATTACCATGCGCCTCTGCTTGTTCGCGAAGTAATAAGCCCCCGTCATCCTAACTCTGGGCTTTATGTTGCCTGATGTGATCCGATCTGTGACGTCATAGTTAGGCAGCGCGTCACGTATCACATGTAATATGGGCGTGATATCCACCGTGCTACACGTGACGCCGAGGCGTTCACAGTGTTGCATCACGTCCATGATATCACGCTCAGGCGTGACGTCACGCTCCGGCATCGTCACCGCCGTCACTCTATCGGCTCCCAGAGCCTTTACTGTGAGATCTAGGGTTACCGCTGAGTCTATGCCGCCGCTAACCGCCACGACGGCTCCTTCCAGCCCCGACTTTTCTATGTTTTCGGCTATGAAATTCTTAATCTTATACTCAATTTTTTCGCAGTTTATCCCTAGATCATTTACTGAAACCATGTTGGAACTCTTTCCAAATATCTAAATAAAGACTTCCATAGATCAGTTAATGCATATTTATGTTAATTAGGGTTTTATTAATCATGATATTTAATGGTTTTATACAATGTTTTGGTGTTTTTGGCATCAAAAACAGATCCGGCTAATATCATTTATTAGTATACAGTTTTGTCAACAATGCATATATGTGCCTGCTGTGATATCGCTGTGAGATGAACAACAATGGCCTCTGAAGAATACCAAAATATAGTCAGAAAAACGTTTCAAGACCCAATTACAGATTTGTTGCTGAAAAACAGTAATTTAACTCGCACTCAGTTTGAAACACTTATAATTGACATGTTAACTGACATAATGTCTGATGAAAAGATTTCTTTTCAACAAAAAACCTTATTTAGGGATAAAAAAGTGAGTAGGGGCTCTTTTAGCCGCTCTTTATCTCAGGCTAGAGGGAATGTGATCTCCAGCATCTTCACCATCGTTTTGTTGAGCTACATGGGTGTATTCGACGCAAGGCCCTTCGACGAGTATTATGTTTTAGCTGAAAAATTGAAGGAATATGTGTCCATCATCGAGTCGAGAGAGTTAAAGGCATCTAGAGAGGTTCTGAGACAGATAGAGAACGAACTGATAGAGGGAATAGGACGATTAGCGACCCCCACGAGCATAAAAATAGTGTGATATCACACTACATCACACTGTCAAGGGCGCTGCAGACCTGGCCTAAAGCAGTTCCGCCGTCTCCTGGTGGCACATTAATGTTGAATAAAACTGTTAAACCCGCTTTACGCAGGTTATTCGCCACCGTTCTTGTGATATATTCGTTAACAAAGACGCCGCCCGATAACCCTACGACAGATATCCCTGTATCCTCGGACGCCTTTATAGCCATCTCGGATACACCATCCGAGAGATATTTCTGCCCAAAAGCAGCGATATCCTGTTTTTTATGCTTATTTAGCATGTTAGACATGAAATATAGTGTATTTGATGTGTTAAGAACATATTTTCCGTCTCTTCGATCAATTTCAACGTTATGATTGATACGTTCCGGGTTTCCCTCGGCAGCAAGCGCCTCAAGCCTCATGGCGGGTTCCCCTTCATACGATCTATAGTATATTGACCCAAGTAGGGCGGCTATGGAGTCTAAGAACCGTCCAGCGCTCGAAGTCTTAAGGATTTCAGGATCTTTTAGTAGCTTTAAGATGACTTCCAGCTCTGTTTTCCCGTGGGGTAACGCCTTTTCGACGTGATTTTCTGTGATATCACGTATAATATCACTTGTGACGGCGTTACTAAGTCCCGCCACCAGCATCCTGTATGGGTGGTATGCGCATAGGTCCCCTCCCGGCATGGGCAAATTCTCGAGGTGTCCAAGTCTCTCAAACCCGTTGTAAGTTGATTTTAATATCTCTCCACCCCAAATTTGCCTATCTGAGCCGTATCCCGCGCCGTCTAAGGCGATCCCTAGTATCCCATCATCCCTAGAGACGTTGTTCTCAGCCATGACGGAGACTATGTGGGCGTGATGATGCTGTGATTTCACCAGCGTCACACCCGTCTCACGTGATATCACTTCCGCCATCTGTGACGTCATGTACCCCGGATGGAGGTCACACCCTATCACATCCAGGTCACGCGTGATATTAAGCAGGTCACGCATTGTCTGGATGGCCTCCTCCTCGAACCTCAAGCCCTCCAGAGTGTCCGTGTCCCCAAGGTACTGCGTCATGAAGACCTTTCCGTTGGTGGCCACGGCGGCCGCGTTCCTGAGCTCAGCGCCAACGGATAACCCTATTCCCTTCTTCAGTGGGATGTCGATGGGGTCTGGAACGTAGCCCCTAGATCTCCTCGTGAAAGCGGTTTTCCCATCGATCACTCTAAGGACCGAGTCGTCGCAGCGATTCACAATCTCCCTGTTGTGGAGCAGATAGTAGTCGGCTATTCCACCGAGCTCGTCGAACGCAGCCCTGTTTGAGATGGCCATGGGCAAGCCCTTCTTGTTGCCGCTGGTCATGATCAGCGCAGGCTCGCTAAGCCTCTTGAACAGCATCGTCTGGATTCCCGTGTAGGGTAGCATCACGCCCACCGTGTCCAGCCCCGGGGCGACGAGCTCCGAGATGACCCTATGCCTCTTCTTCAACAGCACGATTGGTTTTCTCCAAGACTGGATCACCCTGGCCTCGTCACCGTCTAGCCTAGCATAGGTTTTTATCGAGTCCAGATCCGGGGACATCAAGGCTAGGGGCTGGTATGGCCTGTTCTTCCTCCTCCTGAACTCCTCTATTACGTCGTCTCTGGTGGCTAGAGAGGCGAGATGTATGCCGCCGATGCCCTTCACTGCGACGATGCTGCCTTCCATCAGGTACTCGGCGACCTCCATGAAAAGGTCGTTGGCTTCCATCGGTTTTCCGTTAGCGTCGTATAGACTCATCTCTGGCCCGCAGACGCTGCACGTGATGCCCTGGGCGTCGAAACGTCTGTCCATGGCGTCGTAGTAGTCCTTCCTGCAGTGCTCGCACATGGGGAACTCGTGCATGTGGGTACGCTCACGGTCGTAAGGGAGGGACCTTACCGACGTGAAACGGGGGCCACACCAAGCGCAAGCCGTGAAAGGGTACTCGTACCACCTGCTTCCCGGGGTAGCCATGTCCCCCAGGCACTGGGGGCATATGCCTATGTCCGGCGGGTAGATGCCCGACGCGACCCTGCCCCTGTTCTGGCTCTTGTCGATGACGAACTCGGTGAACCTGCCACGGTACGGCCTGTACTCGTGGACTATGTCCTCGATCTCGGAGACCTCGGGGGCCTCCTCCCTGACGTCGTGAAGGAACTGAGTCACCTGGCTCTCCTCGCCTTCCACGACTATCTCGACGCCGGCGTCACCTAGGTTGATGACGTACCCGACGAGACCATTCCTAACCGCCATCCGGTAGATGAAGGGCCTGAAGCCTACGCCCTGGACTCTGCCTGTGATGCCGATCTTCGCCTCGACACGTTCGCCGGAACTCAAAGCATTCAGGTTTTAGATGTACTGTGTGATTTAAACTCTAAGCATGTAAACATGTGCAACCTGTTAAACAATCCTATCTGGTTTGAATTGTTTACATCTTATCAAATTATTCGCGTATCCGAAACCGTAAAAAAGGGAGACCGTGAGCACAATACAGGGGAGATCCTTGGAGCTAGTGTTCACCACCATCGCGTTGTTCATGGTGATCTTGGCCGCTAGCTACATCTTCTACAAGCGCATAAAGATGGCTCAGACCGAGTACGAGGAGAGTAAGTCCACCGTCAGGAACATAACCTCGGGGTTCACGCGCCAGGTCAAGAAGATGGAGACTGGCCTCGACAGGATCGAGCGCGAGGCCAGCGAGACCAGGTACATGGCCAACGAGGCCCTGAAGGCTACACAGGGAGGCAACGACGCCGCCGTCAAGGGGCTGGAGAAGGTGAAGGAGCTCTCCGAGCGAGTGGACACCATCGAGAACTCCATACAGGAGATGAGGACCGACCTCACCAAGCTCGCCACCCAGCCGCGCCCGGCACTCGTGGCCACGCGGGTCGACGCGCCCATCCCGGTTCAAGGCGAGGACGTTTTCCAGCAGCTCACGGAAACCGAGATGGAGGTCCTTGAGATGATAGTGGACCTAGGCGAGGGCACCGTCCCTGAGATACGGGAAAAGATCGACAGGACGAGGGAGCACACATCCAGGCTCCTGAAGAAGCTCTACGACAGGGGGTTCATAGACAGGAACACCTCCGGGATGCCCTACAGGTACAGCATCCGCAAGGAGATAAGAGACATCATCCTGGAGCGGAAGGAGCAGGCTCCAATCGGCCTCTAGTTGGGTTCAAATACCTTCAGCGCCATAGAGGGTTCTATGGAAGACACGACATGGCAGGAGGCTCCGTGCCTCGAGCCGGTGCCCGGAGTAAAGATAAGCATCATAGGGAACGGCCACAACGCCTCCCTCTGCTACATAGTCATCAATCTTGGCGCTGTCGTCGACTGGCACAGCCACCCCCACGAGCAGATGGGTACCCTTCTATCAGGGAAGGGAGAGCTGAGCTCGGGCGGCAGGACGGTCAAAGCCACCCCGGGAGCGGCCTGGAGAGTGCCCCCAAACGAGGAGCACAGGTTCGAGACCACGGGCGATGAGCCCGCCGTGATAATCGAGGCCTTCAGCCCGCCGCGAGTCGACTACGTGATGGCCGCCTAGTAAACGATCCGCCGTGACACAAGAACTCCTGCCCATCCTCAACAGGGTGGTAGAGAGGGGGTACCAGCTCACCCCAGAAGCGTTCACCCATCTCCAGGCCATACCCTTGGAGCAGGTGACGGCCGTCGTAGAGAGAGCCCTCCAGGTAGCGGAGGGCAGGCCAGAACTTTTCGTCATAGACCAGGAGTTCCTGTTGAGCCTATCCAAGGCGCCGGAGCCAACGCAGGTGGCACGGGAAGCCCGACCATCTCTGGCGGCGAGAATAGAGTCCAGGCTAGAGGTTATGCCCGTGGACGAGCCGTCGCCTGAGGGAGACGTGAACGGCTTCATCGACTTGTTCAACAGCAGGTTCGCCCAGCTCGAGATCATACTCAAGAGGCGCGTCGACGTCCGCGACGCCATCCCCCTGAGCCAGGCGGTGAAGCTCCCCGTCAAGTCCAAGTTCAAGACCATCGGCCTCGTCAGCGGGAAACGCGCCAAAAGCAACAGGCTGTTCCTGGAACTTGAGTCCCCGGAGACATCCATCACCGTCATGGTGTCGGGCGCCGAGGCCGTTGAGAAAGGCATGGAGATCCTGGACGACCAGGTGATATGCATAGACGGCCTCAAGTACAGGGACGACCTCCTCATCGCCAACGACCTCATCTGGCCGGACGTCCCCATACGCGACTCCAGTAGGGCCGACGAGCCCGTCTGCGCCGTGATCATAGGCGACGTACACGTGGGGAGCAAGTACTTCAGGGAGGATCTATTCGAGAGGTTCATCAGGTGGATGAACATGGATCTGGGGCCTCAGGCTTCCAGGGAGCTCGCCTCAAGGGTCAAATACGTGGTCATAGTCGGCGACCTCGTGGACGGCATAGGGATCTACCCTGATCAGCTAGACGAGCTCACCCTCACCACCCAGGACGCCCAGTACGAGGAGGCCGCGAGGCTCCTGGCCCAGCTGCCGGAGTACGTGGAGATGGTCATAATACCCGGGAACCACGATGCCGTCAGGAGGAGCCTCCCCCAGCCCCCGATCCCTGAGAGCTACGCCCCGAGCCTCTACAAGGACACGCGGGTCCATCTGCTTCCGAACCCCTCCACCATAAGCCTCCACGGCGTGAAGATGCTGCTGGCCCACGGCAAGGCTCTGGACGACATACTGAGCTCGACGCCGGGCTACGACTTCCACAACCCCGTGAAGGGTGTGGAGCTGCTCCTCAGGTGCAACCACGTGGCGCCCATCTACGGCCAGTCAACGCCGCTGGCGCCCGAGAAGATCGACAGGCTCGTGATCAGGGAGATACCGGACGTCTTCGTGATGGGTCACATCCACATCTTCGAGCACAGGAAGTACAAGAACGTCACCCTGGTAAGCACGGGGAGCTTCCAGGACCAGACGCCGTTCCAGAGGAGGATGAAGATAGACCCCACGCCGGGGGTCGTCTCGGTGTTCAACCTGATGAACTACCAGAACATCCCGCTGGACCTCGAAAGACTGGACTGACTCCCTTAGCTATCAAGTCGGCCACCCTCACACACTCGGGGGTTCTACAGGATATCGCCTGCTCCCCGAGCACGTCCTCGGTGAAGCCCTTCGAGCAGCCTATGTTTTCGTAGTACGCTGGAGGATACGTGCCAATCTTTAACGAGTGTATCTCGCCGAGGGCCTCGTAGCGGCTCCACCTCTCCCTCCAGTCCGGGAAATGCTTACGCAGCGCGTCCTTGGTGGCTTCCATGTCGGGGCACTCTCCGCTGAAGACGATCACAGGCGTTTCCGTCTCCCTGTTTACGCGTTGGACGTCCACCACGTTGAACCCCGCGAAGGTGGCTCCGCCCAGGATCAACGCGTCAGTCTCCCATGAACCGAGAATGTTTAACAAGGCTTCCGTGGCGTCCAGCCCGTCCACCGTTACACGAGCCAGACGGACGCCCTGTATTACACTGCCCCTCAATCTTGTTAAACAAAGAGAAGTGTACTGGATGGACCTGCCATAGCCTCGTCGGAAAGGCTCGAAGCTTCCGTCCTGGGCCCCAGCTACCGTATAAACGGGGCTCAATACTTGTCGAGCTTTCCTTGTATCTTGCACTTCATTAGGAATTGGGCGTAGGCCTTTCTGGGCACCTTGACGGTGCCCGACCGCACAGTAATCTTCGTGATGCTGTTTAAAGCATTTTTATCGACGTCTTTCTCGAATAATAGGCTTCCATTGCTCTCTATGGCGAATGGACCCATTTCTTTGGCTATTTCCTTGATATCCTCTTTTCCGAGGCTCACTTCGCCTTCATCGTCGATGGCTAGAATGAATTCTGCTCCGGAGTTAGATAGTGTGCCATCGAATCCGGCGGGGAGTTCGTCTGTCTCGTTGTTGATCCATGCCTCTAGGGCGTTGTTGACGACGTCTGCCACGCGTTTGCCGTCCTTCTTGGCCATGGTGAAGACCTCTGTGTAGAGCTCTGTGTCTAGGCCACGGATCGCGACGGTTTTACGGGGCATGTTTACTGTTCCACCTGTTTATTTTGTTTACTTGTTTACTTGTTAACAAGTATACTTATAAGCATATCGGTGCTGTAAACAATTTGCCTCGCGTGCGAGGCCCGGAGTTAGATTTAAGTGTCGAATACGGTAGCCCTAGATAGAGCACGCTCCGCCAATAAAAATAGATCGATAAGAAAAACCGGCGTCAGCGAGCTAAACTTCACAAAATATGTCGATATTTTCCGGAAATTATTGCTTTTAAACGAAAAGAACGACCTCGCGACCACCCTGAAGAACATACAGGAGCTCATGAGCTTCAGCGAGAAGATCTTCAGCAGCAAGGCCGTGAGCGAGACGTTCCTGTACTTCTGCCTCCACGGCGCATCCACGGCTTGGGTGCTCCAGTGTGAGCTCAACATGCCCGAGGCAACCGTCTACCGCGCCCTGAAGAGGCTCAGGGCGATGAGAGTCGTGGTGCCCGCGCTCAAGGTCAGCAAGGTGAAGCGCAGCAAGGGCGGCCCAAGGCCCACCGTCTGGGCCATAGAGTCCGCGACCCCCAACGAGGTCGGGACGGCCCTCAAGCACCACTACAGGATGCTGAGCCCCAAGTTCAGGGTCGCCGAGGAGGTCGCCCAGACCATACTGGACGAGTTCCAGGCGAAGGAGGCGCCCCTGGAGATCAAGTACACGGAGATCATGATCCACGTAAAGGAGCTCAAGATACCCTTCAAGGGCCCCGACATCGCGGACCTGGCGGCGCAGTACCTCCACGAACGCGGAATAAAGGTCTGGCGATAGATCACTCTCCCCAAATATCTCCCCCATTTGCCCCCTTCCTGGGGAGGGAAGGGGGCGCCACTCCTCAAGCCAGGCTATAGTATAGGATTCCGTCTTTCTTGGTTTCAGCGACCTCTCCTTTGTTTCGCAGGTAGACGAGGTGGGCGTAGGTCTCTGTTGCCGCCATGCGCTTGATCCAGAAGCTCATCTCTGGCCACGGCCGGCTCTCCCAGTGGACCCTGCTTCCGATGTCGTATACGGTCCTGGGGCCGTCCACAAGCGTGTCCTTCATCTCCTGGAGCCTGTTTCTGTGGTGTAGTTTGAGTTGCTTGATGCGGTCAGCCAGGTTGCTGAACTCCCACTCGTGGGCTGGGTAGACCGTGTCAACGTCCAGGTCCTTGACTTTGTCTAGGCTCTTCAGGTAGTCGTTCAGTGGGTCTCTGTCCTCGTAGCTGTGGAGGGCGACGTGGCTGGTTATCTTGGGTAGGACGTGGTCGCCGCTGAACAACAACCTGTCAACGTGGTCATGGACGACGATGTGCTCGTGTGCGTGGCCAGGCGTCCAGATTACAGTCATCTCCTTGCCGTTGAGTTCTATGGTCTCGCCGTCGTGCAGCGTCCTGTCGATCCTGAGAGGCTCGGGGAAGTCCCTGAACGCCCGCCTGTAGCGCTGGAGGTACTCCTCTCCGCCGAAGAGCCTGGTCTCGTCGACGGTGAGCTCGAAGAAGTTCTCCTGCTGAAGCTTCACAGCCTCCTGTTTCTCGGCTGCCACCTGGCTTGCGACTATCTCGGCGCCGTACTCCTGTAGGGTCTGGGCTAGGCCGATGTGGTCGTTGTGGAGATGGGTGACGATGACCCTTTCCACATCCTGGGGTCTCATGTCGTGCCGCTTGAGCTCTCCCGTGAGTCCCTGGTATGCGCTGTTCGTCGGGACCCCCGTGTCTATGAGGGTCTTGGACTCGGTGAAGAGGTAGCTATACGTCTTCCCCAGAGGGTTCCTCTCCATGGGTATGGTGAGCCGGTGTATGCCTTCGGCGACCTTCAAGTGGTTTCAGACTATGGGAAGCAGCGCTCACCTTTAAACCCAGCCCCCTACAGCCAAGCTTATACCCTCCACCGAGGAGTCAGGTCCATGAAGCGGATTCAGCCCCACATAATGTGCGGCGTCGGCGACGTCGCCAGGTACGTCCTGATGAGCGGTGACCCGAACCGGGTGAAGAGGATCGCCGGCCACTGGGACCACGCCGAGATGGTAGCTGACTACCGTGGATACGTGACCTACACCGGGGAGACGAAGGGGGTGAAGGTCAGCGCCTGCAGCGGCGGCATCGGCTGCCCCTCGACGGCCATCGCCATGGAGGAGCTCATGAACATTGGGGCGGACACCTTCATCAGGGTAGGGACCACGGGGGCCCTGGTGCCGCACCTCGACAGCGGCGACATCGTGGTGGCTACAGGGGCTGTCCGGTGGGAGGGCACCAGCAAGACGTATGTTCCGGTCGAGTACCCCGCTGTGGCTAGCGTTGAGGTGGTGAACGCCCTCCTTGAGGCGGCCGACGAGCTGGGTGTAGAGGTGCACCCCGGGATCATCATCAGCACCGATGCGTTTTACGGAGGGAACGATGAGGTGCTCCGCATGTTCGGGGAGGCCAACGTGCTGAGCATCGAGATGGAGGCCAGCCTCATGTTTACTCTCGCCGGCGTCCGCGGCAAGAGGGCGGGGGCCATCTGCGCCGTCGACGGCAACATCTTCAAGGGCACCGGGAAGGGCGAGTTCGAGCCCGGGGAGAGGAGCGGCGAGCTCGCGGACAGGGTCCAGAGGAGCATCGACGACGAGATAAGGGTGGCCGTCCGAGCCGTCCAGCTGCTGGACGAGGGGTAGCTACTCCCTCTCGTAGGGCTTGTAGTCGCTGGGCGGCTTGGCTTTGCCGACGACGCCCGCCAGGATCGCCACCGTGAGCACGTACGGGATGGCCAATATTATCTGCGGGGGCAGTATGCCCAGGCTCTGGAGCCTCATCTGGAGGGCGTCCGCGAACCCGAAGAGGAGGCTAGCCCCGAAGACGCTGAACGGCATCCATTTGCCGAAGATCATGGCGGCCATGGCTATGAAGCCGCGTCCACCCGTCATGCCCTTGTTGAAGACGTTCAGGTGGCTGAGGCTGAGGAACGCGCCGCCGAAGCCCGTAAGCATCCCGCTCAATATGACGCACATGTACTTTATCCTCACCACGTCGACGCCGGCCGTCTCCGCCGCCGTGGGGTGCTCGCCGACGGCCCTTATCCTGAGGCCGAGGGGCGTCTTGAATAGCACGACGTAGCTGGCGACGGTGATTATGGGCATCAGGTAGACGAGGGGCGAGTGGGTGCCGAACACCTCCCCCAGCACGGGTATCTGTTTGAGCACGGGGATGGTCAGGTCCGGTATGCTGTTGACGGCGTCGGACGAGCCTCTGGTTCCCCAGATCACCTGGCTCATGTAGGCGGTGAACCCCGCAGCTAGGATGTTTATGCCGGTGCCGCTCACAACCTGGTCTCCGCCGTACTTCACCGTGATTATGGCGTGTAAAAGACCGAGTAATCCTCCCACGAGCACGGCGGCCACGACGCCCAGCCACGCGCTTCCCGTGTAGTAGCTGACAGCTACTCCGCCGAAAGCGCTCGTCAGCATGATTCCCTCCAGCCCGATGTTCATGACGCCGACGCGCTCGCTGAACATCCCGCCGAGCGCCGCGTAAGCGATGGGCGTCGCCATGCGAATCGCGGCTGCGAAGAGCCCCGTGTTTATCAGGTCGACGAGCTCCAACGTCACCGCTCCCTCCTGAGCAGCGCCCTTATCAGCTTGGGCGCCGCCACGAACATTATGACCAGGGCTTGGAGTATCTTGACGATGTCGAGGGGCACACCGGTGGCGCGGGTCATGATCATCCCTCCGCTGCGGAGAGCCCCGAACAGGACCGAGGCGAAGAAGCTTCCCACGGGGTTGAGGCCTCCGACGAGGGCCACGGCGAGGCCGTCCCAGCCGTAGCCCGGGCTGAAGCCCTGTATGAACCTCCGGTGTATGCCCATTATTTCGCAGGCGCCTCCGAGCCCCGCCACGGCGCCGCTCAGCGCCATGGAGACGAGGATGCTCCTGTCTATGCTGATGCCGGCGTTCTCCGCGGCGGACGGGTTAAGCCCCGTGGCTCGGAGCTCGTAGCCCATGATCGTCTTCTGGAGGAAGTAAGTGCTCGCCACGGTGACTATCACAGCGACGAATATGGCTGCGCTCAGCTGGGCGGGCGGCAGAATACGCGGCAGCTCCGCTGAGCCGCTGATCTTCAGCGACTGGGCCACCCACCCGGGCGCCTTGAATGGGTAGTTCACCAGGTAGCTCGTGAAGTGTGTGGCTACGTAGCTCAGCATCATGGTGGTGATGACCTCGTGGGCGTCGAAACGCGTCTTCAGCACTGCGGGTATCAGCGCCCAGAGGGCCCCGGCTATCATACCAACCAGGATGGTCAACGGTACATGGATCACCCAGGGGAGCCCGTCCAGGTAGATGCCTGCCAGGGCGGCGCCCATGGCCCCCATGAGGAACTGTCCCTCGACGCCTATGTTGAACAGCCCCGCCTTCAGGCCGATGAGGAACGCTATGCTCGTGAAAACTATGGGTGTGGCCTGTGTCAGCGTCTGGCCTACGCCGTAGCTGCTCCCGAAGGCCCCTGACGCCATCGAGACGTAGGCGTCCAACGGGCTGTACCCCGTCACGGCGAGCACAGCGGCGCCCACGATGAACGCGATCAGGATCGCGGCTACCTGGATCATCAGATCTTGGAGGCCGTCTCCTCCTCTGAAAACACGCCTGACAGCCTCAGTTAATCGCTCACCCATTGCCGCCACCCGCCATGAGCAGACCTATCTCCTGCTGATTCGTCTCGTCGACGGCCTTGACCGCGACGATCCTCCCCTCGTATATGACCGCCACCCTGTCGCTGAGTGCCCAGATCTCGTCCAGGTCCGCGGAGATGAGCAGCACACCGGCTCCATGATCCCTCATCTCGACAAGTTTGCGTCGCACGTACTCCGTCGCGCCTACGTCAAGCCCTCTGGTGGGCTGCGCGGCGATCACGACCTTGGGGTCTCTGCTGAACTCCCTGGCGACGACGACGCGCTGCTGGTTGCCCCCGGATAGGTACCTTATCAGGGTCTCGGGGCCGGGGGTGGCTATCTGGTAGTCATTGATCATGTCCGTTGAGAACCGTTTAGCCTCGGGGAAGTCGATGGTGACCCCGTTCCTGGTGAACCTGTCCCTCTGGCTGCCTAGCACAAGGTTCTCAAGGACGCTGAAGTCGGGGACGATGGCGCGTTTATACCTGTCCTCGGGGATGTGGCTCACCCCCATCTTTATCCTCCCTCTGGGCGGCGTGTCCGTGATGTTCCGGCCGTCGAGTTTGACGGTGCCCCCGGATAGCTCCCTGAGCCCCATCACCGCCTCGACGAGCTCGGTCTGCCCGTTTCCCTCCACCCCCGCCACCCCGAGAATCTCTGAGCCGCATAGATCGAGGTCTAGTCCGCGTAACGCAGGGATTCCGCGGTCGCTCAGGCACTCGAGGCCCTCAAGCCTCAGCACGGGCTCGAGGCCGCACTCGGCCTCCTTGGTGAACTCGTAGACGATCTTACGGCCCACCATCATCTCCGCCAGCTGCCCCTCATTCGTCTCCGAGGCCAGTACCGTGCCAACGACCTTCCCCCTCTTCAGCACCGTGATCCTGTCGCAGATGGCTAGGACCTCCCTCAGCTTGTGGCTGATGAAGATGACGGTCTTGCCGTCTGCCTTAAGCTCCCTGACTGCGTTGAACAGCTCCTCGGTCTCCCCGGGGGTGAGGACGGACGTCGGCTCGTCCAGTATCAGGACGTCCGCGCCCCTGTAGAGGGCCTTCAGTATCTCCACCCTCTGCTGCACCCCCACCGGAAGCTGGTACACAGGGGCCTCGACGTCGACGTCCAGCTTATACCTCTTACATGACTCAGCCACGTCTCTGAGCATCCTCTCCACGTCCAGCAACACCCCGTTGACGGTGGGCTCCCTCCCCAGGATGACGTTCTCCACCACCGTGAGGCTGGGAACCAGCATGAAGTGCTGGTGAACCATCCCTATGCCGAGCCTCATGGCGTCTGAGGGCCCAGAGATCTCCGCCTTCTCGCCGTTCACCAGTATGTCCCCGCTGTCCGGCTTGTAGAGACCGTAGAGGATGCTCATGAGAACGGATTTTCCGGCCCCGTTCTCCCCCAGCAGCCCATGGATCTCGGCTTTATCAACGGAGAAGTCGATGTCGTCGTTAGCCGTCACGCCGGGAAAAGTCTTGGTGACGCCCACCATCTGTATGGCTGAGGTCATGTGAAACGGAAAAAAGGAGAGAGAGTAGAGGTTAAAGTGTTTTCCTTAGTCGTATCCTGTCGGTACCGCGATGTCTCCGCTGATGATCTTGTTCTTGGCCTCGATGACCTTGTTCAGGATGTCCTCCGATATCTCGGGGTGCACGAAGTCGAACGTCTCCTCCCAGAGCGCCTCCTCGTCGGGTAGACGACACATGCCTACCCACCCGTCGGCTAGGCCGCCGCCGTAGAAGCCGGCCTGGAACATGTCAACCCGCGCATCGAGGATCATCTTGTAGACGGCGTTGTCGACACGCTTGGTCATTGACGCCAGCATGTTGTCGTTGAGGTAGCACTGACACGCGTCGACGCCGTACCCTGTGACATCCAGCTCGTCGCACGCCTCCAGGGCTCCTAGCCCGCTGCCGCCAGCCGCCGCGAAGATGCCGTCTGCGCCGGCCTCGATAAGGCTCGTCGCTAGCTCCTTGCCTCTGGTTAGGTCACCCCAGTCACCGACGAACACGGGCTCAAGCACCTCCACCTCCGGGTTTGCCCAGAGCGCGCCGGCCTCGTATCCTTCGAAGAAGTCCCTGATGAGGGGGATATCCATGCCTCCGACGAATCCAACCTTACCCGTCTCGGTGGTCAGGCCCGCCACGACGCCTAGGAGGAAGCTGCCCTCGTTGGCGGCGAAAGTCAGGCTCGCCACGTTGGGGGCGTCAACCACCATGTCTACGATGGCGAAGTTCTGGTCGGGGTACTCCGCCGCGACCGCCGCCAAGGCGTCGGCCTGGTCGAACCCGATGCATATGATGAGCATGTACTCTCCGCTCATGGCGAAGTCTCTCTGGTAGCTCTCATACTCGGCGATGGACGTGGGCTCGACGTAGTCGAACTCCACGCCAAGATCATCTTGAGCCCTAACGCAGCCCGCGTAGCTGATGTCGTTGAAGGACTTGTCCCCTAGGCCGCCTGTCGCCAGCACAAGCCCCACCTTCTGGGGCTTGCTCAGCTCAGCGATCTGCGCCTGCGCCGCAGACAGCTGCGCCTGCAGCGCGTCATAGTCCGCCTTAGGCACCGTCTCCCCCGCGGGAGCACCGGGCTTGGCCACGTATCCTATCGCTGCCCCTACAAGAAGGGCGACCACTACCATTGCGTAAAGTTTAGTGTTATCGCTTGACATTACAACACCTTTGGGTGAATGAAGGTTCACGTTTTTCCTTAAAGTATTTGCGACGAAAACCCGAACGAGTTAAATAGGCCGTCTTTATTTCCCGGCGCCTCAGAAGCATCGAGAGGGACGAGGCTTAACGCCGCGGCTCACCGCGTCGACGGTATCCACCACTCCTCGCCGGGCCTGCTCACCCACTCGGGCCAACGCAGCTCTATCGGCGGCTTCAGTCCCATGAGAAGCAGTGACCGCTCGTCGTGCCTCCTCTTCCTCTCCAGGAACTCCGCCTTCGCCTCCTTCAGCAGCGTAGGCTTCAGGAGGAGCTCTACGGCGCTCAAGCTGAGCACCTGGGCGGCGCACATCCCCATCCTGTGGGTGACGCCGACTCCGCAGAGGGCGCTGCTCGCCCAACGCGGGTACCTGACGCCGGGGGCGGGGGCCAGGGCCTTGCTGACGTATAGGCGCGCCGTGGGGCAGTGCCACGTGAACTCGTTGACGTCGTCAGCCGGGTGGAAGTCCCCGTACGCCTTCTCCGGGGGCACTATCTCGGTGTACATCGGCTCCTCCGTGGGCTTCACGCCGATGGTTCGCTGTATGGCGCGGGCGAACTCTTTGTCCTCCTCGGTGTATGCCGGTGGACCTACCATCATGAGGTGCCTCCACACCACGTCCTTCATCACGGTGTTGGGCAGCCCGGTGCGGACGGCGGTGATGACCCTGGGCTCCACCTTGCAGTCAGCCACAAGGGCGGCTCCACGGGCACACCGCTCCACGACGCTGCCTACCGCCTCCTGGTCCGTGAGGCTGCTGTTCCTCCACGCGTAGACGATCTGGCTATGCACCGGGTTGGCGACGGTGCACTGGCCGCCGGTCATGATGAACTCGTTGATGCTGCCGCCGCGCCTCATCAGCGCGGGCATGTGCTCCTTCATCATGTTCACGTTGTTGTACATCAGGACGGCGGCGTCCAGGGCGCCCGGGTATGTGACTGCGCCGCTCTGGCCCTCCGAGGCGGCGTCCACGTTGAAGCTGAAGAGCATGCTCTTGTAGGTCCGTGGCCACTCCTCCCCGAGCACCGTGGTGGGGCCGCCGGGGTGCCACGCCAGCAGCGTGTCCATGCCGTCGAAGAACCCGTCCCTCGCCATGTAGGGCTTCCCGACGCAGAGCTTCTCCGCCGGCGTCCCCAGCAGCCTGATCCGGACGGGGAGCCCGTGCTCCTCGGAGGCGTTACGGAGCGCCACGGCGGCGAAGCAGCCCGCAACCCCCAGCATGTTGTGGGCGTCCGTGAACCCGGGGCCGTGGGGCACGTCGGGCTCCTCGTAGGGCACCGGCCTCTGGCTGTGCCCCGGCGTGGCGTCGTACTCGGCGAAGAACCCTATGACGGGGCCCCTGTCGCCCCAAGTGCACGTGAAAGCCGTGGGCATGTCGGCGACGCCCGTCTCGACCGTGAAGCCGTTCCCCTCCATGTACTCAGCGAGGAGCCTGCTGCTCCGGTACTCCCTGAGGCCCGGCTCCGCCCACTTGAAGAGGGTGTCGCTCATCCCGTACATCTCGGCGGAGTTCTCCTCGAGCCAGACTAGAGCGGACTGCTTCTCCTTGGTTAAACGCGTCATACTTTTGACAGCCGTTTGTGAGGATAAAAGTCTTCGAACCGGGCTGCGATGAACACGTGGGCCGTGTATGAGGGTTTTCAGTAGAGCGATCGAGAAGGGAAGACGTGAGACGATCAGAAAAAGGGGTAGCTAGCTCTTCAGCTTCCAAGTAATGCCGTCAGCCGTGTCCTGTATCTCGACGCCGGCCTCGGCTAGCCTGTCCCTGATGAGGTCGGCGAAGGCGTAGTTCTTCTCCCTCCTCTGCTCCTCCCGCAGATCGGTGATCACGGTGATCAGCCGCTCCGTTACCTCGTCGCCGCCTGCGCTGCGCTTCTCGAAGAGCCCGAGGACGCCTAGGAGCTCACTATAGGTGTCCGCTGCCTCCCTGAGCACTCCCTTGTTCGCGGGCTCCGTTAGGTACTCGTTGATGGCTCCGTTTATGGCGTGGAGGTGGCCTAACGCGACGGGCGTGTTGAAGTCGTCGTCCATGGCCTCGACGAAGCTCCTTTTCTCCTCCCTCACAGTCTCCAGGAGCTTTTTCTCCCGTTCACCGTAGTCCAGGTTGATGTCTGGGCCCCTCATGACGTTCTCTATGAGGTCCAGCGTGTTCTCGAGGCGGCTCACCGTGTTCTGGGCGTTCTCCATGTTGCCCCACGTGAAGTTCAGCGGCCGCCTGTAGTGGGTCGAAACGTAGAAGTAGCGCAGCGCGTCAGGCGTGTGCTTCTCCAGTATCTCGTCGAAGCTAACGTAGTTGCCGAGGCTCTTGCTCATCTTGCCTCCGTCGATCATGAGGTGCCTCATGTGGAGCCAGAACCTGACGAACTGTTTACCGGTGACTGTCTCGCTCTGGGCCACCTCGTTCTCGTGGTGGGGGAACGCCAGGTCCTCGCCGCCTGCGTGGATGTCCACGGTGTCGCCTAGGAGCTCCTTGCTCATGACGCTGCACTCGATGTGCCAGCCGGGGCGGCCCCGGCCCCAAGGCGACTCGAAGTAGATGCCTCGCTCAAGCTCCTCCGGCGTCGCCTTCTTCCAGAGGCTGAAGTCCTGGGCGTTCTCCTTGTCGTAGTCGTCGGAGGCTACCCGCTCGGTGCGCTCAACCTTACCGAGGTCGACGCCGCTGAGCTTGCCGTACTGGGGGAACTTGTCGATGTCGAAGTAGACGCCGTCCTCGGCGTCGTAGGCGACCCCCCTCTCCATCAGCGTCTGTATGAACTCTATCATCTGGGGTACGTACACCGTGGCCCGTGGGTGGGCGGTCGCCCGTTTGACGCTCAGCAGGTCCAGGCACCGGAAGAAGACGCCTGTGTAGTAGTCGGTGAACTCTTTGAGGGTCTTCCCTGCCTTGCCGCTGTCCCTGATGGTCTTGTCCTCGATGTCTGTGATGTTCATGACGTACTTGACCGGGTAGCCCCTGTGCTCCAGCCACCGCCTTATGAGGTCGCCGAGGGTGAAGGTCCGTAGGTTACCTATGTGGGGGTCACCGTAGACGGTGGGGCCACAGACGTACATGGTGACTGCAGGTGGGTTGAGTGGCTTGAATCGGCGTTTCCGCCGGGTCATGGTGTCATACATCTGGATGGGGTGCTCTACCATGGCTTCTCCTCCAACAATTCCGCTAGACCCGCAGAGCGTGAGACCGGTCTTAAGGTAAGATACACAATAGTCTCATTCTTCCTGTCTAGCGATGAATGCATAGAACGGGTGAAATATAAAATATGTTATGAACAGCTAGGCTGTTCAAGGTTTAATACCTGCGGCGCGGCGGCCTATGCTTCGCGTAGCACTCCTGACAGTAGATCGGCCTGCCCTCGGTGGGCTGGAACGGGACTTCGCACTCCTTTCCGCAGTCGCTGCAGATCGCCTTATGCATCTCGCGTGGGCCACTGTCGAAGCGTCTTCGATCACTCAACTCTTTCACTCCTACTCGGTAGGTATACTCCAAGCCTCGAGAGGCTCCTCGTATCCGCATCAATACACCGTCGATGCTCTTTTAAACTTTTCAACCGTGGACGGGACAGGGAACCTATAAATCTGGTGTGTGCTATACATGCCTCACCGGACTGTAGACGTATGAGCGGCGAAGATACTAAGAAGCTGAGTTTCGATAGCAACGACTTCAAGTTCAACGTGGCTTACCAGGCTTATGAGAAGGCTTTCGACGAGGCCGCGCCCGACAACAGAGAGACGCTGAACGACGTCATCACCAAGCTTTTCAGCGAGGAGATCACGTACCCCGAGTTCTACGACTCCCTCAGCGACGCGGAGGGCCGACGATACCGTTACCACAGGAGCCAGATAAGCACCTCCCGGAAGTTCGCGTACCGCGCCGCGGAGCGTAAGACCAACAGGATAAAGCGGCACAAGTAGAGGCTCCCACCTCTAATTGTTGCATGGCAGTCACAAGACGTCACTCACGTTTAGATGAACGGATGGGCCATGTGACACATCACGAGGTGAACATGTTGGATGGATACCTGGACTCAGATCGAGTGTCATCGACGCGGAGAAGGACCACGAAGCCCTCGTCGAGACCGTTTCGAGAGGCCCGAGGCACTTCTTCGACGCCTACAACCTGCTTGCCGAGGCGGGGCGCAGGCTAGGCCTCCAGTCGTTTCCTGAACGACCCTAGCTCCCTTGAGAGGCGACGCCTCCCGATCTCCGCCGTCACCTCTGCCCTCGTGCGTTCGATGACGCCGCGGGCGACGTCCAGCTTCCGGCGCATCCCCTTGAGCATCATGCTCGCCTCCTCGGCCTCGACTAGGTAGAGGTATATCTCATCCATGATCTCGAGGCTGCTCTCAGCAGCCCCTAGGTCACCTTCCCTGAGACTGTCCAGGGCCTGGCGCCTGAGCTCGCCTGGGACATCCGCGAGTCCCAGTACGTAGTCGGTCGCCTCAACCCCTAGTTCCTTGGGGGTTGGATACTTTTTCTCGGTGATTAGAGAATGGAGTATGGCTGCCTCCGCGTATTCCTGCCGCGCCGCCACCACGATTTCGCTGCTCTGGACGCCGGGGAACGCCTCTCCAACTCCCCGAACCTCGTTGAGCAGGTTCGCCGCCTCGGAGATGAGTCGCTGGGCTTTTTTGGGTTCCCCGTTGTGTAGCATGAGGATCGACTGCTTGCTGAGGGTCCTCGCCTTTCGGGCCTTAGGGTAGGCCTTGTCTTTGGCCTCCTCGAGGGCTCTCAGGTGTTCCGTGACCTTCCTTATTATCTCTTGTAACATCTTCTACTGCTCCGGTGTTGCATCGGTGACTGTGAGTGGGTGGTCCACGGTGCAGACGTGGACATGCTTACCCATGTTACTATGGACGTTTCTTGGGGTTTAAGGGTTGACTATGCGGAGCGTTTATATGCTGGGTGTTAGGTTAACATAACAATGTGTGTGGTATAACACACATAAAGTATGGTAAACCAAACAGGAGGAAACGAGGATGAAGAGAACACACATAGCAACCGTAGTAGTGGCATTGGCAGGAGCCGCCGCGGCCCTCCGGGTCTTCGGCGCAGACACCTTCGGGCTCCTCAGCGCAGCCAACGTCGCGGTCATCATAGCCATAGGGGGCTTCATGGTCGACCGCATGCTGGTGAAGAGGGAGGATAGGCTCCAGGGGTTCGCCGTCACCGACGAGCGGACAATGCTCCTGGAGGGCAAGGCCGGAAGGGCCGCCTTCATGCTGGGCAACTACGTCTGGCTCACGCTGCTCTGGTACGAGTTCGTCGCCGAGAACTGGATGCCCTGGCCCAAGATCGGGTCGCCGCCCGTGGTGCTGCTCGGCTTGACGGCTCAGCTGGCCGTATACTTCGTGGCACGGTTCACGATGGCGAAGAGCGTGAAGAGATGAACACCCGCATAAAGGAGCTCAGGGCCCGCTTGGGTTACACCCAGGCGGATCTAGCCAAGCTCGTGGGGGTTAGGCGTGAGACCATCAGCTTCGTCGAGAACGGCGAGTACAACCCCTCGCTGCTGATGGCGATGCGGATCGCCACGGCCTTCGGCGAGCCGGTTGAGGAGGTCTTCCTCTTCGACGAAGACGAGATCAAGCTAGGGTGACAGCCAACCCGTCTACAGGCTGCTCTAGTATGGCGACGATGTCACGGTCTTCGAGTATAGCGCCGGCTCGTACAGACTGGGTTAACGCCTCCGGGAGAGTTGGGGGTTCCGCTATTCGCTAGGGATTCTTATCATGAAGGTGGTTCCCTCGCCGGGTGTAGCCGTGTACCTCACAGTGCCGCCGTGGGCCTCGACGGTGTCCTTGACGTAGGCGAGGCCGAGCCCGACGCCCGTGGCCTTCGTCGTGAAGAAGGGCGTGAACATCTTCTCCCTGTGTTCCTCAGGTATCCCTATCCCGGTGTCCGATACCTCGATGACGAGCCCACCGTCGTCACCGTATGCACGTATCCCTAGTCTACCTCCCTGTGGCATGGCATCCAATGAGTTCGTGAACAGGTTGGTTAGGACCCTCGACATGCCTCTCATATCAAGCAAATGCACCAAGTCATCTGGGACGTCGACATCTGTCTCGACGTTGTCGGGGATGATCATGCTCCTGAGCACCTCCTCCGCGAGGGCTCTCACGTTTATTTTTAATCTCGTGATCTTTTCCCTCAACGTGAGCTCCTTCCAGTCGTCCAGAATGTTGTCCGCATGCTTCAGGTTACTCTCGATGATTCTGAACATTTCAGATTCGTCTGGGTTCTGCCTCAGGATGTGGGCCGCGATGCCGATGTTGCTCAGCGGTCCGCGCAGATCATGCCTGGCCATGCTGGAGACCCTTCTGAACCCCTCCATGAGTTTCCTGTTCTGCTCCCGGCTCAGTCTCTGGACCTCCTCGAGGTTGGCTACTCTGTCTATCGCCGTGGCCACGTGGTTGGCCAGTATCTCCAGCTGCTGCCTGTCTAGCTCCGTGAACGCGTCCTTCTCGGTGCTCTCTATGTTGAGGACCCCGACCGCCTCGCCGTCGACGATTATAGGGGACGCGAGCTCGGCCTTAGACAGCGCGTACTCGTAGTAGGGCTGACCCGTCTCGGGGTCTACTACGAAGACGTAGTCTTGGCTCTGCTCCACGTCGTTCACGAGGATGGTTCTCTTCTCTTTTACGGCTCGGATCGTCACCCCTTTCCCGTCGAGAGGCAGCTCCACGTCGGCAGGGATTCCCCCGTACTTGGCTACCTGCACTAGTTTACTGCCCAGGATCCTCAGTAGGTCCACTCTCTCGTATTTGAAGGTCTCCACCATCGCGTTTATCGTGCATTCATAGATGTCTGTGAGGTTCTTCGCGGTGTTGAGCTCAATGGCGTGGCTGTGGAGGGCGGCGAGCCTGCTCTCCAGTGTATTGCGTCCGCTGGAGGTATGTTCTTCTAACGAAGTGGAGGAATCCATTTTGCTAGCTTGCCCCCGTAGCGACGTCTATTAAGTTTTATTTGTCACTGATCCACTCTGTAGGCGCCGTCGCTGTACTCGGCTACAGTCACCGTGTCGCCTACTTCGGCCGCCTCGTAGGCCTCCTTGGCGGCCACCGCCTGGAGCCCCCTGTCGGTTATTAAGATGTGCTTGACGGTGGGCATGAAGAACCCCACCTAGATGATGTTGGTCTCCTTGCGCTTTTCGGTCACCGTAGCTTGGAATGTCCGTATCTTGGTTGACGTGGCTCTCTTGGTGAGGGGTATGAGGGCCAGTATGATGATCACGGCGATAAGCGCGACTATCAGCTGCGTCATATGTAGTTTGGTTGATGCGTATTTGTTTAAACTCATCGTAAGAGGTTTCTTAACCATCAGCAGCCCATTTTTTATCGGGTCGTTATGAGCGAGAAAGGTAAGTTATCCAAGTTCTGGATCACCGAGCTGACGAGGCCGGCGTTCGAGGACTGGCTTGAACACGAGGAGCACCCCGCCGTGGTCATAGGCATCGGCTCCATCGAGCAGCATGGGCCTCACCTTCCTCTGGGGATGGACTCTATGGCCGTGAAGCGGTACATCCACGAGGTGGCTAAGCGAAGCAACAGCGTGGCGGTGCATCCCTGCTGGCCTGGGTTCAGCCCCCACCACCTCGGGTTCAAGGGCACGGTGACGTTCAGCTGGGAAACGCTGATGGGGGTGCTCATGGACACCATCGGGAGCCTCGCGTACCACGGTGTGAAGCGGTTCGTGATAATGAACGGGCACGGCGGCAACAGGAACATAATGAACCTCGTGGTGCAGCTGGCCAAGCGGGAGTACGGGGTAATGGTGGCGGCGCCTAGCGGCCCAGGCGGCACCGATCTGGCGAGGGTCTTCGCGGACAGGCAGAAGCGACTCTGGGACGTACACAGCGGCATCAACGAGACAGGTGCAGCCCTATACATGTTCCCTGAGCTGGTGGAGGTGGACAGGGTGCCGGAGGACTGGACGCCTTCGCTGGACGTGGACCCGAAGCTCCGGGGGTTCCTTGACCCCGACAGGGACGACTACGAGGTCGTCAGCCAGGTCTGGGGGGCGTGCAGCCAGCCGGACACCGACGACTTCAGCGCGGACGGCGTCTATGGGCTGGGGAGCCCGAGGGACGCCGACCCCGAGGAGTACGGGAGGCGGTTCGAGGAGCGGGTCGAGTTCGTCGTCGAGTTCATACGCGAGTGGAAGAAGATTCCGACGCCCCCCGCGTTCCAGGATTAACACCTCCTACCTTTTTTCTTAGTTATGCCCTCAGAAAGAGTTATGATATATTTACATCTATCTAATGATTGAGCCTGGGTGGATGTGGTGATGTCTGTAATAGGTGCTTTAGCTGGTCTCGCCGAGCAGACCCGTTTCATGGTTGACACAGCTATATACTTCGGTTTTGTGTCCATCGTGGCGCTGTCCCTGGGCTTCATGTACAGAAGGGCGGGTGTGCCGTTTCTCGGGTGCTCCGTGCCCGTCATGGCGGGAGGGTTAACGGTCAGCGCGGTCGCCACCCGTCTCGCCTTCGCCGCCGCCGGCGCCGCCGGGGTCGAGCTTCTGCCGTACGCGTCTGACAGCGACTGGGTCTACAACAATGAGCAGAACGTGGGTCTGGTGAACGAGTTCCTCGGGTCTAGGCCGCTTCTCTGCCTCGGTTTCATAGCGTTCATATTAGCTGCCTCCGTTGCCCTCGGAGCCGCGTCGGGATGGCTGATCTCGAAGCCCGCCATCAGGCTCGGCCCAGTGTATATCATGATTGCCACGTTGACGTTGACAGATCTAGCCGCGTTCCTCGGGAGGGTCGTGGTCCCGCTCAGCGGCGGCAGCTTGGGAGTCTACGTCCCGGATTTTCTGGCGTTCTATCGTGGCGATAAGTCTTTCGCGGTGCTGGCTCTGGTCTTCTTGACGTTGCTGGGCGTGTTCCTGGCTCTGAGGTATGTGGGGGGCTCTCCCTTGGGGATGCTCATGGAGGCCGTGAGGGACGACGAGGTGGCGGCCGCCAGCCTCGGCAAGGACGTGGTGAGGGTCAGGGAGACGGCGGTGATGATCGGCTCAGGCTTGATGGCTCTCTCCGGGGCCCTGTATTCCTTCTACCGCTTGTTCGTGATACAGAGCGGCTTCTCGAACCTCAAATGGAGCCTATGGCCTCTGCTCATGATAATCATCGGGGGAGGCAGCAGCGCCGGCGCGTTGCTCGGGGTGGCGTCCGTCCATGCGTTCCGTAGAGCCATAATACTTTACAAGGGAAGCATCCTCGAGATCATATTCTTCCCCCTAGCCTATCTCGAGGCTGTGCTTCTCTCCATGCTGATGCTCGTCTTCCTGTTCCTGCGCCTGAGGCTGTCCGGGGGCGTCTTCTCCGAGTCGCCTTGGGTCTCAGCTCATCGTGAGCGGGACACGCAGCCTACCCGCCGGCACATATCCGCCGACAAGCGCCTCGACGGCGGCTTCGAGGGAGGGCGCGGCGTCCCCGAGGGTGAGGAGCACGGAGCCGACCTCTAGGGCTCCCGCATCATAGGGGTTTCGCAGGCAGACCAGGACGCAGGGCTTCCCTGCGGCGATCAGCCTCCGGGCCGCGTCGAGTTGAGCCGGGTACAGGTGGGCGTTCCGAGTAGCCAAGACCAGGGCGTCTGCGTCTTCGGCGAGCCTCTCGGCGTGCTCCAGCTGCCCCCCGGTGGGCGCGGACGGGTCCATCAGGGCGGCTTCCAGGCTGTGGAACCTGTCTCTCAGCAGGGCTGTGAAAGCCGCCTCCATCCCCAGCTCATGGCCCACTTTTTCGAGGCTTGAGGCGAACTCGATCACCGCGACCCGGGTCTCGGGCCCGAGCGGCAGCAGGCCTGGTGCGTCCCTCAGGAGCACTGCTCCGGCTCTTGCCGCTCTCTCCATGGTTTCCAGGTGCCTGGGCCGCTGGATGACGGTGAGGGGCAGCCGCTTGTCGGCGGCGAACCGTTTCTTCATCTCGGTGATGCGGTCGACGGAGCAGTCTATCTGCTCCATTGGTAGGCGTCCGCTGCGGGCGGCGTCCAGCAGGGCGTCGTAGGCGGCCTCCTGGTGTTCCCGGGTGTGGCTGAAGAGGACCACGTTGGCGCCGGCCTTGGCTGCGAGGACGGCGGACTCGCCGGGGCCGTAGGCGTCGGTCACGGCCTTCATCTCCATGCAGTCTGTGGTGACGAGGCCAGTGTAGCCGATGTCGCGGCGGAGGAGGCCCTGGATGATGGCTGGGCTGAGGGTGCTGGGGTACTCGGGCTCCAGGGCCTTGAACTGGACGTGGGTGATCATCACCGCCGCGACGCCGGCGTCGCTTACGGCGCGGAAGGGGACGAGGTCGGTGTCCCACATGTCGTCGAGGGGGCTCTCGATGACCGGGAGCCCCACGTGGGGGTCCACCGGCGTGTTGGCCTTGCCGGGGAAGTGTTTGGCGGTGGCGGCTACGCCGGCGCCCTGGAAGCCACGGACCTGCGCCAACGCGTGCCGTTTGACGTGATCCGGGTCTGAGCCTAGGCTGCGGACGCCGACGCTGGGGTTGTGGATGTTGTGGGTGAGGTCGATGGCCGGGGCCAGGTTCCAGTTGACGCCCAGAGCCCGCATCTCGGCGGCGAGGACCGCGGAGACCTCCTCGGTGAGCCTGGGGTCGTCGGCGGCGCCGAGGGCCATGGCTCCGGGGCTCTCGGTGAAGCCGCCGCGGAGCCGGGCGACTACCCCGCCCTCCTGGTCGATGGCGACGAGGATGGGGCGCCTAGCCGCCTCGCGGAGTGCCTTGGTTAGCTCGGCGACCTGCTCAGGGGTGTCTATGTTGCGGGCGAAGAGTATGACGCCGCCTATCCTGCCTTGGCGGAGCCAGTTGAGTATGTGGTCTGGGGGCGTGTGACCGTGGAAGCCTGTGACGAGCATCTGCCCTATCTTCTCTTGTAGGCTGAGCATCGCCTGTACTTGGTTGGCGGTGGATTTAACTTGGGTATATAGGTGAACGGTTTTTATTCTTGGCTGCTTCACGTCGATCAGGTGATTCTGTGAGTAAGAAGGTGGCGGCGAAGAAGCCGGCTGTGGATAAGGCGACGGCGACGAGGCTGCTGAGGCAGGTGCCCAAGAACGAGGGGCTGATGCTGTACAAGTCTCCGGGGGAGTTCACGGGGCGGACGGTGACGGGGTTGGCGGATCTGGCGGAGAAGCTGAAGGCGGTGGACGTGCGGGCGGTGAACTACCACTTCAAGAGGCGGGAGTTCGAGAAGTGGATCAGAGGCACCGTTGGGGACGAGGAGCTGGCGCGGCGGTTCGGGAGGCTGAACAGGGAGCTGCACGGCGAGAAGCTGCGGGGGGAGATGCTGGCGCTGGTGAGGGCCAGGCTGGACGAGCTTAAATCGGTCGCGTGACTCTCAGTCTTCTAGCTTCACCGTCTTGCAGTATCTTCGCTCGAGGTGTCCTATGAGGTCCACGCCGGCTCTGGCCCGCTGCTCCTCCTCTTCGAGGTGCTTCTCTAGGCCTACCTGCTTGACGCGTTGGTGGTTGTCTGCTACGAACGGGTAGGTTTCCCTCATGTATTCTGTGTGGCTGCAGGTGATGTAGTCGCCGCACTCCAGGCAGCTCTGGAGGCCCTTCTCTTCGGCGCACCCCCTGTTCTGGCATGGGGCGCCGTCTCCGCTGCGGCAGCCCCGGCACTGTGCCTGGCTGAACCACTCGAGACCCTTCCTGAACTCTTTGAAGCTGAAGCTCTCGACGACTTCCTCGACCCAGCCGTAGCGGGTGGTGTCGACGAGGCGTTTTAGCTCGCCGGCGGCGTACCGTACCCTGCCGTTCCCGCTGGGGCACTGACCGCAGTAGACGCCGCAGACCCCGTACTCGTACTGGTCTAGGGTCATGTCACTCACGTAGTGTCTTTCGGGGGCGTCTGAATAAGGTTTTCACCACTTAGAGCTTACCTCGGGTTAATGTTGAAAGACCGACCATAAACCACGCTCTGACATGATACAATCTATGATCGGTGCAGTGAAGCTGTCGCCATGGATAGAAAAAGTGTGGTTAGGCGTATGAAACGACCAGCACCTGTTTCACGTTTTCGATGAGGGCGGGGGCCTCACCTGACGTACACTATGTGGGTCTTCTGGTTGGTGACGATGGACGTTGCCTCGGAGTAGCCCTCCTTCACACCAGTGCCTCGTACTTGTCGATGTCTCCCTTGATGACGTAGACCGTGTCCTCCGTGGTTCCCCACGGGTGACCCCAAAACGCCAGCTCCAAACCATGTTTCTTAAGCACATTCTCAACTTTCTTGAAGCCGTCCTCTATCGTCACGCCTTCCTTGGGGGCTATGTTTCCATACACTATGTAGTACGCGAACTTTCCCATGTTTCTTCCTTCCTTAGAAGGCTCCGCGTCCGGCTCATGGACTTCAACGGAGCCCCATCTTACTGTATATACAATGTATATAATATTTACCTACAGTGTGCTTATACTGGATTCAATCAAAGGATGTCTATGCTCCCGATATGGGTGTGTCGTTTCTTCTGATCTTCAACCAGAGCAACGTGAGAAGGAGCAGGAACGCTGCCCCGACGATCATCATGCCGGACGTGTCGTCGGGTCTTGACGCGTCGAGCTCCTGGATGAGTGACACGAGTATGAAGAACAGCACGGGGCCCGAGACGAGGCCCATGAGCTGGCTCCGTCTCGCCTTCCGCCACTCGAAGCCCGCGAGGTACCTGACGACGCCGTAGACCACGGTTAGGCCTGCGACGCAGACCAATAGTGGGTGGAGGAAGCCATCAGATAGGGTTGGCAGCCACCCGAACACTAGCCCGGACGCCAGGGCCGCGACGAGGCTCACCGCCGTGTAGAAGGCGGGGCGGCGCATGGGTCTGGTTCCCCTCCTGGCCCAGTCGCTTGGCAGGCGTCTGGCCGCGTATATGAACCCGAGTGTAACGGCGACCCCCAGGAGGTACTGTGCCGCAGGTGGCCAGTAACCCTGCATCATGCCGAAGAGGATGAACCCGACTCCGACATCTAGAAGTAGGGCGGCGGCTGCGATCTTGAGCTGCCTCTCTGTGAGCCACGGCGTCGACTTGCGGGATGGGTAGGCGAGCTCCACGAGGAGGACCGGTGTGGCTACGCTGAAGAGGGCGTGGTAGATGGTGAGCTCCACCGCCCACACCCAGTTCACGTCCCAGGCTCGGCCGAAGCCCCCTAGGACGCCGAGGTCCATCCACGACGGGTTGTAGAAGCTGGCGACCATGAGGGCCTCCTCGAGGACGCCGTAGCCGCACCCCAGCAGCATCAGGGTTCCCACGCCTTTCCTCCAGCGTACCTTGAGCTCTCTGCAGACTAGGGCTCCGCAGCCGTAGAGGGCTACCAGTATGGTGAAGCCGAAGGGCTGGAAGAACTCGGCTGGGGGCGCCGAGCCCGAGAGGAGCTCACCCATGGCTGGCGCGAGGAGAAGGAGGACGAGCCATGGGGGGACGCCGATCCTCATGATCATATGGAGGTCTTTGAGGCTTTAAGGGGTGTCAGTCTGTGTGTGAGGAATAAAATGGGGTCAGCTGACGCTGGTGGCGCACATCACTGCCGCGAGGAAGCCGTGGTAGGCTTTGACGTAGTCGCTGTGGGTTATTGAGACGGTTTTGCCGTCGAGGCGCTGGGCTGTGGGGATGAACGACGCTGCGTCTGCGCGTCTCGCGTCCGTGAACCTTATCCTGAACTCTACGGGGGGCTCGACGGTGTGGGGCTTGACTCTCTTCTTCAGGGCCCGTGCCGCGCCTTCCTTGATCCTCTGCCTGGAGGTCTCCGGGTGGAGGCACTTGGCTGCGACTCTGCTGATGGCTTCCTTGGTGGCGACGGTCTCGATGTCGGGGTCGAGCTGTTTGGCTTCGAGGGTGGTGGCCTTGTCCCCGGCGAGGAAGACGAGGGGGACGCCGTGGTAGCCTGCGATGCCTGCGTTCATGGCGGTCTCGCCTACCTCTACGCCGTTGATGTGGAGGCTCTCTACGTTGGCTCCGCTGTAGGTGTGGCTGAGGACGCCGTTGTGGGTGCCTTTCTTGGCGTGGTACCCGATGAAGTAGGCGGCGTCATAGGTGGAGTCCAGTCCGGCCATCTGGCTCTGGGGCTTGGGGCGGCCCCTCACGAGGACGGCCCGCGTGTGGAGGGTCTCGGGGTCGATGTTGTTCATGCCGCCGTGGGCGTCGCAGACCGTGATCTCGGCGTCCGGGTCTACGCTTAGTATGCCTTCGATGGCGGCGTTGACGTCGGCGGCCATGAGTTTGCGGCCTCGTTCGTAGTCTGGCTGGGCCCGGCTGGTCATGGTGGCGTCCACTATGCCGCTGATGCCCTCGATGTCGACGCTTATGAATACCTTCATGGTGAATACAACTTATAGTTGAATGAGGATAAGATTATTGATAGACTAAGGATATAACCATGGATTTGGTTAACCCCATGAATTATTTGATTGAGCTGTTGCTATCGTTCATTGAAGGCTAAATCGTTACATCTTTGTCCTGTTTAGCCATCCACGGTTCCATAAGCATCAATGGAGTTTCTTGTTTCACCGTTTAGGCTGGCTGCGTTGATCTTGCTGGCGTCTGTGAACCTTATGGCGTAACGGGACGGGGGTTAGGGTAACCAAGTTAAAAACTCTAAAGATGGTTTGCACGATCGCTCAAAGAGACTATAAGTGCATCGACGAAGTCTAGCCTTGAGCAAGGGGACGCCTATCCAAGAAGGTGATAAAAACCCATTCATACGCGTAATGGTGTAGAATATGAGTAACGTGAAAAAGATTATCGATAAAGTAAAAGAACAGAAGCGTAAGACTCTGTTTGAGCACGAAGCCAAGGACCTGCTTTCCCTTGTGGGGCTTCCCACAACTAATTACCGCGTTGTGAGGGATAGGGAGGGAGCAATCAAGGCTGCACATGAGATCGGGTTCCCTGTTGTGCTGAAGATCGTGTCACCCCAGGTGCTCCACAAGTCTGACGCCGGCGGTGTAGCCCTCGACATCGGCGACGAGGACGAGCTGATCAGATGCTACGACCTGATCATCGACGGCGTCAAAGAGAAGGTCCCGGAGGCCGAGATATGCGGCGTCCTGGTGGAGGAGATGGCGCCACCGTCAGTAGAGGTGATAGTCGGAGCCACCAGAGACGCCCAGTTTGGCCCCACGGTCATGTTCGGCGTCGGCGGGATACTGACCGAGATAATCAAAGACGTTTCCTTCAGGGTGGCGCCCTTCACCATCGACGAGGCCATCAAGATGATGGGAGAGATAAAGTCTCATGAGGTCCTCGAAGGCGCACGGGGGATGCCCGTGGTTGATAAGGCGGTCCTGGCGGATATAATCGTTAAAACATCCAGGCTGATGCTTGAGAACCCGGGCATCGTGGCGATAGACCTTAACCCCGTCATAGTCTATGAGGATACGGCGAAGATCGTCGACGCCAGGATCATTCTCGGGGATGAAGGTGACGTGGGTGGGGCTATGGAGCCCACCGACAACCTGGACGCGGTGCTTAACCCTTCCTCGGTGGCCGTCATAGGTGCGTCGGCCAACCCCGACAAGATAGGACACAAGATACTCAAGAACATCGTTGAAGCCGGGTTCTCCGGTGCGGTCTACCCGGTCAACCCCCGCGGAGGAGAGATCCTGGGGTTAAAGGCGTACCCCAGCGTGTTAGACACACCCGGAGACGTGGACACCGTGGTGGTGGTGGTTCCCTCCAGGTTCGTGCCAGGAGTCATGGAGGAGTGCGTCCAGAAGGGAGTCAAGGGCGCCGTGATAATCTCGAGCGGCTTCAAGGACGTCGGCCCCGAGGGGGCTGAACTGGAGAGAGAGGTTCTGGAGACGGCGGCTAGAGGAGGGATCAGGGTCGTTGGCCCCAACTGTCAGGGCGTCAGCAACCCGGTTTCAGGGTTCTGTGCGACGTGGCCTCTGGTCACGCAGGTGGGTGACGTCGCCGTGATCTCTCAGAGCGGGTCCATCGCCCTCGAAGTCCCGTCTTTCCTCGTCGATAACCATCTCGGCTACAGCAAGTCCGTTGCTCTAGGTAACAAGTCAGACGTCGACGAGGCGGACTTGATCTCTTGGTTCGGCAACGACAAAGGTACGAGGGTAATAGCCGTCTACACCGAGGGAACAGATGAAGGCAGGAAGCTGATGAAGGCGGTCAGAGGCGCCTCCGCCGGTAAACCGGTCCTCATATTGAAGGGCGGTAAGACAGAGGCGGGCAAGAGGGCGGTCCTGGCCCACACAGGCTCACTGGCCGGCAGCAGCGAGGTCTTCGAGGCAGCCGTCTCCCAGAGCGGAGGCTTCTGCGTTGGGAGCTTGGAGGAGCTCCTCGACGCCGCGAAGGCTTTCTCAGCTTTGCCTGTGCCGAGGGGCCCCCGCCTGCTTGTGGTGACGAGCTCAGGGGGCGCGGGCATCCTGTCCTCCGACGCCTCAGAGAAAGCCGGGTTGACCCTGCGGACGCTTTCCAGGGAAACTGTGGACCAGCTCAAGGCTGTTCTACCTGATTTCTGCATACTGAGGAACCCGCTCGACCTAACCGGGAACGCTCTCACCGAATCCAAGATGTACGGGAAAGCCCTGGAAGTCGCTCTGGAGAGCGACGAGGCGGACATGATCCTCGTGGTCTTCGGTGACCCGATACCAGACACCGTCGAGCTCCTGAGAGAAGTAGTGCAGAAGGCTAAGGAGAAAGGAGTCCCCCTGGTCGTGAACTACCTGGGTGGAGCAGACGTGCAGAAGGACGAGGTTGACGCTCTCCAAAGAAACGGCGTCCCGGTTTTCCAGACCCCGGAGAGGGCTATAACCGCCCTAGGATACCTGAACAGGTATCGTTTGAACAGGAATAATCCAGGAGACAAGCAAAATGTCAGTATATGAAGACGAGCCCGGCAAGAGAGTGCTCATGCTGGGAAACGAAGCGATAGCTAGAGGGGCCGTCGAGGCAGGCATCCAGCTCGGAGCCGCCTACCCGGGGACCCCTTCATCGGAGATAATGCCATACATCGCGGATGCGGCGAAGGAGCTGGGGTTCCACGCCGAATGGTCCACCAACGAGGTGGTGGCTTTCGAGGTCGCGGCGGGCGCCGCGATCGTCGGTGGGAGAGCGTTGTTCGCATGCAAGGGCGCTGGGCTCAACGTGGTGATGGATATGCTCATGACGCTGCCCTACACCGGCGTCCGCGGAGGCTTCGTGATAGTCGTCGCGGACGATCCCGGGGCGTGGTACAGCTCCAACGAGCAGGATTCGCGGTTCGCTGGGCTCTGGGCGGAGCTGCCTGTACTTGAGCCGTGGGACCAGCAATCCGCCAAAGACATGACCCGGGATGCGTTCGCTCTCTCGGAGAGGCTTGAGCTGCCAGTCATAGTGAGGAGCTGCACCAGGCTGAGCCACGCCTCAGGAGACGTCTGCCTGGGTGAGATACAGAAGAAACGTAACGAGATAGTCTTCGATAAGCACTGGAAGATCCCATACAGGTGGAACGTGTATGGCCCCCCGGGCCCCATTGAGAAGCATCGCTGGCAGAAGGAGCAAATGAAAAAGGCGCGGGACTTCGTTGAGGGCACCAGCTTCAACAGGCATCATGAGGCAGAGAATGGCTCTAAAGTCGGCGTGGTGACGTCAGGCATGGCGTCAAACTATGTGCAGGAAGCGTTGAACAGACTAGGGAAGCGTGACAGCGTACACCTGCTGATACTTGGGATACCCTACCCCGTCCCTGAGAAGCTGATGGAGAGTTTCCTCGATAGGGTTGACACCGTTCTCTGTGTCGAGGAGGGTGAAGCCTTCATTGAGCGGCAGCTACACCAACACGTTAACCGCTTGGGGAAAAACGTCAAGGTGCTTGGCCGTCTCTCTGACGGCGTCATGCCCGCCGTCGACGAACTAGACCCAGATAAAGTGACGTCAATACTGGCCAAGTTCCTCGACACTGAGCCGCCTCTATCCGGGGAAGACTCTGATATGAGAGAGGAACTGTCTGAAATGGTGTGTGCGCGCAGCTCATCCTGGTGCGCCGGCTGCCCCCACATCGGAAGCTTCTGGGCGCTGAAGAGGGCTCTACCAGCGGACAAGGTGAACATCATAAACACGGGCATAGGGTGCTACGAGATGAGTGGATACGGGATCGCCGCGGCCCCCATCGACGCGAAGGGCACCGACGAGTCGACTAGATGGAGGGCTGTAACCCCATACGAGATGACGGACACACTGTACGTCATGGGGAGCGAGACAGGCCTCAGCCAAGGACAGTACCATGTCGGCTACAGAGACGGTAAGATCGTCAGCGTGCTCGGCGATTCCTCGTTCTTCCACACGAACCTTCCCCCAATAACCAACGCGGTCTACAACAAGGCGGAGCAGTTGATCCTGGTGCTCGACAACTACTGGACCTGTATGACAGGCCATCAACCGAACCCCTCCACCGGGGTGACCCTGCTTGGCGAGGAAACGAAGGCGCCCTCGATCGAGGAGATATGCAGGGCCTTGGGCGTCCAACACGTCAAGACCGTTGACCCCTACAACCTGAAGGAGACCATAGACGCGATGAAGGAGGCCCTAGAACACGAGGGCGGCCCCTCCGTGGTGGTCACACGGAGAGTATGTGCCCTACAGCGCTCCCGTGAGCTCCGTCGCCAAGGGCAGAAAGCGCCGCTCTACGTGGTGAACGATGGCTGCACAGGCTGCAAGATGTGCCTCTGGCTCGGGTGCCCCGCCATCGGGTTCGACGAGTCAAAGACCAACGCAGCCGGCGGGAAAGGAGTCGCCTTCATCGACCCCCTTCTCTGCGTGGGATGCGGTCTATGCGCTCAGGAGGAGGTCTGCAGGTTCCATGCACACGACAAGGTCGGGGAGGGAGAGTTCTAGGATGGTGGCCAACGTGAAAGACTTGAAGGAGTTCAACCTCATCGTGACAGGCGTCGGTGGGCAGGGCAGCGTCCTCGCGAGCCACATAGTAGCAGAGGCCGCTGTCAAGCAGGGCTTCAAGGTCAGGGTCGGCGAGACCTTCGGCGCCGCCCAGAGAGGAGGCAAGGTGCACTCCCACGTCAGGATCGGTGACATGGTCTATGGCCCACTGTGTCCAAGCAGGTCCCTAGACGTCCTTCTAGGTCTGGAGCCTAACGAGACTCTGCGACTGGCCCTGAAGTACGCCAACGAGGAGACGTTGATCATCACCAACACTCGCCCGGTGCCGTCCATGGACGCAAACATCGGGGCCGACGCCTACCCGGACGTCTCTCTGCTGATCGAGGCGTTGGGGAGGCTCTCTGGGAAGGTGGTGTCTTTCGACGCGACGGAGCTGGCCGTGAAGGCCGGTAACGAGCGAACCATGAACGTCGTGCTCCTCGGTGCCCTGGCCGCCAGCGGGAGACTCCCCTTCGAGACGGAGTCCCTGCGTGAAGCGGTCATGAGCCGTGTCCCCCCCAGAACGGTAAAGGTGAACGAGGCAGCCTTCAACCTGGGCTGTGATCAGCTCTAACCCCTTTTTTGGACGGGGTTCACCTCGGGTCCTAGAGAGTCCTCGAAGACGTTCAGACCTGTTTCGGCGTACTCCTCTTCGAGGGTGAGTGGTGTAGTTGGATGGTTACACGTTCTTTAGTACATCTAACAGTATGTCTATGCCGCTGTCAGCTTGTTCTTTCGTGAGTATGAGGGGCGGGGCCATTCGAATGCTGCATGGGCCTGCGGCCAGTAGGAGGAGCCCTTTCTTGAATGCGTCTATGATGACTTGATCTCGTTCATCCACCGCTGGCTCCTTTGTTTCTCTGTCTTTCACCAGTTCTAACCCGATCATCAGACCTTTGCCGCGGACATCGCCTATGATATCTAACTCATCCTGGGCCTCGGTTAGGCGTTTTTTGATGTATCCCCCGATCTTTGCGGCGTTCTCCCAGAGCCTGTCTGTGGTGAGCACGTCGATGACCGCGGAGGCCGCCGATATGATTATCGGGTTTCCGCCGAGAGTGTTTTCGTGGGCGCCTTCCTCCCAGTCCATCACCTCGCCTTTGGCTGCGCACACCCCCATGGGTAAGCCCGCGGCTATCGCCTTGCTCATGCACATGATGTCTGGCTCTACATCCCAGTGCTGGCACGCCCACATCTTACCCGTCCTGCCGAAACCTGTCTGGATCTCATCTGCAATCAGTAAAATACCGTTTTCGTCGCATAATTCACGGATCTTTGGCCAGTATTCCTGTGGCGGAGAGACGTAGCCGCCTGCTCCAAGGAGGGGCTCGAAGATCAGCCCAGCCACTTCCTCGGGGGTCACAACGAACCTGAAGATGTGTTCTTTGATGTAGTCGAGACAGTATAGCCCGCAGTCAGGGTGTTCTTGTTTAAAGGGGCAACGATAGCAGTATGGGTAGGGGGCTAAGACGGCTCCGGGCATCATAGGCCCAAAGTGTTTCCTTGCCTTGCTGCTGGTCGACGTGAAGGCTAGGGCGCCCATGGTTCTGCCGTGGAACGACCGTGTGTAACCGAGAAAGTATAGTCGACGGCTGTGGGCTCGAGCCAGTTTGATGGCGCACTCGACCGCCTCGGAGCCGCTGTTTCCGAAGAAGAACCGCTTCGATCCCTTCCAAGGCATTACTCGGCTGAGTTTTTCGGCGAACTCCACCTGGGGGACGGTGAAGTAGTCGCAGCTGTTGACGTGATCGCATTTCTGGGCTTGTTCAATGATCGCGGCGGTGACCTTTGGGTGGCGGTGTCCGATGTTTGCGACCGCTATGCCGGAGCCGAAGTCCAGGTATATGTTGTCGTCGATGTCTTTGACCCATACCCCTTCTGTTTCCACTCCTACGAGGGGAGCTGTGCGGGAGAGGGAGGGTGAAAGTATTTGTCGGTCTCTTTCGATGAGTCTTCTCGCCTTTGGCCCGGGGGGAGTTACAACTATTTTTGGATAAGAGTCCTTATTCATATCTTTACCTTAACGATATTAGCCACTTTATAGTTAAAAGGCTGTTTTATGCAATCACATTCATACTACCCTGGTTCTTCATGTCGCTTGCTAACCGGCATATGGGTAAAAACATTTATTATACATCCCTGCAGAGTGGTACCCCTTGGTGAGATGATTGGCAAGGGATAGTCTTCCGATCCTTTGAGGACGACGAGACCTTATCCCAAGTCATTGAAGTCGAGGGACATCTCATCGACTCCATGATCCTGTCAAAGATTCTTGACGCCATAATGGATCAGCAAGGCGAGTTCGAGTTCCTAGAGTTCAATGTTGGGAGAAAGAAACACGACTACAGCTCCACGAAGATCCGGATAACCGGGGAGACGAGGGAGCACTTGGACTATATTCTGAGGGAGGCGCTGCGGCTCGGCGCGACGCTGCCGGAGACCCCTGAGGTGGAGTATCAGCCGGCTCCCGCGGACATGGTGCTGCCTGACGCGTTCTACTGCACCACCCATCACCCCACGTGGGTATACATGGGCGGCGGCTGGGTATGCGTCGAGGGCATCATGATGGACAAGCAGATCATAGTGGAGCCCGACAACCGCAGGGCGTACTGTAAGCCGATAAGCATGGTAGAGAAAGGCGACCTCGTGGTGGTGGGCGAGAAGGGTGTCAGGATCAAACCCCCCGAGAGGCCCCGTGAGGGGGTGGGCGTGTTCGAGTTCATGAACAGTGATGTCTCCCCGGAGAAGCCTACGACGGCCCTCATCCGTGAGATCGCCCGCAACCTTAAGAGGAACGCGAGGAACGGTGGCAAGATAGTGGTGGTGGCTGGCCCAGCCGTGATCCACACTGGGGCCGCGCCCTACTTGGCGAGGATGGTGGAGCTCGGCTACGTCGACGCTCTTCTCTCGGGCAACGCCTTGGCCGTCCACGACGTCGAATGCGCGTTGTATGGGACGTCCCTCGGGGTGGACCTTGAGCACGCCCGTGTGCAGAACCCGAGGAACCACATCGCGGCGATAAACGAGGTCATGAAGGCGGGGTCCCTGAAGGGGCTGGTGGAGTCGGGTAAGCTGAGGAGTGGCATATTCTACCAGCTCATAAAGAACGAGGTCCCGTTTGTGCTGGCAGGCTCCATCAGGGATGACGGCCCGATACCCGAGGTGATCAAGTGTTCCGATGAGGCCCAGGCGCGGTACAGGGAGGCCGTGAAGGACGCCAACTTCGTCATCATGCTGGCGTCGACCCTCCACAGCATAGCCGTGGGCAACATGCTTTCTAGCAGGGTGACGATCATCTGCGTCGACATCAACCCCTCGGTGGTGACCAAGCTGAGCGACCGGGGGACAAGCCAGGCCGTGGGGATAGTCACGGACGTGGGGGCCTTCCTGCCGCTGCTGGTGAACGAGCTGCAGAACTGAGGGCTCTGATGGCGCCGGGGGCTAGAGCTCTCTCAGGTGGAGATGTCCCCTGGGTGTCTTCTCTTTTTATATATAATTTCATCCTTCCCACACGGTGAAACGTCCCTTCTAGGGTTCTTCGCAGTGTTTCATGAGGCGCCGTACCATGCCCTGTATCTTGCGTTGGTGCATGGCAGGTACTCTTCTAGGTAGAGGTCCTTTACCGGGGTGGTTTCGGCTTTGTGGGTGCTCTGGTCTTCTGAGTCCGTCTGGGCTAGTACAGGGATCGCTAAGGATAGGAGCAGCATCGTGGCGACCAGTGCAGCGACTACTCTGGTTTTCATGCCTAGTTTTTTGTCTGTTTTTTCTTATTATAAACGTTGTGGCGGCGTTCAACTGTGGGGACGTGTTCAACCCTAAAGTTGAAGCATGGTTAATCGATGATATCCTGATACCCGTTTTTTTTCCGAATTTCTCTGCAAACTGGTTGTGTTGATAGAAACTAATATATCTGGTGAATATGGTTGTCATACTCCTATCTGTGGAGAAAATAGACGGTGAAATACATTACGTTCATCGAGTTGACGCCGGAGTTCCTACAGCTTCCAATGGATGAGCGGAGGGGTTACGTGCCGAAGTGGAGCCAGCTCGCAACTAGGCATGGGGTGAAGGTCGTTTTCTGGGGTATGCCCATGGGCGTGAAAGAGAACGTCGTATGCGTGTTCGAAACACAAGGCGACAATGAAAACTTCTTCAAGTTTCAGAGGGAGTGGCTCGGCCTGGGCACCCCTGAGGCGGGAAAATACGTCAAGAACACCAGAATCATAACGGTTGTCTGAGTTTTCAGTTCATTCAACATATTTGAGGGTAGATTAGATTACCATCAACGTGATTGTGTTCTTTATCCCGGGGGTCCCTCTGATCTTCCTTATGATGATCTCGCTCAATTCCTGTCTGTCGGCGAACTCGACTCTGGTTATCAAGTCGTAGATGCCGTAGACTATGTGCGTCTCCTTGATCTGGGGCAGGGTTTCCAGGGCCTTGGCTACCTGTTCCTCGGACCCTAGCTCGGTGCTGATCATTACGTATGCGGAGGGCATTCAGATACCGAGAAGTGAACCGGATGGAGACCTTTATTTGTTTTGGGTAACGAAACCTGCCTATCGATCGCCTTGGTGGGTGCTAAGAAAAATGGGGGTTATTTCTTGGCTTCTTTGAGGATGGCCTTGATGGTATTGACTATGTACTCTGCTTCGTCTTCGAGGAGGTACTGGGGGTTGATGACGAGCTTGTCTTTGGGTTGTTTTAGGAGGAACCCGGGCTCATAGAGGGTCTCTATGCTGGGGTCTCCGTCCCATAGCCTGTTTTCGAGCTGGAGGTGGTCATGGTGGATGCGGAGGAGTCTCATCGACGACGGGAGGGGCAGCTCTTCGGCGGCGTCAACAAGAAACATGTTTATTTATTTTTTGAGTTAATATGGTTTAATGGTGGAGTCTCCTCCGAAAGGGTACGTCGAAAAAGCTGTCATTGACTTGACCAGTGAGCAGAGAATGACGTTTTCAGCGATTCTGCTCGGGCTGGCTCTCATCGTCGCTGTGTCCGTCGCCATGGCTAGATACGTGGATGTTGTACGTCCAGGTGCCCTTGACCTGGGTATAACGAAAGATCAAGAGGGTAGAACCGTTATTAGCTTTGACTTGGGGTCTATGCTGAGTTATTTCGCCGTGTTGGTTTTGGTGTTGGTTTTCCATGAACTCGTTCATGGGGTCGTCTTCTGGCGTGTATCCGGTGAGACGCCCACTGTGGGCCTGAAAGGGATATTCGTCTACGTATCTGCGCCGCCCAGTGTCTACTTTCAACGTGACAGGTATCTGTGGGTGGGGGCGGCTCCCATGGTCTCGCTGACCCTGGTAGGCGTCTTGCTTGTTCCGTTCCTGCCTCCCTCGTTGATGCTCCTTGACGTGTTGTTTGTAACACTCAACGCTGCGGGGTCAGCTGGGGACTTGGTGATGATTTTAATGCTTCTTCGTTATCCATCCAGCTCCCTCATCCGGGACTTTGGCTCAGGTATGGTAGTTTATGGGTTGAGTGCGCCTTGATGGATGAGGACTTGAATGGGGTTCCACCTTGTTGACTGCTGAAAACTAAAATTAAGGATGCGAAAGTGAGTGTTCGCTTTCTGTTATTCTCTTCTCTTACACTCACGCTGGTTCTTGGGCATCCTTGTTCGCATTATTTACCGGAGGCGATCATCTACTTGTAGAGTACATGAAGAAAAGGTGGGGGTTATTTCTTTGCTTCTTTGAGTATGGCTTTGATGGTGTCTACGACGGTGTGGGCGTCTTCGTCGTCGAGGTACTGGGGGTTGATCATGAGCTTGTCTTTGGCGTCTTTGAGCATGAAGCCGGGCTCGTAGAGGGCTTCTATGCTGGGGTCTCCGTCGCGGAGCCGTTTGCTGAGCTCGTCGCCGGTGATGCCTGTGGTTTTTGGGTTTAGCTTTATGTAGCTGACGGGTACCATGGGCTCGTCGTCTTCGATGGTGGCTTGGTGGTCTAGTCCGGCTTCGACGCCGGGGGTGTCTTTTAGCTGGTCTGTGATCCACTGGGCTTTCTTTAGCCATTTGTTGTAGGTTTTTTCTTCGTCTTCTTGGAGGTAGAGTTTTAGGGCGGTGACGAAGCCGACTATGGTTTCTCTGCTCATCTTGGAGGCTCTGCCTACGCCGTGGAAGGGGTAGGCCTGGAGGTGGGCGAGTTTGATGAGGTCGGCTCGGCCTGCGAGGATGCCGCTGTTGTTGGGGGCGGCGATGTGTTTGCCTGCGCTGAATATGACGAGGTCGGTGCCGGCCTTTATGTATTTTTTGAGGTTTTTTCTTGGGGGTAGCTCGGCGGCGGCGTCCACGATGACGGGGGCTCCGTTGCCGTGGGCTACCTTGATGACGGTTTTGAGGGGGAGGGCGTCTGCCCCGGATCTGACTGTGTAGTAGTAGGCGGCTGTCCTGTCTTTACTGTAGGCTTTCCTGAGGGCTTCTTCGTCTGGCTCTACTTCTATGAGGGTGCCGCCTGCGCACTCTACGGCGTGGTCGTAGGTGTTGCGGTTGGTGCGTTGGACGATGAACTCTGTTCTGAGTCCCTCGGTGTGGGCGGGGAGCCGCTTTATGATGTTGCCCCAGGTTTCGAGCTGTAGTGGGTCGTGGTTCTCCAGCTCGGTGCCTTTCATTATGCAGGCTGCTGCCGCGAGGGTTATGGCGTTGCTGGCGCCTGCCGTGGGGTGGCCTGCCTCTGCGCCTGTGGCTTCCGCTATGGCTTTGCCTGCCCAGTGCTGGAGTTCGGGGATCTGTACGAAGCTCTTGGAGGCTTCCTCCATGGCTCGGTATACGCTGGGGTGTGGGATGGATCCGCCTAGCCTGGTGAGGCATGTGGCGGCGTTTATGACTCGCCGTAGGCCCAGCTTCTTGTAGGGGTCTTCAATCATTTCGTACTGTGGTTCTCCCGCATGCTTATAACTGCTTCAAGGAGAAGTTGATGATTTCACCGGTCTTGGTGTGCGTTGCTTATCGTTGGTTTCTTACGATGAGCGTTTTGGGGGTGGTCTCGATGTTTATTGGCCGGGGTAACGGAATATTATATACGTTTAAAAGATTCAAGAATTCACACTTAGATGGGGTTAGATGTGGTAATCCAGGTGGGGGAGCCGAGGTATGAGAAGGATCTCATCGATAAATTGGATCGATATAGCCGCGATTATAACTGGATCAAAGATAATCACTCTGACCTGTTGAAGAAGTATCCTCGACAATATGTTGCCGTGAGGGACCAAGAGGTTCGGCACTCCGGCGAGTCGATGAGGGAGCTGCTTGATAAAATACTGGGGAAGGATGAGAACCCTTCGGAGTTCGCCATCGAGTTCCTGAGCTCTCGTTCTTGAACAAAAGCCGTAATAAAACCTCTGAAAATGAGGAAATTAGAATAAAGTAAATGATTAGAACACGATAATTATATCAAGAATATTCTATTAAGTGAAGATGATATTATATTCGAAATCTGGTCATCATAATGGTTAAACCAATTCTGAAATGGGCTGGCGGTAAAAGGCAACTCTTACCCAACATCATCAGCCTTTTTCCCAAACACTATAAAGAATTAACATACCACGAACCTTTTGTGGGAAGCGGAGCAGTTTTTTTTACAATAGAACCCAAGACCGGAACAATAAACGACATTAATCATCATTTAATCAACTTATTTAAAATCGTTCGAGACAAACCTGAAGATCTAATCCAAGAAGCCTTCAAGTACAAATATGAAAAAGAAACATATTACATGCTAAGAGACCGTTTCAACGAAGAAGAAATAACGGACCTTGAACGCGCAGCCCTATTCCTGTACTTCAACAAAACCGGGTTCAACGGCCTCTGGAGAGTAAACTCAAAAGAAAAATTCAATGTACCCTTTGGTAGGTACAAAAACCCTACAATTGTACCCGAAGAAAAAATAAGAGAATCCAGCAAAGTCTTGGAAAACATCGATATTCTATGCACAGATTTCACCTACATTATTGAAGCTGCTGAGGAAGGAGATCTATGCTACTTTGACCCACCATACGAACCAGTCAGCGAAACATCCTACTTCACATCATACACCGCAAAAGGCTTCGATATGAAGGAACAGGAACGACTTAGCTCCACCTGTAAAAAACTAGATGAAAAAGGAGTATACTTTGTTCTAAGCAACTCCCACGTCAAACAAATCGTTGATCTATATGAAACCAATCCACGGTTTAACATAGAAATAGTTCAAGCAAGACGAGCCATTAACTCGAAAGCAACTAAACGTGGCCCAATAAACGAGATCCTCGTAACCAATATACCTGAAGAACTCTCTCAAACCGTCTAAGGTCCTTTTTCAGATTTTTGGAAGATCATGAAATAGGTGTGCATGATCACAGAGCATGGCCTATCCTTTACCTGGAACGCTGTCGGCGACAATCTATGATGGATAAAAATGTTAAGGTCAATAATCTCAAAATTAGTTAATCGTTTTATCCATTCATAGTGATGCGCATAGAATTTCCGTTCCTTAGTCTGGTATTGATCCGCGCATTTCACAATCAGTTTCCCATCATCCTTCAATAGATCTGGGAACTTCGAGTTCGCAGTATCTATGAACCAGAGAAAACTCGGATAATCCTGAATATAATCACCATAATCCTCTCTCCTGGGGTCATCTGAGCCCTCATAACCGAAAAAGTAGGGTGGATCATATATGATTCCGTCAAACTTGTAGTCAAACTCAAGTTCATCAATACTAGATACCAGATTATACCCAAAATCAACCACATCAGAGAAAACAACCTCACCGTATTCTTCAAGCCTTGTTTTCCCAGTTAACGTTGGAGTCATGAACTCTTTCCAGAGATGCCTTTTTCCACATGTGGGGTCAAGGATTTTCTTATCTTCTGATGGTGGGATGTGGAAGGTCAAGATATCGTAAAAGTATTCGCCGTGGTTTTTCCCAGCGTTATGTGATAATGGGTACCTTGCCATAGATTAGTTTAAGGTATGATTATTGAAGAATGTTGTTGAGTGCTGCTTTTAGTAATCCTCTGTTGGAAAAGTTGATATTCAGCACATAGTCCATGTTTTCGAATGCTTTTGTGAGCTGGTTTTCACTGCCTTTCCACACGTTTCCGTCAGTGATCCAGATAAAGTCCCACCCGTTGGCTTCCAGCTCATTTTTCCTGTTGATATAGCTGTCTACGATTTCTTCTGGTTTGGAGCCTGCCCCTGAGTAATAGTTGACTTCGATGTTCACGAATCGGTCGTCTTTGTACACGATGAAATCTGTTTTTCTGTTAGCTAATGATGCTGGGACTCGGCCTAGTAGTCCTACGGTTCGGAATTTCTTTTGGAATAGACACTTTGCCCCCAGTTCTTTGCTTGCTTTTTCTATTACTGGTTTGATTAACTGTTCCATTGCGTTTCCGCTTCTGTTTTTACGGGCGTTGGTGTCCATCCCTACCTCTACTCCGAGAACATAGTCATAGAGGTTTTTTATCGTATTAAATAAGATGAAAAGCCCTGATTTTTTCATGAACTGAAGGTATTCATCAATTTCATTGTCGTCAAGTTTAGAGTGTCTATTTTTATTGAAATCGAGGTCTTTGACTCCTTTTTCTACGTCAAAGAAATCTATGATGATGGGGAATTCGAGATCGCGGACGGCGATAAGAATCGGTATTGCTCGGATTGTTTCTGGATATTGCTTGATTAACTCTCTGAAATCCTGTTCCAGGTTTTTTGATCCTATTAGACTATTCATTAATGATAATTCAATTCGTAATTCTTCAGCATTTTCTCGCACTTTTTCCCAGTTTACAAAAAAATCAGCAGTTCGATTAGTCACAATAATAGAGTTTTGAAAAGCATTTACTAATTGGGGGATTGTATCAAATTCAATTTGTTTTTTATATACGTGAAGGTTCACCAAAGTAGGCTCCTATGATATGAGATGGATTAATGATAAGAGAATTACGCGTGATTAATGAAATTCCATTAAGTATTTCATCCGATATTTGAACACAACTTTAAACGAAAAACTACCTCATTTCGCTCTGAGTAAACTTGAACCTAGCTTCTACTCTTAATCTGAGTTTCAGGTGTCTCTCGGGTTCACCTATCTGCGTCTTGGTTATTAGAGACCTTTTTCAAGGCTCGAACATGAACACTGAGGAAGTAGGGGAACTCTTCAAGGCCCTCAACGACGCCGGGATGCGGCTTGGCTTCTGCTATTGTTTTGCCTGCCCAGTGTTGGAGTTCGGGGATCTGTACGAAGCTTTTGGAGGCTTGCTCCATGGCTCGGTATACGCTGGGGTCTGCGATGGAGCCGCCTAGCCTGGTGAGGCACGTGGCGGCGTTTATGACCCGCCGTATGCCCAGCTTCTTGTAGGGATCTTAGATCATGTCGTTGAAGTGTTAGTTTCGCGGGCTTATAACTGCTTCAAGGATTGGTTTAGGTTTCGTTAGCCCATTTGTAGAGGCACATGATCAGGTCTGGCTCAGTTGCTCATGGCTGTTTCTACGATGTCGCTTATGCTCTCCATTTCAATGCAGATGAAAATTTTCAAACAATACACCATATAAAAAAAAGAAATTACTAGTTAAACTTGTGATAATTGAAAAATAATATTCTCTAGATATCGTTTTACAGGTCCACGTTTAAGATGTTGGTGTGCGAATTGGTTTCTGTAACTTCGTAAGCAACCATAGCAACTAGTATCCTCGTCACAACCACAGTTACCGTCGACTCTGTTTAACGCAGCCTCCAAAGTAGCAAGCAAATTTTCATTCTCCTCAAGTCTAGCAACGAGACCTGCCCCACCTGGAACGTTGTCATATAAGATTATTGGAGGAATAGGACTATCCCTTTCAAACGTAACGGTGGCACTTAAATCGGTTGACGGCACTTCCAAAATTTCTGCGGCTCCTTCAACCAGAGCATAAGCTAAGGAATAAGCGAACCAAATAAGATCTAGATCTTTTTCAGGTTTTTGATGAAAATTGAGTTTAAGAACATCTGTTTCGAATTCATGTCCAAGAGAAACCTGTTCAAGTGTTCCATTGCACTTTTTCCCAAATGATGTCTTATGTGTTTTTTCAGGAGACCCTGACCCTGTCCCACATACTCTGCAGATATAGAACCCTCTCCCCTTTTTACCTTCACATAAAACAGTCATTCGTCCTCTTGATACTCTTCTTAATGAGATTAACGGGGAATATAAGGGAATTTTAATGACATCTTGATTTGAGTTCAGAAAATCAGTAAAATATGGGCGAGTCGAAAATACTCTTTCAGGTCGATATGTTGGTTCCTTCGGTTTATTTTGATCAGTTGTAAAACCAAAAGAAGGAATAATGTATTCAAATGGAGTTATATGGCAACCACATGGAGTACGTGGTTCTGGTTCACCTCGTCTCCATTGAATATAGACATTATGGCGATTACACTTCTTGTATAATTTTCTTGGCCATTCCTTTTCGGCAACCTTTTTGAGACCGTGAGACTCCCATAACTTCTTATTAGCAACTAACTTGCTTGTTGGCGCAAATTCAGAAATAGCAATACTCAGATCTCGTTGAAGTAATATTTCAAAATGCTCATATGTTCCTGTTCTTTGAGTATCAAGTTCTACTACATCCACTGGAAAGCCATATTTGGGTATCACTACTTTACGAGATAGAAATGATAAAACATCTTCACTTGCAATAGTATCTGCCCTACGCATGGCCCATTCAGCTGTTCGATGATCCCTCTGTTCCCCTGATTCTTTTTCAACTTTCAATACAAGAGTGTAATCACTAGATATCTCAGCTTCAGCAAGTGAGAACTTGCTTTCACCTTCATTATTGTTCTCTCCAAGGTCCTCTTTTTTTGAGATTTTATTTATCCATCGTCCATCATTTAGGCCAACTTCTGTAAACATGCTTAAAGGTACAATTGATTTCAAAATTTGTTCTAATTCTTTCCGATGAGATGTTATAAAATTATAAAAATCGTCAACCCCAGATGGATTAGTTAAATCTGTAAATAAATTTACTACTTTTTTGAACCTATCAGGAAATTCCCTAAAAAAAGCAGATAGAACCGTTGCAGTAATATGCCTAATAATAATTTTTTCATTACGTAGGCTTAAAGCAGGTGGTCGAATTTTGCCATTCAACATACGTTCTGGTCTGGAAAAATGATAGAGATCATGAGGACTACGCCGACAGTAAGTGATTGCTAAACCAGGATATACGCTCCTTCTTCCAGCACGCCCTACTCGTTGGGTATAATTGAAAGCTTCTGGTGGTACATTACGAAGGAAAATTACATCAAGATTGCCGAGATCTACACCTAATTCGAAGGTCGTTGAAGAACTCAGTACATTTATCTTACCATTCTTAAACTCTCGTTGAAACTCTCTCGCTTTTTCCTTATTAAGTTGAGCTGTATGCTCCTCCACACGTATGGACCCAGGTAATTCAGTCTCATAGAGATAACTGTAGTGGTTTACTGGTAGATCAGTAATATTAATTTCCTTAAGAGTACCCTTGCATCGGTGTCTTTGACATACTCCTTGAACAAAAGTTGTTTGAAGTCGGCCACATATATCACATTGGTAAATAGTATCACTTTTTGATAAAGAGCGAAGCCTCCACCAAGCAGGATTTAATCTTCGTGCGTCATCAACATGAATCAACAATTTGTCTTTTGATGAAGGCGCTTTATCGTCGCCCTTTTTAATTTCCTCCCATATTTTTCTGAGAGCATTAACAGCAATGTCAAGGGCTTCTTCATCTGGAATGCCTCGTATTTTTAAAAGTTTTACTAGAAACTGGGCTCCCTTCCCCTTTTTACCATCCCAACTTATCACGCCATATTTTGTACCAGGTTTACCGATTTTGTATCTAGTTTGAGTTCCCCTAATATTGAGATCATCCCATGTTAAGGAAATTACATTGTCTGTTTGAAATTCGACAGCCCGATTATTCCTCATGAAATTAAAAAGGGTGAGCAACAAGTCTGAAGCTTCTTTTTCCGTCAGTGACCAGGGTGGAGTTAAAAGCATTTCAGGTATTTCAAACCAATCAGGCCAATTGATCAACCATTCTACAAGACCTACCCCTTCAAGAGAGATTCTTTGTTCATCAGTTAGAAACTCGCGATAGATGCTACGCCATGCTTTTTGAACAAGCTCGAGGTCTCCAGTTGTAGGTGAGAATACTTTATTTTTTTTATAGCAATTTCTCATTCCCATTGATAGTTCTCGGAAAGATAACCCCTCCGTTGTGTAGGAACTCAATTCTTGTACAACTTTCAACAGTAAATTTCGATTCAAAATGTCTCTATATGAATCCTCTAGATACCATGCAAAGAATGCTGCCTGTTGACGGCTATCAGCGAAAGCAAGAATTTTTTTTCGATTTTCTGGCAGATTTTGGAAAAGAGTTGTAGCTATTACAGCATGTGGGCCGTCTGTACCGTGAACAACTTCACGAACTGGGTCATGTCCAGCGGCATTGTAACCACATGCTCCGCATCTGGCAATCTGGTCAGCTCTGTCACCATCAGTTGGTGAATCTTCTTTGATAACCAATATTGAATTATCATGACCACATGTCGTTTTTTCTCGTTGTATTGCGCCACATTGGAGACAAAGATGGTACTCCTCTTTACTATGATTAATATCGGACTCGTCTTCTTCATCCAAGTCTTTCTCTATAGGTCGAAAGAATGATGCACCAAAATCATCATGACTTGGATCGCGGATAGCTTCATCTAATTGGTGTCTACGTGTAGAATCTTTGTGACCTACAAAATAATGCTGACCGCATTCTCGACATAATGCTATCTCAAATGCTTTATATTTGGCATCACCAGCTCCTCTTTCTAGAAAAACTCTTTTTTCTGGCCAATATGATACAAAAGCGCCTTCAAGAGATCTAAGAAAAAGATGGTAACGCGCTGAAAATAGAGGTGCATTTGACATTCGATCCAGTTTCGCTTGTATAAGTATTTGTACCAAATTAGAGAGTGCAGCTATTCTATCAACTATAGGGATATCCTTGAAAATGATATCCGCTATTTTCTGAACTTCTTCTGGTTTACCGTTAATAATCCGACGGAGTTCTGAAGCACGACTATCATGAATTAAGAGTTCACCAACTGTATTCTCAATATTCAAGTGTGCTTGAATTTGTACTCCATATTTTTTAGCAATTTCATTAATACCACTATTTACTTCATCATGTTTGGAATCTAATATATTTAATAAATTTTGATAATCATCTGGTTCTAATTTTATATCACCATATTCTTGAATCGGTTCAATTTTTCCTAAAATAACTGTATCTTTGTTGAACGGTTCATCAAATAATTCACAAGCAAATTTTGCTACTGCTGCTTTGTCCTCTTCTTCGCGCGCAAGTGTTGCGCTTGTAGCAATACAACAAAATGGTTCTGATCGACCCCCTTCTTTTAGTCTGCTCTTAAGACGACGTAGGAGCATCGCCATCTCGATTCCACGTGAACCTCGATATTGATGAGCTTCATCCAAAACAATATATTTCCACTCTTTTGCACGGTTATTGTCAAAAAGTGGGCTATCGTCAGGACGAATCAACAGATACTCTAACATGGAATAATTTGTCAATAGGATATGCGGTGGAGTCTTCCTCATTTCATCTCTAAAGATTAGTTCTCCATGAACAATGTCTCCATTTTTAGAAATACAAAAATCATTTTGTTGTCTTTCTGAAAGTTTGTCTCGCGCATAACGGTATGAGTTATTTTCGTTTTCTGGTGTCTCACCGATATATTGCCCAAATGTAAAGTGGAACTCGGAATTTTCGTCTTTGAGACGTTTGCATATATCTCTTAATCGCTCACGTTGATCGTTAGCCAACGCATTCATTGGATAAAGAATTAATGCGCGTACTCCTGGTCCTAACTTTCCTTCTTTAAATTCTTTATATAAGTGAAGAAGTATTGGATATAAAAACGCCTCAGTTTTTCCGCTACCTGTTCCAGTTGCTACTACAATGTTCTGCCTATCGAGTACTTTCTTAATTGCTTCTTCCTGATGCAGATAAAGTGGGCTTTTTAGTAATGCTTTGAAGAACCCCCCATCAGGTTTATAATCTAAGATGTCTTCGAGTAAATCTCTTAGTGTTTTTCCCCTCTCGAAAACTGGTGTTGCTTCAAGATATGGTCCCTGACTTAGATGACCAGATTCTAGCTCATTATTAAATGATTCACGAAGAATAGGGTCTTTAAAATAAAATGTGGTTTCTAAGTATCGACGATATCTTTCTTCTATCTCTCTACAAAGTTCTATCGGGTTCATAACCCCACACCTTTATTTTTTGGCAGTCCCTCTACTCGAACTCCTCCAAAATCATTTAATCGCTTTAATATCTGGTTCAAGTCCGGATCTAGTTTCATCAGTGCTCTTGCTAGTGCATGAGTTGCTGCTTTCGCTTGCTGCATAGTATCAGGACTACTCCCTATAACAATTATTATTATTTGAAAATCTAATAACGTTTTACTTACTTCTTCAAATTGAAGAAGACGTCGTAAGAATCTTTTTGCTTTTAATGGTGCTGGTTCAAAATAATGCCATAGTGGTTGACCGTTTACTTCGATTTTTGGGGGACCTTTAACAAGAATAGCTTTTGCTACAGCTCTTCTTTTCCTGCCATACCCAATGCAATATGGTTCAAGAGCTTGAAGCCCCTCATCTAATTCTTTTTGAATATTTGAGGGGAGTAAAGCAACGGTACATTCATGCTTTTCATTTCCACAACTTATCCATATCGAAAAAAGAGCGCCTTGATCTTCATTTTCAACCTCGATGTTGTCACCAAAGTTACGTAATGGGATAACGAGGACTCTTTCGTCTACACGTACATTGAAGGATTGAGCTCTACTTTTCTCAAACCCAATTAATATTGTATCTGTTATCCAACGCGGTCTAGGAAACTTCAAGTAAATAGCCTTTTTAGATGTCGGAGCAAAATACTCCCGAGATAACGAGATGGGTTTATCTTTCCATTCGAACGGAGGCTCATCTTCGTTTCCAATACCCCACCAAACACGCTTTAAAAGGATATTTACCTCTACTTGTGGTCCCTTGGTAGGGCCAACAATCCAAGATGTTTCATCGAAAATATCTCTTGGAGGTATTTCTAACGTTGTTGTGTTTACTTCATGTGAAATCTCTATACCTTCTTTTAAAGCGACTTTCGGTTTAATATTAATATATGAATCATGGGTAAATTCCACGTATGCTATGCTATGTCCATCCGCCGAAGGGACTGTTGAAGCTTGGAGCGTCTTTAACTCCCTCAATCCACTAACAAACCTAAAGTCGATACTCTCAATTAGTTCATCATTCAAATCATAAAATCTGATAAAGTACCATCCCCCTTGTCTGGACATTAATTTAGAAGGTAATTCTTGTATTAACTCATTTTCAACTGGATTGAAATCTATACGCCACTTTCCTTTCCCGCCTCCTTCTTCTCCAATGATCAGAGTACCTACATCTGACCATCCATGGTTATTCAGAGATTGGATTTTAATTGGACCATCTCCAAAGAGGGGTCCATATTTCTCACTCGAATCATTAATTAGGTTCCCGACAACTTCAAAACGTGTCGCTTTAGATTCGATGAGTCTCAATTCTTTATTTTCATTACGGAATGCAATCTTTCTATCGTCGCCTTTAACAAGGTTAAAAAAATGTCCTCGATAGCCCTCCAACGAAACAGGTTGAGTAGACACAGGTGGCGATCCTGATAACTCAATTTCACGCTCCCATGTTTCGGGAGTGATTAGAAAATATGAACCAAATGAAGGAGTTTTAATACAACAACCCTTGTCTTGATCGCCTCCACTTAATCTGAATATAAGATAGTCTTCTTCTCCAAGTGGTATCTGATATTCTTCATTCTCATCCCATCGTATTTTAACAGGGATATTTACTTTGTTTAGAACCCAACAACAATCATTATATTCATCTTGGGGTAAGTAAGTATTATTTTGTAGAATTTCAAGATCTTTTTCCATTAGTTCTTCAGGAACTTCTAATCCAACATACCAAAGCCTTCCTCTTTGCCAACAAACAATTTCAGGCCTCCATTGACGTTGTATGGATCGAGGAACTATTTCCTCACCTTTTTCAATGGCTCCACGAGGTCTACCTCCTGAATCAATCGGAGCTCTTCGTTGTCCTTTTTTTCCCGATTCTTCCGTCTTTTCCTCAACAGCCTCGGGGAGCACCTCCTCCTCAGGCTCTTCTTCCTCAGGAGCCTCCTTTTCCTCCTCAGGCTCTTCTTCCTCAGGAGCCTCCTTTTCCTCCTCAGGCTCTTCTTCCTCAGGAGCCTCCTTTTCCTCCTCAGGCTCCTCCTCTATGGGCTCAGGGACAATCTCTTTCTCATAAGTGGGTTGTACGCTGTGTACTTTCGATCGTCTTTTGAAAATTAAAAAATAAAAAATTACAAATAATAAAAGAAAAACAAGAAAAACTGCTGTATCATAAATTATCATGTAATATTTTTCACCACCATATCCTATAGGAGATTTTAGTTTATATAAATAAAAAACATTCTCGATAAATTACTTCCTAGAAATACTGTTGTCTTTTTTATGATTACACTTTGATACTACACAACGTGTTGCGAATCATGTTGTCTGAGCAAAGTTATAACCGAATTACAATTTTACTAATGAAGCTGTAAGCAGGTCCAATTACACACAATCAATCATATCCTGTTTCCATCGTTGTTTTATTGATGTCCGTCGATTACCCGTCCCTGGACCCCGGCACCACCATCCGCCAGGCCCTCAGCATAATGATAGACACCCACACCTACACCGTACAAGTACAGGACACCACCCTCACCATCCACCACCTCCTAGAAGCCACCCGCCAAGGCCACCCCACCAACACAACACTACAAACCATCACCCAAAACCCACCAAACCCCACACTAGCACCAACAACACCCATACCAACCAAAAAATAGGAGAGAGGGGGGGTACAAACAAAAAACCCCAAAACAAGCCCCACCAACCAAAACCACCCCCAGAACAGCTTATCTCCGGATCAAACCAGTATAAAAACGTACACAAAAGCCGGTGAATAAAGACAGAAACCTACACAAAAACGCTTATCCCAAGTAACCAGTAAGAGCCGGGCCAGATTTTTTTTTCACAGATTACAAGTAACCAGTTATAGGGTCTAGGATTAATTATTGTACTTGTACATTGAAGATTTGGTGCTGGGCATTTCTGAACCGAACAGGACACCTAGCCCGCTGAATCAACTTGACGCCCAAGCTGATCCGATAAACCATAATCTCAACAAAAAGATAAATTTATTGCACCTATAAATTTGTTGTATGATATTATATTCAACTCTCTCCATAAGGATATCCTATTCACCTTATTTTATGCATTTTTTAACACCCAAAATATCTGCCCAGCCAGTCGAATACATATAAAAAAGATAGATATGTATTTATGATATTTTTATATAATATTAAATTGTTATCATACTCGAATTCTTAATAGTATGGTGATTCTCCAGCCTTTTATTATAATTTGTTTTATTCTGTTCTTTCTCATACGATCTATTAACTGGTTGTCGTTTTTTACCACCACCAGCTATCTCTATCTCTCATTTTACGAATACGGCCAAAAAAGACAGCGAACCCAGTTATTAATACCAATATTATCAGACCCTCCCTTATCTCATTGAAGTTCGTAAGATCTCTATCGTAAAAAATTGCTATAAATAAAAGTAAAAACCCTGTGACATAAAATATTACTTCTTTCTTGGTCAGCCGCTTCTGTTTTACCTCGAAAGTTAAGAGGTTACCGCAGTAAGGGCATCTGGTATGTTCCTCAGAAACTAGTTTTTTACAAAAAGGACAAATCTGATACATCTTAAAATGTTATGTATAACTAATTATTAATACATATCCTCTGGGATCAGCTTTTATTATATAAACGTAACCTGTAACAAGCAACCCCAAAAAAACGCTTATTCCCGGTAACCACGTACAGGACACCACCCTCACCATCCACCACCTCCTAGAAGCCACCCGCCAAGGCCACCCCACCAACACAACACTACAAACCATCACCCAAAACCCACCAAACCCCACACTAGCACCAACAACACTCGTCCCAAAAACGCTTATCCCAAGTAACCAAGATATTAAATTTCTCACAATAATTATTTTTATATAAAATGGATTAAATTTATTCAATAAAAACACGAACACCATACAATCATTAAAAACCATTTTCACACAACTAGAATGAAACAACACAAGAGACCGAGAAACCCGACAGTCACCGCCACCGTAAAATAGACGACCATTCCCCACGGGAAACCCCGGATCTAGCCGGGAAACACGCAAATATGATAGAGAGGTATATTAGGCACAACCGGCTATATAATATCATGAGTTCTTCACGTCGAACAAACCTAAACAGGATAATGCAGATCGAGAGAGAGATCAAGAACATCAAAACAAACAACAAGTACCAGCAGATCCTGAGGAACATGAACATCATGGACCATCTGACCGTTGGCAGCAGAAACATCGACGTAGGATCACCAGATGACATGGACAAGATAATAACGGTGAGAAGGCGTAGCGAAGACGCGAAGCAGGTCGTAAAATCCTATAAACTGAACCTTCAGAAATTCTCTTCCCACCTCCAGACACTAATAAACGAAAAAGCAAGCCTAGAGAAACAGTTGTTCAGATAATCTGAATCCAAAACATGAAATTCCATGTAACAAGGAACAAGCCACGCCCCACACCACCCCGCCACCGCGAAAATTTCCCGCAAGTACCAGCAGCAGAAACAAACCCACCAAACCCAACCCCAGCACCAACACCATCCATCCCAAAAAACGCTTACATCAAGTAACCAGCCTCACAGCCAACCCCCTCGGAAACCTATTATACCGGCCGCCTCGCCACCATACATGAAGCCAGATGATTGAGGCCCCCACACTGGATAAGATCTACAGGGAAGTCCTCGCCATACGAGACAAGCTAGACAACCTGGAGAGACTCATGGCCCCCACCGAACAGGTCAGCCCCCAGGAATCACAGGAGATCAGGGCCCTCAAGGAGGAAGCCATGAGAGGCGAGACAGTCCCATGGAGCCAGGTCAAGGCCAAGATCCAGAAACAAGCGGAGTAACCCCATACACGGTCCACCTCCACAGTAACACCGAGAAAAACCAGGGCATATACCCTCCTCGACACACCCCGCAACGGCCCCCAAAACACAGGAAACCACATCCAGTATGGGGGGTATACAAGGTATGGGTGGGGATACCTGTACCTCGATCCCAGACCAAAAGTCAGACACATCACCAATAAACCGGAAATTTTTTTCCCGTTATCATAGGTAGGCTGTGATAAGCCGTCCCCATCACATGCAAGGAACGCCTCCACGAGCGCCAGCACACCCAAACGGAATATCTTCACCCAAACATTATTCCAAACTACCATGCAGACCCCCAAACCATCGACAGCCGCCTATTGGAACACTCGTTCCACGGTGTTCTTTCTAAACAACCACACGGCATGTATGCAGACCGAGATGAGCCGAAGAGCCCTACTGACCTGCATACTACTAACAGCCGTCTTCATAGTCCCGGCGCTGCCCCCCCTAGCCGGCGCCACGACCCTACCCGAGACCACCCAGACACACGCCGCGGTCCTAGACTACTACAACGCCGCCCGCACCATACTCTACGCCAGCCTCGCCATCTCGGGCGCCAACGTCGCCTTCGCGTACCACTTCTACAAGAAGAGAAACCCCCCGGGAGAGGACCCATAGCCCCCCCAAACCCTCAGGGACGGCCGCGGGGGCGACGACCAAATCACCCCTAGCTGCTGCACACATTTAGAAGACACGCACATCCCCGCACAGCTATAAAAGATTTGTAGATCACCCCCACAAACAAGGCAATATAGGCACCCCAGAGTCCTCCGTACCTGCACCGGGAGGAACCACATGTCAACCGTCCTAGATAACTACAAGGCATGCGACGAGTGCGGCTCCACCGCCCTCGTCACCGACTCCGAGACCGGCGAACTCGTCTGCACCCAGTGCGGAGCCGTCCTCGTCGACACCATCATAGACCAGGGCCCCGAGTGGCGGGCCTTCGACCTCGAACAGCAGCAGAAGCTCACCCGTGTCGGCGCCCCCCTCACACTCACCATCCACGACAAGGGCCTCAGCACCACCATAAGCTGGCAGAACCAGGACGCCACAGGCCGCAGGCTCACCCCCCAGGAGCAGGAGCGACAGTACCGCCTCAGGAAGTGGCAGCGACGGACATCCTCCAACGACTCCACCCAGCGCAACCTCACCCACGCGTTATCCGAGATGAACAGGATCGCCAACAAGCTCAACCTCCCCAAGAGCGCCACCGAGACCGCCGCCATGATATACCGCAGAGCCATACAGAGGCAGCTCATCCGCGGCAGAACCATCCAAAGCGTAGTCGCGAGCGCCCTCTACATGGCCTGCCGCCAATGCAACATCATACGCAGCCTCGAGGACGTAGCCAAAGCAGCCAACATAACCCGCAAGGAGGCAGCCCGCAACTACAGGTTCCTCTACAAGGAGCTCAAGCAGGACGTACCCCCCGTCGACCGAGACAACCTCATAACCAAGTTCGTGAGCAAGCTCAGGATCAGCGGCCCCACCGAGCAGCTCGCCCGAGCCATCCTCGAGGAGGCCGGCGAGAAAAAGTTGACCATCGGCCGAGCACCCGAGGGCATCACCGCCGCCTGCATCTACATCGCCTGCAAGCTCAACAAGGAGGAGCGCACCCAGGGCGAGATAGCCAAGACAGCCCAGATAACAGAGGTAACCATAAGAAACCGGTACAAGGAGCTCATCAAGAACCTAGACTTCATAGTGGAGCTCTAACGATGCAGCCCCAGGTACGCCACCTAATGAACCGCGACCCCGTCACCATCGACCACACCTACACCGTCCGCGAAACCGCCCATATGATGATCGACTTCGGCATCGACACCCTCATAGTAACCGACCTCGACCAGATCCTCGGCGCCGTCACCTACCGGGACCTCCTGCAGCACCTCCTCGCGCCCGGCTTCGACCCGGACGACGTCACCGTAGGAGAGATCACTGACGAGGCCATAACCCTGGTCCGCCCCACCACCAGCCTCGGCGACGCCGCCGAGATAATGCTAGAGGAAGACCGCACCACCCTCCCCGTGGTCGACGACGACCTCGTAGGCTACATCAGCTTCACGGACATACTAAGAGCCATACACCTAGCCAAGCCCAGGGCGCAGACGAACTCCTTCGACCCCGCCCACTACATCATATAGGCTCCTGCGGGATCCTCGGTCAACCCTATCTTTATGTCCTCCCCCCCCACTAGAACCATCCATGAAGCCCAGGGTCGCCGTGGTCAAGACAGACATCGGCGTCAAGGAGGCAGCCCAGAGGGCGGTGGAGCTCCTCGGAGGCATAGAGGCGTTCGTCGAGCCAGGCGAGACCGTGTTACTCAAGCCCAACCTCTTCACCGTGAAGGAACCCGACACCGGCGCCACCACCGACATGAGGGTCGTCCTAGGCGTAGCCGAGCTCCTCCAGCAGCAGAACAGCCGCTGCGTCCTCGGCGAGTGCCCCGCCACCGGCAGCTACACCCGCCCCGACGTAGTGTTCGACGGCCTCGGCGTCAGGGAGCTGTGCGAGAGCCACGGCATCGAGGTCAACGTCCTCGACAGGGACCCGCCCGTCAGGGTCGAGGTAGAAGGCGACGTGCTGAAGGAGCTATGGTTCCCCGAGACCGCCGCCACGCACCCCGTCATCAGCTTCCCCAAGCTCAAGACCCACCAGCTCACCACCCTCACCTGCGCCGTCAAGAACCTCTTCGGCCTCCAGCAGGGAGGCACCAAGGCCCACCACCACGTCTCGGTGGCCAACGACGCCGAGTCCTTCAGCAGGCTCCTAGTAGACATCTACCAGGCCATACGCCCCCAGGTCCGGCTCCACGTCGTGGACGCCCACGTGGCCATGGAGGGGGAGGGCCCCACAGCCGGAGACCCCGTGCCCCTAGGGCTTGTCGTCGCCGGCGCCGACGCCGTGGCCGTCGACCTAGTCTCCTCGGCAATCATGGGCTGGGACCCCATGGACGTGGGCACCAACTACCTGGCCGGCGCCCGAGGCCTCGGCCCCAGCTCCCTCGATGAGGTGGAGGTGGTCGGCGAGACCATAGACGCGGTGAGGCGCCGCTTCAAGAAGCCCCAGATCCACAGCGATGGCGAGATGTTCGTCAAGATCAGGATGCCCATCCACTGCGACCCTGAGAAGTGCGTAGCCTGCGGCGTCTGCGCCGAGGTCTGCCCCGTCGGCGCCATCCAGATCCGCGGCGCACCCGAGTTCGACTACACGAGATGCATCCAGTGCTTCTGCTGCGCCGAGCTCTGCCCACAGGGAGCGCTTAAACCCATCAGGCCGGACGAGTAGCCATGTGCATCTTCTGCAAGATAATAGAGGGGGATGCCCCCGCGTACAGGGTCTACGAGGACGACGTGACCCTGGCGTTCCTCGACGTCAACCCGGTGACGGACGGCCACACCCTTATAGTACCCAAGCACCACGAGGCCCGGATAGAGCGGCTGCCCAGAGACTATTACGACGCCGTATGGGCCACGGTTCACAGGCTCATTTCCCCCATAGAGAGGGCGATGGACGCGTCAGCCTCCAACATAGACGTCCACAACGGACGCGCCGCCGGCCAACTGATCTCCCACGTGCACGTACACATAATCCCGCGCAGAGGCCCAGGCAGAACCATCACGGACGCCGCCCAGAGGATCAGGCCGAGGAGCAGAGAATACTTCGAGGAGATAGCTGAGAGAATAAGAGACGAGGTCAACCTGTGAGGTACTCGGGGAACGGCCACGCCTTCAGGCTGCCATCCAGATACTTCACGTCCCCATAACCGAGCCCCCTCAGCGTTCTCTCGGCGCGGTAAGCGCGGATACCTGTCAAGCAGAAAATGACGATCTCCTTGTCTTTTGGTAGCTCTGTGTGGCGCTGCCTGAGCTTGCCCACTGGAATGTGCACCGTCCTAGCGTCCTTGAACGTCTGGGCCATGTACTCGTCCCGCCTCCTGACGTCTAGAAGCACGAAGTCCTCGTCCCCGTCCAGCTTCTCTTTAAACTCCAGTAGGCCTACGCCGTGGCCAATCCCCTGGATCTTGTTCCTGAGGACGTTGGCTGCGTGTGCCAGCGCGTCTATGGCGGTGCTGTACGCCGGGGCGTACCCCAGATCGATGTCGGCTACGCCCTTCAGGTCGGAGCCGAACTTCATCGCCGTGGCGGCCACGTCTATTCGTTTGACCCCGTCACCCTCCCCCACCACCTGGCAGCCCAGCAACCTGCAGCTCTCACTGTCAGCCACGAGCTTGATCACCGTGTGCTTTGCGCCGGGGATGTAGCTGCTGTAATCGCAGCGGGGGCAGATGGTGGTAACTACGTCGTACCCATTCTCCCTGGCCTTCCTCTCGGTGAGCCCTGTGGTGCCGCAGTGATAGTCCAGCACCTTGAAGACCGCTGTGCCGTTGACTCCCGGGAACTTTGTCGGTATCCCGTGGATGTTGTCCGCGATGACCCTGCCATGCTTGTTGGCCGTGCTACCGAGGGGCGCGTAAACCTTCTCCCCCGTCAATGTGTGAGTGCACTCGACGCAGTCGCCGCCGGCGTAGATGTCCGGGTCGCTGGTCTGCATGTGCTCGTTGGCTGCGATGGCCCCCGTCGGCCCTATCTCCAGGCCGGCCTCGGCCGCTAGCTCCGTGTTGGGGTGGATACCTATGGCTATGATCACGAGGTCTGCCTCGATCCTGACGCCGTTCGCTGTCTCCACAGCCGACACTCTGCCCTCTCCGTCGCCGTGTATCTTCGTCACGGGGTTGCCCTTCACCACGTTCACTCCCTTCTCATTGAGGTAGTTCTCCAGCAGCAGCGCCATCTCCATGTCGAGAAGGTTGGGCACGAGATGGGACATCATCTCCAAGACTGTCACCTTGCAGCCCCTCGCGACGAAAGCGCCGCATGTCTCTATCCCTATGAGGCCGCCGCCGATGATGGCCACCTTCTCGGCGCCTGCGTCGACGGCGTCCTTTATGGCTTTCGCGTCGTGGGGGTTGTAGAGTCTGTGGACGCCCTTGAGGTCGGTGCCCTCCATCAGCGGCACGAAGGGGCTAGCCCCGGTCGCTATGACGAGCTTGTCGTAGGGGATCTCCCGCGTCTCATGTGTCCTCAGGTCCTCGACGGTGACGGTCTTGGCTTCCCTGTTGATCTTCTTTGCCTCCGTCCTGTCCAGCACCGTGAACCCCATGTTGGAGTGGAAATATTTGGCGTCCCTGACGGTGGCTCCTCCCAGGAGGTTGCTCCACTCCTTGATCACGTCCTCGATATAGAAGGGCATCCCGCAGCCCGCGTAGCTGACCAGATCTTGACGCTCGACCACTGTAATCTCGGCGTCGGGCTCTAGCCTACTGAGCCTCGCAGCCGTCTTTGGGCCCGTGGCGACGCCGCCTATGACAAGAACCTTCTTGGGCATATTATCCAACCTGAATCCTTTCACTTTATCCATGCCCCTATAAAACATGTTGACAAGGGCAGCGGAGCGCCTCAGGGCAGTCGATACGTTGTTAAGCATTTGCACGGTGTTCAAGGGTATGAGCATTCTCTTCGAACCCTACCGGATCAGGGGCCTTCGCCTATGGAACCGTTTCATGAGGAGCGCCACCACGAGCTACTGGGCCGACGAGGAGGGTGTCGTCAAGGACGCCCACGTGCGGCTCTACAGGAGCCTCGCGAGGGGAGGCGTCGGCCTCATAGTGAAGGGCCACCTCTACGTCGCGGACAACGGGAGGGCCCACACCGGGATGGCGGGCATTAGCAGCGACAGGCACATACCGATGCTGAGGAAGCTCACGGACGCCGTCCACGAGCAGGGCGGCCGCATCGTGGCGCAGATCAACCACGCTGGAGTAGTCCATCAGCCCGACAGGGCGGGGCCCAGCGCGTACAGCGAAGGCGGATGGACCGCCCGTGAGATGACGGTGGACGAGATCGAGGCGGCGATAGAGGCCTACGGCGACGCCGCCGAGAGGGCGATGCAGGCGGGGTTCGACGGCGTCCAGATACACGGCGCCCACGGTTACCTCGTCAGCCAGTTCCTCAGCCGCCATGTGAACAGGCGCATAGACAGGTGGGGCGGCAGCCTGGAGAACCGGATGAGGTTCCTCATGGAGGTATACGACGAGGTCAGGGGCCGAGTCGGGAACGAGCAGGTGCTCATCAAGATGAACTGCGACGACTTCAGCCCAGACGGGTTCACCGTCGACGACAGCGTGAAGGTGGCGGTGGCCATCGCCGAGAAAGGCATCGACCTGATAGAGGTCAGCGGCGGGGGCAGGGGGCAGCAGGAGGCGCTTAGGGCCCGCGCCAGGCACTGCGACCCGGCTCTGGTTGACCTGGCCTTCGCTGGCCACGCATCGAAGATACGGGACGCCACGAGGCCGACGCCCATGGCCCTGGTCTACGGCTTCAGGAAGCTTGAGACCATGCATAAAGCGGTTGACATGGGTCTCACGGACATGGTTAGCATGAGCAGACCCTTCATAAGGGAGCCCGACCTATTTAAGAAGCTCCAGTCCGGCCAGCGGGAGGTCTCCTGCATAAGATGCGACGCGTGCAGCGGCAGCGATGTCTTCGGGAAGACCATGCTCAGGTGCCAACTGGAGTAGCATCCATTTCTTAACCGTGCCCCCCACTATGGGACAGGCTAGGCCCGGAGTACGTGTTCTCAGCCTAAATATTTGACCCCAAGAGGTTAAACCACCGACGCGTATCCTTATTCATGTTATCCGAGACCGAGAAACGGGTATTCGATTACATGGAGTCTCACAGGGACGACATGATAGGCTACCTGCGTAGGATGGTGAGCATCGACACCCAGACGCCTCCGGGTCTCAACTACGACGTCATCTGCGACCTGATGGCGGACAAGTTCAGCGAGATGGGCTGCGAGACCAGCATCCACGTGGCCACCGAGAAATACATGAGGCTCTCCGGCGCCGAGTTCCTCGGCCTGGAGGGTCCCCGCAGCAACGTTGTGGCCCTCTACAAGGGGAAGGGAGACGGCCCCACGCTTCACATAAGCGCCCACACCGACTGCGCCGCCATCCAAGAGGAGGGATGGACCGTCGACCCCCTCGGAGGCCAGGTCACCGACGACACGCCCTACAATAAGAGCATGTGGGATCGCGGCGGCGGGTACATCTGGGGCAGAGGCGTCGCCGACGACAAAGGCGAGATAGCCGCCATGACCCTCGCCCTCCAAGCCATCCACATGAACGACGTGAAGCTCAAGGGAGACCTGATACTCACCGGGAACTGCGACGAGGAGATAGGCGGCGTCGCGGGCCTAGGCTACCTCATCAACGAAGGCATCGTCAAGGCCGACATCGGGATACAGCTGGACGGAGGCCTCTCCGGGATCGGCCTCGCGGCGCAGGGAAGAACCCGCTTCCTCCTCAGGACCAAAGGCCTGAGCTGGCACGGGCAGATGCCAATCCTCGGCATCAACGCCATAGAGAAGATGAGCAAGCTCAACGTGGCCCTCAACGACTACTGGAGGAACGTGCTCCTCAGGAGACAGGTACCCGTCCCCGGCATCGACCTCGGGGACGCGCTGCGCGAGAAAGGCATCGAGTCCATGACCGCTATGCTCAACATAGGAACCATCAAGGGAGGCGTGCAGGGCGCCACGGTGCCGGATCTATGTGAGCAGGAGGTGCTCCGAGGAATGGTGCCCGGCGAAACCTTCGCTGAGGTACGCGACGAGTTCAAGGCGGTGCTCGACGGCGTCAAGGCGACCGACGCGGAGCTGGAGTACGAGCTCGGCGTCGTGAACTTCAGGGAAGGCTACGTCGTCCAAGCCGATGACCCCTACGCCGTCACGTCGAGGAAGATCATACAGGACGCTTTGGGGCGGGAGCTACCGTTCACCGGCACCCTGGGCAGCACCGACATGAACTACCAGGTCGTGGACGGCGGGATGCCGTGCATAAACTTCGGCGTGGGCGGCGCCTACAGCAGGGGCCACAAGCAGGACGAGAACGCCAGCATCGACGAGATCATCCAGTGTAGCAAGGCGGTGGCGCTCCTCTACATGCGGAAGCTGGGCGTCGCTTGAGGTTCCACTCTACCGACACCCGGTTCGGCAAGGTCAGCGCTGTCTGGGACAGGTCCCACGGGGAGTCTACGGTGCAGCGGGTGTACCTATCCAAGGGGATTAAGCCGTCGACCGAGTTCGTCAAGACCGGCTTCCCGGATGCCGAACCCGGGACGTGCAGCATGGTCGACGGCTTATTAGCAGACATACGGAGGTTTCTCGAAGGCGAAGACGTACCGTTCAGCCTCGAACACGTCGCGCTGGGCAGGTGCTCAGGGTTCCAGAGGTCTGTGCTGCTGGCGGAGCACGGCATCCCGAGGGGCAGCGTCAGCACCTACGGGAGTATCGCCGCGTACCTGTCTGTGCCGGGGGGAGCCCGTGCGGTGGGGAGGGCGCTGTCTACCAACCCGTTTCCCGTCATCATCCCCTGCCACCGGGCGATAAGGTCTGACGGCTCTCTGGGCGGATACCAGGGAGGCGTCGAGATGAAGCGCGCTCTTCTCGGGATGGAGGGCGTCGAGTTCGACGGCGAGAGGGTCAAGATGAACAGGGTCTTCTACTGAGGCTCCGCCTCGTCAAGCGTGTCGCCGTGGCCCAGTCCAGCGGTGCGTCCACCAGTCTGACCCGGTGCATCTCTAACTCCACGGGGGCCGGCGCGCCTTCCGTAGGAGTCGTCTCGTAGCCGAGCCGTCTCTCAGGGGCCTCGTCTCCGATGTTTTAAATCGGTAACCAGTTATAGTATGAGCAGTGGGTCAGCCAACGAGCTGACGGTGATGATGTTATGGTTGTGCTTGAGGAGCCCATCAAGGGCGTGATGGAGCTTAGGAACTACGTGGACGGCGAGTGGGTGGAGTCAGAGGCCTCGGAGACCAGGGACGTGGTGAACCCCGCGACCCTGAAGACGATAGCCAAGGTGCCTGTCGGCCACAGAGAGGACGTGAAGGCGGCCGTGGACGCGGCGAAGGACGCGTTCCCACGCTGGAGACGGACTACCCCCCTCACCAGGGCGCGTTACCTGATGAGCCTGAAACAGCTTCTGGAGGAGAACTTCGAGGAGCTCAGCCGCGTCTTGACGATGGAGCACGGCAAGATCATCGACGAGGCCCGGGGCGAGGTGCGCCGCGGCATCGAGAACGTGGAGATGGCTACGGGCATCCCGAGCCTCATGATGGGCTACAACGCGGAGGACATAAGCAGGGGCATCGACGAGGTGCTCATCAAGCAGCCCCTCGGCGTCTTCGCGTGCGTAGCGCCTTTCAACTTCCCCTTCATGGTGCCCCTCTGGTTCATGCCCTACGCCGTGGCCACCGGCAACACCTACGTCATCAAGCCGAGCCCGTGGACGCCTCTGAGCATGATGAAGCTCACAGAGCTCATCGACGAGGCCGGGTTCCCCCCCGGCGTGATCAACCTCGTCAACGGCGAGGTCGAGCCCGTCTCGGAGATACTGGAGAACCCCGGCGTTAAGGGCGTCAGCTTCGTGGGCTCCACCAAGATAGGGAGGGACGTCATCTACAAGGAGGCGGCGGCCCGCGGCAAGAGGGTTCAGGCCCAGTGCGGCGCCAAGAACTTCCTCGTCGTGACCCCCGACGCCGACGTCGAGCTCACGGTCTCCTCGCTGATGTCGAGCTTCTTCGGCAACACGGGGCAGAGGTGCCTCGCCGGCGCCAACCTCGTGTTCGTGGGAGACGACCAGGGGTTCATGGACAAGACCCTGGGGGTCATAAAGGAGAGGGCGGCCGCCATCAAGATGGGCTACGGCCTCGAGGAGGGCGTCCAGATGGGGCCCCTCCAGGCGGAGCAGAGGAAGAAGAGGGTGCTGGGCTACATCGAGTCCGGACTCGAGGAGGGCGCAGAGCTCACCATGGACGGCAGGGAGTTCAGCTGCGACCCGTACCCGGAGACATGCTTCCTCGGCCCATCCATCTTCGAGGGCGTCAGCCTTGACATGACCATCGCCAGGGAGGAGATCTTCGGCCCCGTGATGAGCGTACTCACCGCTGAAGACCTGGACGAGGCCATCGGGATGGTGAACAGCAGCAGCTACGGCAACGCCGCCAGCATATTCACTAGGTACGGCGGCACCGCCCGAAGGTTCCAGTACGACGTGGAGTGCGGCAACATCGGCGTCAACATCGGCACCGCCGCCCCCATGGCGTTCTTCCCGTTCAGCGGCATGAAGGACAGCTTCTTCGGGGACCTCCACGGCCAAGGCAGGGACGCCGTCGACTTCTTCACCGAGAACAAGGTCGTCATCCAACGGTGGCCCTAGTGCTCAGGACCACAAGCCAGATCATCAGCCACTACGAGGCGCTTGAGGACCGGGCCACCGAGAACTACAGGAGGCTCGCCGAGGCCCACCCCGAGCACAGGGACACGTTCAACGGGCTGGCGGAGGAGAACGTGAAGCACAGGGATCGGGTGACCCGCGCCTACAGGATGGGGGTCACGGACGCCTTCGAGGTGGGTTTCACCCGGAACCCCATCGACCCAGACGCCTACAAGTTAACCCAGGTGAACCACGGGGCCCTCGCCGAAGCCGTCGAGGCATCCATAGGCAACGAGGAGAAGACCATAGAGTTCTGCATGGAGGCCGCGAAGAGCTCGGGTGGGCTCCTCCCCGACCTGCCTGACACCTTCGAATGGCTTATGAAACAGAAGAAGAACAGGGTAGAGAGGCTTAGGGGCCTCACTTAGTCTCCTTATCGGCCACCTTCAGCGCCTCGTCCAGCGCCTGGGCGCCTTCCTCGATCTCCTTCTTCGTCGCTATCAGCGGAGGCGCGACGATGAGGGTGTTGATGACGTTCGCCACGTAGACGCCCCGTTCCATGGCAGCCGAGCTGACACGCTTCAGCGTGTTGGGCAGGAACTTCTCCTCCCTGGTCACGAAGGGCTCCCTGGTCTCCCTGTCCTTGACGAGTTCGACGCCCCAGAACAGCCCCTTGCCGCGGACGTCGCCCACCGACCTGTGGTCTTCCTTCAGCTCCTCAAGCCTCTTCCCGAGGACCTCACCCATCTTGGCGGCGTTCTCGACGAGGCCGTGCTTCTTGTACTCGTCTATCGACGCTATGGCGGCTGCGCAGCCGAGGGGGTGCATGGCGTAGGTCTGGCCGTGGCAGAACAGGTTGTCAGGCTCGTCGAAGTAGTCCGCTATCTTCTTGGAGGTGATGGTGGCTCCGACGGGGACGTAGGCGCCCGTTATTCCCTTCGCCATGGTCATGATGTCGGGCACCACGCCCCAGTGCTCGATGCAGAACATCTTGCCTGTGCGGCCGAAGCCCGCCATGACCTCGTCGTCTATCAGCAGGACCCCATGCTCGTCGCATATCTCCCTGACGCGGGGCATGTACTCGTCGGGCGGCACGAGTATGCCGTTGCTGCCCACGATGGGCTCCAGCACTATGCCGGCGACTGTCTTGGGTCCCTCCATCCTGATGATCTCGTCCATGATCTCGGCGCACTGGACGCCGCAGCCGGGGTATTCCAGCTTGAAGGGGCACCTGTAGCAGTAGCAGTCTGGGGCGCGGACGACGCCCGCCATCCCGACGGCGTACTGGGTTCGGGGGTCTCCCGTGAGGGCGATGGCGCCGGAGGATGCGCCGTGGTACGACTGGTAACGTGAGATGAGCTTGCTTCTACGCGTGTACATCCGTGCTATCTTGATGGCGGCCTCGTTCGCCTCGGCTCCTCCGTTGCACAGGTAGCTCTTGCAGAGGTCGCCGGGCGCTATCTCGGCGAGCTTCTTGCCCAGCAGAGCCGCCGGGACGGTGGCGAAGCCGGGCGCCGCGTACGCCAGCTTCTTGGCCTGGTCGCAGATCGCCTTCTTCACCGCATCGTTGCTGTGCCCCAGGTTGCTGCACATGAGCTGCGAGCTGAAGTCGAGTATGCGTTTCCCGTCCAGGTCGGTCATGTAGCAGCCGTCCGCCGTGTCTATGACCCGGGGGTTCCAGGCATGCTCGTATGTCCATGTCCCGTAGACGTACTTCTTCTCCATGTCCCTGTAGTGCTTGTGATCGGTCATGGTTCAGAGTCATTCGCTCGGAATATAATATTTAGTACATGGGCCCTAGTTAACAACCGTCTGGGGATCGATATGCAAGCTGACCTGGTTTTAATCAACGGCAAGATCGTTACGATGGACAGCGAAGAGTCCATAGCGGAGGCCGTCGCCGTGAAGTACGGCAGGTTCCTCAAGGTAGGAGACAACGGCGAGGTGAACAAGCTGAAGGGCGCCGGCACCGAGGTCATCGACCTGAAGGGGAGGACCGTCGTACCGGGTTTCATCGACAGCCACTGTCACATGATGAGCGTCGGCGCCAGCAGGATGCTCACCGTGGACCTGAGCGAGGAGGCCGGGGTTCACTCGATAGCCGACCTTGTGGAGAGGCTGAGGGCGAGGGCCGCCGAGACGCCGAAGGGCGAGTGGGTGAGCGGCTACCAGGAGGACGACAGCAAGCTCAAGGAGAGGAGGCACCCCACGAGGTGGGAGCTGGACGACGCCAGCACAGAGCACCCGGTACTCATCTCGACGGTGGGGGGCCACTTCTACATGGCCAACAGCATGGCCTTCCAAGTGGCTTGCGTGACGAAAGACACCCCTGACCCGGTTGGCGGCAAGTTCGACAGGGACCCAGAGACAGGGGAGCTGACGGGCGGCGTCCACGAGAAGGCCCTCGACGTTCTTAGGCCTGAGGGTACGTCCCTGCCGACGCGTGACCAGTCCCGCGAGGGGGCGAAGCAGATACTGACGGAGTGTGCCCAGCTCGGGCTCACATGCGTCTACGACACCGTGGAGCGCAGCGAGATCAGGGCAGCCATCGACCTCAAGAACAGGGGCGGGCTCCCCATACGCGTTAGGATGGACATCGCCATCGACCTGTTCCCCGAACTCGATAAGCTGGGCATATACAGGGGCCTGGGCGACGACTGGCTCAGGGTCTGCGGCCTCAAGTTCTTCTTCGACGGGGCGATATCGGCTCGCACCGCCGCAGTCACCGAGGAGTACCTGAACAAGCCTGGGTTCTACGGCGTCATGTCGACGACCCCCGAGATCGCCAGGAAGACCCTGGAGGAGGCGTACTCCCAGGGCTACCGCGTAAGCTGCCACGCCAACGGCGACAGGGCCATCATCCTGTACCTCGACATCATGGAGGAGCTTCAGCGAAAGTACCCCCGGGACGACCCCAGGAACAGGGACATCCACTGCACGGTCATCACCCCCGAGCTGGTTCAGCGGATCAAGGAGCTGGGCATACTGCCCACAATCTTCGGGCCGTACCCCTACTACCACGGCGACAAGCTGATACCCGCGTTCGGCGAGGAACGGCTGGAGCGCATGTTCGCGGCCCGCAGCTTCCTCGACGCCGGGGTGAAGATAGCGGCTCACAGCGACCACCCCTGCGCGCCTTACCCACCGCTCATGGCCATCCACGCCTTGGTGAACCGAGTCACACGGAAAGGTAAACCTATAGGGCAGAGCCAGAGGGTCTCCGTCACTGAGGCATTAAAGCTGTACACCGTCCACTCGGCCTACCAGCAGTTCGACGAGGACCGGCTCGGCAGCATCGAGGAGGGGAAGCTCGCCGACATGGTGGTCCTCGGCAGGGACATACTGACGGTGCCCACGGAGGAGATCATCGATATACCCGTTGACATGACCATAATCGACGGCCGCGTCGTCTACAAACGGTAAAAATAGGTCAGCAGCAGAGAGAAAGGAGTGACATGGACAGCAAACAACTCTACGTCGAGGACAGCTACCTCAGGGAGTTCGACGCCACCGTCGTCAGGGCGGGTCCCAGGTTCGTGGTTCTCGACAGGACCGCGTTCTACCCCGAGGGCGGAGGCCAACCAACCGACCATGGCACCCTCGAGGTGGATAGCACAGTCTTCAACGTCGTTAAGGCGATGAAGCGTGGCCCCCAGATATTCCACTACCTCGACGGAGACATCGCGGAGGGCGCCGAGGTCCACGGCGTCATCGACTGGGGGCGGCGGTTCAGCTTCATGCGTCTCCACAGCGGGGAACACCTCCTCACCGGCCTCTTCGAGTCTGCCGGCAGCGGCCCCAAGGTCTTCAGCAGCTTCAGCCAGCTGGACTTCAAGCCCAGCGACGTCACCGAGGAGACGGTTCAGAGCGTGTGGCGGCGGTTCGACGAGATAGTCGACATGGATGTGCCCGTCCGAATCTACTACACCGACAGGGACCAGCTGGACGTCGGCGACGACGCCCGCAAGCAGAGCTTCCTCGAGAAGTTACCCCTAGGCGTGGACAAGCTCAGGATGGTGGAGATTGGGGAGTACACCCTCACCTTCTGCATGGGCACCCACGTCAAGAGCACCGGGGAAATAGGGAGGCTTAAGAGCCTCAGGCTGGAGCCCAAGAAGAAGCACCGCAAGATAGTGTACTTCGAGCTCTAGCCAACACAACGCCGTTCAAGCCAAAGAGGGCTTCGATTTACTTCGTTTTTCGTTAAATGCTTCCCTCGGTCAGCTCAAAGACCTGAGTAATACCTCGTGAAGCCCGCAGCGCCCCGTCACCCGTAATTCCCTTAGCTCATTCTCCCAGCACGCCGCTGGGTGTGCTGCGGATGCCTCGTCGCCCGATAAACCGTATGCCGCGCGGCACCACTGGTCCCACCGCTCCGCCGCTGTTAGGCGTTTACCCAAGGCACTGTTTTTCGTGGTCACTGCCTGTTCCTCCTTAGATACCGGAGCAGCATATGGAGGAATTGCTGGTTGGTGGGGTGCCGCCTCTCAATGAGACGTTCAAGCTCCCGCATGGTGGGGTCTATCATGTTTCGTTGCCCCTAACAAGTTTCACGTTCAGCCCTGCGAAGAGGAAGCGTGGGTACCCTCGCAGCACACGCCGTGACGCGCCCCCACTCTGTATAATGTTTCAATCCTTGTTTTAATGGATCGCGCTCTCGGACTGCACCGTAGGATGGGGCGCATCACCGCTAATATTTTATCATACGATATAGCTTGAACCCTTTCTCCCCAAGGCCTACGCACGTGGTTCTACATTCGTCTCACTTATAGAGAATCTCAACTTGCTTTTGATCAGCTTCTTTATACGTTTTCTATCTCCGTTAAATTGACTAATGTCGATATAAAGAGTAGCCCAACAATAGTTATTATTGGATCTTTCGACAATGAACTCCAGTTTTTTCGCAAGCTCAAGAAATTTTTCTATTTCCTGTCCGCGGTAGGCTGCGTGTAAATAAACGTGTTGAGGAATGGCAACTCCGTTTTCTCCTAACGCAGTTGAAAAGTCAACATAGGTATCGACGCTCTTTGGGAACGCTTTTCGTAGGATTGGTCTAATATATTTTCCTAGTTCCTTCTCAGCCTTTCCCTTCTTTGATTGGTTGTTAAATTTCTGAATTTCTTCTTCAGAACTTGCAAGGTTATACTCGGACTTGTAACCTAATTTTTCAACTAGAACTATAGTTCTGCTGATCTCGTCCAGACCTAAATCGGTCAACACCCTCCTCTTTACATCGTCCTTCGCCTCATACATGGGAAACCCTGAAAGTGCCCAGAGGACCGCATATGATACCTGCTCTTCGATTGGAGGAACATAATAGCTGTCTGAAGGGTGGATAAGTAGACTGAGTAAACACTTTGCAAAGACACACTTGGAACGAAACTCATCGATATCCCTTCTCATTGATTCGCAAAGCACTCCTAATTCGGAAACATCCTCAACCGAATCCTTGATCTGAGCGATTTCACTATCGATGTCTTGATGGGTGACCTGCTCTTGTAGGCCGGGCTCTTTAACAGATCCTGACCACGTGATCTGGTTCAAGATCCATTTCAAATACGGATCTAAAATTCCACGCTCACTTCCCACGACATGAATACGTTCAGCTACTTGTTCATCGTCAGGTAGACTCTTGCGCGATAGTATGGCCTCGATCACCCACTTCAAGACGTTTGTTAGCACAAAATAATACGATTTATAACGTTCAATTTGAACTGCAAAGTTCTTCATCTCGGCAAGAATTATAGCAGCCTGTTCCTCAGTCAACTTTTGTAAGTTCTTGTCAACATCACGTTCGTTTTTAGACCATACAAGCTTGAAACTTTGAGCACTCATCCTCGAAAATAGCTCGTCTTTCTCATGGACATCCTCTATTTCCGCTATTTGGATACGACGAATCCCTTCTTTCAGTACCTTTCGTGTTGTATCTGTTGGATGAAAGTAGTAACTGAGATAGGTTCTCATAAAACCTGAAGCCTTGATATGTCTCAGCCAGACATCAACTGGAAGTCCAGGGAAGCTTTTCTTAGCAAACTCACTTGCAAAGTCTTGATTGGAAACGAGCTCTTCAAGCATTTCGCATCCTTCCTCTGTTTTGTTTAGCCTCAGAATGAATTGTCTGAACAGTTCAACTTTTTCATCAAATGCGGGGTCTTTTATATAGAAGATAACCAAGTCAACATCTTTGGGATCAGCTTTCATTCTAAGAAAACTTCCGAACGCCCATACCTCTACAACACGAATAGGAGCGATTCCTTCCTCTATTCTACGTACTACACGTTTCAGGTTTCTTTCAAGCGTTTGTCTTTTCAATAAATTTATACTCCCTTGTTGCGCGCGCTACACCGTCTCTTTGGCTTCTTTAATTTTGTTGATTAACTTCTTGCTGAACTTTATTTTAGGTATAGCTATGATTTCTCTGACTTCTAATCCCCTTTCGACGTCCGTGGTTCTTGGAACTATCGATGGTCTGACAACTATTGCGCAGTCCGCTCCGCCTCCCAGCCAGCTGGTTCCGGCTATTGCTATAACTTCGTCATCCATCGGTAATGCCCCAGCTTCAGCAGCAAGTAAAGTAACTTCTAATGCGGTTTTAAATCCATATCCCATTGTTCTGCTGATGAATTCGTGAATTGCCCATGATGGAGCAGTTCTTTTAAGGAATTGGGCATCAAATGTTACTCCCGTGAATATCCAAGGAGTTTCTTCAAGGATTTTACCTCCCTAAATTTCAAGTTTTTTTCTAGTGTCGCCTTTTATGCTCGGCCATTTTCCAGACTCGCCATGCAAACCTAACTCCGGCATAAGCAGTCACGCACACAACCTTAACATCTAAATCGCTGAAAGCTTCAGCGACCTTCCCGAAAACAGTGAAAATCCAATTATCAGGATCAGAACGATCTTAGCCCTTCTCAAGCCTCCCACCACCTACGTTAAGACTTTCAGCTTGTCATAAAACAACTTGTAAACGATGATGCTGCGACGCAACAACTGATGCATAGGGTATTGTATCCTTCATTACTAGGATAGTAAAGACTCATTAAAAGAACAACGACATCAATGGATGGCTAAGAATGTGCAAGGACAACCTGAAAGAGGATAGAACCGAGTGGCTTCTGGAACCCTGCGACCCTTCGGTCAGGTACTGGGCTTTAAAGGACCTACTAGACTTGGAGGAAAACAACCCCGACGTCGTCGCCGCCCGGGACGCGATCATGGAGAGCCCCATCGTCACCGCGATCCTTGACGCGATGAACCCGGAAGGCTACTGGGAGAACCCGGACGATATGTACATCCCAAAGTACACCGCGACTACCCACCAGCTCCTTATCCTTGCGGAGCTTGGCGCGAGGAGGACACCCGAAATCGAGAAGGCTGTGGAGCACATCTTCAGGTTCCAGAGAAACAGCGGCCACTTCCTCACCGACATGCCCAAGACCGAGAGGGGGAGGGACAGCGCGGTGAAGGACGGGTGCTGCCTCGACGGCAACATACTCTACTACCTCATCCACTTCGGCTACCTAGACGACCCCCGCACCCAGAGGACGCTGGCCTTCCAGGTGGAGTACCACGACGACGAGAACGCTGGCTGGAGGTGCAGGGCCTACCCCATCGACCCTGACAGGGTGTTCCCCGTAAACTGCTACATGGGCGCCGCCAAGGTCTTGAAGGCGCTGAGCATCATCCCGGAGGAGAAGAGGAGCCCCGAGGTCAGGCGGGTCATCCTCAGGGAGGTGGGGAACATCATGGACAACAACGTCTACCAGTACCTCAGGAACCCCGACGGCGGCAGGAAGGACAAGGCCGGGTGGAAGCGCTTCGGGTTCCCCCTCTTCTACCAGTCGGACGCCCTTGAGGTGCTGGACACATTGACGCGGCTCGGTGTCAAGGATGATCGGATGCTGAACACTTTGGAGCTTGTTAAAGCCGTTCAGCAGGCCGACGGCTCCTGGTTGATGAAGGACACCTTCAACGGGAAGATGTGGGTGGACATCGAGGAGAAGAACAGGCCCAGCAAGTGGGTGACCCTTAGGGCCATGAGGTCCCTGAAACGGTTCCACGGGTGACCAGCCGCCGCTGCCTCCTGCGCCATGGATTAGCTTTATATCCCCTTGTGCATCCGGCAAGTGGATTCAGCGAAGGTGACGACGTGGCGGCGGGCGAACGGAGCCTCAGGATGGATGTCATAAGCATCTACGTTCCCTCGTTCTTCATATTCGTGGGCATGAGCATCATATCCCCCATCCTGCCCCTGTACGCCAAAAGCTTCAACGTCAGCTACACCCTGGTCAGCCTCGCCATATCCAGCTACGCCTTCGGGAGGTTCCTGGCGGACATCCCCAGCGGCTGGCTCTCAGATAAGTGGGGCCGGAGGCCCCTCATGATCTGGGGCACCCTCATCATCGCCATAACGGCCTTCCTCAACGCCAGGGCCACCAGCTTCATCGAGTTCCTCATTTACCGCCTCATCCAGGGTGTGGGGTCCGCCATGTGGATGACCAGCAGAACTACGCTGCTGGCCGACGTGCTGAAGCCCAGCGAGAGGGGCCGCATCATGGGCTACTTCCAGTCGTTCCAGCTCCTGGGCAGCAGCGCGGGGCCCGTCATAGGCGGCTACGTGGCCACCCTGTGGGGCCTCCAGTCCACCTTCTACTTCTACGCCCTACTCGGGCTCGTAAGCCTCGTGATAACCTACCTCTGGATAAAGGAGCCCGAGGGAGTAGCCACGAGGAAACACGAGACCCACTTCGACTGGCCGACCGCCAAGCGTCTCCTCTCAAACAGGAGCTACAGCCTCGCGTGCCTGGCCACATTCACCATCTTCTTCATGAGGACGGGCATCAGGAGCACCATGATACCCCTCTACGCTGACACCGAGCTGGGGCTCAACGAGACGGACATAGGGGCGGTCATCAGCTACTCCACCATAATGAACCTGATCCTGGCAGTGCCCATGGGCCACGCCATAGACTACTTTGGGAGGAAGCCCGCCATCGTAAAGAGCCTCTTCATAACCATGTTCGCGGCTCTAGCGTTCCCCTACACCACCGACTACTTCACACTGAGCCTGGCCGCCGTCCTGCTGGGCATAGGCACGAGCGGGGCCGGGCAGGCGCCCCTGGCTTTAGCCACCGACGCCACCGTCGACGAGCCGCGGGGCATCAGCATGGGCATGTACAGGCTCTTCGGCGACATAGGGTTCGTGGTGGGGCCGATAATTTTGGGGGTCATCGCGGACGGAATGGGGCTCAGGGCGCCATTCTACTTCACCGCCGTGCTGCTGCTGGTCAGCACCGTCCTGATACAGGTTTTCGCTGTCGAGACCTACTCGAAGAGGGCGAACGACATGGTGAAGAGAAACAGAGGGCTCGAGGCTTAGCTGGAAAATTATGAGTTAAAGTTTTAGAATTGTCTTGCTATTATCCGGTAAGAACCGATAATGTTTTACTTCGTTCTCTAAAAGCTGAATTCTGATCAAATTTTGAAAACGGTTTATAACCCTAGCTTCAACAAGTATCTCAAGGTGAAACAATCAACATGATAGGTTACCTTATAGGAGGACTCGTAGTCCTCGCAGTCGCAGTCATCGGGTTGTACATATCGTACAACAACCGTATAGTGACCCTGGCCAACAGGATCGAGGAGGCCTGGGCCCAGATAGACGTGCAGCTCCAGAAGCGGTTCGACCTGGTCCCCAACCTCGTCGAGACCGTCAAAGGGTACGCGAGCCACGAGAGGGAGATCTTCGACAACATAGCCAAGGCACGAGCCGGCATGGTGTCAGGCACCCGGCAGGCCCGAGTCGAGGCGGACAACATGCTGACTCAGGCCCTCGGCAGGCTCTTCGCCGTCGCCGAGGCTTACCCCGACCTGAAGGCCCAGGAGAACTTCAAGCTGCTCCAGGAGCAACTGGAGGGCATAGAGAACAAGATCGCGTATGCCCGCCAGTACTACAACGACAGCGTGCTGAGCTTCAACAACATAGTCACCACCATCCCTGGTGTCTGGCTCGCTGGAGGACGCAGGAAGCACGAGTTCCTTGAGATACCCGACGAGGCACGAGCGGTTCCGCAAGTGAAGTTCTAGATGCAGAGAAGAAGCTTCCACGACGAGCAGTCCCGCAACAAGCGGGACAGCATACTCCTAGCGGTCATAGTCAGCGCCGTTCTTTTCACGCTCATCGTCAGCATCAGCTACATCTGGGCCCCGGACGCCGTCTTCGTGATGGTGCCCATCGCGCTGATCTTCGTGTTCATCTACACGTGGAGCAGCTACCAGTACGGCGACAGGGTAGTGCTAAGCAGCACAGGCGCCGTCCCCGCTGAGGGACCCCAGTACACCTACCTCAACGACACCGTGGAGGGGCTGGCCATAGCCGCCGGCATCCCGAAGCCCAGTGTGTACGTGGTTCCCAGCGACGAGATCAACGCCTTCGCGACGGGCAAGGACCCCGAACACGCTTCGTTGGCTGTGACCACCGGGCTCATGAGGACCCTCGACCGGCAGGAGCTGGAGGGGGTCGTCGCCCACGAGATGAGCCACATCAGGAACAGGGATGTCCAGTTCATGACCCTGGTCGCCGTGATCGTCGGGTTGACCGGCATACTGAGCCACATGATCCTCCGCAGCTACTGGTGGGGAGGCAGAAGAGGTAGACGCGACAGGGACAGAGGAAACATCGGCCTGATCATCGTGGCCGTGGGCTTCGTCCTCGCCATCTTCGCCCCCATCTTGACGCGGCTCGTTCAGCTGGCCGTCAGCAGGCGCCGCGAGTACCTGGCCGACGCCTCAGGCGCCGAGCTCACACGCTACCCGGACGGGCTGGCGGACGCACTGGAGAAGATAATGAAGCACAACCGCGGCGACATGAACATCAGCGAGGCGGTGAGCCACCTCTTCATCGCGGACCCCAACAGGAGCGCCCTGGACGCGCTTTACGCGACGCATCCCCCCATCGAGGAGCGCGTCAAGCGGCTCAGGGAGATGTAGACCCACTACATTATTTAACCACAGTATAGCCCGACCGCTCCATATTTTCCGATAAACATGCTCGCTAACCTACACATTACTGTGTGTCTCCTAGTTGAAGGCACAAATCTTCATTTACCCGTGGCTAAAGGTTGGATCATGCGAAAACTGGGGGAAGGCCTAGCGTTGGTGTTCTCTTTGATCGGCGTGGGCCTGGCCCTGATGTACCTGTTCTTGGTATGGCTTCCCAGCTTCAAAACGAGCCTGTAGAGGCGCCGCGGAAGCCGAATAACGCCTTTTAACAACAAGGAACGGGGGTTCATGACCACTGGGAAACTACCAGCAACCAATATAGATAACCGCCGGCAACAAATTAAAGCCATGACCGCCCTCGAAGGAATCAGGGTTCTGGACTTCACCCACGCCCACGCGGGGCCCATGTGCGCCATGGGGGCCGAGGTCATAAAAATCGAGCCCACGTGGGGGGAGATGACGCGCATGTCCCTCCCCTTGTCAAGGGCCAGAGCCCCTACTTCATGTTCGTCGACCGCTGCAAGAAGGGGGTGACGCTAGACCTCAAGCACCCCAGAGGAAAGGAGCTGTTCATGGAGATGGTGAAGAAGGCCGACGTCGTCGTGGAGAACTTCAGCGCAGGAACCATGGACCGGCTGGGCCTCGGCTGGGACGTACTAAGGGGCAAAACCCCGGCGTCATCTACGCGAGCATCAGTGGCTTCGGCCACACCGGGTTGTGGGTGGACCGCAGGGGCTTCGACCCCACCGCCTAGGCTACCAGCGGCTACATGTGGATCATAAAGGACGCCATAGACCCCGAGGGGCCGCCGCTGCAGGCGCCCGACGCCATCTCCGACACCATCCCCGGCTTCACCTGCCTCATAGGAATCCTCGCCGCCCTCATCCACCGAGGCAAGACAGGGAGGGGGCAGCGCGTCGACGTCGCCCAGATGGACAGCATGATGGCCGTGATGCAGAGCCTCAGCTTCTGGAACCTCGCCGACACGACGTTCCTCAGGGCAGGCCGCGCCGGCCGCGTGGGCGTCTCCGGCCTCCACGAGACCAGCGACGGCTACGTCATGTTCAGCCTCCCAGCGGGCCGCATCACCGACTGATTCAAGGATCTCCTCGGAGTAGAGGAGCTCACGGACGACGTCGTCCGGGAGTGGGTGAGCGGCCGCTCCACCGAAGAGGTGGTGAAGATCCTCGCGGAGACAGGCGTCCCAGTTGGCCCCGTCCAGGACCTCGACGAGGCCCAGCGCTGCGAGCAGGCCGTCGCACGGGAGATGTTCGTCAAGGTGAACCACCCGACCCTCGGCGAGATCAGCGAACCCGGGTTCCCCATCAAGTTCAGCGAGACCATGGGCGACGTCACGGCGCCGGCGCTCCTCCTCGGTCAACACACAAAGGAGGTCCTCACCGGGGTCCTCGGCCTCACCGAGGAAGACGTAGAGTCCCTGCGGAAGGAGGGCGTAGTCTAGCCATCTCACACCGGGACCCATCCCTCCAATGAGGAAAAACATAACCCCATGTAGCTACGAATCTCTCAATAGAACCGGCGCAAAGCAAAGGAAGCAATAGCAAAAACTAACTAAAATTCCCAGAAAACGCCTAAAATAAGGAAAAAGGCTGGGTCAGAAAACCGCCTAAACGCGCTTATATCGGTAAATAGCCGTTTCTAACGTTTAACTGATACATCGTTACGGAAAAAAACGCTTATAATAAGTAACCAATTATAAGGGAAATGCCAAGTCGCAGATTCATGAACGCTTATTCCCAGTTACTAGACATCTCATAGAACACATATAACGGTAAAAATCCCGTATAAAGCATTTAACCGACATATCGGTTACCGGAAAAAACGCTTATAGTAAGTAACCAACTATAAGGGAAATGCCGAGTCGTCGATGCACGTCGCCGCCTCAGCAATCACTCCCCACAGACGAAAGCGAAGACCGTGCATGGCGATGGACCTATTAATGGGGGCAATCAAGTAACCTAAAACAAAGAGGGGCTACGTGACCGTGCCCCTGTCGTCGCTGAACGCCTCATGCTCCCCGCCGTCGATGACCGCCTTCAGGTGCCTAGCCACCGTCCAGACGTCGTGGTAGCTTATGTAAAGCGGTATAGGCGCCAGCCTGATGATGTTCGGCGGACGGAAGTCCGGTATCACGCCGCGGGCGATAAGCGCCTGGGTGATCCTCCACGCGTCCCCATGCGTGACGCCGACGTGGCCGCCCCTCCTCTCGGGCTCCCGCGGCGTAGCCACCCCATAGTTGTAGGGGTCGCCGCTAAGCATCTCGTCGATCAGGTACATCAGGTACCCCGTGATCCGGATGCTCTTCTCACGTATGTTGCCGATGCCGGCCTCAGCCATCATGCGGAGGCTGCCCTCGATGGGCGCTGAGCTCAGCATCGTCGTGGTCCCTATCTGCCACGCCGCCGCCGTCCTCGCCGGGTCGAACGCGGTGCGCATCTCGAACATGGTGCTCCTGTCGTTGCCGAACCAGCCCACCAACCCAGGCATCGAGCCGAAGTGACGGCGGTTCACGTAGAGGCTCCCCGTGCTCCCCGGGCCCCCGTTCACGTACTTATAGTTGCACCAGAAAGCGAAGTCGACGCCCCACTCGCTTAGGCGGTGAGGCACCACCCCGACGCTGTGGCTGCAGTCGAACCCGATCAATATCCCCCGCTCATGGGCCTCCTCCGTGAGCCTCCCCATGTCCAGAAGCTGGCCGCTGCGGTAGTAGACGCTGGGCAGCAGCGCCAAAGCCACCTCGTCGCTCATGGCGTCGACGACGTCGTCCTCCTCGACGAGGAGGCCGTCCCTGCTCTTCACGAGCACCAGATCCTCGTCCGGATCTCCGCTCCTGAGCCTTATCTGGGCGCTCAGCGCGTAGAGGTCGCTCGGGAAGTTCAGCTCGTCGGCCAGTATCTTCCGTTTCTCCCCCTCGGGCCTGTAGAATGTGGCCACGAGGGCGTGGAGGTTCACCGTGGTGCCGCCTGTTACCACCACCTCGTCGGGGTGGGCGCCGACGAGGGGCGCCTGAAGCTCGCCGAGCCTCTCGGCGTACTCTATCCACGGCACCTCTGCGCTGCTCCAGCCCTTGATCCCCAGCTTCTTCCACTCGTCAATGATCCTCAGCAGGGTGCTCTCGGCGTCGTAGCTCATCAACCCGAGGCTGTTGCCGTCCATGTAGATGCACTCCGGCAACCCGTAGAACCTCTCCTTGTACCCTGCCAGCGGGTCAGCCTCGTCCAGCTTCAGGGCGTACTCTTCCCCCAACTCGAAATACATTGAACGCTCCTCTGATACCCTTCAAACCCATGAGATTTTAAGGCTAGTGAACACGGTCGAGAAGTCTAGTAGAGGAGGGTGACGTCTACCTCCTCGCCCTCCTCGACCACAAAGACGTCTACAGGTAGAACTATGTACCCGTCGGCGTGGGTCATGCTGGTGATGTCACCGCTCTGCTTGAAGACCCTGTACGCCTTCCCTTTCTCCACCCTCACGGTGATGAACTGCTCACGGTCGGACCTCGACTCCATCCTGTGCCCCATCGGCAGCCTCAGCACATGAGCCTCTCTGGGGGGGAGCCGCGCCATGAGGCGAACCGCGGGTGCCAGGAACACGTAGCTGTTGTTGAGGCAGCTGGTCGGGTAGCCGGGCATCCCGAAGACGGGGATGCCGTCAACGGTCCCGAAGAGGGTGGGCTTACCGGGCTTAACCCTGACGCCGTGGAAGAAGACGTCGCCGAGCCTCTCCATTACCTCGCCGAAGAGGTCCTTCGCCCCCACGCTGCTTCCGCCGCTGAAAACCCCCATGTCGTGGCCTGCCGCGTCCATTATCGCGGCCTCTATGGACTCCACGTCGTCGAGCATGATGCCCCTCTTCACGGGGCCTCCTCCGTTCGACTCGATTACCGCCGCTAGAGTGTAGCTGTTCACGTCGTATATCTGCCCCGGCCTCAGCGGCGTCCCCTGTGGAACTATCTCGGGCCCCGACGAGTAGATAGCAACCCTCGGCTTCTCGTATACCTCCACTTCAGCGTAGCCGAGGGCCGCCAGAGCCCCGACCATGCCGGGGGTCAGGACGGCCCCCCTGCTCAACACGTGGTCGCCCCTCTTCATGTCCTCGCCGGCGGGGGCCATGTTCCTCCCCGCCACAAGCTCCTTGAAAACAATGACCACATCCTCCTCCAGAGCGGTATCCTCGACCATGACGACGGCATCGCTGCCCCTCGGCATGGGGCTCCCAGTGGCTATCTCCAGGGCCTCACCGCCCCTCACCTCCCCCCCGTACAGCTCACCCGCGTGCTGAACACCCATAATCTTGAGGCGGACGGGTGTATCCCTTGTAGCTCCAGACGTGTCCAGCGCCTTCACGGCGTAACCGTCCATTGATGCCCTGTCGAAGGGCGGCACGTCGAAACCCGCTACGACGTCGGTGGCTAACACCCGGCCCGCGGCCTCGTCGAGGGGGGCCGTCTCCACGCGGTTGATAGGCTTTACGTTGCCTATGATAAGCTTGATGGCGGTTTCTCTGTCGGTGAGCTCTGTAAACGGCTTCATTGTCAAACTCGATCCAGCTCCCATAGCATGTGCCCGATACCGGGCAGAATGATCTTCTCGAGCGCCGTGTGTACAGCGCCTTTTGAGCCGGGAAGACAGAAGATGAGCTTGCCACCGGATACCCCCGCTGTGGATCGGCTCCAGACGCCGGGTAGCCCCACCTCCTCGTAGCTGAGCCTCCTCATGTGCTCCCCGAAGCCTGGCAGGGTCTTCTTGAAGATCCTGCTTATCGTGTCGACGGTCTTGTCCTTCGCCCCTATCCCGGTTCCTCCGCTGGTGACTATCACCCTCACGTCTCGGCTGTCGAGGGATTTTTTGATCCAGCCCTCGATCTTTGAGGCGTCGTTAGGGACGAGATCATAGAGTCTAACCTTGTGCCCGGCCTCCTCGATCAGACTCTTGGCCATTCGGCCTGTCTCGTCCGTCTCGATGGTTCGGGTGTCGCTGGTCACGAGGAGCGCGAAGAAGGTTTTGGTTTCCTGGTCTCGGGGGTGGTCTTTGGTCATCTCTCTTTCCTCTTCTCCGTCACCTTTACGTCTGTGATCCTCGCGTCGGGGTACTGTCCACCCTCGTCCTTCTCAAGGTACTTCACCATGTCCCAGATGTTGAGCAGCGCCACAACGACGCCGGTGAGGGCCTCCATCTCTACGCCCGTCCTGTAGATAGCCGTAACCGTGCACCTAGCCTCTATATGGGACTCGCCGAGCGTGAACGAAGTGTCCACGGAGCCGATGGGCACGTTGTGGCACAGAGGTATGAGGTCCGGTGTCTTCTTCACCGCCTGGATGGACGCTATCTCGGCCACCGTCAACGGGTCGCCTTTCCTGATCCTGCCCTCCCTAACGGCGTCGACTGTCTCCCTTCGCAGAAGTATCCTGCCGGTGGCCGTCGCCACCCTGTGAACCACTTCCTTCCCGGAGATGTCGACCATGCGCACCGGGTCCCTCTCACTCACGTCTATCTCCCTCCACCCAGACCTCTCCGTCGCCGGTGTACTCCTTCTTCCACAGCGGCACCCTCTCCTTCAGCTCGTCGATGACGTACCTGCAAGCCTGGAACGCCTCCTCCCTATGGCCCGCCGAGACGCCTATGAAGACAATGTTGTCCCCCACCTCAAGGTCGCCGTACCTATGCACCACCGCGACCTCGTGAACCCCGAAACGCTCCAGCGCCTCGTCCCTAATAATGGACAGCTGCTTGACGGCCATCTCCTCGTACACCTCGATGCTCATTCTCTCGACGCTCCGCCCCTCTGAGACGTCCCGCACAGTACCCAGGAAGCTGACGACGCAGCCGCTCCTAGCGCTCTTCACGGCTTCTAGAACCGCGTTTATGTCCACGTCCTCTCTCTGCACACTTATCATTCAACCACCGCTCACCGGGGGGAAGAAAGCCACGTCGTCCCCCTCCCTTACCACCGTCTCTAGGGGCACGAAGACGCCGTTTACCGCGACCAGCACCTGCTCCTTCCTCACCATCTTCGCGTACAGCCCCTTGACGTGCTCCCTGAGCCCCTCCACCATGACCCCTTCAGGAACCTCCAGCGTCTCCTCCGTCTTCCCCGTCATGTCCCTGAAGCTGGCGAAGTACCTCACCCTAACCCTCACCCATCAATCCCTCCAGTAAGGCTCCCTGCGGGCCACCGCCTCCCTGAACGCCTCGACGAGCCTATCCCTCGGCTCCCCAGCCCTCACAAGCTCGACGAAAGGCACGAGGTTGTCGTCCCTCATGAGGCATGGCTTGAGGCGGCCGTCGCTCGTCAGCCTAAGCCTTGTGCAGTAGGCGCAGAACCTGCTGTTGTGCATGGGGCGAACCACCTCCGCTTGGGCGCCGTCCACGAGGTGGTAGACCCGGCGCCTGTGGAGCTCCCTCTCCGCCACCCTGACGGCCTCTTTCTCCAGCTTGTCCTCGACTGGTTTGAGGTCGTAGTGGTATTTTTCATAGTACTCTGCGCCGTTCTCCAGTTCCTGGAACTCGATGAGCTGGAGCACGGTGCCCGTCTCCCTGCTGAACCTGATCATCTCGGGTATCTCATCGGAGTTTACCCCCTTCATGACTACCATGTTGAGCTTCACGGGGTGGAGGCCGCAGCGTAGGGCTGCCTCGACTCCCTTTCTGACGAGGTCTTCGTCCGAGCAACCGGTTATCTCCTTGAAGCCGTCTGGGTTGAGAGTGTGTAGGCTGACGTTCACGCGTCTGAGTCCGGCCTCCTTGAGGCTGTACGCCTTCTCATCGAGTAGGCTGGCGTTGGTGGTCATGGAGACCTCCTCGACGTAGGGGGCTATGCGTCGCACTATCTCGACGACGTCTTCCCTGAGCAGGGGCTCGCCGCCCGTGAGCTTCACCTTGGTGATCCCCAGTTCGGCGGCGACGCTGACGGCGGCCTCGATCTCGTCTGCCGTCAGCTCCTCGCCTGGGCTGTGCTCGCCCTCTTGGTGGCAGAAGAAGCAGTTGAAGTTGCAGCGCTGGGTGAGGCTTATCCTGAGGCTGTTGATGGGCCTACCGTAGTTGTCGACGAGGTTCTGGTTCAAGCGTTTGTTCGCCTCTATTTCCTCCTACGTGGTTGCTGAAAACTGTTATGCATGGCCGACCATATCGGGTAAACGATATGAATAAATAAACATATCGAATATGTGTTAGGCATGTCAAACATAGGAGGATTCAAGGTCAACAGGAACGCACTCATGGCAGCGCTCTTCCTAGTAGCAGTGACCACAGGGGGCCTCTACTGGAGCATGTTCAGGCCCCAAGCAACGGAGAGCCTCATAGTCTCCTCCACCACCAGCCTGTACGAGACAGGACTCCTCGACGAGCTGAAGACCATGTTCGAGAGGACCCACCCCGAGTACAACGTGAGCTTCATCTCCCAGGGCACGGGGCTCGCCATAGAGACCGCGAAGCGCGGCGACGCCGACATGATCTTGGTCCACAGCCCCAGCCAGGAGCGGGGGTTCCTGGAGTCCGGGTCCGGCGTTAACCGGAAGATATTCGCGTACAACTTCTTCATCATCGTCGGGCCTGAGGCTGACCCGGCGGGGATAACGGGGATGGACCCCATCAGCGCACTGATGAAGATCAGGGAGGAGGGACAAGCGGGTAACGCCCTATGGGTGTCCAGGGGCGACAACTCGGGCACCCACTCGAAGGAGAAGGCCCTCTGGGCGGCCACGGGCCTCGTCCTCGACGAGATCAAGGCCGAGACCGCTGGGGACTCGGCCGGCACCTGGTACATAGAGGCGGGGGCGGGCATGACCGCCACGCTGCAGCTGGCCAACGAGAAGATGGCTTACACCCTCACGGACGTCGCCACCTACCTGAAGAACTACAAGAACGGCAACATAGAGCTGGTTAAGGCCGTGGACTCGGGCAAGGACACACTGAACGTCTACAGCGCCATAGTATGCGACCCGGACACGAGCCCACGGGGCATGTTCGAAGGCTCGATGGAGTTCCTCAGGTTCCTGCTCTCCGACGAGGTGCAGACCATGCTGGTGACCTACGGGGAGGAAGAGTTCGGGTCGACTCTCTTCAAGCCCTGGCTGCCAGAGCTGGAAAGCCCTGACGCCGAGATAGTGGGCTGGGTCGAGGAGTACGCGTACATCGACGGAGGCGAGTGCCCGGCTCAGTACAGGCAGAACGCCGAGGACCTATACGGTTAACAACTAGCTATATTACCCTATGATGGATGACCTATGAGTTGGAGGCCGATAGTCGAGGGGGTAGGAGAAGCCGTCAGGCTAATCGTGACTGGTGACCGGGTCGTCCTTGAGATCACTCTCAGGAGCCTCCAGACCGCCAGCTACGCGACCCTCTTGGCGGCCGCCGTGGGGCTCCCCCTGAGCGTGTTCATAGCGATGCGGGAGTTCCCCGGTAGACGGGTGCTGAGGTTCTTCTTCAACGCGATGGTGGGGGTGCCCACGGTGACGCTGGGTCTGCTTCTCTTCACGCTTTTCTCTAGGAGCGGCCCTCTGGGGTCGCTTCAGCTCCTATACACGGTTCCCGGGATGGCTTTAGGGCAGGCGGCGCTCATACTGCCGATAATGGTGAGCTTCGTGGTGAGCGCCATCGAGAGCAAGGACATGGAGCTGCGGGACCTTGTCCGTACCCTCGGAGCCACGGAGACGGACACCTCCATGGCCATCGTCAGGGAGGCGTTCAGCGGCGTCAGCCTGGCGCTGGTGTCCAGCTTCAACAGGGCCTTCGCCGAACTGGGGATCGCCACCATGCTGGGGGCGAACATCAGCGGCGTCACCAGGGTGTTGACGACGGCCATCGCGCTTGAGACATCCAAGGGCGAGCTTGGGCTGAGCTTCGCCCTCAGCTTCATACTGCTCATCGTAGTCCTCGGCTTGAACTACGTCATAAGCCTGTTGAGGGAGGGCGCAACGTGACCCCTATCTACGAGCTAGACAAGGTATCCAAGTCTTACGGGGATGTTAAGGCGCTCGACAACGTTAGCCTGGTAATAGAGGAGGGGGAAACCCTAGGCGTCGTCGGGCAGAGCGGGGCAGGCAAGACCACTCTGCTGCGCATTCTCTCTGGGCTGGAGGAGCCCACCAATGGCTCCGTAGCCTTCAATGGCAGCGGATTCGACGCTCCCACACGTTTATCACTGAGAAGATGCGCCACAATGATCTTCCAGACCCCGCTGTTTCTGAGGGGAGACGTGTTCACGAACATCGCGTACGGGCTCAGGCTCAGAAAAACGCCTGAAGGCAAAGTAAGGGAGCTTGTGGCCGAAGCCCTCGACCGGGTCAGGCTCGGCGGCTACGAGGATAGACAGGCGAGGAGGCTTTCGGGTGGCGAGCAGCAGCGGGCAGCGTTGGCCCGAGCCCTCGTCCTCGACCCGGAGGTCCTGTTGGTTGATGAGCCTACGTCGAACCTCGACGCGACCAACGCCAAGGTCATCTCGGCCATAATAGAGGAGGAGAAACTGGGACGGACGGTGGTCGTGTCAACGCACGACCTTGAGCTGATAAAGAGGCTGACTGGCAGGACTGTGTTTATAGAGGGGGGCCGGGTGATTGAGGAGGGAGCCCCCAGCGAGCTGGTCTCGATCACGAGGCTGTCGGAGAACGTGTTCACGGGCGTTAGCCGCGTCGTTGAAGGCGTTGCTCAGATAGACGTGGGGAACGTGGTAGTGAGAGCCGCCGTCGACCGGACTGGGAGAGCCACCATCCACGTGAAGCCCGAGGACATAATCGTCTCGCTGGGAAGGATAGAGACGAGTGCTAGGAACCAGTTCGAGGGCACGGTCGTCGGGGTGGAGTCGCTTGACAACCTAGTACTACTGAGGGTGGACGTGGGGGAGACGTTCACGGTTCAGGTTACGAACCGGTCGTTCAAGGAGATGGGCCTCAACGTGGGCAAAAGAGTGTTCATCTCCTTCAAGGCGTCGTCCGTGATAGTGCTCTGAGGTCTACCTGTCCTCTTTTATCTTCTGCTCGAGGGTCTTGAGCTCGCCGTGCTCGGAGACCCTGATCTTGGTGTCTAGGCGCACGGGTATGCCTACCTGCCTGAAGAACCCCATGAGGTTGGCGCCGTCGATGTAGTCCTTGATCTTGCTCTGCTTTATGGCGTCCACCAGCATGACCTCTATCTTTGGCATGACCTGTGGGTACTGGTGCTTGGCGGCGTTCCAGACCTCCCAAGCCCTGTTCCTGAAGTATTTTCCCAGCATCTCCTCGTTAGTAGGCTCCTTAGCCGGCTCGGGCTCCGACTCTTTTTCTTTGAGCTGGTTTAGGAGCATCTTGCGCCGTAGCTCATCGAGTCTCTTCTGTTTGAGGCGTTCTAGCTCGTCGTCCATGATGGTCGGCCTGTGTTGAAATAGCGAGGCTGATGAGATTTATCCTTTCCTGATGCCGGCTGGCTTGATGCTGCTGATCCGGATGCTGTTGACGATCACTAGAAGCGTCAACCCGACGTCTCCAAGCACCACCGCCATCCACAGCGTTATAGATCCTAGGGCGCCCATTATCACGATGGCTAGCTTCACCAGAACCGATAACGCTATGTTCTCCTTGACCCGAGCCACGGTGGTCTCGGCGAGGCGGATAAGGTAGGTTATCCTGCTGAGGTCGTCCTCCAGAAGCACAATGTCCGCGGTCTCGAGGGCGATGTCGCTGCCCAGGCCGCCCATCGCTATGCCGACGTCCGCGGCCGCCAGCGCGGGGGCGTCGTTCACGCCATCGCCGACCATCACGACCTTGCCCCCCTTCTTCAGCTCTTCGACTACCCTTACTTTCTCGTCTGGCAGGAGCCCGGCGTGGTAGCCGTCGAAGCCCAGCTGCTGTGCGATGGCTCTGGCTGTGTTCTCGTTGTCGCCCGTGAGCATCTCCACCCTCATGCCCCTCGCCTTCAGGCTCTGTATGATGTCCCGGGCTCCCTCACGTCCCTCGTCCATCAGGCTTATGAGGCCGATGACGTCGCTTTCCTTAGCAACCATCACCGTGGTTTTGCCCTGGCTTTCAAGCTCCGTGAGAGCCTCGTCGGGATAACTCAACCCGTTCTCGGAGAAAAGCCTCTGGCTGCCGATCTGGTAGAGCGAGCCCTCGATCACTGCCTCGACGCCTTTCCCGGTCTGGGACTTGAACTCGGATGCCTCAAGCAGGGTGGCCCCCTCCTTAAGGGCCGCCTCGGTTATCGCCGACGCTATGGGGTGCTTGGAGTTTGCCTCCAGCGTCGCCGCTACGCTCAGCAGAGTCTGCCTAGACACGTTGTAGGGTACTACGTCCGTTACCACGAGCCTGCCCCGTGTGAGGGTGCCTGTCTTGTCGAAAGTGAATACGCTGGCCTTGTTCACCTCCTCGATGTATGTGCTGCCCTTCACGAGGACACCGTGGCGGCTCGCGCTGGTGATGGCGGAGACCATCGCTACGGGTGTCGCTATGGTTAACGCGCAGGGGCACCCGATGACCAGTAGCACTAGGCTGTTGTAGATCGACGGGATCAGGGGCCGATCAAGGAATAGGGGCGGAACCGCGGCGATCATTGCCGCCAGCACGATGATGAGGGGGGTGTAGTACTTGGCGAACCTGTTCACGATGGTCTCTGTTGGGCTCCTCCGTTCCTCGGCCTCCTGAACCATTCTGAGGATGCTAGCCAGCATGGTCTCCGACGAGGCACGGGTCGTCCGTACCGCGAGGACGCCGTTAAGGTTGATCGTGCCGGCGTAGACGTCGTCGTTTACCCTCTTCTCTACTGGGATGGACTCGCCTGTTATGGCCGCTTGATCGACGGCAGTCTCGCCTTCCACGACTCTCCCGTCGAGGGGTATCCTGTTCCCCGGCCGAACTATGAAGACCTCGCCGGGAACAACCTGTCCCACGGGCACATTGACCTCCTCATCGCCTCGTCTTAGGGTGGCGATCTCGGGCCTGAGCTCCATCAGCGCCTCGATGGCGTGTCGCGCCCTCTCGGTTGCGATGACTTCAAGCCTCAGGGATATGCTGAACAGGAACACCACCAAAGCGCCCTCCTGGTATAGGCCGATGACGGTCGCCCCTACTGCTGCGATCGTCACGAGGAGGTTGATGCCTATGTTGCCTTTCAGCAGGCTCCTGACTCCTCTCTCGGCCAGAGGGTATCCCGTGACTGCCATGGCTGCCACAAGAAGGCTCTGAGATGCCTCAGGATATGCTCCGAGGGACTCGAGTATGATGCCTAGGGCAATGGCTACGCCCGCCGCGATGAGGGTGATCCACCCCCTTTTCTCGTGGGAGTGAACGTGCGACGACTCCTGGCTCCACTCACAAGTTGTGCATGCCGGCCCCGGCCCGATGTCGCATGATACACACGCCTCGCTGGGAGTTTCATTATGACTGCGGTGATCGTGGCCGCAGGAGGTGCATTTGTGTTGTTCGTCGTGGCTGTTTTCTGGCATCTTATGAGCCGGCTTCCTTCTTTCCGCTGACGGAGGGTTTATTAAGTTAATGCTATAGATTGGCTGTTTTTTATTAGAAATTATTAAGTATATGCGGTTTTTTTATTAAACCATGACCGTTATCAGCGTGAGTCTGACGCCGGAGCTGCTGGAGAGACTGGACACGTTCGTGGAGAAGTCAGGGTTCTCAAGCAGGTCCGAGGCGCTGAGGCTCGCCGTCAGGGACAGCCTCAGCCAGTTCTCGCTCCAGAGCAGGCAGAGGGGGCAGGTGATGTCCACGGTGACCATCATATCCGAGACGGAGAGCGCCAGCAGCCATCTTGGCATACTCGACCTCAGGAACGGGTTCGACAACATCATCTTCGCGAACATGCATCTCCACATAGAGGAGGGGCTCTGCATCGAGATATTCCTGGTTAAGGGTGACTCGGAGATAGTGATGAACTTCGTGGCCAGGTCCAAGACGGTGAAGGGTGTGCGGGAGGTGAACTACACCCTCACGCCCCTTACAGGGTAGCCGGGACTATTCTTTTAACCCGTCGCCGACCCACTATTCACCGATGTCAAGTAAACCTGCGTTCAAGGTCTTGGGGAGGGACACCCCGAGGCAGGATGGAGTGGCCAAGGTCACGGGCCGGGAGAAGTTTGCATCAGACCTTTCGCTGCCTAACATGCTCCACGCGAGGGTCCTGAAGAGCCCCTACGCCCACGCCAAGGTGAAGCGAATAGACGTGAGTGCCATCAGCGACCCGACGGTGGTCACGCTGACCCCCGACGAGGTGCCCGACGTAAGGTTCTGTCCCCGCCTCGTGAGCACCCCCGAGACGACTTACAAGGACTGGAGGGTCTTGACCAGCAAGCCCAGGTACGTGGGGGAGCTCATCGCAGCCGTGGCGGCGGAGTCCGAGGAGGACGCTCAGCGTGCACTGGAGTCCATAGTGGTGGAGTACGAGGAGCTCACCGCCGTATTCGACGCACTGGAGTCCATGGAGCCCGGAGTGGAGCCCATCCACGACTACATCGAGCTCGACGAAGAGATCCTTGAGGTCGAGAGCAACATAGCCTGCCAGCTCGAGATAGAGGAGGGCGACACGGAGGAGGGGTTCAGGCAGGCCGACCACGTGGTGGAGCGCACCTACCGGACCAACAGGCGGTACCACACCCAGCTGGAGACCAAGTCTGTGCTGGTGCGCCCCGAGCCCAACGGCGGCGTCACGGTGTGGAGCACCACCCAGACCCTGCACAACACGCGGATACTGCTCCACGAGATATTCGGGATACCCATGGGGAAGATCAGGGTCATGAAGGTGCCCATCGGCGGCAGCTTCGGCTCCAGCATACAGGTGAACCCCGTCGTGCCCATCGCGGTGGCGCTCGCCCTAAAGGCTAGGAGGCCCGTGAAGCTCAGCTACACGAGGGAGGAGGACCTCCACGACCACAGCAGTTACCAGATGATATTCAATCTCAAGCTAGGCGCCGACAGGGAGGGGAAGCTGACGGCGGGGCACCTCGACGCGTGGCTCGACATCGGCGGCCACCAGATCCAGGCCTACCCTCTGCTGGGCTGCGTCGTCGGCTGGTGGGTCAGCCTATACAAGCTCCCAGCCAAGAGCTACGTGGGGAAGGCGGTGTACACCAACAAGGTGCCCGCCTGCGCCTTCCGCGGCTACGGGAACCCCCAGATCACCTGGGCCGTCGAGACCCTCATGGACGAGCTCGCCGAGAAGGTGGGCATCGACCCCCTGGACTTCAGATTCATGAACTACATCGGCGAGGGAGACCTCTTCTGGGGCCAGGGCCCGTCGGTGAAGTCGGTGATCCAGAGCTGCGGCGTCGAGGAGATACTCAACAGGGGCGCCGAGATGTCGGACTGGTACAACAGGCCGAGTGCGGAGACGCAGACCGGCAGGCACCGCCGCGGCTGGGGGATGGGCCGCGGGTACCACACAAGCAGCGCCGGCGCCCCCGTCCCCGGCACCGTAATCGACTTCGGCGGCGCCATGCTCAAACTCAACGAGGACGGCACCTTCGACTACGTTTCCGCCCTCATGGACCACGGCGGAGGCACCATGGACGCCAACGCCAAGATAATAGCAGAGGAACTGGAGATACCCCACCACAAGGTGAACATCGTGCGCGCCGACACAGGCACAACAGTCTACGACGTATGCACCCACGCCTCCCGCGGCATATACAGCGGCGGAGGAGCCGCCCTCAAGGTAGCCACCCAAGTCAAACAGAAGATAAGGGAACAGGCCGGGAAGCTCCTCGACGCCTACCCCCACGCATTAAAATTCAGATATGACCAGCAGCGGGATCAGGCAGTCGTCTACGCCGAGGGCATCGAGGGTAGAGAGCTAACCTACAAGGAGCTCGCGTACACCATGCGCCACAAGAACTTGGGCACCATAGCTGCCGTGGACAGCTACAGGCAGCCCAGCTGCCCGCCGCACTTCACAGGCTACTTCATAGAGGTCGAGGTGGACACCTGGACAGGGAAGGTCAGGCCTCTGAGAGTCATCGCAGGCGCCGACATAGGCACCGTCATCAACCCCAAGCTAGCCAAGGGCCAGATCCACGGCGGCTTCGCCCAAGGCTGGAGCATGACGGTCAACGAGGACACCCCATACGACCCGGCGTCGGGGGACCTGTGGAACCATGGCTTCATCTCAGATTACAAGGTGCCCACATCCATGGACCTGCCCAGCCTCGAGGACTTCACCGTCTTCTTCGCCGACACCTACGAGCCCACGGGCCCCTTCGGCGCCAAGGGAATAGGGGAAGGCGCCCTAAACCCCGTGGCCGGCGCCGTGGCGAACGCCATCCAGAACGCGTTAGGGGTGAGGTTCTACGAGCTCCCCATAACCAAGGACAGGATACTGGAGGCGTTGAAGGGGAAGGAGGCCGAGGCATGAACCCGATAAACAAGCACAACACCCACATCGTGATGCCATTCGAGTACCACCAGCCCACCACGGTAAGGGAAGCAGTGGAGACCCTCAAGAAGCACCCCGGCGCGAAGCCTCTGGCGGGAGGCACGGACCTCATACCCAAGATGAAGCAGAGGCTCATCGAACCGAAGCACGTCGTGAACCTCAAGAAGATACCCGAGATGAGTGTAGTCGAGGACCGCGGAGACGCGGTATATATCGGCGCAGCGGTGAGGCTCAGAGAGATCGAGAAAAGCGAGACGGTCCGGAGACGGCTGCCGCTGCTCAGCAGCTGCGTAAAGTCCATAGGCAGCGTCCAGATAAGGAACATGGGCACCCTCGGCGGCAACGTCTGCAACGCGTCCCCGGCGGCGGACGGCGCCCTCGGGCTGGTGGCCCTCGAAGCCACCGTGCACATCGCGGGTCCCGAAGGGGAGAGACGGGTAGAAGCCAAGGACTTCTTCAAGGGCCCTGGGCTCACGGTTCTCGGCGAAGACGAGATCGTTACAGGCTTCACGGTGCCCGTGCCCACCGAAGACACCGGCACATGCTTCATCAGCGTAGGACGCACAGCCCTGGACATAAGCACCATCAGCATCGCTGTAGCCCTGACGATGGACGGGGACAGGGTGAAGGACGCCAAGATAGCCCTAGGCAGCGTAGCACCCACGCCGATTAGGCTAGCGGATGCAGAGAAACAGCTCAAGGGAAAGACGCTGACAGAGAAGCTCGTCGAGGACACGGCAATGAGGGTCTCGGAGAGCATCAAGCCGATAACGGACATCAGGGGGACAGCCGAGTACAGGCGGGAGGCATCCAGGGGAATGGCCGTGGAGGCGATCACAAAGGCTTGGCGTGAAGGGAGGACGCAGAGATGAAGATAGATGTCACGATAAACGGCAGGGAGAGAAGCTTCGACGTCCCGCCGAACACATTGCTGCTGAACCTCCTCAGGGAGCGGCTCGACCTCACCGGCTCCAAGTACGGCTGCGGAATAGGGGAGTGCGGCGCCTGCACGGTGCTCCTGGATGGCGAGCCCGTGCTCGGCTGCATGACTCTCGCGGTGGATTGTGACGGAAGAACCGTGGAGACCATCGAGGGACTCAGCGACGGAGGCAGCCTTCACCCGATACAGGACGCGTACTTGGAGGAGGGAGCCATCCAGTGCGGCTACTGCACCCCGGGCTTCGTCATGACCACCAAGGCGCTTCTTGAAGAGAATCCTGATCCATCCGAGGTGGAGATCAGGGAGTACCTCAAAGGCAACTTATGCAGGTGCACGGGCTACGTCAACATCGTGAAGGCGGTGCAGTCTGCGGCCGGGAAGATGAGATGAAGGTCTCCGCCGTGGTCCTGGCGGCTGGCTTGTCCCGCCGTATGGGAGCCAACAAGCTCCTACTAAAAATCGGCGGCAAGACGGTCCTCGAGCATATTCTTGATAGGCTCATAGACTACGAAACCGTGGTGGTCACTGGGCACAGCCCCAACAAGATAATGGGGGTCGTGGGTCGCTACGACGTGAAGACCGTCCACAACCCCGACTACGAGAAAGGCATGACCACAAGCTTCCAGACGGGTCTGAGGGCGATAGACTCTGACGCCGCTTTCATGGTGCTCAGCGACACCTTCGGTTTCAGCGGAACCCTCCTGAGACGCATGGAGGACGAGCTGAGAGGCCACCCCGAAGCCCTCCTAGTCAGCCCAGTCTACAAAGGGAGAAGAGGCCACCCCGTGCTTGTGAGAAGCCCTCTGTTCAGGGAGTTCCTGGAGCTCGGGTCGGACGAGACCATGAAGGACGTCGTGGACCGCCACGAAACAGAGCACAGGTACATCGAGGGAGACGTCTGGACCGTGACTGACTTGGACACGCCAGAAGACTACGAGAAGGTTAGAAGACTCTGGGAGACGAGGAACTAGCCTCTTTTCACCTTGATGAGCTCGGCCACGATGCTTACCGCGATCTCCTCGGGGGTCTCGGCGTCTATCTCGAGGCCGATGGGCCCCCTGATGGCGTCGACTGTCTCGGGGTCGTAGCCCTCCTCCTTGAGCTGTCTCTCGTGCTCCTTCGCCTTGTTCCTGCTGCCGAGGAGGCCGATGAACGCGGGCCTCGCCTTGACCGCGTGCCTTAGGCCGGCGAGCTCGAACTCGGTCTCCCCGTGGAGCATCGCCACGTAGTCGCTGGATCTGATCTTGACCCTGGTCAACGACTCGGGATAGGCGTCGTTCACCAGCTCGACGCCGGAGAAGTTTTCCGTCGTGGCCGTGTCCGCGTCGTCGACGACGGTGACGTGGAACCCACAATCGATACTGTATCTGGCAACGGCCTGTGCTATCAGCCCCGACCCCATGATGATAAGCCGGGACTCCGGCTTCAACACGTCCATGAATATCTTCACCTCTCCACCGCATTTGCTGTTCACAGATATCATTCCCTCGCGGGCTGGGACGCCCATAGCAAAGTGGAGGGTCCTGGGCTCTCCCTCCCTCAGTGCCTCCAAGGCCTCATCGATGAGCCTCCGCTCCATGCCGCCTCCCCCGATGGTCCCCAACGCCTCGCCGCTGGAAGTCACCAGCATCTTGCTGCCCGGGTCCCGAGGGCCGCTGCCCTCCTTGTGGACAAGGGTGCAGAGGACGGCAGGGCGGCCCGCGTCCAACTCTAACTTTAGCCTGGCAACGATCTCGGTGTCACTCAGGGGCTATACGCTCCGCTGCGTCGAGGATGGCCTCGATGATCTTGGTGTAGCCCGTGCACCTGCAGATGTTACCTTCTATACCCATCTTCACCTCCTCCATGCTCGGGTGAGGGTTGTCCCTCAGCAAGGCGTAGGCGCTCATCAGCATCCCGGGAGTGCAGAAGCCGCACTGGACGGCTCCGTTCTCTATGAACGCCTCCCTGAGGTCGATCATCAACGGGTTCTTCTCGAGCCCCTCAATGGTGGTGACATGCCTTCCCTCCACCTGTGGGGCAAGAACGAGACAGCTGGTCACCGGGGCCCCGTCTATCAGGAGCGTACAGACGCCGCACTCGCCCTGCTCGCAGCCCTTCTTTACGCTCTTGACGCCCATCTCGTCCCTCAGCATGTCCAAGAGGCTGACATATGGCTCGACCGTGACGGTTACAGGCTCTCCGTTAAGCTCGAAGCTGACCTCCATGTTAGCTCAACCTCCCAACAGCCGTGTATAGCGCCCTCTTAAGCAGCACCCCGCACATGTCTCTCCTGTACTCCGCTGTTCCTCGCACATCAGTGATCGGGGCGACGCTCTGCTTCGCGGCCTCGGCGGCCTCAGATATCGTTTGATTATTCATCTCTTCACCGGTGAGGAGTTCCTCCACCCCGGAAGCCCTTATAGGGGTCTCGGCCACCGAGCCGAAGGCGACCCTAGCCTCAGTGCATACGCCGCCATCCAACTCGACGTAGGCCGCTGCGCTCACGACGGAGAGCGTGAACGCCCTCCTGCGGGATATCCGTTTGAAGGAAGATGAGGACGATATTGGAGGGACTGGGAACCTTATCTCCGTGACTAGCTCGTTGGGCTCGAGGCTGTTAATCTTGGGACCGGCGAAGAGCTCCGGTAGGGGGATGATGGCTGTGTCGCCGATGGACACGATCTTTACCTCGGCGTCGTATACCAGCAGGGGCGGCGCCGAGTCGGCGGCGGGGGACGCGTTGCAGAGGTTTCCCGTTATGCTGCCCCGGTTCCTTATCTGGGGGCTCCCTATCCGTGACACAGCGTCGACGACCGCCGGGGCATTACGCATCAACTCGCTGGCGGCTACCTGGCTGTGGGTCGCCGTGGCGCCGACGCATATGAAGCCATCCTCCTCCTTCACGTAGTTCAGCTCCGCCACGTTGTTCAGGTCGACCAGGTGTGATGGACTGCACGCGGCCTCCCTGAGGAGGGGAACAAGATCTGTTCCTCCGATCACCGGCTTGGCGTTCTCAAGCGTATCCATGAGCTGAACCGCCTCCGCGAGCGTCTTCGGCGCGTGGTACTGGAACTTGGGCAGCGGCCTCATGGCTCCGCCTCCTTCAGCGCCTTATGCATGGTCCACGGCCGTACCGGTATGGTGTTGAACCAGAGGCCGGTGGCGTGGTGGATAGCGTTCGTGATGGTGGGGACGACGCTGATTATCGCCGGCTCCCCCACTCCCTTGGCGCCGAAGGCGCCGTGCCTGTAGGGCTCCTCCACTATGATGCTGGGCTCTATCTGTGGCGTGTCCATGCTGCTCGGGACGATATAGTCCTTGAAGCCCGGGTTGATCACCAGTCCGTCCCTGAGCTCCATGTTCTCCATGAGGGCGAAGCCCATGCCCTGGCTTATGGCGCCTTCGATCTGGCCCTCTATCATCAACGGGTCGATGGCCTTGCCGCAGTCCATGGCTGGCCACACGCGGAGGACGGCGGCCTCCCCTGTCTCGGTGTCCACCTCGACCTCAGCTACGGTGGCGGCGAAGGTGTAGACGCTGTAGTTGACTCCCAGCCCCGTCTCGGGGTCGAAGAACCGCTTCGGCGCCTTGAAGTAGCCGTAGGCGCCCGGGTCGTATCCGCGGTTGTACATCTCCTCGGCGAGCTCCGTGACGCTGATGCTCGTCGCGGGGTCCTTCTCGTCGTAGGCTCTGCCGTCGGCTAGCCGGATCCTTTCACTTGAAATCTCGAACAACTCGGCGGCGCATGCCACCATGTTCTCTCTGAGCTTGAGGGCGGCCTTGGCGGCTGCTGTGCCCCCCAGCATGAGGCCACGGCTGCCGTGGGTGGGCTTGGCGTTGAGGGTGCTGTCGGTGTCCGGAAGCTCGATGCGTATCTTCTCGGGGGGCACCCCGATGATCTCGCTGACGATCTTTACGTGGCCGAAGGGGCTGCCCTGTCCTATCTCGACGATACCCGTCCTGTAGGTTACGCTGCCGTCTTGGTTTAGGAGGATGCTGGCGGCGCTCCAGTCGGGGGTGCTGCGGCTTGTGCTGATGCCGTGGTACGCGAGGCCGACGCCGTAGCCCCGGACCTTGGTGCCTTCCCACGCCGGCTCTCTGTGGCTGCTCCAATCGGAGGCGTCCCTCACTGCCTTGAGGCACTGCTCTATGCCGACGCTGTGGTCGAGGACCTGGTCGCAGGTGGTCCTGCTGCCGACCCTGAGCACGTTCCTGAGCCTGAACTCTATGGGGTCTATGCCCAGTTCGTACGCCAATCGCTCCATCTGATTCTCGGCGGCGAAGTGGATGGCGAGGTTGCCGAATCCCCTGAAACTGCCACCGTACACCTTGTTGGTGTAGACGGCTCGCCCGTCTACGCTGCAGTTGTCGACCTCGTAGGGCCCTGCGGCGTGGGCCGTCTGCCTCCAGAGCCAGAACGGCGCCCTGTTAGCGTAGGCGCCACACTCCAGCGTGATATCCACCTCCACTGCGGTCACCTTACCTTCCTCGGTGGCGCCCGACCTGTACTTGATCCTAGCGGGGAACCGCTTGTTGCTGTAGGAGACGGACTCGGTCCTATCCCAGATGTGAGCCACCGGCTTCCCCAGCTTCGTGGCGGCGAAGGCAGCGTACGCCGACACCAACGGCCCCTGATCGTCCTTGCCGCCGAAGGCGCCGCCCGTAAGGGCCTGTATTATCCTTACCTGGTTGAGGCTCCAGCCGAGGACGTGAGCCACCTTCTCCCTGATCAGGAACGGGCTCTGGCCGTTGCATATGACGGTCACCTTGCCAGACTCGGGGACGGCGTACGCGGCCTCCGTCTCGATGTACATGTGGTCCTGGTAGGGGCTCCAGTAGGTCTCCTCTACCTCCACGTCCGCCTCGCTGAACCCCTTCTCGGTGTCGCCTTTCCTTATCTTGGTGGTGAGCGCTATGTTCCCGCCCTCGTGGATGTCGACCGCGTCCTCGGAGAGGGAGGCGTCGATGTCCAGCATCGCCGGCAGCTCCTCGTACTCGACGCTAATCTTCTGGAAGGCCTTCTCCAACGCGTACTCGTCTCTGGCGCAGACCAGGGCGATGGGGTCACCGATGAAGTGTACCTTCTCGTCGTTGAGGAAAGGCTGGTCGGGCAGCGCGTAGCCTATCTGGTTGTTGCCCGTCACGTCGGCGCCGGTGTATATCGCCTCGACGCCGGGCACCTCCATGGCCTCGGCTGTGTCTATGCTCTTTATACGGGCGTGGGGCACGGTGCTCCTGTAGACCTTGAGGAGGGCGGTGCCCTTCGGTATGTAGTCGGCCGTGTACTTGGCCTTACCCAGCGCCTTGTCTAGCGCGTCCGTCCTGACGACGTTCTTGCCGACGACGAGGAAGTCCTTCCTGCCTAGTACGTCGGATAGTATCTTGTCATACTCCAACTGGGACCCTTCTATATGCTGAGACTGTGGGTAAACTCTGTTTTATGTTTTAATTAAACCAATCTCTGAGGCTCCGCCAGAAGTCCGGTCTATCCGCCTCCGCCACGAGAACGCTTGCTGATTCGGGAAGTATCTTGACGACGGCGTCCACCTTGTCGGTTCTACACAGGACAACCAGGTATCCGCCGTGCTCCAGCGCCTCCGCGACTCTGGTTACCCCTCTATGGATGCCCAAGCCTAGTAGCTCTATGTGGCCGTACTCATCGGCCACCACTATGGTCTCGTTATCCAGCGCCTTCGCGGCGTCCTCGAGAATAGTGTTGGCTATTTCGAAGCCTGCTTCGCTGAACGAGTACTTCCATTTCCCGAGCTTCCTCCAGTCCTCGCCTTCGGCGAGTGAGGTAAGCTTGACCAGCGGGAACCTTGCTCCGGAGGCGAGGTCCATACCCGTGTACCCGGTTGTCTCGCCGCCATCGGTGACTCTGAGGCTCACGAGCCCCAGGACTCTGTAACCGCTCTGTTTGGCTCTCTCAGCAAGCTCAAGGGCTCTCTGGGTCTTCCCGCACCCTATGTGGCCGTGTATGATGAGGGCTCTGGTCTTCAACTCTGACTCATTCCAGTGCTTCTCTTAGTTCAGTGTTGCTGGCCCAGAGGAAGGGGACGTACAGGTCCTCCGGCATATTGGTGCCGTGGACTCCCTTATACTGGCCGTCCGATGCAGGGTGCTGCCCATGGTCAGCCAAGACCATGGCCGAGTAGCCTTTGACTCGGGCTGCCTCCAGGATACGCCTGAGGCTGGCGTCGGCCTTGGCGGCGGCTTCCTTGCCCTCAAGGCTATGGGGCCCGTGTGAGTGGCCGGCGTCGTCGACGTCTAAGAGTTGCACCCAGAGCAGATTCACCTCCTCATCGATCATCCTGCAGGCGATCTCCGTGACCTCTGAGTCGAGGTTGGAGCCCGCCAGCCCCGGTTTGTCTGCGTGGGGTGAGATCAGTATGCCCAGGCTGCTCTCTGCCCGTGCGGCTGTAGCGGAGACCATGTTCGCCTCCCTCATCACGTGGAAGACGGTCTCGTGCCTCAGGGTCTGGTCCCTATTCCTTATCCCATGTGCCTCGGGGCTCGCCCCGGTGAGCATGGTGGCGAAGTTCACAGGTGTAATGCTCGGCATGACGGCCCTGATCACGGTGCCGTGGACGCCTCCCAGCCTGTTGAAGGCGGGGGTGTTCTCCTTGACCTTCCGCCACGTGCCGACGCCGAAGGCGTCGACTACCACCACGGCCAGCCTATCGGTCTGGTACATGGACTCCGCCGCCTCGTTTATCGGGGAGCCTTCGGCGGACGACGGCGTCCTTTCCCCGAGGACCCTGCAGACGGTGGGGGCCACTGAGCGCATGTCGTGCATCGGGATCGACACAAGGTTGGTGTGTGAGGATTTGAAGGCTTCCGGGCTGCGAGTTGCTTTTAACCTGTAAGCATCCACCGATATATGAGATGGCTATCCCTCCTTTCACTCGCAGCAAGATCGTGTGCACCATAGGGCCGGCCTCGGAGGACATGGAGACACTGAGGGCGATGGTGAAGGCCGGGATGGACGTCGCCAGGATAAACATGAGTCACGGCACACCAGAGGAGAAGAAGCCTGTCTATGCGAGGCTCCGCGAGATCGGTGACACCAGCATCATGATCGATCTCCCGGGCCCAAAGATCAGGCTCGGCGAACTGGATAAGACCTACATCCTAGATGAAGGGGATCAGATCCATTTCACTACCAAGCCTAAAATTGGAGACAGGCGAGAGATGAGCGTCAGCTACGACAAGCTTCCCACGGAGATACGGGTCGGTGGGCACCTGTTCATAAACGACGGGATCATCGACCTGGAAATCACGGGCATAGACGAAGACGTGAAGGGCTTCGACGCCGTGGTGGCCTCGGGGGGCGCGGTTTCGAGCAGGAAGGGGGTTAACGCACCGGGGACGTCGCTGACCATGAGGCCGCCAACCGAGAAGGATCACATTGGGATAAGGTTCGGCGTCGAGATGGACTGCGACTGGTTCGCGGCGAGCTTCATCAGGGACGCGTCGGACGTGAAGGCCGTCAACGAAGCCATCTCCGACGCCGGGGGCGACCAGCCGGTGATAAGCAAGATCGAGCACGGCGACGCAGTCCGTAACATAGGGGAGATCATCGAGGCCAGCGACGGTATAATGGTGGCGAGGGGAGACCTGGGCATAGAGATACCGCCGTGGGACGTGCCGCTGCTCCAGAAGAAGATAATAGCCGCCTGTAACAGGCTGGGAAAACCGGTGATCGTGGCGACCCAGATGCTGGAGTCTATGATGCACACCCCGAGGCCGACGAGGGCGGAGGCGAGCGATGTCGCCAACGCGCTGCTCGACGGCGCCGACGCCGTCATGCTCAGTGGCGAGACGGCGATAGGCAAGTACCCCGTTGAGGTGGTGCGAGCCATGAACAACATCAGCTGGGTTGTCCAGGAGCAGATAACCCATAGAGAAAAGTCGGAGAGAGGGAGCCTCCTGCCAAACATAATCGGCAGCTTGGCTACGCGAGCCGTCGAGGCCGTCGAGGCCTCAGCCATTATAGTGGTGACCCGCAGCGGCTTCAGCGCGCTCATGGTGAGCACACATAGGCCGAAGACAAGGATCTTAGCCGTCTCGAAGGACCCGAGGGTGGGCCGGAGGATGCATCTATACTGGGGGGTTGAGCCTCTGGACATTCTGTGGACCGACGACAGGGATCAACTGATCATAAGGGCCGTGGAGAACAGCCTGGAGAAGGGCTACATCTATGAAGAGGACGTCGTGGCGGTGGTTTCGGGATCTACATTAATCGCGCCAGGCCTCACCACTACGTTGGACATCCTCAGCGTCCGGGACATTCTGTACCACGCTGGGCGCCGAGACTAAGTTTTATCACTACTCGCCACCAAATTTCATTATATGGATTCATACGTTCTACCCGATGTCAAGGAACCTGAGCCCCTTGCCTCCAACGAGATCGTGTTGGTGACGAGCGGCGACCTGAGGCTAAGCGCGAACCAGGAGTGCTGGCCCGCCCAGAAAGAGATGGAGGACAAGATAAGGGCCGCCTTCGAGAGGGAGGGCTACCACGTGCTCAGAGGCCACCCATACGACCCTGAGCTGCGGCACGGGTTCATCTGGAACCAGAGGATGGGCATGGACGTCTTCAGAGACATACCTAGGGACGCCCCGGTCGTGGTAGCCGAGGCCGTCTGGCAGTACAGCCACCACGTCCTCGCGGGGCTCCGCGACCACGAAGGCCCGATCCTCACCATGGCAAACTGGAGCGGCCAGTGGCCGGGGCTCGTCGGGATGCTCAACCTCAACGCGAGCCTCACGAAGATGGGTGTCGAGTACAGCACAGTCTGGAGCGAGGACTTCGACGACGAGTTCTTCCTGAGGGGCGTCAGGCAGTGGCTCAGTGAGGGCAGGATCACGCACGACACCAGCCACGTGAGGGACCTGAACCCAGGGAAGCTGCCGAGAGATGAGTACAAGCTAGGTGAGGCATTGGCGCGGCAACTCCGGCGCGACAAGGCGGTAATGGGCGTCTTCGACGAGGGCTGCATGGGCATGTACAACGCCATCATCGAGGACGAGCTCCTAAACCCCCTGAGGGTCTACAAGGAGAGACTCAGCCAGTCCGCGCTGGTCGCCGCCATGAGGACGGTCAGCGACGAGGAGGCACAGGCGGTCATGGACTGGCTCGGCGCCAAGGGCATGGTCTTCGTCACAGGCGTCGACGAGGCCACTGAGCTCACGGACCGCCAGATACTGGAGCAGTGTAAGATGTACATCGCCGCAGTGCGTATAGCCTACGACTTCGGCTGCGCCCTCATCGGCATCCAGTACCAGCAGGGGCTCAAGGACATGGCGCCCGCCAGCGACCTCGCGGAGGGCCTGCTGAACAACGTGGAGAGGCCGCCCGTCTATCACGGGGAGACCGGTGAGGAGCTCTACCCGGGGGTCGCTCTGCCTCACTTCAACGAGGTCGACGAGTGCGCGGGGCTCGACGGCCTCATCACCAACAGGGTGTGGACGGCCATGGGGTACGACCCCGCGAACACGCTTCACGACGTGAGGTGGGGCGATTGGTACGGCGACGACTACGTCTGGGTGTTCCTCATCAGCGGATCGGCTCCCCCCAGCCATTTCAAGGGCGGGTACAAGGGGGCCAGCAGCGAGCGGCAGCCGCCAATGTACTTCCCCCTCGGCGGCGGTACCCTGAAGGGTGAGAGCAAGCCAGGGGAGATAGTGTGGAGCCGGGTCTTCGTCATGGACGGTGAGCTTCATGTAGACATGGGCCGCGGCACCGTCGTCGATCTGCCCCCCGAGGAGACGCGGCGCAGGTGGGAGGCGACGACGCCTCAGTGGCCCATCATGAGCGCCGTGCTCCACGGCGTCTCCAGGGACCAGTTCATGGCCCGGCACAAGGCCAACCACGTGCAGGTGGTCTACGCGCCGAGCGCAGGGGCCGCGGACAGGGCGCTGGCGGCCAAGGCGGCCATGTTCCACGAGCTTGGTGTAAAGGTCCATATCTGTGGAGACGTAGACGTAGGGTAGGTATGACCAAGGTCATAGCCGTGGACTTGGGGGCCTCCCAGGGACGGGTAATGGTGGTCGCCTACGGCGGCGACGGCTTCAGCTTAGAGGAGGTGCACAGGTTCCCCAACGTCCCCGTCAAGAGGGGCAGGTTCCTGTGCTGGAACGTCAAGCGGCTCTGGCAGGAGGTCGTCAAGGGCGTAGAGTGGGCGAGGGGCGGCGCCTCCAGCGTCGGCATCGACTCGTGGGGCGTCGACTACGGGCTCCTGGATAAAAGGGGGAACCTCCTGGGGGACCCCGTGCACTACAGGGACACCCGGACGAGGGGGTTGATGGAGTGGGTCTTCGAGAGGATGCCCCGGAGGGAGATCTTCGAGAGGACGGGCGTCCAGTTCCTGGAGCTCAACACCCTGTACCAGCTCGCAAGCTTGGTGAAGACGAGGAGCCGGCTGCTGAGGAGGGCCGCCACCTACCTGGGGCTCCCCGACCTCTTCAACTTCTGGTTCACGGGGGAGAGGAGGGCAGAGTTCACCCACGCGACGACTACCCAGATGTTCAACCCGAATGAGATGCGGTGGGAAGCGGAGATCCTCGAGGCTGTGAAGATACCCGTGGGCATCTTCCCGGAAGTCGTGGAGCCGGGGGAGCTTCTCGGCGAGAGCCTGGGGCTGAGGGTCTGTGCGCCTGCGTGCCACGACACGGGGAGCGCCGTGGCCGCGGTGCCGACCAGGAGTGAAGACTTCTCGTACATCAGCAGCGGCACCTGGAGCCTCCTGGGCACGGAGGTCGGGGAGCCGGTGATAAACGACGCCGTCTACAGGAACAACTTCACCAACGAGGGCGGTGTAGAAGGCACATTCAGGCTCCTCAGGAACCTTCCGGGGCTCTGGCTCGAGCAGGAGCTCCTGAGGGAGTGGAGGATGAAAGGCTCCGTGGTGGGCTACGACGAGCTCTACGAGGCGGCGGAAAAGGCGCCGCCGTTCAGGTCGCTGATAGACCCCAACGACCCCGTGTTCCATGACCCCGGCGAGATGACTCCACGGATAGGCCGCTACTGCGCCGAGACGGGGCAGGAGGCACCCATGTCCATTGGCGAGCACATCAGGTGCGTGTACGAGAGCCTCGCCCTCAACTACAGGCACGCCTTCGGCCAGCTGGAGGAGATTACGGGCAGGAGGCCGCCTGTGATCCACGTCATCGGAGGCGGCTCACTGAACAGGGTGCTGAACCAGATGACGGCAGACTCAACGGGGGCCCAGGTCGTCGCAGGGCCGGTGGAGGCGACGGCCCTGGGCAACGCGGTGGTGCAGCTCGTGTCCCTAGGCGAGCTGGGGAGCGTCTCGGAGGCCAGGGAGGTGCTGTCGGAGAGCCTGGAGCTGCAGGTCTATTCTCCGGGAGAGACGGGAGACTGGGATGAGGCTTACCTGCGTTTCATGGATCTGCTGGAGGCGGATATGGGTTGATCGTCGGACTCGTCTCTGACACCCACGATAACATACACATGATAGACAGGGCGGTGAAGCGGCTGAACGAGGAGCGGGTGGGCCTCGTGCTCCACGCGGGGGACTACGTCTCTGCGTTCACGGCGAAGCACTTCAAGCCCCTGGATGCCCCGATGATCGGCGTATACGGTAACAACTGCGCGGAGCGTGACACATTGAGGAGGGTCTACGCCGAGGCGGGTGCGGAGATTCGGGGGTTCTTCGCTGAGGTCGACGCCGGTGGTCTGCGGGTGGCGCTGCTCCACGGCCACAGGAGGGAGGGCGTCGACAGGGCGTACGGCGGCGGCTACGACGTCATAGTGAGGGGTCACACCCACCGAACGGCTATAGACGAGGAGGATGGTGTGCTGGTGGTTAACCCCGGCGAGGTCTGCGGCTACGTGTCAGGCAGATGCACCGTAGCCTTCCTGGACACCGTGAGGAGGGCTGCGTGTTATGCGAGCTCTGCTAGGCTGCCCCACAGAACTCCTTTATGGCGTACAAGTGGACCAAGGCGGTTTCATAGACGGACTCTAGGTCGACCCACTCCTCCTTGGCGTGGGCGCCGTGCCCCATGGGCCCGTGAGCGACGGCGGGTATGCCCTTGCTGTGGATGATCTGGGTGTCCATCCAGCCTGTGCCGCCGATATATCGTGGGGTCTTGCCTAGCAGCTTCTCGGAGCCCTCTTTGAGTACGCGGCATATCTCCTCGTCGGGTGATATCTCCATGGGGCCACGGTAGAAGGTTATGGTGTAGTCGGCGTTGAACTTGGGGTCGCCCTCCTCCAGCGACTTGATGAGGCTGGTCATCTCCTCGTCGACATCGTCTCTGTCCTCGCCGGGGATGAGCCGTCTCTCTAGCTGTAGCTTGCAGTTGGCGGGGTAGGTGCTGAGCTCGCTGCCTCCCTCTATGATGCTGGCGTGGACTGAGCCTGGGCCGACCAGGAGGTGCTCGGTCTCCTCCAGTAGCTGGCCCAGTGCCTCGAGGCCGATGAGGACGTGCCCCATCTTAGCGATGGCGTCGACGCCGACGCGGTGGAGGCTGCCGTGGGCGGCGACTCCGTGGGTCTCTACGTCTATCCATGCGAAACCCTTGTGGGCTACCTGTATGTTGCCTGCCGTGAATTCGCCGACGATGGCTGCGTCGGCGGTGGTGTCATTCATGAGGCGCTCCGTGCCGATGCTGGCGTACTCCTCGTCGCAGACGGCGGCCAGGATCACGTCTCCTTTGAGCCTGGTGCCTTCGTCGACGACGGCCTTCACGGCGGCCATGCTGGCGGCGAGGCCGCCTTTCATGTCGAAGCTTCCCCTGCCGTAGAGTCTGCCGTCCTTGGTGACGGGGTTGAATGGGTCTATGGTCATGTAGTCGACGCCGACGGTGTCTGTGTGGCCGTTGAGGAGCAGGGTCTTGCCGCCGTCCGTGCCTCTTAGGACGCCGACGACGTTGGGGCGGCCCGGCTCCACGTCGTACCGCTTGGTCTCTAACCCGAGGGCAGTCATCCAGTCCCGAAGGTAGTCGGCGATCTCTGTTTCGCCTTCGGCGCCTTTGACTAGGCTGGGGTTGACGGAGTCGATGCTGACCATGTCTCTGAGGGTCTTTGTGAGTGCCCCTCTGTCTACGTTGGGTTTGTGCATCTAGACCGATTTAGTTGTGGGTTCGACAGATTTAAGGTGTCGCGGGGGTTTGTGTTAGGTTACTTGTAATATGAGGAAAAAAATTCTGGGCCAGGGTTGATGTTCCTGGTTACTTGGAACAAAGAGTTCTCGTCGGAGCCAGTAGAGGGCGATCCCGGCAATTATCGCGGTAGAGGGGAACCCTGATATTCCGCTGTCAGGCAACGGAGTCTGAGAAACCAAGGCTTCCTCCGGATCATACACCGAGATAAAGAAGCATGTCGACGGCGTAAGGCTCGCCAGCACCCTAGCCCCGACGACCAGCGCGTCTCTCTTCACATTAGATGACGCGCCGAAGGCGTTACTATAGTCTTTCACGTGAACAGGGGCCTCTGCTCCTTGACGCTCTGCTCCGTGAGCCGTCTTACGCCGTAGAGGTCCAGCCACCGGATTATCCTGAGATCTTGGCGGAGGTGGGCCTCGATCCCCTCGTAGTCCCCGCCCTCGTAGAGGTCTTTGACCATGGCGCCGGATGCGGGGTAGTCCGGCGGGTTTAACCCGAGCTTTATCGCCGTGCTGACGACGTTGCCCATCCCGGAGCCCTTGAAGCGGCTCCAGTTCGCTACAAGGAGCTGCTGCATCAGGTCGATGGCGAAGCAGTCGTGCCACATCTTGGAGATGTACTCGAGGCCCGACTGGGAGGCCCTGCCTGACTTGGCTACGAGGAGCGGGATGTCGAACCGCAGGATGTTGAATCCCACGATGGTCGTGAACCTGTACTCGCTGCAGGTCTTACGGATCGTTCTCTCGACCTCGGACACTATGGCCTTCTCGTCCAGCCCGTCCCACTCGCTGTAGAGAACCGGCTCGATGTCCCTTTTAAGGCTGCGTTCATGGTATGAAGTTCTGTCGACGATGATACCCGCCGAGATTATCCGCTCGTTTATGAAGGCCTCATCGATGTTTGGGCGGTACGTCTCCAGATCCAGGTACAGCCGAACCATGATTATTAACTAGAGGTAAAACCAGAAAAGGATTCGGTTATGAGATGTGTAGGATAAGCATCAATTACCCTGAGAACGCGCGGCAGATTGGATGAAAAGCAGCGGACGGCTCGGAGATTCAGGGTTTCGCATTCAAGTAGCGGTAAGCCTAATAATAGCGTTGACTAGGCCTGGAACTCCTTGATGATACCTAGGATTCGCCTCGGGTTCTCTGGGGTGAATATCACTGGCTCCCCGCTTTTCCTGTTCAGCCTCACGACTTCCCCGAACCTGTTGCTGAAAGCCTCGCCTCGTCGGGTGCTGTACCTGAGCCCCAGTCCGCCGTACTCGGACGGGGTAACCGTTGTGAGCTCAACTGAGGAGATGTCGTGCAAGGGAACTGTCCGCCGTATCTACCAGTAGGACAGCCTCACGCCTTCAGAGCTGATGGTTATCTCAAGCCTACGGAAAGTCATGTAGATGAACATCAGCAGGATAACAAGCAAGGCGTAAACCCAGTTTGGCGCCGGGTTCTGCCCGACCATCGACCCGGTAACGAGCTGGTATAGGAGCAACCCCGACATGCTTGTGATCAAGCCTAGAAGCAACGCCTCAGCCCACCTCTCTGGGCTGAGGGACTCTCTGATGAACCCCGTCTCATTCATCTCGGTTCAAAGTATTCCCGCCCTGATCAGTATATTTCTACACTTTAGAACACCCATTAAAACTGGTTTGATCTATCCTGGGAACCGGTACAGTGTGGATTGGTTAGGGTACGGGATGTAACCCATCTTTAGCCGATATCAAATAGTTTTCAAACAGATGCTTCTTTGAGGGTAACCTAAACCTAGATCGAGATATCCGCACATTATTCCTAGCCACGTGTTTGGTAAACGCGGTGATGTAAACCTGTTTAGGGCGACATTATTGATGCTTAGGTGTCCAGTTCAAGAGGTTTAAAGGAGATTCAAATTCTCCGTGTCTAGCCTCCTCGCTTCCTTAAGGTGGTGCTTGAAAAGCTCTTCACCCCATTCGATCGCTTTCGGGCTGTTGGATACTAGATCCCTGCTGTAGTCGTATTCTCCATCTTTCGTGAAGAAGCCCATGGAGAAGCTGTTCTCGGTCACAGTCAAGGCGATCTTCAGCTCGTCCGTTAAGAACATCCTTAGCTTATCCTTCATAACATAGTCTATAATCTGTTCCGTATCCGCTAAAGTCAGGGTTTTATCGAGGACGCCGCTGGTAAGTATAAGCTCAACCGTCGCTCCTTCGCTGAGTAGCCTTTGGAACACCCCAACATAGTCTGAATGGAAGATCGGGGACACTCCCCACACCCTCCTCGAGGTTAGGAGAAGCTGTTGAAAGGTCAGATGAACTCTATCCAACTCTATAGAATTATCCTGGATCAGTGCTGAGTCCTGTAAGGCTCCTATCCTCTGCAGGAGGTGGCTAGGGATAGCAGAGACGTCGTGTTGGAGCCAAAAGTCTTGAAATCTTTCGAGCACCTCTGCGGCTGAGGAGGCTTCCTCGATAAGCATTGCCTCCATGACTCCAAGCGATGTGAGTTTGTAGTGTTTACCAGCCTGTTGAGTCAAGTTCAAGGCTTCCAGGTCTTTGAGAGCATGTATAATTGTAGACCCGCTGCTGCCAAGCTCCTCCCTTAGGGTGCTCAGCTTTTTTTCCTCGCGTAAGAGACTCGATATTATGTTTAACTTTAGCTCGGATCGGAACAACTTAAAGTAGGGGGAACTCAAGGCTTACACCCTCAATGTGTTGTTTTACCAAAGCAATATTTATTCGCTTGGTCTTTGTGATCAAAGCAGCTTCATGAGAGCTACCAAGGGTATCCACTCCCCGTCCACCGTCAACTCAATCAGGAGCCTATTACATCCCTTCCTCGAGAAAGCCCAGATGATCAAGTAGCCGTATCCCATGCCGAAGAACAGTGCCGGCAAATACTTTTGGAACAGTCCCTGCGTCAGACAGTAGAGTAGCCAGGGGAACATGAAGGTGTTTACGATGAACAGGAGTTTTTTAGTCGCACTCAAACCTAGGGCCAAGGGCAAGGTCTTCACTCCTGAGGCCCTGTCTCCATCCATGTCGCGGACGTCGCACAGGATCGTGTTCACCAGAATCTGGATGAAAATGTATGTGAACGCCATAACTATCTTCGCAGCATCCACGGCTTGGGAGCTGGCTGGCAGGAGAGCACCCGTGAACCCCCAGCTGAAAGCCACTAGGACGCTTTTCAAGCCCAAGATCTCTTTGAGCCGGGGGATTGACGGCGACAGCTTGACGCTATAGAAAATGGACGCTATGAACGAGGTCACAATCACTGAAAGAGCTTGAGCCCCGACTGAAGCGCTTAACAAGAGGCATGACGCGGAGGCAATTATCGACGGTACTAGGAAAAAGAGGATGCTTCTTGAAGCTGCCCTGGGTCTGTTTATCGAGTCCTCGACCCTGTCGGTGACTCTGTTCATGTTATAAACCGAGAAAGTTGCGAGGAATGCTATTAACAGAATCGTTGGCTTGATTTCAAGCCCGTACAGTAGGGAGCCGAACGCGGCGACTATCGACGCGTTTAGTGCGAGGAATATCGAGGTTGAGGTTAAGAGTTCAAGGAGACTCGATAACCCTTTCAGGGCTTTGGATGGGAACGGCGTGGTATGCGTATCACCTAATACAACCGTGTTATTTACCATAGCCCCGGTTCCCTATTTTGAAAATCTTAAAAGAGGTTTGAGGAGGGTGAATCTGAAAGGTGAATCCCTAGGTAGTCTACGAAAAAAACAACACATTCATGTTAATTCATGAACCCACCAAATCATCATAATGACATATTATGTGGAGGATAACTGACTCGTTTATGACAAGCCTCAAATATATAGAGAAACACATCATAATTCACAGTCCTTTTCTATCACCTCGTAAACCATTTGTTTCTATCCTATAGAAACATTATCATTTTATAACAATATTGCTTTAATATAACAATTAATTTATTCTCAATGGTTATATATGGTGATGATATTTTATATTCAATTAATGTATCTATAAACGTCAATCAAATTATAGCCGCTAGGTGGTAAGAGTCTGGGAGCTGAAGGGGGAGCAGGAGAGACCCAGGTTAGGGTTAGCAACGAGAAACCAATACGAGTTCTCCATGTAGACGACGAGAAGAGCCAGCTCGAGTTCACCAAGATGTTTCTAGAGGAGCTAGACGAGGAAGTCACGGTAGACTCGGCATCCGACCCTCTGGAGGCCATACGGCTTCAGAGCAGGAACGGCTACGACGTCATCATCAGCGACTACAAGATGATCTCTATGACGGGCATCGAGTTGTTACAGACGGTGAGAGAGAGTAGTAACGTCCCTTTCATTCTCTACACGGGGAGGGGCAGCGAGGAGGTGGCCGAGTCCGCGTTCGAGGCGGGGGTGGACGACTATATGAAGAAGGAGGCCGATCCCAGCCACTATCAGGTTCTCTCGAAGCGGATTAGGCAGACAGTTGAGAAGCACCGGGCGGAGGAGCTGTACCGCAAGGTTGTCGAGGATAGCAGAGACGGCATCATCATCCTAATAGATGGCAAGATCGTGTTCGCAAACGACGCCACGTGTCACATGTACGGGTGCGACGGACCCGAACACTTCATAGGTGAAAGCCTAACAGACTTCGTGGTCGAGACCGAGGAGGAGATCTACAGTTACCTTGACCCACGCTTCAGCGATAATGGGTTAAACCGGTTATTTGAGATCAACTTCAGGACCAGCACGGGCGCCATAAGGGCCGCGGAAGTCTCAGCGTCAAGGATCACTTATCTTGGAAAACCCGCGTACCTCTGCTACATCAGGGATATATCTAAGAGGAGGCGCGTGGAGGACAGGCTTGAGGCGCTTCACCAGCAGGCGACAAAGCTGGTGACGATCACTACGGTGGAGGAGATAGCCGGCTGCACTCTCGACATCATGCAGACAGTCTTCGAGCATCAGATGGTGTCGTTCCACGTAGTTGATGATGGGGGCTTGAGGATGATTGACATCAGGGGCGCACCCACGACAAGGAACCCGTTGCCCCCCAACAGTGTAGGCATAACGGCCAAGGCTGCAAGGGAACGCAGGAGCATACTTGTGAACGACACACGGGGTTCACCTGATTTCTCCAAAGGAAGCGTGGACGGCCTCAGCGAGCTTGCGGTTCCAGCCGTCCTCAGAGGCGAGACTGTGGCGGTGTTGAGCGTCGAGAGCCTTGAACCCAACGACTTCACAGACGAGGACAGGAAGCTCCTGGAGACCTTGGCGTACCACGTCTCATTTGCGTTCGACACGATGACTGAGAAAGAAACGGGTAAGGCGAATACGGATACGAATATTCACCTAAAATATAGTGAAGCTTGACTGCAATTCATAGAAAAAAAATTCTATTTTTTAATCTTTGGAGAATAACTCGTATTGATATAATATAGTGTAGTCTCCTCTCCACTTTAACTATTTGATGAACAACCCGACCTCATGTTCTATGGGAGCTATGATTTCGTATCTCTTTTTTCTAAGGAACTCGATGAAAACAGAACATTATTTTTATAATTATACTGTTTTATGGCGTTAAAAATAATGCTTATAGAGTCTATACAAATAAACCTATATACAACGATCACAAAGTACTAGAAATATTTATGTCAATTAAAGTAGGGATAAACGGCTTTGGAAGAATAGGCAGAATATTCTTCAGATCTGCACTAAAAGACAGCGAGTTCAATGATAAATTTGAAGTTGTTGCTGTCAATGATTTGACTGATACCAAGAATCTGGCGTATCTTCTCAAATACGATTCTGTTCATGGTGTGTTAGACTGTAAAGTTGAGGCAAAGGATGACGCCATAGTTGTTGACGGAAAGGAGATAAAGGTCGTCTCCGAACCGAATCCAGAAAAGTTGCCATGGAAGGATCTTGGAGTCGAGTTGGTTCTTGAGTCCACAGGCAGATTCAGAACTAGGGGAGACGCGGAGAAACATCTGAAGGCGGGGGCAAAAAAGGTTGTGATATCCGCGCCGGCGAAAAACCCAGACATTACGATTGTTCTCGGTGCGAATGAGAGATTGTACAACAAAGAAAAGCACAATATAATCTCAATGGCGTCGTGCACCACGAACTGCCTGTCTCCGATGGTTAAAGTTCTGAACGACAAGTTCGGATTGAAGAGAGGCTTCATGACCACTGTTCATGCCTATACAAATGATCAACAGTTACTCGACTTGCCTCACAAAGACTGGCGACGCGGGAGAGCGGCTAATGTATCGATTATACCTACATCAACAGGCGCTGCCCAGGCAATAGGTGAGGTATTACCTGAACTCAATGGAAGGCTGACCGGTGTCGCTCTGCGTGTGCCCGTTCCATGCGGCTCGATCACGGACTTGGTCGCCGAGTTGGAGAAAGAAGTCACGAGGGACGACGTCAACAGCGCGTTCAAGGCGGCGGCCGATGCAGAGCTGAAGGGCATACTACAGTACACAGAGGACGAGATAGTCTCGAATGACATCGTAGGCAACCCACACTCATGCATCTTGGACGGACTCAGCACAATGGTAATCGGCGACAAGAGCAACATGGTCAAAGTCTTCGGATGGTACGACAACGAGTGGGGGTACTCAAATAGATTGGTGGATTTATTCAAATACCTCGTTAAATAAGTGGTCCCCATGCCAGAGTTTTTGACTTTGGACGACGTCGACGTCAAAAACAAGACAGTGTTACTTAGAATAGACATCAATGTACCTTACGACGAAAAGACAGGGGAAATAAGCGACTCCGACAGACTGAGGGAGCATGCAAAGACAGTAAAGGAACTATCTGATAAGGGAGCAAAGCTTGTCCTGTTGACACACCAAGGGAGAGCAGGCGACCCGGATTTCATACACTTGGATCAACATGCAAAACTGTTGGAGCGACACGTGGGAAAAGAAATCAACTTTGTTGATGATGTCGTCGGCGAAAAGGCGAAGAAGAAAATAAAGTCCTTGGGTTCAGGTCAGATACTGCTTTTAGACAACGTAAGATTTCTGGAAGACGAGACTATCGAGAAAAGCCCAGAGGAACACACGGAAAGTGAAATAGTTAGAAACCTCTCGCCTCTTGCCGATATTTTTGTGAACGACGCGTTCTCAGTCGCCCACAGGTCGCAGGCTTCTGTGGTTGGCTTCACACCGCTGCTCCCTTCATATGCTGGGAGGAACATGGCTGATGAGGTTAGGAATCTGGAGGGCATATTCTCCACCATGAAGATGTCAAAGCATGATACCTTTGTCGTCGGGGGAGTTAAACTAAAAGACCCCTTGGATGTTGTGGGTCATATAATGAAGGAGGGTACGGTGGAAACTGTTTTATCTGGTGGTATTGTCGGTCAGCTTTTCCTCATGGCAAAAGGCTACAAATTGGGAGCATCGGAGGATTACATGAAAAAGAAAAATTACCTAGAGTTTCTACCACAAGCTGAAGAATTAATCAAAAAATACGAGGACAAAATCGAGACGCCGGTTGATCTGGCAATAGACTTCAACGGAACTAGGAAGGATGTTCCGATAGAGAACTTGCCTACTGACCACGATGCTTTGGACATCGGAGGCGAGACGATAGAAAAATACAGTAAAATCATAAGAGAATCCATCACGGTCGGAGTCAAGGGGCCAGTCGGGAAATATGAAGAACCGGGATTCGGGGTAGGGACAAAGAAGATACTTGAAGCGGTCGGTGAGTCTCACGCGATATCGCTAATCGGAGGGGGACACACACTCAACGCTGTGGACAAATATAATATTGATAGAACCAAGTTCACCCACATCAGTTTGGGTGGGGGTTCTTTGATCAGATTTCTTTCAGGAAAACCAATGCCAGCAATAGAGGCTCTCAAGAAAGCTGCCAAAATATAGACTGTTTTTTTATTTCTTCGTTGCTAATACGAATTTCTTCAAAACTTTTTTAGGATTTTTGGCTTTCACAACAGCAGCCCGACCAAATCACCTTTGGTGCCTAAGTGGTTGGTGTGCTGGGTGCACCCCATCTCTTTAGTCTAACCTTATCACTACTTATCTCATACTCAATACGTTTGAATCAGAACATCTTGATTTATGCTGATTAAACGTATGAAACACTGTTTTATATATGAGACCTAACCCGATATTCATTCTGATATTATTAGCCTCGATTAGCGTCGGGTATAGGCCTGTAGAAGTCTATCAGTGGATCGGTAGACTCACGATGTGCACAAAAATATTGATTATTGTTGACGATACCGCCTACGATGTTGCTACGATGGATTTTCAAAACATTTATCGATCCTGACATAATGGGTATATTGTAGTGAAAGAATTTTATAGTCGAGATATTTAGGATTGATTTACCGTTGAGATCAAAGTTTGTTCTAGGTTTCACATTATACGGATTTATTGTAGGTCTCATCAGCATGTGGTGGTGGCATGTCAGCGACAATCTATTTCTATTAAATGTGCCGGGGATGATTCTCGGTGATAAAATATATGAGGTCTCGATCCTGTTCTTCGGAGACCCATCTTCACCTCAGGCTCATTTTTCGATTCCCTGGATTTTGAGGATCCCCCAAGTGTATGTACCTGTTTCTGTATTCTTTTGGGTAATAGTTGGTCTATTGATTCAAACCATGTACAATAGGTTCTATTCAGATGATTGAGAACCTAAATAGATAGGATATCCTTACAAAGGAATCTGTTATGGTTGGTTCATTGTTAAATGAGTTTTTATCATCCTGATGTATAAATTATTCAAATCCGTCTACTTGGACAACTATTTTTGAAAGATGGGTTGGTGCCCTGGGTGTAACCCATCTTCAGTTCTAAAAATCATGTAGTTTTCAAACAGTAAGTAAATAAATTAAAGATCTGAACTGGATTAATCTATTCATGTTCTCATAACGATGAAATAAGCGAAAACGTCTTTCCGATTTTCATTGATATTCCAGATTATATTGGATCAATTTTAAACATGCATGCATTAAAAACATATTCATACTCGAGAGTATCTTTCTGAATGGCTAGTAATTTCGTTTATTCGGTCCCAATGCTTTTTCCTTAATCTAAAGACAGTTCCTTGGGCCTGCTTTAATATATTCATATCTGAGAGAACCTCGTCTTCAAGACAGTATTTTCTACTAATAGGTGAATCAAATAATCTTTTTATATATTTCAAGGGTGCACGTTTACTTGGTTTCAATAATTCCTTTCTATCTACCCAGTATTCTTTTTCTTCTGCTGTTCTTTCTATTGTTCTAGGGTTTGATGCTAATTCAACTATTGCATAAATTCCTGCGTTTTGACCTGATAGCCATATACCTCCAAGATCTCCTTTCCTAACTTCTTTCGAGTATTGACGGATGGACCATAAGATATCCTCGTGGTTTGGATGGTTTTTCCACCAGTCATATATCCGATAAGTATAAGGATTGGCTTGGAATAACCAATATTTCTTACCGCGAGGCTTTTGATGTATCTTCAGAAATGTTCCACATTTTGGACAGAACCTGTCCTTGAGGTATTCTTCATGTGAGTAAACCATCTTGCATTGAGGACAGACGTAAGAGGATACCATCATATTCCATTATGTTTGGAATTGATTAATGAAAGTAACCGTAAATGCATGTAAAAGCATTCAACTCATCTTCAGTTCCATAAATCACGCATTCTTCAAACAGTAAGCAGAAAGGCTATAATCTTTATCGGGATTAACAAATAAATGCATCATTTGGCGCGCATCCAGTTCCATGTATTTGATTAATCTAAGTATTTTGTTGGTTGGTCTCTTTTAATTTAAATGTTAAAACTATAACTGCCACCAGGAGAATTACTGAAGTCAAGTAGATCGAATAATCAAGCTTGTACATATCAGCAATTTTCCCTAGAATGACAGGACCAATAAAATAACCCATGTCTCTGAAGAAACGATAACTTCCAATCAATGTCCCTTCTACTTCAGGTGGAGCTATATCACTGACCATAGCTACAAGTGGCGTGTAGAAAAGAGCAGCCTCAAATCCTAGAAACAGTGCTAAAAACACTAAGTATAGATAATTAGACGTTAAAGTCAAAGCGATAATAGTCATTGAAGAGCCGGAAAGTCCGATTACTGTTATCATTTTTCGTCCATATTTATCTGATAAATGTCCTGTTAAAGGTTGTAAGAGAGCCCAAGATAATGTGAATGCAGATAAAATTACAGTGACTCCTTCAAGACTTATTTGACGTTCAAGTAGATAGAGTGGAAGAAAGGATATCATTAGACTATCCATTATCTTGCTGCTAAAACCTGCGAGAGAAAGTGGCATGATTTTTCTAAAATATGGGAGGTAGTTGCTCAGCGATTTTCGAGGCGTCTTTCCATCATTGGCCTTTATTTTAGTTTCTGGCAGTATAAAGAAGGATGAAACTGCTCCAAAGGCTGATATTAGTATAAAAATGAAAAACGGGTATCTTAATCCTCTTTCTAGTGCAAGGTTTCCACCAAAATAGGTGCCGATGGAGGACCCTCCATATGCAGCTAGCTCAAACAATCCCATGGCTAGTCCGATTTGAAGGGGTAGAGTTTCAGTTATTGAGACCATTATACCGACGAATGTAGCTCCCCCTCCTACACCTATTAACGCTGTTCCGATAAGCATATGTGCGTAATTTGAGGCAGCGGCGATCAATGCGCCTCCTAACCCTGTCAGGATTATACCTATGATGATGACGGGTTTTCTACCAATTTTATCTGATATAACTCCGAATATCAGGTTGGTTGTAGCTTTGGATAAGCCGAAGATTGAGACAATGTATCCTATCTGTGTAAATGATGTGATTAACAGTACTTGTTTTGCGAAAAGTGAAGATAATCCCCTGTGAATACCCCACTCTATTCCCGCTAATAATTCTAGAAGTATAAAACTAGCGAGAACCAGAATCGTTCTTTTCTTAACAATAGACATTTTTAGATCACGAATATTTTCATGATTTAATATGTAGAGCTGATGTTTTATTTGGACGTTATGCATGCATGCGCCTCAAGTCTTTGCTATATGGTCTAATCCGCTTTTCCTGAGAACTCATTCATCCAGTACTCAAGGGCATCCATCAAGTAAAGAGTGGATAAACACTCCATTTTACCTTACTGTTGTAAAAGTGGTGTGGTGTGCTGGGTGTAACCCATCTTCTGTCCTTCGGCGGCATTCAGCTATGCGGGCTACCCGCGCCCCCTGTAGGAGGGATTCGGCGCCTATTTGCCCTTGCACCCTGCGGGTCAGTCGTCTCACCCAGGCCCGTGGCGACCTCATCCTCCAAGGAGTCATCGCATGCCACGGGAGGTATCGTTTCTGTCCGTTGCCAAGGGTCTCCCCTTACGCCTCACGGCGTCGCAGCCCTACGTGGTGGATGGAGTTTCCTCAGACCAGTGGCCCGAAAGCCGCCCCCCAGCTCACCAACCACTAGCGTAGAGAATACAGTTGAATAAATATATAGTGGATGCGCCTCGTGCTAGTTACCATGACAAACGTGCTGCTGGTGGGCGAGAGCTGGGTGAGTGTCACCACCCACTACAAGGGCTTCAACCACTTCGTCAGCGGGACATACGAGACGGGGCTCAAATGGTTCAGCGAAGCCATGGATAGGCACGGTGTAGACGTCACCCACATGCCGGCCCACGTGGCCGCCGACGAGTTCCCCTTCGACGCAGACGAGCTCAGCTACGACGCGGTACTGCTTAGCGACGTGGGCGCCGACACTTTCCTCCTCCACCCCAAGACGTGGCTCCACGGAGAGAGAACCCCCAACCGCCTGAGAACCATCGCCAAGTACGTGGAACAGGGCGGCGGCCTCATCATGGCGGGAGGCTACATGAGCTATCAAGGCATCAACGGAGCCGCCATGTACCAGAGGAGCCCAGTCGCGGACGTGTTGCCCGTCGAGATGATGGCCACGGACGACAGGTGCGAGCGGCCCGAAGGAGTGCAGCCGGTCAAACAGGTTAGGCACCCGATAGTCGACGAGCTGCCCGATAGGTGGCCTCACATTCTTGGGTACAACCTCGTCGAGCCGTTAAGGGGAGCAGAGACGCTGGCTAAGGTTGACGACGACGCCCTTCTAGTAGTGGGTGAGTACGGCTCAGGCAGAGCCGTGGCCTTCACCACAGATATCGGCCCACACTGGTGCCCAAAGGAGTTCGCCGAGTGGGACGGCTACGGCATCCTGTGGAGAAACATGGTGCAGTGGGCGGCGAGAGAGCTGTGAACGAGGAGAAGAAACCCATCGCTCATGACGCCTACGAGAAGCTTGCTGACGCCTACGCCGAGATGATCGAGACCAAGCCACATAACGCGTACCTGGAGCGCCCAGCCACACTCTCCCTCCTCCCCGACGTGAAAGGTAAACGAGTGCTGGACGCCGGATGCGGCCCCGGCCTGTACGCCGATCTGCTCGTCCAGCGAGGAGCCAATGTGGTCGCGGTCGACGCCAGCCCCAGAATGCTTGAACACGCGCGGCGGAGGCTCGGAGACAGGGCCGATGTTAGGCTGCACGACCTGAGGAAACCCCTAGGCTTCCTCGAGGATGACGCGGTGGACCTAGTGCTCGCCTCCCTCGTCATGGACTACATCGAGGACTGAGTGCCGGTCTTCAAGGAGTTCAGGAGGGTGCTGAAGAGCGACGGCGTATTCGTCTTCAGCGTCGGCCACCCAGCCATCAACTTCGTTCTCAAGGAGGGGGTGGAAGACTACTTCAGCGTCCACAGGATGGAGATGCTGTGGACAGGCTTCGGCGTGGAGGTCCACATGCCCAGCTACCACAGGCCCATCGAGGCGATGGTGGAGTCCCTTCACGAGGCCGGGTTCCTGGTGGAGAGGTTGATCGAGGCGAAGCCCACAGAAGACTGCAGGAGGGTAGACCCCGAGGGCTACGAGAAGGTCTCCAAGAGGCCGACGTTCCTCAACATCAGGGCTGTCCCGAGTCCCTAATCACTCTTTTATCCTCAAAGCCTTTTCAAATACAAGAGGCGGAGAAGTTGAACCCCAACGTTCTGAGCCAACGGTACGCGACCCGTGAGATGAACAGGATATTCAGTGAGGAGGGGAAGACCCTCATGGAGCGTGAGCTGTGGCTCAGCGTACTCAAGGCCCAGAAGAAGCTGGGCATGGACATCCCCAACGCCGTTATCGAGAGCTATGAGGCGGCCAAGAACGACATAGACCTCGAGCTCATCAAGGAGATCGAGCTACGCACCAAGCACGACATCAAGGCCAAGATAGAGGCCTACAACCATGCGGCGGGCGGCGCAGAGTACATACACTTGGGCCTCACAAGCAGAGACCTCACAGACAACGTTGAGCAGCTCCAGATCAGGGACGCGATGACGCTCATCCACGGCAAGTACGTCTCGGTTCTCCGCCACCTTCTAGAAAAGGCGGAGGAGTACAGCGGCGTCGAGCTCACCGGAAGAACCCACCACCAGCCGGCCCAGACCACGCTGCTGGGCAGGAGGTTCAGCATGTGGGCGGAGGAGCTCCTCATACACCTGAAGGAGTTCGAGGCCTTCATCGAAGGCTACCCACTCAGGGGCATCAAGGGAGCCGTGGGCACCCAGTTCGACATGGTCAACCTCCTCGGCTCCCCCGAGAAGGCGCTCAAGCTTGAGAGGAGGGTGGCAGAGGAGCTCGGCTTCACGGATCTCATGGACTCCACGGGCCAAGTCTACCCGAGGAGCCTAGACTTCAAGGCGACGAGCCACCTCGCGGCCCTCGCCTCCGCGTGCGAGAACTTCGCCAAGTCCATCAGGCTCATGGCCGGCCACGAGCTCGTCACGGAGGGCTTCGCCGAGGGCCAGGTGGGGAGCAGCGTCATGCCCCACAAGATGAACACCAGGAGCACCGAGCGCATCTGCGCCTTCAGCGAGCTCCAGAAGATGTACGCCGACGGCGCGTCGAGGCTCGCCGGCGACCAGTGGGAGGAGGGCGACGTCTCGTGCTCGGCGATACGCAGGGTGATAATGCCTGACGCGTTCTACACCGCCGACGGCCTCGTCGAGACCACCCTCACGGTCCTCAACCAGATGGGCGCCTACCCGGCGGTCATCGGTAGAGAGCTGGACAGGTACCTCCCGTTCCTCGCCACCACCGAGATCCTCGCCCTGGCCGTCAAGCACGGCATGGGGAGGGAGGAGGCCCACGCCGCCATCAAGAAACACGCCGTAGCCGAGGCGCTCAGGATGAGGGAGAGGGGGGCCTCCGAGAACAGGCTCGTAGAGCTGCTGGCGGGGGAGCCTGTCTTCAAGGCCGTGGGCGTCACGCCCAAGGAGCTTCGCGGGGTCTTGAGGGACAAGAGCCACTTCGTCGGGAACGCCTACCAGCAGATCTTGGCGGTCAAGGAGAAGGCCGCTCTGCTCCTCAAGAAGTATGGCAAAGAAGCCGCGTACGAGCCGGGCGCCATCCTCTAAGACACAGCGCACATACTCCGATTAGCCTCCAAAGTTCCCCGGATAACATCAGCTCTTAGAAGGCTCCATTGATAGTAACCCCCGATCTTTAAGTCGATGGAGCCATGGCACTGGAAAATGTTTGTAGGGTTAGGTCCTCGCTACTCGGAGCCGCGTAGATACAGTATGAGGCTCGTGGCTATCCCCAGTATGACTATTATCCCCACGAACACTGGGGCCTTGCTGCGGATGAAGTAAGGCAGCGAGTTCAGGGGCTGCCGTAAGTACTCGTTGAGGTACGGCACCACGACGTAGATGACGGTCGTCGTCGCGGCGGTGGCCGAGACGATGAGGGTGAGGTACCCCATCTGGCCCCGGCTGACCTGGTTGATGTCCTCCTCCAGCGCGCCTCTGCTGAGAAGCTCCACGCGGTCCTCCCTGAACCTGTAGGTGTACCTGAGCATGAGGTAAGTCACCTGTAGGAGTAGGCCGACGCTGAAGACCCAGAGGTCCGTGACCCTGGGGCTGGGCATCAGGTCCAGTATGAGGCCGACCCAGTTGAAGGTGCTGAAGTCCAGGACGGCGGGGAAGAACATGAGCATGTTGAGGCTGAATAGCCTGCCGAACGACTCTATGTCTCCCTTCCTCCAGAGCATGAAGCAGAGGGCGAGCGCCAGCACCATGACGACGAGGTTGAAGTAGGGCATGTACGGCTCCAGGAGGGGCCCGATGAAGCTGTCTTTGATCATGTTTATTATCTTGTCGTAGAGGGTGGTCTGGACCATGGTGACGGCCGCCATGTAGCAGGCGGCCAGGGCGACTCCCAGCTCCACGGACCGGATGACGTTCTCCCTCATCTCCCCACCCTCTGGCGCTGCAGCGCCTGCGCGAAGCTCTCCCTCACCGGGTCCCAGTTGACGAATATGCAGCCCATGCCCCGAAGGGCGTCGTAGTAGGGCTGGTTGTGGTACGTGAGGAACCCGGCGGCTATCTTCTCCTCCTCCGACTGGGCGGCGATGCTGTAGCCCTGCACGTTGAAGATGATTATGGCGGGCTTGGTGCTGGCTCGGCCCACGTACCTGTGGAGCTGCCTGACGCCGTCTATGATGCCCTTGATCTTCTCGGGCTCCACCATGGTGACGATGACGAAGAGCGGCTGGGTGCCCACGATGTAGCGGCGGCAGCTGTGCACAGCCTCCTTGAGGCTCTCACTGCTGTACCTGATGTCCACGTGGAGGAGCTCCCTCGTGATCTTGTACTGCTGCCGCTTCCCCACGTCCGGGAACAGCACCCTGCTCCTGGTCTTCTGCCTGACGGTGGGCTCCCTGGTCCTCTCCTCCTCCGAGATGTCCTCTATCTGGTCTATGCCTTCCATGACGCTCTCGTCTATCTCGGGCGCCTCCTTCCTGACGAAGGTGCCCTCCCACTGGTAGGCGTCGTGGTCGTAGACGCAGAAACCGACGCGGCAGTCTCTGTCGATGTAGAAATTGGTGAACCCGAGGGTAGCCCGGATCGCGTACTCCAGGGTGTTGTTGACGGCGGTCCCCAGCGCCATGTGGGCGGCGCTGTCGAGGAATATCCACACCTGCTTCTTGCCCTCCTTCTCGTACTCGTTGACGAGGAAGCTCCCGGGCCTGGCGCTCATGAGCTTCGCCGAGGCCTTCCAGTTGATGCTGCGGTAGTGGTCGCCGGCCGTGTAGTCCCTTATCTCCCTGAAGTCGGTGGTGGCGATGCCGAACCTGAACCTGGCGTCCATTGGCATGGGTATCTTGCTTATGCTTTTGTGGTTCTTGATCTTCCTGACGAAGAGGGGTTGGGGCTGGACTACCACGGCCCTCTTGGCGTTGAGGGTGCCCAGGACGTTGCTGCTTATCATTAGGGGGTGACGCACCTCATATGCCACCTCACGGAGGTCGAAGTACCCCCTCTTGGCGCACACCGCCATGTACTCGAACTCGACGGTCTTCGGGGCGAGGCCCTTCCAGAGGGTCTTGAAATTGGTTCCCTCGTCGAGGGAGAAGCTGCCGGGTAGGATGTCGGAAACGGTGACGAGGCCTGGCCCCCCCTCTATGGTCACGGTGAGCCTGTCTCTTACCTTGTCGTCTACGTTCACCTTGACGTCCTTGCCGACGCGCTCCACCGACGTCACCCTTGGCTGCCCTATGAGGACCCCGGTCGTCAGGAAGATGACGGGGGCCAGACCTAGGGTAATGAGGATCATGTTCCCCAGGAACATGCCCAGCACTAGGAACGTGACGGCGGTAACCACCAGCTCTAGGGTGTCCTGGGTCAGTGTCCGGGTTGTCATCTCTTACCTATGAACTCTTTCGGTACCTCTATCTGCTCGAGTATCTCGTTGAGGACGGCGTCTACGCTGAAGCTCCCCTCCAGCACGTACTCCATCTTCATCATCACCCTGTGCCCTATGGCGTCGTGGACGAACATCTTAACGTCGTCCGGGGTCACGAAGCTGCGGCCCAAGACGGCGGCGTGGGCTCGGGCCACCTTGAGGAGCGAGAGCCCGCCTCTGGGGCTTGCCCCCACCTCCACGACGGGGTGCCTCCTGGTCTCCCTGATAATCTGGCTGATATAGTCAATGATCTTGTCGTCGACGTATACGCGCTCCTCGATGAACCTCTGCATCGCCTGGAAGGTTGCCTCGTTGGTGACGGGCTGTATGAGCTCCGACGGGTCATCCTGCTTCCAGTAGATGCGGCGCTTCATGATGAGGCTCTCCTGGGCCAGGGTCTCGACATACCCCATCTTCAGCTTCAGGAGGAACCTGTCCATCTGGGCCTCTGGCAGCGGGTACGTGCCCTCCATCTCTATGGGGTTCTGGGTGGCGATGACGAAGAACGGCGGCGCCAGCTTGTGGGTCTCCCCCTCTATGGTGACCTGCCTCTCCTCCATGGCCTCCAGGAGGCCTGCCTGGGTCTTGGGGGGCGACCTGTTTATCTCGTCGGCCAGCAGCACGTTTGTGAATATGGGTCCCCTCTCCAGGACGAATCTGCTGTCCTGCATATGCCAGACCCTGGTGCCCAGTATGTCTGCGGGCATCAGGTCCGGCGTGAACTGGACCCTGCTCCAGTGGCACCCCGTTATCCTCGCGTATAGCTTGGCCAGCAGCGTCTTCCCCAGGCCCGGGTAGTCCTCGAAGAGCACGTGGCCGTTGGCCAGGCTCGCGGCCAGCAGCTTCCGTAGCACCATGCGTTTGCCTACGTAGACCTTGCCCAGTCCCTCCAGTATGGCGTTGCTTATCGCCCTAACTCTGTCGACGTGCATTCCCTGCATTCTCAGTCCTCCAAACTCTCTATCATGCTTTCTTGACTCACGCGCTGCTCAGGCTCCCTGAGCAGTCCGCCCAGCCCCAGCCTGTCTATCCCCTCCACGGTACGCCCCAGCAGCTCGAGGCGTCTCTCCTGGTTCATTCTCTCTATCCTGTCAGAGGTGCCCCGCCTACTGAAGCTCGGGGGCCTCTCGTCCTCGTAGTTGATGAGCTCCCTCAGGGTCACCGTTATCTCGGCCTCCGCCGCCCTGTTCTCGTCCAGGAACATGAAGAGCTTCACCAGCACCCTCTCCTTCTTCCCGTCCCTGACGAACTCGTCGAGTATCTCGGTGAAGTCCGTGAGGGCCTTGCCCTTGGTGGCGCTGGTGTCCTGGATGTGCTTGACCCACGGCCCCACCTCGACGGGGGCCATCATGCTCTCCTTCATGCCCCGCCTCATGACGGTGAATATGAGGGCTCCCACTATGACGATGCCGGTCCACTCCACGTATGGGGAGAGCTGCTCTACAACCGGGGACACGGCCTTGAGCCTCCCGGTTATGAAGTTCACGTACAGCGTGCCGATGAGGCTCATGGCCAGCACGAAGGTGTAGCTAGCCGCTATGCCGCCTATCTCCGCTAGGTACGGATTCCTGGAGTCCCTGAATATGCCTATCATGGTTATGGCGGCCGCCACAGCGAAGCCCCAGTTCAGCATGTCCCTTATGAGGAGCACCTGCCCCGAGACTGGGACCCCGGGGTTCGTCATGTAGAGGTTTACCATCTGTATGGCTATCTGGCCGATGATGAATATGGTGGCGGAGCCCGATATGACGCGTATGTAGAACTGTTCCCTTATCTCGGCGACGGCCGACAGGATGTTGTACGTGAAGAAGAGGGCGAACGCCGCTATGACCAGGTAGCCCGCCATCTTGCTGGGCTCGCTTATGGGCTGGAGCACCATGAAGACGGCTATTATGGCGGCGAACCCGCCGGCGTAGAGGCCGCTCACTATCACCCTGTTGAGCTTCCCCTCGAAGATGATGCTCAGGAGGGCACCTAGGTACCACAATGTGATGCCCGCAAGCAGCGGCAGCAGCACCACGCTTATGCCCACGTTGATAAGCGAGTCGGGCAAGTAGGGGAGGAAGGCGCCGAAGTCTCCCACGGTGTAGGGTGTTGCGAAGCTGATGCCGCTGAGCACGACGGCCACGAACATGTAAAGCGCTGTGGCCCTGATCAGCCGGCTCCGGTTCTCAGCTTCCATTCTTCATCAACTCTACGATTAACTCTATTGTCGCGTTGGTACGCTTAAAGTCCTCCACCGAGATGGGCATGTTGCTGTACATGGCTATCTCGTAGCTGGTGATGAGGTCCTCCAGTGCGGCGTGGGCGTTCACCGGCAGCCTGTCTATGAGGATGTACTCGAACTCCCTCGGGGTCATCGTGTCGTCTATGTCCCCGTATATGCGCATCATGGAGACGTAGAACCTGTTGAAGAGCTTCACCACGCCCTCTTCGTAGCTGCTGTACTCCAGGGGGGCGCCGTCCTCGTACCCTATTCTCTCCCTCCCGGCCGGGAGGACTACCCTGGGCTCCGTGAAGTCCTCCTCCCTTATTCGCCTGCTTCTCCTGGCCGCGTAGACGCCTACGCCCATGGCGCCGCTCAGCGCGATTATTATGTTCTGTGGGAACCCGAAGAGCAGGGCTAGTAGGTTGTCGGGGGAGGGTGGTGGCAGCATCACGCTGACACCGAAGGACGTGTAGGAGCCCACGTAGTAGTCTGTGCCCTCCATCCTCATCCTGATGGTGGCTTCGCCGTCCTCCGGGAACAGCGCCGGGAAACTGATCTGGCCCCGGGCGTCGCTCACCAGGTCCAAGGTCTTGTTCAGGTACCATACGCGGAGAGTGGCGTTGGGGAGAGGCTCACCCGTGGCCGTCTCCACGACGTAGCCCTTGTACGTTATGTCCTTGTCCGCGTAGACCTTTTTGGGGCCTGAGATGGTGACGCCGGTCTCCGACATTAACCTTATTGGCGGGTCGCTGAAGCTCTCCAGGTACCACCTGTTCTCCAGGGTGTGGGCTATGAGGCTGTAGTCCCCGACCATGAGCTCCGGTGACGCGTCGCAGGTCACGTTGAAGAAGCCATCCTCCACGAAGCCGACGCCCACGATGAGCCCGGTCTCGTTTGTGTCCATCTTGTCTACCTTGAGTATTATCTCCACCTGTGGGCCGCTCACCGCCGAGCCGTTGACGTTAGTCACGGTGCCCCAGACGTTGAACGTCTTTCCCTTGAGCGCCACGGGGTCGTTCCCCGTGATGTTGGTGAAGGTCGCCTCCCTCGTGATGTTGACCTCGCCCTCGTCGAAGTGCTTGGGGGTGGCGTCGAAGATGGTCCATCCTATGCTGCCCAGGTTTGCCTCCGCGTAGAGGTAGGCCTGCTGGGGCATGACGTACTGGTGCTCCGCCCATGGGTCTATCATGAACCCTATGACTGCCCTCGCAGGGAGGTCGATGCTCCTGACCATCAGTATCAGCGCGGAGTTGAAGTGGGCGCCGGTTCCCTTCCTGTCGTTGAACAGGAACCATATCACGGGGTCTATGCCCGCCGGTGGAGGGGTGAAGTCCTCGCTGAACTCGTAGTTGTCCCTCAAGTAGTCCTCTATGGCTTTGTATTTCTCGTAGGGGCTTGTCTTACCCTCCGTCACCTCCAGCGCGCGCTCCCTGAGCCGCGACCCTATCCGCATGGGCACGTCGAGGGTGGCCTCGGTGGGGACCGGCTCCGCGGCTCTCAGCGCGGCGTCGGAAAAGGCGTGTATCGAGTGGCTAACCCAGTACGGCTCGGTGAAGGCCTCGGTTGACTCGAAGCTCTGCGCCTCGGGATAGTACCTTAGGCTTCCGTTGAATATCACCGACTGGGTCTTCGGCGCCACGGTCACGTATCCTGTGAACACGGTGAGGGGGTTCACGTAGAACTGGTTGTTCACGGTGGCCGACGCGCCCACCGTGTGGTCCGGTATGAGGTCTCCGCCGTAGGGCTCGGACGTGAAGCCTGTCACGGGGTACCATCTGCCCCCGGTGTAGTTCTCCGCGGGGACCCTTCTGAGGTACCTCGTCTTGGGTGGGAGCCGCAGCTCCATGATGGGGCCGAGCGTCCTGGGCTCCACGCCCCCCACCTCGACCTCGTCGGATGATTTACTGAGGGCCCCGGGATCCATTATGGGGTTAGCGGGCCCGGGCTTGTCCTCGTCCAGCTCGAGGCGCGTGATGTCTCCTAGTAAGTTTATGGCTGTGCTGAGCATCCCCACGCTCAGGGTAAGCACTAATAGTAGGAGTGCGAGCCTCGCGTACCGGTTCAACCTGTTTGAATACTCTCCGTGAGCGGTTTTATTCTTTTACTAACCGGGGAAGCCTTTTTCCGGCTTCTACCCCTGGTTGTCTCTTTTTTTTGCTACGTTCCTTGATGTTTGCCTCAAAACTTGCCCCTTTATTACAAGGGAAATGTCAACGTACATGTCAAGTTATTCCCGGGAGCCGAGAGTAACTCATCGACGCACATAAATACTTTAGCCTACCCAAGCCCCCGTTATACCATGTGGACCGTCAAATCCGAGTCCGGCCGGCTCCACGCGGTGCTGATCCAGGACTCCACCGAGCAGCTATGGACCAGGAGGATGCCCTTCGCGGGCATGGAGTCCAGCCTACTCTACGTCGAGCGGGACCCCCACGCACAGATGGACCCCGGCCACGACGAGTGGCTCCAGCTACCCAAGATACTCAGAGACGAGGGCGTCCAGGTCTTCGAGGTCAAATCCATGCTGACGAAGATACTCGAGGACGCCACCACAGCGGAGCGCGAGCAGATAGTCGATGACGTGTGGGACGGGATGCCCAAAAGGCCCGACCCGGAGAAGCTGACGGTCGACCACCTCTTCTGGGGACATCCCCCGAACCCCTACTTCGACCGGCAGCGGGACCAGGTCGTACTCCCCGATTTCAGGCGCGTCGCGTGGACCTACACCCGTGACACCAGCTTCACCACTCAGATTGGGACGGTCATCTGCAACATGAGGCGGTACAGCCGCCGCCACGAGCCCCGGGTGGTCAAGCTCTGCTACGAGTACGACTCCGTCCTCAGCGAGAACATAGAGATTGTGTACGACGCCAACGACGCCGAGGGGGTCTTCAGCGAGCCCCCATGCGTCGAAGGCGGTGACACCCAGATCCTGGACGAGGAGACCATCGCCATAGGCGTCGGCCAGAGGTCCACGGTCACCGGGGTCCTCGAGACGGCTAAAAGGCTCTTCGAGGCAGACACCGACGGCGAGCTACGGTACGTATACGCCGTCAGCCTCGCCGACAGGCCCGCCATGGACTACATGCACCTGGACGTCACCATCAACTACCCTGACAGGGGCAAGGCCCTGGTCATGCCCTACGTCTACGACACCGAGCTGGTGAAAGACTACCCGCCGAAGAGGCTTCTCCTCAAGACGCTGGAGGCCGTCAGGGCGCAGAGCGAGGCCCATGGGCGGTCGCTGGCGCCCCTCGTCCACCCTGACCACTTCAGGAGCCTCGGCAGGACGGCGGTCTATGTGAACCGCGGAGGAAGGCCCGAACTTCTGAGGACGGAGACGAGCCTTCTCGACCTCCTCATCAAGGAGGGCAAGCTGGAGAAGGACGGGTTGATCTACGTGGGCGGCGTCCCCGAGGATCCGTTTGACGTGGATCACCTGCTGGAGGCCATGATGGAGCAGAGCCGCGGCGCCGCAAACATCGTGACGGTGAAGCCGGGGGTCGTGATCGCCTACGACAGGAACAGGAGGACCAACCAGGCGCTCAGGGACCACGGGGTGACCGTGCGCGAGTGGAGCAGCGGCTACCTGGACCTGCTGGGCGGCCCCCACTGCAGCACCAGCCCACTGTGGCGCGACCCAGCTTAAACCCTATAAGTGGTCGATCCGTCATTACGGCGAGTTTATCAGGTGCAGAGCGTCCGTGAGAGATTCAGTTTCATGAGCGGTGACATGCTTGTCCTCACGGTGCGCCAGGTGCTAGGCTTGTTCTTCAGACGCATGGTGCTTCCCTACGCTTCGCTCTTCATCCTCGAGTTGGGCGGCACCTCATCCCAGATTGGCATAGTGAACAGCCTCCTTCCTCTGGCGGGACTCCTCATGTTTCCGGTTTCAGGGTATTTGACCGATCGAACCAGCAGAGTGAAACTGATCGCGTTGACTGGCTATCTCTCAGCCACCAGCATGCCTCTGATAGTCTTCGCGGAAGGTTTCTACCAGGTCTTACTCATCCGTTTGGCGGTCGCCGTGGCGGGGGCGCTGTTCACTCCGGCCAGCACCGCGTTGATGGCCGACTACGTTCCCGGTGAGATGAGGGGCCGGGTCATGGCCGCGCTGGGTAGAGGAAGCATGATGGTCGGGGCAGCCGGCGGTGGAACCGGGGGACCCGGGATGGGGTACCTGTTCACTGTCCCGGTGATGGCCGCATCGATCATTGGCGGTCTGCTATACGCTGTGAACCCCGCCTACACATGGTACTGCATTCTAGCTACGACGGTGGTGTAGGTGCTCGCCCTTGTTCTTTTTATCAGGGACCCCGAGGAGGCCCACTGACCTGCTGTGGCCTGGAGTCGGTTATTGTTTCTGGTGTGGTTGGCGGCATCTTTTGGGGTTGTTGGTGGTTTACTTGTTTTTGTGTGGGTTGTCGCTGTGGCTTGGTATTCCGTGATTTTTTTTGTGGGTTTGGGGTGTGTTCTACTCTTTTTTGGTTAGGAGTGTTGTGGGTCGTGTTGGGGGGGGCGAGTGAGAGTTAGACTTGTTCCATGTAACTAGGAATAACCCTTTTTTACTGGCGGCTTTTCACGTTTAACCTGTATTTTGAGGAAATCCTCCCGAATTATTTGTAGCTCGTTCCAGGTTGCGTCCCGGACGCATTCAAGCGAAGCGTCTATATGCCAGAGTAATTGCAGATGGGCTGTAATGGCTGAGGATGGACGGGTCAGGAAGAACGTAAAGCCCGGGATAGAGGTAATGGTGGTCTTGAAACGTGACCAGCGAACCGGTAAGCTGACGCGTGGCACAGTCAAGGATGTCCTAACCAACTCCCGGAGCCATCCTAGGGGAATTAAGGTCCGTCTGCGGGACGGAAAGATAGGGCGGGTACAGGAAATAGTCGCCCAGAAGGACTAGACGTACTTCTCCATGATGTGTTCAGGTATCCTTATCCTGAACCTACATGTGTCGCTGCCGTCGAAGACGCTCTGCAGCACCTCGACCTCTGTCTCGACGCCGAAGACCACGTCGTACCTGAGCTTCCCGTAGCCGGCGCTGCAGTAACACCACTCCACGGGGATCTCGGGCTCCCCGGTGAGCACCGCCTCCCTGGCCATGGGGCAGTGGCACATGTAGTACCTCTTCAACAGCGGGTCCTTCTCCTCCAGGTACTCCTTGGGGCTGTACGGGAACTTGGTGTTGTAGATCCACTCGCCATCCCTTCTGCCCGACAGGACCTCTTGGTTGCCCTTGACGTGCTCCATGACCTCGGGGGTGATCACCTGCTCGTACCAGACCTTCCCCTCCCGGAGGAAGTGCTCCAGCTCGGCGACTGCCTCGTCGTGCATCTTCTTGAGCCACGCGTCGACGCTCCCCAGCTCCTCCAGCCACTTCTTGTGCTTCATGAAGTTCTTCGGGTTGACCCTGTGGTGGTTGCCGGCGAGCACCCTGAAGTAGACTTCGGGGCTCAGCTCCTTCTCCAGCGCGTCCATGAGGCTCTTGGTGGCGTCACAGTACGCCGCGGGCATCGAGCCCAGCGGCGGGGCCCGGACCTCGCTGAACACCCTGTCCCTCGTGTCCTTGCCCGCTATCTCTTCCAGCCTCTCCGAGAGGGAGGGCAGGATGTTGCGTCCCCCGAGGATGGCGGCGAAGTATATCCAGACCTCCTTCATGTCGAGGAAGTAGACGTACCGCCCAAGCCCGACGAGGGTGTTCTCCGTGTTCTTCCCCTCGTCCATGAGCTCCTGGACGTAATCCTTGAAATCCTCCACGGACGCCTCGTCTAGCCTCTTCCCCTCCGCCTCGAAGTACTCGACGGCTTCTTTAACCGCGTTCACGGCGGCCTTCACCTGCTCTGGGCTGCTCCCACGTTCAACCAGGTACTCTGTGAACTCTTTTTCCTTCTGCAAACCCGATCACATGATATTGTCTTCACCTTACGTAAAAACACGATTAAAAACCGGTGCTCAACTTCAATGCCCCATCATTACGGCACCCTACACGTGAGGCTACCTTAATAGCCCTTCAGATTACTTACAGGGTTAGGTAACCATGTCTAAGCACTGGACCGAGAGCCTCTTCGCGGAGAAGTTCGCCGAGCTATACATCGCTACCCTCGAGGAGTTCATCCCGAGGAGCATCGAGGACGCAGATGGTCTTGAAAACATTTTCAACGAGTACAACGTCCCCGGAAACGGCCTCGTACTCGACCTCGCATGCGGCATCGGCAGACACAGCACAGCCCTAGCGCAGAAAGGATACCAGGTAATAGGGCTCGACATTTCAGAGACCTTCCTCAAGAGAGCAATGAAGCTCGCGGAGGAGAGAGGCGTCGACGTTGAGTTCAGACGAGGAGACATGAGATCAGTCGAGGAGCATCTAAAAGACCACGCAGGACGCTTCGACGCCGTGATAAACATGTCCACGTCCCTCAGCTACTATGACCGGGAAACAGACCTAGACATAATCAGTCAGCTTCACGCCCTCACGAAGCCGGGTGGGACACTGGTGATCGATATCGCCAACCGTGACTGGATCATAAAAAACTTCGGGGCGAAGGATGTCCAATACCACGAGGACGGGAGAGTGCAGACCACTGAACGCCGCTTCGACCTGGAGGACTCCCGGATGCACAACACGTGGAGATTCTACGTCAAGAAGGGAGAAGACCTAAAACACGTGGAAACGTTCCACGTAGACCACATCCTCTACAGCCTACACGAGTTTAAACAGCTCATCCAGAAGGCTGGATGGGAATACAAGACATGTTACGGCGAGTTCGATCTGTCCCCCTTCGAGATGTACTCACGCCGCATGATCCTCGTCTCCCAGAAACATTAAACCATATATCATCAACCATAAACTGAGATTTCCTCGGTGACCGCGATGAGTTATGAGGGATTGTTAACAGAGGCGCATAAAGACGTGGACGCCGCCATCGAGGTCTGGCGTCAACTGATCCATGAGAGGCTGAGCGACAGGATCGACTACGCGTTCCTCAAAGGCTCGGGGATCAAGGCGTGGGAATCACCCGTAGACTATGTGCCGATGATCAGCGACATCGACATCCACATGGGCACAAAGGACCGTGTGCCCCTGTTCCCGGAGACCCGCGGAGGCTTCCTCTACTCGCTGGAGACCACAAGGCTCTACGAGGAGAGGTTCAGGGAGATGAGGCCGGATCACCTGCACATCCCCCGCCCCCAGGTCGTGGTCATGGAGGAGAACCGCGGCGACTGGCTGCCCGAGAGACCCGAGGAGGTTAAACTACTCTATGGCGAGGTGCCCCTGAAGCCGGAGGAGACGGTGGAGCACCTCAGGGCGCGGGACCTGGACGAGCTGGCTGAACTGGGCCCGCTTCTGGCTCGGCTGCCCGAGCAGGTCATCGACCGCATCGACCTGGAGTACTACAGGGTGCTCAGGATGCTATGCTACGTCGTCTCACCGACACCGGTCCGGGTCCTAAGCCAGTGTACCGACCCTAAGCACGTGTGGACGCTGAACCGGACCAACGTGCTGCGGCTGCTGGAGCGCAACGGCTTCCAAGGGATCGCTGAACCGTACCTCCAGTATTACATCACCGGGTGGAAGGCTTTCACGGAGTGCTTCAGGGGCAACGAGACCATGAGGCAGCTCATAACGCACGCGTACAATGTACTCTACGCGTCCTATGACGCTGTGAGGGAGAAGGTGGAGCAGAGATGAAGTACACCCACACGAACCTCGTGGCCCGGGACTGGAGGCGGCTGGCAGACTTCTACATCAAAGTCTTCGGCTGCACCCCTGTGCCGCCCTAGAGGGACCTATCCGGTGAATGGCTCGACAAGGCCGCGGCAATACGCGGGGCGCATATCAGGGGAGTACACCTCAGGCTCCCCGGCCACGGAGACGCTGGCCCCACCCTAGAGGTGTTCCAGTACGATCAGGAGACGGAAGCCGAGACCCCGGCGCCCAACAAGCCCGGCTACGGACACATCGCCTTCGCTGTCGACGACGTGGAGGCGACCAAAGAGGCCGTCATCGCGAGGGGAGGCGAGTCTGTGGGCGACGTGGTTAACGTGGGCCTACCCGGAGTGGGCAGGCTTGAGTTCGCCTACATGCGCGACCCCGAGGGCAACATAATCGAGATGCAGAAGCTCTGGGGCTAGCCTCTACGCCTTCTTCTTGAGGATGGATATCTGGCCGGCGTGGTACAGGTTGTGGTGCACCGCTCCGTGGAGCATCTGCCTGAAGCTGTACCTCGCCCCGGGCACCGTCCTCTCCAATTCCTCGCTGCTCCAGCCAGCCAACTCGTCCAGCACCATGTTCACCGCCGCCTCCAGCCGCCTCAGCGACTGGCTCCACTGCTCCTCGGTGCCGCCCATGCTGGGCCAGTCCGCGGCCTTGCCGGGGGCGGGCGTGGCCTTGTCCTTTACGGCGTCCAGAACGGCCTCCAGCCAGAAAGTCGTGTGGTCCACGAGCTCCCAGATGGTGTGTCTCTCTCCGAGGGGCCTTGCCGTGGCCTGTGCTAGGTCGACGCCCTCCAGGGTCTTGAGGAGGCTTGGGCCGTGCCACGAGTCCCCCTTGAAGGTGGTCTCGATCTGGTCCCTCAGAAACTTGACTTCGTTCATCAAGTTGACAGAGAAACGACGGTATAAAACCCCTATGAAAAGACTTTGGGCCGCCGACGGCTTTAACCCTTAAATCGGCTGCCCCCCGTTATCTACACGTGATTCTGTTTGATCCCGAGACGTAGACTGGGGAGGATGGAGGCTGAGGTCTCCGTGATCACCCTCGGAGGCTGCGGCGTGGGCAGGCTCCCCCAGGAGGAGGCAGACAGGTACATCAAGATGGCCTTCGACTACGGAGTCAACATGCTGGACCTGGCCCCCACCTACGGCGACTGCGAGCTCAGGCTGGCACCCTGGATGAAGACTCACCGTGGCAAGGTGTTCCTGGCCGAGAAGACCACTAAGCGTACCAGGGAGGGCGCGCAGAACGAGCTTCACAGGAGCTTGGAGCGTCTGGGCGTCGAGAGCTTCGACCTCTACCAGATGCACAGCCTCAAGACCATGGAGGAGGTGGACCAGGCCCTAGGCCTCGGCGGAGCCATAGAGGCTTTCAAGGAGGCCCAGGAGACGGGCCTCGTGAAGCACCTCGGCATAACGGGCCACCAGGACATGAGGGCCAACCTGGAGGCTCTGAAGAGGTACGACTTCGATCTGGTCCTTCTGCCGGTGAGCCTCTGCAGCGCCGTGGCGTGGCACCCCATGAACGACTTCAGGCCTGTGCTCAGGTACGCCGTGGAGCACGACATCGGCGTAACCGCCATCAAGGGCATCTGCAGGGGCCGATGGAAGGGTGAGCACAGGTACAACACTTGGTATCACCCATCCGACAACCAAAACGACATCACTCTGGGCGTCAGGTATACCCTAAGCCAGGAGGGAGTCACCACCTACAGCCTCCCCTGCGACCACAGGCTCTGGGAGATGGTTCTCAAGGCGGGAGAAGAGTTCAAGCCCATGTCGGCGGAGGAGCAGCTGAAGGCCGTGGAGTACGCCAAGGCGCAGGGCTTCAGCCCCCTCTTCCCCGAGTAGCGGAGCCATTGCAGATTCAACAGGTGAACATGTGTGGGGACGAGTTACCAGGAGGGGGGGCCGAACGGTTCTACGACCTGTTCGGCGAGAAGGACGACGTCGAGTTCTACGTGGAGCAGGCGAAGAGAAGCGGCGGCAAGGCTCTTGAGTTCGGTGTCGGGACCGCGCGTCTAGCGATACATCTCGCCCGCGCCGGCGTGGAGACGCGGGGTATAGACACCAGCCGCCACATGCTCAACGCCGCGGAGAGGAACATCGCGGAGGAGGCCCCAGAGACCCAGGCCCGGCTCCAAATGGCACTCGGTGACGCCTTGGACTTCAGGCTCCCAGAAAAGTACGACATGATATATTTCCCCAGCTGCAGCTTCGACCACATACTCGACCCCGTGGACCAGAGGTCGGCTCTACTCAACATCAAGAAACACCTGGCGCCGGGAGGCCGCTACGTTTTCGACCTGTACCTCGTCAAGGATCTGAAGGCGGATAGTGGCTGGGTCGTCAGGAGGAAGGAGCTCGAAGACGGCTCCAATGTCATTCGTTCAGAGTACCACGTCACGAGGCCCGAGAGACGGCTCATGTCGCTGGATATGTGGTACGACCATGTGGTGGACGGCCGGGTGGCCGAGAGGTTCTACGAGGGAAGCGACGTCTACGTCCACGATGTCGAAGGAATGAGGGCACTGCTGGACGAGACAGGGTTCGAAATAGTCGAGGAGTACGGCGACCACCACGGCAAGCCCTACGAAGCGGGAGACCGCCTAATAGTCTTCGTCACTCGACCAAAGAAGCAGTGATCGGCGGGTCACCCAGACTCTATGCTGATCTCTTGGGCGCCCGCCCAGAGCGTCTTCTCACCCATCTCGGCGAGCCTCTCGGTGCCCTCGACTATCGTCGCGAAGTGGCTGCCCGGTAGCTGCCCGACCTTGCTGGCGAAGCACGTGGAGCCGTAGGGGATGAGGATCTCTTTCTCGCTCACGCCGCCGGGGTAGTACAGCAGCTCCCCCTTGCCGGGGTGGCTGGTCTGGTTCTCTAGCGGTGCCTCGATGCCGTAGGGGTCCATCTGGAGCCACACAGCCTCCCCGCTCCACCGCGCCTGTATAACCTTCCCTGTTATGGGGAGCGCCCCCAGTATCCTCCTGCATGTCTCAGGCGCCTCATCCACGTGCAGGGCCGCCTTGAACCTGTGTTCACCTATCCTGATGTTGACGTACTCGGTCATGTGTACAGAGTTGCGGCGAGGAGAGAAATATGTTTACGGTGAAAAATGGGGGCCTTAGCTCTCCGCCACGACCGTGTGCTTCAGGACGCCTATGGGCTGGATCTCGCATTCGACCACGTCGCCGACGTCGAGGAAGCCCTCGGGGCCCCAGCTGTGGGCCACGCCGGCCACGGTGCCCGTGGCGATGACGTCCCCAGGCATAAGCGTCGTGCCGTTGCTCAGGTACTCGATTATCCTCGGTATCCAGACGATCATGTTGTCCAGTGTGTTGTTCTGCCGCTCCTGGGCGTTGACCCTCGTCTTGAGCCTCAGCGGCGGCTTGTACGGGTCCTTGATCTCGTCGCTGGTCACTATGCACGGCCCCATGGGGGCGGCGTTGTCCATTCCCTTGCCCTTGGTCCAGTTGATGTCCCGCTTGAACATGGGGAAGTCGACGTCTTGGGGGAAGCCCTGGTCCCTGGCGCTGACGTCGATCATTATGGTGTAGCCGGCGACGTGGTCGTACGCCTTCTCCGCCGGGATGTACTTGCCCTTCTTACCGATGACCACGGCCAGCTCGCACTCGTAGTCCATCCTCTCCGTGGCTTTAACCTTGATGAGGGGGTCACGGGGGCCCACCACCAGGGTGGGAGGCTTCTGGAACATGTCGGGGACGTCTATCTTCAGGCTCTTGAGCCTCTCGATGGCTTTCCTCCTCTCCTCCGGGTCCTTTATCCGCTCCGTGGCGTGGTCGTAGAAGTTCGCCGCGGCGCAGTACAGCTTCCCGGGCCTCGGGACGGGGGCCAGCAGCTTCGCCTCGTCCAATGTGAGCACTATCTTCTCCTCGTCGAGGCCGAGGGCGTCGGGGTGCTCCTCGGCGTACCTGAGGGCCTCCTTCGCCGCCTTCATGGAGTCCTCGCCTCCCTCTAGGAACCCCACCATGCACGTGGGGATAGATGCGTCCGCATGCCTCCTCGCCGCCTCTCGCTCCTTCTTCTCCAGGAGCTTCAGCGCGTAGGCGGAGTTGAGGTCAACGACCCCGTCGCCCGTGAGGGCGCCGACGCGTTCCTCCGTGTGAACCCTAAAAGTCACTAGCTTCATGGTTTGCTCCTCTCTATAACCTGCACAGACGTACTAGAAAATAGTGTTGGAGACTACACGACCGGGTAGCCCGCCTCGATTCACCCGGTGATGCCCGCGTTCATGTGGTATATCTTGGCGAACCCAGCGTCCCGTAGAATGCCCACGGCCTGCGCGCTCCTGTTGCCTGTCCTGCAGTAAACCAGCAGCTCGTCGTCTCTCGACAGCTCGTCGAGGCGGTCGCCCAGCTCTTGGACGGGGATGTTTATGGCGCCCTCGATGTGGCCGTCTTCGTACTCCGACGCCGTCCTCACGTCGAGTATGACCAGATCTGGTTTGTCTTCTATGAGGGTCCTCGCCTCTTGGACGGTGACGTCGCCGTAGCCGTCTCCGTCGGGTAGCAGTGACGGGGCGAAGAGGATGGAGGCCACGACTGCCACGGCGACCGCTACGTAGATGAGTCTTCTTTCTCGTCGCTCAAGCCTCTGCATGGGATACCTCGCTGAACGGCGACGGAATAACCTAAGCCGCACACAAGCATCGGGGGTGTTTATTCATGGAGGCTTCGTCGAGCAAGACTGGCCTCAAAGTTCGTAGCTGATAACAGGGATGTGGTGTCGTGTCATATTCTATGGGTGCTGAAGTCCTTGGTCAGGCCCTCGATGGCTCTTGTCATGATCTCCGTCAAGTTGTGGAGATCTTCTAGGCTGAGGACCTCCACGGGGCTGTGGCTGTACCTCCTCGGCACCCCGATGGTGCAGGCGGCGAGCCCCGCCTTCGTCTGCTGCATCGCAGAGGCGTCCGTGCCTCCGTGCATGAGGCCGGTCTGGTATGGGATGCCGTTCATCTCCGCGACGCCTATGAGCCACCTCCTCAGCACTTGGCTCCCGAGCCGCGTCCTGGAGCCCAGCTCGCCTATGTGGATGGCGGGGCCCTTCCCTACCTCGTAGTAGAGGTCCCTCATGTTTACGTCGGGCTGGTAGCCTGCGGGGCAAGTGTCGATGGCCACCGCCATGTCCAAGTCCAGGCCGTGTACCGCGACCTCGGCCCCTCTGAGCCCTATCTCCTCCTCGACGGTGCCCACGTAGTAGACCGTCGCCGGTATAGGCTTGTGGCTGAGGTTCCTCGCTATGGTTATGATGGCGGCTAGCCCCGCCCTGTCGTCGGCCGCCGGCGTCGCTATGTAGTTGTTGCCAAGCTCCACGGGCCCTGTGTTCCAGACTATGGGTGTGCCTATCTCGACGCCGCGCCGATGCGCCTCCTCCCTGCTGTTGGCTCCTATGTCGATGTACATCTCCTCTATCGGGGGAACCTTCGAGGCCTCCTCAGGTTTGGTGATATGCCCCGGTTTGATGCCGACGACGCCTATTATGGGTCCTTTATCGGTTAGAATTCTTACCTGGTGCCCCTGTATGCTTCGGGTGACGGCGCCGCCTACGCGCCTGAACCTGATGAAACCCCTCTCGTCCACGTTGAAGACGACGAACCCCACCTGGTCCGTGTGGGCCGCGAGAGCTATGCCGGGGGCTTCAGGGTCCGTGCCCCTCTGGACCCCCACCACGTTCCCCCGCGGCGTGTCGTAGACCTCGTCGCAGAGCGGCTTGAGCTCCTCTACGAGCCTCCTCATCATGGGCTCCTCGAAGCCGCTGGGGCTCCCCACCTCCACTAGGCTGAATAAAAGCTGTTTAAGGCTCTCCAAACCTTGCACCTTCACAGAAAGTGTGGCTCGTCTATGAATAGGTTTTGGGTCAGATCTCTATGACGTCTTTGCTGGTCTTCCCCGGCTTCGCTGTCTCTGGGTTCACGTCCTCCAGCATCTCCAGGAGGCTCTCCAGCTTCTCGTTCATCAGTATATCCTTGAACTCCAAGTACTCCTCAACTGAGCGGATTATCAAGCCCCGGCGCTTCGTGGGGCTACCGCTGGCGTCCACCGGGTTCACCTCGACACATAGGCTCGGCTCCCTGTTCTTGCTGCCAGGCATCCTCATGACGAAGACCCCTGGGACCGTGGTCTTCACCTTGTCCCAGTCTTTTCCCTTTTGAAGAAATTCGGCGAGTTTATCCTCTGACATACCCTGATCAACCCGTTCCCAGTATACAAGGGTTACCCAGCGGGCTTCACTGGTTATTTATAGTCTCGCCCCATTACTCATCCATGGTTTCTGACGGGTTCATCCACCAGGAGAGACGCTGGGTGGGCGCCGGGAGGCACGACTGCGTCGCGGAGAACGGGATGGTGGCGTCGAAGCACCCTCTCATAGGGGAGGCCGGCGTCGGCGTCATGAAGAAGGGCGGGAACGCCGTGGACGCCGCCGTCGCCGCAGCATTCATGGACTGTGTGGTTGAGCCGGGCATGAACGGCATAGGAGGGGAGGGAGTCATGGCCATACACCGGGAGTCCGGTGAGAACGTCATAGTGGATTACGTGGGCAGGCCGTCCGTGAACTGCACCCCAGATATTTATGAGCTGGAGGAGACCGCCGAGCCGGGCTGGATGGGCTGGCGTAAGGTGAAAGACGACGCCAACGTCGTCGGACACAAGGCCTGCACCACGCCGGGCACCGTCGCGGGCCTCACGGAGGCCCTCGAGCGGTACGGCACCATGAGCCTAGAGGAGGTCATGGCGCCCGCGATCAAGGTGGCCAGGGAGGGCTTCACCGTGGGCTGGTGGACCGCCGACCACATCTTCAGGCGGATGGAGGCGTTCTGGGGATTCAACGAATGGAGACGGGTCTACCTCAGAGAGGGGCGGTTCCCGTACCTGCCCTATACCCGCGGGATGGCGGAGCCCCACGTGCTCGTGAACGAGGCGCTCGCCAAGTGCCTGGAGGCGATATCCATGGAGGGGCGTGACATCTATTACAAAGGATGGATAGCGGAGGCCATCGCGGGGGAGATGGAGAGGGGCGGCGGCCTCATTACCCTCGAGGACCTGGCCATGTACGAGCCCATCATACACTCGCCCGACCCGGGGAGCTACAGGGGCCTCGACGTGGTGTATGACCCGACCCACTCCGGGACCACTATGATGCAGATACTCAACATCATGGAGGGCTACGACTTCCCGTCCATGGGCTTCATGAGCCCAGAGCGCCTCCACGTCGTCGCCGAGAGCGTCGGCCTGGCCTTCGCTGACAGGTTCAAGTACATGGGCGACCCCGGCTTCGTCGAAGTACCCCTCAAGGGGCTCGTCTCGAAGGAGTACGCCGCCGAGCTCCGAGGGAGGATCGACCCCAAGAGGGCCGGGGCCGTGAAATTCGGGGACCCTTGGCCTTATGAGCCGGAGTGCACGACGGCCCTCGCCGTGGCCGACAAGGCCGGGAACATGGTCTGCGTCAACCAGACCCTCGTCAACTCCTTCGGCTGCGGCGTGGTGGTACCCGGCACCGGGATAGTGATGAACAACGCCATGTACGGCCTCAACCCGGAGCCGGGCCACGCCAACAGCATCGACGGACGGAAGAGGAGGATACAGAACGTCTGCCCCACCGTGCTGCTCGACGAGGGGGAGCCCTTCATGGTGCTCGGCGCACCCGGCGGCAGGAACATACAGGTCTCCGTCGCCCAGGTCATCCACCACGTCGTCGACTACGGCATGGGGGCCCAGGACGCCGTGGACGCCCCGAGGCTAACCCGGGAGACGGGGACCGTGTACCTCGACTCCCGTTACCCGGCCGCCGTCAGGGACAGGCTGACATCCATGGGCCACGACGTCGACTGGGTCGACCCTGAGCTAAAGAGCTGGGGCAGGCCGATAGCCGTTATTAAGGACATGGAGAATGGGCTGCTCCACGGCGGCGTCTACTCGATGTTAACCGGGTTCGAGTCCATGGCGGTAGGGTTTTAGTGTCCCCATTTCTCGTAAATCAATGAGGCCACGCGTCACATGTGGTTTTTTTCAACTAAAACTGAAAATATATACCCTCAGTCGATAACTATTATTATCACGTTTCACGTCGGCACGTCTGGGACGCCTTGTCTAGCGAAGATTCTGCGGGCCGTGAAGAGATCTGGGTGCTGTTAGTAGACGATGATCCCATGCAGCTGGTCATGCTTAAGCCCCTCTTGGAGAACTTTGACCCCCTTATGCACATAGACACCCTCTCCGACCCCATCAGGGCCGTCCAGAGGATCAGGAACTTCGACTACGACTGCGTCGTCTCGGAGTACATCGTCGGCGGCAGGCACGGGATGAACATCTTCAAGGCAGTCAAGAACATAAAGCCGATACCGACCATCCTCTACACGACTAGAGAGTACAACGAAGTCCAGAGGATGGCTGAGCTCTCGGACGTAAACGGCTACATCAAGAAGATAATGGACCCCGAGAGCTATCCACTGTTAATCAGGTTCATCAGGGAGACTGTGAAGAAGTACAGGGCTAAAAACCCGAACCGCAAGTACAGGAACGACCCCATGACTACGTGGCAGGCCAAGAAGCACAACTTCGTAGGCATGACGCGGGACGTCGTATATGGAACATAGATGAGCTGGATCGATAACCCCAGAGACTATAGCATCCTCACGCAGCTCATCAGGGATAGACACAAGGCGAGTATGTATCCGGTCGATCAAACGGTGAGGACTACCGACCCTGTGGGCTGAGGAGAGCCCGCACCTCTCTCAGGAGCTCGTCTCTTTCGTCCTCGTACTGCCTCCAGCGCTTATCGAGTTCCCGGCGCCGCTCCGCCGAGATCATTCCCTGGGTCTTAGCCTCGTTTAGCGCGTCGACGAACTCCCTGTAGACGTTACGCTCCTTTCTCGGCCTACCCAGCCTCTCTCTGATTATCTCGCGTTGGGTCTTGATGCCCGATAGCAGCTCAATTAACGGCTTTATCTCTCTCAGTGTCTCCCTGAACGCCTCTTGGTTCAGAGTGTTGCTGACCGTGACCAGATGGACCTCGGGGGCCTGTGGCTGGACGTATACAGACTGGTTGTTGACTATCCTTCTCCCTCCTTTTCGCAGCTCGTCGGCCTCCTCCAGAAGCCTTCTAAGAACCTTCCCGTCCAGCCTTGAGCTCAGATATCTTCTTGTGAGCTCCGGGTCGGAGCCTTCCCCGCTCCTACTGTATAGCTTGGTCTCGTACCCGGCGTGGAGCCCACCGAGCAGGGTAAACAGCCTCTCATATTCCTCACGGTGTGTCTCCCTGTAGACGTTCTCCAGGTGTTCGACGCTCTTCTTGGACTCGTAGACTATGGCCAGCTCCAGCCCCTGGTCTCTTAGCCGCATGCGGAGGCTCGGGAGCGGCTTTCCGTCGGCCACGCTCGGCTCTCCCAGGGGTACAATCAATACGTCTTCAGTGGACACGTTCTCCATGATCTCTCTTTCGCTGGGGCTGGGAACCAGCCCGCCGAGCTCCTCCTCTACCAGCCTGTACCATCCGACGTATTTCTCTCTCCAAGCCATCTGCTTCACCGGGTGAACCAGAAGAAGGTGAGAGTCGCCTAAAAAAGCATTGAGAAAAAAGGAAGGAGGTTTAGGAAGATGAGGCCATGGGCCTTGCTTTGGTACTCGTGCTTGGGGTCAGGGCCTCTGCGCTCTGCGTTTGGAGGTTTCTCCAGCCGAAGCCGATGGGGTGGGCTATGCCCTTCATGTGGAAGCCGTAATTCTCTCTGTCGTGGCTCATGTAGCCTTTCATGGCCAGCCTTACGCCGAGTCGCGCTCTGCCTATCCTTCCGATGGCGCTGAGGCTCAGATCGTCGCCTCGGAGCTTCATCACGAACACGCCGTCGCTGCCGAGGACGGCTACTCCCTTGACGCCGACGCGTTCACCGTTGTGGCCGACGATGCCCCAGACGATGTCGTAGACTGTGCCGTACTCCGTCGTCTTGACCTTGGTGGCCGCGAACACTGTGCCTACCGTGGTCGCCAGGTTGGATTCCTCTACGTCCGCGTCGCCTAGAGGCCACGAGGAGCCGTATGTGCGGGCTATCCAAAGCGGGCTCGCTGTGTCGCCGTCCTCTACTGTCGGGGCGTTCTCTGCGGCGCTGATCCTGTCATCGATCTCGTCTTCACTGAGGTCGTCGATGTCAATGGGCATAGGCTCCGCCAACTGCAGCCTGTTCTGTACCCTAGCCTTCAGGGACTGCTTGAAGCGCTGCACGCGCTGGGCCCGATTAACAAAAGCCTCGGGCTTGGGGGCGGTGTCGTCCTCGGCGGCAGCCATCGCCGGCATTACCGTGAGGACCGAGGCCACGATGAGGGCCATCACCAGGAGGGTTTTGGTTCTCGTCTTCATTTTTGACCGGGGGAACCTAAGGCGTAGGTATACCATAAGGAACCCCGTGGACGCGGTGTTTCAAAACCGGAACCCCTGTTTCACCCGATGTAAACACCGTGGTTCACCGGGTGTGAGCCGAACCGGTGAGCACGTCAGCCGAGGAACTGGCGGCCACCATATGGTTTCTCCCAGGGGATCGGGTCTTTCCCATGGGCAAGCGGCGCTTCATGGCCCTGGAAACCTCGGTTTTTGTTACTTTGTGCGCGAGACACTGCTCGTTAGTAATAATTCCTGCTGGTCAAGACCACCACGAACGTCGACTCCTTCGGTCTGGCTTTCTCCTTGACGTACTCCGCCATCGCTGCCAGCGCCGCAGAGGAAGCTGGAAGCACGGATAGCCCCTCCTCCCTCAAGAGCAGCTGACTGAATGCAGTGAGCACCTTGTCCCCTAAACCTACGGCGTATCCGCCGCTGTCCCAGAGAGCTTCCAACGCGTGCTGTCCGTCAAGGCTCCTCCAGTTAACGATGGGCTCGTTCACCGGGGTCTCCACGATGCCTTCGGGGTCCAGGTCCCTGATCCTCTTTCTACCCTCGTTGTAACTGGTTACTATTGGGTTTCCCCCGTCTGTGCTCGCGCAGACCATGACCGGAACCTTGTCGGTGAGTCCCCGTCGCCTCATCCTCTTGAAGCCTTGGTGGATGCCGCTGAAGCAGGTGCCGTTGCTCGTGGAGACCGACACGGCGTCCGGGGCGTAACTCAGCTCGTCGAAGATCTCCCGGGAGATGGACTCGTAGGCCTTCAGGCTCACCTCCGTGTTCTCCTTTGTGCCCGGGTTACCGTTGTACCAGCCGCTGTCTCCTGCCTCCTGTGTACTCAGCTCTACCAGCTCCTCGTAGGTCCCGGGGGCTCTGTGGATTACGCCTCCCTGTCCCTCCATCTCGGCGATCCGCGGCGTCTGGTACTTCTCCGGTATGTATACGTGGGGCTTAATCTCGAAGTACTTGCTGAGGTGAACTATGCTGGCCCCGAAGTTGCCGCAGCTGGCGACGGCTATCTCGTCGTACCCCTTCTCCTTGGCCAGGTGGAGGGTGGCGTAGCCAGCTCTGTCCTTCATGGTTCCGGTGGGGTTCCCACCCTCGAACTTGAGCCAGAGTTTACTGAAATCTAGCAATTTTTCGATGTTTCTGGAACGAGTAAAAACGGTGTCCCCTATGCCCATTTCTTTAAATTTATCTGTGAACATACCCTGTTTTTCATGCCCCTACTTAATAGGAACCATTATTTCCCGGGTTTAAACCCATCGGATCAAGTAAAAAGGTAAGATTAAGTGAATAGTCTAAGCATAAATGCAAGGCAGACAGTTTATGGCTTTGAGATTCTATTCCGTGGCTCCAAGTACGTCCTGAACTATCCAGATGAGATATGGCAGGCGTACCCGCAGGAGGCCAAGGACGTCCTCTTCGACAACCTGGTCTACGCCGAGACTGTCCACCTCCCCCTGACCTTCAGGAAGCACGAGATCAAGTTCAACACTTCGCCTCCGTTCTTCCAGACTCAGTTCTTCCAGAACCTCGTCATGGACTTGCCCAGCTGCGCCGATGTGGACGGTACGAGCACGTCGGAGCTCCTGAAGGAGTTCATGAACCTGAAGACGAGGTTCAAGGACAACGAGATAAAGTTCCCCACCTTCAAGGACGAGACCCGGGAGGACTCCAGCGTGGTGAGCCTCAGCTTCGGGAAAGACAGCCTCCTCACATGGGCGGTGTGCCGCGAGCTGGGCCTGAACCCCCAGACGGCGTACATCGTGGAGCCGGTGCTCCTCTACGAGGAGAAGCACAAGGACAAGCTGGCCAAGGAGTTCATGAAGGAGTTCGGCGTGGAGCTTCAGAAGATAGAGCACACAATGGGCAACTTCCGGGACGGCATGAGGCTGGGCGTAGGCAAGACGGAGCTGGGCTGGGGTCTACAATCCACCCAGTACGCCATGATGATCCTGCCCATCGCCCACATGTTCCAGAGCAGGTACATACTCTTCGGCAACGAGCAGAGCTGCGGCGAGTACTACCACGACCGGGAGGGCTACGTCTGCTACCCTGCCTACGACCAGTGCCACATCTGGACCACCCAGATCGACCTCATCACCAGGCAGCTCAGCGGAGGCGGCGTGCGCACCATGAGCGTCATCGAGCCTCTGAACGACATCGCCGTCGTCTACACACTCTACAAGCGGTACCCCGAGGTGTCCAAGTACCATATGAGCTGCTTCGTGGAGACCGAGGCGGGCAGAGACCACCGATGGTGCATGGACTGCAGCGTGTGCAGCAAGATGTACCTGCTGGTGAAGGCCAGCGGCTTCGACCCCAAGGAGGTGGGCCTGAACCGCAACATGCTCACCGAAGACTGCCGCGAATACTTCAGCCTATTTGGCGGAAGCGACGTTAACACATATGCCCTCACGGGCAGGGGCCGCGACGAGCAGCTCTTCGCCTTCTACCTGGCGTGGAGGAACGGCGACAGGAGCCCACTAGTCGAGGAGTTCGAGAAAAGGTTCCTCGACGAGGCCAAGGGCAGGGAGGACGAGCTATACAAGACCTTCTTCGGGATCAATGAGGCCATAACGTTACCCAGCCACATCAGGGACCAGGCGGTGAGCATCTACAAGGAGGTTCTGAGCGACGTCCCCTAAGCTGCGGGTGGCCTTCTGCTGCAACACGAGGGTCGCAGAAGACGAGTTCAACGTCGAGTTCGAGCCAGAGGAGACCATCCACCACGTCAGGAACGCCATTGAGAGGGCGGGCTGGGAGTACCTGCAGATCGAGGCGGACGAGGACTGCTTCGAGAACCTGAGGCTCCAAAAACCAGACATCGTGTTCAACAGGGCCGAAGGCGTGAGGGGTGAGAGCAGGGAGAGCCACGTCCCAGCCTTCTGCGAGATGCTGGGCATCCCGTACGTGGGCTCAGGGATAATGACCAACGCCATAGGCCTCGATAAGCCAACCACCAAGATGGTCCTCGAGTACCACGGCCTCAAGACGGCGCCGTTCCAGGTATTCACGGCCCCCGATGAGCCCATGCGGCATGGCCTTGGTTTCCCTCTGATCCTGAAGCCGAGCCATGAAGGCAGCAGCATAGGGATCAACTGGGATAACGTGGTGAATGATGAGGGTGCCTTCAGGGAGAAACTCGAGGAGATGCACCTGACCTACAGGCAGCCCATACTCGTGGAGAGGTTCATCGACGGCAGGGAGTTCAGCGTCGGCCTCGTGGGCAACTACCTCGGCGACGAGGAGCCGACGGTGCTGCCAGTGCTGGAGATTGACTTCAGCGGCTTCCCGCCTGAGCTGGGCAGGGTTCTGGGCCAGAAGGCCAAGAGCGCCTTCGACGACAGCAGCAACTACAAGTGCCCGGCGAAGATCGACGAGGAGCTTAGGAGACGCATCGAGGCCCACGCCAAGGCCAGCTTCAAGGCGCTGAACTGCCTCGACTGGGCTAGGCTAGATTATAGGCTGGACGTGGATGGCGAGCTGTACTTCCTGGAGGTGAATACCCTGCCGGGCATCGACTACGATGTTGTGGAGGACGAGCTGAGCTTCTACCCGATGATGTGGGTGGCCGCGGGTAAGACCTACGACGACATGGTTAGGGAGGTAATACAGGCCGCCTTACGGAGGTACGGCATCTTCGACACAAACACAATTAAGCCTCGCGCCTCCGAAGATAAGCCGAGTTACATCACCTAGTTCATCGCTGTTATGGAGGGGAAGATCCTGCTTTGGAAGATGACGTCACGCATCTGTTTGAAGGCCTGAAGAAGGCCGAGGTTTTTCTATCTGAGAGACTGGGCAAGCCTGTTGAGGTGAAGGCAAGCACCACGCTGGATGAGGCTACCATGGGAATAATCGAGTCCGTAGACCACAGAGCGTTCAAGGAGGAGCTCTGGTACAGTAAGGAAGAGATCGCGTCAAAGAGTCGGCGGAAGGGCTTCACCGCCTTCACCGTCTATGCCGAAGGCGAGCTGGTGGGGATGCTATACGGGTACGAGTTAGACCCGTCAACCTTCTTCCTGGACGAGGTCGTCGCCATAAATGAGGGAAAGGGGATAGGGAAATCCTTGGTGAAGCTGCTCATACAGCACTGCAGCGTGAAAGGCTACGGTGAAATCCGTCTGTATACGGAGGAGGTTGACGAGAAGGGTAGAAGGCTGAGGGAGTTCTACGAGGGTCTAGGTTTCCGACTCAAGAACGTTCAGCCGGAGCAGGGCCTCGAGATGTGTTATTCCCCGGGTAAGCCGCCGGAGTCGAAAGACTCCCATCCTCCGGTTGCGCCTTTCTCTGTTTCAAGTCACTGATGAAACGGCTGAACTAGGGAGAAGACACTACTATTCACTCTGTTGAGGCCCGCGTGGCTGTGCATCGGTAAACCCTATAATCCGCCGGATGTGAACCATATCCGTGGAAGAGTCAGCCGACGAAAACAGGCGCATCATAATGGAGGTGCTCTACAGGCACCGGGCTTCGGGTGGAGGCACGGTGAACCTAGAGGACGTGAGGTCGCTGGATCTCATCGACGCGGGGAGGCTGCGCGATGACATCGAGTACCTTGAAGCGTTGGACTATGTGGAGCTCCTTGATGGGCGCGTCGGCCTCACCGAATTAGGCTTCATGTTGATGGAGAACCGTGAGTTCAGCTTCTGCCCGCACCTCTGAGGCCGGAGAGCTGCACGATCAAGACGCCGACGAATACGGCTGCCATCCCGAGCATCTTCATGGCGGTAAGCGTCTCGCCTAGGAAGATCACGGATAGTATGGTTATCTGGATCAGCATCGTGTTCTGTAGGATCGAGATCTCGAAGGCCTCCACCCTCTGGAGAGCGTGGTTCCACAGGAAGAACGCGGCCGCGGTGTTCACCACCCCGAGCCAGATCACTATCCCCCAGCCGCCGGGGCTAAGCGCGGTAAAGCCCTCGTAGACCCAGGCCGAGCCGGCTATGAAGACGGTGCCTATGCCCATGGCGAACGCCGATAACCCCAGGGGGCCTATCTCTCCCGGCTTGAAGAAGGCTTGGCCGGCGACTAGGTACGCGGCCCACCCGAGCCCCGAGACGAGGGTCATGATCACGCCGGTGAGGCTGTCGGCGGGGACTCCGCCGAAGTATATGTAGGCGCCGGCGATCACGAGGACGATCCCAGATACCTGCCGCAGGGTCGGCGTGGTCTTCAGGAATACGAGTCCTAGGATGAGGACGATGACTGGGGTGAAGTTGAGTATGAACGTCACCGTGACCGCGGGGAGGTGGTATAGGCCGACGCACTGCAGTCCCTGCGCGACGGAGTAGCCTGTTATGCCCAGGAACACCAGTTTAAGGGCGGCTCGCCCGTCTAGAGCCCTGTGTTCGCCTCGCAGCACAGCCGCCGGGACGAGGACGAGGGACGCGACGACGTAGCGGAGGGAGACAAGCACGAGGGGGCTGATCTCTGTTAGCCCGATCTTGGTGAGTATGTAGCTGGTCGACCAGAGGAACGTCACGAGGAGCGCCTCCAGGAGCGCGCCAAGCCTTCCCTGAGTCATTGTGTTGCATTTTCCATGCCTCTATTTAAGCAGCTTCTTGCACAACGGTGTCCGAAAGTCTATATCGTGCAGCCTCCTCTATTTCCTGTATGAACGTCGAAGAGAGAATCAAGGAGCTCGGCATCGAGCTCCCGGAGGCCCCGGCGCCCAAGGGCAACTACATCGGAGCCAAGTGGGCTGGCAACATCGCCTTCAGCTGCGGCCAGGGGCCCTTCAACACCACAAAACGTGGCATGGTTGGCAAGGACCTCACCATCGAGGAGGGCTACCAGGGTGCGCGGGAGACCGCGATGAACTGCCTGGCTCAGCTCAAGAAGCAGCTGGGCAGCCTCAACAGGATCAAGCAGGTGCTCCAGGTCGTCGGCTTCGTGAACAGCGCGGAGGGCTTCATGGATCAGCCTAAGGTGCTCAACGGGTTCACTGATCTTCTCGTCGAGGTATGGGGCGACTACGAGGGCAGGCCTGCGCGGGCGGCGCTGCCGGTTCACCACCCTGGCTGGATGTGCGTCGAGGCCTGGCTGGTCGTGGAGCTGCACCCCGAGGAGTAGCCTCTTTTTTCATCTCTGTTTTATTCTTGTTTTGCCAAGTATTCCACGGTGTGCCATGGGTAGGCTTGACGACAAGGTGGCGGTGATAACCGGTGGCGCCTCGGGTATCGGGGAGGCTTCTGTTAGGCTCTTCGCCGCCGAGGGAGCAGAGGTAGTTGTCGCCGACATTCAGGATGAGAGGGGCGGGAGGCTGGCGTCCGAGCTGGGCGCAGAGTATGTACACACGGACGTGACCTTGGAGGCCGACGTCGAGGCCGCGGTCTCCCACGCTGTCGACGTGTTCGGTCGTCTCGACTGTATGTTTAACAACGCAGGGATCGCGGGGGCGGTGGGCCCCATCGAGTCCGTCACGGTGGAGGCGTTCGACAGGACGGTCGCCGTGCTGCTCAGGGGCGTCTTCCTCGGCATAAAGCACGCCGCGCCGGTGATGCGGGCCCAGGGGGGCGGCAGCATCATCAACACCGCGAGCGTCGCCGCCGTGAGAACCGGCTACGGGAACCATGTCTACAGCGCCGCCAAGGCTGGGGTGGTGCAGCTCACGAGGTCGGTGGCCATGGAGCTGGGCGAGGACAACGTGAGGGTGAACTGTGTTCTCCCGGGGTTCATACCCACCCCCATGATCGCCCGTGCGAGGGGGGTGCCCCTCGGGGAGGCCGACGGCAAGCTAGATGTGATAGCCGAGGCGTTCAGGGAGGCCCAGCCTATAAGACGGCCGGGGCATCCGGACGACGTCGCTAAAGCGGCTCTCTGGTTGGCGAGCGACGACTCCAGCTTCGTCAACGGCCACGCGTTGGTGGTCGACGGCGGCGTGTCGGGGGGCAGGATGTGGAGCGACTACCAGCTAGCCATCGAGGGCCTGGAGAAGAAGCTGGGCCTTAGGGGCTGATCCTTCTCCGGAGGTCCTCCAGCTCGGCCTCCGCGCTCTCGTTGAGGTGCGTGAGCCTGTTTTTCCTCCACTTGATGCGGGCGTCTATGAAGTCCTCGGGGTCGCTGTGGTCGGTGAACTGGGGCGCCACCGGGTCGTCTGCTTCTCTCTGGAAGAGGTTGCCGAAGTCGGGTGAGTGGCCGCCGGTCTCTGCGAGTTTCTTGATTTGTTCCCTGCACGTGATGCACTTCTCGACGTGTTCCAGGAGGCTGAGCTCGGCGTGGTTCTCCACGATGAACTTGAGGTAGTTGCCTTCGAGGCGGCGGAGGTTTAGCTGCTCGCAGTCTTCCATGTCTGGGTATGCGTCGCTGCCCCGGTTTATTTATTGGGTTGGCTCTAGGTTCTGGGTTGGTATCCAGCCTTCCCTGTCTTGGTCTCTGCTGAGGGTCCAGTACTTTACCTCGGTGACGTACTCGAGTACCTCCCCCGGCTCGACGGTGAGCTCCCTGGTGTCGTAATCCGTGGTTATGGTTCCTTCCTCGCCGTCGATGCTGAGGTACTCCTCCGGTATCCACGACCATACGCCCCCGTGGTTTTGGCACCAGTGCCAGCCGGGCATCTCGGGGTCTTCGCGTCCCACCTTGACCCTGTCGCCTTTCTTGAAGACGGCGTTGTAGCTGAAGGACGCCTTGTGGGGCTTCACCACCTTGAGCCTCATGGGGTTCTCGTCTTCCGTGGCGGATTTAAGGTGTGTGGGCTGTAGTCTAGCATCCATGTTACCGGTTACCGGTTATATCAGGAAAATTTTTTGGTGGTAGGTTTCATGTCGGGGGTGTTCTGGACCTTTTTTCATGGGGTGAGGCTTGTTTTCTGCTTTGATTTTAAGGCGGCCTCCCTCTTGCTTCATGTAACGAGAATATTGAATTTCTCGTAGGGGAAAAATGTGGGAAGATGATCTGGATGCATGCGCATGTCGGCTTAATGATTCTGTTGAGGGTTTTCGGTTACGAAGAGATGAACTAAAACTCCGCTGATGATGCCGAGAATCCCTACTACTGTGCTTGCGTAAGCCCATCCGTATGAGGTCAATAGGATTCCCATCAATGCTAGATTCAGGCTACCGCCTAGGCTGGCTGAGGCGGTGAATAGGCTCATCATGGAGCCTCTGTACTCGGGGACCTGGCTCAACGTCAATCCGTTTAATGCGGTTACGTTGACTCCTGAAACCAGGGAGAGGAAGAACCCTGAGGCCACGGAGACAAAGGTGTTGCTGCTGATCATGATGAAGGAAGCCCCTAGGAGGATCTGGGAGATGGTCGTTGCCTTCTTGGCCCCCAGTCGAGGCATGAATCTGCCTCCGGCGAATGCGCCTGAGGCGAAGGTCAGGGCCATTCCCGCGATTAGAACCGTGACGGTGGAAAGAGGTATTCCGTGGACATCCCGGTAGTATGAGGCGACGAAGCTTACGACTACGGTCCATACTCCTGTTATGGCTGCCGCAAATAGGCAGCTGATGGCTGATCTGTTCATACATATTCTCCTCAGACCCGCGGATAGACTCTCTTTCTCTCCACCCGATTCGATCATGGGTATCACGGTTATCGATGCGAGTAGGGACAGTGCGAGTAGAGGCGCCGCGAAGTAGGCGAAGGCGAGCCTCCACTCTGAGACCCATCCGACGATTAAAATGCCGAATAGATAGAATATTGCTTGTGTAGCGATGATGATGCCGAGGCTTCTTGATCTTTCCTCGCCGGAGGTTAGTTCTCCTGTTATCGTGGTCGTCATAGGGGTGACGAGGGATGGTCCTACTCCGCAGACCCCATAGAGAACAAAGAGGACCGGGTAGGCGGGGGCAAAGATGCAGCCCAGGGATGATAGGAGACAGATGGCGAGCCCGACGTTGTGAAGATGTGTGGGGCTGTACCTGACTGTGAGGAGGGTCAGGGCTAACGCGGTGAGCGTGCCGAGGATGGAGCTGAACGTCATCATTTGGCTGGCTTCCCCGATGGATTTGCCGAACGCTTGAGCGACCTCGATTAGGAGAACGCTGACGATAATAGACGCGGCCTGAGGGGTGCTTCTGCTTAAGGACATGGTGATGATGTTGAAACGTTGATACCTGCTCTGGTTCAACTCAGTTCAACGCATAATGTACAAGGCTGATATAACATATTTTGGATAAAATACATACTCCAATGATTTTAAGCGCACGCGTGCACATCGGATTAACAGTGCGCTCCCAGTCATTTTATTTAAAGATTGAACACGATTAGAGAAATCCGATCATCCAGTTACCTGTGACGTGTTTGTTGAATTTCTCATTCAATAATACGATATTGAAAGTGATGAGAAATGTATGATGTGGAAGAATCTAATCGGAAACGCTCTTTCATTCTCATGCTTTGAATAAAGTATGTGCCTTTGCTTGATTTCTTAATCTTTAATCTTAGCTGCTGTTTGCCGTACTCCATAAAACCACACGTGGTTTATTTATGGGGAACTCATAAGGCTATCCATAAGGCCTCAGAACATTAAAAAACTATAAACACTTTTCTTTATTAGGCAGGATACCACTCAGACAAAGGATATTTGCACGCACAAAAATCCCTTATATAAAGGGTTCCATCAAGCTTATATTAAAAAAAAAGAAACGGTTATACAATGTCACTCTTCCAACAAGAGGAAATTGATTCTTTTAGTATCAGTTATGAAATTTCAGGGAAAGAATCAGATTTTGTAAGTATCCTAATGAAGAGCATGCCTATTGAAAAATTTAGAACTGAAAGTCTTACTGAGCGAGATGATACATTTGCAGAAATATTGAGTAAAATTCCACGATACACTATTAGAGGTAATGACATCAGTTTTGATTTTCTAAAAAATCAATTACGTGTAAGATTAGGAGAACGCGGACCACCATTTGCTGAACCAAAAGAATTTAAGATTAATGAAAAACAACTAAGCACAATTAGTCTTGATATCAATTATCTACTAGGAATTATGATTGAAGCACTCGAAGCGACCTATTCAGAAATTACGATTACCTCAACCCTCCGGTTAATTAAAAAGTCTAAGGTTGTAAAATACTCAAATATTTCAAATAAAGAATGTAAAGAGATTTTCGGTAATGGATTTGAGGTTACAGGGATCTGTTTAGCAAAAGAAGAAGGAGATAATAAAATCAAGTTCAGAATCGAAGAAACTGATGAAAATACTTTAGTCACTTATATCAAGAGTTGGTCATTAGATGGCACCATTGATTTAAATTATATTATTAACTTACAGTTAAGCGAGATCAATGACCTTTCATTAAAAATGTAGAGGGTTTAGATGAGTAATCGAGAAGAAGTAAGACGTTCTTTGATGAGAGAATTACAGAGGCGTTTCTTGGAAAGCTCTAATGTGTTATCAAGTGATGTATTTTGGTCTTTGATTGAGCCTTCTTCATTAATGGATGAAATTGATTCATCATTAGTGGAAAGAGAAAAAAACAGTTCAGTTTCCCTAAATAATCTGAAAACAAGAGTCAAATCTCTTGAAGGTAACTTCACACAAGTTCTTTCCGATTTAAATGAAATAAAAGGATTGTTGTGGAAAAGGGAATCAAAAAAGGACGAATCAATTTTAGAATTTAAGAAAAATGCGTCAAAAATAGACACGGTAGATAGTATTTTCTGTAAAACCACAGAAGAAGGAGTTGATTTTTTAATTTTAATTGATTCAGAGAATTTTTCCAATACTCTAAAAGAAATTATTGCATTCCAAATTGATTTGGAAAAGAGGTACAATAGCATTTTATTTGATTTTATTATTGAACCAATTTCTGAACTCACACCAAATACTTCAGGATGGAGTCCATTATACATTAAGGTGTAAATATGCCACCCAAAGGAGCCCATAAAGCAAAGGAGATCAATAATTTCAATGTATACAAGTTTCTAGATAGCAATGCTTCTTTTTTAGACTGGGAATCGATTATTCTATTTTATTCTGCATTACATTGCGTTGATGCCTTTTTTTCAACTTTACCAACATCGATACATCCAAGAAATCATAAGTATCGAAATAAGATGGTTTCTCGTTATTTAGGCTCATATGCATCCGATTACCTTTATGCTTATAATATTAGTCGTTTAGCAAGATATAGTAATATTCCAATTTCACAAGTAATGAAAGATGCATGTTTAAAATGTTATAACGATCTCAGTAAAATTGTTTGAATTTATTTAACCAAAATATTTTATTTGTAACGTCATTGTAATAATGGAGAAATTCAACAAACACGTCACTCGTAACTTGTAGTTATCCTTGTGACTCCTAGGGTTTCTGAAACACGTTTCATGAAACTTGCTTGAAGTATTTATGAAGAGATTCAGCACGGTTTGTGATCCAATTCTGAAGAAATACTGAAATTCCCTTAAAAGCCTAGAACCGTCTCCGAGACCAGTGAAACACAGTGCAATACTGTAAGAAATGTGGAAAAGAGGTGGAGGACGGAGCAGAGTTCTGCCCCCACTGCGGAGCCGACCTCAGGGCTACGGACATACTGTACACCAAGCCGCGGGGCCGCGGCTGGGACGCCGGCAAGGTGCTGGTCGTGTTCTTCGGCGGCCTCCTGATACTCGTGGGCGTCCCCCTGCTGTTCGGCGGGACGGCCCTGATGGGGATCACCCGGGGCCTAAGCGACGGCTACGGCTACATCGGCGTCAGCGGCGTAGACCTGGGGACGGGCACACAGGCCATCGTGTTGAGACCCATGCACATCGACGAGATGATCATCGACGAGATCGATGGACCCATGATGAACTACTGGGGCCCAGACCCTGGGGACTTCATCGACCTTAAGTTCACGCTGGACAGCAACAACGGCAAAGAGGTGTTCATAGGTATAGTGGAGGAGTCCGACGCCGCCCCCGTCTTCACGGGGATGATGTACGACTCCATCATCGACCTCCATATGGACCGCTCCCACGACATGACGCCCCAGATAACCTACAGCAGGCACAGCGGAGACCTGCTCGAGGTCTCACCAGCCGACCTGGGCATATGGTCGGCCTACGCCTACGGCGACGAGTTGACGCTGGAGTGGGAGCCAGAGGAGGGCGACTACTGGATAGTCATAATGAACCTCGACGGCTCCGTCGGCGTGGACGTGGACGCCGGGCTCGGCGTGAAAGCCCCCTTCCTTGACTTAGTAGGCAAGGGGCTGCTCTTCGGCGGCCTCGTATGCTTCGGGCTAGGCGCCCTCATCATCTACGTCGCCGTCGTCAGGAGAAACTAGGAGGCGTACTGTATGGTGTACTGTAAGAAGTGCGGCAAGGAGCTCAGCGAGGACGCAGAGTACTGCTCCGGCTGCGGAGCCAGGCAGCACGTGGACGAGCTTGTGCTCGCCTCGTGGGGCGAGCGGCTCATAGCCTTCCTCATCGACTCCCTGCTGGTGGGAATAGTGGCGGGGATGTTCGCGTGGCCGCTCAGGTGGCACGACCCATTCCCCTTCCTAAACATAGGAGTGAACAGCGTCTTCCTGTTCCTCTACTGGGCGTACCTGGAGGGCACCGAGGGACAGAGCCTGGGCAAGAGAGCCATGAAGATCAGGGTAGTGGATCTCCGCGGCGAGCCCATCGACATGAGCAGGAGCATGTACCAGGCCGTCGGGAAGGCATTCCTGATGCCCCTGGACGTCATAGTCGGCTGGCTACTGTACCCGGACAGGCAGCAGAGGCTCTTCAACCACCTCAGCGGAACCATCGTGGTCAAAGAGTAGGCCACACCTTTTTCTCCCCCCATTTTTTCCGGGGCCACACTCACTGGCACCGGTTTTTCAACCGGTAAACGTATTAAAAGGTTCAAGCAAGTGTGTTGAGGAATCATCTTGTTAGATGAGGAGGGTTCACATCAGCTTCTGATGGGGAACGAGGCGGTGGCCCGCGGCGCCATAGAGGCCGGTGTACACGTTGCAGTCGGTTACCCCGGGACCCCGTCGACTGAGGTCATCGAGACGCTGTCTCGCTACGCGGAACAGGTGGACATGCACGTGGAGTGGGCGGTCAACGAGAAGGTCGCATTCGACATAGGGGCTGGCGTGTCCTACGGCGGAGCCCGCTGCCTGGTTACCATGAAGAGCGCCGGCCTCAACGTGGCCAGTGACTCCATAGTGAGCTTCGCCTACGGCGACCTCGTGGGGGGGCTCGTCATATACGTGGCCGACGACCCGGGGCTACACGCGGGGATGGAGGAGGAGGACAGCCGCGTCTTCGCAGCCCTCAGCCTCCTCCCCATGCTGGACGTAAGCGACAGCCAGGAGAGCAAGGACGCCATAGTAAAGGCGTTCGAGTACAGTGAACAACACAGCGTACCCGTCATCGTCAGGTCCACCTCCAGGGTGGCCCACGGTAAAAGCCCAGTCGAGACGGGACCGATCCAGAAGGTGCCCCGTAAGCCCCACCTGGCTAGGGACATCAGCGTCTTCACACGGGCGTCACCCGTCTGGTGTAAACAGCAGCACACGCGTCTCATCGAGAAAACTAAGGCGCTTGTCCCAAGCGTCGAGACGGACTTCAACAGGCTGAAGATGAAGAAAGGCCAGAGACACGGCGTCGTGGCATCCGGCGTCTCATGGAACTACCTCATGGACGCGCTGTCCAGACACGGCGTCGACGTCGCTACGCTGAAGATCGGGTCGGTCAACCCTCTCCCAGTCAACCAGCTAGGCGAGCTCATCGGCCAAGTGGACAGGCTACTGGTGGTGGAGGAGCTTGAGCCCTACATCGAGCTGAGGATAAAGGCGATGGTCGCAGACACCGACAGGAAGGTTAAGGTGCTGGGCAAACAGGACGGCACCCTCCCGAGCGTCGGCGAATACGACTACGATCTTGTGGAGCAGGCAGTGCTCAAGCTGACAGGAGGCGAAAAACAGTGTGACGCTGAGCTTGCCGCCAGACAGGCCGAGGCGAGCAGCCTGGCGCCTAGGCGCAGCCTGCCCTTCTGCCCGGGCTGCCCCCACAGGGGCTCCTACATCGCCCTGAACCAAGCCATCAAGGAGCTGGGCTACAAGCAGGACGAGGTTATAGTCACAGGGGACATCGGGTGCACCATCCTCGGCATGCATCCGCCCTTCAACAGCTGCTGGAACGAGGTCAGCATGGGTGCAAGCATAGGGCTAGCCATCGGGCTCAAACAAGCGGGTGTAGAGAACCCTGTCGTCGCCACCATAGGTGACAGCACCTTCTTCCACGCGGGGATGCCGCCCGCCGTCAACGCCGCGTGGGGAGACACCCCAGTCGTCATCGCGGTCCTCGACAACGAGATCACAGGCATGACGGGCCACCAACCCAACCCAGCGAGCGGCTACAACGCCCTCAGGAAGCCTGTCCCGCGCATCAAGATCGAGGAAATCCTCGGAGCCACCGGCATCAAGAAGATCAAGGTGGTTGACCCGTTCGATCTCGAAGCGTCCAAGGAAGCCTTCAAGGAGGCGCTGCAACACGACGGCCCCTCAGCCATCGTACTTAGGCGCATGTGCGCTCTCGTGGCGCGTCGGCAACGCCTCACAGGATCCCCGAGCCATGTGAACCCAGAAAGGTGCACGGGATGCCTCCTCTGCGTCAGAACCCTCAGCTGCCCGGCAATGGAGGTAAAGGAGGGCAAGATGGAGATAAACCAGAACACATGCGAAGGCTGCGGCCTATGCGCCCAGATATGCCCCTTCCAAGCCATAGAGGGAGGCGACCAGTGATGGTGAAGGAGTACAACATGCTCATCAGCAGCGTCGGCGGACAGGGAGGTATAACCCTCTCCCGGGTCATCGCCAACGCCGCCATGAGTCAAGGGCTGAACCTTCGGGTCGGCGAGACGCTGGGAATGGCTCAGCGGGGCGGCGCCGTCCAGAGCCATGTCAGGCTCGGCGAAGACGTCCACGGCTCCCTCATACCCGAGGGTGGAGCCGACGTCCTCCTCGCCTTGGAGCCCAGCGAGGCAGTAAGGGTCAGCAAGTATCTGGGGCCACAGACCCGTGTTATAATTAACACCGCCCCCATTTACCCCATCCCCGTTATGCTGAAGCAGGTGAAGTACCCGAGCCTCGACGAAATCACCGGTGCCTTGGAGGCCATCGGCTGCGAGGTCCATGCAGTGGACGCGTCCCGGATAGCCCGGGAGACCAAGGCTCCTAGGAGCCTAAACATAGCCGTGCTCGGGGCCTACATGGAGCTGGGCGAAGCGGTGCTCACCGAGGACGCCGTCAAGGAGTCTCTGAGAAAGACCCTGCCGGCCAGGTACCTCGAACAGAACCTCCGAGCCTACGAGGGGGGCCGCCAAGCCCTAGCCGTTTAACGGGGTTCATCGCCCCTCTTTTATTCTGCCGTCCATATCAACACAGGATCATCTATGAGCCTGAGCTGTCCAGTCCACGAGGGAAACCTGGATAACTGCGCCTGCACAAACATGGAGTGCGAGAGGAGGGGGATGTGCTGCGCTTGCGTAGCCAACCATCGTTCCCACGGAAACCTGCCTGTTTGCCTCAGGCCACCTGCTAACTAGTATCGAGGTACCCAGCAGAACTTTGTCAGATCGCTGACCCTCAGCATGACGCTGCCGATTCTCCGGGGCCCCTTCACTGGCTCCTGCTCTTCCAGCGTTCAGATATCTCCCGAGCCGTGGCGAACCATACACCCGGATACTTCTCCATGTACTCCATGGTGCGTTCCAAGAGCATGATGTTCCCGGGCTTGCCGATGATCTGAGGGTGGAACATGCTTGTCCAGCAGAGGCCGTAGCGGTAATAGCCGTCGAACGCCGTGACCCATATCTGGTAACCCGTCTCTGGGCTCAGCATCCGTGCCTTGTAGTTGCCGAAGGGGTAGTCTGCGAAGATGTGGAAGTCGTCCATCTCGTAGTAGCTGGGCACCTCGACGAGGCCGTTGGGAAGCGTGTACGGCATGTCGCTGCCCCTGAGGCTGCTGTCGTATGTGAACCCGTTCTCCGCAAGTATATCCAGCGTGTTGGGGCTCAGCTCGCCGCCGGCGGTCCTGTTCCCCACGGGCCTGTACCCCGTGGCGTCCTCGATGGCCTGCACACACTTGAGCGTCCTCTCCGTCTCCTCCTCCCTGCCGAGATCTGTGATCTTCTCGTGCACCCAGCCGTGGGTGGCCACGTCGTGCCCCCGCTCAACGATCTCCGCCACCTCATCGGGGTGGTTCACGGCGTTCATTGCCACCACGAACCACGTGGACTTGATCCTGTGCTCGTCGAGGAGGTCGAGGATACGTGGGATGATGCCTGCCCTCCACACGTAGTCTCCCTGAGAGATGACCCGAGGCATGTCCGCGACCCCGGGCATGTTCCCCATGAACACGTACTCGGCGTCAAGATCAAACGTAAAACAGACGGCACACTGTTTGCCATCCGGCCAAACCGACTCCAATACTTATCACTAGAGAATAAGCCACATCTTGGCGAAAAGATTTCCCATTATCACTGCGAGACCAGCAACGTATCCATGTAGAACAGGTAATGAGGTTCGTTTCCCGAGTCAACTATCTTTATCACCAGTTCTATGGTGTAGACTCCGGGCTCGGTTGGCGTGAAAGGAACGTTGATTGGGTTACTCTTTCCGTACCCGTTCAGCCAACGGGGTTCGAGGTCAGCCAAATTATATAATATGTCAGGCTCAAAGGGACCGGGAGGCTCCTGTCTATATATCCGAATATCCACCGAATGAACCGAGTTGACTAGGATTGGCAGAAACATTGGGTTATGGAGTCTGAACTCCAGATCCGCTCTATCATTTACCTTGAATTCATGGGCGTCTCCCTTGAATACTATCTCTAAAACCGAGTTTGAGACCGGAGGCACTATGAAATAATATGTGTATAAAGCGGCGATAAGGCACGAAACTCCTCCGACAATACACAATATATCATGTTTTTTCATGGTTCACGGCCTCCCTTTTTATCTTTATATCTATCTACATATATGTACTCGGCGTCGAGATCGAAGGTTAAGCACACGGCGCACCTCTTACCGTCAGGCCACACAGAACCCATGACAACTCAGAGGGTACTCGCCCTCGGCGTGTATAAGGTTCACCTCAAGGCTAAGCCTATATCTACAGAAACGAAATCGTAGACGAGAGAATGCATGACCACCTCAGGCGAGCTGCTCTACGGCGAGGACTACGAGGCCCACCTCGTGTTCCAAATCTTCTTCGCGGCTGTAATCGTGCTGGTGACCTACTTGTCGCTGAGCCCTTTCAACGCCAGGCTCCCCAGAGGGGTGCAAGTCCTCCTCATCTTCGTGGTTTGCTCGTAATATTCCTCTACTTCAGCCTCAGGACACTGAGGATCAGGGTGACGGAGAGGGAGCTCCGCGTCGCCTTCGGCGTCATAGGGACCAGCGTCCCTCTCTCCGAGGTGCTCCTCGTCGAGGCCGAGAAGCCGTCGTTCTGGAGGTACGGCGGCGGCCTGGGGATAAGGTGGGGCTGGGACGGCAGCGTGGGCTACATCGTGGACTACCGGAGAGGAATCAGGGTCACCCGCAGGAGGGGCATGCCCGTATTCTTCAGCACCAGAAACCCCGAGAGGATACTCCAGATATTGGAGGACCAATGGATAAAATCGCCCACAGGATAGCCCCCACGGGTAACCACATTTATAGACGCCGATTTTCGTTGTACGGCCAAGGTAATAGAAGGCTACGAGGCTCAGAAGCCGAACTTCCCTAAAAACGATCGGAAAAAGGCGGGGTCGAGACCCCTATGCGCAAAACTGCAGCGACGTTTACACCTCCTTCCCCCACCCGCACACATAAACAAACAACGAGAAAGGTGCGGGAGGAGGGACTCGAACACAGGTTTACGTGTAAAACTAATAAATAATGTAATTGAGAGTAACACTCGCAGATTATGATATCCCGAATCAGACTGATATTTGCTCCTGCGATTCCCCTCTTCTTCTATCTTGCCCTTTCCTCATGTGGTTCTTGTCAGGAAAAGTTCTTCTTCACTAGGATTGGGATAAGCAAGCCGTACAGTGAAATGAAGATGAGTGGCGTGTGAAGAACCAAATTCCATAGGGTATAACCTGGCATTATGAAATATGACATGGCGTTGAACAGACCAATTATTAGGCCAACAAAACTGGTTGTTCTGAGAACATGTGTGTTGACTCTTGGATAGATTAAGGTCAAGAGGGCTATTATAACTGGCGTCGTGGGACAGTACATGACGCCAAAGGAAGAATTGAGCAGCAGCAACGGATTGAAATCAGGATTTAATTGCGCATCTATTGGAGACCAGAAAGCCAAGAAAGCAAAGGGCAGAACCCAGTATCTCCACACTGGAAGCCGCTCGAAAACATAATTGTTCTGAGGTCTGTAGGCTTCCCAAACCCAGAACAGCCCCACGATCAATATTGTGACCAGGTTTCCTGTTACCACCGCAAGTCCATAAGTGTCAGTCACTGCGATATGGTTGCTGAAGGCAATGAACAAGAACAGAATGGCGAAAAAGATGTCGACAATTCTGCCCACTCTCGATCCGTAAAGATATAGAGCAACAAGCAGCACCACAGTAACAACGTGAACGATCGGGCTAAGCCACAAGTATGCGACTGAAGTCTTCATTAGAACTTCTTTGATGACAAGTGAACTGTCTTGTTGGGAAAAAGGCAATGCCGCAAAGACTGGAAGAAACGAGCATATGAGAAGCACAACCAGAATCAGCAATGTCTTAGTCCGTTCTTTCATGAGAATATCTAGCGGGTAATATTTACTTTAAACTTCCCATTTCTGAAAATATCTGACAGCCGGGGGCGAACACATATTTGCCTGTAATTTGGTGCGGGAGGAGGGACTCGAACCCTCGAAGTCCTCAGACACGGGATCTCCCACCCGAAGAACCGGATCTTAAGTCCCGCCCCTTAGGCCAACCTCGGGTACTCCCCCACGCACAATAAAGCACAGGCCAACACATCACACCCTCACCCAGCCCAACCACATAGAAACCTCATGATAGGAGAACCCTATACGCAAAACCGGCGGATACCGCGGACCACCGCCGCCGCCCAAAGAACCCTGAAAAACCCTCCGAACCAGAAAACAAGCCGTAAAACCGGGAAAAGCGGCGGCGGCGATGGGACCCCCCCTCCCCCCCACGCGCACACACAGAGAAAGATAACACAAAATCAGAGGACAAGACTAGTTAATGATCACGGTGTCGAGTTGGAAGTAGCGGTCCGCGAGGAACCTTATCTTCTTGATGTTGGACCCGTTCTTACCGATGGCGATGCCCTTGTCCTTGGGCTCCACGTTCACCATGGCGATCTTCTTGCCCCCCATCCTGTCGACGAGGCGGATGTCCTTGACCTTCGCCGGCTTCAACGCGTTCCTGATGAACTTCTCGGGCTCGGGCAGGTACTCGTATATCTCGACCTGCTTGTTGGTCATGCTGCGGAAACGCTTTATCTTCTCGCCGCCCTTGCCGACGGCGAGCCCCACCTCTCCCTTCTTCACAGTGAATATGATGGTGTCCTCTTCCTCGTCGACGATGCAGTCGACGATGGTCGCCCCCGTCATGTTCTGCAGGAGCTGTATGTACCTCATCTCAGTCTCCGTGATCTTTATGTTGTTAAGCATGCGCTAATCTTCCTTCGCCAGGTCTAGTATCCTCGAGTCGCCCGGGTCGTTGATCACGATAGCCGAAACAGGGTAGGGTTTCCCACACAGCACCCCCAAATCTACGCTGTCTTTAGCGTGCGTAAGCACGGGTATCTCGCTTAGCCTGCCATACGTCTCTATGGCCTCGGCGTTCTCGGCTGGACAGTTAGAGCTGAGGATAGCCATCCTGGCCCTGCCACGCCTCATCTCCCTGACCGCCATCTTCGATCCTAGCTGGACCCTGCCGGTGGAGAGAGCGAGTCTCAGCTCGTGGTCTACGCTACTCATCGCTTCTATCTCCATGAGTCATGAACAGCTCGACGCTTCCCGTTCCCAGGGGCATCGACTGTCCGACGATTATGTTCTCGATCACGCCTTTAAGGGGATCGATCTCGCCCTTGACGGCCGCGTCAACCAGGTGCTGGATGGTTAGCTCGAACGCCGCCCTGGCCAGCACGCTGTTCTTCTCGCCGCTGATGCCGTGGCGGCCGATCTGCTGCACCTCGCCGGTCTTGGTCATGATGTCTGAGACCAGCATGACGTGGCGAATGTCGACGTCCAGCCCCTGCTCGGAGAGGACCGCGTGGGCTTCCCTGATGAGCGCGTTCCTTGCCGCCTCGACGCCGAATATCCCGGCTATCTCGTGGATGTTGTTGGTGGTGGTCCTCGTGGGGTCGACGCCCTCGATGCGCAGCACCCCCTCCAGGTTGCTGCCATCCGTCCTGATTACCCACTCGCCGTCCTCGACGGTGGTGAGGACCCTCTTGATCTCGGGGATGCCCTTGATCTTCGCCTCGGTCACATCCTCTATGATGGGCGCCGGGTCCCTGGCCTTGTCCTCCTCCAGGCTGATGAGGAAGGTGTTGTCCTCCTCCTTTGTGTAGCTGAAGGGTATGGCCTTCTCGACGTCCTTGACGTCGACCCCCAGGGTGTCCATCCTATCGGGGTCGAGGATGATCCTGACGGCCTCCTCGCGGAGATCCACGTTGACGCTGTCTATGACGTCGTCGATGACCGTGTAGGTCAGCTTCTGGGCGACCTCCCTGGCCTTCTTCTCGCTCTTCCCGTACTTACTTGTGAGGTAGATGTCCATCACCGGCGTCGACGGACTCTTACGGGCGTCCACGATCTCGATGAGCCGGGGCAGGCCCAGGGTAACGTTCAGCTCTGCGACGCCTGCGTAGTGGAAGGTCCTGAGGGTCATCTGTGTGCCAGGCTCGCCTATGCTCTGTGCGGCGACGATGCCGACGGCCTCACCCGGCTCCACGAGGCTGTAGTCGTAGTTCCGGAGCACGGCCGCTATGACGTCCTCGACGCCCCGCTTGGTGAGCTTCGCCTGCCTGAGCCGGCGTCTGAGCTCCTCCTTCAGGAGCTGGGGTATCTCCTCCTCGATGACGTCCACCAGCTTGTCTATCGTCGAATCCGCTGCGGCCTGCCCCTTCTTCATGTTGATCCGGGTCCTGTCCGTGAGCTGGGCCACGTTGACGGCGACGCCGTGGTCAGATTTTGCGGGGTCGACGCCGTCCTCCCCGTACTGGAACTGGACTATGTCGCCCACGCTGTTCCTTACGGTGCCGTCGTACTCGACTCTGAGATGCTCCAGGGCGTTGATGAGCCTGCGCTGCATGTACCCGCTCTGCTGGGTACGCACGGCCGTGTCCACCAGTCCCTCCCGGCCTCCCATGGCGTGGAAGAAGAACTCCAGCGGCGACAAGCCGTCCCTGTAGCAGTTGTAGACGAAGCCTCGGGCGACGGGCGCCGCGTCGTTCTCCTTGAAGTGGGGTAGCGTCCTGTTCTCGTAGCCCCTCATGATCCGTTTGCCACGGATGCTCTGCTGGCCTACGCTGCCCATCATCTGGCCGATGTTGAGGCTGCTGCCCCTTGCGCCGCTGCGTGTCATGATTATGCCGCTGTTGCTCATGGGCAGCCCCTCCTGCACGGTCTCGCCGGCCTTGTCACGGGCCTTGGCTAGCTCGTTCATCACCTTGATCTCGAAGCTCTCCTGCAGGGTCTGGCCTGGCAGCCTCTCGAGAACGCCTGTGGTGTACTCCTCCGTGAGCTTCTCGACGTTCTTCTCCATCCGCCTCATGACCCTGCCTATGTCCCGCTGATCCTTGTCGGCGAGCTCGAGCTCGTCGTAGCTGTACGTGAAGCCCTTCAGAGTCAGGAAGCCGTTGATGAGGCGGCTGACGCCGTTGAGGAAGTCGTGGCCCACGTCGGTGCCGTAGTCCTTGATGATCCTGTGGAAGATGGTGTCGGGGCGCTCGGCTCCGATGCTGTTCTTATCGATGACCCCCATCTTCAATTCGCCGTTCTGGATCATCACGTAGGCGTCGTAGGGGCACTCCGCCTCCTTGCACTCTGGGCAGTGGACGCATATGTTGGCTCTGCTGACGAAGCTGAAGTCGCTGGGCAGGAAGAGGCTGAAGACGGTCTTGCCGCTCCACATGGGCGTGGGCTCGAGCACGGTGGGGTTGGGTATCTCCCCCTCGTAGCCGGTGTAGGCTATGAGCTTGCCCACCTCGTCCGCCGAGAGCATCATTCCCTCCCGGGTGAGCAGGTACGCTCCGCTGATGTAGTCCTTGCCGGCGCCGATGATCGGTGCGCCGTACCTTGGGCTCAGGATCTGGTCCTGGACCTGCATCAGCATCCTGGCCTCTGTCTGGGCCTCCTTGCTCTGGGGGATGTGGAGGTTCATCTCGTCGCCGTCGAAGTCCGCGTTGTAGGGCGGGCACACCGTGAGGTGCATCCTGAACGTCTTGTAGGGCAGCACCTTGACCTTGTGCGCCATGATGCTCATCCTGTGCAGGCTTGGCTGCCGGTTGAACAGGGCAATATCCCCGTCCTTCAGGTGCCTCTCGATGATGAAGCCCGGCTCGATGCCCTGCGCTATGAGGGACCTGTCCGCGACGAACTCGAGCCTTATCCGCTTCTGGTCCGGCCTGATGATGTAGAGGGCCCCCGGGTGATGGTAGGGGCCATTCAAGACGAGCTTCCTCAGCTCCTCCAGGTTCCGCTCGGTTACGACGTCTGGCACAGTGAGCTTGGTGGCGATGTGCACCGGGACCCCGACCTGGTTGATGTCCAGGTTGGGGTCGGGGCTGATGACGGTGCGGGCCGAGTAGTCGACGCGTTTGCCGCTGAGGTTGCCCCTGAACCTGCCCTCCTTGCCCTTCAGGCGCTGCGCGAGGCTCTTAAGGGTCCTGCCGCTGCGGTGACGAGCCGGCGGTATGCCCGATACCTCGTTGTTGAAGTACGTGGTCACGTGGTACTGGAGGAGCTCGGACAGGTCCTCGATGATTAGCGTGGGGGCCCCGGCGTCGACGTTCTCACGGAGCCTCTGGTTTATCCTGATGATGTCCACGAGCTTGTGGGTGAGGTCATCCTCCGCCCTGATGCCGGACTCGAGGATGATGCTGGGCCGTACGTCCACGGGCGGCACAGGCAGTACCTGCAGAACCATCCACTCCGGCCGTGCGCTGCCGGGCGCGAAGCCCAGCAGCTCCAGGTCGTCGTCCGGGACGCGCTCGAACCACTCCCTGATCATGTTGGGTGTGAGCCTGCGCGTGACCTCGTCCTCCATCTCCTCGTCGAATAGCTCCTTCTCGATCTCGATGAACGTTGTAGGCTTGTTGAATTTGATTACGTTCTGGACCATGCCGCAGTAGGGGCACTCCTTGTGCCGCTTGTACTTCTTGGCCTGCTTCATGATCTCGGCGCTTATCTCGTCACTGACCTTGCCGAATAACTCGATGTCATGGTTGCGCTGCTCCGTGAGCTTCGTCTTGGTCTCGTCGTCCAGCAGTATGCCGCCGCAGCTCCTGCACGTGGCGCTGAGGACGCGGTATATCTGCTTCGCGAACTCTACGTGGACGACCGGGACCGCTAACTCGATGTGGCCGAAGTGGCCCGGGCAGTTGATGGATATGTTTCCGCAGGTGCGGCACCTCTGCCTCGGCTCCAGCGTGCCCAGCCGCTGGTCCATGAGGCCGCCGGCGATTGGGGCGCCGTCCTCGTCGTAGGTGTCGCTGGTCCCTATCTCGACGACGCTGAGGCGCCTCGTCTCGTCTGGGCTCAGGACGCCGAACTTTATGGCGTCGATTACCTTGCTCATCTTACTCCACCTCCTTGGCCAGCTGCAGGGTGGGCGACAGGCACAGGCTCTGCATCTCCTGCAGCAGAAGCTTGAAAGCGTATGAAACGGTGACCGGCTCGATGTCGCCCTTCCCATCGCATGTCGAGCACACGTACTTGCGCTGCCTGATGTCGTAGAAGCCCTGGCGGCCGCACCTCTCGCATACGTATATCGTGTAGGCGTCCGACTCCTCCAGGAGCCTGTCCTTCAGGAGCATGGCGGCTCCGTGTCCTACGAGGCAATCTCGCTCCATCTCGCCGAACCTGAGGCCGCCGCCCCTGGCCCTGCCCTCCGTCGGCTGCCGGGTGAGCATCTGGACCTGGCCGCGGGCCCTCGCGTGGATCTTGTCCACCACCATGTGGTGGAGCTTCTGGTAGAAGGCGACCCCGATGAATATCTCGGCCTCGAACATCTTGCCGCTCATGCCGTCGTACATAATCTCTCGGCCGCCGCTCTGGAAGCCTAGCTCCGTGAGTATCTCCTCGAGGCTCTTGGGGTCCTCGTTGGCGAACGGTGTTCCGTCCACGATCTCGCCTCTTAGGGCCGCGGCCTTCCCGGCGATGGCCTCGATGAACTGGCCTACGGTCATGCGGCTGGGGTAGGCGTGGGGGTTCATGATGATGTCCGGTATCACGCCGCTTGCGCTGAAGGGCATGTCCTCCTGGGGCACCAGCATGCCGATGACGCCCTTCTGGCCGTGCCTGCTGACGAACTTGTCGCCGAGCTCGGGCACCCTGTTGCTGCGCACCTTGATCTTTACCAGCTGGCTTCCCTCGATGTCCTTGGTGATGAAGACGCTGTCCACGACGCCGACCTCTGTAGGCCTGACGGCGACGGATGTGTCGCGTAGCTGGGGGCCGCGTATCTCGATGCCGCGGTACTCCTCCATGAACCTTGGCGGGCTCGTCTTGCCGATGAGGATGTCTCCGCCCTTGACCTCGGCCTCCTCGGCGATGAGTCCGTCGCTCTCCAGCTGCCTGTACGCCTCGGCGCCGTGGTAGCCGCGGATGCCGGCCTCGGGGATGGTGAGCCTGTCCTTGGCGCCGCCAAGGTACTGCTTGCACTCGGCCTTGTATATCCTGAGGAAGCTGCTGTGGCCTAGGCCGCGCTGGACGGCTGACTTGTTGAATATGATGGCGTCCTCCATGTTGTACCCTGTGCAGCTCAGGATGGCGAGGACGAAGTTCTGGCCCGCCGGCCGATCGTTGTAGTCGATGACCTCCATGGGCTTGGTCGACACGAGGGGCTTCTGCGGGTAGTGCAGCAGGTGGGCGCGGGTGTCGGTCCTGTCGTTGTAGTTCAACGCGTAGACGCCCGGCGCCTGCTTCGCCATGGCCGCTTGGTAGGTGTTACGGGGGCTCTGGTTGTGCTCCGCGTAGGGTATGATGCTGGCCCCCACGCCGAGGATGGTGTAGGGGCAGATCTCCATGTGGGTGTGCTCCTCGGTGAGGGTCTCCTGGTCAATCGCGATGTATGTGTTCTCCTCCTCGTCGGCGTCTAGGTACTCCAGTATGCCCTCCCTGACCAGGTCGCTCCACGTCCACCTGTCCTGCTTGATGTTGCGGATGTGCCTCTGCTTGAGTATAGGCTTGCCTTCCTCGACCACTATGAGGGGTCTCCTTATCCTGCCCTCGTCGCAGTTAACATAGATCTCGTTGTAGTCGTGGTAGAGCACGATGTTGGCCTGGCCGCTGATCTCACCATTTCGGCGCATCTCTCTGAACGTGTTGACCAGGATCTCAGGCGATGTGCTGTACCCTAGGAGGTAGCCCTCGACGAACACCTTGGTGCCCTCGTGGCGCAGCTGCTCGTCAGCGTCCTTGGCCCTGGTGACTCCCATGAACTCCAGTGTGCGCTTGATCTTCTCCGAGTCTGTCCCGATGCTGACGCTGCTCATGAGCGCCAGGTTCTTGACGAGCCCACAGTTGGCTCCCTCGGGGGTCTCGTTGGGGCACAGCCGTCCCCAGTGGGTGCTGTGGAGGTCACGGGCCTCGAAGTTTGGCTGGCTCCGGCTGAGGGGGGATTGGAGCCTGCGGAGGTGAGAAAGGGTTGAAAGAGTGTTGGTTCGATCGAGGAGCTGGGTCATGCCGACGCGGCCCCGCCTCCAGTTGCCGGTGGCGAGAGCGTGCTGGATCCTGCTCGTTATTATCCCGGGCCTGACGGCCGCGCTGATGAGCACCCCCTTGCGCCTGGTGCTCATGCGCCTGAACTGGTACCTCATGTCCCTGTAGAGGCTCCAGAACGCCGAGCGGAATAGCTCCGCCAGCAGCGGGCCGGCGAGCTTTATCCTCTTGTTCTTGAGGTGATCCTTGTCGTCCTCCTGGCGTAGGCCTAGCTTAAGCTCGATGATCCTTGAAGCCATCTCGCCCAGGAATATGGCCTTGTCCAGCCTGGCCTCTGGCTCGCGGCCTATGTGGGGCAGCAGGTTCCTGTCCAGGATGGTCTCGGCGCGCTTGATCCTGAACTCCCTGACCTGGCCGAAGGCTACGCGGTTGCCGATGTAGAGTATGGCGTCCTCCAAGCTCTGGACGGTTGACGTCTCTCTGAAGCTGGCCTCCAGCTCGTTAAGTATATCGGAGTCGAGGCTGACCATCTCGGCCACGTCTCGGTCGGTATCGACGCCCAGCGCCCTCATGAGAACCACGAGGGGCACCGGCACGGGGACCCCGGGGATGGTCACAACCATCTCGCCCTTAGACTTTAGGCTCATCTCGATTCGGGCCCTGAAGCCTACGGTGGTGCTGAAGACCTTGCCCTTGTAGACGGGCTTGGCGCCCCTGTTATCGGTCTCCACCAGCACCCTGTTGGGGGCCAGGTCCTCCAGGCTCACGATGACGCGCTCGCTTCCGTTGACTATGAAGTATCCGCCGACCTCCTTGGGGTCCTCGCCGAGCTTCACGAGCTGGTCCTCGGTGTGCCTGCTGAGGAGGCAGAGGTTGCTCTTGACCATGATGGGGAGGTCGCCTATGTTGACGCGCTCGTAGGTCTCGCGCCCCTCGTCGTCCAGCTCGATCTCGAGGTAGAGGGGGGCCGAGTACGTCAGGTTCCTTATCCTGGCTTCCCGTGGGTAGACCTCACGGTTGGTTCCGTCCACCTCCACGACCCGGGGATCGCCTATCTCTATGGCGCCGAAGCGTATTTTGTATGTGTGATTGGGGACCTCGATGCTGATGCCCCCGATCTCGTCTATGATCTGCTGCAGCGTGTTCCTAGAGAAGTCGTTGTAGCTGTCCAGGTGCTGCTTGACGAGCCCCTCCTCCTTGAAGAAGGACTTCATCACATCCCAAAGGTCGTTTTCTGTGAGAAGCATTATATCAACCTGATTTGAGTTTGATTCGTTAAACGGGCTAGGGCGGGTTCCATAATGTCGGAGGGATCAGATTCCGTCATTAAACGTAATTCACCTTTTACAGAAACCTTCCTAACCCTAACGAAGCTATAACAAGGGGCGACTACTTCCTAATAAACGTTACTCGATTTTATGTTCCCTCTCGCACAGAGGGGCGTTTTTATGCCTTCTTTTAGATTTAATCATGATCGGTCGTGGCTCGGATATATTGTCGCATAAGATACAAACTTTTATAGGTGATACCCGATATTCGATTTAAGCCTAAGACATCACCGGAGAGGCGAATAAATTGGCGGAAATGATTGAAGAAGTGCTAGAGCGAAGCGTCGGCAAGACGGTGCTGATCAAGGTGAGAGGCGGCAGGACCCTCAGGGGCGTTCTCGAGGGGTTCGACCAGCACGTTAACCTCTACATGAGTGACGCCGAGGAGGTCAGCGACCCGATGAACGTCAAGGAGATCGGGACCATCGTGCTCCGCGGCGACAACGTGATCATGATCAGTCCGCCACCGGAGTAGAGCTGAAAACGTATGCCCACCAAATCACCCATTCATCACGGTAAACGCATCCATATCCGTTGTAGGCGCTGCGGCAGACGCGCCTATCATATTAGGAACAAGGCGTGCGCCGCATGCGGCTACGGGGCCTCCAGTACGTTAAGGAAGCCGGCGAACAACAGGAAGACGCTGAACCGGAGCAGGCGCATCGTCTAGGCAAGTTTTTTAGGCTGTTTCTTAGCCCTGTATTCTGCGGGCGGGAGTACCCGAGGCTGGCCAAAGGGGCGAGACTTAAGATCCGTTTCTCGGGTAGGAGATCTCGTGTCTTAGGACTTCGAGGGTTCGAGTCCCTCCTCCCGCACCTTATGCTCATCCCTAGAAGTCGTGGATGAGCTTGAATTGTTCAGAGAGCATCTCAGGGAGAGGGATTTCAAGGAGTCCACGGTAATAACCAAGTACAAGCTTGTCAGGACGTTGAGGAAGCGTTCTGGGAATCTCTGGGATTCAGAAAAGGTTACTCAGGTGGTTAAGGATGCGACCTGGGGGAACCGCAGGAAGAATAATGCATTCTATGCTTTTCGAGATTGGTGTAGGTGGAAAGGCTTCGATTATGACGTAATGAAGCTCAGGGAAGAGTCCTCACCATTACCTTACATTCCTTCCGAGAAGGAAATAGACCAACTGATTGCAGCATGCAACCCTAATAGGCTTATTATCGGCGTGAGCCTCGTCCCCGGTATCCGTCTCTGAAGCTCTCTCGCTACGTGCAGCGAGTTACCGGTCCCTGAGAAATAGTATATTTCTGTGCTCATGGAGGCATCATTAATTCATCGACTTCTACGATAAGAATTACTCGCACAATAAAATATCAGGCCGATACACGTGCGCGTAGAATAGTTAGCCACTTCGCCCCGTAACACACTGACACCATCAATCCGGGGTTTTCATGGGTTGCGCGTCATCCCTCCCACTAGCGTACTACAGTGAAAAAGCGTTGCTGTGGAACAGAAAAGCGGATAAGGGGTAAGCCGGATGGTGAATGGGTCTTCAGTGAGCTCAACGAGGCGCTCCGGGTTCATCCGGCGGCTGCTGGAAACCAGGCTGATGCTGCCGCCCCTGGCAGGGTACACGGACCACCCGTACCGCACAATGCTGGCCGGCTTCCACCCGCCCTTCATCTGCACGGAGATGGTCAGCCCCCTCGCCATAATACACAGAAACCAGAAGGTCATGCGGAGCCTTGAACTGATCGAGGGGCCGCATCTGAGCGGCGTCCAGCTGGTGGGGGACGACCCAGGGGCCATGGCCGAGGCGGCGCGCATCGTCGAGTCCCTCGGCTACGACTACGTGGACATCAACATGGGGTGCACCGTGGGGACGGTCACCCGCAGCGGCGCGGGCGTCTCCCTCATGAGGTCCACGGAGAAGGCGATCGGGGTCGCCAGAGCCGCCGCCGAGGCCGTGAACATACCCGTGACGTGCAAGATGCGCCTCGGCGCGTCCAACGGGAGCAGGAGCGCAGTCCAGTTGTCTAGGGGGCTCGTGGAGGCGGGCGTCTCGGCCATAACGGTGCACGGGAGGAGTGGCGAGAAGAAGTTCGGACTGCCCGTGGACTACGAGGGGCTGAGGATGGTCGTGGAGGGTGTCGAGGTCCCTGTGGTTGCTAATGGCGGTATCTTCACAGGGATGGACGCGCTGGCGATGGTGGAGCGGACGGGGGCCGCGGCGGTCATGCCAGGCCGCGGCCTCATCGGAAACCCCTGGCTGGTGACGGAGATACTTTCAACGTTCACGGGGGAGCCCTACGCCCCGCCGTCGCTGGCGGAGAGGAAGGAGGTGTGCCTCGGGCACCTGCGCCATCTGCGTGGTTTCTACGGTGAGCAGAAGGGCGTAATAGCGATGAGGCGGGTGCTCCACGAGTACTTCTCCGGGTGCCGCCGCGTTAACTTGTTGAAGCTTGAGGCGCAGCGAGTCACCTCCCTCGTTGAGGTTCAGGCCATACTGGATCGGGTTCACGAAGATGGGCCACATATGTTCTTCAGCGAGAAGTGAGGCACAGAAAGCAATCAAATTGAAGTTTGAGAACCGTTTAGCAAGCAAACGTGTGTCCGATCCCGCCCCCGCACCACGGCTAAACCTCTCACACATAAAGTTCATGGGAGGGCTGGAGGGTCCGGATAACCTAATATCTGCCCGGGAGCGGGTAGAACCATGCCCGGCATCCACATGAGGAGGAAGGACAAGGAGGTCACGGACCACGCTGAGTTCGTCAAGCCCCTGAAGGAGGCGGACTACGTCACGCTGGCCCTGTGCAGAGACAACGTCCCATACATAGCGACCCTGAGCCACGGCTACGACGAGGCCAACAACCGCATCTACTTCCACTGCGCCAGAGAGGGAAAGAAGGTGGACTACCTCCGGGACAACCCCGTCGTCTGGGGGCAGGCGCTGATCGACGGCGGGTACCAGCAGGGCAGCTGCGACCACCTATACCACACCACCCAGTTCAAGGGCGTCGTATCCTTTGTCGAGGACTACGAGGAGAAGAGGCGGGCGCTGGAGATCATGGTAAGGCAGCTCGACGACAACCCCGGGGACATCATTGAGAGACAGGTGAAGCCGGGCAGCGTCTCAAAGGTGCACGTCGGCCGAATCGACATCGTTGAGATGACAGGTAAAAAGGCGGAAAAAATCATCGTATCGCTTTAGAGCCGTCTCAACTGGTGGCAGGGATCGCCGCCACGATCTTCTGTATGAGGGTCTTCATGAAGAGGGACCGCTGCTCATCCTCCAGTCTAGTCCTCTGGCTCTGTCTTCATGAACTCCCTGAGCAGGGTTGTGGCGAAACCGCCCTTGTGAAGCATGAACGAAAGCTGGACCCCCCGGGGCGCCTCAGCCACCTCGATCCTGGGCGTCAGCCTGCCCAGGCGACGGGTGCCCGTGACCCTCATACGCCTAAACGTCTCCAAGGACATCTCAGACTCCTCAAGTATCTCGGCTTCGAGGGCGGCTGCCTCCCCCAGCGGCTGGGACATCTTGTACCCGTACATGGGAGCCGTGAAACTGATCTCCTGGGCATCGTACCGGGGCTGCTCGGCCCCAGGGTCATTCACCCAGAATATGCCGCCCGTCTCGTGCTTCTTCGCTATGTCGCCCAGCAGCAGCCTTCCGAAGAGGCCGCGCCTCACCCTCTCGGCCAGATACCTGTTGCACAGGTAGCTCTGGTACGCCGAGACCAGTAGCTTCCTGAGCCACCTGTCGGCGAACGTCTTCCGCCCGTGAAGTATCTCCCAACCCTCCTGCACGTTCTTGCCGCCTCTCCCGGTTCTCTGCTCGCCGTAGTAGTTGGGCAGCCCCTTCAGGTGGATCGTTTCGGCTATGCTCCTCGTGTTCTCGGCGGCCCGGCTCGTGGGCATACGTATGTCGGTGATCATTACTTTGAACCTGTTACCTATGAGGTGGCCCGCCCTGAACTTGTTGCCGTGGAACTTGGCCCAGTTCACCTTGACGTCCAAGCTGCCCTCGATGAGCTCCACGGCGTCGCTGGGCCGCACGTCGTTCCTCTCGAAGAGTACGCTAAACGTCTGCGTGGCCACGGCGTACTTGTCCTTGAGCCCCGCGGTGCCCACGTTCTCGGGTCTGAGGCTGAAGAGCTCTGCCAGCTGGAGCTGCACGTCCCGGGTAGTCTGGTTCACCTTGGTTATGTTGACGTAGAGGTGGCTCCCGGAGCCCGAGGGCTCGTAGAGGGCAACCTCCTCGACCAAGAAGTCCTCGGGGCGCGCCCTGATCCTGCCCCCTACGCCCTCCAGCCCCTCTGTGATGTATGGGAGCGACAGGTCGAGGCGCGGCGGCTTCACCATTCTGTGACGTATCCCGCCTGGGTTATTGAAGGATTCGAAAAAGGTTAGCTCGCCCAGGGGGCATGGCTCTGCGCCGTTGACGTTCTTTCAACGACGTCATGGTAGGTCCTTGAAAGCGGTATCTCTCCTCGTGGCATCATACCCGTTTTCCCACCAAGTTGAAGATACCAGTCACTCGGAACACCGTATCCGTCGATGTCCAGCGGGACCAGCTGTGCGCCGACGGGCAAAGTCCGCCTGTCAACCAAAATTACTGATTTTCAAATACAATGACTACAAGGAACACATTATATGTGAACCGCGTTGGATATTTCAACCAAATAAAATACCTGGGCTAAAAGACAAAGAATTCACGGTACTTGTATAGCTCCCCACCTCGGAGCTAGGTCCATCTATTAATCATCAATGACCGTTAACAGAAGACCTGAACCTACTTGGCTGTAATAGATATTTAATTATTTACTGTGGGCGAAAGATACCTAAAGGCAATCTAGTAATGTTAAACTTCAAATATCTTTAGAAGAAATTTAATGTACTGATAGGAATGGGAATTAACCGCACAGAGAGCATTAGTTCACTAATTCCCTTTTATAAACAAACCGAAGTTGGATATTGTCATCCTGCTTGTGTAAAGATGGTTATTGATTATGCTATTAAGGTTCTTGGAGTTAAACAAAAGGCACTAAGTCTAAAAACGATTGCTAATACTAGTAAAACTCATCCAATGGGTGGAACGGTAAGGGAAAATATTGAATTAATAAATACCCTGTTGACCGACTCCGTACCTCAAATACAATTTCAAACCTTGTTGTCTGCAAGGCTAGATGATATAAAGCAAGAATTGGATGATAAAAGACCAGTTATAGCTTGGATAAATATCGCACCTTCAGTACTAGACACTGTAATGCATGCTGTAGTAATTACAGATTATGACCCAGTAAATTTTGAAATTAAGTATATCGATCCAGAAATGACAGAGGAGCACCATACGATGAAAGTCTCTATTGGCAAGTTCTTAGATGAAAAATTGGGTGTTGAAGGAAGAATCATAAAGCTTAATATCTCTTCAATCGGTCAGAAAGACTTGATTGGTGGAGTAAAGCCGTATTCTAGGAGGAAAGAAAATGAGTGAATCTGAAATTGTGAGAAAATTTATTTACAAAGAATATGGGCAGTTCACTCTTTACGACCTTCCAGAATACGACCCAAATAATGATTGGCATGTATCTAATTTGAGGTCAGATTATCCGATTTTTATCCATGACGATCGTAACCCAAGCGATTATAAAGTCCGAGTATTGAAAATTGATAGTCTAGGTAAATTATATCTAAATAATGAGTATCAGATCATACGTAGATTATCCACTTCAAGAGAGGACTTTGATTCTAACCTTGAAAAAATTTTACAACTATGGAGAGAACAAGCTGAAAATATCGTTGTTTCTTGTACCGCTAAAAATCTGGTGAAAATTGACATGTTTAGGAACCATTTCACTCAAATTGACCTAATTATTGATTACGTAAAAGAGTTTGATAAGATTACACCATATGATTTGAAGCAATATGGACCTAAATCACGTAGAAATAGATTATTTAGCTACATAAAATTGCTAGAAGACATACAAGTCGTACGATCAGATGAGAATGGTAACATCGTACCTGATAGAAAGTTTGGGCTATTAGAGGATGCTACAAGCACAAATGAAGATTTTAAAAGAGCAATAATATCAGACCTAATTGAGAATCGTTATATCACTTTAAGGGACTTCTTTAATTTAACTATATTAGAAAAGACCATTGCAATAGATAATATTATTTATATGCCTGAATTAGAGGTAGGAGAAGCTATCCATAGAACTCGTAATAGCATTTTCCATTTATATAAAAAACACTATGATAGAAGGATAGATCCATTTAGATTAAACCATATATTATCAAGATTAGAAAATTCAGGCACCATTTCAAGAGAAAATAAATATTACTTTGGTCAAGAAGAATTACGAGATAAAATGATAGAAAGAAAAAAGGAGTTACCTCCACTATCTATCTCTCCCTTAACATCTTATTCTTAATTCCTAAGGGGAACAAGAGATCTTTATTTTAGTATCCAACAATCTTTACAGTTGTATATTCTATCTTTATGTACTCTCTCTATACAGGCTTTGTATGCTTCTTCGTACGAGTCATAGACATTAGACCAGTCACCTCGTTCTCCTAGTTTCTTTATAGCGTGTTTTGTATAGTGGTAGCAATCGGCTGAGTGGAGTCTACATGTCTTAGATATCCAATTATGGTAGAAAACGCATGGCTGATTCACCAGATCTTTGATAGAATATGTATCATACCCTATTCTGATAGCCATTCAAAAACCGTCTAGTCAGCTTTCTATAATGTTTAGATTCTAATTCTTTTAATGAAGGTTCTCCTGAGGGGACAAGTGAGGAACTTGAAGGAAACTCCCCTCAGGCTCCAGTATGATTTTCTAATAGGAGTTGCTGGTAGGAGGTTCTGCTACTTGTTCCTGTGAGGTACTTTGGTAGTCTTCTCGGTCAGGTAGACTCAGTATTATCTCAGCCTTTCTCCTACCCCTCTCAGTTAACATCCACTCACAGGACTTGTATTGCCCATATGGAGAGACTAACCCATAATGTTCCATCCACTCTAGTTTTCCATGTACAGAGGCTTTGAAGGATTGTTTGTTTACAGTGTTCCAGGTGATCCTCCAGATACATGCAAATGACGTCCTGTGTTTGCTTTGGGAAGAAGTAGAGGTGTTTTAATATGTCGTACTCTTTTCTGGATATTAGCTGATTGTTTATCCTATCCTGAACCTGGGATGATCCCTGCTTGGCCTGATCCTTCTCTCTATCATCTGCTGGCTGTAGGCGGCATCGATCATCGCCACCGCCGGGTAGACAGTCTCAGCGTTCTTCAACGGCCCATAGATGACGAAGTCAGCCCCAACGGCTATTGGCAGGGCGTTTACCACGCCAATCGCCACGGTGACGGCGTCCTTCGAGTACTTCTTCTTCAGCCTCTTCCATGAGGCTATGGCGTTGTGGGCGCCGCAGCCACAAGGGTAACCATACTTGTCCTTGATCCGGTAGATCGCCTTGGTCGCCAACCCCAGAGTCGGGATGTCGATGACCGCCGTGTCCATGAGTATGTTCCTTATCCCCGCCGCCTTAGCCCTGGGGACCATCTCCTCTATGAGCGCGTCTTTGTTGGAGGTTAACATGTGCTCGGCGCTGTGGAGCAACAGGACGGAGCTGGTGCATCCCGTCTCCTTGATCTTCTCGTACACCCGTTCACCTGAGTGGGGGTTCAACGAGTTGAGTATTATCCTCTCCATCATTCCATGATCGGAGGCGTACTGGAGTGACTCTGTGAGACCGTCCTCAGACACGACGTCGAGGAAGATGGGCATATCCGTGGCGTCGACCGTGAAGTCCAGGTACCTCGACGCCGCCATGGCGTTCTCCGCGATGAGGTCCACCATCGTAGGCAGCCCCGTCAAGTCCGACATCTCCTCCGCCTTCCGCAGAAGGCTCTCGGCCTCATCCCTTCTGAACAGTCCCTCCGCCCGGTTCTCCACCGTCTTATCCCCCTTATAGAACATGGAGCCCACCATGACGGTCGGGGTGAGACCGGGGTCACCACCGATCACGGTGCCGCCGATCATGTAGGTCTTCTGCTTCACGGAAAAGTCAAACACCTTGATGCCATCCTCCCATCAATAGATGTATACGATGTTCTTAAATGCAAATAACTAAACGGTGGGCGTCAACATCTTTCTTGAGCCCTTGTCCCCAAGCTATGAGGTCGTGTTCCAGCCCCATGGAAGAAAAGCCAGGTTCGATCATGAAACAACCATACTTCAGGCTGCGAGGGGACTCGGCGTCGACATCAACATGATCTGCGGGGGCGCCGGCTCCTGCGGCAAGTGCGTCGTGAAGATCGTGCAGGGCAGGGAAAGCCTGGGGGATCCATCTCCCGAGGAGGCGGATCTACTCGGAGACAGGCTGGGCGAGGGCTACAGGCTCGCATGCCGCTCGAAGATAAAGGGCGGCGCGATCATCCTCGTACCCAACGAGAGCCGGAGGGGCGCTCAGAGGCTCCAGAGCGAGGGACTCGACACCCCCGTGACGCTCGATCCCAGTATAAGAAAACAGGTAACGGGTGAAGCTACGCGGATTCTGTATGGGGGCAAGGTCATCGACACGGCTCCATGCCGCGACGCGCCGATCTATGGGTTCGCCGTCGATGTCGGAACCACGAAGCTGGCAGGATACTTGATGGACCTCGCGACCGGGGACGTGCTGAGCGTCGTAACCGCGATGAACCCCCAGATACCATACGGTGAGGACATCATTACTCGGCTCACCTACGCGTTGGGCGGCAGAGACCAGCGGGAAACCCTGCACAGGTCTTTGGTGGAAGGCATACGCCAGATGCTGGCAGACGCATGTGGAAGGGTTGACGCGGATCAACGTGACGTATATGAGCTGGTGTTCGTGGGGAACACGGCCATGCATCACTTCCTCCTAGACCTGGATCCTCTTCCGCTGACCCGCAGCCCCTTCACGCCGAAATATCTGGGGCAGAGAGACCTGGACTCGGCGCCGTTCAATCTGGGGAACCCCAAGGGGAAGATACACGTCCTCCCACTCATAGCCGGGTTCGTCGGGGCAGACTGCGTCGCCTCCATCCTAGCCACGGGGGTCCACAGGTCAGACGAGCTCTGCTTCCTGATCGACATCGGCACCAACACCGAGATAGTCGTCGGAGACAAGGACCGCATGGTCGCCTGCTCCTGCGCCTCGGGTCCGGCCTTCGAAGGCGCACAAATCAAGCACGGGATGAGGGCAGCCTCAGGCGCCATAGAGGGAGTCTGGATCGACCAGGACAGCCTCGAGCCCTCCCTCACCACCATAGACGACGCCGAACCCGTCGGCATCTGCGGGTCAGGGCTCATCGACGCCCTATCCGAGATGCTCAAGGCGGGCATCGTCGACACATCGGGAAAGATCAGGACGGAGATAGAGAACCCACGCGTCAGGAGGAGCGGCAACGTCCCCGAGTACGTGCTGGCCTGGGAGAGGGACTCAGGCGTCGGGAGCGACATAGTCGTCACCCAGCTCGACGTCCGGGAGCTGCAGAAAGGCAAAGCCGCCATGTTCTCCGGGGCCCAGATGGCGTTGAGCCGTCTCGGGGTGCAGCCAAGCGAAATCACTGACATATACATGGCTGGGGCGTTCGGGACCTACATCAACCGTGAGAGCGCCGTCGATGTAGGGATGATCCCAGAGTTCAACATCCTGGACATCCGGCAGGTGGGAAACGCCGCGGGGACCGGTGCACGGATGGCGCTTCTATCGAGAGGGATCCGTAAGGAAGCTCAAACCATAAGAAGAAAGGTCGAGTACATCGAGCTGGCAGCCATCACAGGCTACAATCAAGCTTTCATGGACGCTTTACTGCTTCCGCATAGAGACCTCAGCCTCTTCCCGGGAACGGTTAAAAAACTTGGTTCAGCTCGCCTACAGTATGGTAAGATACATGAGAAAACGAAGTGAGGACGCGTGCGTAGATGAATATGTTCGAACCCAACCACCTTCAACGCTGTTGTTTTCTAGGAAATCTATGTTCTTTTCCCTCCTCCCGCACCTTAATATAAGGTAATTACTTGAATCAATTCGTATTGAGCTTAGGTGACTCGTTCGAATGGAAGCGTAGCCCTCAAAGCCGTCCATTCGTCACCTTTCCTTGCATCAATAACAAGCCTATTATCCTTGATGACTGAGTCTTCCGCGGGTTGGAATCTGGTCGCCATCGCCCACAGTATCTGCCGTCCATCATGGATATCGATGTCATCGTCGACACAGACAACCATTCTGCACCCCGACAAGGCCTCCTCCTCGAAGACCCAGCCAAGATCCTTTACCCCCTGTTCGGGGCGGATGACGCATAGGGCGGGGCTTCCCCCATCAAGGAACGACGCGTCCTTGATCTCCTTGGCACCGATGACGTCAGTCAACTCGATCTCTTCACCTGAAGATATCCTCGGTCCGGTCGCGTCAACGATCATCTTGGATGAAGTCCCGGCTTTAACCGAGGAGGGATCGAGTAGTTGACTGTAAACTGTACCGACGACGTCGACGCCCGATCCCAGCTTGAAGTCGCATCTTTCCGCGATGGCTCCGAGGACGCCGGTTGAGTCAGACACGTCCATGCCGTGGGGGAGAACGGCAACAATCTTGACGTAATGGTCCAGCCCCAGGAGGAGCAGCCCCATCTGCTTCGCGAGCCCAGGCGTCCCGCTGACTGACTCCTTCATGGAGATGAAACACGCGAAATGTGTGGCCCACACAGGCCATATGATATCGTCCAGTGCCGGCGTGTGGATGAAATCCGTCATCGCACGGGATATCCTCGCCTGCTTGGGTAACCCGCTGAGGAGAAGATGTTCCGCGGAGTTGCTTGGGGCAACAGCCAGGAACATGGCGTCCCTTCGCCGGGTAATACCAGTGACTTTGAACAGGTTTCTCGTCGATCTGCCGCTGATGTAGCCCGTGTACTCTGTGAAGGGCCCCTCGTCTCCCTCCTCGAGGAGCACCTTCCCTTCCAACACTATCTCTGCGTCCGCGGGAACCGGGAGGTCGACCGTCTCACACTTGACCAGCTCCACCGGCTCGCCGGTCAACGCGCCGGCCTTGTGGTACTCGTCGGTGATCTTCGCCGCAGCCGCCAGATACAGGGAGGGATGAGCGCCGATTATCACGGCTGCCTCCATGGGCTCGCCGGCTGCCTTGGCGTTCTCGAAGTACTGCCACATGTGGCCCCGTGAGTGGAAGCTCACACCGAAGCGGTCCTTTCCCTGGAGGTGCATCCTGACGTAGGATAGGTTTATCTCCTCCAATTTCTCCGGGTTCCTGGCGAGGAACAGCCCAGCGGTGACGTACCTTCCGCCGTCCTGCTCGTAGAACCTGGGAACAGGCAGCGAGCGCAAATCGACGCCCACTCCGAGCGCCTTCTTCTCTTTGACGGGCCCGTTCTTCACCAGGACCGGCGGGATGTCCCTGACGAAGAGCCTGTTCCATTCATCGTAGAAGCCGAGCCTGGTCCTTACCTTGGGTGTTTCCCCGATCCCCAGGCTTATCCTGTCCACGTGTCCGAACAGGTTCACCAGTATGGGCACCGAGCCCCCCTTCACGTCCTCGAACATCACAGCGGGGTTCGTCTGTCTCTTCTCCATCTCCGTGACATAAGAGGTGATTTCGTACTTCCAGTCAACCGGCTCGCATACTGTGACAAATTGATCTGGCACCGCCTCCTTCAGTAGCTCCAGGTATGTCCTAAGACCTCTCACGGGTTTAAGTCTCCAATTATCCTCATCGTAAGATCTGGGCTTAAGTTTATGGAGGGCCTTGAATCACGGTGATCTCGCGTCAGGTAAACGCTGAGACTAGGTCTCTGCCAGGTCTAACCCGTTTCTCCATCACGAGCTGGCTGTCCGCCGAGACCCTCCAGACCATCATCGAGGAGGCCTCTGGAGAGCTCGCCCGCAACCACTTCAGGCGCCTCAACCTGATGGGCGGCTGCGCTCCTTTCCCCCCCAGTTCAGGGAGATCGCAGATTACATGCGGGAACAATCCGAGGCCATAGGCCTAGAAGGCGTGAGGCTGGAGGAGTTCCCGTCTGACGGGGAGCGTTACTACTGGGCCTTCCTCACCTAGCCGAGCTGGGACGCCAAGGGGGGCTCCCTGTGGCAGGTCACTCCACACGAAAAACGTCTGACCGACTTCGCCACGACGCCGGGCGCCCACGGCTTCAGCAGGCTTGACACCAGGTTCTCGAAGGGTGTGCGGGGCGAGATATACGAATTCCTCGCCAAGCACCTCGAACCTTCGGGCGCGAACCCGGTCAAGGAGTTCATCGGTTCCCCGAACCCCCTCGAATCCGAGGGATAGCATCGGTTAAGGACTATCCTCCTTTTTTATTTAACGAATTATGGCTGTGTACTATGCACTGTGTTGTTGCTGGTTATGTCCTTGGCGACGAATACGAGGGCGCAGCCGAGGAAGAAGAGAGCCTGCTTGCTGTCTCCGGCGGCGGAGTAGACTATGGAGGCCAGTATGCACGCGAAAGCGAATACGCCGTCTGCAGTGACGTCTATCAACTTTGGACCCTCGGGTGGTTGTGGAACGCCGCACTGACTCACAGGTTCCACTTCCAGTAATTTATCTTTGATGGAACGCTTGTTGAGACTTCGATCATCAGGCGGGGGAACATGTGGATTGGAGTTCTCATCTTAGGCTTTCATAATCATTTTAGACGCCGCCGCAGCCAGAAACCAGAAACGGTTCCGCCAGTGAAGGCCATGCCAGCCATAGAGACGAGAGACGTATCCAAGAGCTTCGGCTCCACGAGGGTGCTACAGGGCATCTCTCTTACCGTGAACGAGGGCGAGTTCTTCGGGCTGTTCGGCCCCAACGGGGCGGGCAAGACGACGCTGCTCAGGGTGCTCACCGGGCAGCTGGAGCCAGACACGGGCACAGTCGTCACCGCAGGCGTGCCAAACACCGACCCCATCACGCTCAAGCACCGTGTGGGCATCGTCCCCGAGGCCGAGACGCCGCCCACCTTCCTCACCGCCCAGGAGACCCTGGAGCTGACCTGCAGGATCAGGGGCCTCGACAACGTCCAGGGCCGCATCGAGAAGTGGATACGCTTCTTCGACCTGGAGGACAAGAAGGACATCCTCTGCAGGGACCTGTCCAAGGGGGAGCGGCAGAAGGTGATGCTGGCGGCGGCGTTCATCCACGAGCCGAAACTGCTGCTCCTGGACGAGCCCTTCATCAACCTGGACCCCATCTACCAGCGACGCGTACGGGAGTACCTCCAAGAGGCGGCCTCGGAGGGGTGCACGGTATTCATGTGCACCCACTTACTGGAGATAGCCGAACGGCTGTGCGACACCGTCGCCATCATCCACGAAGGCCGAATAGTCAAGCAGGGAAGGCTCGAGGAGATAAGCCAAGGCGGCGACCTTGAGGAAGTTTTCCTGAGGGCGGTGGGGGGTGGGGCAGTCGCTTAGCGTCCGCATCTTCAAAGCCATGATGAAGGAGGAGTGGAGGCTACACCAGAGCCTGGTGGGGCCACTCGGCTCCGGGCTCTTCCCCGCCATGATCTTCGTGTTCACGGCGTTCCTGGCCGTGGTTGCGCCCCTGCTACTGAGCCGGATGCCCACCGCTACGATTCTGCTCATGCTCCACGCCGCGAGCGTCGCCTACGGCCTCTTCGTGGGCAACTTCGGTAGCATCGGGGAGCACGTCATGACCCGTCGCCTCGGACAGGTGAGCATGATAATGCAGATGCCTCAGACTTACCCCGTTAGCTTCAGGCGTATGATGGCGGTGTTCTACGCCAAGGACGCCGTCTTCTACCTCCTCTACAGCTACATCCCTTTGACCCTGGGGATCGGCGTGGCGGCGCCCATAGCGGGGGTGAGCTTCACAGGCGTCGCCATGCTGGGCCTCACGACCTTCCTTGCGTTCATGGTGGGTATGGGCCTCAGCTTCACCCTGTCAGCGGTCTCCGTGAGATCCAGGCTGGCTGGCCTCGCCCTATACGCCGTGCTGGCGGGCATCACCGCCATGATCTATCCGCTGGACATGGTTGGACCCGGGTGCCTGATGCCCTCCCTCGGCTACTGGGTGTCCAGAGACCTGCAAGGCATAGTGGTCGCGGCGGCGGCGTCGCTCATGCTCGCATCCATTGGCGTGGTTCTGATGAAGGAGAAGTACGAGAACAGGCAGTCCCGCTACGGGGACAGCCTGCTTGACGCAGATCGCCTCCTCGGCTTCATGGGTGAGCTGAGCCCCTTGGTGGCGAAGGAGTGGATCGAGGTGCGGCGTAGCGGAGCCCTCGGCCCCGTGGTCTTCAGCTTCAGCGGCCACCTCCTCGCCCTCTACCTGATGAGCTGGGTGTTCGAGAGTGGCGTAGGCGTGGACCTCGGGTTCAACGTCGTGTTCTACAGCGGCTTCGTGGGCTTCATGGGGGTGATGACCTACAGCTTCATCACCAACCTCGAGCACAACGAGTACCTCAACGTCCAGCCCGTCTCTGTGGACCAGGTGATCAAGGGCAAGCTCGCAGTCTACTTCGCTCTCACGGCCGGCGTGACAGCCCTCTACGTGGTGGGGCTGGGCGTAATGAAGCACCAGATGGGTATGGTCCCCCTGGGGCTGCTCCTCGCGGCGGCCACCAGCGTGTACGTGGTGGGCGTCACCAGCTACCTGACGGGGCTGTGGACCAATATCATGTTCTTCGACGCGAGGATCATCCTAAGGTTCTGCGGAGCGGTGGTTCCGCCCATGATCGTGGCCGAGATAGCTGCCCTGCTCATGCCTATAATGCCAGCCGCGACATACGTGGTGGTGGCTATGTCCATGCTCTTGCTGCTGGTCTCCGTGCCTATACTGTGCGGCCTTGGGAAGAAGTGGGCGGGCACTCCATTCAGCTTCGTCAACGCGGGCCAGTGAGAACCCATCTCACAAGCTTTTGTATATCCTATGGTTCATTGAATCATGTCGGGGCTGGGTTGACTCATGCAGAGTGAAAAAGAGACTGGCGAGACCCTGCTGAGGCTCACCGCGGATATACTAAACACCGTCATAGAGGGCTTGGAGGCGGTGGACGAGGAGTCCACCCTGGAGATCATGAAGGCGTGCGGCGGGGTCTGCGCCGAGGAGGAGATGTGGGGCCCCGCAGTGGACATAGCGCGGAAGATCTCTGAGCAGGAACACGATCTGCAGAGGATCATCGAGAGGGCGAACAACGAGATCGCGTGGTGCGGCGAGTGGATTCATGACGGCGACAGGATCACGTGCACATGTGAGGAGTGCGGCTGCCTCCTCGTTAAGAACGGGATAGTGAGGCACACGAAGGTCTTCTGCTACTGCTCCCTCGGCTGGGTCGAGACCATCTTCGGGATACTTCTGAAGAAGAAGGTCAACGCCGATCTCGATAAGGCGATAGGTTTCGGCGACGACGTCTGCAGATACGTCGTGCACCTCTAGAGTCTTTGTGTTGTCGCCTTGGTCGATGTACCGTAGCATGCATCGGCTTCGTTTTTAGGGCGTCCGGTAGAGGGGCGCCACCTGTTTCCGCATCTCCTCCATCCTTCGGCGGATGTCCAGCGGCTCCATGACCCCCATCTCTGTTATTATACCCGTCACGAGCCTGCCCGGGACCACCTCGAAGTACGGGTTCCGCACGTTGACGCCCTTGAGCTCCGCCACCTCAGTCGGGTCCTTCTCCTCAAGCTCGACGCCGCGCCCCAGGTAGTTCATGACGTTGAACTTCGAGGTGGAGCATACGACGTAGAAGGGTACACCCTGGTCTCGCGCCGCCAGCGCCACTGTCCGGGTGCCCACCTTGTTGACGAAGCCGCTGTCGTGGAGGACGCTGTCGGCGCCCACGACGGCGACGTCGGCCGACTCCATGAACATGGCTGCTGCTGCGTCGACGACGAGTAGCACGTTGATCCCCTCTCCGGCCAGCCTCTCCGCGAGGTTCCTGCCCTCCATCTGGGGCCTCGACTCTGTGACAACGACGTTCTTTGCGCCTACCCCGAGGACCACGTCCGTCACGGTGCTGCTGTCGCTGATCGTGAACACGGTGTTGGGCTCCCCCAGCACAATCTTAGCGTTCTCCACGATCCTCAACTTGTCCTTCCTCGACTCCTTGATGATCATCGAAGCTGACTTGGTGGCCGCGGCCCTGAGCTCGTTGAGGGCCACATCCTCAGGCAGCCTGCTGTAGAACATGCCCAGCTTGTTCGTTATCGGCGTCATGCTGGGCCTGGACTCGGCTATCCTCCTAGCGTAGCTCTTCAGGGACTCCCGGAGCTCATCGGCGTCGTCCGCGCTGGCGTTCAGCGCTATGGCTATCATGGTGCCCAGTGCGGCGTTGCTGAGCCACTCGGCGCCGTGATACCTGTCCACGGCTATGCTCTGTATCAGCTTCTCTGCGTCGTAGATGCCGGACAAGTATGTTCAGGTGTAAAGGCTCTCACTGATTAAAAAAAGGGTTAGTGGCCTGTCGCCTGTCCCGGCTTGGGGTAGTAGGGCGCCGACGCGGGGACCGCGAAGACCCTGGTCCTCATCTCTCTGTCCAGCATCAGGAGGGCGTGGCTGTTGCCTCCGGCTATCTCTATCTGCTGCACCGCCTCGCTGGTGTTCGCCTCTTCCTCCACCTGCTCCTCCACGAACCACTGGAGCATGTTGTAGGCGGCGTTGTCGTTGAGCTCCCTGGCCACCTTCACCATGTGGTCGATGCGGCCCGTGATATGCTGCTCATGCGCGTAGGCTCCCTCGAAGACCTCAAGGGGGCCGTCCCACGTGGACGAGGGCTTCTCTATCGCCCACAGCTCCACCCTCTCACCGCGCTCCAGGATGAAGTTGTAGAAGATGTCCGCGTGTATCTTCTCCTCGCGCGCCTGCACGCGCATCCACGTGGCCATGCCCTTGTAGCCCTTATGCTCCAAGTCGGCTGCCATGGCGTGGTAGATGTAGGCGCTGTACGTCTCCTCCATTATCTGCTGGTTCAGCTCCGCCAGCATCTTAGGGTCCATCATAATCCTTCAGAGAAAACCACGAAACCGCTGCTTTTTAACCGTTACAAACTTATGAATAAAAGTGAATGCTCTATAGTTCCTCGAAGATGACCAGCGAAAAACCTACTTGGAGGACACCACCAGAGTGATGAGCTCGTCGTTCCGCACGGGCTCGCCGCCCGACTCCTCGTGGTTCCTCCACAGCGCCTCGACGCCCTTACGAAGCCCTTCTTTCGAGATGGGCCTGAACATGCTCCACAGTCTCTTCTCGGCTATCTCCACGAACTCCTCAATCGGCTGGTACCTCTCAAGGCTGTAGGCGTGGAACACCGTCTCCCTGAACCCGGCGTCGCCGAAGTAGCGCCTGAAGTCATCGTTGCTCGGGTAGACCCTGAGCTGGTTCGCCTTGATCTCAGGGAAATACTTGAAGACCACCTTCTCGTGAAGCTGCTCGTGGCTGATGGTGCGTATCACCACGTGGCCGCCCGCCCTGAGCACCCTCTCACACTCGTCAGCCGTGCCCTGTTTGTCCTCGATGTGGTGCCACACCTGGCTGCTGAAGACGCAGTCGAGTACCCCGGGGCGTAGGGGCATCCACTCACCCATAGCGTTGAACCAGTGCACGTCCCGTGACTTATGCCTCGCCTGCCCCACCATCCCGGGCACAGGGTCGAAGCCGCAGGTCGTTGCCCCGGTCTCTTGCATGAGGCCAACCGTGTATAGGCCGGTGCCGCAGCCGAGGTCCATGATGTACGAGCCTTCGCCGAGCCCAGCGAGCCGCTTGGTCTCCGCGGCCCAGAGCTCTACATTCTCGCTGCTTCTGCCCTTGTCGTACTCCTTCGCTATCTTGCCGAACTCCTTGCCTGACCTCTCCGTGTACCCCTGGCCCATGGCAACCATTTTCCTTCATCCGGTTAAAAAACTTGGAGGCTACACGCCATGTCGAGACCATACGTCTACTGACGCTTGAAGCCCATGCAACAAAGATTAATATTAGTCAGCCTATATTTGGAAAGTCGCAAGCCGCCATAGCTCAGCCCGGTCAGAGCGTCTGCCTGTTAAGCAGTTGGTCTTCGGTTCAAATCCGAATGGCGGCGCCAACTTCTAGAGTATCTCCACGGCGTCGACCTGCACCTGCCTGAACTCCTCGATGTCCACGTTCACGGTGCCCCTCATCTGCATCCTCATCCGGGGGATGGACACAGACGCCGGGCTGAACTCGAACTCGAAGAAGGTCTCCACCTTCACGAGGTACTCGATGGAGCCTAGATTCTGTGTTGAAACCTTATACCACACCAGGCTTCCCGCCATCCTCACGATCTCCTGTTTAAGCAGGCTCTTCGCGGGGACCTCGCCAAATGAGGTGACCCAGTCTTTGAAGTCGGGGTCGCCGAGCAGGGCCTTGAACAGTTTGTTAGTCATGTCGGTGACGATGGCGGTGTCTGGGTTCGCTAGGTGGCTCTTCAACATCTCCAAGGCCTCCTCTTTCTCCAGTTTCTCCTCGAGTTCCAGCAGCTTGCCGCTCAGCGAGTCCATTGTGGACTGCATGTCGTCGAGCTCCAGGGTGGTGTCCTCCCACTCGTCTCGGAGCTCGTCGAACCTCTGGTTCACATCCTCGACGCCGTCCTCCAAGTCGTCGATGCTTTCCCCTAGGCTGATCCTTGTGCTTTCGATGGTGCCGTTAACCTCTGCAAGGTCCTGCTCCGCTTGGCCGAGCCTGGTGTTGAGGCCGTTTATGGCCTGGCTGAGCGTGACGATGGACTGGAGGCCGTCCTGTATCGAGCCCAGGCTGTCGTCCATGTCCTCCATCTGGACCATGATACCGTCTATGTTGTCCTCTAGGTCCGTTATCCGGTCCTCAAGGTCTCTGTTGCTCTGCTCAACCATCTCGGGGTAGAAGACGGCGTAGCCTGACCCCAGCCCCAGGCTGGCTCCGAGGATGAGGCCGATTATTACGAGGGCGAGGGGCTTCGAGACGAGGCCGTTGGTCTCCATGGTTGTATTGTTGCCTGTAGGTTAGATAAAGTTTTGACCGCTAACCTGTGAAGTGGTCCCAGCCGCCACGCCCAATAGGCTTCAACGCTCCGTCGACAGCCAACACTATGTCCGTTTCTCCGGTGACTTCGCCGATGACCACGAAGCTGCAGCCTACTCCGCCCAGGGCACTCCTGATCTTTCCCTCGTTCTCGGGCCTAAACGTGAAGACGAGCTCGTACTCCTCCCCTCCGTAGAGCACCAGATCGGCTATGTCGAGGTCATGCCGCTCAGCGAACTTCGTCGCGGCGGGGTCCGCGGGAAGCTCCGTGACCCTGAACCCTGCGCCCGTGCTCCTGGCTAGGTCGTAGAGGCTCACCGCCAAGCCGTCGCTGGAGTCCATGCATCCGGTCACGGTCACGGTCTCGGCTAGGGCTATTCCCTCGTTCACCCTGGCCCGGGGCAGGTATATGCTGTCCAGTATGGGTTTCTCTATGTCACCGGGTATCTCAAGCCCCTCCAGGAGGTGCTTGAAGCCCGCCGAGGTGAGTCCGAAGGCCCCCGTGGTGGCGAGCAGGTCGCCGGGGCAGGCTCCGCTGGCCCTCTTCATTATCTTGGACTCCTGGGCAACGCCCAGCGCGACCCCTGAGATCACCACGTCGCACGCCTCGTTGGTGTCGCCGCCTACCACGTAGGCTCCGTACTCCCGGGCCCCTGCCTCGAATCCCCTAGCCATCTCCTCCACGCTGGCGACGGGGTAGTCGCTGGGGAGCCCTATGCTGGGCATGAAGGCGATGGGTTGAACGCCTTTGGCGCCGAGGTCGCTGACGCTCATGACCACGGCCTTACGCGCCGCCTGGTAGGGCGTCATCCCCCGCGGGATGTCGGTCTCCCAGACCAGCATGTCCGTGTTTATGACCAGCGCCCGGCCGTCTCCTAGGCTGATGGCGCTCGCGTCGTCCCAGAAAGGTATGGGCATCCCCGGCATCTGCGTCAGGTGACGCATCATCCGCTCTATGAGTCTCCTCTCCCCGATGTCCGAGACCTTCGTCATGTTTGTCAAGAATTGTGTTGCCTGTTAGATGTTTAAATTTTCAGTGTTTTGGTAAAAGTAATATACTATTATCAGCGGTCGTATAGTGATTGGAGTCGAAAAAGAATGAAGATGCCTCTTGAAGACATAAGGGTGCTCGACCTCTCCCACGTATGGTTCGGGCCATGGTGCACCATGATGATGGCGGACATGGGCGCCGAGGTGATTAGGATCGAGCCCCCCTGGGGGGCGATAGACAGGCTCGCCGAGGGGGCTCTCTTCGGCGGGGCAAGCTACACGTTCCACCACCTGAACATCAACAAGAAGGACCTCACCCTCAACCTCAAGGACCCTGAGGGCCTGGAGATATTCAAGGAGCTGGTGAAGAAGAGCGACGTGGTCATCCAGAACTTCAGCCCAGGCACCATGGAGAGCCTGGGTCTGGGGTACGAGGTTCTCAAGGAGCTTAACCCCGGCATAATCTACGCGGCTCTCAGCGGCTTCGGCCAGTACGGCCCCTACACCAAGTGGAGGAGCTACGCCATGATCGCAGAGGCCATGAGCGGCCACACGATGCTCACCGGCGAGAACGCGGACCCGGAGGGACCGCCGGTCGAGATGGCTCAGGCCTACGGCGACCTTGGGCCCGGGACCATGGCCGCCATGGCGATACTCGCCGCGCTGAGATACAGGGACAAGACGGGGAAGGGTCAGATGATCGACGTCGCCCAGCTGGACTGCATGGTGGCCTACAACACCGCTATAACTGGCTACCTGTTATCCGGCCTGAAGCCCCTTGAGCTCAGGGAGAAGTTCCCCCGGGGCCGGGGCGCGGGAGGCGTCTTCAAGACCAAGGACGGTGGATGGATCAGGATCGCCGCGTTCGGGCCTAGGGCCCTGGACAGGATCGTCCAGTACATGGGCGTGGAGCTCGACGACATCTCCCAGGAGATGATGGAGGAGAAGGTCGCGGAGATGGCACGCGACGAAGCCGTGGAGCTGTTCACGGGCATCGGCCTGCCCTGCGCCCCCGTCTACCACGTGGACGAGACGGTGAAGGACCCCCACGTGCTGGCCCGGGACATGTTCGTGGAGCTGGAGCACCCGCTGGCGGGCAAGATAAAGCTCATCAACTTCCCGCTCAAGTTCTCGGAGACCCAGCCCGTGCTGAGGACCCCCGCGCCCGTGCTGGGCCAGCACAACAAGGAGCTGCTTAAGGAGCTCATGGGGTTCGACGACGACAAGATAAAGGACCTGATGCAGAAGGGCGTCATATCCTACTCTAAATAAGTGCCCAACTCTTTACCACATCTCTTAAATTCTATTTCTTTTATAACTTTAAGGGCGCCCCGGTAGCTCAGTGGTCGGAGCGGCAGCCTCGTAAGCTGTAGGCCGCGGGTTCAAATCCCGCTCGGGGCTCCACTTCATCCCTACAGGACGAGCATTTATAGCGACACAGATCCTTTTCCCTGAAGGTGTCCTGTGCCTTGACTCAGAGCATGTCCATCGTTAACGCTAAGATTTGGCTCGAAGACGGCCTCTACGAGGGTGGTCTATTCGTCGAAGACGGAAAAATCGCGAAGATCGGTAGATCGCTGACAGAGGGTGAACGCGTAGTGGACGCAGAAGGCAAGCTGGTTATTCCTGGTCTCGTTGACCTCCACGTCCACTTCAGGGAGCCTGGTTTCACCTACAAGGAGGACTTCTACACGGGGTCATGCGCCGCCGTTGCAGGCGGGGTCACCACCGTCGTGGATGAGCCGAACAACAGCCCCGTCACAGGCACGCCAGATACCCTCGGCGAGAAGATGAGACTCGTACAGCGGAAGGCGATCGTGGACTACACGTTCAGCGTCGCCCTATACGCGGACACGCTGGATCAAATCCCCGTGTTCAGGGAGATGGGTGTCAACTGCTTCGCGGTGTTCGACATTCTCGGCGACGCGCCGACAGGGATGGACGACACGGGCGTCCTCCTCGACGCCCTCAGCCGGGTCAAGGAGGCGGAGGGGCTCGCGCTCCTCAACTGCAGGGAGTCGGATCTGGTGGTTCACGTCACGGATCGGCTCAGGGGCTCCGGGAGCGGGACGCTGGACGACTACAACGCTCACTTCCCCCACGTAGCCGAGGCCGTCGGGGCGGCTAAACGGGTGCTCCTCTCCCACGCCGTCGGCGTCAAGACGCACATGAGGGAGGTCTCAACGCTGGAGACCGTGAAGGCCCTGAGAAGGCTGAGGCGCTACATGGGCGGCGTCACCGCCGAGGCCAGGCCGGACCACATTCTCCTCAACCACGAGAACACACGGGGCCTAGGCCCCTACGCCCAGCAGTGGACCCCGGTGCGCAGGGAGACCGACAACGAGGCTCTACTGGGCGCCCTGAGGGACGGGGTCATCAAGGTGATAGCCTCCGACCACGCCGCCCACACGAAGGACGAGAAGGAGCGTGGATGGGATAACATCTGGGATTCGCCTCCGGGTCTGCCCGCCGTCGAGACGATGCTGCCACTGCTCCTCACCAAGGTTAACGAGGGTGTGCTTGGGCTTGGCACGCTCATGGAAGCGGCGTCGGCCAACCCCGCCAAGGTCATAGGCCAGTTCCCCCGTAAGGGCTGCATAAGGGTGGGTTCAGATGCGGACCTTGTTCTGGTGGACATGAAGGAGGAGAGTGTCATCAGGGGCGAGGCGCTGCACAGCAAGACCAAGTGGACGCCCTTCGAGGGCTGGAGGGTGAAGGGTGTCCCCGTGGCCACGTACGTGAGGGGGGTGGAGGCCTACGTGGACGGCGAGGCCGTGGCGACGCCGGGGCATGGAGTGTTCCTGTCAGCCAAGTAATCGATACCCATATCAGTGCCCCTCTTCACCGTCATCTTGGTGTAGACAGTGGCCAAGTACATCCTTTTATCAACGCTGACGCCCGAGGGACAGAAGACTCTGAAGGCTAAGCCTGAACGCATCAAGGAGGTCAACAAGGAGATCGAGGCCTACGGCGTCAAGGTTCTGGAGCAGTACGCCGTCCTCGGCCCCTACGACTTCGTGAACATCGTGGAGGCCCCCGACAACGACGCCGTCTTCAAGATGAGCGTCGAGCTCGGCAGCCGGGGCACCATCAAGATACTGAGCATGCCCGCCGTACCCATCGACCACCTGATAAAGAAGCTCAAGTAACTCCTCCCTTCTTTTTTAAAGGGTCTTGCTCCACTGGTAGCTGGTGTCGTTCTCGTTGAACCCCATCGAGTCGTAGAGCCTGTTCGGCGCCTCCCGGGAACCCGTGCCCACGTACACGTAGTCGGCGCCCAGCTCCACCAACTTTCTCACGCCCCGGTACATCAATACCGAGGATAGCCCTTTCCGCCTGTGCTCGGGGTGGGTTCCCACGGGTTCAAAGACGCCGATGTTGTTCGCCGGGTGATACCATACGGTCGCGAAAGAGGCCAAGGTGCCGTCTTCAGCAAACATGGCGAAGTCGAGGCCTTTGCGGTATGTGGGGGCTTTCTGCTGGTTCAGATACGCTTCTTCAGTGTGGATGTCCCGGTCGAACACCATGTTCAACGAGTCAGCCATGAGCCGTGCATCTCCCCTCTCTGTCAAAGTTCGAATACTATATCCTTCAGGGACAGGTGGTATCTGAAAGGGGGCCTTCAGGCCTCTTCTACGTGAGAACCCGTATTTCCCGGTCTTCTGGTATCCCCTCGACTCCAGCAGCTTGTTGCGTCGGTCATCGTAATCGTACGCCCAGACATTCAGCCTCACGACGCCGTCTTCACTGTACGCGTGGTTTTTCTCAGCCCACTCAAGCATCACGGGTTCAAGCTCCCGGCATTGTGGGTGAACCTGAAGATGCGTGTCAGGGGGTTCTTGGTTCACGAACCCGATCAGCTTGTCCTCTTCGTTGAACCATAGCCTGATGTTTTCGGTCCAGTCAAGACTCTCTCCTTTGACGGGTCGGTGGTAACGGTTGCCCTCTATGCGTTCTAGCCACCAGTTATGGAACCTATTGTTCAACGTATAGGATTCGATGAGGAGTCTGCGCATCTGCTCAAAGTCTTCGTCGTCTCTAGCTTCTCTCGAATACATATACGTCAACAGGTTATCCTGTTATTTTCTGGCGAAGTATTCCCGTTGGTAGCCGTCCTCAGCCATGATGCCGAGGCGCTCCAAGGTCTGACGCATGGTGCGCTGGTTCGCCTCGCTCAGCTCCAGTAACGGTTTACGGGGTTTTCCTACGTTTGCTCCTACTTGGTTTAACGCCCATTTCAGGGGAACCGGGTTGGACTCGCTGTACATCATCCTGATGAGGGGCAGATACCTGTACAGGTACTCCCGCATAGTCACGACGTCCTCATAGTTCTCCCATGGTTTGCTGATCTTGGCCATTTCCCTTGGGCAGAGGCTGCCTGTAACGTTGCTTGTTCCCTTACCTCCTGAACTCATGACGACAGGTATCAGAGCATAGAAGGCGCAGTCACAGCAGAGCACATTGAAATCACCACGTGTCAGCTCGACGGTCCGCATCACCCCGTACGGGTTAGGGCCAGCCTCCTTGATGGCGACGATGTTGGGGTGCTGTGCCAGCCGGGCTATGGTCTCGGGCTCCACGTTCACGCCGCACCGCTCCGGGTTGTTGTAGATCACGAGGGGCAGGTCCACCGCGTCGGCGACGTCCTTGAAGTAGTGGTAGAGGGCGTCCTGCGTGGGCTTGATGTAGGGAGGCTGGACCATGAGGCCGCAGTCGGCGCCCGCCTCCCTGGCGTACCTCGCGTTCTCCAGGGTGTCTCTGGTGCTGACGGCGGCGACTCCCACCATCACCGGGACCTTGCCGCTCGCCTCGTCGATGACGGTGTCTATGATCTTCTCCCGCTCATCTTTCGACAACAGTATGGCCTCGCCCGTGGAGCCCATCAGGAGTATGCCGTTGCTGCGGTTCTCGGCGTGGAAGTTCACGAGCCGTCTGAGCACATCGTGGTTGACCTCGTCTCTCTCTGTGAACGGAGTCACCAGGGCCGGCCAGCTGCCCTCGACGTTGTACCTCTTCAACTTGACTCAAGGCAAACATCGTGGGTCCTCATATAAGCTATACTGGGCGTTGAGAAACATCTTAAGCATAACACACAATATCTCAGTGACCCTCGTTGCCTCGACTCGTGGCCTACCCGTATGTCCCCCCGGGCTTCGAGATGGTTCTTTCCGAGGAAGATGGAGCCACCTTGCTCTCTCCCGGGAGCGGCGGGGGATGCTGGGGCCTCTGGTTCAACGTCTCGCTCAGCGACGACCCAGCCAGCTGGGACGACGAGGTGCAGAGACTCAACCAGCTTCAGGTAACCCTCCCGGCTCTTAGCGACGATCAGAGGCTCGTGAGGGCACAGATGGCTGAGCTCTGCAGGTACCACTCCCTCTTCCCCGGTAGTGTAGAGAAGATCATCAGAAACGTGGGCGCGGAGAAGCTCCTCGACGCCGGTAACCTGGGCTGTGAGGGTAGGGGACTGCTGAGGACGCTGGGCTTACAGACCGAGAAGCTAAGGGCGGAGCAGGGGCGAAGCGTGGCCCTCAACGCCTCAAGAGCCCTGAGGAAGGCGCTGAGGGGAGACGAGCCCGTGAGCCCCCTGGAGAAGAAGCACTCGTTGCTGGTGAAGCAGATGGGTTCGGGCAGCAGGGGGACCGTGTCGTGGCTAGCCGACGTCCTCGCCCGGGGAGAGCCCGAGACCAGATCCTTCAGAGAGCTATGCAGTGCCCATGGCCGCCGAGCATGTGAAGATGCGCCTCCCACGGGGCGGCCTTTCCACTGTTTCCGCTGTGAGCAGGGGTCCGGCCAGTGCTGCTTCTCTCAACAGACGGATGCGGCCCTCCTCTGCATCTCGGGGATGGAGACGGAGGAAGCGGGGAAGCTGTTCCGCAGGTTCAGCGAGGAGTATGTTCTGGCGTACTGCGACGCGCTGAACTCTTGGCTGGCGGACAGGCCCCCCGTTAACCCGTGGGCAGACGTCGACGCCTTGTACGTCGACGAGGAGGAGGCCCAGGCCATCGCCGAGGAGACGGCGGAGACCCTGGGGGAGAAGACCCCCCTGAAGGTTTGGCTCGCCGGGTGCCTGTTGAAGACGCTTAAGAGCAACCAGAGGTGGCACGGCCGCGAGGAGCTGCTGGACGATGTTCCGGGCGCCGTGTCCTGGCTTGAATAAGCTTCTTAACCAGCTCCGTTTCCATACTCCGTATGAAGGTCATCGGCGTAGTCGGCGGCCCCCGCCGCGGTGGGCACACGGCGAGGCTTGTTGAGGAGGTCCTCGCCGGCGCGAGGGAGGCGGGCAACGAGACCCACATATTCTACCTCTGCGACATGGACATCAAGCCCCTGGAGTATGGGGAAGGCGGCTACGTCTACCCTGAAGACGACTTCACACCGCTGATGCGTCACCTGGAGACCATGGGCGGCATAGTCATCGGCACCCCCATCTACTACGACCACGTTAGCAGCCGCATCAAGCTGTTCATCGACCGCCTCTACTACTATAGCATGAGCCACGGCGCCGAGTACAGGAAGCGTTTCCCGGACGGCGTCAAGTGCGTCAACGCCATCACCTGCGGCTGGGACCACCCGAACGCGTACGACGAGGTGCTGGAGTGGATGAACGGCAGGATGACCAACTACTGGAAGATGCAGATAATAGGCACCCTCAAGGGCTACGGCAGCCACAAGAGGGCCGTGAAAGACAACGCGAGTCTTCTGGCGAAAGCCAGGGAGATGGGAGAGAGGTTCTAGTCCTGATCTAGCCTCAGGTCTATTCCGTGAAGCGAGTCGGCAGGATAAGCACGTTATGGGTTTACGATCAGGAGGCCGTCTAGGATCGGGGGCGTTATGTGTCTCTCGACGTTGAACGCCATGCCTTTGACGTACTTGATCTGGGTTTGGTGCCAGAAAACGGGTGATTGGCCCTCCGCCACCCGTAGGACATAGTGGTGCCGAACCGTGAAAGGTGCGCCGGCGTCGCCCCTGTTCTCGTACCTCGCCATGAACAGCTCCACGCTGAAGTCGCTCATGTCCATTCCCTGGACGACAGGGTCCTCTCTGAGCCACGGGAACGCCTCGTCCCACCTGAACGTCATTATCCTCCAGAGGAAGCCGAACAGCCCGACCGGCGGCTCCCCCGCAGGGGGCTGATCATAGTCCGTCAGGTAGACGTTGGCCCCAGGCGCGGTGCCGTTCATACTGTACTCAAGCCAGCTCCAGCCCCAGCCCGAATCTCCCAGATGCCTTCCCGGATAGACTCTCTGGGTCACCGTGGCGTCGTACCAGTCGTATGTCTCTGAGCCGTCGCCCAGCACACGCACCAACTCCACAGTGGAGTCAAGGACACCGTAGGGCTCATGCCTCTCCACCTCCCTGAGCGCCCCCACCGACTCGTATCCCTCGGATAGGCTTCCTTCGACGGTTTCTGCTAGGCTGTCCTCCACCCAGCTGAACGCATACTCTAGCGCGTCCTCCGTGAACGACCTGCCCAGCACCCTGAGCACAAACTCGTTGGAACTATTCCCCACGGCGGCGATGACGCCGAGTACGACGAGCCTCGAATCCCCCCTGGATGAGCCTTCCACGTATATCCTGGGCCTGTAGACGTCGAGGAATAGTTCAGGCTGGTCCCCGTAGAAGACAACGGGGGCGCCCCTGTCAACCCACTCCCTTATCTCTTCGGCGGCGTCTGGGCTGTAGAGGCTGCTGTTGACGAGCACCGCATCGACGCCCCCGATCTCGACGATGTTTACGGCATCTTCCCGGGCTGGATTCCCAGTCACTACGGGTGGGCACAGGGCGAACAAGAGTAACAGAACTAGGTATATCCGTTCAGTGAACCGGATCATCGAGGGCTTCGCCACCACTCTGCTTTACGCCGCCCCGATATATATGGTGGGCAGGCGAAGCATACTGATCCGATACGCACCATCTAAGGGCTCCGCTAGACAAAAATTTATTTGGTGTCTCCGGGTTTACATGGTGCGTGCCTTGGTAGCTCAGTGGCAGAGCGGCAGCCTTGTAAGCTGTTGGTCGCGGGTTCAATTCCCGCCCGAGGCTCCACACCATTTCCGCAGTAGAACGTGGGCTGTCTCTCGTAGACTATATTCTCAGGGTCCGGGACGCTTGATCAGGATGCTCCCCATATCGACCCGGGAGACCATGAGCCCTGTCTTGCCTCGCTGAATCTTCTTCAAACTGGTTTCTCCTGGAGTTGAACAGACTCTATCTTCGTTTCAGTGAAACACCACATAAATGTTTGGATAACCATACAATCATTTGATTATGGTATTATATGTTTGATGTAAGGGCTATCTTTTATATTTCCAAACACATGTTAAATCCTGTGAAACCCACCATCAACGACCTCCTGGGGCCATCCATAATGCTGCTGGTGCTAGACATGCTCATAGACAACCCCAACCAGTGGATGAACCTCAGGGAGATCGCTAGGAGAGTGGACAAGAACCCCGGGTCCGTCAGCCCCGTGATGCCCGAGCTCCTCGAAAGGGGCCTGGTGACGGGCTGCAAGGTAGGCAAAGTCTCCGTAGTCTACCAGCTCAACAGAGGCAACCCCCAGGTGAAGGCCCTCATCGAATTCAAGAAGAGCATCGATAAAAGTGACTAGGTCTTCTTCTTAGACCCCTTCTTCTTGGGTGAAGCCTTCTTTTGCTTCTTTTTCTTTGGCTCAACTGTGTCCACACCGTTGTTGTGCTGCCGCCTTACGTGCTGCTTCATGCCCGCCTCCGTGTTGAACGTCCTGCCGCAGACCGGGCACGGTATGGAGACGGCCTCAAACGCGATGTTCTTGCCTAGGAACTCCTTCCTCATCTGCTTAATGAGGCGCTCCCCCTCCTTCAGGCTCAGTTTCTTCCCCGTCTTCACCTTGATCCCCAGCGTGAGGTTGAAGCTACGGAACTCCGCCTCGTCCCGCTCCAGCCCCACCTGGTTGACTACGCCATGGAATTTCGTGTCTTCTTGCGCCATCTTTTCACCGATAGAGGTTTTTCACACAGAAATGGGGCACATCATTATAAAATCATATCTCTTTTTTTGAATCATCCGAGATTTCAAGCCTTTTTGCCATCACAGCGGAATTGTCTTCTTATATTAAATTCTTGGTCGAGCTATGAACGTTATTGCATCAAACAGCTACGGCGTGAAGGGTGGGAGGCCACTGGACACAAGAGATGGAGGCGAGTCTGACGTTGAGACAAGCTTCTCCGTTTAAATAACCACGCCTTCCATTCTTCATCCATGAAGACAGTCATAGTTAAGAAGAAGCTGGAGGAAGTGGACGCTCCTCTCCTCGTGATGGGGGTAACTGAGGGTTCAGTTAAACTGCCCCCTGTGATCCAGGGGCTCGTAAAAGACGTCATGGACCTCGGCGACTTTAGAGGCAAGAAGGGTGAGCACGCCCTCATCTACACGCAGGGAAGGCTGCCGGCTAAGCGGCTCATGCTCGTCGGCCTCGGCGACGCAGCGAGCCATGACGCAGAGAACCTGAGAAACGTTCTGGGCGAGGCGTCCAGATGGATCCGTAACCTGGGCGTGGAGACCGTCGCTGTGAGCCTCGAACACGTCGCGGGGGGCTTGGATCCCGACGAGGCGGCCGAGGCCCTCGTCGAGGCCTTCATTCTGGGCGGCTTCAAGGACCCGTATCACAAGACCAGGGAGCTTGACGAGTTCAAGGCCGTCAAGGAGCTCCAGATAGTTTCTCTTGAGGCAGGTAAGGAGCATGAGAGGAAGGCGGCGACGGGCACGGTGATCGCCGAGGCAGTCAACATGTGCAGGAGGCTCGCGTGGGGCCCCGGGAACCGGGTCACCCCAACTGTGCTTGCCGAGGAGGCGTTGAAGCTCAGGGAGCTGGGCGTAGAGGTGAAGGTGCTGGACAGGGAGGGCGCCGAGAAGGCTGGGCTCCACAGCTTCCTCGCTGTGGCGCGGGGCACCGAGGAGCCGCCCAAGTTCATCGTGATGGAGTACAACGGAAAGAAGGGTGCGGAGACGGTTGCCGTCATCGGCAAGGGGATCACATTCGACACAGGCGGCATCAGCCTGAAGAGCCGCGACGGTATGCCCCTCATGAAGACCGACATGACCGGCGCGGCAATAACCATCTCGGCCATGAAGGCCTTGGCGCAGCTGAAGCCGCCCCTCAACGTCCTTGGCATCGTGGCTGCTACGGACAACATGCCCTCAGGCAGGGCCTACCATCCCGGCGACGTCGTGGACACATACAGCGGCCTCACCGTGGAGGTCGTCAGCACCGACGCCGAGGGCAGGATGGTGCTCAACGACGCCCTAAGCTACGCCGCCAGGAACTACAGGCCCGCCGCCATGTTCGACTTCGCCACCCTCACGGGCGCCATGCAGGTGGCCCTCGGGGAGCACGCCATCGGCTACTTCGCCAACGACGACGGCGTGGCGGAGCGCGTCGAGGAGGCGTCACGCACCAGCGGCGAGCGGGTGTGGAGGATGCCCCTCTGGGACGTCTACGACGAGGAGCTCAAGAGCGACGTCGCGGACTGGAAGCACACGGGAGGCAGGCCCGGCGGCGCCATCACGGCGGCCCGGTTCCTCAGCAAGTTCGTCGAGGACACGCCGTGGGCCCACTTCGACATCGCGGGCCTCATGGAGCAGAAGAGCGACAAGGGCTACAACCCCAAGGGCAGCAAGGGCCCTGGGGTGCGTCTGATACTGGACGTCCTCAGAAACTGGTAGAAAAGTGGGGTTATCCCCTATTTCTTGTAGTGGCCGTACTTGTTGACGGCTCTGCCTACGGCGTTGTAGTTCTCTCTGGGCATGTCCTGGTAGACGGTGCAGCCTGGGCCCAGCATGAAGCCGCCTCCTTCGCCGGCGTCCTCTATGGCCTTCTTTACCTCGGCCTCCACCTGCCTGGGTGATCCGGTTCGCAGCGTCGTGACCCTGTTGAGGCCGCCGCAGACGGCGAACCTGTCCTTGTATATCTTCTTGGCTTTGTCGAGCCACGTGTACTCGTGGGCGTCCCAGTTGATGCAGTGCACGGGGTACTTCTTGAACCAGCCACCCTCCATGAGCCCCTTGTCCTGGGGGTTGCCCTGGGGCGTGCTGCAGATGTGCATGAACTTTATGGGGCAGTCCACGGCGTCCAGCACCCGCTTGTCGTAGCCTAGGGCGTACTTCTCCAGCTGCTCCTTGGAGAGCTCCCGCCAGATCCGGCCCCCGCCGCCGATCCCGTAGAATATGCCGGTGGCTCCGGCGTCAACGCATGCCTTGGCGAACTCGATGGTGGTCTCCGTGATGGTCTCCATGCCCTCCTTCAGGGCGCCGGGGCTGCTCTTCATGTCCTCCATCACCCGCTCCGGGGTGCCGACGCCGTTCATGGCCTGGATGAGGGGGCTCGGCACCGTGTAGATGAAGGGCATTCTGCGCAGGTCGCGGGCCAGGACCTCGTTGCAGCGCACGTACTCGCGGAGCTCCTTCCTGGGGTCTAGGACCCAAAGCTTCTCCCAGTCGCCGGTCTCCTTCACGACCGTCGAGATGGTCGGTGCCTCCTCCTCGTTGTCCCTGAAGTCGAACCTGCTGCCCCACTTCATGGCCATGAACCTGTAGTAGGGCGTCACCTTGAGCATGTCCATCTTGTAGTCGAGCTCGCGTAGCAGCGCCATGTGGGCCTTGGCGGACTCCTCGCCGCTGCGGGTGGCCAGCTCCCAGCTGTAGTGGTCCAGCCAGTTCACGGCGGGGAAGTGGCCCCAGATGCTCCAGGGCACCCTGTCGGGCACCTCGCGTCGCATGACGACCATGACTCTCTCGTAGCGTTCCGATTCCAACGTGATCACACCATATTCCCGCGCCGCGAATATAGCGGTTACCTCGAGGGACGGGGTCACCGACGCGCCCGCCCATGTCGCGGCGCCCCCTTCAGCTGGCGGCCTACCTGCCCCGCCTGTACATGAACGCGGCCACGGCTGCCGCCGCAACGGCGACCGCCGCCAACGCTATCTGCCGCGCGCCGCTGGGCTGCTGGGGCTCCAGCTCGACCCGGACGGGGGTCTCGGTGAGGAGGCCCAGCTCATACGCCGCGTCCCCTACCCGGATGATGACTGTGGATGTGAGGTTGTTGATGTCACTCAGGTAGGGTCCGCCGGGCTGGGGGTCCTCGATGACCTCGTAGAGCCTCCGGTACCTGAGGGTGAGCACCGCCTCCCCGGCGGCGTCCGTCTCCCCCTCCCGGATGACGCGTCCGCCCCTCGTAAGCTCCCATGGCTGGCTCTCCGCGGGTGAGGCGCCCCTCGTGACCGATACCTTGTAGACCCGTGTGACCTCTGTGACCCCCTGCTCGGTCCCCTGGGCGAGGGTGCAGTTCTCGCCGAAGCTGAGGCCCCCTGTGAGGACCGTAGGGGGAGCCCCGAAGAGGTCGGCGTTGAGGGTGACGCTTTCCTGGACCGTGGAGCCCTGGAACTGGTAGGGGCTCGGGCCCCAAGGGTTCAGAGGGAGGCGGTCCACCTTGGTGTTTACCAGCTCTATGTTGCTGGCGCTGCCCGGGTACGCGAACTCCAGGTTGAGGGTGCCGATGTGGCTGTCATGGGTCTTGAGGTTGAGGCCCGTGGTCATGAAGGAGTGGATGGTGCCGGCGTCGGCGTCTCTCAGCTGGACGTTGAAGTCGCCCTCCCTCAGGGTCAAGGAGTCTATCCTGGTGTCGTTGACGTAGGCCCACGCGCCCTGGATCAGGTAGAGGACTGAGACCTGGGAGCCGGTGACCGAGACGTGGGACTGGCCCCACGTCATGACGATGTTTAGCGTCGTGTTCTCGGCCTTTAGGATGCAGTCTGTGAGGTCTAGGCTCGGCGGCGCCTCTACGCTGGTCTGAGTCAGCGTGAACGGGTGTGGGGCGGCTCCCTCGGTCAACAGTTGGTCCGGCTTGAACTCCGTGTGGAGCCCCGTGAGGCTGCCGTTGACGTGGAGGCTGTTCCCGGTGTACAGGAGTGTGGTCTTGAGTATTGTGGAGCCTGTCACGTTCGTGGCTTCGGTGGACATGGTGGAGAAGTCGCCTATGGTGGAGTCGGTGACTGTGGCGGAGGCGTTGTCGGTGAGCCTCAGGTAGCCTATCCTGGAGTTCACCGCGGTGAGCTTGGAGCCCTCGCTGAGCCCGAGCCCGTGGGTGTAGAGGGTCCTGTTGAGTCTCAGGTACTCGTGGAAGATGTATGTGCCTTCGAGGCGGGCGGTGGAGTTTTCTGTGAGCCGTATCCCGCCCTGTGTGCTCCAGGTGATGTTGGAGTCGACGGCGGTGAGGCTGCTTCTCCCGCGGAGCACGTAGGTTTGACTGGTGTCGGGCACCTCGGCGAGGACCAGTGTGGAGTTCACCAGCGTGAGGGACGCGTCGTCCTCCAGGACGAGGCTTCCCTCCAAGGTTAGGAACGTGTTCGCTATGGTTCTGTTCATGGAGCCCGTCAGGACCAGGTCTCCCTCGACGAGGGGGCTGTCTAGAGCGTCGGCGTGGGTTTGAGCAGGGGCGTGTGACAGCGCGATGATGAGCGTGAGTAGGGTGAACGCAGCATACCGTTTAGCCATGTTTAACCAGTCCTTCAACGTGGTATAAAGGAAAACCTCACGATGTGCCGCCGGTTCTCGTAACTCCTATAAGTGGTCGATTCTCTTGAATCCACATCTTCTAGGTGAACGCATTGAAGTATCGTAAATTCGGTAAACTCGGCTGGGAGCCCTCCGCCCTAGGTTTCGGCGCCATGAGGCTTCCCGTCGTCGGGGGCGACACGAGCAACATCGATGAGCCCCACGCCGTCAAGATGATCAGGTACGCCATCGACCACGGCGTCAACTACGTGGACACGGCGTACCCCTACCACCAGGGCGAGAGCGAGAGGCTGGTCGGCAAGGCCCTCAAGAACGGCTACCGTGAGAGGGTCAGGCTCGCCACCAAGATGCCCACGTGGCTCATAAACGAGCGGGGCGACTTCGACAAGTACCTCGACGAGCAGCTCGGGAAGCTTCAGACGGATAAGATCGACTTCTACCTCCTCCACGGGCTAAGGCAAGCCAGGTGGCCCACCGTGAGGGATCTTGACGTGTTCAGCTGGGCCGAGGAGAAGATCCGGGAAGGCAAGATAGGTCACCTAGGTTTCAGCTTCCACGACGACGTGTCCCTCTTCAAGGAGATCGTGGACAGCTACGAGTGGACGTTCTGCCAGATCCAGCTCAACTACATGGACACCGAGTACCAGGCGGGCCTCGAGGGGCTGCGGTACGCCGCCGGTAAGGAGCTCGCAGTCGTCGTCATGGAGCCCATCAAGGGCGGGAAGCTCGCCGTCACGCCGCCTAGGGACGTTCAGGCGGTGTGGGACAGGGCTGAGACCAAGAGGACGCCTGCGGAGTGGGCCCTCCAGTGGGTGTGGAACCTCCCCGAGGTGAGCGTCGTCCTCAGCGGCATGAGCGAGATGAGGCACGTCGAGGAGAACGTGGTGTACGCCGGCCGCAGCGGAGTCGGGTCCCTCACAGCCGATGAGCTGAAGCTAATAGACGAGGCGAAGAACGCCTACAACAGGCTGGGCTTCGTGGGATGCACAGCGTGCAGGTACTGCATGCCCTGCCCCCAGGGCGTGGAGATCCCGGAGATACTGGGCATGTACAACGAGTACTACATGAGCGGCCAGAGCGACGAGGTCAAGGAGAGGTACTGGGAGAAGATAGGGCCAGAGGCCCACGCCGACCAGTGCGTCGCCTGCGGCGTCTGCGAGGAGCAGTGCCCGCAGGAGCTTCCCATCAGGAAGTTCATGGGCGAAGCCAGGCGCATCTTCACCAAGCCGCAGTAACTCACTTTTATTTATCTTTTCTACGCGTTAGGGTACGTTATACTCAAGAAGATTTGGGGATAGGACCTTATCCCATAAGAAACCCTAGATGTTCCCGGAGGAGCACGGAGGCGGTTTTTCTCCTTTCCCTTCTAAAAGATAGTACCACCTCTGGGCAAGTGATCCCTTACAGCCAATGCATAAATGGGATTTGCGGATGCGTTCTAGCTAGATATACACTATAGGCTTGATAGCTGTCTCTGATCAGGTAGAAGGGGCTGTAGTAATGCACCAGGACGTTGTTAAATAAAGATGGGGGTCAGACGATCTTCGTGGACCGCCTGCTGTGGACGCTCTCGTCGTACTTTATGGGCTCGCCGACGCTCCACAGGAAAATGTGGGCGGTGCTGGGGCCCACCCGTTTGAACCTGCTCTTCAGCCTCTTCACCACGTAGTCGTAGTTGCTGCCCTTGTCCAGGCTGTCCAGCCACTTCTGGAAGCTGCCGTGCTCCGCCGCTATCCGCTTGAACTCCTCGGCGTTGCGTATCGTCGCCTCTATCTTCTGCCTGTTCCTGATGATGCCCTCGTCCCCAAGTAGCCTGGCCACGTCGTCCAGCCCATACGCGGCCACCTTGTCGATGTCGAACTTGGCGAACGCCTCCCTGAAGTTGGGCCACTTGTTGGCGATCATCATCCAGCTGAGCCCACCCTGGAAGACGCAGCGGGTCATGTTCTCGAAGTACTCCCTGTCTGTCGTGGGCCTCCTGCCCTTGTAGACCCAGCCCGGCATGGTCTCGTTTTCCGGCATGGTATCGACTTCGGTTCATGTCGTAATGAAGGTTTCCTATGTTCTCTCCTTGGTTTCATATGCGTCTGCGTCCCCTTCATCAACTATCATGATGCAGCCACAAGACGGGGCTGCTCAGTGGAACGGCCTCTCCAAGCTCCACACGGTATCCACTGTTTTTAAGGTCCGGAATTGTAGTTTACCCATCAACTTGAACCCATCTCTGCGAACGTGAGCCGCCATGAAGGTACTTCTCGTCGAGCCGCCCAAGGACTTCTGGTTCATCATGGGGCAGTACATCCCGCCGCCCTTCGGCCTGCTGTGCCTCGCCGCCTACGTCGAGGAGCGTCTACCGTGGGCCGAGGTGGAGGTAGTGGACTCCCAGAGCGAGGGACTCGACTGGGCCGGCCTGGAGGCAAGGATGGAGGAGGCTGAGCCAGACGTTGTCGCCCCCTCGGGGATGGCCACGGCCAACGCCTTCTACGCCATCAGGACGGCGGAGGCCGCTAAAAGCCTGAACCCTGAGGCCGTCACGGTGCTCGGCGGCCAGCACTTCACGGCCCTCGCCGACGAGACCCTCAGGGCCTACCCCTTCATAGACTACGTCGTGCGGGGAGAGGGGGAGGCGACGTTCACCGAGCTCCTCCGAGCCGTCAAGGAGGGGAAGGCAGCCGCCGTCCCAGGGGTCTCCCTGAGAAACGGCGAAGAGATCCACCGTCAGCCGGACAGGCCCCTCATCGGCGACCTGGACACGCTTCCGTACCCGGCCTACCACAAGGTGGCGGAGCACATGTCTGGATACTACTTCTCCCTCATGGCCGACCAGGAGAAACCCTTCGCCATAGTCGAGGGCTCCAGGGGCTGCCGACACGACTGCCGCTACTGCAGCCAGTGGAGGTTCTGGTCCAGGTGCCACCGCCACAAGTCCCCTATGAGGGTCGTCGACGAGTTCGAGCACCTGCACCGCTTGTACGGCAGCCGGTTCTTCTGGTTCTCCGACGACAACTTCGGCATGGGCGCGAGGACCCGGGAGATATGCAGGGGCCTCATAGAGCGGGGCCTCGGGGACGAGATCGAGTGGTTCTGCCAGGTCAGGGTCGACGACGTGGTGGACAGCCCCGAGACCCTGGGGCTGATGCGGGAAGCAGGGGCCGTCTGGGCCCTCGTGGGCTTCGACAGCCCAAGCCAGGAGACTCTCAGCTCTTTCAGGAGGAGAGGCATAGACGAGGAAAGGAGCATGAAGGCCGTGGAGCTGCTGCGGTCGAACGAGATGTTCAGCCAGGGAACCTTCATCATCGGTGAGAGGAGAGACAGCCACGAGTCCATCGAGGCTCTGCGCCAGTACGCGGACAGGCTCGACCCCGACATTGCTTCCTTCTTCGTATTGACGCCGTTCCCCGGCACCGAGATATACGAGGAGGCGAGGCGCAGCGGCTGGATCATGGACGACAACTGGGCCCACTACGACATGGTCCACGCGGTGATGCCCACCGAGCACCTGACACGCGAGGAGGTCCAGGAGGAGCTCTACCTGTGCTACGAGAGTTTCTTCGGCTCCTGGGACCGCAGGTTCCGCGGGGTAGGCAGCAGGAACCCCGTCACCCGGCGCACCTACGCCTACCTAGCCAAGCAGACGCTGCTCATGCAGCTGAAGAGCCTTCTCTGAGGCGCCGGCGATGGCTGACGACGATCCGACCCGGACGGCCCCCGTGAAGGGCAGGCAGCTGACGTCGTACGTCTTGATATTCGTCGTCATGCCCATCATCACTTACCTTGCGGGTGGATGCGTGGACTCCGTCCTCGGTCTACGACGTTACCCTCCTTTTCCCTGGAACCTCTACATCGGTGTAGCGGTTTTCATGTTCGGCCTCGGAGTCGGTTTGAGGTCAACGCGTCTCCTCTACAGCAGGGGCGGCGGGCTGCCCTGGGGCGAGGCAGTCGAGGACGCCAAGACCAGCAGGCTCGTCACCTCCGGCGTCTACGCCTACACGAGGAATCCGATGGTGCTGGGCTACTCTCTGCTTCCCTTCGCTATGGGGGTGCTCCTTCAGTCGCCTGGAATGGTTCTGTCAATCACCCCCCTGGTCCTGCTGCTGAACGTGGCGATAGTCAAGCTGAGGGAGGAGCCGGACCTGGAGAAGAGGTTCGGTGACGAGTACCGTCGATACAGGGAGAAGACGCCCTTCCTCGTCCCGGCCCCGGGGAGACTGTACCGTGGCTTCGTCAAACACGGCCTATCTGGGCGGAGGACGCAGCTACTGTACGTCTCTCTCGGGCTGATTCTCCTCGTGGTCCTCGGGTTGCTGGCGTTCAGCCCAAGCGTCCCAAGGATCATCTTCGGCGCCCAGACGATGGTGACCGGCGGCCTCTTCATCCTCATCTGCGCAGCGGGGCTCGTCGCAGCCGTCGCCCCAGGGAGGCTGAGGGGCGTCGGACACGGGGCGAGGCAGAAACCGGGCGTAGTCGGCCACCACCCGGACTGCCCGGAGTTCAGCGGGCACGTGTTGAGGGTGTATGGTAGGGCGCTGTGCGCCGGGTGCACGGGCCTCGCCCTGGGCGCCGTCTTGTCCATCCTTGGTGGATTCCTTTACTTCTTTGGCGGGTTATGGGTCGGAGATCCCTCGAATGTCTTCTATACCGGCGCCCTACTTGTCGCCCTAGGGGTCATCCAGCATTTCATCGACATGGGCAGCCCGCTGTTCCACCTGTCACTGAACGTCGTGTTCGTTTTCGGCGCGTTCATGTTGGCCGCATCCCTTAGAACGTTGGGGGCGAGCTTCTTCGTTGAGGCTTACCTGCTGGCGTCGGTGCTTTTCTGGGTGGCGGCGCGCATCAGGGTGTCCCAGGGGGAGCACCTCAGGGTGTGCAGCCGCTGCCCCGAGCCCTGCCCAGACGGCTTCAGGTAACTTTCCGTGAGTAACGTTTCTATAAGATGGTGACGATCAGCGTACTAGGTGACGGTTTTGGTGTACTGCACGAAGTGCGGAACCGAGAACGAAGAGGACGCAGAAGTATGCAAGAACTGTGGAGCCAGTCTCCATCCCCCGGCGTACAGGTCGAGGAGGCGGGACTGGGACTTCGACGAAGACTGCTTCGGCGGCAGAAACAGGATGACTTGGCCCCTGCTCATAGGCGCGTTCCTCATCCTCATGGGTCTCTCGACGCTTCTGGGGGACGTGGTTCCGTGGGCCAGATGGGATACTCTTTGGCCTCTCTTCATCATCGCCATCGGCGTCCTCGTCGTCAGTAACGCGATGAGGAGACGCTGACCCACTTTTTCTTATCCAGTTTCCTGTTGCCGTATCCTCTCGTAGAGCACTATCGCCGTGGCGACGCTCACGTTGAGTGAGGGAATCTTACCCCTCATGGGTATCCTGACGAGAGTGTCGCACTTCTCAAGGAGGGTGGGGTTTATGCCTCTGTCCTCGCCGCCTATGACGAAAGCGACGGCCCCCGTCAGGTCGACGGCCCAGTACGGCGCGTCGCCGGAGGCGTCCACCCCTACGACCCTGAACCCGTCGTCCTTCAAGGTCTTTATAGCCGTGTAGAGGCTCCGCCTCCAGACAGGCACATGGAGGCTGCCTCCCATGGAGACCCTGTGGACCGTCGCCCCCAGGTCCGCGCTCCCCTTCTTGGGTATCACCACGCCGTCTACCCCGGCGGCGTCAGAGGTCCTCAGTATGGCTCCCAGGTTGTGGGGGTCCTGAACCTGGTCCAGCAGGAGTATGCACGCCGCTCTCCCCGTCTCCTCCAGCACCTTCTCTAGGCCCCAGCCTGGGTTGGGCTCGACCACCGCCATGATTCCCTGGTGGCGCCCCGTCTCGCTGATCTTGTCCATCCTCTGCCTCGTGACGAACTCCACGGGGACCTTCTTGCCCGCGGCGGTGGCGAGGATGCCCTGTATCTTGGGGTCCCGCTCCTTACCCTTCTCCACCCGGATCAGGGTCACGGTTCCCGCCCTGAGCGCCTCCTGCACCGGGTTTCTTCCCTCTAGCTGGATCAATGCACCCTCATCTTGGGGTGCTTTCCTTAAAAACAAGGCTCCTACTCGGCACTCCGTCTACGTTGCTTTACGCCCTGCCTTGATGCAGCACCACTGCCCCAGCAGCAGCCCGATGGACGCGCCCACCACCATGCCTAGGCCGAGGTTGCCTGGGTAGTTGCCCACGATACCTCCCAGCGTGGCCCCGACAATGATGCCGGTCACCTTGTTGAACCTATTCACCAGAGGCATACAGTTACATTCTCTGAACAGTTTTTAAGGTAGCTCCTTCGGCAACTCGTGAGTAGTACTTCTTGAACTCCCCGATGGTGCCGCCTTGGATATACTCCAGACTCGTCCATTCTACCCTCCACCGGGTCTTTTCCGTGGAAGGGTATTTATATTAACGCGCCCCGCGGAGGTTTTCCCATGCTGCTTCACATAGCCCACGGCGACGAGTGGGCGAGAGCCCAAGAGGACGGGTTATACCGGACGGGTTCCCTGCACGATCAGGGCTACACCCACTGCTCCTACCCGCATCAGGTCGTCGAAGTGGCGAACTCGATTTACAGGGGGCGGAGGGGCCTGGTTCTCATCCACATCGACCCCGAGAGGCTGGAATCACGGGTGGTCGAGGAGGACGACGGCGGCGGTGAGCTGTACCCCCACGTCTACGGACCCATAAACGTGGGCGTCGTCGTTAAGGCCGAGTGCTTCGAGCCCAGAGAAGACGGTAGATTCGCTCACTCCGACCTGAATGATTCTTAAGCGGGTGCGTCTATGCGTTGTTGGTGCCGACTTTGTCTGAGGGCAGCATGAAGAAGATGGGTGAGCTCCTGCGGCAGGGAGCACGCATGTTGAGTGACGCATGCCCGGAGTGCGGGACCCCCCTGTTTCAGCTGAAGAACGGCGACACCATATGCCCTATGTGTAACAAGCCGGTTAAATTCGTTAAAAGCGACGCCGACCCGCAGGCCGAGGCCCAAAAGAAGCGACTCGAAGAGTCTTTGAGGAAAAAGATCGACGAGGTCCAGGCCAGGCTCGATGAGGCCGACGACCCGGTGCTCATCGGCGAGCTCACGGACACCCTGATGAAGCTCATGGAGGCCCTCGACAGGGCGAAGAAGCTGGGCGCCTAGAGCAGCGTTATAACCGTGACCCCGGCGACGATGACTAGGCAACCCGCCATGATCCTAGGCGTGATCCTCTCGACGCCCCTAAGGAAGAGCGCGCTGAGGAGCAGCCCGAACAGGGGGTTGACCCCGATAATGGCGGAGACGACTGAGACGGAGCCCCTCTGGGTGGCTATGAACATGCTTATCCACGCGACGCTGTTGGAGACGCCCGCCGCCGCGAAGTAGGGCAGAGAGCCCTTCGTGAGCCTGATGTCTCCCTGCCTGTTCATCAGCCTCAGCACGATCGGGTAGGTGATGAGGCTCGCGAGCGCCCCTACGACTGCGCCCAGCATAGGCTCCGGCAGCATGGTCAGAGCCGTCTTCCTCACGATGCTTGAGAGGGCGTAGAAGCTCGCGGCCGCCAGCGGGATAACGAGTTCGCCTTTCTTCACGCCGTTCTCTCCGCCCCAGCCGCTGATCAACGCGATGCCGGCGACCACGAGCAGGGTACCCGCCACGGTGCTCGTCTCCACGGCTTCGCCGATGAGGATGGACGCGAAGATGATGGTGAACAGCGGGTTGGTTCCGCTCAGCGACGTGCTGATGGGCACCCCCAGCCTGTCGATGCTCGTGTAGTTGAGGGTCCTGCCCAAGGTCGCAGCCAACAACCCGGCGACCACGAAGTAGCCGACCGCGGCCCAGCTGAGGCTCGGCGGCGACAGGACGAGCAGGAGACTCAGGACGATGACCTGAACCCCGCTGATGACGAGGGTGGCCGTGACAGCCGTGGACTCGCTCAGCCCTTTGCGTACGAGCACCGCCGTGAGCCCGAAGCTGAACGCAGTCACAAGGGCGTAGGCTTCCACCTGCAAACCAGATCCAACAAGCAAACATCGGGAAAGATATAAAGATCCGGATAGGTGAGACGGTCTACTCCTCGATGAACTTGGTCAAGGACTCTACCTTCGAGTCTCTCCCACCTGGCTCTATCTTCAGCTCCTTCAATAGACCCGACACCCGTCTCCATACGATCTTCTCGACCTCGCCGACGGGAAGCGCCCCGTCGACCCTGTAGACCCTCGTCTCGCCGGCCTGGCTGACGACGACCTTCTCGGAGCCCAGGGGCGAGTCGTGGAGGTTAAGCACCTCCAGGTAGACCATCCTGATCCTCTCCTGCTGGCTGATGTTCTCGAAGTAGGAGTGATCCTTGATGCGTACCTGGCCGTTGCTCAGCCTAGCCTGCCCGACCTCGGGCGATATGTCGAGGAAGATGACGGCGTCGGGCTCCAGCGCGAACCTGTTAATCATCTTGATCCAGTCCAGGTCCAGCTCTTTGCCCATTCCGCGGCTCTGGTAGGCCAGCGAGCTGTGCACGTACCTGTCCGATACCACCAGAGCCCCCTCCTCCAGCGCTGGCTTGATCTTCCTCTCCGTGTGGTCCGCCCTGTCGGCGGCGAAGAGCAGCGCGAGCGCCTCCTCCGACACCTGCTCCTCTTCTCTGAGCACCTTCTCGATGAGGCGTCCCACGGGGTACACCTTCGTCGGCTCCCGCGTGGTCACCAGCTTGTAGCCTCTCTTCTTCAGCCTCTTCGTGAGCCTCTGGAACTGCTCGGACTTGCCTGACCCGTCGATCCCCTCTATTACTATGAAGCAGCCTCTACTCATCTCGGGCTCACGGTCCCCAAGTAATGTTGTCTCCCGATATAAGGATGCAGCGAGGAGTATTAGAGATTAAAGCTTGAAACGCTCACGGTCGTAGTTGGTGAGGAACTCAGCCTCGCCGTTCTTTATAAGCACCATGTCCTCGACGCGGAGATAGTACTCGCCCTTGTGCCACAACTTGGGCTCCATGCAGAATATCATGTCATCCACAAGCTCGTGGCTGTTCTCCGGTTTGAGCCACGGGTCTTCGTGGACCTCCACACCGATCTGGTGCCCCACCACGCCGTCGGGCAGCCTGGCGCGCAGATAGTCGCCGTATCCCATCCTGTCGCAGATCAACTCTATGCTGGGGAATATCTCGTTCACCCTGTGCACCTCGTTGCCCATGTCGTCCACCGTCTCCACCACGGCCGTCTGGAGCGCCGCGTAGGCTTTCTCGATGTGCTCCTCGGGCTCGCCGTAGTAGACGCTGCGGCCCCAGTCGCTGCAGTAGCCGTCGAGCACGAAGCCGACGTCGAAAGCTATGCTGGTGCCCGGCTCCAGGCCCTGACCCCTCTCGTAGTTGAAGACCTCGGCGGTGGGCTCGCCGCCCGACTTGCAGAAGCCGGCGGTGGCTGGGAAGCTGGCGTCGCTGGCGCCGATCATCCTGCCCATGGTCTCGATCTTCAGGCCGGCGCCCCTCATGGTCTCCCCGGCGTCGATCTGGTCTATGATGCGGCTCATCACGTCCTCCGTGAGCTTCGCCGCCCTGCGGAGCCTGTCTATCTCCCCGGGCTCCTTGATCATGCGCACCTCGTCGAGGAGCCCCTCGGCGCTCCTGAAAGAGGCGCCTTTACAGCTCGACGCCACGGTTAGCACGAGGCTCCCCCAAGTGTACTCGCCGATGCCCACCTTCTTCGGCTCATCCACCAGCTCCTTTATGATCTCCTTGACCGCAGGCGCGGGGTTCTCGAACATGCCGAGGCCCCTCACGTCGTCGACCCAGCCCTGTCTCGCCTTCTTAACCGAGCCCATCCCGGCTAGGATTAGCGGCTCCCCCTCCCTCGGCACGAACACGGCGTCTGCCGGGTGCGTCAGATCCCTGCCCCTCCTCCACTCGACGGGGGCGCCTGTGAGGTACTGGAAGTCTGGGCTGGCGCCGAGGACGACGAGGTCCAGCCCCTTTTCCTCCATCTTCGCCTGGATCCCAGTGAGCCTGCGGCTGTAGTTGCCCATACCGATACTCAGTCTATATTGTCGTTAAAGCCTTTATGACATTATAGTCTGTACTCGAGGCATGTTGGTTCAGTTGGAAACATGGAACCCATACCCTGGCTCTGTATCAGGGCTATGTTTTCAGGTCTCTAGTAGCCTCGTCATGGCTTCGTCGTACCGGCTTCTCAGCGCATCCACCACGGGCTCCGCCTTCCTGAACCACTCGGTCTTCTCCACCTCTGTCTCGGAGTAGCCGTGGCCGTCCCCGAGCTCCACGTAGTTCTTGATGCGGACCCTGAGGAGAGTCTTGGCTTCCCGCCTCGCCTTGGCTATCTCCTCCTCGTAACCGTAGTCGGGTTTCCCTATGACGGTGACCATGTCGACGACGTTGACGCCTCTCTTCGTGAACTCCTCGGTGACCCTGCGGAGGCTGCCGCCGGTGCTGGAGATGGGCTCCACGAGAAGCACGTTGCTGCCTCTCGGTATGTCGTTGGCGTAGAGGTAGGTCTTGCTGTACCCCGTCGTCTTCACTATCTCTATCTGGCCCGGGGGCGTGTAGCCGGATACGTCGTCCACGTACTTCCGTTTGCCGATGACGGCCATGGGCTTCCGTGTCTTGAGGCAGAGGCTCGTGCAGATGGGTATAACCATGGCCTCCAGGGCTCCTATGACGTCTACCTCGCTCATGTCTGTCACCGCCATCACCGCGAGGGCGCACTCGTCCAGCGTCCGGGCGTGGTGGAGGAACAGGCGTTCGCTCACCTCCTCGACGATGTAGTAGTAGTGGGGGACGCCATCCACGACATGGTACGGCGTACCCTCGATGAGGTTGAACCCATCAAGGTCGGGGAACCTCTGGTCCTTGAACTCGATGGCCTTCTTCCTATAGACCTCGACCCGCTCAAGCTCCCGCTGAAGCTTCTCAAGCAAAACAGGGCACCACGAGATGTTTGGCGGAACGCCATTAAGTCATTAACGGTAGAGCTCTTTACAGGGTCTCGACTGTCCCGTCGTCGCCGTTGACCCTGACCCTCATGCCGGTCTTTATGGCCTCCAGGGGGTCGCCGTCCAGCTTGTCGACCAGCGGTATGTCGCTGATGACGCAGCCAGTGGCGATGATGGCCTCGGTCTCCACGTTTACTATCGCAGCCGGCGCCGTCCCCAGCTTCTTCATCCTGTAGATCACGTAGCTCCCCACGGTGCTGCCCTTCCCCGTAGGGAACACGAAGACCCTGCCGCTGACGTTCTCTCCGCAGCAGCAGTGCCCAGGCTCCGTGACACACCCCGTCTCAGGGTCCACGCCCCCGTAGAAGCTGACCGGGTCAACGCTGATCAGCGCCTCGCCCTCAGCGAGGCCGCCCATCACCCTGCGTCCCCTGAGGATCATCTCGAAGCCCCATCCACCAGTTTGTCTAGGGTGGTGATCATGGTCTCGAAGCCGTGGGCCACGCTGTAGTGGCCGCCCTTGAAGCTGTCTGTGGCGACGCCCTCCCAACCCATCTCGTGCAGGGGAGCCACCACCATACAGGTGTCTCTGTACACCCTGCCGCCGGCCTCCTCGATTGCCTTCACGTGGCCCGCCCTCGCCGCCTCCCGGTAGACTCCTCGGCTGGTGAACACCCACAGCCTCCCCCCAAGGTCCCTGCCCCTGACCAGCTCAGCCGTCTCTGCCATCTCCCTGAGGCTGCAGTGGGGGCACCCGACGCAGTAGGTTGGGTTGGACACGTCGCAAGTCAGACGCTCCCGGGCCTCCTCCAGGTCTCCACGCTCGACCGTGACCTTCTCCAGCCCATCCAGGTGCTTGGACGCCTCCACGGCCTCCGCCGTCACATTCTCCCCGTGCCAAAGGGCGATACCGCCGCTGGTGGCGCACGCCGCTCCCAGAGTCTTCATGGACTCCACGTCAGGACTCCCCAGCCCTCTAATGTAGGGCACCTCCTGGCCCAGCAGCTTTCCGGTGACGTACCCGAGGGCGCTGTAGTCCAACCTAGTCGTCAACTCGGCGTCGACCACGACGATCTTCCCCGGCCTACGTTCCTCGTCTAGCCTATAGCCGTAGAGGGGCGTGAGCCCCGTGACCGCCGAGGCCAGGGTGGTCGGCCCGGACTCCCTGTTTGTGCGGGCCCCCAGGACGCTGTTGCTGAAGCAGACGGCGTTGCTCTCGGACCACGCCACCTGGACGCCTCTCCTGGGCACGTGGCCGATGAGGTACGGCGTGCAGGTACAGGTGGGCTCCACGCCCATCTTGGTGAAGGCGTCGATGACCCGCCACTGCCCCTCCGCGAACTCGGGGGGCACGTTCATTTCCCTCCACTTCTCCATGTCCATTCCCGCCGGGTTGAGCGTAGCCCTGACGCGGCACCTAGAGCCCAACGCGGCCTGCTCCTCGAGCCACTCGGTGCCGGCGTCGCCCAGGTTCTTGTAGCTGACGCCGCTTATGTGAGCCGACTCCACGGACGTCAGCCGCTCGGCGCCGAACACGTCGCCCAGGGCGACCAGGAGCTCCATGCTCTTCCTCACCGCGTCGCCGTGCTCTCCCTCCAGCATCTGCTCCTGTACCCGAGTGAGAAACATCGAATCACTTGAACAGGAAGCCCGGGAAATATAAAGAACCCCGTCTATCATATTTCAGGTGGATGTGAAGGTACATGGCGTCCACGAGCCACATCGGCCACAACGTAGCCCTCGGGAAAGACGTTAAGATATGGCACCTATCCTACATCGGCGACAACACGACCATCGGAGACAACACGACGGTGGGGTCCCTGTGCCACATAGACTCAGACGTGAGAATAGGCCGGAACTGCAGGATCCAAGGCATGGTCTACTTGCCGCCGGGCACCGTGGTGGGCGACAACGTCTTCCTTGGGCCCGGCGTGGTCTTCACCAACGATCCCTACCCGCCCTCCAAGAGGCTCAAGGGGGTGACGGTCGAGGACGGCGCCATCATATGCGCTGGGGCCACGCTGCTCTCCGGAGTAACCGTGGGCAGGCGAGCCGTCGTGGGCATGGGGTCCGTGGTCACGCACGACGTCGCCCCAGGCACCGTGGTCTACGGGGGCCCCGCCTCCCCTAGATACGACTACGCTGAGTACCTAGAGAGAAGGCGGAGATGGGAGATCAGCGAAGGAAGTGGCTGACCACCTTCCCCAGAGCCTCACCTATGGCGTCTACGTCGCTCTCACTCAGGAAAGGATGCATGGGCAGGCTCAGGACGCAGCGCGAGAGCCCCTCCGCCTCGGGGCACCTGGCCGAAGGATCTCCGAGCGACGGGTGAGACGACAGCGCATAGGGATAGTAGACGCTGCACTCGACGTTCTCGGCCCTCAACGCCTCCGCGAACAGGTCCCGGCTGCACCTCAGCGCATCCAGGTCCAGCCTAACCGTGTAATAGTTATAGCAGCTCTCAACCCGCGGCTCCACCCTCTGAGGCGTGACGCACCCAAGCCCTCTGACGGCGGCGTCCAGCAATCGTGCAGCCCTCCTTCGCCCCGCGAGGAAACCATCCAGCATCTCAAGCTGATCCAGGCCGAGAGCCGCCCTCACGTCGTCGAACCTGAAGTTGACCCCGAGGTCCTCCGGCCTTATCCCGCCCATACCAAACTTGTGTCCACGGACCCGGTGTGCAATGTCGTGCGAGTTCACCGTCAACATCCCTCCCTCGGCCGTCGTAATCACCTTGCTCGGGTAGAAGCTGTAGCAGCAGACGTCGTGTAGCCCCCCCAGCTCCTGGCCCATGTACCTGCTCCCGATGGCCTGACAGCAGTCGCCGATCACCAGTAGCCCGTTGTCCTCGGCGACCTCGCTCAAGGATCTGAGGTCGACGACGTTCCCGAACAGGTGAACGGGCAGTACAGCCTTGGTGCTCTCACCGATAATCTCCTTCAGGGCATCGACGTCCAGCAGCATGGTAGACCGTTCGACGTCGGCGTAAACAGGCTTGACGCCGCTCTTAACCGCGGCGCCGGCCGAGGCCTCGAAGGTGAACGCGGGCACGATCACCTCGTCACCTGGCTTCAACACGCTCATGTAGGCGAGCTGGAGCGCCGCGGTCCCGTTACACACGGCGAACCCTTGGCCAGAGCCGACTCTACGGGAGAACCTTTCCTCGAACTCCCTCGTGTACCTGTCCTCCCTCAGCACCCCCGAGGACACAACCTTGTTCAACCTGTCCGCGTAGCCGTCGCCCAGGCGAGGGCTTGCCAGCCCTATGCGCCCAGCCGAGGCGGGTGCTCCCCCGTATAACGCTAGCTCACTCCCTGGGATGCCCTACCCCCCTGTACGTGAAGCCGGCCGCCCTGCACTCCGTGGGGTCGAAGACGTTCCTTCCATCCACCACCACGGGGGTCTCCATCAGTCCCCTCAGCCACCCAAGGTCCAGGGCTCTGTACTCCCTGTGACGGGTCATCAAAACGACGCAGTGCCTACCCCTCACCGCCTCGCCAAGGCTGTGGTAGAGTGTGACCGCGTCGCTCCTCTCGACGTATGGATCATGGACCGCCACGTCCTCGGCCTCCCCCGCCAATAAATCATGTAGGGTGATGGTGGGGCTGTTGCGCGTATCCTCCGTTTCCTCCTTGAATGCGAGGCCGAGTAAAACTATCCTGGAGCGCCTCAAACCCCGTCCTCTCTCCTCCAAGGCCTCAACGATCAGCCTCCTCATGTGGCTGGGCATCGCGTCGTTGATCCTCCTCGCCACGGATATGAGGCTCGGGGATGAGCTGAAAGCCCCGTGGCCGTCACGCCCATAAAGCAGCAGCCACGGGTCCTTGGGGAGGCAGTGACCTCCCACACCGGCTCCCGGGAAATGCAGGTCCCTGAAGGGGTTGAGGTGAGGATCATCCCCGATGAAAGGAAGGCTGTTCACGAGGTCCCTGACCCGGTAGTAGTCCGCGCCCAACGACTCGCATATCAACGCCGCCTCGTTGGAGAAAGCGACGTTCACGTCCCTGTAGGTGTTCTCGATCAGCTTCGCCGTCTCAGCCGTCAAGCAGTCGGTGCCCTGAACCCCTGCCACACATATGCTCTCAAAAAGGGCGACGCCTCTCCTTGTGCACTCTGGGGTGAGGCCCCCGACGACCCTCGGCAGATGCCGTATGTTGTGTATGAGCCGCCCAGGCGTGGTCCTCTCATAGCTGTATGCGAGGTTGAAGCCCTTTCCCGCCTCCAGCCCGCTCGTCTTCTCCAGTATGGGTTTCGCCGTCCCCTCGGTCGTCCCCGGTGGCACGGTGGAGACGAGGGAGACAAGCCCTCCGTCTCTTAGGCGGCTCCCCACCTCGCCGAAGATCTGTTTCAGGTTCTCCATCACAGGCCTCTTCGCCTCATCGATGGGGGTTTGAACCGTCACGATGACGCAGTCGGCGTCGCCGCAGACATCATAGCTGTCCGAGACGTGGAAGCATCCTCTAGGTACAACTCTCGACAACAGGCCGCCCAACTCCGGCTCCAAACCATAGGGGGAGACGCCCCTGTTGAGCAGGTCTATCTTCCAGCCCGACCGATCCGATCTGCGCTGCACCCCATACACCTCGAAGCCCTCCACGTCCGCCAGCAGCGCGGCAAGCGGCACTCCCACGTACCCCATACCGATGACAGCAATCTTCAAAGACAGCCCTCACCCGAAGTCTGACAGCCTGACGACGCCGCCTATCTCCGAGCTGCGGAGAGCCGCCTCACAGATCCTCAGGGCGTCGTAGCCGCTCTGGCCCGTGACGGCTGGCTCCCTGCCACATAAGACGGCGTCCGCGAAGTCCCGGAGCTCGAGCATCAGAGGCTCAACGTAGGCGTTATCGCTGTGTGTGGTCTCGTCGCCGCTATCCACCGATACACGCTGGGTCAGGTACTCCACTCTAATCACCCCCTCAGAGCCCGTGACAGTCAACGACCTGACCTTCTTCGGCGTCAGCCAGTTGGCCTCCACGAACCCAGACGCGTCCCCGTCGTAGATCAAGGCAATGGTCGCATAATCCTCGAAGCCGTGGCTCAGACTACCACAAACGGAGAAGACTGACCTCGGCAGATCTCCCAGAACCGTGGTCACGATGTCGACATCGTGAATAGCCAGGTCCTTGACGACCCCCACGTCTCCGTGGCGTTCAGGTCTCCTGCTGAGCCTGGCCGCGTGTGCCATCAGCAGCTGCCCTACCTCGCCCCTCTCTACTAGCCTAATGGTCTCCTCAACGGCTGGGTTGAAACGCTCCACATGGCCAACGGCGAGCACGACGTCCTCCCTCTCCGCGAGCTCCATTAGCTCTCTCGCTTCGCAGAGCCTCGCAGTCATAGGCTTCTCGACGAGCACGTGTTTACCGGACAGGATGGCCTCCTTCGCCAGCTGCGCGTGGGTCACCGTGGGGGTGCATATCGAGACCGCGTCGACCTCGTCGTCCACGAATGCTTCAATTGGGTCGAGGGAGCTTCCGGCGTTGAAGGCCTCCGCCGCCGCCCTCGCCCTTGCGGGGTTGACGTCCACCACCTTGACGAGCTGAACGTTATCGAGTCCGCTGTATACCCGCGCGTGGTTGAATCCCCAGATCCCGCAGCCTATGACAGCTACACTGATCTGACGCATATCCCCCTTGATGCCTAACCTACGACCAATAATAAACCTTTACATTTATTTATAAGTATATTTAAGTGTATTTACTCAGAATCTTGTCGAGTTCTGGGCTCACAGGTATCTTGGCTCTGCGGAAGCCCTCGGGGTCCTTGAACATGGGTCGCGTCGCGTCCACCCCTACCTTGCATCCCAGCTCCTTCTCCTGGTCGGCCGCCGGGTCCAGGCTCGACACCCTGACGTTGGGGACTATCAGCAGGTCCTCGTCTCCCCTGAACCTGGTGGCTATGGCCCACTCCACTTGCTGCATGTCGTAGGGGTCGATGTCGCTGTCCACCACGACTGCGTGCTTCAGGCTGGGGTGGGCCGCGAACACCGCCATCAAGACGTTCTTGGGGTCGCCCTCCCTGAACTTCTCGAAGCTGACCACGCAGTGGAGCCACCCCATGCCGCCCACCGTCAGGTTAACGCCCCTCACGTTGGGTACGACGCCCCTCACGTACTCCCATATCCTGGGCTCCTGAGGCATCCCCATCATGAGCCTGTGCTCGGAGCCCGCGGGGAGCAGCCCCTGGTAGATATAGTCCTCGCGGTGCATCACCCCCACCACCTCTATGATGGGCTGCTGCCTCTGGACGTCGAAGGTGCCCGAGAGGTCCACGAAGGGTCCCTCCGTAACCTTGTCGTCCAGCTTAAGCTTGCCCTCCAGCACCAGCTCCGCGTCCGCCGGCGCCAAAGCGTCCACGTGCTCGCACCTCGTAAGCTTCAGGCTGCCTCCGTGGAAGTTGTTCACGACGTCGAACTCGCTCGCACCAAACGGCGCCGTGAGGCTGCCGGCGATCATGGTCGCGGGGTGGAGCCCTATGCTGACGCTTACATCCAGGCTGCTCAGCCCAGAGTCCCTGGCCAGCTGCGTGAGCCTGTAGAGGTGACGCGGCACGATGCGTATGGCCAGCCTCCTCTCGTCCAGCACGAGGAGCCTGTGGAAGCTCACGTTCTCGTGGTCGCCGCCGGGGACGCTGGTGTACACTATACCGGAGGTGATGTAGGGCCCCGGGTCGCCCTCATAGTGTGTCAGGACTGGAATGTCTTTGAGGCTGCCCTCCTCGACGACCTCCTTGACGGGGCCGTTCCCGACCTTGCACTTGACCGGGTTCTTAGTCGCGTGGATTATGCCTTCGTAGAGGTTCTCGGTGGTAAGCCCCATCCCCTTCAGTATCCGGTGCCTCGCCCCGCATACGCCTCCCACGACCCTAGTGCCTGTCTCCTTGGGGTTCTCGAAGAGGAGAACCTTGCCCCCGTCAAACCTGTGTAGCGCCGCCGGTATCTCGTACCTTACGCTGAGGGGCTCCTTTATCCGGATTATCTCTTCGTCTATCTCCTCCAGGAAAGACCTTAGGTCACTCATCTCTTTCACCAACCAACTCGTCTATCAACCCAAGCAGGGGTCTCCCCGCCTGGAAGCCGATGGGAAGGTTACTGGAAACAAGCACGAGTTTCCCGTAACGTGAAGCAAGCCTCTCACCCACCATCCGTGACAGCACCTCGTCCCTGTCCCCAAGGAGCTGGCTGCTGGCCCTGTTGGGCAGCGTCGCAGTCATGGAGCCGAGGCGGGGCTTGTCACCCGACCAGATCAGTGCGATGACGGCGTTGTCTAGCTCGGCTAACGCGCCGTGGACCTCGACGCCTTCGTGGTCTATCGAGCCGGTGGAGAACTGGAGGCTCATTACACTTTCAGACGTGCATCGACTGTTAAGCCTATCCCTGTAGGTGTTGACGAGGCTTACCGGATCGGTGGAACACTGAGAGCCGAGTATTCTCAATTTAAATAAGAGCCCATCGTATCCTAAATAGCGGAGTCCGAGAAAAATTGACAGAGGACACACCGGGGAGCCCCTCCAACGCCTTGCCCAGCCTATCCAAGATACCGCTCAGGCTGACACGGACGTCGGCGATGGAGCTAGGGGTGCTGACGCTCGTCGTGATAATTGCGGCGCTCATCAGGGTGCTGCCCCTCCAGTACGGCGCCTACTTCACCGGCTACGACCCGTTGTTCCAGTACAGGGCCACGGAGTACGTCGTGGAGAACGGCTTCGGATCGTGGGGGTCGTGGCACGACACCCTCAGCTGGTATCCCATGGGCAGGAACGTGGCCAACAGCGCGTACCCAGGCGTCCCTTTCACTGCGGCGCTCCTATACATGGTTATCAAACCCCTCATACCGTCGGCAACCGTCTACAGCGTGTGCCTGTACTTCCCACTCTTCATGGCCTCCCTGACGTGCATCTCCAGCTACTATCTAGGCAAGGAGCTGAAGGGTAAGGCGGCCGGACTCTTCGCCGCCATATTCATGGCCGTGAACCCGGCGTTCATCGGCCGGTCCACGCTGGGTTTCTTCGACACGGAGACCATCGGCATATTTTCGATGGTCACCATCGGCCTCTTCTTCCTGAGGTCCATCGACGAGAAGAGGAAGCTGGAGCACCGCGTGGCCTACGGCGTGCTCTCTGGGCTGACACTCGGCTACATCTTCGCGTCCTGGGGCGCCGCCCGGTACATGAACGGCCTCCTAATACTATACATGCTCATCCTGCTCTACACGGAGAGGTTCGAGACCAGACACCTGCTCACCTACTGCCTCACCACCGGGTTCGGGTTCCTCATCGTCATCATGGTCCCGAGGCTCGGAGTCAACTCGCTTCTCACCATAGATAACCTAGCCGCCTTCGGCCTCGTACCTGTGATGATAGTGTACGAGCTCGTCAAGGACAGGATAAACGTCAAACTCCTTGCGAATCTAGCGGGGGCCGCCATCATAGTCGGCGTCCTAGCCATCTACCTCCTGCCGGCCATCGGCATCAGAATACCCATGGGCTACAAGTTCCTCAGGGTGCTGAACCCCTTCACCTCCATAGAGAACGCCCTCTACAACTCGGTCGCAGAGAACAAGGTGGTGGCGTGGGCCAGCCTCTTCAACAGCTTCGGCCCAGTGCTCGTCCTCGCCGCCGCCGGAACCTTCTTCTCCATGAAGAACCAGAACGAGAAGAACATCTACGGTTCCCTCTTCTTCCTGACGTCCCTCTACTTCGCAGGGGTAATGGTGCGTCTAAGCCAGATCCTCGCAGCCCCCGCCTGCGTCATGGGAGCGTACGGCCTAGTTGAGGTGTCGAGACCGTTCTTCGCCGTGACCGCTGAATCGGAGGGCAGCAGCAGGAGGAAAAAAAGGCGCAGAGCCGTCTTCGGGGTAAACAAGTACCTCGGCGTATTCTTCATCCTGTTCATGGTCGTCGGGTTCATGCCCAGCATATGGAGTGCGGTGGGCGCGGCCGACTCTCCCACGAGCCTCGCGGACAGCGGGATACCGTACCTGATCGACGGCGAGTACTCCAAGGACTGGCCCGAGGCCTTGGAGTGGATGAAGGAGAACGTGGGGGACGACGAGGTGGTGTGCAGCTGGTGGGACTACGGGTACTGGATCGAGGCCATGGCAGGCAAGACCACCATGGCTGACGGGGCCACCCAGACGGAGAGACAGCTCGCGATGATAGGCAACATAATGATGCTGCCCCAGAACGAGTCCATAAAGCTGCTTGAGAGGTACGGCGCCGACTACATCGTGGTCTTCTACGCGTTCGACCCGAACAACTTCTACCAGTCTCTCAGGGTCGGCGACGACGTAAAGTGGTCCTGGATGGTCCAGATCGGTAGGCTCGACCTGAATGAGTATCTTAACACGACCACGGGTCAGCCCACAGAAAAGTACTTCTATTCAACCATCGCGAACCTGATGTACAGGATGGCTGACAGCCGGTACTTCGAGAGGGTTTACGCTTCGCCGAACGGGTACGTCTTGGTTTACAAGATCCACTACCAGAATAATGATTCCTGACCGTATATTCCAGTACCACTCCAAGGGGAGGCCCCCCGTTCTTAAACCAGAAAGGTTAAGAACGGTCCTCGCATTGCATTATTGATTCGTTGGGTGCAACGGTAGTATGCCGCCAGTGATCAGGTTGAGCCGCTTTTATGATCAAGGTAAAGAAGACAGAGTATAGGCCCGCCCCGGTACGTGAGACCCTCATTCAGATGAAGGACATCTCCGAGCTCATGATCGACCTCGCATACTCGGCAGCCCTTTTCCACAACAGGGAGCTGGCCGAGGAGGTCATGGAGTTGGAGGCCAAGGTAGACGACCTAGTCTACCTGCTGAACATGAACCTGATGCTCGCGGCCAGGGACAAATACGACGCCGAGACCCTGGCGGGCGTCGCCAAGGTGGGTAGCCTGACCAACGCCATCAGCGACGCCGCCGCGGACATAGCGAGCCTCGTCATCCACGGCATAGGTGTGCACCCCGTAGTCCGCGAAGTGTTCCAGAGGGCCGAGGAACACTTGGCGAGAGTGGTTCTATCCGAGGACTCGATCCTCGCAGGCAAGACGGTGGATGACCTCGACCTCGCCGCCGAGGTGGGCGTGGACATAATAGCCATCAGGCGGGGCATGCACTGGCACATCAACCCCGACAAGGAGATACTGGTGCCGGAGGACGTGCTCGTGGCCAGGGGCACGGACGAGGGGCTCAAGACTCTGGTCAAGGCCGCGCAGGGGGAGGTGGACACCCTTGAGTGAGGCCGACATGCAGCACTGGGAGCGGATCACCAGCGACCTCGTGGAGCTGAAGAACACAAGCGAGATGATGATAGACCTCGCCTACTCCGCGTTGCTCCTCAACAACAGGTACCTCGCCGAGGAGGTCCAGTCCCTCGAGGAGGAGATGGACAGCCTTCACATCGAGTTCCAGTGCAGAGTCCTGTCCAGAACAGACGAGGAGGTGGATCCGCGGGACCTCCTGGGCATCATCCGGATGGGCAACGTGACTGAGCGCATCGCCGACGCCGCGTCCGAGATCGCGGAGGTGGTGCTCAGGGGCATCGAGCCTCACCCCATCCTCCAGATGGTCATCCAGGACGCCGAGGAGACTGTGGAGAGGGTGACGGTGTCGGAGGACTCACCCATGGCGGGTAAGTCGTTGAAGGAGGCGAGGATAGCAGACGAGACAGGGATGTGGATACTCTACATCAGGCGCGGGGAGAGATGGATGAAGCCCAGACCCAGCACCGTGCTGTTGCCCGGCGACGTCGTCATTGCCTCGGGCTACAGCGAGGGCGAAGAAGATCTGAAACAGCTGCTCTCGGGTAAAACAGAAGAGAGTAAATAACAGAGCTACTCGGTTTTTTCCGTGGCAGGGGCCTCGGCTTCCGCTGGCTCCTTCTTGGCTTTCTTCCTGCCTTTGGGGGCCTCGACGATGGCGAAGTTGAGGAAGGTGGTCTCCGCGCTCACGATGTTGCCGCGTACGACCTTGCGTTTCTTCTCCCCCTTGTCCTTGGGTTTATAGCCCACGCCTCCGCTGAGGATCACCCTCGCCTTGGCGCTTCCGTGGACGTCGGGGCGCATGGGGATGCCGTCCTTGTCTGTGCCCCCAGTGAGCTTTATCTTGTATCCCTGCATCCCCGCCACGGCTCCTTCGACTACCTGCCCTATCCTTGTGCCGTAGAGGGCCCGTAGCTGCTGGTCGTCGAGCTCGACCCTCTGGCTTGTCCCGTCGGCGGGGTTTGAGACGATGAGTACCGGCATTGTTATTTCTCCTATGCTGCCCAGAGCACGTCTTTCCTCCGCCTCAACTCGACGAGCTCTTTTAAGGCTTCCACCTGTTTCTCGGTGAGCCGGCCCGCGAACTTGGTGCGGAGCTGCTTGGCGTGCCGCTCCGGGATGTCGACATACAGGACATCACGCTCTTTAATATGTCTACCGACGATGGGCTGGGGCATGGCCACGGCGACCTCCTGGCCCTCGTCGGCCCGCGAAATAGCCTCGCCCCTGTCCTGGATCTGGCTTATCCTGCCGATCCTGCTGCCCTCGACGTTGATCATGTTGACGTTGGGCGTTATCTGGCCGCCCAGGACCTTGGCGCCGAAGATCGCGGGCTTGGCCCTCCTGAATACATAGCCGTCCATGATCTCGATCTTCCCCGGCTTGACGAGCACGTCGAACTCCTTGCGGGCCTTGGCCTCACGCTCCTCCTCCATCCATCGGACATAATCGTCCATGAGGTTGTAGATTATGTCGTTCCAGAAGACCTGGATCTTGTTGTCGTGGGCCTCCCTCTCGGCGTCCGGGAGTATCTTGACGTTGAATGCGAGGATGGCGCCGTAGAGGGGCTCCTCGTGTTTGACGCTCATGGCCTCGACGACGTCTCTGCGGCTCACGTCGCCTATGTCGGCTATCCTTATGGGGACCTCCCTCTGCCTGAGGCTCTCAACAATAGCCTCCAGGCTGCCCAGGGTGTCCGTCTTGAGTATGATGCCCACGTTGTCGGTCTGGACCCTGAGGCGCTCCATCTCGGAAGCCACCTCCTCGACGGCCCTCTCCAGAGTCATGTCGCCGCCGACGGCGATGAGGGCCGACCCGGGGATCGCGTCGTCTATGTCGGGTGCCGCTATTTTGATGCCGGCTGCGGCGTGGGCCTCGCTTATGCTGTTGAACTTCTTGCGGGGGTCCCTGATCTCGTCAAGGGGCTGGGGCACAAGTATGGCTCTGATCTTGGTCGTTATCGGCCCCTCCTTGCCGCCGATGACTATCGTGTCGTCGGCGTTCAGGGTGCCGTCGTAGATTATAGCGTTGAGCGTGGTACCCAAGCCCACCTCCTCCCGCACCTCTAAGACGGTGCCCATGGCTGGGCCCTCTATGACTTGGAGCTTCTGCTCGAGGAACTGCTGGGTGAGGCCGATGAGGACGGCGAGGAGCTCCCCGATCCCCTCCCCCGTCTTGGCGCTGACGGGGACTATGGCGACGTTCTTGGTGAAGTCCCTGACCCTGTCGAAGCGCTCGCTGCTGAAGCCCTCCCTGCTGAGGGTTCCCATCATGCTGTAGATCCTGTTGTCGAGGTCTTCCTTCACCCATTTTGACTGGGCGTTGTATGACTTCATGAACGGCCTGTTTTCCTCTGAGACCCATCCATCGATCCTGTCGATCTTGTTGGCTGCGACTATGAAGGGCACCTTCCTTGACTTGAGGATGTTTAAGGATTCAAAGGTCTGGTTCTCGAAGCCGTGCATCGCGTCGACCACCAGGATGGCGATGTCGGCTACGCTGCCCCCCCTGCTTCTCAGGTTGGCGAAGGCCTCGTGCCCCGGGGTGTCCACAACCAGGAGCCCAGGCACCTTGACGTCTAAGTTGACGTTCTGCATCAGCTGCCGGGTTATGGCTACGAGCGTGTCGAACGGGAAGTAGCTGGCGCCGATCTGCTGGGTCAATCCGCCTGCCTCCCTTGCCTGTACGGCTGTGCCCCTGATCTTGTCGAGGAGACTGGTCTTCCCCGTGTCTACATGACCCAACATGCAGACTATCGGCTGTCTCATCGGCACATTGAACACCCGGCTCTATGAACACTGAAACGATTAATATACATATCTCAGTTTACGGATTTAATTGAAAAAGGCTAAATGATGTTGGTGGACGGGGCGTTCTTCTGGCTGTCCCAGTAGATGGTTGCCTTCTGGTAGCTGCTGGTCTTCACCTTCTGGAAGGCCGCGTCGAAGTGCCCCATGGTTATCTCCAGCTCGCCCTTGTGCTCCTCGGCCTCCTTGGGGTCCCTGTATTTCGTTAGGTGATCGTTGATGGCCGCCATGCTTGCCGCGCTGCACACGGCAGCGATGTCTGCGCCGCTGTAGTTCTCCATCTGCTCCGCGAGCTCATCTATGTCTACGTCATCGGCGAGGGGCTTGTTCCTGGTGTGTATCTTGATTATCTCCTTCCTGGCTTCAAGGTCTGGGTTGGGTATGTATAGCATCCTGTCCATCCTGCCGGGCCGCATCAACGCCGGGTCCACCATGTCGGGGCGGTTGGTAGCCGCGATGACCACCACGTCCTTGAGGGCATCCAGGCCGTCCAGCTCGGTGAGTATCTGGCTCACGACCCGCTCCGTTACGTTGGTGCCCATGTCCCTGCCCCTCGGCGGCACTATGCTGTCCACCTCGTCGAAGAAGACGATGCAGGGCGCCGCCTGCCGGGCCTTCCTGAACACCTCCCGTACGCCTCGCTCGGACTCTCCCACCCACTTGGAGAGGAGCTCCGGGCCCTTGACGCTGATGAAGTTGACGCCGCTCTCCGTGGCCACCGCCTTGGCGACGAGGGTCTTGCCCGTACCAGATGGGCCGTAGAGCATAATGCCCTTCGAGGGCTCAACGGAGGCGTGGGTGAAGATGGCCCTGTACTTGAGGGGCCACTCTATCGCCTCCCTCAGCTCCTTCTTGGTCTCCTCCAGGCCGCCGACGTCGTCCCAGTGGACGTTGGGGCTCTCCACGAGGACCTCCCTCATGGAGCTCGGGGGCACCTCCCTGAGGGCGTCCTCGAAGTCCTTCATGGTGACGTTGATCTTGTCCAGTATCTCGGCCGGGACGCTGCTTTCCTCGAGGTTTATCTCTGGGAGCACCCTCCTGAGGGCACCCATGGCCGCCTCCTTGACGAGGGCCTCCATGTCTGCGCCCACGAAGCCGTGGGTCCTGTCCGCGATGTCCTGTAGCTCCACGTCCTCGGAGACCGGCATGCCGCGGGCGTGTATCTGTAGTATCTGGAGCCTGCCCCTCCTGTCGGGGAGCCCTATCTCGATCTCCCTGTCGAAGCGGCCGGGGCGGCGTAGCGCCGGGTCCAACGCGTTGACTCGGTTGGTGGCGCCGATTACCACGATCTTTCCGCGGCTCTCAAGGCCGTCCATGATGGTGAGGAGCTGCGAGACGATGCGTTTCTCGACGTCGCCGCTAACCTCCTCGCGCTTGGGAGCTATGCTGTCTATCTCGTCTATGAAGATGATGCTGGGCGCGTTCTCCTGGGCCTCCTTGAAGATCTCCCGGAGTCGCTCCTCGGATTCGCCGTAGAACTTGCTCATTATCTCGGGGCCGCCGATGTGGTAGAAGCTGGCGTTGGTCTCGTTGGCCACGGCCTTCGCCAGCAGCGTCTTCCCGGTGCCCGGGGGGCCGTGCAGAAGCACGCCTTTTGGGGCCTCTACGCCTAGACGCTCGAAGAGCTCTGGGTGCTTAAGCGGGAGCTCTATCATCTCCCTGACCTTGGCGATCTCCCTGTCCAGGCCGCCGATGTCTTCATATGTGATTTTGGGGATGTTGCCCATGGACTGGCGGGGCGCCTTGTCTGTGAAGACTATCTGGGTGCCCTGGCCTACTATGACGGCGTCGGCCTTGGGCTGGGCTTGGGTGACGACGAGGTCGACCCTCCTGCCCATTATGTTTATGGTGATGACGGAGCCCTGGCTGACGACCCTGCCCTCAAGCAGCTGGGCCAAGTACCTTTCCCCTCCGACGATGCGGAGGGGCTCGGTGGGGTACAGGGTGAGCCTGGACGCCTGCCGTGCCTCTACGCGTCTGGCCTCTACCCTGTCGTCGATGCCTGTCCCTGCGTTGTTCCGTGTCATGCCGTCGATCCTGATTAATCCACGGCCGTACTCGACTGTCTGGCCGGGCCACACCTTGGCGTAGGCCTTGCGTGCCCCCGTTATCTCCACTACGTCGCCGCTCTGCCACCCCTGGTCTTCCATGACCTTGGGGTCCAGCACGGCTATGCCCCTGCCGACTAGGTTCGGCGGAGCCTCTGCTACTCTTAAAGTGATTTTATCCATGAATGTTCCTCCTCGTTTATTCTACTTTGACGTCGACTCCATCGTCCTCGGGTGCCTTGACCAGCTTGAAGGTGAGGTCGAGCACGCCGTTGTTGTAGGTGGCTTTGGCCGAGTCGGGGTCCACCTCCGCGTCGAGGGGTATCTCGGCGTCGTAGTCCTTGGTCTCGTTTCCCGCGGATATCCTTACACGGTTATCCGTCGCCTTGATCTTGATGGACTCCTTTGTGACGCCGGGCATCTCGACGAGGAGCCTTACTCTACCGTTCTTCCTGTCTACGTCTACCTGGCTCAGGGTCTCCATCTTAGTGGGCTCCTCTAGGGTGAACCCGGTCTGGGGGAGCCCGGTGCCGAACTCCCTGACGACTGGCTTGCCGTCCGGCCCCATTGACATCGTGTAGCCGTATCTCCACGTCTTGACGTTGGGATCGTTCGGGTCTATGGTCGGGTCCACCCCGAACCGTTTGAACATCTTCTCGACGATCTTGTCGAAGTCGTCGTTTATCCATGACATGTTTTTTTCGCTGGGGGTCTCTGGAGCACGCCCCAATATAAACTTTATGTCAAAATGTCATATCTCTGACATTTTAATGGTGTGTTTTACATATGCCGCTGATATTGCCGTATACCTGACCGTATGTCATAAATTCTTATATGGCGTAGTTTTTCATTAAGATGTGATGTCCACAAGGCGGAGCTCAGTGCAGGAAGCAGTCAGGGTCATAATCACTAGGAACCCTTACCTCTACCGAGGCATCCGCATGCAGGTCGTGAACTACAGCGCCGCCGCCCGTTACATTCAGAACGACGTGGAGAGCCTATCGGGCAGCGACGTGGACCCCAACACCATAGTCACAGCGATCATGCGTTTCTCACGCGAAGCCATAGAGGCTCAGCCCCTAGAGCACCGGGGGGCCCTCCACGGTTCACGGCTGAACCTGGAAACCGATATAAAGGACGTGACCATCAGGGCGTCACGAAGGGAGCAGGTGGAGATAGTCAAGCAGCTCATGGAGCTGCAGAGCCAGGGCCTCAAACTTAGGTTCTACCAGTTCCCGGAGAGCCTTAAGATAGTCACCACATCCGAGGCCATGACCCAGATCATGCAGGACCTCTGGCAGTACGAGCCGGAGATACGTGAGGGGTACACCGAGCTCAACATATCCATGGCTCAGGGAGACGACCGGTACGACAGGATAGCCCTCCTCAGCGACCTCCTCTTCAGGAACGGCGTGCACCTGGTGGACGCCTTCTTCAGCGGCGACGAGGCCAGCCTCATCCTCAGGGAGGAGGACGCCTCCAAGGCCTTCGAGGTGCTAAGAAGCCAGATCAGGTGACCCCGCTTCCCTGCGGGCAAGCAACATTGCCAACGCCACGCCGAGCAAGGTGGCGGCTGCCGAGAACTGTAGGGCGCCTCTCGCCCCTGTTCTCTCCGCTATCACGCCCAGAGTCACCGGGCCGACGATGCCGCCGATGTTCCCGAACATGCTGTAGACGGCCATGGCTGTAGCCTTACGGTCTCTAGGCGCCTCCTCTGACACGTACACGTTCCCCGAGGTGAGGTAGACGCCGTAGGCTACGCCTTGAACCCCCATCAAGACGCTCACCAGCACAAGACCCGACGAGTTGGAGACCGTGAACATCGTCGCCGCCGAGAGCAGCAGCCCGGCGGCCATCAGGTTCAGCGCCTTGATTCGTCTGGTGAGCGAGCCAACTGGGAGCCTCACCGCGGTGCTGGCCAAGCCCCTCGAGGTGAACCCGATGCCTACATCCGCCTCGTCCAACCCTATGTCTGAGCCGTACACGGGGAAGAACAGGGTGACGGCGTTAAACATCAGGGAGTTGACGAAGTTGGCCACACCCGACGCGATTATCCTCGGGTCTCTGACGAGTTCGCTGAGCCCTGCCCGGGCCTCGGTCTTGCCGCTCTCCTTCACTCTTTTCTCCTTGACCATCAACAGGAGCAGAAGCCCGAGGACGGCGAATCCGCTGCTGATCTTGAAGCTGAGGTTTGGGGCGACGAGCTTGGCGGCGAAGCCACCGACGAGGGGGCCCAGGGTGAAGCCGAGGCCCATCGAGGTCATGTAGAGGCCTTGGGCCACGTTCCTGAAGCCCTCTTCTGCGACCTCGGACATCAGCAGGAAGCCGTTCCCGAAGATGAGGCCCACGCCGAGGCCTAGGGCAATCCTGATCGGGTACAGGTGGTACGGGCTCTGAGCCGCCATGTATGAGAGAGGAACCACGATGAACAGGATGAGCCCCGGCACCATCATGCGTCTACGCCCGTACCTGTCGGAGAGCTGGCCCAGCGGCAGCGAGAGAAGAAGCATGGCCATCGCCGCCACGGAGCCGTAGGAGCCCAGCATGCTCAGGGACGCCCCGACGCCCTTGGCGTATCCCGGGAAGATGGGTATCACGGTGCTGTGGCTCGCGTCCGTGAAGAAGATGGCCAGGCTCAGCAACACGACGTCACGTGAGAGCCCCGGCCTATCCATGGTGTCTGATCATTGACGCGTCGACGTTATGAAACCTTCTCGCCCGTCCTCTCCCGGGGATGAACCTCAGCCCGTCGAACACGCTCGTGTAGGGAACTCCATGGGCATTCATCTGAGTTGGCTCGCCAACTCGACGATCCTCCGTATGTTGATGGACTCCTCCGTATACCACAGCCAGCCCCTCTCCTCGCATATGCTCTTCATCCTCGGGCTCGGGTTGAGGGCTATGGGAAGCCCCACCAGCCCAAGCGTCTCCGCGTCCTGATCGGAGTCACCGAAGGCCACCGACCTACTTAGATCTACACCATGTTCCACGGCTATTCGTCTCGCCGCCTCTGCCTTGACCTCGCCGAGTATCAGGTTGCTCTCCACCCTCCCAGTGTAGACGCCTTCCTCTTTCTCGAATACGGTCCCGTACTCGCCGTGGAACCCCAGGCCGTGGAGACGCCTGATCGGCTCGATGGGTGAACCGGACAACGCGATGACGAGGTCAACGGTCGCTCTCATCGCGTCGACGAGCATCTGGCTGTACCAGAGTATGTTCTTGGGGACATGGCTCCTCATGAAGGCCTCTGCGTGGGACTCGACGAGCTCCGCCTCCACCCCCCTCAGCGACTCGGCGAAAAGGGCAGGAACCCTCTCCGCCGTATCCCTGTACGAGAGCTCTCCCCGTATGTTCCGGTCTGAGATATCAGTGATCTCACCTGTGTATCTTCCATCGACGACCCTGTGCTCAGCAAGGTATTCGTGGAAGCTCCGTATGATGAGGCCCCTGAGGAGGGTTCCGTCGATGTCGAAGAGGGCGCAGCTACGCATACAATGATCCCCGTCTCTTCTGCTTTGAACCTGTTGATAGCTTTTTATTGGCGTCGGCGGGGTTTGGTTTATGGCTGAACGCTGGGAGGCCCGGCTGCCCTTCTTCTACGGCTGGGTGGTCTTCGCCATCACTTTCCTCATCTACATGTTCATGTACGGGCTCCGGTACAGCGTCGGCATATTCTTCACACCCATTCAGGACGAGTTCGGGTGGAGCACCGCGGCGACGGCCAGCGGCGTAACCGTCTTCTTCTGGGTCTACGCGTTGAGCGCCCCCTTCGTGGGCAACCTCGCCGACCGCATAGGGGTCAGGAAGACCGTTCTAATCGGGGGGCTGCTCCTCGGGATAGGCGGAGCCATGGTCTCGTTCATCACGGAGCTCTGGCAACTCTACGTGGCCTGGGGGGTGATCGCGGCCATGGGCTCCGCCGCCCTCTACGTGGTCCCCACGATGACGTTGAGCAAGTTCTTCAACCGAAAACGCGGGATGACCGTAGGCTGGAGCAGCGTCGGAGTCAGCGCCGGCCAAGCCGTGCTGATCCCCCTCGTCGCGTCCTTCATCCCGATCCTTGGCTGGAGGGCGTCCATCAGAGCCTTAGGGCTCGTCGTCATGGTCGTCACCGCCGTCATCGGGTACCTATTCCTTCGTGAAGACCCGGAGAGCCTCGGGCTTCACCCAGACGGCGACTCCGCGCCGATCATGGGAGACGAGGAGAACGGGAACCCGGGGGAGGTCAACTGGACGCCCCGGGAGGCCGTCGGGACCACGTGCTTCAGGCTGACGGCGGTCTCCTACTTCTTCGCCATCGGCGGCATCATATCTATCCTGACGTTCGTGGTGCCCCACATGATCAAGATAGGGATACCTCCGCTGCAGGCGAGCGCAGCCTTCGGCGTCATCGGCCTCATGAGCGCCACTGGCAGCTTCGTGTTCGGCATCGTCTCCGACAGGTACGGCAGGAAGATAACCATACTGCTCACCACGGGTGGCATGGCGGTCGCGTTCCTCGTGGTCACCTTAATCCCGGCGAACATCACCCTGCTCTACGCGTGGGCGGTCCTATACGGCGTGTCCTATGGCGGGGCCCCGGAGCAGTACGCCGCTATAACCACAGACTACTTCGGCAGAAGGTACAACACGACGCTTTTCGGTCTCATGACTCTCGCCGGGGGCCTAGGCGGAGGTCTCTTCCCCTTGATCGGGGGATGGCTGGTGGACTTGACGGGCAGCTACTACGCCACCCTGCTCTTCCTAGGCGCCATGATGGCTCTGGCGACCCTCACCACGTACCTGACGAAGCCGCCGGGAGCGCCTAGCCCTCCAGCTCCCTAAGCATCTTCTCCAGCTTGTCCGGGTCGGCTCCATGCTTCTCGGCAACCTCCTTGATCCTGCTATAGGGGATGTCGATGGGCTTCACGGTGAACGGCTGGTTCGGCTCCCCCCTCATGTCGAGGCGGAGCACGTCCCAGCGGGCGTAGTGGCCGAGGGCGTCCACGTAGGCCTTTGTGTGGCGGCGGTCGTCCTGGTCCAGCTCGGCGTAGAGGATGGTCTCTTTATCGAAGGTGGGCTCCACCAGGTAGACGCCGGCAGGGTTAAGAATGCTGGAGCCCCCGGAGGCGATGTTGAAGTCCTTGGTGTCGTCGGGCATCTCGTCGTCGGGGATGTACTGGCAGGCGCTGAGGACGAAGCTCTGGGTCTCCATGGCGTACTCCTTGCACGCGTACTCGATGTCGCAGAGGTGCCAGTCGTCGCCCTCCCTGTACCTGCGCTTCTTTCCGGGGTGCCAGTCCATGACCCAGTAGCCGTCCCAGAGGGCGCAGTGGATCTCCTCGCCCAGGTACGCCATCGCGGCCTTGGTGAGCGTCATGTGGTGCTCGTAGCAGATGAGGCCGCCCACCGTGCCTACGCTTGTCTTGAATACCTTGAGGTCGCGGCTGTCCCCCCTGCCCCAGACGGTGCGCTCCCCGTGGGTGGGCATTAGCTTCCTGTGGCGGCCCAGGAGGGTGCCATCCGCGTCTATGAAGAGGACCGTGTTGTAGAGGGTGTTGCTGCCCGGGATGTCGCTCATCTCGGTGCAGCCGACGACGGCCACGATCTCGTTGTCCCTGGCCGCCTGGCACAGTGCCTCGGTGTCGGGGCCGGGGACACTGACCGCGTTCTTCATGTACTCGACCTGGTTAGCACTCCACCTGCTGATGGGGTTGGCGCCCCTCCAGTACGGGTACCCGGGAATGTGGGTCTCGCTGAACACTATGATCTGGGTCTTGCTGCGGGCGGCCTCCTCCATGGCCTTGACGGTTTTCTCGATGGTGGCCTCCTTGTCCATGAAGACGGGGCTCACCTGGGCTACCGCGGCCTTGAGCTTCTCCTGCATGGGTATGGTTTGGCTGCCCGGCGTTTAAAACATTGATTGTAATTGATTTATAGGCGTTCATGGGGAAAGCTTCAGGTAAATGAAGAAAAAAATGGGTGAGGAGAATTACTTCTCCGCTTTTTTCTCCTTATGTTTCCTTCTTTTCTCCTCTCTCTCCTTCTTGGTCAGCGGCTTCTTCTTGGCGGACCTCATACCCAAATCTATCACCACAATGATAATGTCTAGATAGATAATAAACTATCAAGCGTTGAATAGCCTCGACTCGATGACGACTCTGCTGCCAACTATTCCTTGAGGGGCTCGTCCCACACGAACCGGCGTGTGGGGGCGTTGAGCCCGTACACCATGACGAAGTTCTCGCTGCCGTCGTTTACGATGCTGTGCTTGGCTGAGGGTGGGATGTAGATGGCGGTGCCGGGGGTGGCGTCCACCTCCGTGTCCTCCACTGTCACCTTGGCCCTGCCGCTGAGAACGTAGTAAAACTCGGCGTCCCCCACATGGTGGTGGAGGCCGAGTACGCGGCCCGGGGGCAGCTCGCCGAGGCCCACGCAGAGCTCCTTGGACCCCGTCTCCTCCCAGAGGAGGCGCTTATAGTTAAGCCAGTCCCTGGGGTCGTCGTTCCTCCTCCAGGGGACGTCCTCAAGTCTGACAACCTTACCTTTCGCAGGCATTTCAATCACCTAATTTGGATGTGTCCACGTTCGTTTTAATACTTGGCGCATGGGGGTCGACTCGTTCCGGCCATGCTCCTTCATGACGGTTATGGTTTATCCTTCTTCACAGTCTAGGTTCGACGTCTAGTCTCTCGGGCCATCGAGAAGGGTGGAGGCCGTGGGACGGGAGCAGGCCCTGTGGTTGACCTCCTTCTTCTTCGGCGTAGGCCACTACTATGGTGTGCCGTATGGGGTTGTGGGGGTGCTGCTGGCGGGGTTCCTGGGCTGGTTCCTGGGTAAGAACATGGTGGAGACGGGGAGAGTCGCGTGGGCGTGGTTTATCCACTTCCTGCAGGACGTGATAATCTTCACGTTTCTTCTGATGTGAAAATCCAGCAGGTTTATTTGCCAAAATCCCGTAGATATTGTTGAGTGGGAAAATGGCGTCAATTGTCGAATCGGATGGGAGTGGACGTATAGTCATACCTAAGAAGGTTCGGGACGAGCTGGGGATAGGCAAGAAGACCCGGTTCATCCTGACGACCAACAAGAAGGGCCAAATCCTCATCCAGAAGCTGGACCTAGAGGAGATCACCCAGAGGCTGGAGGAGGAGCTGGCGGATGCCCTACTGGAGCAGCAGGCGGAGCAGATACGTGATGAGATAAATGAGAAGATCAGGAAAGCCTACAAGGCTCTTGCTGGACAATAACGTCTTCGTCGCGGCCATCAAGAGCCCCCGAAAAGAGCCCGGGAGCCTGAGGCTGATCCTTGAGATCATTAGGGACGAGGACATGACTCTGGTGGGTAACAAGTTCTTGCTCGAAGAGATGGCCAGGTACGCAGAGGTCTTCGGGTCGCCCACGGCCATGCTGCTTCTCGGCGCCCTGGTCTCGAAGATGAGTGTCATCGACGTGGAGGAGAGGTACATCAGGATCTGTAAGGAGTTCATGGGTACGGCTGACCCGGTGGACGTGGTCCACGCTGCCACGTGTCTTCAGGGGGACGCCGTTCTGGTCTCCAATGACAAGCACTTTGACAGGATAAGGGACGAGGGGGTCATCACTGTGTGGGACATCACAAGGGCGATGAAGATAATGCTGAGGTGACTGAGAGCCCCGAGAGGGCTTTCTTTCCCCTTTTCACTTTTTCAAGCATCGATGACTTGATGCATCTCTGAAGTTTATTTAACGGTTTAGAGGAGCCATGATACGCATTGGGTTATCCATAATTTTATCCTCACCCGAGGCTAATCCACCCTGTGATTCTTAATGATAGAAGCTGAGACGATCTTCACTCTTCTCCAGACTATAGGCACCCAGAACAAAAAGTGAAATCGGGAAAAGGTCAACAATTAGGGAGGTAGTTCACCGTGGAAATAGACAAAACGAAATGCGTCGGGTGCGGCAACTGCCACACCATCTGCCCGATGGGCGCCATCTCTCTAGACGTGGACGGGAAATCCATCGTCAATCAAGACGAGTGCGTGGAGTGCTCCACCTGCTACCGCGTGCTGAGAAGCGAAGGCTATTAGCCCCCGATGGTAAGAGCCGTACGAAAGGTCCTATCCCTCCTGCACCTGCAATACTTGGCCCCAGTGGACGTCTGTCCAACAGGCGCCCTGACGCCACCAGAGTTGACCTGGCCTAGGAGCCTACGCGCAGCCTTCAGCGACCCCACTGTGGTTCACCCAGGAACCGGCGTGGGCGGCCGAGGCACAGAGGAGATCAAGACCAACGACGTGACTGGCAGACTGCGTAGGGGAGAAGCGGGCATAGTAGTTGAGCTGGGCCGACCCGGAACCGGCGCCCGTCTACGCGACGTTGAAAAGATGGCCATGGCGTTGGCGCCCCTCCAATACGGGTACCCGGGGACATGGGTCTCGCTGAAAACGATGAGTTGGGCGCCGTTCCTGCTCGCCTCCTCCATCGCCCTACACGTCTTGTCGATGGTTGCCTCCTTATCCATGAAGACTGGGCTCGTCTGGGCCACGGCTACCTTTAGCTTCTCTAACATGGGTAGTGATCAGCTCCCGGGGTGTATAAAACGTGCCTGATGTCAGGCTACCTCAAGCTTCCAGGGGGGGGGCTCGCCTCCGCCTCCCACTACCTATAATAGAGCATAGCATCACTCCCTTAGCATGGCTCTCAGCATCATACCCCTCACAGGGATACCCATGATCCACGAGGGAGACGACCTCTCAGAGATAATCGCGAAGGCGGCTAAAAACCAGGGCTTGCAGCTTCTGGACCGGGACATCTTGGTGGTCACACAGAAGATAGTCTCCAAGGCTGAGGGGAGGAGAGTAAAGCTAGACGAGGTTGAGCCCTCCAGCTTCGCCCGTCACATCGCCGAGTCCATGGAGAAGGACCCCCGAGTAGCGGAGGCCGTCCTCAGGGAGACCGCCAGGATAATAAGGATGAAGAGACGAGCCCTGATCGTCGAGACCCGCCACGGCCACGTATGCGCCAACGCCGGCGTCGACTTCTCCAACGTCGAGGACGGCTACATCACGCTGCTCCCCGTGGACCCTGACGCCTCCGCCAGAAAGATAAGGGAAGGGCTGGGGCAGATCACCGGCGTCAAGCCGGCAGTGATCATCACGGACACCTGGGGGCGGGCCTGGCGTCTCGGGCAGGTCGACTTCGCGATAGGCGTCGCCGGCATGTCATCTTTCAGGGACTACCGTGGCGAACAGGACATGATGGGCCACACACTGCACGTGACCAACATAGCCGTCGTGGATGAGCTGGCGGCAGCCGCCGAGCTCGTGAAGGGAAAGGCCGAGGGCGTCCCCGTCGTGCTGATCAGGGGCTACGACTACCCTGAGGGGGACGGCCGCGCCTCAGATCTAATAAGGCCCCTCGAGGAGGACCTGTTCCGCTAGGGTGGCTCTTGACTATTCCTGTATAGTAACAGTTTTAGCGAGCCGCCCCTGAAATGAGTTGATATCCTTGAACGACGAGGAGGATGCCATGTCAGCTCGGAAGCTCTCCGCCGAGGACAGCGAGCTTGTCATAGAGCTTGACGATGATCTCAGACGGTACCTCAGCTTTCTTGAGCGCATCAAGCGCATAAAGAACAAGGAGGAGGCGGCGCTCGCGGCGCTCCGCATCTACAAGAAGCTGAACATGCATGACTGGCTCCCCTACGTCTACAGGAGCGGCACCGAGAGGCTCCTCATCGTCGACCACGGCACCTTCAACGACATATTGAGCACCATGTCCGAGTCACGTCTCTACGACGTGGCCAGGGCGACGGCGCTCAAGAGGAAGGTGCTCCGCTCCGCAGACCCGAACCTGAACCTAACAAGCGTCGACAACTGGGGCATCATACTCAGCGAGCTGGAGAACCTGGGCTGGGGGAGGTTCACCAGGGACGGAAGCGAGATAATGGTGGAGTTCCTGGGCGTACCGCTGACCTTTCTCAGAGGCTACCTCGAGAGCCTCTTCAGGGTGGAGTTCCAGACCCACATGGTTAAAGGGGGCGAGCTGATCATACTACGCCCCGTCTGAGTGTTCGGCGAAGACTCTACAGCCCCGTGCAGGGGCACCTCTTGTAGGGGCCGATCACGACGGTCACCTCCGTATACGATATGCCGTCGATGTTCAGCTCCTGCTCCAAGAACTGTTTCAGCTCCTCCATGTCCTTGAAGATGACCTCCACGAATAGGTCCACGTTTCCCGTGGTCCTGTAGAGCACCTGGACGTCAGGGTTTCCCTCGAGGTGACCGACGACGTTCATGAGCTTGTTGGCGTTCACACGCAGCCCGATGAACGCCTTCACTATGCGGCCTATACGGTGGTAGTCGAGGAGGAGGTTGAACTGCTTGATGATACCCTCCTCCACCAACCGGTTGACGCGCTTCCGCACGGTGGCGTCGCTTACTTCGAGTTCCTTCGCTATACCGCTGTATGGTTTCCTTGCGTTCTCGCTCAGGGATCTGATTATCCTTAAATCAAGACGATCTAATGACATTTTCTCGTTTGCTTCCTGTTAAAAGAAGGTAGATTTCTTGGCCCTTTTTACTACTTTTGTACAATTTTTTTCATTCCTTCTTTTAAATATAAAATGAGAGAAAACCTATATATATGTCTCGTTTTCCAAACGAACGGTCCTACATCCGTAACTAAAAGGTATGGTTTTCCTATGTACATAATACGGAATCCGTATTTTGGTCATTCCATTATTCATATTAATTCATCCCATTTCATTATTATTGGAATGGAAATGAACTACAACGAGTTCGTAAAACAGGTACCTAGGACCCTGAGGGGGCCTCTATCCGAGAACCTGATAGATATAATCCTTGAAGGCGACGAGAGCCTCGCTATTCCGCCGTCCCTGGCGAAGACCATTCTCCACTACTGGCAGAGAGACCAGCTGGACAGCGAGGCGGGGCTGACCAACCTGCTGAAGGCGACCTTCGAGGCAGACCCCGAGAAAACCCTCAAGGTGATAGACACTTTCGATCTAAAGGAGCTCAGGGTGGCTCTCCAGCCAGCGTAGACGCCCACTAGGAGTAGAGCTGGATGAAGAGCTTCGGGATAGAGTTCGTGCCCATGGAGCTGTTCTGGAAGACCACATACTACACGATGCAGGCCGAGAAGCTGGGCTACGACAGCGTCTGGATCACCGACCACTTCAACAACAGGAACGTGTACGTCAGCCTGGCCTTCATCGCCAACTACACCGACAGGATCAAGATGGGTCCAGGGGTCACCAACCCGTACCTCATACACCCCGTCTACACCGCCCAGAGCGTGGCGTCCCTAAACGAGGTGGCGCCTGGCCGAGTCATATGCGGCATAGGGGCAGGCGACAGGACGACGCTGGAGATGCTGGGCAAGAAGATGGTGTCCCCGCTACGCGCCATGAGGGAGTCAGTCGAGTTGATCAGGAGTCAGATGGCGAGGGAGAAGAGCGGCTACGATGGACGGATGTTCACGACTTCGGCCGGCGCCCGCTTCAACTTCAAGGTCAAGGGCGAGGTCCCCATATACATAGGGGCCCAGGGGCCAAAGATGCTGGAGCTGGCTGGTAAGATCGGCGACGGCGCCCTGATAAACGCCTCCCATCCTCGTGACATCGAGAGAGCCGTTTCACTAATCAAAACGGGCGCGGATAAGGCTGGTAGAAGCATGGACGAAATCGACGTCGCCGCATACACGTCCTTCTCAGTGGCCGGCGACAGGAAGAGCGCGAAGAAGAGCGTCGTCCCCGTGGTCGCGTATATTGTTGCAGGGAGTCCTCCCCCGATCCTTGAGCGGCACGGGATACCCGTCGAGAGCGCCGACAAGATAAGGAAGGATCTCACGGAACGTAACTGGGGGGAGGCCTTCGGCGCGGTCGACAGCGACATGATAGAAGCCTTCTCCATCTGCGGTTCTCCCGACCAGTGCGTGGAGCAGATCGACGAGCTGTTCAAGACGGGTATAAACCACTTCATTACGGGCTCCCCGCTGGGGCCCAGCAAGAAGAAGTCCATAAACCTCTTCGGGAACGAGGTCATGCCACACTTCAAAGAGTCCTAGGGCATAGAGTGTCAGGCATTCCTTTTTTCCATGAATCGTACCCCCAGTCTGCTTCATAGACCTCGTTTTCAGCGCTCGATCCCGGGGCTGAGTCTTCCCCTAGCCATATAGGCCCGCCATAGCGGGGGTGCGGTGGGGCTCGACGGGGGAAACCATGGCGTCAACCGTGTTAGATTCCATATAATCATAGTATCCCAAAATGTTCCTGAGGAAACGTGATAAACGCAGCCGCCCATCACGTATTCGAGGCAGATGAGGATAGGTTACGTTGGGCTCGGCCGGATGGGGCTGAGGATGGTCCAGAGACTGTTGATGAGGCACCAGGTGGTCGCGTACGACATCGACGAGGAAGCCGTCAGGAAGGCCGGGGCGCTCGGGGCTGAGCCGGCGAAGACCCTCGAGAGGCTCGCTTCAAGGCTTGAAGCCCCCAGGGTCGTCTGGATCATGGTCCCGGCGGGTGACCCCGTGGAGCAGGTGATCCGTGAACTGGAGCCCGGCCTCGACGAGGGAGACATCCTGGTGGATGGGGGTAACAGTCACTACAAGGACTCCGTCAGGAGGGCTGAGCGGCTCAAGGAGAAAGGCGTCAGATACCTTGACGTAGGGACCAGCGGCGGCCTGGAGGGGGCCGAGCAGGGCACCTCCCTGACCATCGGGGGCCCGCGGGACGCCTACGAGGAGATCAAGCCCCTGCTGGAGGATGTGGCGAGGGAGGGCGCGCATCTGTACTGTGGGCCCAGCGGCGCCGGCCACTACGTCAAGATGGTTCACAACGGCGTCGAGTACGCCATGCTCCAGTCCATAGGAGAGGGCTTCGAGATGCTTGAGGGCGGCCCCTACGACCTGGACCTCGCCGCCGTCGCAGACGTGTGGAACAACGGCTGCGTCATCCGGTCGTGGATGCTCGGGCTGGCAGGGGAAGCCTTCAGGAAGGACCCCCGGCTGGGATCGCTCAGGGGTCTGGTGGGCGGCGGCGAGACCGGCCGCTGGGCAGTGGAGGCCGCCCTTGAGCAGGAGACCCCGACGCCGGTCATCGCGTTGTCCCTGATGATGAGGTATCGCTCAAGGCAGGCGGACACGTTCGCAGGAAGGGTGGTGGCCGCGATCCGCCGGGAGTTCGGCGGACACCCAGTCAAGACCATGTGACTGCGGTATACACGACGCCCTATCAATGGAGTGAAACGTTAAGCATGCATCCACGTCTGTCTCGTCCATGTCCAGCGAACACGACGTGTTGATGAAGCCCGGGTTTTTCCGGTCGAGGTGCAGCCCGAGCCTAACTACTTATTTTCCACCGATTGGTATCTCAGAGGGATGAAGGTCAGGGTCAGGGTCTTCGGCGACGTTGCCTTCTCCGTGGGGAGCAAGCACACGGTCGAGTTAAGCGAAGGCGCCACGGTTCTATCTTTAACCAACATCATCCAGGAGAACGCGGGCAACACCAGACGCGGCTACCTGGGGGAGTTCAAGGTCGGCGGCGCGGACCTGGCCATCATGGTCAACGGCAAGAACATCGCGCTGCTGGACGGCGTGGACACGAAGCTCTTCGACGAGGCCGACGTCGTCATCATGCCATTCGTGGTCGGCGGGTGACTCCCACTGCACCCGGCAGTCGATGTGATCATGCGTGCAGCTCGATGGTAAAACGCTTAAACCCGTTTTACGGTTCAGTTAAACGATAATTATGAAGGGATGGAACGGTAAGATCCTCAGAGTAGACTTATCGAAAGGTACAACGAAGGTCGTACCATACTCTGAGGAGACAGCCAAGAAGTTCATCGGAGGCAGGGGCCTCGCAGTCAAACTCCTGTGGGACGAGCTGTCGTCGGGGGCCGACCCCCTGGGGCCGGAGAACATCATAGTTTTCGCCACGGGCCCATACACGGCTCTACAGGTTCCCAACAGCGGCAAGATGGTTGTCGCCTCCAAGAGCCCCTTGACGGGCGGCTACGGCGACGGCAACCTGGGGACCCGGGCGGCCACCAACATGAGGAAGTGCGGCGTCGACGCCGTCGCGGTGACCGGTAAGGCTGAGAAGCCCGTCTACATCTATGTCGAGGACGACAAGACGGAGATCCGTGACGCCGGCCACCTCTGGGGCAAGGACAGCTACGAGACAGAGGACTGGATACTGGAGAAACACGGCAAGGCGGCAGGGGTCCTGATAATAGGGCAGAGCGGAGAGAACCTGTGCAGGCTAGCCACCGTGGTGGCCCAGAAGGGCAGGGCTGGGGGAAGGCCTGGGATGGGCGCAGTGATGGGAAGCAAGAACCTGAAGGCACTCGTCTTCAAGGGCAGCAAAGAGTTAGCTGTGGCTGACCCCGAGAAGCTGAAAGACCTAGGTAGGAAGGGGTTCGAGAAGATCCCCAAGTTCGACGCCTACCCAAGCTGGAAGAGGGAAGGCACCATGATGGCAGCCGACATGATGCAGACGGCAGGCGCGCTGCCTACACGCAACTTCAGCGAGGGCGTCTTCGAGCACATCGAGAACGTGAACGGTGACGCAGTCCACGCCGCCACAGTGACGCAGCGGGGCTGCCCCAACTGCAACATGATCTGCGGAAACACCATCCTCGACAGCGAGGGCAGGGAATCAGAGCTGGACTACGAGAACGTCACCATGCTCGGCAGCAACATCGGGCTAGGCGACCTCAAGCAGATAGGCACGCTGAACAGGATATGCGACGAGCTTGGCTTGGACACCATAGGCGCAGGAAACGCCATAGGGTTCGCCATGGAGTGCGCCGAGAAGGGACTCCACCCCATAGACGTCACCTGGGGCGACTTCGAGGGAGCCAAGAAGCTGCTCTACGAGATGGCGATGATGGAGGGCGACGGAGCCCTCTTCGGCCTCGGCACCAGGGCGGCGGCCAAGAAGATCGGCGGCGAGGCCTCCGACTTCGCCATCCACGCCAAGGGCCTGGAGGTGAGCGCCTACGACTGCCACGTCTGCCCAGGCATGGCGTTGAGCTTCGGCACAAGCCCCATCGGCGCCCACCACAAGGACGCGTGGATCATAAGCTGGGAGATCAGCAGTGGCATCCGCGAGGAGTACGGCCCAGAGAAGGCGGACAAGGTCATCGAGTTCCAGCGTATCCGCGGCGGCATGTTCGAGGTCCTCGTAGGCTGCAGGTTCCCGTGGATCGAGCTGGGCTACCCGCTTGAGGACTACCCCAAGTACTTCGAGGCAGCCACCGGCGTCAAGATGAGCCTCGACGACATGTGGGAGATGGGGGACAGGGTCTACGCCCTGGTACGCGCCTTCTGGGTGAGGGAGTACGGCGACAGGTGGGGGCGGCACATGGACTACCCGCCTGAGCGCTGGTTCAAGCATCCCCTCACCGAGGGTGCCCTGGCCGGCAAGCACCTAGACAAGGAGAAGTACGACAGGCTGCTAGACTTCTACTACGAGAAGCGGGGCTGGGACGACAGGGGTATACCCACCAAGGCGACGCTGAAGAAACTGGGTCTAGCTAAAGAAACTGAGCAGCTAGCTAAATTCGTGGGGCTCAAGTAGCCCCAAAATTTCTTTTGGAACATCTTTTCCGGTTCGTTCCTAGGGATTCCTAATACATAGATTACACGTAGTAACCTTTAGATCGACAATGAGGAAAACTACATCGATACTAATCGGACTAATAGTCTCAATCACAATCCTGACACCCGTCATGGCATCCGCTGAGATGCCCTCAGGTAAGCCAAAGGAGTTCCCTGCGCCCAAGCCTGGACCCGGCAGCATGCAGATCAACATGACAGACACTGTGCCCCAGATGTTCAGCCATAGATTGGTCGTAGGCGTGCCCCAGGTGCTTAGGTTCAGAAACATGGTCATGGAGGTCACCGCCAACAGGCAGATGACCATGAGCGTCACTTCGGATGACTCTGTCAAGCTGAGGTACTTCTCCATGAACATGACGATGACTAGGAACATGCACCTGGACATACAGGCGAACGCGACTCCACCCGCCGAGGTCGAGGCCCCGCGGTACGGGTTGGGTAAATACATGACAATCGAACCCAACTCCACCGAGCCGCTGAGGGCTACGCTGAGGCTCTACATCAACGGAACAGAGATAGACAGCGAACTTGGGAGGCCGGTCGACGTTGAGCGGCTGACATGGTGCTTCTGGAACGGAACCGACTGGGATCCTGTACGCAGCAGGCTCATGGAGGACGGGTTCCTGGAGGCTAACACCACCCACTTCAGCGTCTGGACCATCAAGGAGCAGCGGTCCCCGAGGGAGATGCCGGCCCCGGAGATCCCCGGAGTACCGGCGCAGACAAGGGCGTACAACTACACAGACGTGGTCCCTGAGCAGTTCCAGTACCGGCTAGAGCAGCGCCAGGGGACCATGCTACAGTTCCAGAACACGGCCATGTACTTCAACTGCACCCGACAAGTCCAGCTAGAGATCACGGCAGAGAACCAGTTCAGGCAGCGCCTCTTCAGGCTGGAAGTCCAGCCCGGGGAAGCCCTGAGACTGGAGATGCACATGAGGACGAGCAAACCCACGGAGGTAGCCGAGCCCGAGAAACACATGGGCTTCTACTGCGAGATCAAACCCAATGCAACCATAACTCAGGCCAAGCTGGGAGTCGAGATCGACCCCGTTCAGGCTCAGGCCCGAGACATGACCATGGAGAGACTCACGTGGGCGTACTGGAACGGCACCCACTGGGACCCCGTAGACAGCACACTATCTGAGGACAACATATTGGAGGCTGAGACGGATCACTTCAGCGTCTGGTCAGTCATCGAGGAGACTGAGCCCGCTGTCCCTGAGGAGCCACCAGAAGAGCCTCCGGAAGAGCCCTCTGGCCCCAACTACCTCCTATTCGGGGCAGCGGCGTTGGTGATCCTGGCCTTAGCAGCTTACCTAGTATACGCCAGAAGGTCCTGATTAGGTCCCACTTTTTTTACTATTCTGATTCCTTCTTCCTAGGCGGCTCCACGTGTATCGTGAGGTCAACGCCCGGGACCTCGTTCTCCACGTCCCACTCCAGGTGGTCCGTGAAGTCGTGGGCCTCCTGGACAGACAGGCTGCCGTCGAGGGAGAGGTGAAGCTCAGCGAACACCCTGTCCCCGCTCCTCCTGGTCTTGAGGCTGTGGTAGTCAACGAACTGGCTCTTGTGCCTGTCCATCAGCTTCCTGATCTTCTCCTCGATCTCTGGGCACGACTCGTCCATGAGCCCGCAGCCCGACTTGTAGACGAGGCCGATACCCAACCGGAGGACCATGAACGCGACTATAATCGCCATAAGCGGGTCGAGTATAGGGATGCCGAGATACTGCCCGATGAACAGCCCAAAGGCCACACCTATCGATGAGACCACGTCCGAGAACAGGTGCTTGGCGTCCCCCTCCAGGGCCATGCTTCTGGTCTCCTCGGCTTTTTTCATCAGCAGCCACGAGAGCAACCCGTTAAGCGCAGTGGCGAAGAGGGATATACCTATCGCGAGGTCCACGCTCACCAGGGTAACCGGCTCGAGTAGGCGGTTAATCGCGGCTCGGCCTATTAGAGCCCCGGCCACGATTATGAGGGCGCCCTCGATGAAGCTCGATATGTTCTCGATCTTCTGGTGTCCGTAGCGGTGGTTGTCGTCGGGGGGCTGCTCGCTTATCCTGATGCTTATGTACATCATGATGGAGGCCACGATGTTCACTATGGACTCGAGGGCGTCGGACAGCAATGCGACGGAGCCAGATATGTAGTAAGAGTAAAGCTTGATGCCGAATATGGCCACGCCGCCGACGATGGCCGTGACGGCTATCCCCCGTTTGTCCATCCTCCACCCATGCACGGAACTCGCTTTTAGGAGTTACCTTTAGCTAGACTAAAAAATGAGCGTTGGCAGGCGCATCAGCGGAGCCGGGTCTGCCTAGGCTTGGGCTTCCACTCGGGCAGCTCCACCTTGAAGTGGGCCATCCGCTCCAGGTACCCCTCGAAGGAGGCTAGGAAGCTTGTGAGGGCCAGCACAGAGACGCTGGGCATCCTCCTGTATATCCTCATCTTGGTGGGGCTCAGGGTTAGCGTGATGGGGATCACCACCGCGTCCCTCCACCTGTGGACACCAATCTTCTTCGCCTGCCCGGTCAGGTGCCTGCTGAAGACCTCCGTCTTCTCTAGGTGGGTCTCGACTATGTTCCTGGCGGTGCTGTTCCCCATGCCCTTGGTGTAGTGCTTGCACTCGGCGCACACTATGTACGGGTAACGGCTCGCCAGCACGTCCATCTCCCACCGCCGCCCCTCGGCCTGGAACCTGTACCGCCTCAGCACGGTGAAGCCGTTCTCCTCGAAGACGTGAGCCACCAGCTCCTCGAACTCCAGCCACCCCAGGCTGACGCTAACCGTCTGGAAGTCTACGCCTAGCTCGACCGCCCTCACGGCCAGCCTCACCCTCTGCTCAGTGGAGAGCTTGACGGCGTCGCCGTCGAGGGTTATGGTCCCATTCCTAGCCATGGTCTCCACGGTTTGGTCGAACGCCGCGTTGGTCACGTTCACAGACTCCCGCACCTCGTCCAATTTGGCATCGCCTGACTGGGTCTTGACGAGGATCGCCTTGGCCACCTGCTTGAGGGCGCTGGGATTCAACTTTACCCGATGTGGGACGCGTTTCCTCTAAATCGTTTGCTCTAACAACCTTCTCCGACCCGGGTGAAAGTGCCCCGGGCTACAGGAAAAAAGGGATGCACATCGACCGCCCAGGCGAGTGTGTGGTTAAAGATGAATTGTAGAGCCGTGAAGGCCTTTCTAGTCGGTAAGGACCGGGGCAGCGGCGAACAGCGTCTCGAGGCCCCTGAGCCTGTTCCTGAGGGTGACCTCGGTTGTGCCTGCGGCCTCCGCCACGTCCCTCTGAATCCGCTTATCGTTCTTCTCAAGGCAGGCCTTGTAGAGCGAGGCGGCCGCTATACCCCTCGGGTCCTTGCCTGAGAGCCCCTGCAGCTTCTTGGCTCTTCTCAGGATCTCGATTGCGTGGTTCTCGGTCTCCCTCCTTAGGTTTAGCTTCGACGCGATGCTGGGGACGAACTTCATCGGGTCGTCGATGGGCATCTTCAGATTCATCTCACGCAGCATGAGCCTATAGGTTCGCGCGATCTCTGAGTGCTCCCTCGTGGACGCCGCGCCGATCTCCTTGAGAGGTCTAGGCAGCTGTGCGAGGCGGCAGGTAGCGTATATGCTCGCGGCCACGAAGGCGTCTATGCTGCGTCCTCTGATGAGGTTCATCCTCAGAGCCTTCCTGTAGAGGAGCGCCGACCGTTCCTTGATGGAGCTGGGGATGTGAAGCAGGGCCGATAAGCGGTCCAGCTCCGCCATGGCGATGCTGAGGTTCCGCCTCCAGGTGTCATCGAACTTGCTGCGATTATCGTATCGACGGAGCCTGTCCATCTGGCGGATGGTCTCGCGATTTAGGCTTTTACCGTTGGCGTCGCGGTAACCCGAGAGAACCGTGGAGAGTCCCTTGTCGTAGAGTGTGTAGGAGTAGCCTACCCCGGTGCGGCTGCGGTTGCTCCTCTCCTCGGTCGTGAAGGCTCTCCACTCCGGGCCTGTGTCCAGATGCCCTTCGTTTAGCACCAGACCACAGCTGCCGCAGACCTCTTCACCCACGTCATGGTCGATGATGATGTTGGTGCTGCCGCATTTTGTACAGGTTTTTGGGGTTTCCCCAGTCGTTGAGTTCAGTTGGGCGTCATTGTACAATTGTATGACCTCCTACGTGGGGCTCATTCTTCTCAGTCGTTTCATGTTCGACTGGCTTTGTGGTGATGAAGACCGAGCCCCCCCTGTCTATGTGACACAATAGCTCATCGAAGTCTATGCCCCGCGTCTCAACTATGTCCGAGATCTCGTCGTCTTCGTTAAGGTAGTAGACGACGATCTGGGTTCCCTGCCAGATCACTGTGGGCCAGACGCCGTCGCCTGATCTAGTGAAGTATTTTCTCATGACTCACTGTTTCAATGTGGGTTAATCACGGTCATAACGATAAGTTTGTAACAAATGTACGTGCAAAATATGTGTAACATTTGAACGTTCAATTTATAACGCAGAGGCGGCTAGACAGAGACATGGGTCTCAACAGGCTCCACGAGAGGCTTGCTGAATACGGGTTCACCAAGGAGGAAGCAGAGACATACGTCTTCCTCGCCGCGATGGGGCCGACCTCGGCGAGCACAGTGGCTAGGCGGTTCAACTACAACAGAATGAAAGCCTACCGCCTCCTGAGAAACCTGGAGGAAAACGGGCTCGTTCACAGCGTCGTGGGAAGACCCGTGCGCTACGTGGTGGCCCCCATAGAGGGCGTCGTTAACAATCACATCGAGGAAGCCTCGAAAAGACTCAGCGAACTAAAAAAAAGCCAGTCAACGGTAATCGAAGAGATCAGGAAACTGGCAAACACGGAGCGGCGCGAGTTAGAGGAGCCCCGCTTCAGGATGTACCAAGGCAGGCAGCGGGTCTACGAGCTGCTAGCCTCCATGTGTGAGAGGTCAGAGAGGGAGATGAGCCTGATAACGACGCCCCAGGATCTTCTAAGGCTCTCTCTTTGGGGATTCGACGAGAGGCTCTTGGAACTTAAGGGCTCCGGCAGGAAGGTCCGGTTGTTGACGAGCGTTGATGAGGACAACCTCCATGAGATCTGGGAGTTTTCCAAGAAGATAGATGTACGCCACATGGTCATCCAGACACCTATCCGTTTCGCGTTGGTCGACGACGACGAGACCCTGTCGTCCGTCGCCATGGACGACTCGATGAGCATGACCACCCAGAACGACACGGGGCTGTGGACCAACTCGCAGAGCTTCGTGTCAACCATGAAGACGTTCTACGACGCCCTGTGGAGCATGGCTCCGGAGGCGGCGACGGTCATCAACACCATACTCACGGGGGAGATGCCCTACGAGTTTAGGACCATCAGAAGCTTCGAGGAGTACCGTGAAAAATTCAGGGAAATGCTTGAGAGAAGCGTCCAGAGCGTTGATATCATCGTAAAGAGCGTCCAAGATCTTCCGTCACCAGTTCCGAGTAACGAGTCGGGGAAGAGGGTGCGGGTCTTGACGGGGATCGTGGAAAGTGACAGCGCCGAGCTGTCAAACATGATGAGATACAGTGAAGTCAAGGACCCTGGAGCAACGACGGACCTTTCTCTGCTAATCGTTGACGGTGAGGAGACCCTGTTGGCCACCTCTGGACAGAACCTGAAGGGGCAGGCGATCTGGTCGAACCTGGACTCCTACGTGGATACCATGAAGGTTGTCTTCGAGGGCTACTGGAGGCGCGGGAAGCCGGCTCAGGATGTTTACCGTGAGGTCGTTGAGCAGCAAAACTACAATGAGGTGCAGGATCTGGTGACGGAGCTGCTGGTAGAGAACGGTCTATCGGTGGAGAGGGACGCAGCCGTAAGAGGCGCCTCGGGAGTCGAGTACCCTTTCAACATCGTTTTCAGTGATCCAAGGAACCCTGTGAATGTGTTTGGTCTGAACCTCATCATCGGTGAAGACGTTTTCAGCCAGGTCTTCGAGCTGAGCGCGAGGAAGATGGATATCAACGCCAAGGTCGTCCTGGCGTCGATAAAACCTTTCCCGGAGGAGATCATCAGCATTGGGAAACTCTATGGGATCACTTTGATCCAGTCCGATACAGCCGTTGGGCTTGTCGAGAAACTCCTGGAATCCCTGTAAAGGGAGTTACTTTATAACCACCGTTCAATGATCAAAGTTATTAAGTTTCAGCTAAGATTATTATCTTACGATGCTTTCCACCGAGGAGATAGACAGTTTCATACACGGCATCAAAACCACCGACCATATCCTGCTTTTCTATGACACCCAGAAAAGCAAACGTAGAATATTGTACAGCTACCTAGCCGAGGGGCTTAAGCAGGGTAAAGGCATCGTGTACATTCACACAGAGGAGACTCCTCAAGATATCTACAAGGGTTTGGCCAGTCACGGTATAGACGTGGAGCCTAACCTGTCGTCTGGGAGCATCTTAACGCCGAGGTACGACGAGTTCTACATCGTCGACGGGAAAGCCGAGGCGCTGAGGATACTGAATAAGTGGCACGAGACAAGCAGTTACTTCCAGTCCAAGGGGCTAGGACTCAGGGCTACAGGGGAGATGTCTTGTTTCTTCAGGGAGGACAAGGTGCGTGAGCTTCTTAGATACGAGTACGCCCTCCAAAAGGTGCTTTCGGTCCCGATGGACGCGATCTGCGCCTACAACCTGAAGACCATAGTGGAGACAGGGTACACCGACGTCATCATGCCTCTCGTCAGGGCTCACGGTAAGGCTGTGTTCACCGCGGAGGGCGGAACCACGGTCCTTGAGCCGGAGAACGTCGAGGACACAGACATCGAGAGGCTTCTCGAGATAAGGATCTAAACCAGGGAACCTGTCGAGTCATAGTTAAAAAATGGGGAGAGGCGCCCCTACGCGAAGGGGTACAGCCGCTTCAGGTTGCCGACGGTCTCCCTTATCCTCTCGTCGGGGAGCTCGAAGGGCTGCAGACTGCCGCCCAGGTATCCCTCGTAGGCCGCCATGTCGAAGAAGCCGTGGCCGCTGAACAGGGTCAGGATCGTCTTCTCTTCGCCCGTCTCCTTGCACCGTAGCGCCTCGTCGATGGTTGCCTTCACGGCGTGGGCCGTCTCCGGCGCGGGGATGAGGCCCTCGGCCCTGGTGAACGTCACGGCTCCGCCCAATGCCTCCAGCTGGTTGTACGCCTTGGCCTTCACGAGGCCGTCCCTGACGAGCAGGCTGATGGCGGGCGCCATGCCGTGGTACCTGAGGCCCCCGGCGTGTATGGGGTCCGGGATGAACTCGTGGCCCAGGGTGAACATCTTCAGGAGCGGCGTGATGCGTCCCGTGTCGCCGTGGTCGTAGAGGAACTCACCCTTGCTCAGGCTCGGGCACGCGGTGCTCTCGACGGCGATGAACTCAGTGTCCTTCTCGGCTCTCCCTCTCAGCTTCTCGCTGAGGAACGGGTAGGCGCCGCCCGCGAAGTTGCTGCCTCCGCCGACGCAGCCCATAACCATGTCTGGGTACTCGTCCACTTTGGCGAGCTGCTTCATGGACTCCTGGCCGGTGACCGTCTGGTGCATGAGCACGCTGTTCAGCACGCTGCCGAGGCTGTACTTGGTGTTCTCGTCCTTTAGGCACTGCTCGACGGCCTCGCTTATGGCGATGCCGAGGCTCCCCGTGCATTCGGGGTCCTCCGCGAGTATCCTCCTGCCCACCTCGGTCCGGTTGGAGGGGCTAGGGTACACTTCGGCGCCGAACAGCCGCATCATCACCTTCCGGTAAGGCTTCTGCTCGTAGCTGATGCGCACCATGTAGACCTCGATGTCGAGGCCGTAGAGCATTCCGGCGAAGCTGAGGGCGCTGCCCCACTGGCCTGCGCCGGTCTCGGTGGTGAGCTTCGTGACGCCTTCACGCATGGTGTAGTAGGCTTGGGGTATGGCCGTGTTGGGCTTGTGGCTGCCCGTGGGGCTCACACCCTCGTACTTGTAGTAGATCTTGGCGGGGGTCTTGAGCGCCTTCTCTAGCCGCCTAGCCCTGACGAGGGGCGTCGGCCTGTAGAGCCTGTAGGCCTCTCTTACTTCATCTGGGATGTCTATGTACCGTTTCTCGGACACCTCCTGCATGAGCAGCTCCTTCGGGAATATGGGGAGCAGCGCCTCGGGCTTGACCGGCTCACGTGTGCCTGGGTCGAGCAGAGGGTAGGGGCGTGTCGGTAGATCAGGGGTTATAGAAATCCATTTCTTGGGTATTTCATCCTCCGTCAGGAGGATAGTCCTTTCCAGTCCAAGTGATACACACTTCTACCTCCTAGCAAGGCTAGGTGCCAACCGAAGAAGCTGACGCGGATAAAAGATTTGTTAACCGAAAAATGGTTAGACGAGGAACTCCGCCACCTCGTCAACGGTCTTTCTCTTGAAGGCGCGGCCCTCGCCGTCCGCGTACCCAAGGGAGACGGCTCCGCTGAGCTTCCAGTCCTTCCCGAGGTACCCCCGGATGGCGTCGTAGGCGTAGTAGACGTCCCCTATCCATAGGCTGCCTAGGCCCAGGTCGTATGCCCGGAGGAGCATGTTCTGGATGGCGGCCGCCACGCTGCGCTCCTCGGTGATCCACCCGTGCTCCCCGCTGTTCCAGACGATGACCAGCACGGGAGCCTCGCTCATGATCCTGCACGAGTTCTTGGATGACCCCGCCTCCTTGACTCCGTGCTCCTCTATGAACCTGTCCAGCTCGGCGTCGAAGAAAGCTATGAAGGCGTCCTTGGAGCCGCCAGTCAGGACGGTGAACCTCCACTGCTCGCCCCGCTTAGCGCTGGGCGCGTAGTTGGCCGCGTCCAGCACTTCCCTGACCAGTTCCATGGACACGTGCTCCGGCTTGAACCTCCTTATGCTCTTCCTGCCCTTTATGGCGTCTATTAGCTCCAAATCGCACACCATATAGGCATCCTGCGAACTCTAGTATTAAGCCTGGATGAAAGGATTGAGGCTGCTGGTAGTCGGGGACAACTGCGTGGACCACTACGTGGAGCTTGGGAGAAGGTTCCCCGGCGGCAACGCCCTCAACGTCGCCGTCTACGCTTCCAAGCTGCCCGGCGTCGAGGCCGACTACGTCGGCGTGCTGGGCACAGACGGCGACGGCGACTTCATGGTCAACCAGATACAAGCACAAGGGCTGGACGCCTCGCTTCTGCATAGGAGGAAAGGTGAGACGGCTGTCACCACAATACTCGTGAGGGACGGTGAACGCGTCTTCGCCGACTACCGTGAGGGGGTGCAGATGAACGCGGTGCTACCCAGAGAGAGCCTCCCAGACGTCTCGGGGTACGACCTCGTCCACTTCACTGTGTGGGGCTTCGGAAGGGAGCACGCCGAGTGGATGAGGGAGAGCCACGGAGTGAAGCTGAGCTGCGACTTCTCCTCCCAGCTCGACGACCCGAGTACAGAGATAATGCCCAGCCTGGACTACAGTTTCTTCTCCGGGGGCGGCCTCATCCGTGAAGGAATAGATCCGGAGGACAAGATACGGGAGCTGAAGGAGAGAACCCGGGGGTTAGTCGTTATGACTCTCGGGGAGCACGGGTCATTGGTCTACGACGGCGAGGAACTGTACCGTGGTGAGGCCCCACCCGTTGAGGTCGTGGACACGTTGGGTGCTGGGGACGGTTATATCGCGGGCTTTCTCTGCGCCAGACTGCGGGGCGAGACCATACCGAAAGCCATTTTAAAGGGTCATGAGGCTGCTAGGGACATCTGTACACGTTTAGGCGCTTGGGGTGGCTAACGCGGGGCGGATGGACATGGATCCTGTGTTCGAGTTCGGCGGGATGAGCGCTTTATGGAGGATAGTGGATGTTCTTCAAGCCGATAGGGAGCCTCCGAAGCATCAGTGGGATGAGCTGCTGGATTCTCCAGGCTATATTGTGTTATCCTCCGAGTTCAAGCCCAGCTTCTTCAAGGAGAAGTACAGGCTAGCCTACAAGCCCTCATCGGAGGCCGCCAGGGAGAAGGCCGTGAACATGGGCGACTGGTATGTCAAACACTATGTAGACGTGGCTGAGCGGAGGCAGGGGCTGGAGGCCTGGCTGATTAACCTCGAGGATAGAGAGGATTTCATGGAAGGCCCGGTGTCGAAGGTCAGGGAGTGGATTCCATCCGAAGTGGAGGGAAGCCCCGTCGTGGCGTTCGCGGTGTTCGACATGGATTCCAGGGGCTACGAGACCATCGTGATCGACCCGCTTTTCGCCATGAGCCTCGGAACCGACTTCGGCGACCTCCTCGCCCACGAGCTGTTCCACAACGTCGCCCGACGGTTCTACGCATACGACCCTGAGAAGGTGGAGGCCAACGACGGCGACATCATGTGGATCCTCAGGCAGCTCAACGAGGAGGGGATAGCCGACCAGATATTCACCCTAGCTTACCCGTCGCGCGACGAACATGTCGCGGACTCCCCCTGGGTGATCCAAGAGATGGACAGACTCATACGGAGGATTGCGATCAACGAGAACGTAGGCGAACTCTCGAAGATGCTCCGCATGACCCCGCCGAGGGCGGGGCACCCGACTGGCCACTACATGGCGAAGAGCATAATAGAGGCCCTGGGCAAGGAGAGGCTTCTAGACACCATCGGAGACCCGTTCGGCTTCATATGGGCATACGACGAGGCTGCTAAGATGCGAGGGCTGAAAAGCTTCAGCCAGGAGACCCTCGGCTACATCGACGGCCTCGCCATGAAGTACGGCGGCGAATAGCTAGAACTTCACCTTGTCGTAGAACCGCCAGGCGCCCATCCTGCGGTTCCGGGCGAGGCTCAGGTAGTAGCTGAGCCACTCCAGCTCTATGAAGAGGGTGAAAGGCGTCGTCAGGTTATCCACGTCGAGGCCCTGGGAGTCGTACTCGATGCATTTGACGCCGTTGCCCCTGCTGAACTCTATGATCGTCTCCTCGAGCCCCCGCTGGCCTCCTCTGCCGCGGAGGAATATGGCTGCTGTTCCCTCTGTGAACAGCTCCAGGGCGCCGTGCCTGAACTCGCTGTAGTCGACGGCGGTGCCGTGGATCCAGCACATCTCCATCAGTGTGCTGAGCGCGTACTGGTAGGCTAGGCCCCAGTTTATTCCTCCTCCCAGCACGAACATCTCGTCATAGTCTTTGAGCTCGAGTCCCTGCCTTTTCGCGGCTTCCTTGGCTTGGGGGATCATCTTGGGCAGTATCTCGGGGAGCCTGGTGACGGTGTCCACCATCCTTGTGCCCACCTGGTAGCCCTTCTCCCTGAATACCGAGCCGAACAATATGTACAGGCTGCCCAGCTTGCCGAGGGTGACGCCGCGGGCGTCCCACCCGAACCCGTGGGACGCCTTGCCGTTGATGACGGAGTCCGTCTTCTGTGTGAGGCCCACTGTGAAAGCGCCTCTCTCCTTGCACCACTCCAGCGCCTCCACGATCTCCTTGGTCTTCCCACTACTACTGATTAACACGACGACGGCGTCCTCGTCGACGGCTGCGGGCCGCTGCTCCAGGAACATCCCGCCGCTGTACGCCTTCACAGGGACCTTGGTGTGCTTGTCGGCAAGGTACTCGATGGGAAGCTGTACGCTGTAGCTTCCACCGCTGCCCACCATGTAGTAGCGCTCATACTTGGACAGCTCCTTGCCCAGCTTCACCAGCGAGGGCTTCTTCTCGACGACCGCGTCGAGGGTCTCCACGGTCACCCCATCCTCCAGCCAATAGGGGCGGTACGTCTCCTCGGTCAAGTAGTCTACGGGTTCACTCATGTGTGGCACCAGATGCCCGAAAGGAACGCATCTAGTTTTAAAAACTTTTCAAAAATGGGTTCGAGTCTATAGCTCGAGGTGCAGGGCTTCCTTGAGGCCCTTGTAGCGGTTCCTTATGGTGACCTCGGTGACGCCGGCGGCGTCCGCGATCATCTTCTGGGTCCGCTTCTCCTCGTTCATGACGCAGGCGATGTAGAGCGCCGCGGCGGCGAGCCCCATGGGGTCCTTGCCTGCGGTGGTCTTCAGCTCCTCGGCCTTCCTGAGGATTTCCACGGCTGTCTGCTGTGTGTTCTCGCTGATGTTCACCTTGGCCGCGATCTTGGGCACCCTGTACTGGGCCTTGGGGATGGGCATGCTCAGGTTCAGCTCCCTGAGGAGAAGCCTGTAGCAGCGGGCCAGGTCCTTCTTGTCGATTGTGCTGACATCGCCGAGTTCGCGTAGGGTCCTGGGCGTGCCTGTGACCCTGCACGCGGCGTAGAGGCTGGCGGCCGAGATGGCGCTTATGCTGCGCCCGCGGACAAGTCCCTTCTCTAGGGCCTTCCTGTAGATGACGGCGGCCCGCTCCTTCACCGGCTTGGATATGTGGAGCTTATCGCTTAGCCTGCTGAGCTCGGTCATGGCGTGGCTCAGGTTCCTGTCTACGCTGGATTGATAGCTCGACCTGATGTGCCACTTCTTGAGTCTGAGCATCTGGAACATCGTGCTTGTCGGGATGGTTCTGCCGAACGCGTCCTTACCTACCTGGCCGATCATCGTGCTGAGGCCCTTGTCGTGGACGCTGAAGCTGAGGGGCATCCCTACGCGGCTGCGGCTGTTCCGCTCGTCCTGGCTGAAGGCCCTCCACTCGGGGCCCTCGTTGATCATGGTGTCAGCCATGACGAGGCCGCATCCGCCGCAAATCCTCTCCCCGGAGCCACCGTCAATAATTATGTGCTTGCTTCCACACTCCGGGCAAACATCCTCGCTACCCTGCCTTGTATTGGGTTTTAACATCATATCATGTGCACCTTTTTTGAGCCTGATGCGCTAGGAATACCCCGAATCACATCGGAATATTTATTAGCGTACAGAGTAGCGATACAGCACCTTTGGCGTATATATACCTTTCGGCTATATTTACTATAGAGTCAGTGCAGGTGGACATAAAATCTAGTATATAATTCCTTTTTGGGTATAGACTGTTGATTTTAAGGTTCCATGGACAACTTTTCAGTATATCCGGTAGTCCGGATAACCGTTTTAACCCTTGAAGACATGAGTTTGTCTATGGCTGAGATACCAAGGGTCAAGATCGCGGTCCTCGGGGGCTCCACCACCATGGGGTCGGGGTTCCCCCGCGGCTACGAAGGCGTCAAAATCATTGCAGATAACTTGGTTTTCGAGACGCCTTTCGGCTCCACAGCGCCTTTCACCCACGGGGAGGTCGACGGGAAGGAGTTCCTGTACGTCGGCTTCCACGGGATAACCCATGAGATAAGGAACACGGAGCCGGACAGCAGCGGCGAACGCGTATTCTACGTGCTCTGGAAGGCAGGGGTCAAGAAGATTCTAGGCACGGCTCTCTGCGGCAGCACAAACAGGCTTCTGGACCCGGGGGACGCCGTGATCCCCGACGACTTCGTGGACTTCACCACCAAGCGGCCCCAGATGCTCATGGCGAACCTCCAAGATAAGGGCCTAGATGTGCCTAGGTACAGCTACAGGCTACACCAGCCCCTCTGCCCCGCCCTCAGCGGGCTGCTCGTGGACGCCTGTGTTGACGCCGGGTTCCCCCGGGTCTTCAAGCGGGGCATCGTGGGCGTGGCCGAAGGGCCTCGGCTGGAGAGCCCCGCCGAGATCAGGCTCAGGTGGCAGAACATGGGCATCGACATAGTGACCATGAATCTGGTGCCCGAGGTCTTCTTCGCGCGGGAGATAGGAGCCTGCTACGCGGCCCTGGAGCTGGTTTCTAACTACGGTGAGGGCCTCGTCGACCCGAGGTGGGAGGGCTCCACCGCGTTCAGCGACTTCCAGAAACGGTGGAGCAGGCCGTCAGCAGAGGCGATTCTCAGCGTCCTGAAGGCTATGGATCCGGATGACGAGAGCTGCGGCTGCGGCGGGCTCCGCTGGGGGAGTATCCTCCTCTAGCCTACCACTTTCTTCATCAGCCCCAGGTGGTTCCCGCCCAGTATCTTCTTTATGTCCACTTCGCTGTACTCCCTGTTCACAAGCTCCCCGGTTATCCTCGGCATCTTGGTGACGTCCTCTAGGCCAACTGGGGTTGATGGGATGCCGTCGAAGTCGCTGCCGAGGCCCACGTGGTCAGGCCCCACGAGGTCCACGATGTGGTCGATGTGGTCCACCACTCTCTTCAGCGTGGCCTGCTCGGGGTGCACGAAGCTTGGGGCGAAGTTCATCCCCATAACGCCGCCGTTCTCGGCGAGCGCCACGATCATCTCGTCCGTCATGTTCCGGGGGTGGCTGCAGACGGCGCGGCTGTTGCTGTGGCTCGCGATGACTGGGTTCTTGGTGAGGTCGAGGACATCCCAGAAGCCCTCGTCGTTGATGTGGCTTACGTCTATTATCATTCCGAGGCGGTTCAGCTCCTCGACGGCCTGGATCCCGAGCTCGCTGAGGCCGCCGCCCGTGCGTCTGTCGGTTACGCCGTCGGCAAGCTGGTTCCGTAGGCTGTGGACGAGCCCCACCATCCTGACGCCGAGGCGGTGAAACACGCGGAGCATCTCTATCCTGCCTTCGATGACGTCGGCCCCTTCGATGCTCAGCAATCCTGCTACCATGCCCTTCCTCTTAGCGTCCAGCACCTCGTCATGGCTCGTGACCGGTGTGAGGGAGCCGCAGCTCTCGCATTCCCTGTAGAACCTGCCGATCATCTCCAGGGCGGTCCTGAGGGGGTGCGCGGGGGTTCTGCTGCGCTCGCTGGAGACCGCGAAGACCTGGCAGTCCACCCCGCCCTCCAGGAGACGCGGGACGTCTACGTGGCCGAGGTTGCTTCTGACTCCCATCCCGAGGTCGCTTCTGTCGTCCCCCATGGAGTCCCGGGGGCGCGTGAACTCGGGTAGGAGACACTTCAGGGTGTCGCAGTGGGTGTCCACGACTACAGCTTCCCCATGTAGATTTATGATGTCCATGGCTTCTCATCCCTATGATGCTTCATGGGGGAATATCGGTTGGCTGGTTTAATAAGCGTCGCAGGCGCCCCTTAGGGCGTGATTTGAATGGTTAAGGTGCCTAAGAACATCAGGGAGGCGTTCACCGCCCAGAGAGTGATCCCCATGGCGACGGTGAACGGGGAGGGCGTTCCCAACGTCATCTACGTCGGTATCTGGTGGTGGGAGGACGAAGAGACTCTCTGTGTGGTAAACAACTACCTCAACAAGACCCTCGCGAACGTCAATGACAACGGCCACGTATGCTTCGTGTGCTACGGCAAGGGTGGGAGCTATCAGATCAAGTGCATGGCCGAGGAAGTGACGGAGGGGCCGCTATACGTCAAGGCTCATAAGTTGGCGACGGAGCGTGAGAGGCCGTTTCCGGGCAGGTCCGCGGTGGTCTGCAGAGTCTTGGAGATATATCAGGGCAGCGGCGGTAAGGGGGCAGGCGATAGGCTAGCCTAGGTCTACCACGGGCCAGATCTGTTTTTAGATTATGAAGCGGCTGGGCTCTTCCTCGCGCTGCTTGCCGAGGCCCTTCTTCATGCCGCAGTCGGTGATGTCTCGGTCGTACTCGACGAACTTGGTGATCATGTCGAGGATGGTGTCGCTCATCTCCTGGAGCTCCTCCTGGGTGAACTGGCTCATGACCTCCGGGCTGTTTACCCACTGCATCCAGCCGCCGAGGCTCTGGCTGAGGGCGCCGAAGCCGTACCGCATGGTCCTGACGAGGTCGAGGCGGTCCTGGTTGCGTTTCTCGCGGAACTCTTTGAGCATGTCCAGCGTTTTCTGGATTCGGTCGATCCAGCTGACGTTCATCTTGTTTCGGGTGATTTACGAGGCGGTGTGTATTAAACTGTGTGGAACAGGTGAGGATTTAAATCCCAGCCATGTTAGACTTTGTCGGTGTTGCCGGGGTCGCTTAGCCTGGAAGAGCGCCAGCCTGGAAAGCTGGTGTCCGCAAGGACCCAAGGGTTCAAATCCCTTTCCCGGCGCCATCTTTCTCCAATAAATAGTTGTTTAGGGAGAGGCGGAGATTGTCTTCATGCTCGTTTGGGGAAGAAGAGCCTCATGGGGTTATCCCGTAGAAGCCACCCAGCGTATTTCTTCGCCTCGTCGAGGCCGAAGGCTCCGTCGTCCACCTTCGAAGCCAGGACTCTCGCGATGTTCTCCTTGGCGATCACCGCGTGGCCGTAGACTCCCTCGACGAAGGCGTAGTCGCCGCCGAAGCCCATGATCTTGTTGGCGGGCACCTCGTCGAGCCACTCGGAGAGGGCGGAGCGGGCCCGGGTGTCGCTGATTATGTGCATCCAGCACATGTCGATGTAGACGTTGGGGAAGTTCTTGGCGAGGGCCCCCAGCTCCGAGGAGTACGGCCATCCTCCATGGAATATGTCGAAAACTGCGTCCTTGTACTCCATGAAGAGGTTGACGAGGTGGGTGGGTTTGGAGTGGGTGACTATGTTCTCGTTTCCCTCCTGGAGGCCCGTGTGGATCTGTATGGGCAGCTTCCTCCTCTCGGCCTCCTGGACTATGAGGTGGACGAGGTAGTCCTGAAGGGGCAGCAGCTCCTCGGCTCCGACGTCTGCTGGAACCCGTTTATCCCCCTTCGGCGGTACCTCGATCCGCTTGAACAGCCTCATCCTGAAAATCTCGTTGAAGGCCTCCTCGGCCTCGGAGAAAGAGGTCTTCTCGAAGAGGAGGGGCCGGTTGTAGGCGGTGGGTATCTTCACTCCCACCACATTGTCTTGGAGTCGGTCGAACCTCGCCTTCACTGCGTTGCACATGTCGTTCAGTGTGTGTATGGGTCCGCCCATGGACCGTCCTATGGCCTCGACGGCGGTCCGGTCCCTCGCCCTGAGGATCTCGTTGAACTCAAGGACGGGGGCGAACAGGCTCCTGTCGACGTCGTAGACGCCGGTGTCCAGTATAGAGATGTCGATCCCGGACATCTCCTTGAGCACCCAAGGGTAGAGCCCCTCCCTGTTCCTCTCCTTCATCCTCTTCGACAGGGTCACGTAGGTGTCTTTGGATATGCCGTCGACACCGTAGAGGCCCCTCGCAGCGGTCTCCAGTGCTCTAGCGTAAGCGGTGTTCCTCGTCTTCTCCCACCAAGGCTCAAAGATCTCCCACCGATCGACGAGGCTCCTCGACGTGTCCCAGATCTTCACGAACTCCTCCTCGGGCATCCCGGCCGAGATGAGGTCCGCGGAGGCGTAGTACTGGTAGAAGGTGGCCAGCACGTCGACCTCCTCACTTACCCGCTCCTTCTCCGGGGGCAGGTGTTCATGGGTGTCGACTACTCTTATTTTTTCGACGTGCCGCCTGATTTCAGAGTAGGGTTCCCGATCCATCTAGGTTAGTTACTCACGGAGCCCTTTTATCTCTTTTACATGATGCTGCATGTCTCTGCAGCACCGGGTCTTGACCAGCCCCGCTTGTGGAGACAGTTTTTAACCCGGCCGGCTATTGTTTCCTGGTGTTTAGTTGGTCAAGATACTTGATGGGGTCTACAGCGTAGACCACAGCGAGGCGAAGAACCACTCCATGGAGTCCTGGATACTGGACTGCGGAGAGGGTGTAGTCCTCGTGGACGGCGGCATGACGGAGCAGCACGTCCAGAACATCGAGAACGAGCTCAGTAGAATCGGCAGGAAGTGGGGGGACGTGAAGCTCATACTCGTCACCCACAAGCACGGCGACCACATCAAGAACCTTCCCAGACTGGTGGAGCTGACGGGTGCCCCCGTGAAGTCGCAGAAACTGGAGGCGCCCCTCATCAAGGAGGCCACGGGCGTCGACGTCGGTGGACTCGAGGACGGGGAGGTGGTGCCGGTGTGCGGCGGCATCGAGGTGATCCACGTGCCGGGGCACTCGGAGGGGAACTGCAGCTACTATCTGCGGAGGCATAAGGCCATCATCGGCGGGGACACCATCTTCGGCGACCCTGAGGGCAACCTGACGCCGCCGCCTGAGCGTTATTGCCTGGACGTGGAGCAGGCCACCAGGGGGATGAGGCGGCTGCTCGACTACGACTTCGACGCCTTCATCTACACCCACGGCAAGGACATCATGAAGGACGCCAAGCGCAGGATCCAGGAGCTCATAGACAGCTGCTGACCCACCCTTTTCTTACTGGCTGCGGCCTCTGAGCAGGTCCAGGCTGCCTATCAGTGAGCCCGCCACGAGCAGGAGCATCGCCACCCCGGAGACGGGTGTGAGGGCCTCGCCGCCGAGCAGGACCAGCCAGAGGGTCGACAGCATTGGCGTGAGGTAGCTCAAGGCGCCCACTATACGGGGGTCCCCGTCCTTCAGCGCCGTGTCCCAGAGGAAGAACGACGCCCCCATGGGGCCCAACCCGAGGAGGAGGACGTACAGCCACTCCTGGGCGGTGGGGATGTAGAGCGCGCCGGAGCCCAGGGCGCCGGCCAGATACAGCGCGGTGGATATGACGCCGGAGGCCAGGCAGAAGCCCCCCACGGCGGAGGTGGGGAAACGTGGGACCCGCTTGGTTAGTAGAGAGTATAGAGCCCAGGAAAGCGCCGCCCCCGCCGCCATGACGTAACCGGCGAGGTATGCCGGGTCGGGGCTCAGCTTCCCCCCCGTGACTATCAGGCCGGCGCCGATGAACCCCGTCAAAGCCCCCACGACGTGGTGGGGCCTAAGCGGGTGGCCGGGGAGCACCACGGGGGAGAGGGCGACTATGAGGAGCGGCCACAGGTAGTTGAGCAGGTTGGCCTCCACGACGGGGGCGTGCTTGAAGGACGTGAATATGAGGAAGTGGTACCCGAATATACCTCCGACTCCAATAAGCCAGGTCCCCGCTGGGAGCCTCCACTCCCTGTGCCTGGGGGAGCTGAGGAGGCCGCTGACCAGCAGGGCGGCGCCCACCTGGAGGAGGGAGGGTACGCTGGTGAGCCGTGAGCCCAGGACGGCGAGGCTGCTCCATATGAGTATGGCTGTGAGGGCGCTGACGGTGGCTCTCCTTTCCATTGAACAACTAATCCGGTGGACGCTCTTAACGTCATCGAGGACCGAAGACCATAACTATTGTCCAGCCCATATCAAGGCTCCATGGGGCTGCGTCCGGCTTGGTGGGGCTACGAGTACACGTTGCTCCTCATCACGTGGCTGGGCTGGGTGAGCATATACCTGGTGAGGAGCGTGCTGCCCCCCGTGCTGCCCGTGCTGTCGTCCGAGCTGGGGCTTTCCCACGCCCAGGCGGGGCTCCTGGAGACGGCTTACCTCATCGGCTACATAGCGATCAAGATGCCGGCTGGGACCCTCAGCGACAGGTATGGGCCGAGGCGGTTGCTCGCCGCCAGCATGCTAGGGTACGGCGCAGCGTCGGTGGCGACCATGTGGGCGAGGGGCTTCGGCGACATCTTCGCGCTCCGCCTCCTCGTGGGACTGTTCCAGGGCGTTCACCTCCCCGTGGCCAACGCGCTGCTCTCCGACAGGTTCGGTGACAGGCAGGGCAGGGCCATCGGCTTCAACGAGTCGGGGCCCAACGTCGGCAACACGCTGGCTTATCCGTTGACGGTGTCCATACTGTCGGTGTGGAGCTGGAGGGCCGCGTTCCTGATCCTGAGCCTCCCCGCCTTCGCGCTGTCTATGGCCGCGCTGCTGCTGATGAGGGATGAGCCTAGGAGGCCCAGCGAGCAGGCTGCTCATGGGAACGGCGTCTGGGGCTACTGGCGGGTCTTGCTTCCCTTCGCGGTCGCCCACGGCGTCTACAACCTCGTTCTCAGGGCAGCCTTCACGTTCACGCCGTCGTTCCTCGTGGAGCACAAGGGGATGGACGTCGTGGCGGCAGGCTTCCTTGCAGCGGTTCTGCCGTTGGCCGGCATTCTGGCCAAGGTCTCCAGCGGCTTCGTCGCGGAGAGGGCTGGGAGAAGGCTCTCCATATGTGGGGCTACGACGCTGAGCGCCGTGTTTCTGGCTTCACTTGCGGCCCTCCCCGGAGACTCGTACGTGGCCGTCAACCTTGTGGCCCTCGGGCTCACCGTGTACTCGTTCTCCCCCATCATCTACGCGTCGACGACGGCGTCCCTCCCCTCGGGGCTGAAGGCTACGGGGCTTGGCGCCGTGACAATGCTCGGTAGCATGGTGGGTGCAGTATCCACATCCCTAGTCGGCGCCCTCATAGACTCCCATGGGTACGGGTTCACCTTCGCCTCAATAGCCGGGGTGACTCTAGCCGCATCGGCGGTGATCTATCTGACGCTTGGGGATTGAGGCGGCGAGTCTCATCCTATTTCCATGGCTGCGCCAAGGAATAATCCAACTATCAGGCCTAGACCAGCTTTCCCAAAAAACGCGCCCAAGACGAAGCCTAATGCCGTTATGACGAACATCTTTCTACCTCTGAACCTGTTCCCGCCGTTCCCGTTGAAGAACTTCCAGTCCAGCCAGTCAACGAAGCTGAGCATATACTTTGGGCTGCTCCTCCTAGCCTGATCGAAAGCGTATACTATTCCGCCTAACACGACGTAAGATAGGACGAGTATTGGTAACGTTATCCCGCTGCTCGGCTCTGCGAAATAGAAGTAAGTCAACGCGATGAGCCCAACGCCGAAGAGGGCCATAAGGACGTAGAAGATGTTGTTGAGGTGTTTCTTGATGAAGCTTCTCCGCTGGTTCTCTAATATGGGTGTGAGCTCGATGTCTTCCGTATCTAGGTTTTCGTTTATGTGGTTCAGTACGCTGATGGCTTTACGTCCAAGTGGCGTCAGGTGATAGAGCCCATCGTCGTCTTTCTCGATGAACCCCGCCATCTCCTTCAGCTGATAGTTTAGTTTGCTGGTGGTTAGCCCGCTTTCGCCGAGGATGCCGCTGTATTTCACTCCTTCAGGCATGTTTTCAAGGATGCATAGGATCTCCCTTCTCTCGCCGTGGCTCAGCACCCTGATTACCGCGTCTTCAACGTTTTTTCGCTGCAATTTTATCATATACGGCTAAAATTACAGGCTTTTAACCTTTCTTGACTGTTTAAACGTGACAAGAATTCTTGTCAAAACGTCCTCATTATTATCAAGATTATAATTCATCATGATGCATACAGTTTTCGCGAGCTAAAAAGAGTAGAAGAGTTATTTCTTCTGTGACATTTCCTCAGTAATCTTGTACCAGGTATCATAGAGCGTAGCTGGAATCTCCTTCTGTGCGCTTTCGGGTTTCCTTACCAATGATAGGGCGCCGGTTGGGCAGGTTGAGACACAGAGCCCGCATCCGATGCATCGATCAGAGTTAAGCGAGACTTTATCCTCTTTTTCTGTTAAGGCCTGCATCTGGCATCTGTCGAGGCAGACTCCGCAGCCCACGCAAGCCTCAGGGTCATGTTCTGCGACGAAAGAGCTTACGACGATCTCAGATGGTTTGGGGTACTGTTGAAGCCCTTTTAGGATCCCGCAGCAGCAGCCGCAGCAACAGCAGATAGCAGAGACGAACCTGGAGTTGGTGGGGTTTAGGACGAGGTTGGCTTCATTGGCTTCAGCTATTTTTTCCATCATCTCTGTCTTGGATATGTATCTTCCCCGACCGGTCTTTACATAGAAGTCAGCGAATTCTCCGAACACCAGACATGTTTCTATTGGTGCGTCACAGCCTCTTCCCTGCTTCCGTTCTTTTGTTCGACAGATGCATGGGGCCACCGCAAACGTGTCGTTTGCCTCGACGAGTTCCTCTACCTGTTCATATGGGAGCATCTCTAGAGTTGGCTCTATGCTTTGCCCGATGGGGATGGTGCGTAGCTGGTTCAGCTTCCATGACCCGTCTCGTGGTTCATTGGTGTCCCAGTAATCGTTCAGGGCCTCGAGGAGGCCTTCATTCAGGTTGTTTACCTGGAACTCGTATATTCCTATGACCCAGGGCGCCGCCTGATAAAGGGCGGGACCCTTCGGTGGCTGCACCGAGAATATCAGGCCTTTCATAGCCATCTCGTCGAGCAGTTTCTCTGTTTTTGGGGCTGAGAGTCTGGCTTTTTTAGCTATGGTCTTTGCGTCTTCTTGTTTCAGGGTTAGATGGGTGGCTAGTTCAGCCTCTTCTGGCGTGAATAGTTTTTTGAGTAAACGTATGTGAGCCCCAGTCTTGCTTGGCGAGAATCCTCCTGGAAGCCTATCCAAGTGTTCGGCTAATCTATGGTAAGGCTCTTCCAACGAACCTGCGCAGTTGTCTGGGTTAGGAGTCTCCTCTATCCTGTCATCGCTCATCTTGCTTCACCAATAACCTTCGATTGGCTGCTGAGAGCTATAAGATTATGGCGAACAGAAGATAACAACATTTTATTGGGTTAGGGGCACATCTTTACTCCCCAAACAGACTCATTAACAACCGCAGATATTTTTACATCCTTTATTTTGGGCTATTATCGTTTGCCCTCTGACATGTGCTGTTGACATATCTTCCAGCTCCCGCCGCGTTTCTCTAGAACTCCCGTCCATCGAATGTCTTTCGCACCCCAAGGCTCTCCATCGAATTCTCCGTCATCGTCAACTATGGCTGAAAACCAGGCTACCTCTCCCGTCTTTGAGATTACAATTCTTAGGTTTCTGATATCAAATCCTGTAGCTTTGTTTCGTGGGTCCATCCATCCATCCAGGAATTTTTCAAACTCGTTCCATCCTACGACGGTGCTCGAGTCTGGAAAATATGTAAAGAAGTCATCGTCTTTTGCGAAGATGCTTTCAAAGAGTGCTCGATCTTTGGTTAGAGCCCACCCGAAGGAATTGTGGAGTATTTCAGTGATTTCGTGCTCATCTTTTGTCTTATCTGAACTGGGCAAATCTAGTCAACATGGAAACATTTGATTGTGTATGTATAAACATATAGTGAGTAATGGAATAGAAGAAAGAGTGAAAGTGATAATTATAAATGTAGAAAATGAAAGTGGGTTTGGGTTCGGAGGTAAAACTTTTACTCCGAGTCTTTCTCTCAAAACCCATGACCCATGTCGCCGCGCTCTGGATGAGGTTCAGCTCACGGGATAAGGCTGAGGCGGCTGCCCATCGCTTCAGGGAGTGCCCCAAGGTGCAGTTTTGGGGGAACCATGGCGCCGAGGCCTACATCGTGCTCGCCGTTGACGAGGACGGCAGGTTCTGGTCTGACTACGTCGTGGAGCACCCGGAGACGAGCTTCGGCGGCGTGGAGGCCAGGCTAGCCTACGTCGAGGGTATCAAGCCCACTGAGATTCGTGTCAGCCACGAGAAGACGGAGGGCGACGTCACGCCGTGTGACAGCGTGTGCCGCACCTGCCCTACTTACGGGACACCCTGCAGCGGTTGCCCCTCGCTGGACCTATCCTAGGCACTCGTCCACCAGGGCTGAGGCGAGGGTTCCAAATTGTTTGGACTTTTGTCACTCGATGACAACTCGTTCGACGCCAGAGGAAATCTTAATTTACGGTGGGGCGCTATTTGGAGTTGATTCCATGGGAGTACACATCGCGGTAGTGGGAAACGGACGGATAGGCCGTCCGACGGCGTACACTCTCCTCAACGAGAGGCTAGCGGAAGAGTTCTCAGTCGTAGACACCAAGCCGGGCTTCGCATGGGCCTTCGGCGAAGAGCTGAACCACGTCGCTGCCAGCCTGAAGTACGACGTCAAGATCAACACGTACGAGGAGGACGAAGGGGTGGAGGGGGCGGATCTCGTCGTGGTCTGCCCCGGGAAGCCCCGTATACCGGGGGTTCAGATGGATCGGAGGGACCTGGTCGCGGCGAACGCCGAGATCATCAACCACGTAGCGGAGGTCATGCCTCCCCGCAACCCCGGGGCCAGGTGGGTGATAGTCACGAACCCCGTCGACGCCATGGCGACGCTCTTCCGGAGGGTCTCGGGGGCCGAGTTCGTCATAGGCACCGGGGATCACCCCGACACCCTCCGCCTCAGAACGAAGCTCTCCAGGGACCTCGGGGTACCGGTCTCGAGCGTCGAGGGGTTCGTCGGGGGCGAGCACGGATCAGCCGCCTACCCCCTCTGGTCGACCATCAGGATAGCGGGTACGGCCCTGGACGACTACCTCTCGGAGACGGGTAAAGGCCTCGACAGGGAGGGGGTCGTGGGGTACGTGAGAGGCGTTTCCAAGAAGGTGGTGGACATCATCGGCGGGACGGAGGTGGGCCCCGCGTCGGGGTTCAGGGACGTCGTGAGGTCCATACTCCAAGACAGGGGGGAGGTCTACAGCGTGGCTCAGCCCCTGAAGCTGCCGGGCCTACCAGAGGAGGTGAACGTTAACGTGCCCACGCATGTGGGTTTGGAGCTGGGCCCCAACATGTGGGACACGCTCCCCGAGGAGGAGCAGGCCAACATAGTCGAGGCGGCTAAGGCGATACACGCTAACTATATTACGGGTCTCGGGGCCGTCGGGAAAGCCTAAGCCTTATCCTAGGATCTCGTCTACCATGCCCGCCACTATCTCGGCGATGGCGGGGCTGCAGGTGAGGCCTGGAGACTCGATGCCCACGAGGTCGATGAACCCGGGTAGCCCCCGGTCCTCCTCGTGCCTTATCACGAAGTCCCTGACGGGGTCGCCGGGGCCCTGGAGCTTGGCGCGGATGCCGGCCATGTCGGGGTGGAGGTCCTCCGGCTTCACCGACGGGAAGTACCTGACCACGTCGCTCCAGAATGGCATCTTCTCGCTCTCCACGGCGTAGTTGATTCCGTCGACGTAGAAGGCGTTGGGGCCGAAGCGCAGTCGGCCGGTGAGGTCGGGGACGCTGTGTATGCCGAGGCTGGCCGCGTCCAGGGGCGGCGGCGGGTATACCAGCATCTGCGCCGGCGGCTTCCCGGTGAGGCTGAAGTACTCTCCCTTGCTCCAGTGGATCCTGTAGCCGGCCTCGTCTATGTCGATGCCCGTCATCGCTGCGACCCGGTCCGCGTAGAGGCCCGCGGAGTTGATGACCACATCCGCCTCCACCTGGAAGGCCTCGCCTCCGCTCACCATGCTCACAACGTAGCCGCCCTTGGTCTGCTCTATGCCGGTGACCTCCGTGTCCAGGACGAGGGGGTCTGAGCCGGCCTTACGGCGGGCCTCCCTGTGGAAGTGGTCCATGAGGCCGTGGGCGTCCAGGATGCCGGTGGTGGGGCTGTGTATGGCGGCGTCGGCCCTTACGTTGGGCTCAAGCATGTGTACCCTGTCGGCGTCGATGAGCTCCAGGTCGCGGGCCCCTATGTCCCTGGCGTGCCTGATGATGCCCTCCAGCTGCTTGACCTCGGCCTCGCCGTTGGCGACGATGATCTTGCCGCACCGCTTGTAGGGGACCTTGTGCCGTTCACAGATCTCGTAGATCATGGGGTTGGCCTTGACGCAGAGCTCGGCCTTCAGCGAGTCCTTGGGGTAGTAGATGCCGGCGTGGATTACCTCGCTGTTCCTGCTGCTGGTGCCCTGGCCGTAGACCTCCTCTTTCTCCAGGATGTACATCTCCCGGTTCTTGGACGCGATGGCTGCTCCGATGGCGAGGCCCACCACGCCTGCTCCGACCACCACGACGTCGACACGGTCCAAGCTGAATCACAGAACATCCTGTACGCTTGCTTAAAGCTGGTTCGATGAGGAGTGCTACAACTAGGCTTACCTGCGCCGCTCCCCGTAGAAGACGTTAATAGTCATCGCCCATGAGGGCCTTCGCAGACCCGACGGCGAGCCTGTACGATGTCGCCGTCAAGATGGCGGCCACGAGGAGCGAGGCGGCGAACCCGGCCCCGACGGGGAGCCGGTCCCAAGCCATTGAAAGGCCGTAGGGCGCGATCGTCGCAACGACGCACAGCATCAGTACGATGACGCCCACCAGAGTGCCGGCGCCCGAGACGAACCGGGCCCTAGGCACCGCCGTGAAGTCCACGAACCTTATCCCCAAGAAAACCCCGAGGACCCCTACCTCCATAGTGACCGCGAAGACCAGCGCCGACACCAGCGCCATCTCCGCCGCGCCGGGATCCGAGACCAGCCAGTAACCAACCAGCAGCGCCAGGACCATTGGCGCCGACACCAGTGCCGTGAAAGCCCACTTGGCCTTGACCAGGTATGTCGAGGAGACAGGCGATGCCACCATCCCGCCGAAGTTCGCGCCCTCCTGGCCGAAGGAGACGAGGCCCAGATAGAACGCGAAGAACGCCGCGGCGTAGCCCATCTGCGTGATGAACCCCACGCCCTCCTCGACTCCCACGTTTCCGCTCAGGAAGGCGGGCCCCGCGTTGATGGTCGCCATAACGATCATCATCATAGGCACCGCCAGAACCCTCATCATCTCCCTGCGCCGGATCAGCGACCTCACGTCCTTCTGGACGATGACCCAGACCTGTCCGCCTCCCCGCCACAGACCCCTCGAGGCGTCGCCGGGGGCGGCCCCCGAGGCGTAGGACGCTGCCTCGGGCACCCAGTACCTGGCCTTGAGGCTGACAGCCGCCCCGAACATCGCGGCGGTGAACGCGGCGCTGGACGCCACGTAGAGGGTGAGGCTAGCCGGCTCCCAGGCGATGTACGAGTTGAGCGCCATGGAGGGCCAGAGCAGCGGGATGAACCAGACCTGCTCAAGGGTCACCGAGAACCACCGGAGTATCCTCAGCAGGTAGACGAGGTTGAAGAACATGGAGAACACCACGAGGAGCAGGAGGTTCCCCAGTTGCCTCACGAAGTTGCCGATCCCCGCCCCGCCGCGGCGGCGGTAGCCGCCCCTGTTCATCAGTGCCCTCACCGACTCCATGAAGAATGTGCCCAGAGCGGCGCCGACGACGCCCATGGCGAAGGAGACCAGCCAGAGGCCAGGGTCCCTCTTCAGGTAGGCGAGGCCGAGGGCGGCTCCGTACATGAGGGCGGCCAATGGCAGGGAGAAGTAGAGGTTGGCGAGGCTGGACGCCGCCACGTACTCTGGGGCCCCTATGGGCAGCCAGTTCACCATGTCCGTCGTCGCCGTGGACTCGGCCTGGCCGTACTCCGTCATGTAGCCGTACAATATGTTGCTGAAGGCCATGAAGGAGGGCAGGAACACCAGGAACTGGGGCAGCGACGCCTCCAGGCCCGTGTCCTTGCCCCCAAGCATGCCCACGATCATCACGGCGGAGACTATGAACGCGGCGGCGGAGACCAGGAAGTTGGAGTAGCCAGGGGAGGCGGGCTTCCCCGTCTTGGACTTGACCCTCGCCGCTGACACTATGAGCACCCGCGTCAGCCCAAGCGAAACGTCAAGGTCCACGCCTGTCACCCCGCGAGGGCGTTCACTATCTCGTCTATGCCGCTGACCTCGGTGAGCTCCAGGAACACGTCTTCTAGGGACGACCCCGGGTTGGACGCGAGGTTACGTATCTCGGCGGGCGTCCCCTCGACGATCTTCTCACCCCTGTGGATGACGCAGAGCCTGTCGCAGAGGGCGTCGGCTATCTCTAGGGCGTGGGTGCTCAGGACGGTGGTCGACCCCTCGCAGGCCAGCCTCCCCAGCAGGTCCTTCACTATCCTCGCGGACTTGGGGTCCAGGCCGCCGAGGGGCTCGTCCATGACCAGCACTCTCGGCCTGTGGAGGACGGCGCCTATGATGGCTACCTTCTGCTTCATGCCGTGGCTGTACCCGTTGACCATGTCGTTCTCCCTGCCCTCAAGCTCGAAGGCCCTCAGGAACTCCCGGATGCGCCTCTCCTTGGCGGCCTGATCCACCCCGTACACCCTGCCCACGAAGTCCAAGTACTCGTAGCCCGTGAGGTACTCGTAGATCATGGGCGGGTCCGAGACGTAGCCGAGGCCTCGCTTGTAGATGACGGGGTCGTCTCGGAGGGCGAGGCCGTTCACCGTTATACCGCCTGTGTCCGGCTTCACCAGCCCCATGATCATCTTCAGAACCGTTGTTTTCCCCGAGCCGTTGGGCCCTAGGAGCCCGTAGACTTGGCCGCTCTCTATCTCCAGGCTCAGGCCGCTGACGGCCCTGACGTCTCCGTAGGTCTTGGAGACTTCCTTTAGCCTCACGCTGACGCTATCCGACATCAGGCTTGATCAACTCCCTCCGCTTATAAAGGACGTGAGAGCCGTGCACCGTGCAGCCCCCTCGGGATGCAGTCGCGTGCAGCCACCAAGTCGACACGGTCCAAGATAAATCACAGGACATGCAGTACGCAGGCTAAAAGACGGTTCGTCGGCTGCTGAGTCCTCCGGCGTCTTTTCGTTAACGTTTTATCCACCGTAACTAAACATTTTACGGCGTGACTGGGAGAGACAAGCTGTACTACCTGCTTGGGGTGCTGCTCCTTTTGGTGGCTGTTTTCATAGACAGGGATCTCTCTGACGCTCAGGAGCTGTTGGACGGCGCCGTGATCTTTTTCGCGCTGATGATTGGAGCCGTTTTCATTATCTACATAAAAGAGAGGGGAGGCACCGGGCCCTACGTGCCCGGCTAACTGGAAAGAGGTTTACTTGACTTCCCTGTACCACTCCTCTGGGGCGCCGTCCTTCGCGGGGTCGTATCCGCTGGGCAGCAGCTCCTCGATGCCTAGGATCTCGGTGATGAAGACCTCGACGACTCCCTTGACGGTGGTTCCCTCGGCGAGGTGGCCGCCCACGGTGGGGACGTCCCAGGCTCCGCCGATGACGTAGTGGATGGCTGGGAACGGCTCGGGTTCTCCGCCGACGAGCCTGGTGTGGATCATGCCGCTCATGGCTACGAGCATGCTCAGGTTCTCGAAGCTGGCGGCTGACTCGTTGTGCCAGTTAGCCGGGTCGTGGGGGTCGGGGCACCACATGTACATCTTGGCTGGGCTGAAGCCGCCCATGAAGGCGGCGTGGATCTTGCCGAACCTGATGCCCTTGTCCTTGGCGAACCGTTGGATGGCCGTGTAGACGTCTGCGCCTGTGGTCATCCGTAATATGAACTCGCGGCCGCGCCTGCACTCGACGCTGTGGTACTCGGCGGGGTGAGCCGCGTCTCTCTCCCATGGGTCCTTCATGTCAGTTCAGGCTTCCATGTGGGAGCGGCGGGATAAAACCTTTGAACCCGCTAGTTAACGATATATCCTAGTTGAGGCTCTTTCCTTTTTATGGATGTAACAGTTGACCCGTGTGGGAGGGAGGGTCACAGCAACTGCGTGGTCCTGAAGAGGATACAGTATCTCACGGAGACAGAGGAGCACGTAGACCTCGACGAGGTGAACAGGTTAATCGAGTGGGTCAAGGCGAGGGAGAGGCTGCTGAGGGAGAGCCGGCAGATGCTCGAGCAGAGACGCATGAGAGACGCACTGAGCAGGAAGATGGAACCTCAGAAGGGCTAATCGAAGAGGCGTCTCTACCACTTCTCGTGGCTGACGACCGCGTCCATGGGCTTCCTGTCCTTGGGGCCCGGGGCCTCGGCGGGGTACCCTATGGGGAGGAGGGCGACGACGCGTACGTCGTCCGGGACGCCGAGCTCCGCCTTGACGGTGGCCTCGTCGAACTGGCCTCCTATCCAGCAGGTGCCTAGTCCCTGCTCGGCGGCGGTGAGGACCATGTGCTCCATGGCGATGCCCATGTCGAGCATGTAGTAGGGCTGGCCTGCGTTGCCGCCGCTTAGCTCGGGGTGGGCGCAGCCGACGATGATGACGGGGGCGTCGGCTGTCCAGTCCCTCTTGGTAATGGCTCTGCGTTTTGCCTCGTCTGTTACTACGATGAAACGCCAGCACTGCTGGTTTTTCCAGCTGGGGGCGAGGCGTGCCGCCTCGAGGATGTAGTCGAGCTTCTCCTTGGGTACGGGGTCGGGCTTGTAGCTGCGGATGCTTCTCCTGGCGCGTATGGTGTCCATGAGGGGCATTAGCTTACCCTTAGGAGCTCTTCGAGGATGCTGAGCTGGGTGGGGTTTGCCTTGACTATGTCTGTGCTGCTTAGGAGGCCGACGAGTTTGTCGTCTTCCATGACTGGGAGCCTGTTGATGTTGTTGTCTGCCATGAGTTTGGCTGCCTCGGTGAGGTCGGCGTGGGGGTCTATGGTGATGAGGGGGGCGGTCATTATGTCTTTGGCCCAGATGGTGGCTGGGTCCATGCGGGGCTCTACGATGCGTCTCATTATGTTGGTCTCGGTTATTATGCCGACGGGGCGTCCGCCTGCGGTGACGATGACGCTTCCTATGTCGAACTTGTTCATCTTCTGCACCGCTGCGTGGACGGTGTCGTCGGTCTTGACTGTCTTGACGTTCTTCGCCATGACGTCTCTTACCATGATTAATCCGCTCATAGAATCACTTGTGGATCAATCGATGCCCCAGATAATAACGTTTAGTAGATGTCACCCGGCTACAGGCTGACCCAGCCCCTCTGGGTCTATGTCGTTGGTTGCCGCACTCATAATGTTGGGAGTTGGTTGGCCTTGATCCCGTGTCTCTTGAGGATCGCCTTGAAGACCGCTTCGAGCCTGTCCTCGGAGTCCTTGGGCAGGGGCTTGGGTGTGTGCTCCCGCAGGGTCTTGTCGGCTTTCTCCCTGGCCCGCTGAGTGGCGTCCTTTGACCCTGCTTTGCCCCAGGCGTCCGGTGAGAGCCTGTCGATCACGTCGCTGGGCATGAACCTCTCCTTCCTGTGGTGGTCTCTGGTGTGTCTCTCCGCGAGGAAGTGGCCTCCCGGGCCGACCTTGGAGATGACCTCTGTGGCCAGTGTCTCCTCGTCCACCCGTATCCCGTCTATGAGTCTGTAGGCTGTCCCGCAGAGCTCGTTGTCGATGACCAGCTTCTCGAGGCTCTGGCAGTTCTCGCTGGCCTGCATCCCGGGGCCAGACACGACGTTGACCCGTGACATGGCTGCGAGGAGGATGCCCATCCCCGACTCGAAGCTGCTCTGGGCGTCCACCGTCTTGGAGTCGCTGAGGCCCAGGTAGCCGTGTGTGGGCACCCCGTAGTGTTTTCCCATCTCGGCGAAGGCGCATGCCGCCATAACGGCCTCGACAGCTCCGAGGCGGGCCGTGCAGTGCCTCATGTCGAAGACGCTGGGTGAGCCCCCGTAGACCACCGGGGACCCGGGTTCCGCTAGCTGGCTGATGACGGCGCCGCTGAGGAACTCGGCGTTGGCCTCCACGATGGTGCCGGCGATGGTGACGGGGCTGGTGGCGCCCATCTGGGGCGCCGGTATTATCTCTGCTGGTATGCCGTACGCAGCGCAGTCCAAGAGGTTCTGGCAGGTGACGTCGCTCCACATGAGGGGGGACGAGGGGCAGCAGTCGAAGATGGCTCGCGGCGCCCCCGAGAGCAGGTCTCCTCCGCCGGCGACGGCCTCGAGCATGTTCTTCATGTCTATGAGGCCCTCCTTGGTGAAGGCCCCCGTGACGATGGGCTTCGACGAGTTCTTGAGTATGACGTAGAGCCTGTAGAGGTCGGAGATCTGGTCGGGGACGTCCGCTGGGACCATGGCGGTGCTCTGGGCGTGGATGTGCTCCAGGGCGTCGGTGAGGCGGACCAGCTCCTTGAAGTCTCTTGCGTTGGCTCTACGCATCTCGCCGGTGTCGCGGTCTGTGAAGAATATGGCGGCTGAGCCGGGGTTGTAGATGACGTTGTCGCCTCCCACCACGTGGGCCTCGTCAGCCTCCCGGGTGTACAGGTTGAACGACGCGGGGGCCTTCTTTATGGACTCCTCGACTAGGCTCTGTGGCATGTGGACCACGTCGGCGTCGACGGTGCAGCCGCTGTCCATCAGCAGCTCCAAGGCCTGCCTGTTGTTCACCTTGACCCCGGCCTTTTCCAGGACCTCCAGGGAGGCCGTGTGGATCGCCTCGCGTTCTGGTCCGGTGAGGAGGGTTAGCTTGACCATTCTAGGTTCCCTCCATGAGTCTCAGGGATGCCTCGACGGCGCTTAGGGCGTCGAGGCCGCAGGCGTCTGCGCCTATCTCGTTGACCCAGTCCTCTGTGACGGGGGAGCCTCCCACTATGATCTTGAGTCCCTTCCGTAGCCCCGCTTCCCGCAGCGCCTCTATGACTTCCCTCTGCTTGGTCATGGTGGTGGTCATGAGGGCGCTGAGGCCGAGGATGTCGGGGCGGTGCTTCTTCACGTTGTCTATGAAGGTCTGGGTGGGGACGTCTGCGCCGAGGTCGATGACCTCGAAGCCCGCGGTGCTCAGCATGGTGGCGACTATGTTCTTGCCTATGCTGTGTATGTCGCCCTCCACGGTGCCTATGAGGAACCTTCCAACCTTCTTCCTGGTGGCGCCGCGTCTGACGATCTCCCGGTTGAGGACCTCGGCCCCCGCCTCCATGGCTTGGGCTGCGGCGATGAGCTCGGTGATGAAGGCTTCGCCGGTGCCGAAGCGGTCCCCCACCTCCCTGAGGGGCTTGGCTAGGCCCTCCTCCAGCGCCACCACGGGGTCGACGCCCATCTCTAGGGCCTTCTGGGCTAGGGTTCTGGCCTCCTCGGGGTCGAAGTAGAGCACCGCTTCCCTGAGGTCGCTTAGTATCTGCTCTGTCATCACCTCTAGGTTCTTGGTAAACGTTAAAACGTTTTTCAAAAGTTTTTGACATTATTTATGTGATCCCGCTGCAGGTCAGATCTGTTTTTATTTTTCTTCGAGGGTTTCTTGGATTGCTCTGAACTGTTCTAGTGCGTCTTCTAGGTTTTCTATGATCTCTGCTGCTAGTACTTCGGGTTCTGGTAGGTTCTTGAGTTCTTCTAGGCTTTCATTTTCCGTGTGTTGTTGGTTTTACTGGTTTTTCGGGTATGCTTGTTTTATCAGTGGCATTATTTCGTCGAGGTCTGTGTCTGGTTTTTTGTTAAGCTGTATACTCTGCGTCTTCCCCTTTTTCTGGATTCGATGAAGCCTTCTTTTTCCAGTTCCTGTAGCTTTGCTCTTGTCCATGACTCTGAGTACCCTGTTCTTTCTTTCACGATCTTATGTAGCTCTGTGAAGCTCATCTCTTCCTCTTTCATGAATATCTCGAATGATCTTCGGAGGATGTGGTTGTCTGCGTGTTCCTTGATCTTCCTGAGTTTAATGCTGATTCCGTATCGTACGTATAGGTCTGATAGCTTGTCTAGAAGAAGATTAGCCCACCTGCCTGAGTCTTCTTGGCTGAGGCATTCTTCTTCCACTGTTTCCCAGTTTATATCTGTCTCTATGAGGGTTCTGATGTCTTCGAGGTCTGCTTCTCTCTCGGTGATTCCTTTGAATAGGACTATGTCTTCGGGGGACATGAGGTGGATGCTGAGTCTGCCCATGTCTCTATAGTGGTTGGCTCTTGCTACTACCGTGTCTTTGACGGTTAATGCGTTGCACACGGTTTGGTTGAATAGGTCTAGTTGTATCCCTGAGTCTGCTACCATTATCGCTGACGCGCCGATGTTCCTGTATTCTTCGCCGAGGTCTTCAGTTAGTTTTATCCTTGCTTTTTTAGCTGCGTCTATGAATTGGCTGAGGGCTTTAGGGTCGAGGAACACGATGTCTATGTCTTTGGTGGATGGTTTTAAGCCGTAGAACATCATGGCTCCGCCTCCTATGAGGTATATGTCTGTTTCTTCTTCGAGGTGTTCTGAGATGCTGCTGAGTGTGGCGGTTAGTGTGGGTTCGCTGTAGATGTTTCTTTCACTCATCGCTGTACTCCCTGAGTTTTTCTGTGAATTCGGTCCAGTTGAGTAGGTATTCTGGTTTTTCTTTGCCTTCGGTTTCGATATAGGTTTGTGCTGCGTCTGTTACCGTTGATGACTTGAGCCTGTACGCTTTCTTATTGAGGTATTCGGTGTCTATGTCGTCTTTGTTGAGCATCCAGGTGATGAGTAGTGGGAGGGTGTTCTGTTTTCCCTCAGCGAGTACGTGGTTGATTATATGGTCTTCGAGTCTGAGTTTTTCTTTGGTGTTTGTGTATAGGTTTCTGGGTGTGAGGAAGAGTGCCCCGTAGTCTTTGAAGGCGGATATGCCTGTGGGTTGGAGGCTTAGTGTTTTTGTTGTCTCGAAGATATATGTGTCTTGGCATCCCCATTTGATGAGGGCGTCGTCGGCGATTTTTGTGGCTTCTGTCTGGTGGATATATTGTTGGTATGCTTCTATGAATTGGGTGATTTTCTCGTGTCTGGGGGTGATTGTTATTGTTTCGTTTCTCTGGATGATGCCCATGCCTCTCACCTTGTCCATGTAGCTCCATAGGGTGCGGTAGGATACGTTTGATGCTTCTAGGAGTTCCTCGGCGGTGCGTATGTTTTGGCATGTTATGGTTGTCAGTATGGTGGTTCCTTTGTTTGCGAGTATGTCATGGTTGAGGTGTGGGGTGTCTAGGATTAGTGTTCTTAACGTGGATGCGTGGAGGGTGTCTGCGATCTGGGGTTTTTTCTCTCGGTTTTTTCTACGCTGGGTGATGAAGCCTTTTTTCTCTAGTTTTTTTAGGGTGGTGGATGTGTAGCTTAGTGATGTTGATGTGGTTTGGGCTAGCTCTGATATCGTCTCTGGGTTGGTGAACGTTATTGCTCTGAATATCTGTAGCTCTTTTTTTGTTATCTCCATCTCCAACACACCGCGCTTTGTATACTTTTTTTAAAGTGATATATATAATGGTTTAGTTTTTTTATACAGGCTGCGGTGTTATTCTTCTAGTGTTTCCCGGATGGCTCTAAATTGTTCTAGGGAGTCTCCGAGGTTTTCTATGATTTCTGCTGCTAGTATTTCTGGTGGGGGTAGGTTTTCGAGTTCTTCTAGGCTTTCGTCTTTGATCCATGTGATGTCTAGGTTGACCTTGTCTCGCTGGCGAGTTCATCGTAGAAGTATGCCTTGAACCGTTGGTGTGTTCCCTCTTGGTAAGGGGTAGTGTTACTTGATGTGTGTATGGCTCTCACGATCGTTAACCTTGTGGGTACAGCTGATCTAGGTCAGCGAGTGAATCTGGTTAGATTCGCTGAACTGGAGCACGTGCTGTTTGATCATGAGGTCTATGGGGGCCGTGTGGCTTACCTTAAGGCCCCGGGGATGATAGCGTCAACGCGGCGAAGTACTTGGTTGAGCAGGGGCGGGTGGATCCGGGGAGGACGGCCATAAGGGGCGGCAGCGCGGGCGGGTACATGACCCTCTGTGCGTTGGCGTTCAGGGACTTCTTCGGGGCGGGGGCCAGCTACTACGGCCTCAGCGACCTGGAGGTGTTCGTGGGGGACACCCACAAGTATGAGAGCCGGTACCTGTTCAGCCTGGTGGGGCCGTACCCGGAGAGGAGGGATCTGTATAGGGAGAGGTCGGCCATTAACCACCTGGACGGGATCGGTGTGCCCATGATCGTGTTCTAGGGGTTGGAGGACAGGGTGGTTCCGCCTAACCAGGCGGAGCTGATGGTGGAGGCTTTGAGGGGGAGGGGTCTGCCCGTGGCGTACATGGCCTTCGAGGGGGAGCAGCACGGCTTCAGGATGGCGGGTAACATCAGGAGGAGCCTGGAGGCGGAGCTCTACTTCTACTCCAAGATATTCGGGTTCACCCCCGGCGACGAGTTGGAGCCCGTGCACATAGAGAACCTAGAGTGAGGGACACCGGTTAACGTGTAAACGAGTCTCCAAGCCCCATTAACTCCTCGTGGACTCTGCAGACTGAGCTCAACCACCTCAATCATTTCTACCGGAACTAACTGCTAGAGGTTAGATCAGAAATTTTCTAGATTTTTGGTTAAACGGTTTCTTGATAAGCTGAGAGGGGAGATAGTACTCTGATTTGATATCGGAGCCGGAGATCGTGAATCTGGTCGCTACAGCTGATCTTGGGCAGCCGGTTGATTTGATTCAGGTTTCTATGTTGCCTGATATTATTTTCGATCAGGAGATCTATGGTGGGAGGGTGGCTTATTTCAAGTCTTCTGATACTTTCGGGAAGGTGAGTATTTTCTTCTCTGGTAAGCTGATTAGTGTGGGTTCAAGGAGCGAGGAGCAGGCTAGGCATGATCTTCTACTTGTTCGAGATTTTCTAGTCAGTCATGGGATAATTGAGTCAGTTGAATTAAGTCCTTTGACTCGGAATATTGTGGCTACGTTGAATCTTTCGGTGTCAATTGATCTGGAGTTGATGTCTACTGATGTTAATGTAATTTATGAACCTGAACAGTTTCCTGCTGTTATTCTTAGATATAATAATCCAAAGGGTACATTTCTAATTTTTCATTCAGGTAAAATTGTGATCTCTGGTGTTAGATCTGTGAAAGAACTTTACGATTCAGCCAATTATATAACTACCATTGTTGATAACTTTGTTTGAATTATTATATGCCCACACTAACGATCTAATTTTTAGTTTTTTTCAATTGTTTTAGAAATGTTTTAATTGTCATAACGAGCCATATTTGATTCAACTGGGGTTCTTTGAGCGTGGAATTTAACTTGGAGCCGGTTAAGCGGAAGAGGGGTAGACCGAGGAAGGTTGGGCAGTCTAGGCTGGCGAACGATGTGAAGGTGACTAACGGGGTTAATGATCGGGGTGATCTTGGTGGCTGGCTGTGGGGTGCCGCTGATATATTACGGGGCGCGGTGAGGGCTGAGGATTACCAGGATTTCATGCTGCCTCTGCTGTCTTTCAAGCGTCTGAGCGATGAGTATCATGCGACGTATGAGGAAAAGCTGGCGGAGTTCGGGAACGAGACCATCGCACGAGACAAGATGTACCATGATTATGAGGTTCCCGTGGGCTGCTTCTGGGAGGACGTGAGGGCGACTGGGGTAAACGTCGGATCTAAACTCAACGATGTGTTGAAAGAGATGGCTCGGGTTAACCCTGATATTGACCGGGTGATCAACAGGACCGACTTCAACAACCCGAACGAGATCCCTGAGGAGAGGCTGGTGCGGCTCATCGAGCACTTCAGCCAGAGGAACCTGGCTAACGGGAACGTTACGCCTGATATGCTGGGTGATGCCTATGAGTACCTGCTGAAGAAGTTCAACGAGGAGGCTCCTAAGCGGGCCGGGGAGTTCTATACTCCCCGTGAGGTGGTTAGGGTGCTGGTGGAGTGCCTGAAGCCGGGGGAGGGGATGGAGGTCTACGATCCCTGCTGTGGCTCTGGGGGGATGCTCATCGAGTCGTACTACTACCTGAAGGAGAGGGGGATGGACGCGGGTAACCTGTTCCTGTTCGGTCAGGAGATCAACGATGAGACGTGGGCCATGGCGAAGATGAACGTGTTCCTGCACGGGATGAAGGCGTGGATAATGCAGGGGGACACGTTCGTGAACCCCCAGTTCACCGTTAGCGGGGAGCTTCGCAAGTTTGACCTGGTTATTGCGAATCCGATGTGGAACCAGAAGGGGTTCAAGCAGTACATGGAGGACGACCAGTACGATCGATTCGGTTATGGTGTGGTGAATAACAGCAGCGCGGACTGGGGATGGATTCAGCACATGCTGGCCAGCATGAATAAGACTGGCAGGATGGGCATCGTCCTAGATCAGGGTGCTTTATTCAGGGGTGGAATTGAGGGAAAGGTCAGGGAGGCTGTGCTTAGGGATGATCTCGTTGAGTGCGTGGTGGCTCTCCCTGAGAAACTGTTCTATAACACTGGTGCTCCGGGCTGCTTGATTCTCTTGAATGGGGATAAATCTGAAGAAAAACGTGAGAAGGTATTGTTCGTTTACGCTGTTGAGGCCTTCGAGAAATTAAGTAACATGAATCAACTTAGGGATGAAGATATTCATCGTATTGTTGAGGTGTTCGACGGTTTTAGTAATGTATACAAATATTCACGTGTTGTTACACAGGATGAGATAGAAGAGAACGATTGGAATCTAAGTGTTACTAGATATGTAGACATTTTTGATCCACTAGAACCTGTAGATATTAAACGCGTTTGGGACCAGCTCAAGGAATTAGAAAAAGAAAGACATGAGACAGAAACTAAACTCGCAGGTTATTTGAGGGAAATGGATCTTGATTAGAACCCTTCAAGATTTACCTTCAAAATGGGAATATGAAAGACTTGGTTCTGTTACCAAGGAGATAAAATCGGGATTTGCTTCTGGGAAAAGAGATGAAAATGGAATTGTCCAACTTCGCATGAATAACGTGGATGTTGGAGGAAAAATCAATCTGGAAAAGACACTCAAGGTTCCAATTCCTAAGAATATCACGGATTATTTACTACAAAACGGAGATGTGTTATTCAACAATACCAACAGTGTTGATTTAATTGGGAAAACCTCCATTTTTAATGACGAAATTATTCCATGTACATATAGTAACCATTTAACGAGAATTAGGGGCGACTCTACGAAAGTCAATCAAAAATGGATTCTTTACAACTTGATATCATTATGGAAAAAGGGGATTTTTTATAGAATCTGTAAAAGACACGTCGGCCAAGCAGGCATAACTTCGAAAGATATAGATAATTTGAGAATTCCTGTTCCTCCTCTTGTTGAGCAGCGTGGTATCGTCGAGGTCCTGGGGACGGTGGATGCGTGTATCCGTCTGACGGACGCGGTCATCGAGAGGGCTGAGGAGCTGAAACGGGGCCTCATGCAGCGACTTCTCACCAGAGGCATAGGACACACAGAATACAAGGAAACACAATTAGGAAAAATACCAAAAACCTGGATAATTTCTCAACTAAAAGAAACTGGTAAAATTGTTACAGGTACAACTCCAAGTACAAAAATCAAAGAATATTACAATAATAAAGAATACATGTTTATCTCTCCTGCAGATTTAGGAGGTAAAAAATATATTCAAACAACCATTAAAAAAATTAGTAAAAAAGGGTTGGCTGTAACGAGATCCGTTCCAAAAGATTCAGTCCTTGTTACTTGCATAGGTTCCACGATTGGGAAAGTTGGAATGACGAGCGAGCTTTCCTCGACCAATCAGCAAATTAATACAATAATTAGTGATTCAGAATGGAATCCTCACTTTATTTATTATAATTTGGTTTTTAGAGCAAAAGATCTAAAATTATATGCAAATCAAAGCCCCGTTCCTATAATTAATAAAAGTGATTTTTCTAAAATTAAAATAGTCAAGCCTTCTCTGGAAGAACAACATGAAATAGCAATTATCCTATCAACAATAGATAAAAAAATACTTGAAGAAATGGAAGGAAAAAACAAATTAAAAATCATTAAACAAAGTTTAATGACATTATTACTTTCAGGTACAATTCGTGTTGAGTTGAAGGGGGATGGGTTACACAGAATCGGAGACAGTAGAGAAGCCAATAATTGAATGGCTTCAAGAACAGGGCTGGGCTTTCAAACAGCCCCTAGATATAAACAGAGAGTTCCATGAATCATTCGATAAATCTGTTCTTCATTACGCCCTCAAGAAGCTCAACCCACGAATACTTCAGACAGACAGCGACGTCCAGACAATTATAGACAGACTAACCAACCTCCCAAATGACATTCAGGGTAACAAGGAGTTCTTCTCCTGGCTCAGAAACGAGGGCTCTATCAGCCTGAAACAAGACGAACATAGTAAAGATATCACACTCATCGACTACGACAACTCCGAAAACAACACCTACACCGTGACCAACCAGTACGTCTTCCACGGCTACCAGAACATCATACCCGACATAATCCTATTCATCAACGGCATACCCCTCATCCTCATCGAATGCAAAACCCAGAGCCACGAAGAGACAGACTACACAGACGCCATAAACCAGATCATCAGATACAACAACGAAGCCCCCCAACTATTCAAACACCTAGCCTACACCATAGCCACAGACGGAGCCAACTTCAGATTCGGCTGGACAGACACCAACAGATACAACAGATGGAGAAACGGATACTACGACCCCCTGGAAGCATCCGTCAAGAACCTCCTAACCAGGGAACGAGTCCTCGACTACATCCAGAACTTCATAGTCTTCGAGACAGCCCACGGCGAGATCACCAAGAAGGTCGCCATGCAGCAGCAAGCAGAGGCCACCAATAAGATCATCCACAGAGTCCTCCACGAGGACAAGAAGAACGGCCTCATCTGGCACACCCAGGGCTCAGGGAAGACCCTCACCATGCTCTTCACAGCGTGGAAGCTCAAACGCCAGCCCGAGCTCAGGAACCCCACCGTCTTCATACTCATCGACCGGAAACAGCTAGAGAAACAGTTCAGGGAAACCTTCACCAACGCCGAGTTCCCCCACACCCGCTGGGCTGACAGGATCGACACACTCCAAAGGCTCATCCAGCACGAGAGCAGGGAGGTCATCATATCCACCATCCAGAAGTTCCAGGACATACCCCACGTGGACACCCGAGACAACATCATCATCCTCATAGACGAGGCCCACCGCAGCCAGTACGGAAAACTCGCAATAAAGAGAGACAACACCTTCCCCAACGCGAGCCTCTACGCCTTCACCGGAACACCCATCGAGAAGGAACATAAGAAAGACACCTTCACCGAGTTCAGCTACCCAGACGAAGAGGAGCTCTACCTCCACAAGTACAGCATCCTCCAGAGCCAAGAAGACGGATCAACCGTCCCCATCGTCTACGAACCCAGATTAACCAAGGAACAGATACCAAGGGAAGTTCTAGACAGAGAGTTCCTCAAGATTGCCTCAGGACTAGACAAGGACGAACAGGAAAAGGTGCTGGAAAGGTCAGCCAGACTAAACGCCATACTCAAAGCAAAGGACAGAATCAGCAACCTGGCAGAAGACATAGCGGAGCACTACAGGACCCGGATCGAGCCCAACGGCTTCAAGGCTATGATCGTCTGCATAGACCGTGAACATTGTGGCCTCATTAAACAAGAACTAGACAAACACCTTCCTCCCGAATACAGCCAGATAATATTCAGCGGAAGCAGGCACAAGGACCCAAAAGTGGAGGAACTCCTCAAACCCCATTACCTACCCCGAACCAAACAACTGGACATCACCCGCAAAGAATTCCAGAAACCAGACCAGAAACCCAACATCCTCATCGTCTGCAACATGCTCCTCACCGGCTTCGACGCCCCAATTCTCAAAGCCATGTACCTCGACAAGCCCCTCCGAGACCACAACCTCCTGCAGGCCATCGCCCGGGTGAATAGACCCTACCCCGGGAAAAACCAGGGCCTCATCGTGGACTACGTAGGAATATTCTACAGGCTCCAGGACGCCCTCAACTTCGAGCTAGAGGACATCGAGGGAGTCGCAGAGCAGCTGGAGGAACTCAAGGAGACATTCTACGCGGTCATGGATCTTCTCCGCGAACAGTTTAAAGAACAGCCAAGAGAAAGCACTCGGGAAGCCCTCTACAGTATATTCCAGTTCCTAGAGACCGACGACAACAGGGCAACCTTCAAGGAGAACCTCGACTCAGCCACCAAGCTCTTCGAGACCATAAGCCCCGACAAGGACCTCTACCCCCACCTCGACGACTACACATGGTTCCACAAGATAAACGCAGCATACAACAAGCACCTCCGCAGAGGAAAGGACAGTCTCAAACCCTACCAGCAGAAGACCCAGCAGCTCATCCGCGAGAAGCTCGTCCTCAAAGAGATAGACGCAACCCTCCCAACCCTGACCATAGGCCCCGAGTACCTCAGAGAACTTGAAAAGGAAGAATTCACCACGGAAGAGGAGATCATGGAGCTCAGGCAGGCTCTCTCGGTCCACATACGCATCAACCTGGGCTCCCTTAAGTTCTACGAGACCCTAAGCCAGAGACTCGAACGCATCCTCAGACTCAAAGACCCCGAGCAGATGAAACTCGACCTCCGCCAACTCGTCAAGGACAACAACCGCATGGAAGCCGAGATGAAGGAGAAAAAACTCAGTATAACAGAGTACGCCCTACTCCTCTCAGCCCAAGACATCCTCCAAGTGCCCGAGAAGCAGCTCATATCTTTCATTAAAGACCTCATGCAAACACTAGAACCCAAGCTATTCCCGGGTTGGAACCTCAAAGGGGACACTCATAGGGCTGTCCAAGTAACAATTTTCGAGAGCCTACACGAACGATACAAAGACAAGGTAGAAGACATTAATCAACTCATGAGACTCAAAGACGATTTCATCAAGTGGATCGAGAGAAACAGGCCAACAAGATGAAGACCATAACCATCGACGACGAAACCGTACGAGTCATAACCAAAACCAGCAACGCGGCCCGTAGCGTAGACATAGAGTTCAAACCCGGCGTCATCATAATCAACACCCCACGAGGAGCAGACATCGACCTAGACCAGCTCCTAGCCCAGAAACGCGAACTCCTAACCAGAAAATACCGGGAAGCCATAAACAAGAAACGAATCCTCGAAGACGGCGCCATACTCGTACAAGGCATACCGCGAAGAATAACAACACATGAAACCACGGAGCCGCCGGAGCAAAGAGTAACCCTCACACAAGACACCGTCACCATCCACCACATCCCCCACGAGAACCCCGCCAAGATACTCAAACGATGGATGACCAAACAGACAGAGCAGCTCATCCACCAAACCCTCCAAAAACACAGAGACCAGCTAGAAACCCTCCCAGAGATCACCCGCGTCGCAGACACAGCCCGCTGGGGCTACTGCAACAAGAAAGGCTGGATCATCTACAACTGGCAGCTCACAGCACTACCACCCGACCTAGCCGAGTACATAATCATCCACGAAGCCGTCCACCTCACCCACTTCCACCACCAGAAAGGCTTCCACCACAAACTAGAACAAATACTCCCAGATCATCACCAGCACGAGAAACAACTCCAACAATACCTAGCCGCCCCCACAGATATCGAAAACAAGGCAGACCCACTCAACTAATCAACCTCGCTAGACATAACATCAAGACAACAAGTCAACCAGATATGCAACCGCCTAGCATCCCAAGGCCTCATCACAAGACAACGAGAAAAATGCCCCCGATGCAAAATACGCAAACTAGTGAAACAAAAAATACTAACATTTTCTCAATAACCTAATTGATTCGGTTAGCAACCTCTAGCTCTCATCGAGATTCCTAATTAGCCCATCCACGACGCCCTGCCGGGTCTACACAACAAATGAGGATGTTCAGCGAAGAAACTTATTCTCATATGAATCTTTATCTATGGTGACTATTTTGCGCCTATTCCGGGTTGAACCCGATAAAAAATTCGTTGAATATCTTGTTACTGAGTTCAAAGAAGAGATAAAAATATTGTATAAGTCTACTAGTCGATGGTTTCCATTGCTTCTAATTGTGTGATGTATTCGGGCTGAGAGAGAACATCCGTGCTAGAATGCGTGTGCGTGTTAGACAAATTTTACGCAAGTATGACTATCCAAGTAGTAATAAAATCTGTTATCTGAAATAGAATGGGCAATATATCGATGATTTTTATCTCATTAAACCTCTTTATCTTTGAGATACTGTAATATATCTTATTTTCGTTCAATAAAAAATAAATGCTGTAGCTTCTACCTTTTCTTCTTCTTCTCCTCATATCTCATGAATTTAGTTATGTTATTTTGAAGCGTTTGTATTAGCTCCAATATTTATTATTCCAGAGACTTGTTCAGGTTTGATTGATAACCGTAATAGAAAGACTCCAATTATTAAACATGCGATATATGCAGCTGATATGTGAAATGCCACGTTACTTGAAATTATAAAAATCAAACCATATATCCCTACTAAAAAAAGATTAGACCTTAAATTAGCTTGCTTTTCTTATTTTTTAGCCACGATAAACTTGATTTTGCTTTCTCTGTTCCTGTTTTTTCCTTGTTGCCTGAATGCTTAATGGATCTTTTATTCTTAATATGTTCATTTATTAGAGATATTTTTCCTGCTTCTAATTGTATTATTTTATTTTTAATTAAATAGGTAATGGCTTCATTTATTTTCTTATCGACGTGGGGTCCAAGTCTTTTAAAATTATAGATACCTTGTGATACATCTTTTTTTAATGAATCTATATCTGACGTGAAATTATGTTTTAATATTTCTACAATTGCTGAGGCAATTTCTTCTTTTGGTATATAGATAAATTTTCTATCTTTTTCATTAGATATTCTTATTTTAACTAATTCAGGTATAGGTGCATTATGGACTGTTGAACCGTTTTCATATATTACTTTTTTTCGTTTGAGATCACTAAATGTTTTATTAATGATTTTTTTAATTCTGGTTCCTCTTTTTTTATCTATAACTTGACCTACTCTAATAAATAAAAGTTCTTTATCCATTGGTCCTTCTATTGATAATATGTTTGAGAATGCATCATTTATTCTTAAATCATATGTGATACGTTTTCTACCTCTAACTGTATATTCTTCTAGATTCCAACCTAATATTCTATATGAACATTTTTCATAACTTTCAAATTTAGAGTTAAATTTAACTTTCTCAACTTTCTTATTTTCTACTGGAGTAAAATTAACCTCAGGTTTAGTTATTTTTATTTTATTTTTTTTTAAACTACCTAATATATTTACTTTTTCTTTTATTTTATTTAGTTCACCTGTTTGGTCTTTAATCCAGTCATCAGACCAAATTCTATGAATATTCCATCCGAGTCTTTCCAGAACGTTTTGTCTGACTTTGTCTCTATCTCTAGCATATCTTGACGAATGATATTGAGCACCATCACATTCAATACCTAATATATATTCTCCAGGTTTCTCAGGATGTTTAATTGCTAAATCTACACGGTATCCAGAACAACCAACTTGAGAACTTACATCATATCCCTCTTCAATTAGAGCATCGTATATTGCTTCCTCAAACTCTGAATCAAAACCCATTCCAACAGATGTGACAAACTTGTCAAAGTCTTTATGCTTAGCAAACTCTAGATAATTTTTAAAATAACGTATACTTGAGGAGATTTTCTCTTCTACCATTTCTTCAGGATGAAATGAACAGACTACAAGTGTTTTAAACCGAGAACGAGTAATAGCCACGTTTAATCTCTTATATCCATCTTCTTTGTTTAAAGGACCAAAATTATAAGATAATATACCTCGAGAATCACGCCCATATCCAACACTGAGAATAATAATATCTCGTTCATCGCCTTGAACGGTCTCAAGATTTCTGATGAAAAGATCTTCTTTCGTTGAGTTAAGGGATTCATCCAATTCTATCTGTTTTCTCTCGAATGCTTCTCTTATTGCAGTTTCTTGACTGATACCAAAGGCGACAATTCCAAAAGATTTTCCAGAATATTCTTTTCGTAGTTTAAGATAGAGTTCTACAACTTCTTCAGATTCAACAATATTCTTTCTTGACTTTCCTCTATCATATATCCCATTTTCAACGTAAACAAATTCAATACCTGATTTATCAGACTGGTTTGCATTCGGGAATGTAATTAATCTATTTTTATAGAAATGATAATTTGAAAAAGCGATTAGGTTCTCATTAGAACTTCTATAATGCCAATTTAGATATTCTGGCCTAAATCTTGTGCTTGCTTCGCTCAGAAAGCTAGGAAGGTCTTCAATGTCTTCGTCTAGATAGTCGTCTTCTTGACTTTTTTGGAAAAAGGTTGTTGGGGGTAATTGTTGGGTATCTCCGAGGATGATTGCTTGGTTTGCTCTCATGAGACAGGGAACAGCGTCCTCAGGCATTATTTGTGATGCTTCGTCAAATATAACTACATCAAAATTCATTGAATCTGGTAATATGTATTGACTTACGGTAAGTGGGCTCATCATGAAACAGGGTTTTAAGACGAAAACGAGATTTGGTATTTCTGATAATAATTGTCTAATTGGTTTTAATCTTCTTTTCTTTTCGCCTTCTCTAATTAATATTGCCCTTTCGTTTCCTGAGCTTGGTAGGTCATATGATGGTTGTTTTTTTTCGAGTTCTTCCATTATTTTAAATCGTTTTACATCTCTGACCTCAAAGTCGAGGTTTTTAAAATTAGATATCTCCTTTTTTGGACTCATCAAAGATTTGTTTTTACTTACATAATCAAGCAGTTGTATATAATATGATTTTTCGAATACTTTAGTTATAGGATCACCTATTTTTTGTTTGAAACATTCCGTTATAAACTCCCGTAATTGTTTATTCATTTTTTCAAATATTTCTCTGAAATATAATATCTGATCAATTTTATTTATATTGGATTCTAATTTATCATAAATTTCATGTAAGTTATCTAGTTGATTATTTTCAAAAATGTTAACACTAAAGAATTTATTTATATTTTGTATAGTTAATTTAATATCATTTATTTCATCGGTAATTGTATTACTTTTAGCAATATATAATATCATGAGATGAAAATCGTTGTTTATTTCTTTTATTTGATCATATATTGGTTTTAATTCTGAAGCTACTTTATATAAGAATCCAAATACGTCTAAATCATCTATTGAATATTCTTTATGATTATTCATGTATGTAAGTTTATTCTTAATATTATTATGTTCCATATTAAGAGAATCATAATTTTCTTTTTCTTTTAAAACTTTAATAAATTCTTTATGTGATATTTTCTTTGATGTAAGTTGATTTAGGTCTCTTTTTATGTTTTTATAATCTTTATTAAATAATCGACCAAAAAAGCCTGTGTTTTGAAAAACAACCATGTCATTAGATATGTCTCTAAGTAAAAATTTATCATCCATTATTTTAAGTATTTTATCTTTGGACTCTTTTATCTTGGATAATATTTCATATACTTCTATTATTTCATTATAATATGAATAGAAGTTTTGAGATAAGAGAAAATCTGGGCGGTTTTCAATGTTTTGGAATGATGTATGCAATTTATTATATTTATCTAAATTAGTTAAAGTAGTAAATTTAAAACCAGTTTCTATATATATACTTTCTATTAATTCGTCTATAACTTTTAAATTAGTATATAGTTCTTGATTTAATCTAATTAACTCTGTCTGTTTCATTAAAGTATTTTCTTCTTTATAAAAATAGTATGGGTTATTCAAAGGATCATTTACTTCTTTTGTTATGCTTAATATATTTTCAAACTGATCGATTATTTTTACATATTCCTTTTCACCTGAATCTAAAATATTACTTAAACTACTAATTATAAAACTAATATTACTTAATTGTGCAACTAATCCTCTTATATTATATATTGATAAGTTTCTAATATCGCGTTTTCTACATAACTCATAATAAAAATCATTAATTTTTGATTGATCTGATAGATATTTTGTAAAAGTATATCTTCTATATTTATCGCTAATCCTTGGTGAGGTATTTAATTCATCTAATAATTGTTGAATGATTTCCTTTTTATTCCCACCATACTGATGGAGATTTAAGCAATACCTGTCCATTCCTATATCTGTTAATCGTTTTAACACAACGTCAAGGGCTGCCTTTTTCTGGCTGACAAATAAGACTTTTTTATTATCCTCAATAAGAGACATAATCATATTGCATATTGTTTGACTTTTTCCAGTTCCAGGAGGTCCTTGAAGAACAAAGGTTACCCCCGCTTTGGCAAGTTCTATTGCCCTTTTTTGCGATGAATCTGCAGGTAAGACCTCAATATCAGTGGAGTCTTGAAATACTTCTCTTGGAATTTCCTGTAAATCCCCTAAAAGTGCATTACTATCTCCAACGTAGGCTCTGATTAAAGGATTGGACTTTACTAAATCAACATTATTTGATATATCTTCAAACATGATAAATTTTTGATACGAAAAAATATCGAGATAAACGTCATATTGTATCTCCCAATTTTTATAATTCTGAATTATCTTTCTCAGATATTCAACATATTCGTGAATGTCTTGCTCGTTTTGATGTTTTTCTAATACTAGTCCGTAATCAGATGACATTTTTTCTATTAAAGCAGGATTAAGAAGCATTTCATCTGCTTCGACATTGATTTCATAATTATGAGTTGTTCTTGACTTGGATTTTGTTCTTGTGAGTTGTGCAGGAAATAAAAAAATTGGAGCTATTGAGAACGTGTCACTGTATTCAGTATCGTAGTATTTTAGTGAGCCAAAAGCAAGAAAACAAGTGTTTATCCCGAGTTCTCGGAAGTTTGAAGATGATTTCAGATAGAGATTATGAAGTTTTTTTGAAATGATTTCATCCTCTTCGGATGCTTCCCAATAATCTCGAGTATTTTCAGTTTCACTTTGTCGTTTGAAGACAAGAATTGATTTTCCTTCATTAATATGTTCAAAAGCGTTATCATAAGAAGGAGATATGAATTTAGTAGACTTTGATTTTGTAAAACGATATGATACAAGATTATTTCTTTTTGATAAATCAATTAATTTCTTCTTCCAATAGTCAATTTTTTGATCGAGAATTTTATCATATTGATTTTGTTGACTTGTCTTCAATTTAAGTCCTCTAATTAACTAATATTAAACAAAATCTAAAGATAAAATCTTCTATATTAAACCATGAATATTCTAACCCAGGGGAAAAAAGGATAAAAAACATCTGGTAAGTAAATTGAAATCGTTTTTACTAACTCTGCGAGTTTGTATGCATGCAATAAAAGGGATATTGATCGAAGAATGTCTCCGCTGTCTCCACTTCTAAGAGGGTTCGAACCCCACCCCCCGCACCATCCGCCTGTGAGTGGTGGTGTATGATAAGGGTTTTTTCGCTGTCTCTTCCGTGTGAAGTCTTCGCTCCCCGGGTTTTGTGCTTCAGATGGTTTACACCCGGCACACCGCTTAGATACAAACCGTGATTGCTTGATTTGAGTTCACATTATACACAGATTACCTCAAGGTTACCTCATGGAACCCGACGCATCGACGCTTATCGATGAACTGCAGATTCATGTGCCCCAATGGATGAACGAGTACAAGATAGACGGCTTCTCCGTAGCCGTAACGGGGAAAACAGGAACCCTGTGGTCGCAGGGATTCGGCTACGCCAACCACATGGAAAACCCAGCATCACCCCAGACGTAGCGACATTCATAAAAAGGTAAAAAGGTTTTAGCCACCATGGTTCGGGAACACCGAGAGCATTCATCCATGCGGATCAAAGGCACAATAATCGACCTCGAGTCAACAGGCGAATTCGACAGAGCATACCCTCCCTGGGACCCGAGGCAGTACACCAACATCAGCCCAACCATCTTCGGCTACATAACAGGGGAGGCCCTCGCCCAGCACTGCGCGGAAGGAGAGGAAGAGATCCTAAAAATCGTCGATATCATGAAAGACGCCTTACCCATGCTCGAACAACCCTTCTATGCATTGAACTGCGACTTCGAGAGATGCGTAATCACGAACACGTGCGGACAGGAACACCCCTTCCAAGATGTACGGGAAAGCAAATACTATGGCTCAAAGTGGGCGATAAGAGAACAGCTAGACATCCCCACCTACGACGACCCCTTCCACGGCGACGGCCTCCGCTGCATGCACGAATGGCACCAAGGCAACTACGACGACTGCCTGAGGCACAACCGCGCCTGCCTACTCATAGAAAGAGACATCCAAGAACACGCAAGAGGCATATAATAAGGAAAAAGGGGACCAAACAGCAAAGTCTTTTCCGTTTTGATAACTTTATATCTTACAGATTACTCGATACGCGTGAAAGGTGAACTCGATGGAGTTAAAAATCTACGAATACGTAGAGACAGACACCCTCAGACACAGGGAAACAGCCCAAAAACTACTTCAAACCATAAATCAGCACCCAGATGAACCAGTAACCCTCAACTTCAAAGGAATCACCTTCGCATCACGCAGCTTCCTACACGAACTACTCAGCGGTCTCCACGACAGAGAAATCAACTACACAAATACTAACGAAGAAATCCAGTTCATGATAAATGTCGCCTTCACCAAACCAGTCCTCAAACTTGAGACCAAAAACGAGGTAAAAGAACTAGTACCCGCCTAAATATGGGTGAATATTCACATTCTTCATATCAAAATGCAGCCCAATTAAAGTACCAGGCCAAAAACGCCTCAAACTATACTGCTCCGCAACACTACCCCGGATAACTCTTATTGCATCACCCGTCATAACCACGACTTCCCCCCCATAACCCTCGGTAAATATACGAACAGTACTTGGTACACCAGCTCCACGCTCGACATTGTTTTTGGATGAACGCCCCTCAAGCGCATTTTGTATTGCAGCATGGTGATTATCAACCTCATAAAGCGTACCTCGATAAGATTCAAGATAACCAATCCCTGTATCAGCAATAGCTATCTCACAAGCATCAGTACTTGGCCAATGCTGAGCCAAAATCCAATAATTGTCAGCTTTCGAATGCTCCCTGATATTCGTCGTCAACTCACTAGTCATATATTTCAACGTGTTCCTAAAATTCGCACGATAGCGATGATCCACCTCTCTCAAAACCCTCTCCTCATACTCTCCTAAGATATCATCATCTCTACGAGAGTCCAGCTTAGTCAACGGAATTGCAGTTCCCGACGAAATAAAGTTCCTAGTCCCAGAAGGAAATCGTATCCTGTTAAAATAATCACTCGTCATCTTCTTGAAAACCCTACAATGTATCCGAATACCTAAATAACTCGACATAGCAGCCAATGCAATAAGATGAATTGGAGTAACCCACCTTGCAGAAACCTCAAGATCAACAAACCGTTCTCCTTCAGATCTCACCCGCCTCATCTCAGCGAGATTAACATCCATCTCAGCCAAGATATTCATCAGATTAAATTCCTGAGTGATCTTCACAAACAATAAAAAGAATCACAGAGCTAAGAGTCTTCCATATACAAAGTTTCTATTCTCCAGCATGTACGTCGAAACTCCAGCGCAGCAATTCCCCATCAATCCCAGCTTAGAATATCTGCTTGTATCTCTCGTTCTTCAGCATGTAGAGTAGATCCGGCATCCTGTTACTCTCAAATATATCGTCGTATGAGTCGGGGTATTTGTCCCGTATCCGCGTGTACTCGTTGGGCTGCACTATCAAAATCAAGTAATACAGGCTCCCATACATCTCCCTGAACAAACGGTACTTCTCGGTGACCTCCTCCTCGTGCCCAGGCCTCCACACCCCATGCGGCTCCAACACCACACGCCTACCATCCACAGAATAACCCGGTAAAATGAAGTCAGGGCGATAAGTCAACTCACCACCCAAGCTGAACCGCTCCGCCTCAAAGAAGAACATCATCCGGTACTTCTCCAGCAGGTTCCTGAGGTTTCTCTCAAAGTTGCTCTTCTCCCTGCTAACGATATCATAGGTAACAGGCACCGTACCTGTTAGTCGTTGTACCTCATTCAGGAACCATAGGTAATCCATCAGGTCATCCACCGTCGGCTTCTCCTCGGACATCCACCTACCCAGCATATAGAATGGGTAATCGACCCGCAGAGGGTCCTCGGGGAACAACCCCCACGCGTACTCTGTCACCTGCATCCGGGCAGCCTCACGGTATTCTTCGTCGCCCCACTGCTCCGAGTCCAATCCCTCACAGAGCCCAAGACAACTAGAAACCTTAACTATGTAGCTCGTCAGTGGAACCCTCAACTCAGTGACGTCAAAACCATAAACATTCAGGTCAGGGAAAGGCCGTGTCAACCACCTGAGATACATCCACACCTTCTCACGGTACCTGCCACCCATCCTGGGAATCCCCTGAAGTCGAGACGCAAACTCTTCCGGCGACGCGAATCCCTGAGTATGCCACTAGGTCTCCGCCAGCCTCATCCCTGACCCACTCGTTAACCCCAGCGAGGACAGCACCGATCCTCCTCACCTCAGGACCATAATCCCTATAGAACCGAGACCGCCTCACCGCCTCGTTGAACAACTGAGGGTTAGTCAACGTGAAAAGCCTCTCACCGAGGCCCCTATGAAGATCAATCATCAAAACCCGAGCATTCTCAGCCCTACCAATCAAAACAGTCTCAGTGACCGAGGCCACCAACAAGAAGTAATGAGCAGCCAACACCCGGTTCACAACACTATAAGGATCAAACAGCAGCCTCTCCGAGACCGCCGGATCCCACTGAGAACAACAAATCCCATCATTCCCCTCAACAACACATCCACACCAGACACGGCCCACAGCCCCAACAACAATACAGGTTACACAGATAAAACAGTAAAGACAAGAAAAAACTTCACATCTTAAAGGGGGGTACGGGAGCCATGTAACACAGCTGAAGACACGCTCCTTTCAAACAGAAGCGCCGGTTAGACCGTTTCAGTATATCATATTTCCCGTTGGTCTTGGCTGGGCGCGTGCGAAGCATACTTCACCCATACGATTGATAAAATGGTCGGAAAGAGACCGACGTAGAAGACAAGCATCAATATCGTATACACTGGGAAAGATGCATTGGGTGTGAACCACCAGAAGCTGATGAATCCATTGCCCACATAATGCATCACCATGCAAGGTATCAGGTTACGGGTCTTGATGAACAGATAGCCATAGAACAAACCATAAGAGGTGGCCCATAGAATCTGTGCGAGTACGCCAATCAAGAGTTCAGTGGTCGGTGGACCATTCAACAGATTAAGGATGTGGATCCCTCCAAAGGCTCCAGCGGATAATCCGATGGATTTACGCTCTGAGTGCCTATCTAAGAGCATCGTGAGGAAAATGCCCCTTAATAAAACCTCTTCAAAAATGGATCCAATCGCAGTTACTATGCTCCAGTTTCGAGGCGGAAGAGCACGTGACGTATCCAACAGTTGACTTATGAAGAAAGCCAGATCCCCTCCTAGGTATAACTGATTGTATATGAACGATGCTAGAAGCCAGCTTGAGAAGAGGATGGCAATGCATGGTAACGTGACCACAGCGAGGTTCGATATGGACTCAGGTCGACGAAGCCCAATGGCGTGCAAGTATCTAGTTATTGACGTTCTCCCCTGTGGCAAGCCAAGGACGTACGGTACTACACCAAAATAGACAATGAAACCCACCGTCATTTCAACCGCTGTTTCAATTACTGGATTAATTACAAAACCTGTAACCGATATCCTCCGGATAAGTATCCTAGATACTATCAATGAAAACAACATAAGGCAGACAAGCACAACAAGACTCACCCAGGGATGCCTTGAGAGCCATGACCGCTCATGAGAATTGAATATTTCGCGGGACCTTTTTTTTTCTAAGACCCTCTTTATTATCTTTTCATCTTGATGAGGGCTCGTCTCATTATTACGTCTTTGTAAGACGAATCTTACGTGTGAAATGTATGCGTGCTTCTCACCATCCACGAATACGAAAAATTGATCATTATACAATAACATCACTTAGGATGACTTGTTTTCAAACCCATCAAGGGCGTTTTTCAGATCCGATAAATAAGTCTTGAAAGCTTTTCGACCCTTTTCGGTGATGGCAAGCATAGTATGCGACCTACGACCCATGACCCCCTTCCTCACCTCGATATAGCCTTCATCCTCCAGTTTTCTCATGTGAGCCGACAGGTTGCCCTTCGTCAGACTTATGCGACGAGACAGAAACAGGAAGTCAGCCTCCTTCACAACACTGAGCTGAGCCATGATGCTGAACCTCGCCGGCTCATGTATGAGCCTGTTAATCTTCATCATGGGGCTCTTGCTGTCAGGACCCGTTTCTGGCCCCGACACTAATCTCTATCCTCCGCTGAGACAGGGTTCTTGGATACGAAACCGATGAGTTGAATTATTCCACTGAACAGCATCAAGGTTCCCATCAGGAGGAAGTAGAGAACCACACCAGGACCGAAATACCCAAAAAGATACGGAAAAGTTAGGTCGAAGCTAATGACTGAAAAAACGAGTCCAATCAACACGGATAACCCTCCGATGGCCAGGTACCGTTTTTTACCTGATTTATCATGCAAATACAGGAATAAACCAAGCAGTAACACCGCGGTTATCAGAGACGACCAACTAGCCCAGATACGGAACTCCATCACGTCACCATACTGTATCCAAATAAAAACCGCTGAAACCATGAGAATGATGAACTCATAGAGAAAGACGCCCCCGACGGCCTTGCCCGCTGGCTCTCCCTTTAATTTCACATAACCGATCCGGGGGTAGGTTAGGCGCCTCCTAACAAACTCCGCGATCCGTCTTCCAAGGACCAAGGGCACTATGAAGAGAGGTATGAAAAGGAGTGATTTTGAGGCCGCCGCGACGCCGATCATGCTGACTCCAAGCAAGAGCTCCATCAAGCCATCCTGGGTGGAGTCAATAAACGTCTCCCGCTCCAGTTCTTTCTCGTCGAACGATTGATTCATATTAGTCAAAGGATACAATACGTGTGCAGTATAAATAGGTTTATATTACAAACCTATTTATGTAACACACCACGTTAATGTTATAAACGCACGCGGAAGCCGAGCTCCACAGGTTCCAGAGACTTTAACCACCACAACAGCATCAAGCCAAAAAAAATGAATTGCACAGATGAAAAAATAGCAGCCATTGACCAGAATCATCTACCAGCCAATAACCCTACACCCTGACCGCCTCATCCTCCCCGGCCACGGAGTCTTGGTGACGATTATGATGTACAGAGGCTCCTCACCGGCGTTCCTGAACTGGAAACACGCCCCAACAGCCTGAGAAAGTTCACAGACCTCATTCCATTAATAGACAAGAGAAGAGGCCCACGAGGCCCCAGATACACAACAATCGAAAAAATAGTAAACACAGAAAGATTCAGCGACCTATAAGGTCCACCTCACCAACTCCACCACAGACTTAGAACAAATAATCCCAGACCACCACCGACACGAGAAAAACCTCCAACGATACATAGTCGCCCCCACAGACATCGAAAACAAGGCAGACTCAATTAAAAACCAAGTATACCATCGATCTTAGGGGATTTGAACACCTTTTTCGAGCGGGGGTAAACCATTTTCCTGTGTTCATATTTATCCATTGTAGTAATTCTTGTTGCATGAATGAAATGTAAATGAACTTTGTCATGAAGACTCGTGATAACTACACATTAATCATAGTTTTCAACGGCTACTTATTCGTCATAGAATGTCTTGGCTGTCTCCACTAACGGTAGGGTTCGAATCGTGCGCGCATGTGTTTTAAGATACCTTAAACTCCGTTTCCCAGACCTCCTCAACCAAGGTTTCCACGGGGTTGTAGATGGGGTCTCCCTCAGAGTCATACGTCATAATGAAGCGATCGATGTGCACCCTGGCCACGTAAAATCCTTGGGGGAGATTACCCATTGGCACAAGGACCGATGGGTTCGTGAGGGCCTCCGTGACCGCGACACCATCCCCAGGGTCCGTGAAGTTCGCCGTGAAGAAGCAGACAACGGGATAACTTTCGAGCCAGACTTGGGATTTGAGTTGGATGAGGTACCCCCCGGTGGGAAGGTCGCCCCTAGATATCAGTATGCTGATGAAGTCTGTGGTCGAGGCGTTCTGGGTGATCCCGTCTTTAAGCATACTCCAGAAATCGTTGATGCTGGTATATTCCTCTGTCTCGATCAAGGTTTTAGGATCCACGTCGGTGGCAATCACGTATATTCCTTCCTCGAATAAGTCTACACCGCCATAGTAATCATAAACCACGAGCCCACGGAGAGTAATATCAACAGTAGAGGTCTCTCCGTTCACAACCTGAAACGTCTTCTGGCCTATCCTCTCTCCTTCCTCATCGTGGACGCCGATTGTGAAGACACCAGGGGGAACGCTTCCGATCTGGTAGAAGCCATCTTCGGTGGTCAAGACTGCGATCTCTGGGAAGCCCACAGAGCCTTCGACTATGTTGACTCTGAGTCCGGCTACTGGTCTCCCCAACTCATCGGAGATGATTCCCTCGACTCCTCCGGGTTCCGTGCCTTGGATGATAGAGAGAATATGCTCCTCGATGTTTTTTAGCCCATCAGGCAACTCGCTCATTGATGCCCAGTCATCGACCCACTCAACCCGCTTGGCGCTCGAACCTCTCGTTACGGTAAGACTGTATGTGAAAAAGTCGGCGACGCCGGATCTTGGCTCATACGACGCCTCGAATCCTATGAAGCCCGAGTTCTCGATGGCTGAGAGGAGTTGGTTCCACTCGGTCTCGGACAATGTGAACTCCTTCTCTCCTAGAAGATTTGAGTACAGGGTCACGGAGCCATCTGGCTCTATCTCCAGTGTTTCGTCTAGACCCGCGAATCCGCCAGACCTCTGCCATATTATGCCCGTGATTGTTGGGGTAGGCCTTAAAAAGAAATAGTAAAACCAAGAAAAGGCTGCGATTGTAACGACTAGAAGAGCGATTAACATCCACTTGCGGTCGATACCACGATATCCCAATTTTTATTTCCTCTCCTTTTATGTGATAACGATCGATTATAAACCTTGAACATCCTCACAAGGGCAAACTTGTACCTCACGCATGCGAGCAACTGGTGAAGATTACAGCACAGCTCGCAGGCTCGTTTCTGAAATGGTTGATCTCTGAAAAATAATCGCACGTGCGCGATAAGCTGAGTAAGAAAAAAGGGGAAAGAGTCGGGAGATATCTCCACTAAGGGCAGGGTTCGAATCTCTCCCGGGCTACCACCCCTAGAATATAGAAGCTATCAAATTCAGTTTATAAGAGATCAAGGAGTGGAAACACAATCAGTACAATAGTTGGGGATTGGTGATTCCGCGAAGAGGTAAAGCGCGCGCAGCCCCCTTATTGGTAGGTGCTAAATAACTGAAAAACGATCGTTTTCCAAACTGGAGTGTATAGTGGATGCTGTATGAGTGGAGGATCTACTCAGCGGTCCCTGGGAGGATGAATGCGCTAAATGAGCGCTTTGTCAATACCACCCTGAGGATGTTTGAGAAGCATGGTATCAAGGTAATCGGTTTTTGGGAGGTGGTCGTCGGCACCAGCAACACTTTGTACTATATGCTTGCCTTCAACGACATGGCGCACAGGGAGAAGGCTTGGAACGCATTCGCCTCGGACACCGAGTGGCTCAAGGCCAAGAAGGAGACGGAGGATCGGGCTGGCGGGCCTCTCGTGGAGAGGGTTGAGAACATCCTGCTGAAGCCTACGCGTTATTCACCTCTAAGGTAATTACTCGTGCGTGACGTTAGCACATAGTAAAGATAAATTACCTTTTTAGGCTCTTTTTCGAGTTAAATCGGCTGCTCGCGCATAGTCGACCTCAACGTAACTCTGATTAATGACATGTTTTCACGCGAGTAATTATTTCACTTATAATCAAATAGGTATGATTTCGTTGACCTCGCGCGCGGGCGAATTCAATAATTCACTGGGGTTTATTGGGGGCCCGACCCTCTAGTTCTTGATGGGAGAAAAGCTGATCGGTTCCCCCAAACTACTGTTCAAACACCTGGATTTAACACCGATCCAA